>OJOR01000001.1_pt1 | contig 458272 bp, 392 predicted proteins | sample 1598251 | NCBI WGS metagenome assembly OJOR01 (sample SAMN03922467, study PRJEB24848) | human gut metagenome | isolation source: stool sample | host: Homo sapiens | place: Germany | collected 2010-11 | reverse complement strand
CTCCAGAAAGGAGGTGTTCCAGCCGCACCTTCCGGTACGGCTACCTTGTTACGACTTAGCCCCAGTCACCAGTTTTACCCTAGGGCGCTCCTTGCGGTTACGCACTTCAGGTACCCCCGGCTCCCATGGCTTGACGGGCGGTGTGTACAAGGCCCGGGAACGTATTCACCGCGCCATGGCTGATGCGCGATTACTAGCGAATCCAGCTTCACGAAGTCGGGTTGCAGACTTCGATCCGAACTGAGAGAGGTTTTTGGGATTAGCATCACGTCGCCGTGTAGCTGCCTTCTGTACCCCCCATTGTAACACGTGTGTAGCCCCGGACGTAAGGGCCGTGCTGATTTGACGTCATCCCCACCTTCCTCACATCTTACGATGGCAGTCCCGACAGAGTCCTCAGCATAACCTGTTAGTAACTATCGGCAAGGGTTGCGCTCGTTATGGCACTTAAGCCGACACCTCACGGCACGAGCTGACGACAACCATGCAGCACCTTCACAACTGCCTTGCGGCTGACATGTCTCCACATCATTCAGTTGCAATTCAAGCCCGGGTAAGGTTCCTCGCGTATCATCGAATTAAACCACATGTTCCTCCGCTTGTGCGGGCCCCCGTCAATTCCTTTGAGTTTCACCGTTGCCGGCGTACTCCCCAGGTGGAATACTTAACGCTTTCGCTTGGCCGCTTACTGTATATCGCAAACAGCGAGTATTCATCGTTTACTGTGTGGACTACCAGGGTATCTAATCCTGTTTGATACCCACACTTTCGAGCATCAGCGTCAGTTACAGTCCAGTAAGCTGCCTTCGCAATCGGAGTTCTTCGTGATATCTAAGCATTTCACCGCTACACCACGAATTCCGCCTGCCTCTACTGTACTCAAGACACCCAGTATCAACTGCAATTTTACGGTTGAGCCGCAAACTTTCACAACTGACTTAAGCGTCCGCCTACGCTCCCTTTAAACCCAATAAATCCGGATAACGCTCGGATCCTCCGTATTACCGCGGCTGCTGGCACGGAGTTAGCCGATCCTTATTCATAAAGTACATGCAAACGGGTATGCATACCCGACTTTATTCCTTTATAAAAGAAGTTTACAACCCATAGGGCAGTCATCCTTCACGCTACTTGGCTGGTTCAGGCTCTCGCCCATTGACCAATATTCCTCACTGCTGCCTCCCGTAGGAGTTTGGACCGTGTCTCAGTTCCAATGTGGGGGACCTTCCTCTCAGAACCCCTATCCATCGAAGACTAGGTGGGCCGTTACCCCGCCTACTATCTAATGGAACGCATCCCCATCGTCTACCGGAATACCTTTAATCATGTGAACATGCGGACTCATGATGCCATCTTGTATTAATCTTCCTTTCAGAAGGCTGTCCAAGAGTAGACGGCAGGTTGGATACGTGTTACTCACCCGTGCGCCGGTCGCCATCGGCCTTAGCAAGCTAAGACCATGCTGCCCCTCGACTTGCATGTGTTAAGCCTGTAGCTAGCGTTCATCCTGAGCCAGGATCAAACTCTTCATTGTAAAAGTATTGTTAATCACTCCAAAGGAGTGGTTCTTGCTCTGTTCAGGACGCTCGAATTTAAAAAAGCTTTTCAATTACCTATATATTAATAAGTATTGACGGTTCTTTTTTTTTACCCAGATACATATCTTAAAGATTAAGAATGTACCTGCTCTTGTACTACTTGTATTGTTTATGTAAATCTGTTCAAAGATCGCTTGTTTTACGATTGCTTTTCTTTTCAAAAGCGGATGCAAAGGTAAGGACTTTATTTCATATCTTCCAAATATTTTCGGAAGTTTTTTTTTTATTTTTTTTCTTTCTTCAAGTCATCTCTCTTGCGAAAGGAAGAACAAAGAAAAAAACTGTCGTTACCGCCCGGATTTCAAAAAGATTGTCAAACAACGCTGCTCTCATTTTGAAAGCGGGTGCAAAGGTAAGAACTTTATTCTATATACTCCAAATAAATCTGAAGTTTTTTTTCATTTTTCTTTTCAAAGGCGGTATTCATGAAACAAACAGCACCAAATAACAAGAAAAAAGGAAGGGTTCCTACTCCGTTTCTGTCAGAATGTCAAACTATCGCTGCCCCCGTTCTCGAAAGCGGATGCAAAAGTAGCGGATTTGGGAATACGCACCAAATATACAAGGCCTTTTTTATCAGAAATATCAAAACTTTTTCATAAATGACTGATTGACAAACAGGTTACAGAGCATGATTTTTTAAAGGAAAACAAAAGGGGGGAGGAAGACACACAATATATATACACACGCACGTACGGGCAGGCGCGTGGGCGGGTAAGGCGGGGAAGATGTATATGGGGGAAAGCGCATGCCGGCAGCCATGCGCAGGCATAAGGACGGACGGTTTTAAGCCGGACATTACCTGTAAAAAGCCACATAGCAGCGGTTTAGTCATTACAACCACAAAACGGACACCCAAATAGCCACCCTATTACGCTTGTTATCAGTAACTTGAATATACTACATAGCCACCCCTACAACCAACAAACGGACACAATATAAATAATAAGAAGATAAGATATACTATCGTATATCTACCGGGCAACCGAAAAAAGAAAGGAAGAGGCGCGGAAAGGAAGAGAAAAAGCAGGGGAAGGAGCATAAAAAAGGGAAAAAACAAAAGGATAATACGTTTGAGGAAAACGGATGATGCGTTTGAAGGAAACAGATGATGCGTTCGGGGCAAACGGATGATGTGTTCGGAGTAAACAGACCATCCGTTTTGCACCGGCACGACGATGCATGATTCTCTGAATTCATTATCTTTGCCAGTCACTTAAATTTATACACACTGCACAAAGCCCGTCACTGCCTTTATCCGCAACGCTTGCACAAAGATATCGGATGGAAGTTATGCAAGAAAAGTAAATATTTACAGTTATGACAGTGTAAACATCTACCAAGCAATGGATTAAGAACGGAAAAGTGTAGTTTCTCACATGATTATACGGAGGAGCAGGAATCATAGCGGAGTCTCACTATGACAGGCTGTCTGAGAAGATAAAGTACACACCATATACACACTGACATGCGATATTTATAATAAGCACCCTAATTTTCATTCAGAAAAAGACATTTACAGTTGCCATTTCACCTATTTTTCAATTATCTTTGCGACATTAAATAATAAAGATAATATGCAAGAAAAGTCTCTTTCATAAATCCATTTGTTATATTCTCCACAAATTATACTTTATATATGAAAAAAACGAAAATCATAAAGCTGTTACCCGCTTATATATTATTGCCTTTGTTACTGAACACCAACACCGCATGCAGTAACGGGCAAGCAAGCATCAAACAATCAAAGGTGATTGAGACAGATACTATCACTACCCTCACGCTCCCCACAATACCTGCCATGCTGAATACTGCAGAACTGCGTGCAGACTATCTGGCACGCCACTACTGGGACAATGTGAACTTTGCCGACAGCAACTATGTGCACCACCCCGAAGTGACAGAGCAAGGCTGGGTGAACTTCATCGACATTCTGCGGTTAGTACCCGCCTCTACTGCCGACATTGCCCTGAAAACCTTACTTACACAGGCAGAAAAAGAAAAGAAATGCTATATGTACCTGACGTCTCTTGCTGACAAATATCTGTATGACCCCAACTCACCGATGCGCAACGAAGAATTGTACATCTCCGTCTTGGACGCTATGCTGAAATCCCCCATTTTGGACGATACAGAGAAAATACGACCGAAAGCACGTCGATCCCTGGCACAGAAGAACCGCATAGGTACTAAAGCGCTGGACTTCACTTATACACTTGCCAACGGGAAACAAGGCACGCTGTACGCCCTAAAAGCGCCCTACACACTGCTCTTCATCAATAATCCCGGCTGCCATGCCTGCAATGAAACGATTAAAGCCTTGAAGCAGAGCCCTACCATAAGCCAAGCCATTGCGCAGCACAAGGTGAAGGTTCTTTCCCTCTACCCGGATATAGATCTGGCAGAATGGCAGAAGCACCTCTCCGATTTTCCCAGTGACTGGATTAACGGATACGACAAAAAACAGATGATTGATCAAAAGAACCTATACGATCTGAAAGCAATTCCCACTCTGTATCTGCTGAACAAGGACAAAACAGTACTGCTGAAAGATGCCACAGCCGAAGAGATCGAAGAATATTTGCAGAAGAATATTTGAAAAAGAATCCGTCATTCGGGACACAACAAAGAACCAGCTCTTCATGATAGAAAATAACCTTCTTCGTTGTGCTTCGAATGACGGATAGCAATAAAATTTACGTCTCAGCTACACGCTATTCTATGATTTTTGCATCTTCGATGTCAACATCTGAAGTTTTATCGCCGGCAACCGGTGCTTTTGGACGGAGACGGGTAAACTTAAACCAGTTTATCAATTCCGAAACCGCATAAACCAAACTGGTGATCCCTATAATTATAAATGCCGTAGAACGCACTCCGGTAGGATTGAACAAAGCAATCAGTCCGGCAAGCAATATCAACACCGGAACAACATAAAACCCACCCGGTACGGGTGTCCACCGTCGGGCAGCCGAAAGCGATGCTATCTGCTGCACACCGCCCATCACAAGAATAAAGCCCAATACAAACGTCAACAAATCGGCAAAAAAGCCGGGCATAATAATCAGCCATAGCCCGAATAGCAAGCTACCTACTCCCTCTACAGGAAAACGGCGGCGCACCTCGGCTGCCTGAGCATAATATCCTATGATACTGATGAGCGAAGGTACAAGAAAAATTACACCAATCGTTATCACAAAATAATCGCCGGCCTGATCGGGGAACATCACCAATACCAAGCCAATAACCAGCGCACATATCGCACGCAAGAATGAATAACTTAATCCTTTCATGAGTCTTTGATTTTTTGCGAAGATACATTATTTATCCAAACACTCCCGCATGATGATACGAAAAAAATCAATTTACATTGAGCCATGCGTTCAAGTCTTCGGCAATAAAAAGCCAATATAGCAATAATACAATAGCAATAATTGCACCTACGGCAACCAAATGTTTTCGCTTCATAGTCTGTTCCTTTCTTTTAATATAAATAAATAACGGCTGTTAATTCTATAAAGAACAAAAATTCAGAAAGAATGTTCTTACATAAAAAAAGTAAGATTTATTTTGGTAATTAAAACAATCTGATTATATTTGCCCCCGTTAAAACAAAAAAAGACAATGAAAACAATATTCGTAAATACATATTGGTGGTGGCACCCATTACAACTCCGACAGTCGTAAGGGAGCAGTGCTCGTATGTATATATGTAATATGATAGATATTTAGAAAGAGCCCTGTCGCACCAAGCGACAGGGCTCTTTCTATTTAAATAAAGTTTGTCACTCCCTATGATTTCAACAGTAAATAGTAAATAGTTAATCGTAAAACAGTAAATAACATGGCAAGTTTCTTAGTTGACGAAGAAGGTTATTACGGAGAATTCGGTGGAGCATATGTCCCCGAAATACTCCACAAATGTGTAGAGGAATTGCAAAAGAACTATCTCAGTGTCCTGCAAAGTAAAGATTTCAGACAGGAATATGACTGGCTACTGCGTGACTACGTAGGACGTCCTTCTCCACTCTACCTTGCCCACCGCCTGTCGGAGAAGTACGGCTGCAAGATTTATCTGAAGCGAGAAGACCTGAACCATACCGGTGCCCACAAAATCAATAATACCATTGGTCAGATTTTACTGGCACGCCGCATGGGGAAGCGACGTATCATCGCTGAAACAGGTGCAGGCCAGCATGGGGTTGCCACTGCCACGGTTTGTGCCCTGATGAATATGGAGTGCATTGTATACATGGGCAAGACCGATGTAGAACGCCAGCGCATCAATGTAGAAAAGATGAAGATGCTGGGAGCAACTGTAATCCCCGTAACCAGCGGTAACATGACCCTGAAAGACGCTACCAACGAAGCCATACGCGACTGGTGTTGTCATCCGGCAGATACATACTACATAATCGGTTCTACCGTAGGTCCCCACCCCTATCCCGACATGGTGGCACGCTTACAATCGGTCATCAGCGAAGAGATAAGAAAGCAGCTCATGGAGAAAGAAGGACGCGACTGTCCGGATTACCTCGTAGCCTGTGTAGGCGGCGGCAGTAATGCAGCCGGAACCATTTACCACTACATCGATGATGAACGCGTACAGATCGTGCTCGCTGAAGCCGGCGGCAAAGGAGTAGAAACCGGCATGACAGCCGCTACCATTGCCCTTGGAAAACTGGGTATCATTCATGGTGCACGCACCTACGTCATTCAAAATGAGGACGGGCAGATCGAAGAACCCTACTCTATCTCCGCCGGCCTAGATTATCCGGGCATCGGTCCCATGCACGCCAATCTTGCTGCGCAGAAACGCGCCATCGTACTCTCCATAAATGATGACGAAGCCATCCGCGCCGCCTATGAGCTGACAAAACTCGAAGGCATCATCCCCGCACTGGAAAGTGCCCATGCATTGGGTGCGCTGGAGAAGCTGAACTTTAAAACCGACGATGTGGTTGTGCTGACAGTTTCGGGACGGGGAGACAAGGATGTGGAAACATATTTGAATTACAAATTATAAGTTGGAATAATGAAACAGTATAATTATCAGACAGTGAGCCGTACGATGCTTGGCGACCTGCACACTCCCGTAAGCACCTACCTGAAGGTGCGTGACATCTTTCCCCAAAGTGCACTCATGGAGAGTTCCGACTATCATGGCAGCGAGAACAGCCGTTCCTTCATCGGGCTTTGTCCGGTGGCAAGCTTCAGCATAGATCATGGAATCTCTGTATTCCGCTTGCCCGACGGTACGCGTGAAGAGCGCCCCATAACCGAGGAATACCATGTGGAAAATGCTTTGCATGACTTTCTCAATCGTTTCCACGTGAAGGGAGAATACAGTAATTATTACGGTCTGTACGGCTACACATCTTTCAATGCCGTACGGTATTTTGAGAACATCGCTGTCAAAGACAGTCGTGAAGCCACCAACGACGCGCCGGATATGCTATATATATTATATAAATACCTCATCGTCTTCAACGATTTCAAAAACGAGATGCTGTTGTTGGAGATGCTTGCTCCCGGCGAGAAAAGCGAACTGGACAAGGTGCAGAAAGCAATTCACAACCGCAACTACACTACTTATGGGTTTCGCGCTGTCGGCGAAACCACTTCTCCGCTGACGGATGAGGAACACAAAGCCAACATCCGGCGGGGCATAACCCACTGCCTGCGAGGTGATGTTTTTCAGATAGTCCTCTCCCGTCGTTTCGAGCAACGTTTCGTAGGCGATGACTTCAAGCTCTACCGCGCCTTGCGCAGCATCAACCCCTCGCCTTACCTGTTCTATTTCGACTTCGGAGGTTTCCGCATTTTCGGTTCTTCACCCGAAACACATTGTCGCATTGAAGGAACTCATGCCTACATAGATCCCATTGCCGGCACCACCAAACGCACCGGTAATCCGGAACAGGATGCCGTAAATGCACGACACCTGCACGACGACCCCAAAGAAAACGCAGAACATGTGATGTTAGTGGATCTTGCCCGTAACGACCTCAGCCGCAACTGCCATGACGTAAAAGTGGATTTCTACAAGGAAATGCAATATTACAGCCATGTCATTCACCTTGTGAGCCGCGTCAGCGGCACGCTGAACAATGATGCAGACCCTATTAAGACGTTCATTGACACTTTCCCCGCCGGAACACTGAGTGGTGCGCCGAAAGTCCGCGCCATGCAGCTCATCAGTGAACTGGAAACACACAACCGCGGTGCATACGGGGGCTGCATCGGCTTCATCGGCCTGAACGGAAGTCTGAATCAGGCAATCACCATCCGCACTTTCGTCAGTCGTAATGGAGTGCTATGGTTTCAGGCAGGCGGCGGTATTGTGGCCCAAAGCAATGATGAATACGAACTCCAAGAAGTGAACAACAAGTTAGGAGCATTGAAGAAGGCAATCATTATGGCAGAAAAAATGTAAAGAATTTCAAAATAATAAATAACCCCATGGTAGTAATCATAGACAATTATGACTCTTTCACCTACAACCTTGCACATCTGGTGAAAGAACTCGGCGCAAAGGTAGATGTGCTACGCAATGACCAATTCAAAATAGAAGAGCTGGAACAGTACGATAAAATCATTCTTTCTCCCGGCCCCGGCGTACCCGAAGAAGCCGGACTATTGCTGGATGTAATACGCACCTATTCCGGCAAAAAACCCATATTGGGCGTCTGTCTGGGCGAACAAGCTATCGGGCAGGTCTTTAGCGGACGGTTAGTCAACCTCAGCAAAGTGTTTCATGGCGTACAAACCGACATACAACTGACAGAGCCGGATTATATTTTCCGGGGACTGCCCGCAAGAATTCCCGTAGGACGCTATCACTCCTGGGTAGTAGATACGGAAAACTTTCCTGAAACACTTGCCATTACCGCCGTCAGTCCCGAAGGGCAGATTATGGCATTGAAACATCGAGAATATGACGTCCGCGGTATTCAGTTTCATCCGGAATCCGTACTGACCCCCGACGGAAAACAGATAATGGCAAACTGGTTACAAGGTGATGAAAACATTACATCTCACAAAAGTAAATGACACATCCTATGAAAGCAATATTAACCCGTCTCTTCAACCATGAAGAGCTCACCACAGAGGAAGCCAGGCAACTCCTCCTCAACATCAGCCGGGGAATATATCCCGAAGCTCAAGTTGCAGCATTACTCACTGTCTTTCAAATGCGTAGCATTACAGTAGACGAGCTGGCAGGTTTTCGCGAAGCGCTTATGGAAACACGAATCCATATAAACTTCGCACCTTATCGTCCCATTGACATCGTAGGTACCGGCGGAGACGGAAAGAACACGTTCAACATCTCCACCTGCGCCTGTTTCATTGTAGCCGGAGCAGGTTATAAAGTAGCCAAACATGGCAATTACGGCGCTACTTCCGTCAGTGGAGCAAGCAACGTAATAGAGCAACATGGAATCCGCTTCACCAACAACCCCGACACGTTGAAACGAAGTATGGAAGAATGTAACATCGCCTATCTGCACGCACAACTGTTCAATCCAGCAATGAAACTTGTGGCTCCTGTGCGCAAAGCACTGGGAGTACGCACACTGTTCAACCTGCTGGGGCCTTTGGTGAATCCATGCGAGCCCGCGTATCAATTGCTGGGCGTAGCAGATCTCTCACAAATGCGTCTTTACACGAATGTTTTCTATAAACTCGGTATCGACTTTGCCGTTGTAAACAGCCTGGACAACTACGATGAAATCTCACTGACCGATGAATTCAAAGTGATGACACGCAATTATGAGCGCATCTACCGTCCGCAAGCCCTCGGTTTCAGCGCAGTACGTCCCGAAGAACTGTCCGGAGGTATTTGCAAGGAAGATGCAGCACGCATCTTCGACAATGTCCTGAACAATCGTGCAGAAGCCGCCCAGACACAATGCGTCATTGTCAATGCGGCCTTTGCCATTCAGGTAATAGAGCCGGAAAAAGAGATTGAAGAATGCATTGCCATTGCCCGCGAATCACTGGAAAGCGGACGTGCACTGAAAACGTTGAAAAAGTTTATAGAGATCAATCACTAAAATCCTAAAAATCAAATTCAATAATGCCATGGATATTTTATCTGAAATCATCGCCCACAAACGAACAGAAGTAGAGTTGCAGAAACAATCCGTTTCACCGGAACAACTACGCGAGCAAGTGCAGAAACTCATGGGAAGTTCCTCAGCCCCCCGCCATAGTATGAGACAGGCCCTTGCGTCCTCGCCTACGGGAATCATTGCCGAGTTCAAGCGCCGTTCCCCCTCGAAAGGCTGGATATATGAGACCGCCAAAGCCGAAGAAATACCCGCAGCATACGAAACCGCCGGTGCCTCCGCACTCTCTATACTTACGGATGAAAAATTCTTTGGCGGCTCGCTGCGAGACATCAGCACAGCGCGTCCGCTGGTCGACATCCCAATTCTGCGAAAAGACTTCATTATCGACGAATACCAGCTGTTGCAAGCACGTATCGTTGGTGCGGATGCCGTACTACTGATTGCCGCCTGCCTGACGCAAAAAGAATGTAGCACCCTCACCACTCAAGCCCACGCCCTGGGGTTGGAAGTATTACTCGAAATTCACAATCCCTCCGAGCTGCCTTATATAAACAAAGAAGTGGATATGTTAGGCGTAAACAACCGCAATCTCGGCACATTTGTCACCGACGTAAAAAACTCTTTCCGCATAGCCCGACAGCTTCAACAAGCAATAGGATCAAAGAAAGGCGCTTCCGATGTCCGTAATATGCCCATACTCGTTTCGGAAAGCGGCATCTCGCATCCCGAAACAATTCGCAGTCTGCGTGCTGCCGGTTTCCGCGGCTTTCTCATCGGAGAGGCTTTTATGAAAACCGACCGACCCGGAGATACACTGAAAGATTTCATCTCTCCCATCATTTCTCAAAAGTAAATTACCAACCACAAATCATTCAAGAATATGACTCCTCTTAGTATCAAAGTATGCGGCATGACCGAAGCGGAAAACATCCGCGAAGTAGAACAACTGGGTGTAGATATGATAGGCTTCATCTTCTACCCCAAGTCCCCCCGCTGCCTATGCGAATTGCCCGATTACCTGCCTGTCCACGCAAAGCGTGTCGGCGTTTTTGTCAATGAAAACAAAGAAAATATCCTGATGTATGCCGACCGCTTCGCATTGGATTACATACAGCTTCATGGTGACGAATCTCCCGAGTACTGTCGATCACTATGCAACAACGGCCTGCATCTCATCAAGGCATTCTCCATTTCACATCCCAAAGATTTAATGTGCACCTCAGCCTACAAAGGATTATGCGATTATTATCTGTTCGACACCAAAACCCCGCAATATGGCGGTTCCGGCAACCAGTTCGACTGGAACCTGCTGTATCGCTATGGAGGAATGACCCCTTTTCTGCTCAGCGGAGGAATCAACCCGTACAGCACCAAAGCAATCAAAGAGTTTCATCATCCCAAACTGGCCGGCATCGACATCAATAGCCGTTTTGAAACTGTACCGGGACAAAAAGATGTGGAGCGCATCAAAAACTTCCTTCAAGAGATAAGAAACGGTGAAACCGCCAACAAATAACATAACCCGTAATAATAAACCTATTAACAGCGAACTCAATATGAACCGAATCAACCTACTCTTTCAAAACAATCCCGGCAACCTGCTGTCTATCTACTTCTGTGCCGGTTGCCCCACGCTTGAGGGTACAGCCGATGTTATCCGCACCCTCGAAAAAAATGGAGTGAACATGATAGAAATCGGTATTCCTTTCAGCGATCCAATGGCCGATGGCATCGTCATCCAAGATGCTGCCACCTGTGCCCTGCGCAACGGCATGTCCCTCCGTCTCCTTTTCGAACAATTACAGGATATTCGTCGTGATGTCCGCATCCCGTTGCTCTTAATGGGCTATCTCAACCCCATCATGCATTTCGGCTTTGAGGCATTCTGCCGGAAATGTGCGGAATGTGGCATTGACGGTGTAATCATACCCGATCTGCCTTTCAGGGATTACGAAAAAAACTATAAGACGATTGCACTGAAATATGACCTACGCGTCATCATGCTCATTACCCCCGAAACCAACGAAAAGCGTATCCGCGAAATAGATGCCCACACCGACGGTTTCATTTATATGGTATCATCAGCAGCTACCACCGGCGCACAAAAGGATTTCGACAACCGAAAACAGGCTTATTTCAAAAAAATTCAAGACATGAATCTGCACAACCCACGCATGGTAGGTTTCGGTATCAGCAACAAACAGACTTTCGATGCTGCCTGCTCCCATGCTTCCGGAGCTATCATAGGAAGCCGTTTCGTAACTCTGCTCAATAAATACAAAGGAGATGCACAGCAAGCCATTACGCACTTGAAAGAAGATTTGTAATGAAAAGGGAGCAAGGAAAGCGAAGATAAACAGAGCCTCGGCATAAAAAATGAATAAATTCATTTCATTCTACTCTCGGTTTGTATTATCTTTGTGCCCGAAAAAGAAGTAAAACGCGATATTTATGAAAGCAGATTATCCCTCCATTCTCTTAATTTACACAGGCGGGACTATCGGAATGATAGAAAATCCCGAAACCGGTGCTCTCGAAAACTTCAATTTCGACCACCTGCTCAAACACGTTCCCGAACTGAAGCGTTTCAATTACCGCATCTCCTCCTATCAGTTCGATCCTCCTATTGACTCCTCCGATATGGAACCTTCCCTATGGGCAAAGATTGTTGAAATCATAAACAGCAATTACACCAACTTCGACGGTTTTGTTATTCTGCATGGCACCGATACAATGTCTTATACGGCATCGGCACTCAGTTTCATGCTTGAGAACCTCGCGAAGCCGGTCATCCTTACCGGTTCGCAACTCCCTATCGGAACATTGCGTACAGACGGAAAAGAAAACTTGATTACTTCTATTGAAATAGCTGCCGCCAAACATCCGGACGGCACCGCTGTTGTCCCCGAAGTGTGCATCTTCTTTGAAAACGAACTGATGCGAGGCAATCGGACCACCAAAATTAATGCTGAAAATTTCAATGCTTTCCGGTCTTTCAACTATCCCGCCTTGGCAAAAGCAGGAATCCATATCCGTTACAACGAACATATCATCCGCCGTCCCGATCCCACACGACCGATGAAACCGCATTATCTCTTCGATACCAATGTCGTGGTGCTTACACTGTTTCCCGGCATTCAGGAGAGTATCATTAATTCCGTACTTCATGTACCGGGATTGAAAGCAGTAGTTCTCAAGACATTCGGTTCCGGGAATGCCCCCCAAAAAGAATGGTTCGTCCGGCAGTTAAAGGACGCGACCGAGCGTGGCATCATCATTGTCAACATCACTCAATGCCAAAGTGGAGGCGTAGAGATGGGCCGCTACGAAACCGGGCTGCATCTTCTTCAAGCCGGAGTCATCAGCGGTTATGACAGTACGCCCGAATGTGCCGTTACAAAGCTAATGTTCCTTCTGGGACATGGACTTAGCCAAACAGAAATTCGTCACCGGATGAATTCGGATTTAGCAGGGGAAATTACAAAAGAGTAATTTCCTCTTTTTTCTCAAAGCCTTTCTCCCCTCTAAGCTGAGCACAATCTACAAGTTTATAAGATCACTTAACCGCCGAATCTTACAAATTCATCTCCTCTATTATTAAAAAATACAATATATATAGCTAAGATATTCAAATAATATAGTATTTTTGCAGCGTAAATAATCAGAAGTTGATTATTTTATCCAAGAGCAAACAAAGCAGTAATAACGTTGATAGATTAGCTTATGAAATTATTCAACCGTTTTTCAGTAATGGCAGCCATTGTCAGCACTTTGGTGCCTGCCGGTTGCACAGACGATGTGTACGATCCCGAAAGAGGAATTCAGACAGTGCCGAAAGAAAATCCGTTAGGAGAAGACTTTTCCGCTCCCGACAGCTTCGACTGGTCCATGATCAATGCCGTAAACTTGAACGTTGAAGTAAAAGATGAGTTTAACGGTCGGTATAAGTATCTTATAGAAGTCTTTACCGATAATCCGATATCCAACGCCGGCGTCACTCCTATCGCAGCGGGTACTGCCAACAAGAACAAAAGCTACAATACAGAAGTCAGTATCTCCAAAGCAACCACAAGATTGTTTATCCGCCAGACAGATCCCAAACAGCGTAAAGAAGTATACGAATATGCAATTCCCGAAAACGGAGGAACAATGAACTGTAAACTGTTTTACGTTTCCACCGGCACAAGGGCGGCAAGCGGAGTTACGAGTAGCTCCAACTCTGCATTCGAAGCAGCCCGGCAAGCGGGAATAACGGAAATTGAGGATAAGGAATATAAGGAATCGGAGGTAATACCGTCTGTTCCAGCCACATCAGACAAGTTTAACGACAACAGCTCCGGAGTGCTCTCCAACGGAGCCAAGTATATTATAGGCAGAGGGGAAACCGAAAGGCAGACTATAAAAACCAACAATAATGACCGGGCAACCGTATTTGTACAAGGTGTTTGGGAGTTAAACGGCAATCTAAATTCAAACCTTGACATATATGTAATGAACGGCGGTAAAATCATCGCAAGCAACCTTACTATCGGCAATAACAACACCCTCACCATACAAAACGGCGGTAATCTTGAATGTGTCTCCCTGAATTTAGGATGCCCCACCAAGAATTTCGGCACAATCACAGCCAGCAAGGATTTGACAATGAACCTGGGAGGCCATCCCGAACTGTTCAATGAGGGAGTTATTAACGTCAAGGGTGAAGTCCGCATCAACGGAAGCAACGTCATCAACCATCATATATTCAGTGCTAAAACAGTCAAGGTCACAAGCGTCCAGTTGTTGAACAAGGCTAATTTGAACAGTGCCACAAATATCAACATCAATGGTAGCCGGATATTCAACTATGCTTATATCAAATTCGATGAAAATGATGGTGAAATAAAAACCGACAATTCCACAGCAACAGTCATCATAAACCATGATAAAGCCAAAATCACCGGTCACGAAATAGAAGGACACCTGTCTGTTTATAATGACGGCATCATTGAAGTATCCGAATTTACAAGTTCATCTTTATACAACAGTTGTACGGTCATCGTAAAAGAAGAATTCAAATTCCAGAACATGACTTTGAACAAAGGCTCCATTACTGCCGGCCGCGCCAATGAGTCTGATACAGAATGGCTGCCGGTCCCCGAAATAGAAACTCATGCAAATGCCAAGCTCACGTTGATAGACGGTTCCATGATTAAGGCTAAAGAATTTGATGTGGAAAGCGGCAACGTCATCTTCCAGGCTATAAATATCACCAACGATAACAAATCCATGATTAAGGTCGAAGAAATAGAATTTGAGAACCCCACCAACACAGAACTATTAGGCCGGAATCTTGTTATCGAGGGAAAAATAAAAGGTCCTGACAAGCACCATCCGTTTAAAAAGAACGAAAGCATCAACACTGGTTTCGACGAATCCAAATACACCATTGAGACCTGTGGCGGACTCTATGATGAAGGCAACAAAGGCGAAGAAGAAAAAGATCCTGACTTTCCCATAGAAATCGGGGACAGCGATACGTATACCTTTACATTCGAAGACAACTGGCCGGTATACGGTGACTTCGACATGAACGACCTCGTTATCGTAATGTCCAGAAAGGAATTGAAAGTAAACGAAGACGGTATAGTCGAGCGCCTCAGAATAACCCTTGACCTACGGGCAGTAGGTGCAGCCAAAACATTGGGAGCCGGCATACGTTTCATCAAACTTCCCCAAAACATACGCCCCGATAAATTCACCGTCAGTGGCAAAAACGTGTCATTCGAGGATGGACAAAGCTTGCCTACTTATATCCTCTTCAATGATGCACACACAGCACTATGGGGCAGTAAGTACACTGATGCAAGTAAATTCATCAACACCGTTGCCGACGGTCCGTTCAAAAAAGACACGAAGGAATATAGCATCATCATGGAACTTCCTGCCTCCGCCAACGTGAAACCAGAAGATTTGAACATCAACCACATCGACATTTTCGCTATCACAGCTCCCACCACTGTCAAAAGAGAGCGTACGGAAGTGCATGTAGCAGGCTTTGCACCGACCGACCTGGCCACTACCTATTACCTCAACAGCGGTAATGACAATTCATCCGTTGCCGAAAACAGATACTATCTCAGCAAAGAGAACCTTGCCTGGGCAGTTGTAATCCCCCAAGAATTTGCATGGCCGACAGAACACCAAAAAATAACAACAGTGTACGACAAGTTCAAATCATGGGTCACTACCGGCGGACAGCAAGATAACGATTGGTATAAATCGCATAGCCAAGATGTATATCCCATTGAGAACCTGACTCAGCTCAACAAATATTAACCCCGGGCCAACTATATGTGGTAAACCGGAAAAACATGAGAAAACGTCTGTTTATGCGTTTTCTCATGTTTTTCTCCCACGTTATTGTTAAAGTAAGCTAACAGTTATTCATTCTCATTAGTAATTGGATAAAATCAATAAAAAATAATAGTTATTTTTGTTACTTACATAAGAGAACAAACAAAACAGCAGAGTAAGAACAAATAGAACAATGAAAAAAATATTATTAGTTGACGATAAAGTCACTATCGGCCGCGTGCTCAAAATTTATTTGGGAACAGAATACGATCTGGAATATTTTGAGGATCCGATCAAGGCCCTTGAATGGCTCAATGAAGGCAATCTTCCCGACCTTATCATTTCCGACATCCGCATGCCGCACATGCGTGGTAATGAATTTCTCTACTATCTGAAAGGTAACGAGTTACTGAAGCACATTCCGGTAGTGATGCTCTCCAGTGAAGAAAGCACCACCGAGCGCATTCATTTGCTTGAAGCCGGAGCCGCAGACTATATTCTCAAGCCATTCAATCCTTTGGAGCTGAGAGCCCGCATCAAGAAATACATCTAAAAAGAGCTGTAAGAGGAACATGTTATATTATATTTACATAGGAAATAACAAAACAGTAATCGATCATCTGAACACGATTACAGACGGTATGTTCGTGTCTGTTTCCAGTGTCAATAAAGCGGTCAAAATCATAAACGGCATCCGCGAAAGATATAACACATCTATCCTTTACGAGCAAACCAATACTGAAAAGGACTGCATCGACATCTCCTATCTTCACAAAAAGTTTCCACGCGTATACATTATCCTCATTACCGGAAAGTTACAAACAGAACACCGCAAAGCCTACCTGCAGGCTGGCGTCAGCAACACCCTGCCCTTACAGGCAGATAAAGAAAGCATCCAAAGAATGAGCCAATTCCTGCAAATACGCCAACAACATAAAATGCAGGAATTCAGTGAGACTCGCCGAAAGGCGCTCAACACTTTTCACCTTCCTTTATGGAAGCGCACATTCGACGTTCTGTTTTCCCTAAGTGCACTTGTTATACTCTCCCCTCTGCTCATCGGTACAGCTATTGCCATCCGTCTTGAAAGCAAAGGTAAGGTAATCTACAAGTCACAACGGGTGGGCAGCAATTACCGGATATTCAATTTTCTGAAGTTCCGTTCCATGTACACCAATGCGGACAAACGGTTGAAAGAGCTCAACGCCCTCAACCAGTATCAAATGGAAGAAGAAGTGGCGGAGGACATCCCTGACATTCATTTTGACGACCTCACAGGTTCGCCCGAAGAGGAAGCCACTCTACTGATTTCAGACGATTTCATCATACCGGAAAAAGATTTCCTGAAACAAAAAGCGCATACCCACGAAAGTCCTTTTGTCAAGATAGAGAACGATCCGCGCGTAACACGTATCGGCCGCTTCATCCGCAAATACAGCATAGATGAACTTCCACAGCTACTCAACGTCTTAAAAGGAGACATGAGCATTGTAGGCAACCGTCCTCTCCCACTCTATGAAGCTGAACTGCTGACCAGTGACGCATACATAGACCGCTTCATGGCTCCTTCCGGACTTACCGGTCTTTGGCAAGTGGAAAAGCGGGGCGGAGCCGGTAAGATGTCGGCGGAAGAACGAAAGCAACTTGATATCAAATACGCACAAGATTTTTCTTTCTGGTTGGACCTGAAGATTATCCTTAGGACATTTACAGCGTTTGTGCAGAAAGAGAATGTGTAAATTCCAAAGTTATAAAACCAATAACTCTATGAGATATAGAACAAACCAAAAATACAGTTTTTCCTGTACATATATGATACTAATTTTCATATTGTTATGCATTTCTGCGGATGTGGTTGCACAACAAGAAATGACACGTGAAGAACGTATCAAAGTATTGCAACTGTTGAAAGACAACGATATGGAATTGGAAAAAGGCACTCAGCAAAGTACCTCAGGGAATCGCCATGAAAATATTGAAAGATTAGAGCTGCCTCCCCTCTCTGTTTTTCTGGATGCTGTGACAGAGAATGCTACCGTAAAACGTGCGCAATCGCAGGTAGAGCAAGTAAAGAACGAATATCGGCTGCAAAAGCGTGACTGGTGGGATTATTTCCGTCTGAACGGCAATTACGCTTACGGACGCTATAATGTGCTTAACGACAACAGCACTTCGTTCGAAGACTGGTATCAGTCCACAACAGCCAGTTCACGTCATACATTCAATGTCGGCGCCAGTGTCAGCGTCAGCCTTAGCGACCTGTTCAACCGCCCACTGCGACTGAAAAAATACAGGTATGACATCGAACAGCTGCAATACAGCCAAGAGGAAGTGATGGAAGACCGCAAGCTAAAGGTGCTCAACGCCTACAACGCCGTAACCGAGCAGCTTGCCACTATCAAGGCTAAAGCCGAATCGGCAGCACTCTATAATGCACAGATGAAGATCTCGGAAAACAACTTCATCAACGGAACCATAGACATCATATCCTTATCGTTGGAGAGAAGCAGACGCTCCACTGCCGTTGTACAATACGAGCAAGCCCGCGTAAGTCTGCACAACTCCATTATCCTTTTGGAAATGCTGACAAATGTAAAAATCATCAAAGACAAATAGAATTTATGGATGTCATACAGTTCATACCACAATTTCTTTACCGCATCCGCTACCGGCTGTTGTGGGGAAATCTCATTGTTACCGCTTTGGTGATTTATTTTACCCAGTTCCTGCCGTTCAGTTACACAGTAAACAGCAACATTTACGCCGGTGTAACCAATGCAAGTTCAGTGACAGAGGAGCGATCTGATTACTTCTCTATCAACAGTACATTCGATAATATTATCAACATCGGAAAGTCCAAAGGCACTTTGGAGAAAGTCTCAGTGCGCTTGCTTGCTACTTGTCTGGTACATGGCAATGAAGGTAAAGACACTCCCTATATCCTTGCCAAACATTACCGGCAATTGTTGCAGATCACACCGAAAGAAGTGCTGACATTGGTGGACCGCCAGTCTGTTGATAAAACAACCGAAAACCTGAGGAAATACCGTCAACCTCATAAAGGCAACTTTGTTTTTTCTATTTTCAGTCAGCCCTCAAACCCTTTCTTCAGTTTCAAGGCCTTGAACAAAATAATCATCAGACGACTGGGAAATAGCGACCTGATTGACATAAACTACACCTGTAGCGACCCCGGCATTGCCCAAAACACAATTGCCATTTTGGAAGAAGAACTGACCGAAGCCTATGAAATACTCCGTTTCAGTTCCACCAGAAACGTCATAGCCTATTTTGAGGAACAAGTAAAGAAAGCCAAAAGCGCCCTGACCAAAGAAGAAGATGACCTGATGCGTTATAATGTGCAAGAAGAAGTAATTAACTATGGAGAGCAAACCAAAGCTCTTGCCATCACCAAATACGAAGTGGACGACCGTTACGAACTTGCCAGACGGCAATATGAAAGCGCCCGTTCGCTACTTGATATGCTGGAAAAGAAAATGGATGTACGCGCCCGGCTCATACGCACCAATACCGACCTTCTACAAGAATTGGACAAAGTCAGCAAGCTGAATGAAAAGATAACGGAACAAGAAATTTTCACTGCTGATACCCAGCATAGCACCAATGAAGAGCTTACAAGAAGTAAGCGTGAACTAAAGCAGGCAGAAGATAATATCAGTCATCTGTCCGACAATATCAACGAATACGCATTCTCTAAAGAAGGGGTCGGTATACAGAATATGGTTAATGAATGGTTATTAGCTGTCATTAACGAAGCCAAAGCTCAAGCAGAACTTAAAGTATTGGAAGACCGTCGGAAAGATATTCGTGAAGGATATAAAACCTTATCTCCTGTTGGAACGCAAGTCAACCGCAAAGAGCGTGCGGTAGGTCTTGCCGAAGACACTTATCGTGAAGTGCTTCGTGGTTTGTCGGAAGCTCGTCTCCGCCTGAAAAATATAGAAATGAGTACGAGTAATCTCCAGATCATTACTCCACCGGAATACCCCCTGACAGATAACGGTCGCAAACGTTTATTGTACATCATTGCCGCTTTTGCAGGCAGTGTGATATTCATTATCGGCTTCTCCCTGTTGGTAGAACTTATAGACCGAACCTTGCGTGATGCCGACCGCAGCAGACGCCTTACAGGCTTACCGGTGATTGCGGCTTTCAATGGCATCAGCAACTTGAAATTCCGCGGTTTTCTCAAAGCGTGCAACCGTCGTGCAGCAGCTTATGTCTGCCAGCAGCTCAATCAGTATCTCAAGCCTGGTCAGTCAATAGTCATCAATCTGCTCAGTATGGAAGAAAGAGAAGGAAAGTCGTTCCTTTCCAGATACTTTGCCGACTACTGGAAAACAGAAGGCCTGAAAGTGCGTATCGTCTCTTATCACATAGACTTTGAGGTAGACAAAAAAGAATACATACAAGCCCAACAGTTATCGGATTTTTGGCAGAAAAACGATGCAGAAGAAACACCGGACATCATTTTGGTTGAATATCCGGCATTGTGCCATTTCACCGTACCAGAGTCAGTAATAGCCGGAGCGAACGTCAATCTGTTGATAGCAAATGCCGTACGTCTGTGGAGCGCAAAAGATGATGCACGAATGCAATCGTTGCGTAAGGTATTGGCAGAGAAACCTTTCTTCCTCTACCTCAACAACGCCGACCGCGAAGTAGTGGAATCATTCACCGGTCCACTTCCTCCCTACAATTCATTGCACAGTTTCCTTAGCAATCTGGCACAATTGGGACTCACCTCCCAAAAAGCCGCTGTAAAATAGTGAACGAAGATGATAGAACGAGGATACATATCGCCCAAAGTATTGCTCTACGCAGGACTTGTTGCAGGATTAGCCGCCATCGTGGTCTGCTCCAGCAGCGGCCTTTTGGCGGGAGTAATTGCAATTATGTTTCTTCCGGCAGCCTTGTACTATCTGATACAGACAATACGCTTCCCGATTGTTGCATTCTATGGTTTATTCGTTCTTAATTATTTTATTACCAGCATAATAAGATATGGCAACCTTTCCGGATTCAGCGTAGTGATGGACATAGGTTTGTTCTGCACATTGTTTGCTGCTTTGGTTCATTCCATACTTACGCAAAAGTTACCCTGGAACAATGGAATAAACGTCCTCACGATAGGTTGCGCCCTATGGGCTATTTATTGTTTTCTTGAGGTGGGTAACCCCACCGCTGTTTTCGAGGCATGGAGCACTTCGCGGGGTATCATATACACTGGGTTCATTGTAACCTTTTTAGGAAGTGTACTCATCAACCGATTGAGGTATGTGAAGCATATTCTTTTCATACTTTCCATTTTAGTACTCTTGGCCTCACTGAAAGCCCTCATCCAAAAATACATAGGTTTCGATCCGCTGGAAAGGGCATGGCTTGACCAAGGTGGCGCCAAAACACATATCATCGCTACGGGTACCCGTTACTTTTCTTTCTTCACAGATGCTGGAAACCTAGGTTCCAATATGGGTATGGCAGGTATCGTTTACGGCATCATTACTATTTATAGTTCCAACAGGCAAACAAAAATCTACTATGGCATCGTCGCCTTGTTAGGAATATACACCATGTTCCTCTCCGGCACCCGCGGAGCCATGGCCGTTCCTTTAGGCGGACTCATGCTGTTTGGCCTGATAAGCAAAAAGGCCCACCTCGTATTGTCAACGTTTTTTTTAGGCATCCTCATATACCTGTTTTTTGCTCACACATATATAGGTCAAAGCAATCCTATGATACGCCGTATGCGTACAGCTTTCCACCCAACGGAAGATGCATCTTTCAATGTGCGGGCAGAGAATAAAAAGAAGCTGGCAGTCTACCTAAAAAACCGTCCTTTTGGCGAAGGTCTGGGGCTGGGAGGCGTAGAGGCACAGCGCTTTGCCCATCGTGTCACAACCACAATCCCCCATGACTCCACTTACGTGAAGTTGTGGATGGAGACCGGAATAGTGGGTCTGTGCCTGTACTTAAGCATACTCATCGCAAGCCTCTTACGGGCTTGCTACATCGTAATGTTCCGCGTCAGGAACAATGAACTGCGCGGACTGCTCACCGCCATGCTGTGCGGTGTATTCGGGCTGATGGTGAGCGCCTACGGCAACGCCTTTTTCAATCAGTTCCCCACCCAGATCATTGTTTTCACTTTTCTGGCAGCCGCATTGAACGGGCAGCGTATAGACAGCTATATTGATAAAGAGATAAAACAAAATAAATAGAAGAAACATGAATTTCGATATTTTTTCCATATTCAATCCCGACTGGTGGATGAACGAAAACAACAATGCACTGCTTATAACGGACTCTATTCTGTTTTTGTTTATGGCAGTACCGGTGCTGTACCTGTTTGTCTGCGCACTCTTCTCACTGGGCAAATACAAGAACCCCTACCCCGCCGCCAAAACAGACCACCGTTTTCTAGTAGTGTTCACTGTATTGCGAAACGGCAAAGAGGTTATTGAATCCATTAATCACTTTCTGGATACGCAACATTATCCACGTGAAAAATACGACATTGCCGTTGCCGCCACCCAACTGTCCGAAGCAGACTTGCTGACGTTGTTGCAGATGCCGGTCAACATTGTCGTACCCGACAAAGACCAATGTACCAAGGTCTATGCCATTCAGCAAGTCATGGAACGCTATTCGCCCAACGAGTACGACATGATTGTACTCTTCAATTCCGACAACAAAGTAGTGCCGGAAGCCTTGCGCCTCTTCAACAACGCTTACTATTCCGGTTGTGATGCCATACAGGCCCACCGCATGACCGAAAACCTGACTACCAGCATTGCCGTACTCAATGCCACCAGTGAAGAGATCAATAACAACATCTTCCGCAAGGGGCATACACGTATGGGGTTTTCATCCGCCCTGATAGGTTCCGCCATGGCATTCGATTTCAGGATGTTCCACGAGATAGCTCCCACGCTGAAAGGCTCGGACATAAGCAAAGCTATGGAAACGGCACTCTTACGGCAAAACATATATACAGAATATCTGGAAGAGGTTGTTTGTTACAGCAAAAAAGAAGAAAGCGCCAATGGCTACGAAGCCCAGCGTCTGGGGTGGCTGCGCTCCCAATACAGCAGTGCCCTGTTTGCTATCAAGCAGCTCCCCCTTGCCATGTTGCGAGGCGAGTGGGACTATTGCAACAAACTATTTCAATGGCTGTTGCCTTCCCGTTTTCTGCTGATAGCCCTTATCCTCTTCTTCACAGCCGTCATCACGATTATGGACTGGACGCTTTGCCTCAAGTGGTATCTGCTGCTTGCCGCTATCGCGCTGACTTTTCTCATGGCATTGCCCGAAGGTGAAATTGCCCGGCGCTTCAGGAAAGCGATATGGGCATTGCCTATCCTTATGTTCGAGTCTATTTTCAGCCATATCCTGCGATTCAAGAAGAGAGAAAACAAACAATAAAAAGAAACGTATGAAAATCGCCATTGAAGCCCAACGCATATTCCGTCCCAACAAGCATGGCATGGACTTCGTCGCCCTGGAGTCTATCCGGGAGTTGCAGAAGCGTGACGACGGCAACGAATACTACATTCTCGTTGCTCCAGGCGAGGACCGCTGTCTGGAAGAGTCTTCCAACCTTTCCATCGTAGAAGTGAAATGCCCCAGCTATCCGCTGTGGGAGCAAATAGCCTTGCCACTTGCGGTGAAGCGCCTGGGGGCCGACCTGCTCCATTGTACTTCGAACACAGCACCACTATGGTGTCCCGTTCCGCTTGTGCTGACGCTCCATGACATCATCTATCTGGAACCGCGCCGGCATCGCAGCCCCTCACTATATCAGGAAATGGGCTGGCACTACCGCCGTCTGATAGTACCGCGCATACTGAAGAAGTGCCGGAAGATAATCACCGTCTCCCGCTTCGAATGTGAACGCATCAGCAAGGCGCTGCAAATTCCTGCTGACCGCATCACCGCCATTTACAACGGTTACAGCACACATTTCACCCCGTTACCTGAAGTGAACATGCACATCGTACAGCAATATATCCCCGAAAAAGGCTTCCTCTTCTTTCTGGGCAACACAGATCCCAAAAAGAATACGGAGCGTGTATTGAAGGCATACAGCCTCTATCTGCAACGCTCCGCCACAAAGCGTCCCTTACTCATCGCCGACCTGAAAGAAGAATACATAGACCGGGTGTTGCAACAAGAAGGCATTGCCGACATAAAACGCCACCTGTATTATCCAGGATACATCCCCAACAGCCATCTTGCCACACTCTACAATGCATCCTTCGCTTTCCTCTATCCTTCGCTTCGCGAGAGCTTCGGCATCCCTTTGCTGGAGGCCATGGCATGCGGCACACCCGTTGTTACGGGAAACACCTCCGCCATGCCCGAAGTGGCCGGCAGCGGTGCGCTGACTGTCGATCCTTCCAAGCCTGAAGAAATTGCGGACAGGCTGCTGCAACTGGAGCAGAACCCCACTTTGTATCAAGAGCAAAAAGCATACGGACTGCAAAGGGCACAGCAATTCTCCTGGGCGCGGACTGCCGGAGAATTATCAAAGGTATATCAATCCATTAAAATCTGAAAGAGGTATGATTACAGGCAGAGATTTCATCATCACAAGTTTACAGTCATGGGACATCGCTATCGGGTCCAATGCCAAAGACATCGCCAAGGAAATATCCCGGCACAATCGGGTGCTCTATGTCAACACTCCTGTTGATATGCTGAACTACTTGATGCATCCGCAAAGTCCCGATGTACAACGCACCAAAACACTTATAAAGAATAAAAAAAACGGACTTAGCCAGATCACCGCCAATCTATGGACTTTAGACTGTCCTTTCTGTGCTTTTCCCGTAAACTGTTTCCCCGATGGATTTCTCTTCGATGCAGTGAATAGGCTGAATAATAAAAGGATATGCAAGCACATCCTATCCGCCGCCCAAGAGCTCCGGTTCACAGACCATATACTTCTGATAGACAACGATATCTATCGCAGCTTCTATGCAAAAGAGTTCTTAAAGCCCCGTATATCCATATATTACAGACGTGACAATATGACCAGTGCTTTTTGGAAGAAACACGCTCCACGCCTAGAGCCTCTGCTATGCAGCAAAAGCGACCTTGTAGCAACCAATTCACCGCAACTGGCAGAAGCCGTCAAGTCCTATAATTCCAACTGCCACGACATCGGGCAAGGTGTAGATTTGGAGAGCTTCAGAGACGGGGCAAGTTATCTCCTCCCCGAAGACATGAAGAAAATCAAACGTCCTATCATCGGATATATGGGCTGGATTACTTCGCGGCGTCTGGATGCCGACCTCATGTATGAAGCAGCCAAGCGGCTTCCTGAATGCTCTATGGTATTGGTTGGTGGAGAAGATGATTATTTTAAATCCCACAAATTACACTCGCTGGGCAATGTTTTCTTTTTGGGTGAGAAACAACAAGCGGAAACAGCGGCATATATGGCACATTTTGATGTGTGTATAAATCCGCAATCGGTCAATGACATTACTATCGGGAACTACCCTCGTAAAGTAGATGAATATTTAGCATTGGGCAAGCCCGTAGTGGCTACAAAGACCAAGACCATGGAAATATTCAACGGATATGTATATAATTGCACCGGGGCCGATGAATACGTACAATCCATACGCGCAGCATTGGAGAAAGACACACCGGAAGAAAGAAAAAGGCGCATGGAGTTTGCCCATACGCATACATGGGAAAACAGTGTATCCAAATTATATAATTACATTAACCAATTATAAATTCCTGAATTATATGTTAGAATCTCATCCAAGACTTAAGAAATTTTTGCATTATCTCCTGATACATCCCTATACGGCACGTCCCCGTTGGTGGGCCCGTACATTTGTAATACCTTTGGTTATCAAAAGGGGGAAAGGCTCCATTATCCGCAGAAAGGCCCGGTTGGACATCATTCCTTCTAAAAAAATAACTGTGGGAGTTAAAAGCATCATTGAAGATTATGCCATTATCAACAATGGAATGGGCGATGTCATCATCGGAGACTACACTCACGTCACTTCTCGCGTAAAATTGGTGGGCCCCGTCACTTTAGGAAATTATGTCACGTTAGGCAGTAATGTTCAAGTAACAGGACTGACTCATAATTATTTGGACGTAACACGTCCCATTGCCAAACAAGGTGTTACCCCCAATCGCACAATCATAGAAGATGATGTATGGATAGGCGGCAATTCATGCATTAATCAAGGAATTACGATAGGCACTCATTGCATTGTAGCCGCAGGCAGCGTAGTTACAAAGTCCGTACCACCCTATTCGGTAGTTGGCGGCAATCCGGCGCGCATACTGAAATTATATGATTTTGAAAAACAGGAATGGATAAAAACATCTAAAAAATAGTATTATGGTCTCCATCATCACCGTCAACTACAACGGCCTCGACGACACCTGCGAAATGATTGACTCTTTCCTGTTGAATGAAACCTATCCTTTCGAAATCATCGTGGTGGACAATGGTTCCCAACCCTCGCAAGCGGAAAAGTTCAGGCAATATTACGCCATTGATCCCCAAGTGAAAGTGGTGCAAAATATCAACAATGGCTTTGCCGGAGGAAACAATGCCGGACTGAATGTGGCCAGTGGCGACTACCTCTTTTTCATCAACAACGACACCTACATTACCCAACCGATACTCGAAGCATTGGTTCGTCGCCTTGGCGACAAGCAGAATGGCGGAGTATCCCCTATGCTGAAATACCACCAATGCACCAACACTATACAATTTGCCGGTTTCACTCCCCTCACCCCTATCACCCTGCGAAACCACATGATAGGCGAACGTGAACCCGACAACGGACAGTATTCCACTCCCCACGAAACAGCCTACCTGCATGGCGCCGCCATGATGATACGTCGTGACGTACTGCAACGGGTAGGTCCCATGAGCGAAGTATTCTTCCTGTTCTACGAAGAAATGGACTGGTCTGTACGGATACGACGGGCCGGATACCGGCTTTGGTACGAACCCGCCTCTGTGATCTACCACAAAGAGAGCATGACGGCGCAAAGAGATACGCCGCTGAGAGAGTTTTATATGTCACGTGCGCGCATGCTGTTCGCACGAAGAAACCTGTCGGGAATAAACCAAACTCTCTCCTGTTTTTATATCGGGCTGATTGCCACACCTAAGAAAGCAATAACCCATTTGCTGCATGGACGCATTTCATTGACCATGGCTGTTCTGAAAGGGATGATGCATGGAATGGCAACAAGGCTTCATTAAGAAACATATTCATTTCTCAGGTAAATAACGATTAAATCAGGCTGCTTTTCCCAACAGCAAAACTCTCGCCGCCTTGTACCTGCCTGCCACCCTATCCACCACCACAGGCAGCGCCGAAGCCACCGCTGTAACCACGGGAAACACCACAGCCACCGCTTTCACTCCCAGCATCTTCAATAGGATGCGTCCGCCCGCCGTACCGAAACCATGAAATAAATAAATACTATACGCATAGCCGCCCAGCCATACAAAGAAACGATTGTGCACCCTCATCTCCAGCAGCAAGAACAAAGTGGCAATCACCGTCAACACATAGAGTTCATGCGCTACGGCCGCCACTTCCGCCGAAGCAAACCACACCACCTGTATCAATGCCACACCCAAGAACGCCGCCACCCACAAAGACAAACGGACAAGGCAGCCTGCACCACGAAACTCCCGCGCAAACCGGCAGGCGCCCACACCTGCAAAAAAATAAGGCAGTTGCCCCAACGCCCCCTTGAAACTGAAAAGATTGGGCAGCACGTGCATCATTCCGCGGTCGTTCACCACACTCAGTAATATGGCAATCACACACCACACCGCCCACTGGCGGAGGCTTTCCATCTTTTTGTAGCGATCTATGCACCACTGTATCATGAAGATAAGAAACAGCGAGGGCAAGTACCAGTAAATGGTATATGGAAAAAAGTAAATGCGCCACATCCGGGTAATATCTCCCTTGTTGTTGGTTCCCGGTACAAGATACTGTATCACGAAATAGAGCGTTCCCACTACAATCATAGGCACCAGCAACCGCATAGCCTTTTTGCGTGCAAACACCACGAAACCACCTGGCAAAGCAGCAGGCTTCAAAGCATACACCCACCCTGCAATGGCAGTGAAAAGCGGCATCTGTATGTAGTCTATCCACAAATACAAATAACGTAGCGGATGCGGAAAATCAATCTTCATTCCGCCGTCGGGTGCAGAACCAATAACATGTCCCGCCACCACCAACAGAATGGCAATCCCCCGCAAAGTCTCAATAGTCAAGTTCTTTCCGGCTGTCACTTCGCTACCTCCCCACGCAATACATTGTTCCTATTCATAAGACAAAGATAGCAAAATAAGAGCCACAAGATTGCTCTCCACCCTGAAATATTCTTCCATTACCGACAAAAGATGTTACCTTTGTAGGATTTTTTAAAATAATGGACCAAACAATGTCCATGCTTCGATGTGGGAAAAGAAAAGTGGTAAGAATGAGAACAGGAGGATGCACTACTCAGAAGATAGAGAAGAGCGTCCTCCCGACTTATTCAGAACCGAAAGCAGCATCTGCCATTCAGACATATGGAACACGCAGGACCCCACAACATAAATTATCAGTCCCGACGGCACACCTAAAAGAAGCTGTCCCCATGCGGACAATGGCAAAAGCGTAATCAGGTACAGGCACATCCCCATTGCGCCATTCAGCAACAGCACCGGCAACAATTCGCAAAGCTGACGCAGGTAACCGGCCTTCATCAGCTTGCGGGAATAGCAGATAATCACTCCCATGTCGGCAAAGGAATACAGCACCAGCCCCCAGCACATAGCCGATACCCCCAAAGGGATCGTGGCAAACAATATGGCGAATGCAATGAGCTTCTTCCATATTTCGGCATACAGGAAATAGTCGGTACGCCCTTTCACGTTCAAGACGCTATGATTGATTTTCATCACCGGATCCCACATAAAGGCTATGCAAAGAATCTGCAGGTAAGGAACCGCCGGAAGCCATTTGTCCGTCAAGACAACTTCCACCAGCGGCTCTGCCAATGCTGCCACTGCCACCATAACAGGAAAAATCAGGTAACACGACATGCGCATATATTTCAGGAACATGCTGCGCAACCGGGGCATATCATCTTGATAACGGCACTGAATGGGATAGACCGCACGAACAACAATATTCGTGAAGTTGGTGGAAGGAAACTGCGCCAATGTGTAGGAACGGTTGAAGAACCCCAGTTGGGAAGCCGAAAAGCACTTTCCTATAATCAGGGAATAGCAGTTGACATAAAAAGTGTGCAGCAGGTTGGCCAGCATCAGTTTGGAACCGAAAGAGAAAAGTACACGAAACGACTGCCATGAGAAAATCCAACGAGGCATCCAACGAGAAAATATCCATAAGAAAACGACACGAAGAAGACTGTTCAGAAGGCTTTGCCACACCAAAGTCCATACACCGAACCCATGATAGGCCAACCAGATGCCGACAGCCCCGCTAATAGCCACCGCTCCCAGCGAAGCCCGCGCCAGACGCTTGAAGTCCAAGTCCACCGTCAGCCGCGCCTGCTGCACAATGCCCAAAGAGTTTATGACCAGAGTCAGGCCTATCACGCGAGCAATAACAGTAAGCTGCGGTTCAGCAAAAAAACGAGCTATCAAAGGTGCACAGACAAACAAACACAGGTAAATCAGCAACGAACCTGCGGCATTGAAATAGAAAGCAGTACTGTAATCGGTTTCCGTACGGTCTTTCTTTTGAATAAGAGCATTGGCAAATCCACTGTCGACCAGCACCTGAGAAAGAGCCATGAAAATGCCTAGCATTGCCACCAACCCGTATGCGTCCGGCGACAGGATACGGGCGATGACGAGAGTCAGCACAAACTGGATGCCTTGTACGGAAAAACGCTCCGCTGCACTCCAAAACACACTTTTAGCAGCTTGCTCCTTTATCGACATTTTTACATATTCTTTTTTTCAACAAAACCTACTTTATGCAATCACCAGTACTTCACTTCTTTCCTTTCTATAAATTCCTCCCACCAAGTGACAAGCGTCAACAAGTTGAAATACTGCAAAGCCTTGTTCTGCTTGTACCAGAACCACCCGCCTTTCCGGGATGCCTCGCGGTCGTACTCATTCAGGAACCGTTCCACACCGTCACGATTGAGGAAATCCTCGTAAATGTCGGCAGAAAGAATGAAATCCTTGAGATGTGCACGCTGCAAAGGATCTTGGAAGAAAAGAGGCATAGGTGCAAATCCACCCTGTTTCCTCTTGGAGGTGATGGCTGCAGGAAGCAGAGATTTGTAATGATACTTCAAAAGATATTTAGACTCAAAACGGCCGCGCGCTATATCCGGCACACTGTCTCCCTTGCACTTCAAACCAACCGGCAACTCCTGCAGGAAATTGTACAGATCCAAATCCATAAAAGGAAAAGCAAGGTTGTTGCCGAACATCTGCGCCATACGCGAGGCTTTGTAGAGGATAACGTAATTGATAGAAGTCTCCAGATCGGACAACAACGCATGCTGCGTATAAAGATGTTCAAAGCTGCGGGTATCTGCCGGAAAAGTCTTCATAGAGGATGCAATCCACTCCGGATGAAGCATAATCTCACGCAACGAAGAGTCGGAGAAACCGAACTGTTCGCCCTCCAGAATATGAAGTATCCTGCCTAAATGGAAATTGATGCGCGAAAGTTTACCGCCTGTATCGAAAGTCTTACAACTTAACAACTTATGTACACCACGCATCAACGGACGAGTACCCGTACGCGCCGCCAGATAATGCAGGGCAACTTCACGACCGGACGTGCCGAAATACTGGTCGCTGCCGTCACCGCCCAAGATTACATCGGGCTTGTCATCGCCTATCATACGCATGGCGCAATAGTTTACCATAAGTCCGCCTTCAACGAAAGGCTCTCCCAGAAAACGTACAATATCGGGCAGCGAAGCTATCTCCGTACCGTCTATCTCATACTCGTGGTGGCAGGTTCCGAAAGTTTCAGACATCAGTCGCGCCATGGGAAGCTCGGTCCACGCATCACCCTTGAATCCAACGGAATAGGAGTCTACGGGACCATCGTAAATGCTGCGAAGCGCAGCAAGGTTGGCTCCCGAATCGTAGCCGCCACTCAATAGAACACCTACCCTATGACTGTCACCAATTCGCCGGCGGATGGCCTGACGGTGCAACTCGCCGTAACGACGGGAATAGCTCTCGACATCGGGAGTTATGTCGGTCACAATCTGAGGATCACGTCTGAAAATGTGGTCGCGCTTCAAAGAGAAAGATCCTTCCTCCAGCATCTCCTTAAATTCCGGAGATTTTTCTTTCAACATATTCCAAGAGAGCGAGCGCACTTCCTCCGGCAATTCGGATGTTATAAATGTTATAAATCCGTTTTCCGTAAACATGTGAAACTGCTCTCCTCCACCCAAAAGTGAGGCGTCGGCCATAGAACCAAATCCCTGTGGCAAAAGTCCGCGCCGGAGGAAAATGCCCAATGCACCGGGATCGTAGCTGAAAGGCTTTCCCGATTGCTTCTCAAGATAGGTCCAAGAACTTGCGAAATCTCCTTCCGGAGTGCAGTAAATAGAATAATGCGTACCATGATGATCGCGCACAATACCGCATTCCTCCTTGGAATAATAGACTATCGTAAACGAACCGTCCAAACGGGAAAATCCATAGTTCGAATCCGCCAGATAGGCATCCGCGACAAGTTTTGCATTACTATCGGCAGGAGAGCTCTGAAGCTGGTCCCGGTTATATAAAGTGCCGAAAAAGAAAAGGCGAAAATTATAACTCTCAAAAGAAGACTCAGGAGTCTCCCCCTCTACACGAGCCGTACGCCAATCTTTGAGACTTAGTTTGCCATATATCATTTGTATGTTTTTAGTATATGTTTCTATTATTGTATATATTTCTCAATATGAGATGTTATTTCCCGCATAAAGTGTCATTATCCGACACCATGTCTTGTGTGTATGAAATTCTTATTAGCTCCTCGTAGTTTGAAGATATTGGCTGCCATCAGCAAGAACGTATATGGCAGGGACAACAACGCTACGGCAAGGCGCCTGGTATAGAAGCGCTTCGGGACAGCTATCAGCAAAGCCGCGACAAGTAAGGCAAAAAGCACCCACCACTTCAGCCCCCACATCCAGTAATAGCATGTGCAGAGCACAGCAAGAAAAAACGTAAAGCCCAACAGGAGCAGACGCGGTATTGAAACTTGTTGAAACATCTTATCGCAAAAATCCCAGTTGTGGGCGGCAAGCGCTTTTCCCAAGTATTTTACAAATGTCCTGCAATAATGCCACTGTGCTGAAAGCCAACGACGGCGCTGACGGGAGAAGTCCTTCGTATTCTGGATTTTTTCATCAAATACGAAAGTGTCCGGCAGGTAGTAAAAACGCTTGCCTTGATAAAGCAAAGTCAATTCCAACTCACGATCAAAACCTCCCACTGCCTTAATATTCAACATCGTATCGCGAAAAAGATCGTAACGGAATGCCATACCGGAACCGATAAGTGCAGCGGACAAACCGAGCTTGGCATGTCCCAAACGAAATATTGTATTGTTAATCTCCTCACTGACGGCATCGAGCAACGCCATGTCATTATTCATATTCTTAGCTATACGATGCGTCTGTACTGCTTCTACATCAGGGTTAGCAAACAAATCATTAATGTCGCTCAAATAATCACTGGGAATAACATTGTCTGCATCAAGAACCAATGCAATGTCAAAATCATCACCTATGGCAGCCATACCAACATTCAGAGACTTAGATTTGGTGCTTTTCTCGAAGTGCACCTCTACCAAACGGATAGGAAGAGCGGCCAGAGAAGCATTTGTTTCAGGCTGCATACGGTCTGATATAACTATCGTCTCGAAATGGTCGACCGGGTAATCCTGTTGCAGGCAGGAATGTACACACTCGTGTATCACAGCATCTTCTTTATAAGCGGGAATGAGGATGGCGAAACGCTTATGCTTCGTAGCTTTATCAGTTTTGGGCAATGAAAATTTACATGATGCCAGACTATGCACCAGTAAGTACAATACGTTTATCGTAAAAAGGATGTACAGAAACCAATCTATTATTATCAATACATGTCCCAAGACTACAGTTATTTTTGATACAGTTTATCCTTGCAATACTATTAATCTGTCTTATTCTGCAAAGATATAAAAAAACAACACAGAAGGGATAAAATATACAAAAAACAGTACAAGATTTTCAACATTCCGTATACACACTGCCTACTTCCCTACTCCATGTACAGTATGTATAAACCGCTTATTTGCTTCTTTGAGACGGAATAAGTTGACAACCATAAGAAAAAACGAACATGGGATCAATAAAGCGACCTTAAACATACGTCGTGTCCAATAGCAACGTGGAATGGCTACTACCAAAGCAAATAATAAAGTCCCAAACAGAATCCACCACTTGAAACACCAAACCGGAAGCCCAATAGATGTACAGACTGACATTACAAATACAAACCCCAGCAACAACACCCTGGAGAAGGAGATTTGTTGGTAAAGCTTATCACAAAAGTCCCACTTACCATCACGAATAGCGGGCAATAAATGATTGGCAAACTCAAAGAAACTGTAATACTGAGCAGATAACCAACGGCGGCGCTGCTGATAAAAGTGCTGTGTCTTTTGTATCTTTTCATCCCTTACGTAAGTATCAGGCAGATAGTGGAAGTGCACACCTTTATAAAGAAGTTTCATTTCCAGTACACGATCAAAACCACCCACCGAGGTATTACTCATCATCGCATCATAAAACAGGCGATATTCAAAAGCCATTCCCGAACCTATCAAAGCAGCTGACATACCGAGGTTGACATGCCCCAAACGGAATATGGAATTATTGATTTCTTCACTGACTGCATCCAAATAGGCCATGTCAGTATTCAGGTTCTTGGCAATGCGATGCGTCTGTACAACCCGTACTCCAGCAACGGCAAAAGCATCGTTCACCTCGGACAGATAGGAAGGCATAATGATGTTGTCCGCATCTATTATCAATACCACGTCGTAAGCATCCCTATCCAAATATTCAAGGGCAGCTTTCAAGGATTTGGTATTGGTGCTTTTCTCAAAATCAACTTGAAGCAATTTTATGGGAAGTGAGGACAAAGCTGCATTTGTCGCAGGTTGCATATGGTCTGAAACAACCACAACATCATATTTTTCACAGGGATAATCCTGCGCCAGACAGGCATGCACAGTAGGCAAAATAACCGTATCTTCACGATAAGCTGCGATCAGTATTACAAAACGCTTATGAGTTACAGCCGATAGAGTTACCAAAGTTTTACAACGACGTAACGAGGCCAAACTATACACCAACAAATACACCACATTTATTGCGAATATAATGTATAGAAACCAATCAAGGATGTATAATAAATGTTCCAAATTTATGCAATTTAATCCTGTTGTTTTATTTGTTGAAATGCCCGTTTACAGGATATTTGTCACAAAGATACAAAAAACAGGGAGAATTTGGACAAATTATACAAAAAAGCGAAAAGCAAAAAACAAAAAAAACGAGCAAGCTCTCCCGAACCCCTCGCCTCGTGTAAGAAAAGCCTAAAGGCTTTTCTTTTTTTACTAACATCAAATTGTTACCCAAAAATCAATCTTTCTTTTTACCTCTAAAAAACAAACTTCAATTACCTATCAAAAACACTTAATGTTTTAACTTTTACCTTTACCTCAATTAATTACCTATTTTCAATCTAAATTCTTAGCTTATGAAGCTATCAATCTTTTTACCTTTTAACTAATTACCTTTTGTACTGAAAACTTTATTTCTTATTTATTTAGAAGCAATTTCACAACTGCACTACAAAGGTAAGTGTTTTTTCTGTATGCGCAAGCACCAGAAGTAAAAATCGTGCACCTTATAACATTGTTTTAGACATTAAGCGTCAGTTTTACACTTATAAACACTTAAAAGGCTATGACAGTGACTAATCAACCCTCTCCACTCCTCCTCTCTATACATAAAAAACAAACCACCGAAGCGCCATAGCACCTCGATGGTTGTCCCCTTTAAACACCTTTAAACAAAATGAAATATATTAATTACTTTCTTGCTTCCGCAATGTAAGCCAAAGCTTCTTTACATTTTTCTGTAACGTAAGCCCAGTCTTCGGCAGCAACCTTATCACCCGGGAAGAGCTTGGAGCCCATACCTACGCAGAATACACCTGCCTTAATCCAAGAGGTCAGATTTTCCTGTGTCGGTTCTACACCGCCGGTCACCATCAACTTAGACCAAGGCATCGGAGCCAACAGACCTTTTACGAGTTTTGCACCCAACACGTCACCGGGGAATATCTTGCAAAGATCACAACCTACTTCCTGTGCGAAACCTACTTCCGAAACACTTCCACATCCCGGAGTATAGGCCACCAAACGACGGTTACAGATCTTGGCTATTTCGGGGTTGAACAACGGACCTACAATGAAGTTTGCGCCCAATTGCAGATACAATGCTGCCGTAGCAGGGTCTACGATAGAACCTACACCGATAGCCATTTCAGGACATTCTTTTGCAGCGAATTTCACAACTTCCGCAAACACTTCGTGAGCGAAATCACCGCGGTTTGTAAACTCAAATGCGCGAACACCACCTTCGTAGCAGGCTTTCACTACTTTCTTTGCCACTTCTGCATCTTTATGGTAGAATACAGGAACCATACCGGTTGAACCAATTTTGTTCAATACGGCTATTTTATCGAACTTTGCCATATTTATATTTCTTCTCTTTTCAAAATCAGATAAAGACCCAAGCAATAACTACAAACAAGCTCCCAGCCTTCATCTCCTAATTTATTTAATTCCTTCTCTTCGCTCTTAATGATACAGGAAAGAACTTTATATTCAACTTCTTCATACGAAGAAAGTGTCTTAGCGCTGAACGCGGCCGCTTGCATCACCGCCTGCCAGTGCTTCTACTTCTTCAACAGAAACCAAGTTGAAGTCACCGTTGATAGTGTGCTTCAAGGCAGAAGCCGCAACCGCAAATTCGAGGGCAGCACCTTGATTGGGCTTCGTCAGCAGACCATGAATGATACCGCCTGAGAAAGAGTCGCCACCACCTACGCGGTCGATAATAGGATTGATGTCATAGCGTTTTGATTCGTAGAATTCTTCGCCGTTATAAATCATTGCCTTCCAACCGTTGTGCGTTGCTGAGAATGATTCGCGCAGTGTAGAAATCACATATTTAAAACCGAATTCTGTAGCCATTGCCTTGAAGATCCCTTTGTAACCCTCTGCATCTGTCTTACCGCCTTCTACATCGGCATCAGGTTTGAAGCCGAGACAGAGTTCCGCATCTTCTTCGTTGCCGATACAAACGTCTACGTATTGCATCAACGGCTTCATAATGGACTGTGCTTTTTCTTTTGTCCAAAGTTTCTTACGGAAGTTAAGGTCTACGGATACCGTAACGCCATGACGCTTAGCAGCTTCGCAAGCCAGACGAGTCAACTCGGCAGCTTTGTCCGAAATAGCGGGAGTGATACCTGACCAGTGGAACCAGTCTGCACCTTCCATGATAGCATCGAAATCAAAATCCGCTGCATCTGCTTCGGCTATTGAAGAGTGGGCGCGGTCGTAGATCACCTTGCTGGGACGCATAGAAGCACCTGTTTCCAAATAGTAGATACCTACGCGGTCGCCGCCACGTGCAATGAAGTCTGTCTTCACACCGTATTTGCGCAAAGCGTTCACTGCCGACTGACCGATTTCGTGTTTCGGCAATTTTGTTACAAAGTAAGCATCATGACCGTAGTTGGCACAGCTGACAGCAACGTTGGCTTCACCGCCACCATACACTACATCAAAAGAATCTGACTGCACAAAACGAGTATTGCCCGGAGTGGACAGTCTCAGCATAATCTCACCTAATGTAACGACTTTCTTTCCCATAATTCTATGTTTTTATTAAATATATGATTAAAATGTTTCTTTCAGATTATCATACAAGCCCTCACACAGAGGGTAAACACCTGATACAATGAAGAGTAAACAGAAAATTCGTTTGTTCTTCATAGCTTTCGTGTGCGGGCACAAAGATACAACAATTTTCGTAATTACAAAAATTGTTATATATTTGTGTCGAAAATATTTAGATTATTATTGTGTACGAACACAAATAACCATGAACAAACCCATGAATACACCGGAAAGAATAAGAATTAAGGACATCGCCAAAATGGCCGATGTATCGGTGGGAACCGTAGACCGCGTTCTCCATGGACGTAGTGGAGTATCGGAAGCCAGTCGCAAACGAGTGGAAGAAATCTTGGAAAAGCTGAACTATCAGCCCAACATGTACGCCAGTGCATTGGCTTCCAACAAAAAATATGCATTTGCCTGCCTGCTGCCCCAACACGAAACGGGAGAATATTGGACGGAAGTGGAGAATGGTATACACGAAGCCTTGACAACTTATTCTGACTTCAATATCACCGTAAGACTGTCGTACTACGACCCGTATGACTATCGTTCGTTTGCACACGCAGCCCATGACATTATAGAACAGAGGCCCGACGGCGTGCTGTTCGCCCCTACCGTCCCGCAATACACCACGCCCTTCACCAATGAGCTTGAAGCACTGCATATACCTTATATATATATAGACTCTAACATAAAAGAAGCCCCCGCCCTCTCCTTCTTCGGACAGAATTCGCATCAAAGCGGATACTTTGCCGCACGCATGCTGATGCTGCTTGCCGGCGACGCACAGGAAATCGTTATCTTCCGAAAGATAAACGAAGGTATTGTCGGTTCCAACCAGCAGGAACGGCGAGAAGTCGGCTTCCACGAATACATGCAGAAATATCATCCCTCATGCCGTATCTGGGGACTGGACCTGCATGCCAAACGCGACGGTGAGGACGAGCAGATGCTGGATGATTTCTTCCGGTCTCACCCCAGTGTAAAGAATGGCATCACATTCAACTCCAAAGCATACATCATCGGGGAATATCTGCTGAAGCATCAAAGAACGGATTTCAACCTCATGGGATATGACCTGCTACAACGCAACGTGGAGTGCCTGAAACAGGGAAGCATCTTCTTCCTCATCGCCCAGCAACCCACCTTGCAAGGATTTGACGGCATCAAGGCCTTATGCGATCACCTGATCCTGAAAAAAGAAATCGCAAGAGAGAACTTTATGCCCATTGACCTGCTGACAAAAGAAAATATTGAATATTATTATAATAAATAGAAAGAATGTGGCATCCTGCCACATTCTTTCTATTCTCAACAAATTAACTAAAAGATAGTATATGGAAACAAAGTACCTGAAGATTAACACTGCCGATAATGTTGCGGTAGCTATCGTTGCACTACCGGCCGGTGAAAAACTCATAGTAGACGGCAAGGAAATTATCCTGAACGAGGATGTTCCTGCCGGACACAAGTTCGCCCTGAAAGATTTTACAGAAGGCGAAAATGTGATTAAATACGGCTATCCCATCGGACACACCCGCACTGTAAAGAAACAAGGAGACTGGATAAACGAAAACAACATCCAGACAAACCTTGCCGGCCTGTTGGAATATACATACAACCCTACCGAAGTAGACTTGAATATCCCACACAAAGACCTGACATTCAAAGGATACCGCCGCAAAAACGGTGACGTGGGAGTGCGCAATGAAATATGGATTGTCCCCACAGTGGGCTGCGTAAATGGTATCGTCAACCAACTGGCAGAAGGACTGCGCCGCGAGACAGAAGGCAAAGGCGTAGATGCAATCATGGCATTTCCACATAACTATGGCTGTTCGCAATTGGGTGATGACCACGAGAACACGAAAAAAATCCTGCGTGACATGGTGTTGCATCCCAATGCCGGCGCTGTACTTGTGGTAGGTTTGGGCTGTGAGAACAACCAGCCGGACATATTCCGGGAATTTCTGGGTGACTACGATTCAGATCGCGTGAAGTTCATGGTGACCCAGAAAGTGGGCGATGAATACGAAGAGGGAATGAAACTGCTGCGGGAACTCTATGCAAAAGCCAGCAAAGACGAACGCGTGGATGTACCTCTGAGCGAATTGCGCGTAGGTTTGAAATGTGGCGGCTCCGACGGTTTTTCCGGCATCACAGCCAATCCGTTGCTGGGAATGTTCTCCGATTTTCTTATCGCGCAGGGCGGCACAAGTGTACTGACGGAAGTACCCGAAATGTTCGGCGCGGAAACAATTCTGATGAACCGTTGCCGCAACAAAGAATTATTTGAAGAAACAGTGAAGCTGATTAATGATTTTAAAGAGTATTTCCTTTCACATGGCGAGCCGGTAGGCGAAAACCCGTCTCCGGGTAACAAAGCAGGCGGCATTTCCACATTGGAAGACAAAGCATTGGGATGCACCCAGAAGTGCGGCAAGAGCTATGTGGACGGTGTACTTCCTTATGGCGAACGCCTGAAGGTGAAAGGCTTGAACCTGCTTTCCGCACCGGGAAACGACTTGGTTGCAGCCACCGCCCTGGCATCATGTGGCTGCCACATGGTGTTGTTTACAACCGGACGTGGAACCCCCTTCGGAACCTACGTACCGACCATGAAGATCTCCACCAATTCCGCCCTTGCCAAAAACAAACCGGGTTGGATTGACTTCAACGCCGGCGTCATCCTCGAAAACGAACCGATGGAAAAGACTTGCGAACGGTTCATCGACTATATCATTCGCGTAGCAAGCGGCGAGTTCGTCAACAACGAAAAGAAAGGATATAAGGAAATTGCCATTTTCAAAACAGGAGTGACGTTGTAACAACAAACACTCATCATCCGAATGTACAGGATTACCGTCTGAAGTTGACGGGGATTCTGCAAGTTATCAGACAGAAGAACGAAAGCACAAAAGAGGAAAGATTTTATTTTTTTGTGCTTTTGTTCTTCTGTCTGAATATTAAGATATACGCCAAAACTCCCCCGTTTTTTGTATCTTTGCAGCCGATTTACTCAAAACACCGTTCTTAGAAACCCATAATAGAAAGTATGTCTGCAGATACAAATATCTCTCCCAAACAAAAGGGCGGCTGGTGGTCACTGAGCCCGTTGGCTGTGTTTCTATGTCTATACCTCATCACATCACTGCTTGTAAACGATTTCTATAAAGTACCGATTACGGTAGCATTCCTGCTGTCATCCTGCTACGCCATTGCCATGACGCGAGGACTGAAGCTGGAACAACGCATCTACCAGTTTTCCGTTGGCGCCGGCAACAAGAATATACTGCTGATGATATGGATATTCGTCCTCGCTGGAGCATTCGCGCAAAGCGCCAAACAAATGGGCGCCATAGACGCTACGGTGAACCTGACTTTACATATTCTGCCAGACAACCTGTTGCTGGCGGGCATCTTCATTGCTGCCTGTTTCATCTCTCTGTCTATCGGCACAAGCGTGGGGACAATTGTCGCACTGACCCCGGTGGCGGTGGGGCTGGCAGAGAAAACCGGCATCGACCTACCCTATATGGTGGCTGTCGTAGTGGGCGGTTCTTTCTTCGGAGACAATCTTTCGTTCATTTCAGACACCACGATTGCATCTACCAAAACACAAGATTGTGTAATGAGAGATAAGTTCAAAGTGAATTTCATGATCGTAGTGCCGGCAGCACTTATCGTATTGGGCATCTACATATTCCAAGGACTGTCCCTTTCTGCCGCCCCGCAGATGCAAACGATTGAATGGATAAAGGTAATCCCCTACCTCATCGTGCTGGGTACGGCAGTATCCGGAATGAACGTAATGCTTGTGCTGCTGCTCGGCATCTTCTCGACCGGCATCATCGGTATTTGCACAGCAACGAGCGTCTTCGGTGCCACTCCTGCAGAAAGCATGAATGTAGGCACCGCCTTCTTCGACTGGTTTGGCGCCATGGGAACGGGCATCACCGGCATGGGCGAACTTATCATCATCACTTTACTGGCAGGCGGAATGTTGGAAACAATCCGCTACAACGGTGGAATAGATTTCATCATTACCCGCCTTACACGTCACGTCACAGGCAAGAGAGGTGCAGAACTCAGTATAGCCGCATTGGTGAGCGTTGCCAATCTTTGCACCGCCAACAACACCATTGCTATCATTACCACCGGACCTATCGCCAAAGACATAGCCAAACGCTTCCACCTGGACCGCCGGAAAACGGCAAGTATCCTGGATACGTTCTCCTGCCTCATTCAGGGCATCATCCCCTACGGCGCACAAATGCTGATAGCCGCGGGACTGGCAGGAATCTCACCGCTTAGCATCATAGGCAACCTCTACTATCCGTTCTGCATGGGAGCCTGCGCCATACTTGCCATATTAATAAGGTATCCGAAAAAATACTCGTAAGAACGATGAGTGGTTGCGAACGAGGAATGATATGGGCGGAAGCTCTTACCCAGGCAGATGATTGTACATTACAGGCTAATAATTCATAAATCATAATCCATAATTCAAAAATTTATCCTACCTTTGCGCCCGCTACTACGAGTTAGCAGCATAATTCAAATCATTAACTAAAACATTTATTAAAAAATGGCAACAAAAATCAGATTGCAAAGACATGGACGTAAGAGCTACGCTTTCTACTCTATCGTAATTGCAGACGTAAGAGCACCACGTGATGGTAAATTTATTGAGAAGATTGGTACTTACAACCCTAACACCAATCCTGCCACAGTAGATTTGAAATTCGACCGCGCACTTGACTGGGTGCTGAAAGGTGCACAACCCACTGACACAGTTCGCAACATCCTTTCTCGTGAAGGCGTTTACATGAAGAAACACCTCCTCGGCGGTGTAGCTAAAGGCGCATTCGGCGAAGCAGAAGCAGAAGCTAAGTTCGAAGCTTGGAAGAACAACAAACAAAGCGGTTTGGCTGCTCTGAAAGCCAAAGAAGACGAAGCAAAGAAAGCTGAAGCTAAAGCACGCCTGGAAGCTGAAAAGAAAGTAAACGAAGTGAAAGCTAAAGCATTGGCCGAAAAGAAAGCCGCTGAAGAAGCTGCTAAGGCTGCCGCTGAAGCACCTGCTGAAGCAGAAGCTACTGAAGCTCCGGCTGAAGAGGCTCCCGCAACAGAAGCTGCTGCTGAATAAAAAAGCACAGCCCCCTTGTGAAAAAGGGACAAAAAACATAAAATCCTCATTGGTTATACCGATGGGGATTTTTTATTATTATCTTTGTAGCTGCAAATTACTTATTTTAATGAAAAAAGCAATGAAAAAATTAACTTACCTGCTCGCTGCTGCTGCCGTATTCACAGCTTGTAACAGCGGAAACAATGGTTACACCGTAACCGGAACAATAGAAGGGGCAACTGATGGCGATACCGTTTATCTGCAAACCGTAGAAGGCCGCCAACTCGTAAAACTCGATTCCGCAATCATCGCCAACGGGACTTTCACTTTCAAGGGTACGCAGGACACTGCCGCCAACCGTTACATCACTTATAATCCTGCCGGAACGGAAGGTATGATAATGGACTTCTTCCTTGAAAACGGGAAAATCAATATCAAACTTAATGAAAAGAGTAGTTCCGCTACCGGTACTGCCAACAATGACATTTATCAGGCCATCAGAATCCAACTCAACGAGCTGGACAGCCAAATGGAAAACATCTATGCTTCCATGGCCGATACTGCCTTGACCGACCAGCAACGCGAAAGCAAAAGCAAAGAAATGGATGCCCTGCAAGACAAAATGATGGAAGTAGCCAAAGCCAGTATCAGCCAAAACATAACCAATGCAGTAGGCGTACATCTGCTGAAAAGCAACTACTATTATTTGGATGTAAAAGAACTTGATCCGCTGGTTTCGCAAATCCCTGCAACATACAGCAATGATGCAACCGTAATCCGCATCAAGGAGAATGTAGAAAAGATGAAGGCTACTGCCGTAGGCAAGAAGTTTACGGATTTTGAGATGCAGACTCCCGAAGGCAAGACCGTAAAACTGTCCGACTACGTAGGAAAGGGTAAGACTGTGCTCGTTGACTTCTGGGCAAGCTGGTGCGGTCCCTGCCGTCGCGAAATGCCGAATCTGGTAGAAGCATACGCCAAGTATAAGAATAAGAATTTCGAAATCGTAGGCGTTTCTTTGGACCAGAGTGCCGACTCTTGGAAAGAAGCTATCAAAAAGCTGAACATCACTTGGCCACAAATGTCCGACCTGAAATACTGGAACTGCGAAGGCGCCAAGCTGTATGCCGTAAGCAGTATTCCCCACACCGTACTGATTGACGGTGACGGAATTATCCTTGCACGCGGCCTGCATGGCGAAGAGCTACAAGAAAAGCTGGCTGAAGTTCTCAAATAAGAACAAAGCCGATAAAAATATAAACAAAGCCCTGCATTGATTTTTCACAATGCAGGGCTTTGCTTTGGCAACCACGCAGGTCAACACCTCCAACCCAACCTGTGTACTCAGAGACGGTAACATGCGTGCTCAAACTCGTGTTCAGGCAAAGAATATGCGGGCTGCCATATCTTTGGCGAGTTCCACCGTTTTCCATTGTTTCACTTCATCCTCTTCCGAGGAATTAAGAAGATTGTCCGCATCAGGCAGACAGAGCGTCAAATGCTTCACAGGTATATAATTGAGGACTTCTTCCATCTTAGCCTGCAATTCATCCAGCTCCTCTTCATCGGGATAATAAGAAAGCACAAAGCCAAATACCGCTTCCCGTTCACGAACAAACCACAGCAAACGGCTGCGATCGCAAATTCCACAGTCGTAATTCAAAAAGTAAGCATCCGCCCCATGCAACCGTATCAACATGTCCGTTGCAGCATGAAAAGCCACGAACAATCCTTCCGGACGCTCACGCAATACCCGATTATTGAGACGGGCGGCTTCATCAGTCAATATGGACTTCACACCTTCAAACTGGACATAACGGCACCCCGCCTCATAAAGTTTCTCCAGCAAATTCTTATAAGCTGCAGCCAAATCGTCCAACAATAGATTCAAATCCGGATAAATCGACTTCAAACATTCTGTTTCCGTTTCACGAAGTATCCTCATCAGCAACTTACCGGGCGAAGGCATGTGCTGCTTAGGCAACACATCTTCCGCAACATTCTCCGCCAGAAAAACAAAGTCATCAAGAACAGAATGATGGAGCAAACTGATTCTACCCGTTACCTCCAGCTCACCGCCAGACAGAGAACCTACACCACCCTTGCAACGGATGCCCTCCCAACCTTCCAAAAAATCATAACTCCGAAATCCTCCGTCCGTTACAACTTGCATGCCTTGCGACTTCAAGCGTTCTGCCAGATTACGAATCTCCGCATTTTCAACGGCACGCAACACCTGCCGGCTAATCTGCCCGTCCTGATATTGTCTCCTTGCATCCCGCAACGCAAAAGGCACATATAATGCACCCGCAATATCAATCCTAAAGGGTGGAAATACTTTTCCCATATTCACTCTCTTTTACCTGATAATATTAGATTTTCAAGACTTTGCCCTATCTTAATGAATAGCAAAGAGAAGCAAATATAGCCAAAGAATTTGATAAACCAGCAAGTGAAATCCCTATTTATTATTTTTAGTTCGGAAATAGATTGACAAGTAAAACAACACATAATTGCCAATAATGTACAACCACAAAAGTTTCAAAAATTAAAAAGTTTTCCACTTTATAAGAGAACAGTATTGATTATAAACGAATTAACTATTTTTAATTCAATAAAAGTTTTCCAAAAGTACAATCTTTGAGATAACTATCATACCTTTGTTTCGCAATTAAGTCCTACTATAAAATCTAAAAATACAATCAAAATGATACAAACGGTACTCAAGCGTGACGGACGCGTCGTCGGTTTCAATGAAGAGAAAATAGCAACCGCTATCCGTAAAGCCATGCTTCACACCGATAAAGGTGAAGACATGCAGTTGATACGTCAGATCACCGACCATATCTCCTTCAAAGGAGATGCTCAAATGACAGTAGAAGCCATTCAAGATTTAGTGGAAATGGAACTGATGAAGAGCAGCCGCAAAGATGTCGCCCAAAAATACATCGCCTACCGCAACCAGCGCAGCATTGCCCGCAAAGCCAAAACACGCGATATGTTTTTGGAAATCATCAATATCAAGTCGAATGATATCACCCGCGAAAACGCCAATATGAATGCCGACACACCGGCAGGCATGATGATGAAGTTTGCCAGCGAAACCACCAAACCTTTCGTCGACGACTATCTTTTGAGCGAGGAAGTACTGAATGCTGTCAGCCAAAACTATCTGCACATCCATGACAAAGACTATTACCCCACCAAGAGCCTGACCTGTGTGCAACATCCCCTGGACCGTATCTTGACATATGGATTCTCCGCCGGTCATGGAGAATCACGCCCGGCAAAACGCATTGAAACTGCCAGTATTCTGGGGTGCATATCATTGGAAACTGCCCAAAATGAAATGCATGGCGGACAGGCCATTCCTGCATTCGACTTCTACCTTGCTCCTTATGTGCGCAACAGCTACATCGAAGAAATCAAGAACTTGGAAGAGTTGAACGGCAAAGATTACTCACATCTCTATCACAAGGAACTGGCAGACTACCTGCAACAACCTTTGGATGGCCTGACTGACGACCGTCGTATCGTTCAGCATGCTGTAAACAAGACCGTAGCCCGCGTGCATCAATCAATGGAAGCCTTCATACACAACATGAACACGATACACTCACGCGGAGGAAACCAAGTAGTGTTCAGCTCTATCAACTACGGAACAGATACCTCTGCCGAAGGTCGCTGCATCATTCGCGAATTGCTGAAAAGTACATATCAGGGAGTAGGAAACGGCGAGACAGCTATATTCCCCATTCAGATATGGAAAAAGAAACGCGGCGTGAGTTACTTGCCTGAAGACCGTAATTACGATCTCTACCAACTGGCCTGCAAAGTAACCGCACGTCGCTTCTTCCCAAACTTCTTGAATCTGGACGCCACTTTCAACCAAAGTGAAGACTGGAAAGCCGACGACCCAAGACGCTACGAACACGAGGTAGCTACTATGGGATGCCGTACACGTGTATTCGAAAACCGCTTCGGTCCAAAGACTTCTATCGGACGGGGAAACATCTCTTTCTCCACAATCAATATTGTCCGTATCGCCATAGAGTGCATGAACATAGCAGACAAGGAGCAACGCATCGCATGTTTCTTTGCCAAGCTGGATGCCATGCTCGACATCACTGCACAGCAGCTTCACGAACGTATGGAGTTCCAAAAAACCGCATTTGCCAAACAGTTTCCTCTGCTGATGTCCGCTTTGTGGATGGGTTGCGACAAGCTCAAACCCAATGATGATATTTCCTCCGTAATCAATCAAGGCACGTTGGGCATCGGCTTCATCGGCCTGGCAGAATGTCTGGTGGCGCTTTTGGGCAAGCATCATGGAGAATCGGAAGAAGCACAGGAGCTGGGAATAAAAATTGTGACCTATATGCGCGACCGCGCTAACCAATTCTCTAATCAATATCAACATAATTATAGTATACTGGCTACTCCTGCCGAAGGTCTGTCGGGCAAGTTCACCCGCGTAGACCGCAAGAAATTCGGTAGCCTGCCAGGCATTACAGATCGTGATTACTACACCAATTCCAACCACGTTCCGGTATACTATAAATGCAGTGCCCGCCATAAAGCTGAAATCGAGGCCCCCTATCATGACCTGACCCGCGGCGGACACATCTTCTACGTGGAGATTGACGGTGATGCCACTCATAATCCCGAAGTCATTATGCGCGTAGTGGATATGATGGACCAATACAACATTGGATACGGTTCCGTAAATCACAACCGCAACCGCTGCCTGGAATGTGGATATGAAAACTCAACCGCCAACCTTGAAGTTTGTCCCAAATGCGGTAGTACCCATATCGACAAGCTGCAACGTATCACCGGTTATCTGGTAGGCACCACCGACCGTTGGAACCAAGCCAAGCTTGCCGAACTCAACGACAGAGTAGTACATGGAAATTAAAAATTAATTCTTCATTCAAAAAGTGCTTTCTATTCTTGATATATTAGAAGATACTACGGTGGACGGTCCCGGTTTCCGCACCGCCATTTATGCAGCCGGATGTCCCAACGGATGTCCGGGCTGCCACAATCCGGAGTCATGGGACATCAATCGCGGACGCTGGATGAGTACCGATGAAATACTGCAAAAAGTTCTTGCCGACAACTTTGCAGACGTAACTTTCAGTGGAGGTGACCCTATGTACCAGCCGGAAGGCTTCACCGAACTGGCACGCGCCATCAAAAGGCAAAGCCGGAAAAACATCTGGTGCTATACCGGATATACCTTCGAGGCTTTATTGCGCAATCCACGTCAAGCAAAGCTGTTGGAGTATATCGACGTACTGGTAGACGGAAAATTCCAAAAAGACCTTCGTGACGAAGAACTCTATTTCCGAGGCAGCAGCAACCAACGGCTGATTGACGTGCAAGCGTCACTAAAAGCAAACGAAACCGTAAGTTACTACTACAATCCGGGTATTTAATGAATATTTTTTCTACATTTGTAGCCGCTAAAAAAAATATAACAAGATAGTATAATCGTGAAGCGAAAACAAATCCATAGACAAACGATACGCTTCCGCCGTTGGAGCCGGAAGTCATACGCTGCATTTGCCAGTATAGGCAGATGCGTCACAATCGGTTGTCTGCGCAAGAACGTAGCCGACAGCTCGCTACGGAAGCAGGACGCGGTTCAGACTATCCCCTATTTTATTCATACCATGACTATTAACGAACTGAAAGCCCAAGTATTGGCAGGCATAGATATATCGCCCGACCAAGCCGCCTGGCTGGCGAATACCGCCGATCGTGAAGCGCTTTATGCCGCTGCGCACGAGATTACCGTACAATGCGCACCGCGCGAGTTTGACATGTGTTCTATCATCAATGCCAAATCGGGACGCTGCCCCGAAAACTGCAAATGGTGCGCACAATCTTCCCACTATCATACCAAAGCTGAAATCTACGACCTGCTCCCCGCAGAAGAGTGCCTCAAACAGGCGCAATACAATGAACGGCAAGACATCAACCGTTTTTCCCTCGTCACCAGCGGCCGAAAACCTTCTTCCCGGCAAATGGAACAACTTTGCGACACAGTACGCCACATGCGCCAACATTCATCCATACAGCTGTGCGCTTCTTTAGGACTCTTGAACGAAAAAGAGCTGCACGATCTGTACGACGCCGGTATCACACGCTATCATTGTAACTTGGAGACAGCCCCTTCTTTCTTCCCCACCCTGTGCGGCACGCACACACAAGAAGATAAATTACATACATTGCAGGCTGCCCGCAATGTCGGTATGGACATTTGCAGCGGCGGTATCATCGGTATGGGTGAAACCATGGAACAGCGTATTGAGTTTGCCTTTACCCTGAAAAAACTGGAAGTACAATCTATTCCCATCAACCTGCTCAGTCCCATTCCGGGCACTCCGCTGGAAGGCCAACAACCCTTGACGGATGAAGAGGTACTTGTTACGATCGCCCTTTTCCGTTTCATCAATCCCACCGCCTATCTGCGTTTTGCAGGCGGACGTTCGCAACTGAGCAAAGAAACAGTCAAGCAATCCCTTTACATAGGCATCAATTCGGCAATTGTCGGTGACCTGCTGACAACACTCGGCTCTAAAGTTTCCGAAGACAAGAAACTGATAGAAGAAGCCGGATATGAGTTCTGTGATTCACAATTCGACCGCGAGCATCTGTGGCATCCATATACATCGACTACCAACCCGCTTCCTGTATACAAAGTGAAGCAAGCGGACGGCGCCACCATTACACTGGAAAGCGGCCAGACGCTGATAGAAGGCATGTCCTCCTGGTGGTGTGCTGTGCATGGTTATAATCATCCAGTGCTGAATCGGGCTGCAACGGAGCAGCTTGGCAAGATGTCACACGTCATGTTCGGAGGGCTGACACACGACCCTGCTATCGAACTGGGAAAATTACTGTTGCCGTTAGTACCGCCTTCCATGCAGAAGATATTCTATGCCGATTCCGGTTCAGTAGCGGTGGAAGTGGCGTTGAAAATGGCTGTACAGTACTGGAGCGCAAGAAATCAGGCGAAGAAGAATAACTTCGTTACCATACGAAGCGGATATCATGGAGATACGTGGAATGCCATGTCTGTATGCGACCCTGTAACGGGGATGCATTCCCTGTTCGGTTCGGCACTGCCTGTACGGTACTTCGCTCCCCAGCCCCACTCACGTTTCGACGGCGAGTGGGATCCGGCGGACATTCTTCCTCTGAAAGAAATCATAGAACAGCATGCCGATGAATTAGCAGCCTTGATACTGGAACCCATAGTGCAAGGTGCAGGAGGAATGTGGTTCTACCATCCGCAATACTTACGCGAAGCGGCAAAATTATGCCGGGAGCATCATCTATTGCTTATCTTTGATGAAATAGCAACCGGCTTCGGACGTACCGGAAAACTTTTCGCCTGGGAACATGCCGGAATAGAGCCAGACATCATGTGCATCGGCAAGGCCCTGACCGGAGGCTATATGACACTTTCCGCCGTACTGGCTACTAACGAGGTGGCAGATACAATCTCCAATCATGCTCCGAATGCGTTTATGCATGGTCCTACTTTCATGGGAAATCCTCTGGCATGTGCCGTAGCATGTGCATCGGTGCGTCTGCTCACATCACCCGAATATAACTGGCAAGAGAAAGTTGCCCATATCGCAGCACAGTTGAAACGGGAACTGGAACCTGCACGACAATTACCGCAAGTGGCCGATGTGCGGATACTCGGAGCTATCGGTGTCATAGAGACCAAAAAGCCTGTGGACATGGCATGGATGCAACGCCGCTTCGTTGAAGAGGGAATTTGGGTACGTCCGTTCGGCAGACTGGTCTACCTGATGCCCCCTTTTATTATAAAACCGGAACAACTCAGTAAATTAACAAAAGGACTGATTAAGGTAATAGACCAGTCATATTAAACAATTTTCAATTATGAGTCTGTTGAAACAAATGCAGCAAGAGCTGCTACAACTGGAAGAGCATAGTAATCTGCGCCACTTACCCAAAATGACACATGACGGACGGGAAGTTATCGTAAACAATAAACGCATGCTGAACCTATCTTCCAACGACTATCTGGGACTGGCATCAGACAGGGCATTGCGTGAAGAGTTTCTCCGCACACTTACCCCGGATACGTTCCTGCCTTCTTCTTCCTCTTCCCGACTGCTGACAGGTAATTTTACAGTCTACGAAGAACTGGAAGCTGAGCTATCACACCTTTTCGGTACGGAAGCTGCCTTGGTCTTCAACAGCGGTTATCACGCCAACACAGGCATTCTACCCGCTGTCAGCGATGCACACACCCTGATACTTGCCGACAAACTTGTTCACGCCAGCTTGATTGACGGTATCCGCCTTTCGGCAGCCAAATGCATCCGATACCGCCACAATGACCTGACACAACTGGAAAGACTGTTGGAGGAACATCATACTACCCATCACCGGGTCATCATCGTCACCGAAAGTATCTTCAGTATGGATGGTGACCAAGCTGATTTACAGAAACTAACAGAACTAAAGCGCAAGTATGACAATGTCCTGCTCTACGTAGATGAAGCACACGCCTTCGGTGTACGCGGCAGGCAAGGACTCGGTTGTGCCGAAGAATTCCATTGCATTCACGACATTGACTTCCTTGTCGGCACATTCGGTAAAGCGGCTGCATCTGTCGGCGCCTACATTGTATGCAAAAAGGTAATACGGGAATATCTCGTAAACCGTATGCGCACCCTCATCTTCACCACCGGGCTGCCACCGGTAAACATTGCATGGACCTTGTTTATCGTACGCCGTTTGGCTGACATGCAGGAACGGCGCAAACATTTGGCGCATATCAGCCGGACGCTTCGCGAAGCTTTACAGGTACGAGGGTATACATGCCCCAGCGTCAGCCATATCGTCCCAATGATAATCGGCCCGAGCGCAGACACAGTCCTACAGGCGGAAGCATTGCAACGGCATGGATTTTACGCCCTGCCAGTCCGTCCGCCGACAGTACCGGAGGGCATGTCGCGCATCCGCTTTTCGCTGACAGCGGAAATCAGAAAGGAAGAAATAGAAGAGCTGAGTAATAACATCAGCGCCTATACCGACTAATAATAATTCGATTTTAAATATTCACTTACTAACCAGAAAAGAATCATGAAACAAGTTTATATCGTACACGAAAATCATCCCAAACTACTATTACTGTTTGCCGGTTGGGCAGCGGATGAAACCCCTTTCAAGCAATACCGTCCCAAAGGGATGGACTATATGGTTTGCTACGACTACCGAACACTCGATTTTGATAAGTCCATTTTCGACCGCTACCAGCGTGTGAATGTGGTAACTTGGTCCATGGGAGTGTGGGTAGGTTCTCTCATACTCAGCAATATCCCCCAAAATAAGATCCTCAGCATAGCTTTCAATGGGAGCATATCCCCCATTGACAATTTGGAAGGTATTCCCCTGAAAACCTATCAAGCCACTCTTGACGGGCTCACTCCCGCCTCGCTCCAGAAGTTCCTGCGCCGCATGTGCAAAGACAGTGACGCTTACAAAGCATTCATGGAAATAACTCCCCGCCGGAACTTCGATGAAATAAAAGAAGAACTGAGACTCATTAAGGAACAATACTTCGAGATGCATGGAAGCATAGAGAAAAAGGACATATATAACGAAAAAGATGAAGATAAGTTTCAGGAATACTACGACAAATACAACTACGAGTACGACTATGTTTTTATTGGCAACAACGACCGGATATTTCCTCCCGAAAATTTGAGAATCAACAATGAAAGCCCGGTGCATAGCAATGTAATCCTGACAGACAACGCACATTATGACGAACCTATGTTCCGTTTTCTGCTGCAAGATATGTGGGAAATGACTGTTGATGACTTTATATGCCATCTCAAAACCATAAACATTGATGAAACGATAGAGGAATGACTTTCAATCCCATCCAATCCATTGATAAAACGCTTGTTGCCAAACGCTTTGCCCACGCCCGTAACACATACGGGCGAGAAGCACGCGTACAACAGCAGGTAGCGGAGAAGATGCTTCGCCTGCTGATGGAGCACACCGGAAAGCACTCTGCCGCACCAAACAGTCCCGGCAACACACCAAGCCGTCCTGAGAGCATCTCCCCTTTCCGCAAAGTTGCGGAATTCGGATGCGGAACAGGCTGCTATTCGCGTTTACTGCTGCACACCCTGCAACCGGAAAGCCTATTGCTCAATGACCTATGTCCCGAAATGGAAGAATGTATAAAGGACATCTGCGATCGGGACAACAAAGGACGAGTCAAATTCATGCCTTGTGATGCGGAAACCCTTGAGTTTCCACAGGAAACGGACTTGATAACTTCCTGCTCCACCCTACAATGGTTTGCCGACACGAAGCGGTTCTTCACCCGTTGCCACCGCTTCCTGTCGGACGGTGGTATCCTTGCCTTCAGCACTTTTGGCAAACAGAATATGCAGGAAATACACACCCTGACAGGAAACGGACTGGAGTACCTGCCCCTCGATAGCCTGAAAAAGCTGCTTTCACCTCTTTTCGAAATTATTTATGCTGAAGAAGAGATTGTCATTCTGCCTTTTGGCACTCCGCTCGAAGTGTTGCAACATCTCAAACAGACCGGAGTTACAGGCACTGAAAAGAGAGTATGGACTCGCGGACGACTGCAGAACTTCTGCAACGAATATATCCGGATGTATAGCAATACGGATCACAGTGTCTCGCTGACGTATCATCCGATTTATATTATTGCCAGGAAGAGAATAAAACAAGAAGAAGAAACATATATTTAATCAAAGTATAAGAAAGTATGGAATCGAACATATATTTTATCAGTGGCATTGACACCGATGCCGGAAAGAGCTATTGCACAGCTTGGTACGCCAAACAACTCTCCTTAAACGGACAGCGTATTATCACCCAAAAGTTTATCCAGACCGGAAATACAGGTCACTCCGAAGACATTGATCTGCACCGGCGCATCATGGGAACAGGTTATCTGCCTGAAGATAAAGAAGGGCTCACCATGCCCGAAATATTCTCTTACCCCTGTTCTCCCCACCTTGCCGCACATATTGACAACCGCCCTATCGACTTTAACAAAATAGAACGTTCCACCCAAGAACTGGCCCGTCGTTACGATACCGTATTTATAGAGGGAGCCGGTGGTCTAATGGTTCCTTTGACAGAAGAATATCTCACCATTGACTACATTGCAGAAAAAAAATACCCCCTCATCTTCGTAACATCCGGCAAACTGGGTAGCATCAACCATACCTTGTTAAGTCTCGAAGCCATTAAACATCGAGGAATTCCGCTCGATACCGTATTGTATAATCTCTACCCTACGGTGGAAGATAAAACCATACAAAATGATACAATGCAATACATACAGAAGTATCTTTCCAAGCATTTCCCCGAAACAAAATTTAAGGCAGTACCGGAAATAAATAATCTGCATTAATCCATGCAATCTATGGTGAATTTTGTAACTTTGCACGTTATAAAATTCACCATAAATTACATGGAAGCATTAACATTCGATACAACAGAAAAGATATTACTCGCAGCGACGGGAGTTCTTTTTGTTATCCAAATCCTTTATTACTTTTGTCTGTACAACCGTATCCATTTACATAATCGTGCTGTAAAGCGAAGTAATGTACACTTTTCCCAGGAATTACCTCCCGTATCGGTCATCATCTGCGCCCGGGAAGAGTCCGAGAACTTGCGTCGCAACCTCACCGCGGTTTTAGAACAAGACTATCCACAGTTTGAAGTTATCGTCATCAATGACGGTGACACTGACGAAAGCGAAGACTACCTCACACTGTTGGAAGAGAAATATCCACACCTCTATCACAGCTTTGTTCCAGATTCCTCCCGCTATATCAGCCGGAAAAAACTTGCCGTAACACTCGGCATCAAAGCAAGCAAATACGACTGGCTCGTCTTTACCGAAGCCAACTGCCAACCGCAAAGCAACCAATGGCTACGCCTACTGGCACGCAATTTCACCTCACGCACACAAGTTGTCCTGGGATACAGCGGCTACGAACGCGGCAGAGGTTGGCTGCATAAGCGCATAGCGTTCGACAACCTTTTCACTTCCATGCGTTATCTCGGTTTCGCACTCGCCGGAAGCCCCTATATGGGTATCGGACGAAATCTTGCTTACCGCAAGGAACTGTTTTACCGGGAGAAAGGCTTCTCCGCACATCTCAACCTTCAACGAGGTGACGACGACCTCTTTGTCAACCATATAGCCACTGCAGAAAATACGCGTGTAGAAACTGACGCAGATGCCATTGTACGCATGCAGCCTGTATCCGGTGCCAAAGACTGGCGGGAAGAAAAAATAGGTTATGCATCTACTGCCCGGCTCTATCATGGCGCACAACGCTGGCTGGCCGGGTTGGAAACGACTACCCGCCTGACATTCTACACTGTGTGGATAGCTCTGCTCGTGATAAGCGTACTGAATTTTCACTGGTTGGCAGCAGGCATCACATTTCTCATCTGGGTACTCCGCTTCATCCTACAAGCAGTCATCATCAATAAGACTGCAAAAGAATTGAACGATCAACGCAGATACTATTGGACGCTGCCTGTCTTTGATATACTTCAGCCTATGCAATCTCTCCATTGGAAACTCTATTGCATGTTCAGAAAGAAAAGCGGATTCCTGAGAAAGTAGCACCTCATCTCACAAGATGAAACCGATGTCGGCTTACTCATAACGCATGGAATTGGCCGGATGAATTCGTGTAATAAGATACGACGGCCCCAACAACATTATGACTGATGCCAATAGAGTGCCGACATTCAGCAACAAGAAGATCCAGATATTGAGAGATACGGGAACGGTGTCCATATAATAAGTCTCCGGATCAAGACGAAACACTCCAAATCCTTTCTGGACGAAATAAAAAGCCAAGCCTATTACATTCCCCCACAACATACCTTTTCCTATAAGGAACACTGCCAACCAAAGAAACAATTTACGGATAGTGAAATTATTGGCACCCAAAGATTTTAGAACACCAATCATGGATGTACGCTCAATAATGATAATCAGCAGCCCGGAGACCATTGTGAAACCGGCAACTCCGATCATCAGGATAAGAATAACCCATATATTAACATCCAAAATGCTGAGCCATGCAAAGACTTGCGGATTGAGTTGTTCCACATTCAACACGCAATAATCCGCGCCATAAGGGTCGGGAGATTGTCCTATCTCATCAGCAATCTGATAGGTGGCTTCTTCCAGCTTGTCGTAATCATACAACTCCAGTTCCAGTCCACTCACCTGATCAGGCTGCCATTTGTTCAGGCGGTTCACCATACACAAGTCGGTAAGCAGGAACAAATTATCGTATTCGGAAAAGTTGGTCTGATAAATGCCCACCACCCTCAGACGACGTGCACGCACATCATCTTGTATATAATATGTATCTATCTTATCACCGAGCTTCAACTTCATTTTGTCGGCGATCACCTTCGAGATAACAACCCTATTAGTAGAAGCAGAATCACTGAACTGCGGAAATTCCCCCTCCACCAAATGACGGCGAAAAAAAGAAGTGGCATATTCAGGACCTATGCCCTTCAGCACCATCCCTTGAAAGGCATCAGCTGTCTTTATCATACCCGGTTTGGTGGAATAACGCTGTACATGCTTCACTTCAGGATTATCCGTAAGGACAGCAATCATGCTGTCCGTCACAGCTATGGGGCGAGTTTCAAAGGAGCGTGCCGCATCCGAATTGCTAATCTGAATATGGGAACCGAAACCTATTATTTTATCACGCACCTCACTCTTGAACCCGATTATCACCGATACTGCAATAATCATTACAGCCAGCCCGATAGCAATACCAAGAGTTGCTATCAGCACAGCAGGGCGGGAAACTTTCTTCTCCGCATCACTGTTACGATAAATACGAAGAGCAAGGAAACGAGATAAATCCATAAAACAAACCCTTATTTTTCAGGATACAGACTATGAGGACATTATGTATTCGTGAAATCTGTATCCCACTGTTTCATTCCGTACGTCCCGGATAAGCTTCGAGTGCTTTGGAGAGCACAAATAACGCGCGTGTCAAATCTTCTTTCTTCAATACATAAGCTATGCGGACTTCGTTACGGCCGGACCCCGGAGTTGTATAGAAGCCGGAAGCCGGAGCCATGAAAACAGTCTGCCCTTCGTACTCGAAATCGGAGAGACACCATGCACAAAACTTGTCCGAATCGTCTACCGGCAATTTGGCTACGGTATAAAACGCACCCATAGGAATGGGCGAGTATACGCCGGGAATACGGTTCAAACCGTCAATCAGACATTTACGGCGTTCCACATACTCGTCGTAAGTATCACGCAAATAGTCCTCCCCGGCATCCAAAGATGCTTCGGCGGCAATCTGCCCTATCAATGGAGGGCTTAAACGCGCCTGACAGAATTTCATAACGGCATCGCGTATTTCTTTGTTCTTCGTTATCAGTGCACCGACACGAATGCCACACTCCGAATAACGTTTGGAAACAGAATCAATCAGGACAACATTATTCTCGATACCTTCCAAGTGGCAGGCAGAAATATAAGGAGATCCCGTATAGATAAACTCACGATATACCTCGTCGGAGAAAAGGAAAAGGTCGTACTTCTTCACAAGGTCACGTATCTGATTCATCTCGCGGCGAGTGTAAAGATAGCCGGTAGGATTATTGGGATTACAAATAAGGATGGCACGTGTACGGTCGTTAATAAGTTCCTCGAACTTTTCTACCTTAGGCAGTGAAAACCCCTCTTCTATGGTTGTTGCAATCGTACGTATCTTAGCTCCGGCAGAAATGGCAAACGCCATATAATTGGCATAAGCCGGCTCCGGCACAATTATTTCATCACCCGGATTCAGACATGCCATGAAAGAAAACAAGACTGCTTCCGAACCGCCGGAAGTGATGATGATATCATCGGCGGTAAGCTTGATGTTGTATTTATCGTAATATCCCACCAACTTCTCACGATAACTGCGATAGCCTGCGCTGGGACTGTATTCCAAGACTTTACGGTCAATATTGCGAATAGCGTCAATCGCGACTTGCGGCGTAGGCAAATCAGGTTGTCCAATATTGAGATGGAATACATGGATGCCCCTTTGTTTGGCTGCATCTGCCAAAGGAGCCAGCTTTCTGATAGGAGATGCGGGCATCTCCATTCCGCGAATAGAAATTGTTGGCATGAGTTCTTTTATATCATTTTATCATTTAAGTCGCAAATGTAGTGATTTATTTGATACTAAAGGGAAGCTAAGACATAAAAACTTTAAAAACCTTATCTATATTAAAAACACTATGCTATTTAAAAAGATTCTTGTACCTTTGAAATATAAACAAATAGACAACTACAACCGTTTTATCATAAACCAATATTAAAAATAGTAAGTAACACCATGGTCATCAACCTAATAACTTTTGCATCACTGTTACATAAACAAGCATCTGTTCGCAGTTCCCATGAAATAATATTGACTGAATTAGAAAAATATTTCACTGTCAATTTCGTAGACTATCAAGATATTAGCAAACTGACGTCCAATGATTTCAGTATTCTGTTCATCGCTACCGGCGGAGTAGAACGACTGGTCATCCAGCATTTCGAATCACTTCCCCGCCCTGCCATTATACTGGCAGACGGGATGCAGAATTCACTGGCTGCCGCTCTCGAAGTGTCTTCTTGGCTACGGGGACGAGGGATGAAAAGCGAGATCCTTCATGGCGAACTGCCCGAAATCATCAAACGCATTTTTGTATTACACAGCAACTTCATGGCGCAACGCAGCCTTTTTGGAATGCGCATCGGCGTGATAGGCACTCCGTCAAGCTGGCTCATTGCCAGCAATGTAGACTATCTGCTTGCCAAACGCCGTTGGGGAGTGGAATATACAGACGTTTCCCTTGACCGGATTTACGAATATTACAACCAAATCACCGACGATGAAGTGGGTGAAGCCTGTGCCCATCTTGCCGGAAAAGCGCTTGCCTGCCGGGAAGCGTCACCCGAAGATATGATAAAGGCCATGCGGCTGTATCGTGCTATCCGGAAAATAGTAGACGAAGACCGTTTGAGCGCCCTCACTTTGAGCTGTTTCCGCCTGATAGAACAGACGGGCACTACCGGTTGCCTGGCACTTTCCCTCTTGAATGACGAAGGCATCATTGCCGGATGCGAAGGCGATTTACAGTCAGTATTCACCATGCTTGCAGCCAAAGTACTTACCGGGAAACCGGCTTTCATGGCCAACCCTTCCATGATTAACGCACGCACCAATGAACTTATATTGGCACATTGCACAATCGGCATTGCACAGACTGAGCAGTTCATCATCCGCAACCATTTTGAGACAGAAAGCGGTATTGGCATACAAGGGATACTTCCCACCGGAGATGTGACAATTGTGAAATGCGGCGGAGAATGTCTGGATGAATATTACCTTAGTACAGGCACGCTAACCGAAAACACCAACTACATCAATATGTGCCGCACACAGGTGCGCATAAAGATGAATACTCCGACGGAATATTTCCTCAGAAACCCATTGGGCAATCATCACATCATGTTGCATGGCAACTATGAACAGGTGATTGATGAATTCTTGCAATCCAACGGATGCAAGAGAATTGAATGAGTTTCCGGTCTGTTTGCACCTATATTGCTTTATCACTTATTCTGACTTCAAAGCGGGTTCCTTTACCCAGCTTTGAAGTTACTGTTATAGTGCCATTCAGACGTTCTACAATAGTCTGGCAAATGCTCAATCCCAAACCGGCGCCTTGAGTAAAGTTGTCCGCCTTATAAAAACGTTCGAAGATATGCCCCAGATTCTCATCGGAAATACCGGCTCCGGTATCTTCCACAAAAATGACAGTATGCCCGGAATCCTCTACCCGATACCCCAAAAGAATATACCCCTTTGTAGTAAACTTCTTGGCGTTATTAATCAGATTATTCACAACCTGCTTCAAACGTACGGAATCCGTAATCATGGATTTTCCTGTACCTTCCGGAAAGTCGGTGCGCAATTCCACCCCTTGCGGCATGCTCAACCTTTGGGAATCGTAGACCTGCTGCATGATAAATGTAAGATTATAAGAGGAGAATCGGAAGTCCATTGTCCCCGACTCTATACGTGAAAGATCCAGAATATCGTTCATCAATGCCAGCAACAATGTACAGTTGATATTGATCGTTTCCACAAACTGCTGCACTTCCTCCGACGAGAAACCTTCCAAGTCTTTCAGCAGATCAGAGAAGCCCACTATCGCATTCAACGGCGTGCGTATCTCATGGCTCATATTGGCAAGAAACGCCGATTTCAGCTTGTCAGCCTGCAAAGCCTTATCGCGGGCCGCAATAAGTTCGTCCTCGGTGTTTTTATACCTTTGAATGCTTTGACATACGCCTAACACCATGTAAGGGATGTCTGCCGTCAGTCCCTCGTATGCGGTACTGCGGAATTCCCACCATTCATACCCGCCGGCTGTATTCTGCAAACGAAAACTCATACGAGAATTAGGTTCACGTCCCAATATAATGCTATCAAAATGCTTGCGTATACGAAGCAGATCTTCGGGATGAATAACCCTGTCCAGCTCCTCCCTCGAAATATACCCCGTATGGTCGCTGTAATTAAAACGCTTCAACAACCCTACGGGGAAATGGAAACATTTCAGACGGGTATTATACTGCCATGGATAAATGGAACTCTCCTCGATAGCCATACCGAAAAAACGCCTCTGCATCTCATCCTCTGATATATTACGGCAAACGATTGCCATACCCGTCAGTTTGTCTTTTGCAAAAATGGGCACTACCTCGCCCGAAACCGGGAAATAAGTGCCTTTCACATTCTCCTGCATGAAAGCTTTTTCGGGTATAACGACAGGTTTCTTATCCCGGACAACCTGTTCCAGAAGAGTCGGCAAGATATTCTCACCATTCATATAGATATGAAAAATGGAACCGGCAACCTGCCCTTCATACGAACGCGCCATGTATGTATCAGAAGACAGTCCCAGCATTTCCGCCAAAGCGCGATTGACGAAATGTATGTGCATTTCCGTATCATACGTTATCAACCCGTCGCGGATAGAACAGAACATTTTATCGAATTCATCCCGTTGTTCAACCAAGCGTTGCTGTATCATCAAACGGGTCTGCGCCTGTATGCGCTTACGTAATTCGTGCCGGTTGCTCCGGTAAAGCCAGACTACAAGAACCACCAACGCACCCACTGTCACCGAGTAGAAAAGAATGAACCAAACCTTATAACGGTCCATTAAGGGAATATTCAAAATGCTTCCCTGTTCCTCGACGCTCTCCACGTCTACATGAAAAAAGCCCAGCTGCTTATAATCGAACAACAGCTTGCCATCCAGGTTCCTCACTCCGTATGAAGCGAGAGAATCTCCTTTCAAAATACTGGCCGCCTGCCTGCCCGCAGCATAAGTATCTGTCGCCGGTTCCACATCATATACGCACAGGACCCCGTTCGTCATCGCCAGATTTTGATTGGCAAATGTAGGGGCTTTCAACTTTAAAGAAAGAAAAGGAATCCACTTAGGGGCAATGACAATATACTTATAGGCGTTATAATCATAACAAATGGATGTAATAATGGAGTTAATAGATTTTGCCTGTACATTCAGTTTCCTCAAACTGTATTCAGGGTGCTTCTCCTTGAAAGGTATCCAGGCTTCTTCCACTGCCCTTACCCCTTTGAGGCTCAAAAAGCTGCTATCGGACAGACAGACAATCTCCTTACGTCCGGGAAATATGCGTATAGCTTCCTCCAGCAGTATAGTGAAATCCGTTTTTGAGGTGAAACCGGAGACATTCGGCATTTTTTCAAACACTTTTTCATCAGGATATTTGATGCCCGAAACAACTACCGGCAACCGATATGGCAAAGAGTCGCCACAGTGGGTCAAGGTAAAGAAAGCCTCATCGCCGGAAGTCACAATAAGGTCTGTTTTGCGCAACCTGGCCCGTTCGCATATACGACGCATAATGACACGCTCTGAAGCGAAAGCCCAAAAGTCTGCGTTCAAATATTCGGTAACGACATCAGCCTTTACACCCTCTTGCTTCAAACCTTCTTGTAAACCGGCAATAAGTTCATTATGCCAAGGTGTGTTGTTGGTATATGACTGAATGAAAAGTATGTTATAGGTCTTTTCCCCAGCCGAAAGCGTCCCCTGTGTCAGGTATAAGAAAGCTAATGAGCATATTAAGAAAAGGTGTTTCCTCATTTTCCCCGTTTTTGATTTGTTTGCATGAACTTTATAGTCATACAAATATACAAGGTTATATTGAGAATTTACACCTTTTTCTTAAAAAAACTTTACTCATCATGCAATGCTTTTGCCGGATGCACCCTCATCGCTCCATATGCGGGGTACCAAATGCCGGCAACAATCATCAATGCCATCAGCATCCATGTCACAACAAGCGCCGACAGAAAACGTCCGGTATCGAAAGGCATCCTGCCTACGTCCACCAGTTCGGCATAACCAATATTGAAAGCAATGACGGTCGCCGGTATAACCGCCAACGTCAATAACAGTATCCCTTCATACATAAGGTAGGAAAAGATGCCCCGTCGAGGGCTTCCCATTGCCAGCCTCAAGGCAATCTCTTTACGGCGCTGTTGCGTACGAAACCAGAATGTTCCGATAACGCCCAGAAAGATATTCAGCAACAAGAATCCCAGTACACAAAGTTGTGTTTTCCATTCGTTCATATCCTCCAACTCGCAGATCTCACGTAAGTGGACGAATGGTGTAATATCCAGCAAATAAAGGTTACCTACCTGATAAAGACGATCGGCATCGTCCATCAGTTTTTCGGCAAAGCCCTTATCGGCATCCTCGGAAACGCGCAAACTGACAGTGACATAACGGGGATCACCGAAGCTCCGCAATATTTTCACATCGAGAGGAAGGGCGACAAAAGCTCCTCCCCACTGCGCCGAAGTTTGAAAATGCGACCAACGCACAGGTGTCCCTACGGCACCGATGCGCCGGCGGACATCTTGCCCATAGTTCAAAAGCAATACTTCCTTTCCCTGCAATGACGCGGCACTGCCCGCATCCAGTTCAGGATGTCCTTCGGTAAGATTGGAAGAAACCACCAGTTCATCGTTCCGGAATGCAGCCTCTACCTTATTAAAGTCATCTTCCTCTGTGAAAGAGTAACGGAAAACACGAAAGAAATCCGCATCCGCCCAAAGAAGTCGTGCACTGACAGGCACAGAATCAATGCCCAACTCAATGCTGTTGCTGCCTTCATTATAGGGAAAGCAGTTTTGTGAAAGAGCAACAGCCTCTACGCCGGGGCAATGACGCAACCTGTCCGTAAGCCGGAGCAAGTCTTCCATATCATCATCAACAGTAGACTCCGGATTATAAAGAGGAGAATTCTCCCCCAGCTTACCCACAGCAATGTTGTAGCAATGTTCTGTATCAAATCCCATCGGAGCATGATAGACACGCGCGGTGACGAGTGTCCAGTCCACAATATACCACAACACGACAAAAACCAACAGCAATTCCATAAAGAGAAAAAGGTTACTGTTCCACTCGTTCCTTATTTGTTTTAATATCGTTCCCATGATCCTCATTTACCTTTGATTGATCGCATCCGTTATATTCATTCTCGAAGCCCGCCATGCCGGTATGCCTGCCGACAGAATATTCATCAGTAGGCAGAAGCCGAAAGCTGCAAGAAAAGCCCAGGGCGAAAGCAGCATACCCGGCGTCAAAGTGGTCTCACCACTGAAATAAGCATTGGCACTGTTGTTGAAAAGGAAACCGTTCAACAGGAAAGTCGCGGCATAGCTCAATGCAAGTCCCAATATCCCGGCAAACAATGTCAGCAGCAGATTCTCAAAGAATATCTGGTGCCGCAATTCCCCTCCTGTGGCCCCGAACGCCTTGCGCACGCCTATCTCTGCCATACGCTTGCGCATACGGGAGAGCGTCATGCTGCTCAGATTGATAGCAGGAACTATCAGAAGAATGGCAATGACAAGCGTATAGCGCATAACAACAGCCTTAGTATCGGGTACTTCACTCCACTTACGATAAAGATTGGCAAACTGTTCATCGGGTTGCCCCCGGTAGAACACTTCCGAGTCGCGCAACCCATCGTTGTACTTACGCCGGAGCTGCTCCACCTCCTTACGGATAGCCGGAAAATCGGCTGCGGAATATGCAAGAATGACTGCCCTCATCTGCCCCATAGTATCTTCCCACCACGCCAGCCGGGAGATATCCGTAGAATTATAAGGTATCCACACCTGTGCATAGGCAGAAGTGGCAAGCACAGACACATCTGCCACTACGCCGGATATACGGTATTCCACATGATTCAGCAGCACTGTCTTTCCCGCTACATCCGTCGTTCCGAACAGGCGGCGTGCCACCGTCGAGCTCAACACAGCGCATGGCACTCCTGCGTCACTATCGGCCTTCGTAAATGCCTTTCCGCTGAGAAAACGGAAATGGAAAATATGCCAGAATGTATCATCTGTCTGAACCATATCGACAGTGGCCTTGTTGCCTGCCGGTAAGGAAGCCCGCACTTTTTCGGGTAGGGAAATCAATGTCACCGCCTCAGCCGTAGTAAGGTTCTTGAAGCACTCTCTCCCTGTACGCACTGACATACGGGCATTGGACGAATCATTATCGCCCGCGCCCTTATTCTTGACAGACATGGCAGACACATATAACGATCGGCTCCGGTTCACTTCGGGTTCGCAATCTATGAGCCGCACCTGAAAAGTGATGACAAGCACCATAATCATGCAAATGGCCAATGCCGTACCCAATACGGAAACCCACGTTATGATAGGATTCTCACGCAAATGATACAGCGCTTGTTGAAAATAAAGACGTATCATATTCAATATATCGGTTTAATATCCTCAAAATCATTCATCATGCAGCGCTTCGGCAGGCTGTACTTTCATGGCTTTGCGTGCCGGAATGCTGATACCTATGGCAATCATCAATCCTATAAGGACAAAGCTGATGGCAGCACAGAGCAGCAAGCGTCCCCATTCCAAGGTTGTACCATTACGCCATGAGTTCAATTCCATATTTGCTAAATTGTAGTCGATAATGAACGCTATCGGTGTGACAAGCAGCAGCAAAAGCAATCCTTCACTGACCAAACGGATAAAAACGTTTATATCCGAAGCTCCATGCGCCTTATGCAATGCAATCTCCGAACGGCGCTGCTGGGTACGGAACCAGAAAGTGCCAAGCAGTCCCAAGAAAATATTCAGCAACAGGAATCCCATTCCCATAACGTAATTACGCAAATCATTGCTCCACGCCTGTTGGTAGTTACGCCGTATATCTTTAAAAGAACGTATTTCGGAGATAAAGATGTTACCGATACGGAACTGCTTCTCACTGTCTTCCTTCAAGCGCCGGATGAAATCATGGTCTTGATTGGCCCGGACACGAAGGCACAGCTCTAGTCCCGGATCATACCAACCGAGCTTATAAAGAAAGGTGTAAGAATTACGGGCTTGCTGGAAATCACTGTAACGTACATCTTTCAAAGCTGCCCCCAACCGGAAAGTTTGCGTAGTATCACCGAAAAGCTGAAACTGCTTGCCCACCAGCTCTGTCATCGGACGGTTGTACTTCCTGTAAAGATTGTTGGAAGCAAGGAACTCCCCCCTTTCCAGCATCTCGGCAAGCTGTTCGGGCGTTTCACCACGTGCGCCCTGATAGCGGAATACACGTACAAAATCGGGAGTCACCATACGGCGGATAGTCCAATTATCGGCCACCAATGTATCATAACGCACCTGATCCGTAGAATTACTGCCGTTATACGGATATGAGTTTTGCGAAAGACTTACTGCCTCTATTTCAGGGCGGCGGCGCAGGCGGTCCACAAGCTCAAGAATATCGGCATCCTCCTGCTCATCGGTCTGGCCAGAGAGATAGTCGGGACTCTTCTCGGTAAGCTTTCCCATTTCGATGAGGTAGCAATGGCTGATGTCGAACCCCCTCGGCTCCAGATAGGTAGCCGCACCTGTATAGAGGTAATCCACCACAAACCACATCACAACACTCACCACCAACAGTTCCAAAGCCAGCCACAGGTTATTGCGCCATTCATTCTTTATCTGTACTAAAAGTTTCTTAGTCATTTTTTTTCTGTGATTAATTGTTAGTCATAAGTGTTTAGTGCAACCGCCCTCCCAATGCGTTCACTATTCCGATACGTGCAGCGCGCCATGCCGGGAAACCGCTGCTCATCAGGTTCAGGACAAAACAAAAGAGCAATGCCCAGGCAAAGGTGGAAGCATGAAGCAGGATCGACGCATCCACTTCCGGCGGATTCAAAGTCTGGCTGAACTCCTGTGCAAAAAGCAAAGTGTTGCCCATGTATGCAAAAGCCACACTCAACAGCAGGCCCACGATACCTGCCAATAAAGTTACCACCAGATTCTCCGCTATAATCTGCCCCATCAGTTCCGCACGCGTACTTCCGAAAGCACGACGTACTCCGATCTCCGACACCCGCTGGCGCAAACGGCTCTGCGTCATGCTCGAAAGGTTGATGGCAGGCACTATCAGCAAAATAACAAAGATCATAATCCGCTGGCGGCGGGCTGCATCCACATCCGGCTCGATATTAGCGCCGAAAGCTATGGCATTTTTTTCCTGGTCGTAAGGGCGGTTGCGGTAAATCAGTTCCCATCCGTCCTTTCCGATGAGCGTATTATATTCCAGTTTACGGCGTTCCGCTTCCTGACGGATAGCAGGAAAATCATCCCGGCTGTGCGCCAACATCGTACAACTCATCATTCCCATGTGCCGGTCGTTCCAAGCCTCCTTATCCATTCCCGTAGAAGTATACGGGACCCATACCTGTCCGTAAGCGCAGTCGGCCAGCGTAGACACATCTTTCACGACACCGGCAACGCGGTAAGGCGCATGGTTGAGAAGAAACTCGCGCCCCACGGCATCCGTCGTGCCGAAAAGGCTGCGCACCACACTCTCCGTAAGTACAGCCACCGGTTGACCTGCATCGAATGTTGCTTTATCATAAGGCTTTCCATCGATAAAGGAGAAGTCAAATACGCGCCAAAAGATGTCGTCCGTTTGTCGCAAGTCCACACTGATCGCCGGACTGCCCGGCAGAGATACAGGAGTGGATATAGGAAAAACAGTATAAATAGTAACGGCTTCCGGTGTCTTCAACGACTGGAAACATTCGCGGGCAGTCTGTGCGCTCATCGGTCCGTTACTTGTGCCGTCTCCCCAATTTGAGTTGGAGATACTCATCCACTTGACGTGCAGGAAGCGGTCACGGTTACTTTCGGGTGCAAAAGGGACAACCTTTACCTGCTGCATCATCACCACCAGCATAATGAGGAAGATGGCAAGCGCAGTACCGGCTATACTGACCGCACTAATCAGCGGTTGCTGGCGAAGTTGCGCCCATGCTTGTATGAAATATTGCTTTATCATCTCAACGGCCTATTTTTAAATTATCTGTATTTACGCCTCCTATGCCTCCTTTGGAAATATCAGCGCGTCCGGCGCTTCCGCTCAAAGTGACGCTGCCCACACCACCCATTTGGGCAGACAAATAATCGCAGACTACATGAATATCGGCGCTACCTACTCCGCGCAAAGCAACTTTCAACACGTTACACGTCAAATCGGCAACATTCACTTCACCCACACCTTTTACCTCAAATGACACTTCATCGAGTTTCAAGGGCTTCTCACAATTGAATTCCCCTACACCGGTAAACTCCACCTCCTTCAAGTCGGGAGCCGAAATCCAGATAGTCACGCCGTCTTTCTGATTTCTCCTACTCTTGTTTTTCTTGTCCTTGAAGCCTATCAGCAAACGGCCGTCCTTCACTGTGGTTTCCGTATTCTTCACGTACTTCTCCCTGCCTTCAATCCTGAAAGAATAAGTGTCACTCTGTGTAAAATGAATTGTCCCCACAGAGGTTATCTCAATTGACGAGAAAGCATCCACTTTACGCACTTCACTTACTTTTGCATCTTGTGCACAAACACTCAACATACCTGCAAAGGCCAATACCAATGCAATGATAACACCTGCTACATCAGTTCTCATATTTCTTATTTTTTTATTTTGTTTTACATTCTATTCTTCATGCAACGCCTCTGCCGGCTGTATGTCGATAGCCTGTTGTGCCGGAAACCATATTCCAGTCACCACCATCAGCGCTATCAGCAGCCATGCACCCAACGACCCCAGCAGGAAACGCAGGAAGCTCCATTCCACCGGCCAGATGGTAATCAGTTCCGTATGTCCCATTATAAATTCGGCAACGCCCACATTATAGCAGACAAGCATGGCGGGCAGCGCAACAAGAGTCAGCAACAGCAATCCCTCTCCCATGAGCAGGCAGAATATCTGTTTCTTCGTGCTGCCCATGGCAAGCCGCAAAGCTATTTCATTGCGACGACGACGGGTACGGAACCAGAAAGTACCTATCAGCCCCAGAAACACATTCACCAACAGGAACAGTACCACAACCGTTTGCGTATTCACCTTGTCCACATCGCCTTTCATCACCTCAAACTGATATTGCTGCTCCGTATAAGGGACGACGTCGGCTATGAACATATTGTCGGTGTCCAGATGCGGTGCTATCTCTTTCAGGAACTTGCTCCGGTAATCGGGAGAGTCCATGTTTTCCTTCACGCGAAAAACAATCTGCGCTCCATAATCCCGCAATTCGGTCCGTATCACATTCTCGTCAATTCTCCGGAAAACCCACTTTGCATCCGCCCCATAGCGATAAGAACGGAAACTGCCGATCATACCGCACTGCGTTACCACATTCGTGGAATCTCCGTACCAGTTCAAAGGAGTATCCAAAGAGAAGCCGGGTACTCTTTCCTTATAATAGTCGGCCGCACCCTCGCTCAGCATCACATAATTGCCGGACGTGACATCACTACCCGCAGGCATTGCCGCAAACGAACGTTTGGCATCTTCCTTCATGCGGAATACCCGCGTATATCCCCCGGTAGCGTTTATTATACGCAGTTCGCACCCGATGGTATCCTGCACAGCCAGCGAGTTATAAGAATTATTGCCGCTCATCGGCAGACTCCAATACGACAGGGCGGCCACTTCAACCGCCGGCTCCCTTTCGAGCTTCTGCAGGATGCTCAGATATTTGTCCGCATTGGTCATGCTGCTGTCCCGGCTTTCACCGCCCGTAATCATTGAAAGCTGGTACACATGGTCTATGTTGTACCCCAACGGGCGATAGAACGTATACTTCAGGCATCCCAGCGAATCGCAGAGAAACCACATCACGATAAACACCAGAAACAGTTCTGCAAGCACCCATCCGTTACTACGGAGACGCGCCCGAATCATACGTAAGTTATGTACTATGAATTTCATAATCAATTTCGCTTTATTTATCGTTCAAAGAATCCACAATCGTGTGTCGTGCGGCAAGCCACGTAGGCAGGCCTGCGCTCAGCAGGTTGATGACCAGACAGAAAAGAAATGACAGGCAAAATACCGTAGGGCTGAACAGCACCGACATGCTCAGGTCGAAATCGCCGGAAGTACCGATGTTCTGATTATTGGTGAACAGCCACGTACGCATGCCATACACTGCCAGATAGCTGAACACCAGCCCCACTGCTCCACCAATCAGGGTCAGTACGAGGTTTTCATTCAATATCTGCCTTATCAATACGCCGCGCGTCGCTCCGAATGCCTTACGTACGCCCAGCTCGCTGATGCGTTGCTGCATACGACTGTTGCTCAGGCCGCACAGATTGAGCGACGGTACTAAAAGAACAATGAGCAATGCCAGAAGGTACTGTATGTACAACATCCGCAAATCCGGTCCTATGTTGGCCCACACATGATTGACATGCGCCACTATTTCATCGGGCTGCTCCATGATGTCCATCAGCATTTCAGTCTGTACGGCATTGATGTCTTTCACCCGTTTTGCTATTCCTTGCCTGATGGCCGGAATATCCCCGGAAGAACGTGCCAGCGCCACCACCGTATGCGATTGGGCATAACTCCGGACGGAAGTGACATCCTGCAAACTGGCAGGATACATGCGCCACACTTGCGCATAAGCATCCTTCGCAATGACCGAAACATCCTTTACCACCCCGCAAATACGCGCTTCGTTACGGTTCAGCAGCACCGTCTTGCCCACCGCATCCGTCGTGCCGAACAGTTCCCGCGCCACAGAAGCAACCACGACAATGGCGGACACATCGCCACCCCGGTCGGAATCATCAAATCCCCGTCCTGCAACAAACTGCATCCGGAACACTTTCCAGAATCCCGGGTCGGTTTCCATGGCATCCACTTTCACCGCATTGGTGCCGTCGGGCATAGAAACCAGGGCGACCGATGCCGGAACAAATGCCGTACAGGCCTCTACTTCGGGCAATGGCTGCACACAGTCCTTCATGAAAGCCGGCGAACAGGCTGTATAATTATTCCAGCCTTTGTTTTCCTTACCCTGCAAATGCATCTTGCTTATATAGAGAGAGCGGCTGCGGTTCACTTCTGGCTCAATATCGGCATATTTCATCTGCCAAGTAATCACAATCGCCATAATCATGGTGATGGCAAATGCCGTACCCAATATGAATATGGTGCTCAGTAGAGGGTTCTGCCGTAAGAGTATAAAGGCTTGACGAATGGTCTGCATTTTAATTATGAATTATGAATTTATGAATTACGGGAGTTATTCTACCTGACGGCCGTCGAAGAAGCGTACGGTGCGGCTGGTTTGTTTGGCTTGTTCTTCGTTATGGGTCACCATCACGATGGTGCGTCCGTCTTCTTTATTCAACTGATGGAGCAGTTCCATCACTTCCGCACCCATTTTGGAATCCAGGTTACCGGTGGGCTCATCGGCGAGTATTATCTCCGGATTACCGACGATGGCGCGTGCAATGGCAACACGCTGGCACTGACCGCCGGAGAGCTGTGTCGGCATGTGGCGCATACGGTGGCTCAGCCCCACCTTCTGCAACACCTCCTCTGCCAGACGGCGGCGTTCCTTGGCCGAAACCTTTCTATACAGCAAGGGCAACTCCACATTGTCCAGTACATTCAATGAGTTAATCAAATGGAAAGACTGGAACACGAATCCCAGCTTCCGGTTACGGAAAGCTGCCAGTTCTTTGTCTTTCATGCCGTCCACCTTAGTGCCGGCTATTTCAATCGTACCGCTGGTAGGCGCATCCAGCAGGCCCATAATGTTCAGTAAAGTAGATTTGCCGCAACCTGAAGGGCCCATAATACTCAAAAATTCTCCTTTGTTCACTTCGAGGTTTACATTCTCCAATGCTACGGTTTCAATTTCGTTAGTACGATAAATCTTATTGATTCCGGTCAACTTAATCATAATGGTAAGTATTTAATTGTTATTACTCTGTTTTTATTCAGTAAGAAAGGGGATCGGAAAATCCATATCATTTCAGTTTCAGTTTATTCTTGTTCTTGTATTGGCTCATGTCGCTCACCACCACTTCATCGCCCGGTTGCAAACCGCCTACCACTTCTACAAATTCAAAGTTCGAGTCGCCCAACTGCACTTTACGCTTCACAATCTCCTTGTCGGAATTGCGGACAAACAGTTCATATTCCCCGCGTCCCACATAGTAAGAGGCATTGGCTATGCGCATCACATCCTCCTTCACTGCGTTCATCACATAGACATCTGTCTTCAAGCCCGAACGGAGGCGGCGGTTGTTATCCTCATTCAGTTGTACGGTAAAGGAGATAACGCCGTTTTTGGACAGCGGAGTGACACTGCTGACCGAGCCCTCCAGCTTTTCATTGCCAATCTTTACAACGGCCTTGCCGCCGGCCGATACGCGATCGCCATACGTATCGGCTATCTCGCCCTCCACCTTGAAATGGCTCAAATCGGAGATGACGGCAATCTGCGAGCCCTCTGCCACCTGCGCACCGATCTGATTGTTGATATAGGTGAGAATAGCCTTCCGGGGCGAACGGATCTGCGCATCGTCCAATGTACGCTTCGTTTCGGCCAGCGTTTTCTTGAAAATACTGAAATCCAACTCCTGAACCTGATATTCCGCATTCAGCACTTCTTTCTCATTGGCATACTGCTGTTTCAGTTGTTCGTATTCCAGCTCCGCCACATTATAGCTCAGCTCCGCCTGACGCACCTTGTCGGTGGTGCCGGACCCGAGACTGTCGAGATATTGCTCATTGCGCAACTCCACTTTCTTGCGATTCAGTTGCATGGCAGCAACCTTCACTTTCATCTGCAAGTCATTCAGCTTGGTCATGTTCTCCAGCTTGAGCTGCTTCAATTTGTAGCTGCGCATCTGTTCCTCGTCCAGTTTTTGCTTGTAGTCGGTCTCGGCGCTCTGCAAGTCCAGCTTCAGGATGGGCGTGCCTATGTCCACACTGTCTCCACCTTTCTTATATACTTCCAGGATGCGGGTACTGATGGGCGAATTGATGATCTCCTCGAAAGCCGGGACCACCTTTCCCGAAGCGCTCACGCTGACCTCGATCGTGCCCCGGCTCACCTGTGAGAACACGAGATCTTTCTCTTTCACTCCGGCACGCATCAGCGAAATGAGCAGGCTGACGACAACGATGCCCGCAGCACCCATACCGCCATAACGAATGATTTTCTTATTACGTTCTTTGTTACGAACTTCTTTCGGAATTTCTCTATCCATATCTTTTGTTTTTTGTTTATCGGTTGATGTCTTCGCCGGCTGTCGCACCTCCGCCCCGTTCTGTTGCAGAAACGGACAGCCAACGCTTCCCACCCTGATACTTGCGAAATTCGTGCCAAAAGCGTAAACCTCTGAAAACAAGCATGAAGGCAAAAAAGAAGAGTGTCCGTTTTCGGACACTCTGTACATTTTCGGATAAATCCCTGACTTTTTTCGTGTATATGGATACCGGATTTCCCAATACGACTGAACGCACCTCCCAATACGACTGAAAGCATTTCCCTATACGACTGAATGAATGTCCCACAACGACGGGACAGGGTGGGATATCAACCATTCAGCCAGTCAGCAAGTTACGGTTTTCATTCCGCCCGCCGTCCTGTTATCTCAAGCGCAATCTGTCTCCCACTTCCGGCACATATTCCGCATCTTTCCGATTCATCTTATACAGGTTCTTCAGGCGGATGCCGTACTTCTGCGAAATGGAGTGCATGGAGTCTCCGTCTCTCACGATATAAACGGTGTAGGGCTTGGCGGCTTTCTTGCGTTTTTCTTTCAGATAGATAATGTCGCCGGCCTCCAAAGTATAATCTTTATGCAGGTCATTATATTTCACCAGTTTCCGCCAGCTGATGTCGAACTCCTTGCCCAAGAACTGGAAAGTGTCTCCGTCACGAGCCACAACATAGGCAATGTCATTGGCAATATACACCTGATGCGGATTGGCAAGCCAGGGCTTCTTCTTCAACTCCTTCTCCATATTGCGGGCTTCCCGGTTGCTCAGGCCGCGCGTGTCATACTTATATAAGTCATAATCCTCGATAATGGTTATCAGGCGGTTGGCATAGGAAGGATCTGTGGCATATCCCGCTTTTTTCAGGCCGCGCGCCCACCCTCTGTAATCGGTGATTTTCAGTTTGAACAAGAAAGCATAGCGTGCACCGCGTTTCAGGAAAAGCGAATGGTCTTCATAAGAGTCTTTCGGATTGCGATAAGCGCGGAAGCACTCGTTGCGTGCATCATCATCATGCCTCACGCTGCGCCCGCGCCAGTTGCTGCCACATTTTATGCCGAAATGGTTGTTGCTTTTACGCGCCAGCGTGCTTTGTCCGGCACCACTTTCCAGCAACCCCTGCGCCAGTGTAATGCTGGCCGGTATCCGGTGTTCCCTCATCTGCTCTACGGCAAGGGGGGCATATTGTTTGATGTATTCATTGTAACGGGAGTTCCTGCGCTGCGCCTGCACAGCTACGGAAATGAGGAGAAGTGCTACGATAGCAGTCAGTCTGAAAATAGGTTTCATGCTTAAAAAGTTGATTTTGACACAAAAGTCTGCAAAAGAATTGAAAAAACCAATCTCTTTCCTATCTTTGTAACATTAATTACAATAAACTATTACTCTATGAAGGACCTGAACATACAAATTGCAATCAAGATATACGAATACGAAGAATTGAGCGCTGCCGACCGCGAGCTGATAGACGCCGCCTGCCAAGCCACCCACCGCAGCTATGCTCCCTATTCGCACTTCTCGGTAGGGGCAGCGGCACGCCTGTCCGACAATACAATCGTTACAGGAACCAATCAGGAGAATGCAGCCTATCCGTCGGGACTTTGCGCGGAACGCACCACCTTGTTTTATGCCAACTCCCAGTACCCCGGCCAAGCCGTAGAGACTCTTGCCATAGCCGCCCGCAACGAGTGCGGAGAATTTCTGGAAGAGCCTATTCCGCCATGCGGGGCCTGCCGGCAGGTGATGCTCGAAACGGAAAAACGCTTCAAACGCCCCATGCGTGTACTGCTGTTCGGGAAAACAGGCATCTATGAATTGGGCAGTGTAGGCGCATTGTTGCCGCTGTCGTTCGATGCATCATCCATGTTATAAGCAGGAAGTCTCATTCCCCAACCTCAGCCTGTCCCCTTCCTCGGCCTGAGTGCTGCTTCCAAAGAAAAGACTGTTCTTTGCCGCCCGTTGAAACGGATTGGGCGGTGAGGACGAATCTGTCATACCACCCATAATTCTTAAAAAAATCAAAAACAGAACCGGAAACAAGTTTTTCCTGTAAAATCGGTAAAAACAAACGTAATCCATATACAAAAACTTACCATAAACTCCGTATTTTTGTAACGATAAAACTATTATGCTTATGTTACGTACTATCAGACTGACACTTGCAATTGTATTCTTTGCGCTCATCACACTTCTGTTCCTCGACTTTAGCGGAACACTGCATGGATATATGGGATGGATGGCAAAGATACAATTCCTCCCCGCACTACTCGCACTAAACGTAGGTGTAGTACTGCTGCTTGTTGTATTGACCTTACTGTTCGGACGCGTCTATTGCTCCGTAATCTGTCCTCTCGGTGTATTTCAGGATGTCATTTCCCGGTTTGCCGGCAAACGGAAGAAAAACCGTTTCCGCTATTCCCCCGCACGAAAATGGCTGCGCTATGGAATGTTGGCATTGTTTTTCGTTACCCTCGTTGCAGGCGTACGTTTCCATGCCGTCGCTTCGCTGCTTGAGCCATACAGCTCCTACGGGCGTATCGCTTCCAACCTTTTTGCTCCTGTCTATCAATGGGGTAACAACCTGCTGGCATACCTGGCGGAGCGGGCAGACAGCTATGCCTTCTACGAAACGGAGGTGTGGATGAAAAGCCTGTCCACCTTCATCATAGCCGCAATTACTTTTATCGTACTGTTCATCTTGGCATGGAGAGGCGGGCGCACCTACTGCAACACGATTTGCCCGGTGGGTACGGTGCTCGGTTTCCTGTCCAAATACTCCCTCTTCAAACCCGTCATAGACACCACGAAGTGCAACGGCTGCGGACTTTGCGCCCGCAACTGCAAGGCGTCCTGCATCAACTCCAAAGCCCACGAAATAGATTACAGCCGCTGCGTAGCGTGCATGGACTGTCTGGATAAATGCAAACAGGGAGCTATCACCTATACCCGCCGCCATAAGTCAAACACATCCCGGACATCTTCCGAAGAAGAAACCGTTTCCGCCCAACCGGTCGACGATTCCCGGCGCGCTTTTCTCTCCGCAACGGCAATATTGGCCACAACAACCGCCCTAAAGGCGCAAGAGAAAAAAGTGGACGGCGGATTGGCAGCCATCGAGGAAAAGAAAATACCTGAACGCGCCACTGCCATCACTCCTCCGGGCTCAATGAGCGCCCGCAACTTTGCGCAACACTGTACGGCCTGCCAACTCTGCGTATCGGTATGTCCCAACCAAGTGCTGCGTCCTTCCTCCGACCTCACACGACTGATGCAACCGGAAATGTCCTACGAACGCGGCTATTGCCGGCCTGAGTGCACCAAGTGTGCGGAAGTGTGTCCGGCAGGCGCCATCCGCCCCATAACGAAAGCCGATAAATCGGCCATTCAGATAGGGCACGCCGTATGGATAAAGGAAAATTGCATCTGCATCACCGACGATGTGGAATGTGGCAACTGCGCCCGTCATTGTCCGGTTGGCGCAATACAAATGGTAGCTTCAGACCCCGAAAACCCGGAATCCAGAAAAATACCGGTTGTCAACACCGAGCGCTGCATCGGCTGCGGAGCATGTGAGAATCTTTGTCCGTCACGCCCGTTCAGCGCTATCTATGTGGAAGGGCATATCATGCACAGGACAGTGTAGGATGTAATAAAATGATAGGGTGATAAACAATGATAATCAATTATGGAAAAGAACAATAACAACAATAAAATAAACCGCCGGGATTTCTTCAAACTCGCCGGCGCAGGAACACTCGCTTCGGCAACTGCATTGTACGGTTGCTCCGGCCAAAAGAACAGTTCGGACAGTGAATCGGCCGCATCAGGCGAGATACCTACCGACAAAATGGTCTACCGCACCAACCCTACAACAGGCGACCGCGTATCCATACTGGGTTACGGCTGCATGCGCTGGCCCACCCGGAAACGGGCAGACGGAAACGGCGATGAGGTGGATCAGGAAACCGTCAACGAACTGGTTGACTATGCCATTGCCCATGGCGTAAACTATTTCGATACGTCGCCCGTATATGTGCAGGGCTGGTCGGAGAAGTCAACCGGCATAGCACTGAAACGCCATCCGCGTGAGAAATTCCTGATAGCCACCAAACTGTCAAACTTCTCCAACTACACCCGCGAAAACTCAATCGCCATGTATCGGAAATCATTCGAGGATTTGCAGGTGGACTACATCGATTATTATCTGCTGCACTCCGTCGGCAATGGCGGTATCAAGACCTTTCAGGCACGATACATCGACAACGGCATCATCGATTTCCTAATGGAAGAGCGCAAAGCCGGGCGTATCCGCAATTTGGGATTCTCATATCATGGAACGGTGGATGTCTTCGACGAAATATTGGCCATGCACGACCGGATACACTGGGATTTCGTACAGATACAGCTCAACTATGCAGACTGGAAACATGCTTCGGGCAACAACGTCAACGCCGAATATCTGTATGGAGAACTCGTAAAGCGCGGCATACCCGCCATCATCATGGAACCGCTATTGGGCGGACGTCTTTCCAAACTGAACGATCACTTGGTGGCACGTCTGAAACAGCACCGACCGCAAAGCAGTACGGCTTCCTGGGCTTTCCGCTTTGCCGGAACGTTCCCCAATGTGCTGACAGTACTGAGCGGCATGACGTATATGGAGCATCTGCAGGACAACCTCCGCACTTTCTCCCCTCTCGATCCTTGTACGGAAGCCGAAATGGCTCTGCTGGAAGATACGGCGCAGATGATGCTCGCCTACCCCACCATTCCATGCAACGACTGCAAATATTGCATGCCTTGCCCCTACGGACTGGACATCCCGGCCATTCTGCTGCACTACAACCGATGCGTCAATGAGGGCAATGTCCCCAAAAGCAGTCAGGACGAGCACTACCGCGAAGCCCGCCGGGCCTTCCTCATCGGCTATGACCGCAGCGTACCGAAACTTCGTCAAGCCAGCCATTGCACCGGATGCGACCAATGCACCCCGCACTGCCCGCAAAGCATCAATATTCCCAAGAAACTACGGGAAATAGACAGCTTTGTAGAAAAACTGAAACAGGAGACGTTGTAGTACAGATGAGAAAAAAAGCAATATTACTCCTTTCGGTATCCGGCATTTGGGCTATGACAGGATTGGCACAAACGGCCAAAGACAGCACGCGCGTTGCCCGAAGCCTGACCATAGATGAAGTAGTAGTGACGGGAACAAGAAACGAGACGGACGTACGACATCTGCCGATGACCATCTCCGTAGTCAACCGCAAGGTGCTGGAACAGAGCTTCCAGCCCTCTGTCCTGCCCGTACTGACAGAACAAGTGCCCGGCCTGTTCACCACAAGCCGCGGCATCATGGGGTATGGCGTCTCCACCGGAGCAGCAGGCGGAATGAGTCTGCGCGGCATCGGCGGAAGCCCTACGGCTGGTCTGCTGGTACTGATTGACGGACATCCTCAATATATGGGACTAATGGGACACCCCATTGCCGATGCCTACCAGACGATGCTGACCGACCGGGTGGAAGTTCTTCGCGGCCCGGCTTCAGTGCTGTACGGCTCCAATGCAATGGGAGGCGTCATCAATATCGTGACCCGTAAGATGCAGGAAGACGGCATAAAGACCAATGCGCAAATCGGTTACGGCTCGTACAACACATTGCAGACGGAACTCTCCAACCGCATCAGAAAAGGGCGTTTCAACAGTATCGTTACCGGCTCGTACAACCGCACCGACGGGCATCGGGAGAACATGGAATTCGAGCAGTACGGCGGCTATGCCAAACTGGGATATGATTTCAATGCCGCTTGGAAAGTGTGGGGTGACGTAAACATCACCCGGTTCAAGGCATCCAATCCGGGCGAAACCGATAATCCATATATAGACAACGACTCCCGCATTACACGCGGCATGGCTTCATTCGCCCTCGAAAACCATTATGAAAAGAGTTCCGGCGCCCTGAGCTTCTTCTACAACTGGGGACGCCATAAAATCAATGACGGCTATCATCCCGGCGGAACACCGCAGGAATCCCACTTCAACTCTAAAGACAGGATGCTGGGCGTGTCATGGTATCAAAGCGCAACGCTCTTCGCCGGCAACCGCCTCACCGTAGGTTTCGACTATCAACATTTCGGCGGCAAGTCATGGAACAAAATGGTGGCTACCGGCGAACATATTCCGGGAGTAGACAAACAAATGGATGAGTTTGCCGGATACGTTGACTTCCGTCAGGATCTCGGCGACTGGTTGTCTCTCAATGCAGGTATCCGCGTGGACCACCACTCACATGTGGGTACGGAATGGATACCGCAAGGAGGACTCTCATTCCACCTGCCCGAACAGATGGAGATGAAAGCAATGGTGAGCAAGGGGTTCCGCAACCCCACCATTCGCGAGATGTATATGTTCCCGCCGCAAAACCCGGATTTAAGGGCGGAAAGCCTGATGAATTACGAGTTGTCATTCTCACAGCGGGCATTGGACGGCGCTTTATTTTATGGCATAAATCTCTATTATATTGACAGAGACAACATGATTATGACCGTTCCCACCGACGGTAAACCCAAAAACATAAATACGGGTGAAATAGAGAACTGGGGCGTTGAAAGCAATATCAGCTACCGCATCACTTCTTGCTGGCAGATAAACGCCAATTACAGCTGGCTGCACATGGAGAATCCGGTGGTGGCCGCTCCCGGTCATAAACTCTATGCAGGGGCTGATTTCACACAAGGGCGTTGGAGGGTTTCGACGGGTCTGCAATATATAAAGGATCTATACACCAACGTGAACAAAGGCAAAGAGAGAAAAGAAAGTTTTGTTCTCTGGAACCTGCGTGCCAATTACCGTTTATGCCGGTATGCCGATATTTTCGTAAGAGGTGAAAACCTGTTGGCACAGCGCTACGAAATAAATGCCGGTTTTCCGATGCCCAAAGCGACTTTTATGGGCGGAGTGAATATCAACTTCTGACTAATTCGGACATTACTGTTGCCAAAACCGTATCTGTTTGAAATAATAGTTATAACTTTGTAAACATAAAAAATGGTTATTCTTTAAACTAAATGATTACTCTTTAAACTATAAGAATATGGAAACAAAAACTGTAAAACTCTATTCGCTGGATTACAGCAACGTAAAAACTTACTTGATAGCCGCATTGTTCATTGCAGGCAATATGGCATTACCCCAACTTTTCCACCTTATACCGCAAGGCGGCATAACATGGTTGCCCATTTATTTCTTCACCTTAATCGGCGCATATAAATTCGGCTGGAAAGTGGGATTGCTGACTGCAGTTCTTTCCCCGATAGCCAATTCATTATTGTTCGGAATGCCGCTTCCGGCAGTACTCCCCGCCATCTTGCTGAAGTCCGTATTGCTGGCAATAGCCGCCGGTTGGGCAGCACACCGTTTCAACCGCATTTCCCTCCCTATCTTATTGGCTGTTGTACTGTTCTATCAGATAGCAGGTACTTTAGGCGAATGGGCCATGGTTGGCAGCTTCTTCCAAGCTGTACAGGATTTCCGCATCGGCCTGCCGGGAATGGCAATGCAGATAGTAGGCGGATATGTATTGATCAGATACAGTGCATCTCTGTAATGCCACAAATACGTTTAATAGTTTAGATGTGTGGTGTGCATAAGATTCTGCATACATAAGTAATGAGAATATCAATTATGTATGCAGAATTTTTCTATTATAGAGTACAGAACATTTGAAACATTGGAAACAACACTCCTGTTGCCATAACAGCACATGTTTCGTTGTGATTTGCTCTCATTTTAACAATTCATAATTAAAGACCTTGTACCCGACAGATATGAGGTCCTCTAAATATTCCAATCGTTCTTTTTGATGGCTCTGCCATTGCCTTCCATGAAATATCTATTTCATTTATAGTCTTGTCTTTTACCCGTTACGGAAACGGACGATTATTTGAAGATACCAACGACTCATTTTATCCCTAAAGCCGCCGTAATTCTCGTATTTGCAGGCGGTTTTTATACTCCAAAAACGCATCCGCAAGAACCGGGATACGCTATGAGATAAGTTATCGAAAACTACCACATCCGTTACCCAGTTTTCCGAATAGAAATAAGGAGCCGCCCGTTTCAATTATATTCGTTCCATCTTGTACATTAGCAAAAAACAATTTACTCCTATAAATCAACAGATTACACAAACACAGATGTACATTGTACAAAAGAGAACACATCGAATATTATACCTAATTTTGCATCCAAAAACAGAATGACAGTTAATTCATTTCTATGACAAAATTAAAAAGAAGAATATTGTTGTACATACTGTCCGCCGGGAGTCTTGTTTCGTGGGCAAATGATACTCAGCCTACCGACACACTGACCGTAGAAATTTATTACCGACAGGGAATATCCCGGTTCGATTCCACATATCAGGATAACCGGAATCGTATGGGCAAGCTATTGGAGTTTCTTTACACACTGTCAGCCGACAGCACATATCGCTTAAACCGATTACACATCACATCTGGTGCTTCTCCCGAAGGGAATACCTCATTTAATAAAGTTTTATCGAAAAAAAGAACCAATGCCATCAGCGATTACCTCGGTTTACGACTGCCTGCCGAACAATCGGCTGTGGTTACGAAAACTCACAGAGGCATCGATTGGGCGACTCTGCAAGCCAAAGTAGAGTGTTCCGACATGCCTTATAAAGAAGAGGTGTTACAGATTCTGTATCATACGCCCGAATGGGTGGTGAAAAACGGCATCGTGGTTGACGGCAGGAAAAAGCAACTGATGACTCTCCGGCAAGGAAACTGCTGGCGCTACATGGAACAACATTTCTTCCCCGAACTGCGACACTCGCTGATAGAAGTGGAATATGTTTGCGAAACGCCACAAGAGGAAATCAAAGACGAGGGTGATACGGAAATCGTAACGGCAGAATGTACCACTCCTCCCTCCTACGCAACGGAAAAAGACAGTACCATCGTTTTAGAGACGGAGCCACAAGTGTGCTCTCCATTCTACATGGCTGTTAAAACTAATTTGCTTTACGATGCCCTTCTTGTACCAAATATCGGTGTAGAATTTTATGTGGCCAAAGGCTTCTCTGTGGGCGGAAACTGGATGTACGCATGGTGGAACCGCAACAGTCGTCACTACTACTGGCGTATCTACGGTGGCGAACTGGCTATACGGAAATACTTCAACCGGACAACCGAAGGTAGTCCGTTGAACGGGCACCATATCGGCATCTACGGACAAGTATTTACCTATGACTTCGAAACCGGAGGACACGGCTACATGGGCGGGAAACCGGGCGGTACGCTTTGGGAGAAAATGAATTACAGTGCTGGACTGGAATATGGCTACTCATTACCCATAACGCGACGGCTGAACCTTGATTTCGTGATCGGTGTGGGTTATTGGGGAGGAACGTATTACGAATATTTGCCTACGGATAATCACTATGTATGGCAGGCAACCAAACAACGCCGTTGGTTTGGTCCGACGAAAGCGGAAATGTCGCTGGTATGGTTGCTTGGCAATGGAAACTATAATGCAAAGAAAGGAGGAAAACGATGAAAATCACGCACATTCTTACCTTTATCACCATAATATTCCTAGTCACGGCGTGCGAGCACAAAGAACTGTGTTTCGCTCATGCTCACACAACAGAAATGCAAGTGATATTCAATTGGAAATATGCTCCCGAGGCTCATCCCGCAAGTATGCGCCTTTACCTTTTCCCAGAAATGGGGAAAGAGCCGCTGATCTATGAGTTCGGAAACCACATGGAAGGAAAGATAACTGTCTCTGTCGGGCGTTACCGCGCACTGTGTATGAACAACGATACGGAGTTTATCCTTTTCAGAAACACCGACCACTATGAAAGTATTAAAGCGTACCTGGCGGATGGAGCTTTCCCGCGTCCGGTTCCGCGTGCCGGAAATACTGGCGAGCAACGGGTAAAATTTACGCCTGACAAGCTGTGGAGCGACCGCATGGAAGAAGTGGAAGTAGTAGCTTCGGCAAAGGAACAGACGTTGACGCTGTATCCGAAAGCCATAGTATGCCATTACACGGTGGAAATCAAGAATGTAGAAAACCTGAAATACCTCACCGAGGGAGAACTGTTCGGCTCGCTTACCAATATGTCGGACGGCTTTATGCTGGGAACAAACCTGCCGACAGAGGAACTGGCTACTCTACCGTTCGACATGACATCCGACAGCAAGTCGACTGTAAATGCAGACTTCTACACTTTCGGTTATCCGGCCACATCGACCAACACTCAGTATCTTACTGTGTATGCCATACTGAACGACGGGAAGAAATACAGTTTTACGTATGATGTAACCGAGAAGATACACAACTCTCCCGACCCTGCCAATGTACACATCCTGCTTGACGGGCTTCCCCTCCCCAAACCCATAGACAACGGTGGAGGATTCAATCCTGACGTAGACGAATGGAGTACGGTAGAAATAGATATATCTATGTAATAAGTACATAATAAACTAACACCATTAATCACTAATTATAATTTATATGAAGAAAAACTTTATTTTAAGCATGGCAATTGCCTATACGATGTTGGCAGCTTGCTCCAACGACGAAATTGTGGATGTAAACACCGGAGGCACTATCTCTTTCCGCACACTGATTGACATCGCTACTCGTACTAATCAGGAAACTACCGCCTCTTTGTCTACTTTCAAAGTAACAGCCATTAAGGATGCCGGAACAGAATTTGCTACTACTGTAACAAAAAGTGGCAGTGAGTGGAACACTGCGGAAACTTACTATTGGCCGAACTATGCATTGAAATTCTACGCATACGCCAATGGTCCTGCTGCCGGAAAAGGTAGGGTTTCTATTACCAAAGATGCCAAAACGATTACTGATTTCACTCCAGCAGGCAACGTAACCGAACACAAAGACTTGCTGGTGGCTTACAATACCGGTACGAAAGATAATTATAACAGTAGTCCTGTACCTTTGACATTCAAGCACGCCTTGTCACAAATCGAGGTAAAAGCCAAGAATGAAAAGGCAAGCTCCGTTAAAGTTGAGATTATCGGAGTAAAACTGGTAAACATGGCAACGAAAGCCACTCTTACTTTCCCGGAATCTACTCTCGATAATACCAAATTGCCAATCAATAACTGGAGTAATCAGACAGATTTGAACATTCCTTCAAAGGCTTATTACAGCAACGGAACGAAAGCTGTGGTGCTGAACTCTACCGAGTTTCAGTCTGTCATGTTTGGTGAAAACAATTTCATGGTTATCCCGCAACAGATTACTGCGTGGAACGCAGTAAAGAACGACCCCGATGCTGAAATCAACAAACAGGGTGCTTACCTTGCCGTTCTCTGCCGTATTTCTAATTTAAGCGAAGCCGGTGAAACATTGATTTATCCTGCTCCTACTGCCGATGACCCCAAAACCGGCAAGTATGCTTATTCAGCCGTGGCAATCAATACTAAGACTATTAATCAATGGGAACCGGGCAAAAAGTATGTTTATAACTTGACTTTCTGTTCTGACGGCGGTGGTGCCGGTAAAGTTGATCCAAATCCGGAAAATCCTGGCGGAAATTCGAATACCGATGAAACTCCCGGAACCGGTGGTGAGGACATTTTAGGAGGTCCTATCAAATTCAGCATTACGGTAGAAGACTGGGAAACTGTAGAAGTTCTGACAGACATGTAAAAACAACCTGAGCTTTAACTTTCCATTAACCTGAGCTTTAAATACTAAGAACGAAAAGGCAGAGGATAAAAATACCTTTGCCTTTTTTTATTCTTTCCTCCATAAAACCCTTTAAAAAGATAGATTGACATGAAAAACAGTCAAGGATGTACATTGTTTAAACAAATAATATCTCTGTAATTCAAGTATATAAGTCCATAAAAAGTACATTCAGAATCGTTTCCAAAACACTTCTTAAGACTTAACTTTGCGCAAAATAAAATATTAATATATGGCAAATCATAGACTTATACACCATCCAATCGCTCAAGGATTATTAGCAATATTCATTCTTACGACTTCTTGTACCGATGAAGTACAACAGCCTCGTTTGGAAAACCGTATCAGCTTTCATACGGAGATTCAAAACACTTGGATTTCTTTTGACCAAAACGAACGTAGAGCAGAGACACGCTCAACAGTATCTACCTTACAGTCGAACAGTGGAACCCCATTTTACCTGCATACACTTTATGCAGACAGTATAGCGTCTCCCTTCTCTTCCGACAGCGTTCCGGCTACCCGTTCTATTCCTGTCACCTCGAATAATATGTACGATGCGTTCGGCATATCTGCTTATGCGTATACCGGCAGTTGGAACAATACGCAGAAGCCGAATTACATGTATGATGTTACGGTTAGTAAAACAGGCAGTTCATGGCTTCCCGCTTCTACACATTATTGGCCCGGCAATGCTTATAAACTGAAATTCTTTGCCTATGCGCCTCAAAATAACAATGCCTATCAACTCTCCGGACAAATCGCTGGAGCGCCGACTGTAACCTGTACGATTCCAGACAATGTAGCGGAGCAACAAGATTTACTGGTGGCAGCTTCGGAAGAAATCAACGGTGGAACCAATACGGCTGTTAATCTGAGGTTCCGCCATGCTTTGACGGCAGTAAAATTCGTATGCGGCAGCGACATGAAAGCAGGCACTGTAAAAAGCGTTACACTTAAAGGTATGAACTCGACAGGAGTTTATAACTTCGAAACTGACACGTGGAGTCATGTTAGCAATCCGAAAAACTTCTCGCAAACACTGAATCAACCGACTTCGGGAACTCCAAACACAGCAATCACCGCTCCGGAGCAAACTTTCATGATGATTCCGCAAACTTTGCCAGACAATGCAGTAATCGAAGTGGTATTCAACGATGGAGTAACTGACAACATCCTTACCGGACGTATCGGAAAAAGCGTATGGCAGATGGGAAAAACGGTAACTTACCAACTATCAAGTACCTCGATTAATTGGCAATACATACTGACAGTCTCCTCCGAAACCTTAAACTTTAATTATTTGGGTGGCACGCAATCGTACAGTGTTACCAGCTACCGAAAAAACAATCAGGGGATTATAGAGCCAGTGGAGTGGACCACCCAATACTCGACCAACAACGGAAAGACATGGAGTAGCACCAAACCCGGCTGGCTCACCGAGTTTACCTCAAGGGGAACGGGAAGCGAAACTGCCACTTCCTTTAACGCTGAAGTTACTCCACAAACCGGTGTATCCCAAAGTGTACATACGACAGCCCTTCGTGCAACAGCAGAGAAAGGTTCTAAAGCCGTTCCTTACAACCTGTCGAACAGTACGGGTGCGGCAGACGTGGAAAACACGGCAAACTGTTACGTCGTAAATGCACCGGGCACGTATTCTTTCCCTTTGGTATACGGCAATGCCATCAATAATGGACAGGTCAATTACGCGGCATACACGTCTAAGGCTTCCATACAGGGGACGTTGAACCCGTTCATTAATCATCTTGGCAATGGCATAACCGACCCTTATATCGCTAAAAATACAGATTGCGTCCCCGTAAAAGCCGAACTGGTTTGGCAGGATGCCCCTTCGCTGGTAACCGACATTAAGTATAATAGCGGAACCAACGGTGGTACGATTTCTTTCAAGGTAGACAAAGAAAATATCCGACAGGGAAATGCGCTTATAGCCATTAAAGATAGTCAAAACACAATTCTTTGGTCTTGGCACATTTGGATTACGGACGAGAATATATACCATACCATCAAGGTGACCAACCATCAAAATGTGTCCCACGACCTCATGCCTATTCATTTGGGCTGGTGCGAAGGAGAAGTCATCAATTATGCAGCCCGAAGCTGCCAGGTACAATTCATTGCCCACGGGCAAACGCGCCTTATTACTGTCAACCAAATGCGCTCAACTACTTCTACCCAAGGGAACTGTACTTTTTACGAATGGGGACGCAAAGACCCTTTGCGCCCATCCAGCGGTTATGCTTACAAAAATAAAACATGGTATAACGCAGCAGGAATTGCTTCAACAGCCAACCATGCAGTAGAGTCATTCCCGTTTGGCAACGAGTGTATCAAAAACTACATTCGCAAGCCCGATGTGATGCAAAAAGAAATCGGGGGAGACAATACGTACTTCAATTTATGGAATGCAGATAACAACACTAATAGCAACGTCTATAACGACAATCCGGTGACAAAAACCGTATACGACCCTTGCCCAGTGGGTTTCGCGATGCCACCAAGCAATACCTTTACAGGATTCACCACAACAGGGGAAAACGTCACCAATACTGTTGCTAAATATAACGGAGAATGGATTAGTAGCCTTCCAGGATGGAACTTCTATTGCGGACCAAACAAGACTGGAGGAACAATTTTCTTCCCTATGACGGGAGAACGAATATCATCAGGAGGACACCTATCGGCAGTAGGTTCGCTGGGACATACTTGGTCAGCAACGTCTACCCATTCTAACTATGCCCATAATCTTACTCTCTATACTAATTATTGGGTATGGCCATTAGACCGTTTCAGCAAAAGTGCAGGTCATGGCGTGCGTCCCTGTCTAGAATAAACGAATGGGGCAAATGCTCCATTCGGACAATAAAGAAAAGGGCTACGTTTTATCGTAGCTCCTTGGTCTTTACCTATCTGGATAACAGGATTCTGTGAGAATTGCTGATACCGTCAGTGCAAGACATTGCCAAGATTGCGAAAAAGATCGAAAACAAGACTGAAGAAATGTTGTGACAAACGGCTATTCGTTCGTCTATGAGTTTTGCCTAGTGTTTGTTATATTCAATTCGTCCATATTGCTTTTAATTAAATTTGGTATTGTATTAATAATCCAATTTCCGTAATTTTGTCAAAATGATAATCTTCATGATAGAAGTAACCTCTGAAAACGGAATTAGATTAACAGCCACGGAAAACAACAGAAAAGAAATCCGTCTGTTGATTATTGCCAATAATATATTATTTTCAGAAAATATTAAAGTGTTAATCACAGAATGAATTACCTTTGCGTAATAAATCATTTATATTACAAATAACAACCAAAGCATCATTCACAAAAAGCCATTTAATAGTAACATGCCCATCATAGAAATAACCTCCCTTTCACAGCCGGGGGTAGAAATCTTCAGTACACTCACCGAAGCACAGCTACGCAACCGTATCGAACCCTCCAAAGGCATCTTCATAGCAGAAAGTCCCAAAGTTATTTCTGTCGCTATGGATGCAGGCTACGAACCGTTAGCTCTTTTGTGCGAGCAGAAGCACATTACAGGCGATGCAGCCACCATTATTGAACGCAGTGGCAACATTCCCGTCTATACCGGAGAGAGGGAGTTGCTCTCCACTCTCACCGGATATACTCTTACACGCGGTGTCCTATGTGCCATGCGTCGTCCTAAGCCGCGCTGTATTGAAGAAGTATGCCGGAAAGCCCGCCGCATCGTAGTAGTGGACGGAGTGGTTGACACTACCAATATCGGGGCAATCTTCCGTTCGGCTGCTGCCCTCGGCATAGATGCCGTACTGCTCACTCCTACTTCCTGCGACCCGCTCAATCGTCGTGCAGTAAGAGTGTCTATGGGTTCGGTATTCCTCGTACCATGGACATGGCTGGACGGCCCTCTCGGCAAACTTAATGATTTAGGATTCCGTACTGCAGCTATGGCACTTACAGATGATTCTATCTCTATTGACGACCCTATCTTGGCAAACGAGCCAAAGCTGGCTATCGTAATGGGTACTGAAGGTGACGGGCTATCACACAAAACGATTGCCGAAGCCGACTATGTAGTCCGCATCCCCATGTCACATGGAGTCGATTCGCTCAATGTAGCTGCCGCTGCTGCCGTAGCTTTTTGGCAGCTCCGCTTCCCGTTATCGCAACCTTAATAACCCCTTCCAATCGGTTTTCGAAAAGGTGATACGCTTCTTCTGTATCCTCTAAAGAATACTACTCCCTATTCCTCGCATTCCACACCAGCAATGCCAACAATACAGACATCAATGCCGCCCCTATCCAGAACCAGTTGATATAAGTGAAGTCATAAACTTCAACACCGTTGACAACATGCTTATTACCCTCAATCAGTACGCCACTCATCACATCCTGCAAACCCGCACCGATATAACTCGCAATACCAACCACACCCAAAGCTGCCCCCGAAGCTGTGCGGGGAGCAATGTCAACAGCCATCAAGCCACCCAAAAAGCAAATCAGCACACCGATACCAAGCCCGAAAAGCACCATGGACAAAGCATCCAGCCAAAAGTGTACACCGGGAACAAGCAGGAAGAGGCAGAGAGCCACCACATTCATCAGACCGAAAATCAATGCCGGAATATTACGGCGACCACCGAAAAACTTATCGGAGATAACACCCGAAAACATCGTACCGACAATACCGCAAACCGAACTGATGGAAATGATGAAACTCGCATCAAGCGTAGAATAACCCTTCTCTGCCTGCAGATAGAACACACCCCAACTATTCACCGCATACCGGCTGATATACATGAAAGCACTGCTGAAAGCAAGTATCCAGATAGCAGGATTCTTCAAGACTGACTTCTGGGCCCGGTTAAACTCCTCGGTTTCCAAAGCGTTCATTGCTTTTTTCGCCCGGGGGACGTTGACAGCCGGAAGACCTTTACTCTGCGGGCTATCATGGAAAAAACGCCAAATGACCAAAACTCCTATAAGACCCACAAGACCGGCACCCAGAAAACCATAGCGCCAGCCAAAGGCACTGACTACGGAAGCCACGATGATAAATGTCATCGCCTCCCCAATATTATGGCTGGCACTCCAAAAACCATAGAAAGAACCGCGCTCCTTGTCAGTAAACCAACGGGAAAGGCCGACAACGCAAGAAGCAGCGCCCATGGACTGGAACCAGCCGCTGATGCCCCAAAGAATGGCAAAAAGAATAAAGGAATGCACAAAACCGAGGAAAAGATTTACCAATGCAGTCACAAGCAGCCCGGTGGACATGAAACGGTTGATATTACTCCGGTCGGCTAGAAAACCGTTTGTGAACTTGCCTACAGCGTAGGTAAAGAAAAGCACCGCACCGATAATGCCCAGTTCGGTTTCCGAAAAGATACCTTCCTCTACAATAGGCTTCTTCACCACATTCAGGCTCAGACGGCAGACATAATACATCCCATATCCCAAGGTTGCGGAAAGGAAGGTGGACCATTGCAACCGTTTCAAACTCCTTTGCTGCATGGACAAAGGCTCCCCGCTACAAGGTTTCGGCTGAGAAACCTTGTAAAAACTTATCAAATGTTTCAACATAATACTTTTTAGTTTAAATGTTCAGAAACCGGGGAACGGATGCCTTTCCGGTGCCGGGCAATAGATTTCCCGGCGCCGGAAGGGACGTTCCCCGGTGAGGAATGCCTCTTAGGCAAAGTACCGTTTCCCCAAGAACAAGGTACAACGGTTAGTTGTGTAATTTTTTCGCTCGCAAATAATCAAGCAACAGGGCAGGACGGTCAGTCTGAATCAGCTTCGCTCCCCGGCCGATGATCCAGCCCCAACTCTCATCAGGCTCATGCAGCTCTACGGCACGATCATCATCGTGACCCCCACAGAGTTCCGGCCAAAGGCTGTTGATGAAGATACGGGCACCGCTGGAACGAACTTTATCTATCAGACGCAGTACTTCAGGACCGTCGTTGTTGAACACCAACTCAAAAGCCTTAGGGCTCATGTGCGTGAGATAGCTATCTATGACTGCTTCCGCATCCGCTTTCTGCAAATTCACAACAGGCATGAAAATCATTTTGTCCAATACATCACCGTTTTCAGACTTCACCTGCTCGTAAGGCAAACCGGCTTTCATCACACACTGCCCCACCGTACCTGTCTTTTCAAGAATTGCGTATGCTTCTTTAAAATAGTCATAGCCCTTGTCCACATTCACCATGATCTTACCTTTACATAAAGTCATAACCTCTTCAAAAGTAGGAATTTGATGGCGCGTTTTACAACCGGCGCCGTTTTTCAACCTTAATGCTTTCAATTCTGCCAAGGTATAATCCTCCGGACGTCCTTTTCCGTTCATTGTACGGTTAATCAGTTTATCATGCATCAGGACAAGATGCCCGTCTTTTGTTTTCTTCAAATCTATTTCCACCATATCAACCCCCATGTCAATGCAATTCTGAATACCTTGCAAAGAGTTTTCGGGAGCATTGCGCCAATCGGCACGATGAGCGACGACTAAAAGTTGAGAAGTATTTCCACTTAAAAAAGTGTTTCTGATTTCAGTAGCCCTATCCTGCCCCCAGCTCAACTGGATACAAACACATAACAATAAAAACAAATATACTTTCTTCATAAAACATTTCTTTTAACGATTTATTATACGGCTATTCACTACTCACTGCCTGTTATATTTTTAAAAGTTTCGTAGATACGTGACGGAACAGGACGCGCCTTATCATGGTCGCAATCTTTCATAGCCTCGTACATAAATACTCCCTTATATCCATTGCTTCTCAGTTCTTTTACAAAACGCTGCCAATCTATTTTTCCCTGTGTGGGAAGCCAATGGCTTTCGTTTACTAAGTCAAAATCCGAAGCATGGATTGTTCCTATATGCCGGCCCAATATCTTCATGAAATGCTCAATAGAACCTTTGCTATAATGATTCGTATCAAAGCAAACTTTCACTCCGGGAATACCGCAAATAATCTCCAAGAGTTCTTCAGGCGTATTTCCTAAACAAGTACGCGGCAGATTTTCAATACACAACTGCGCCCCTATACGATCGGCATATGGTTTCAGGTACATAATAGAACGCTGCGCATTCACTATACGCCGGGCACGAACACTATCCGCTATTGGTTCTGAACTTGGATGCAGAACCAACCGGGCCGGTTTGAACTGTCCGCATTGCTCTATCATCTGCGCCATGAAACGAACATTTTTTGCACGAAGCGAGTCATCCAAAACCGAAATATCCAAGGTTCGGGAAAAAGGCAGATGAATAGACCATACCTGAATACCGGCACTATCCACCCTACTCTTCATCAGTTTGATACGAGGTATCACTTCTTCTGCCGGCACTCCCCGATAACACTGGTTAAGAGCCACTTCTATATAATGCACCCCCTGCATTTTCGCTTCCATAAAATCTGCTGCCACCGGATTTTTCCAGATGGCAGTAGTTGTCCCCACTTCATACTGTTGCGCATGGCAAATGAATGAAAGAGTGGACAGTACTGTCATAAGTATATATTTCTTCATCAGTTCAATTTACCATTTTTCCAAACTAACTTTTCACCCCACATAGGCACATATGTTTGTTGACAATTAATCTTTGAAGCACGTTCCCAAGCACTCTGCACAGTCCATCGGGAATCTTCCTCATCTGCATGCGAAAGTTCAAGAACATGTGACAGCAATACATAGTCAGGAGTCACTTGTCCTGTCCCGGTACCGATAATATCATTTTCGGTCAACGCATTGGGAGCATAACGGGGAATCAAAACATTGACATGATGATTGACGTCATTGGCATCGGTAATATCAGCATACTGCACAGGCTTAAAGTTAGAATCTCCTGTATGTATTAAAGTCAAACCGCCTGCATCGTCACCGCAATCTATATAGAAAACGGTTACAAAGTTTTTTAGGCTCGCTTCATTGTGATTGGTAATACATGTGCGAATTTTAAAATTGCCAATCGTATACTCCTCGGATTTTTTAGAATAAAATGGATACGAAGCAACCGGTTGCAAATAATTAGAGAGGACCGGTTTGTCCAAATCATACATAGCCTGAATCAAATTGTTACTATAATGGTCAGAATGTTTGTGCGTAACGCACAGGAAATCCAGATAAGGAGCGAACTCCTCGGCCCAACGATGAGATATATCTATACCGAAACACCCGGAAGGAGTCTTTATTATATATCCCATATTGTAAAGCAACCATATTTGTGCAGTTCCGTTTTCTACGGTAGAGCTTTTCACACCATCCAGAACACGTTCAAACGCTGTACGATAAAAATACAATATGGAATCGGATTTAGCCATATTTAAACTTGTTTGATCATATCCGGAAAGGAAGACACTGAAGTAGTCGGCCTTGCATTTATCTGCGTAATCTTGGAGTTTCTCCATTGCATCCGTACGCTTCGCATCAAGAACCAGGGGAGATGTACTCCACAACTCCTGCGACGTTGCATTTACCGATGCGGCAAGGTTATCGAGTATTCCTTCATACCCCGTTACAATGCTATTATTATCATCGTCACTGCACCCCATAATCCCCACTGCCAACAAACAGCAAAGGATATATCGTATTTTTCTTATCTTGTTCATAGATTTTCTATATCTTTAAATTTATACTTATTTCTGCCGATTGGTACCTTGAAGATCACCGCCACGCATACTCCAAGAAGATGTTTCGGAAAGTGTGTTTACAGTGACAGCCTTAACAGAACCTATATTATTACTTTCAACCGTACCAAAATACAAGCGTCTGTCCGGACCGATCGTAACTCCTGCCATCACATTTTGTCCGACATTTTGCACCTCTGTCAATGCTCCGTTACTGTTCGTGTCCAACTTCCACACTTTCTTTCCTCCGCTATGTCCTACATACAAGTAGCCATCAGCTCCCAATGTAACTCCGTTATAAGTTAACTGTTGATTGGTACCTATTTCCTTAGACCACTCCAAATTTCCCGAAGCATTTACCGCATACACATGCGCATTTTTGTTTTTTGCACCTTTATCTGTAAAATAGACCACTCCATTCTTATCCACTATCGGAAAATAAGAGTCTGTTCCTATTCCCGAATTATAAGTCCATTCTTTCTTCCCTGTTACCATATCTACAGAAATCAGTCCACCGGTAGCTTTTAATGTTGCATATAAATGATTCCCATTCAAAGCAAATGAACCACGTTCTGTCACATTGACGCCTGTCAGAGGCTCAAAGCGTTTTCCTCCCGAAGCATCGAAAAAGAAAATTCCAAGACTGGTACCGGCATATACATTGCCATCTTTGTCAACAGCCACTGCGCTGCCATTACCACCTGTACCTAATGTCTCCTGAAATAATATCTTGCCATTGTCTTTGGTATCGAGTGCATACAAAGTAATCTTATTGGTAAGACAATAGAGCACTCCATCTTTCGACAATGCAGGAAAAGCGCCTGTTGCACCGTCCAACTGTACAGTCCATTTTGTATCACCATTAGGAGTGATAGCATATACTCTATTGGTGGCATCACATTGATAAACAGTTCCATCATCACCTACCAACGCACCCCCGCCATAGGTAAGCGCATCAATACCATATACCCATTTAAAATCTCCCGTAGCCACATCTATGGCAAACAAGTGTCCGGCCGGAGTGGAAGTAGGAATATACATTGTCTTTCCATCCGGAGAGAATACAGGATTAGAGACTTTCACATATCCGGTGTAGTTACCCGATTGCAGCTTAATCGAATTCCACTTATAATTCACCACTGCAACATCCATACTTCCCGTATCAGCAGTACCGTTTGTATAAGTCACAGTTACAGATACGGTATATTTATCTTTAACAGTTCCATAGGCATGTTGAGGGCTTAGCTCGGTAGAGATTGTTCCGTCACCAAAATCCCAGCTTACCGACTGAACATCACCACCCATGAAAAACATATCATTCAGCGTAAACGTTGCAGACTCCCAAAGTATCAATTCCGTCTTATCGGATTGGTCTATCAAAATAGGAGATAACTTTCCCGGAGTAGCAGAAGCCTCAACGACTTCGGAATTTCCAGTAGGATAAGAAGCTATCATGCTAAAGGTGTATTCCGTATCATTCACCAACCCGTCTACTACATAAAACTCCAAGGAAGTATCATCCAACGTTATCACCTTACCACCCGGATTCACCGTTATCTGATAGTTAGTGAAACGTTCGCTGTTGGGCTTAGTCCAACTCAGCCGCACCCGTTCACTACCGGCGGTAGCTGACAGGTCGGTCACAGGATAACGTGCATTCTTTGGAGTGCTCTTGACGGAAGTCTTACCGGCCAGCCCGTTCGCATAACGGGGCTGTACGGAAAAGCTGTAAGTCATATCATTTTCCAGATTCTCAACAACCACACCCTTTTTACCAGCTTCCACTGTCATCTGTCCGCCATCAGATCCGGCATTTCCGGCATCCCATACAACCAGATATTCGGACGGACGGGCGTTTTCATAGTCTTCCCATGCCAGCATCACACTCATATCTCCGGCGGTCGCTTCGAGGGATTTCAACTCATACAAATCAAAATTGGCTTTCGGCAGTTCTTCTTCACATGCAATGAAAACTGCTGCAAAGACCAATAACAAACTATATATTACTTTTTTCATGGTCTGTTTCTTTAAGTTTAACAAGAAATCAATATCCGGGATTTTGCCAAAGGAGCTTTTCATTATTGACACGCTCCAGCTCTGTCTTGGGAATGGGATACAGGAACTGATAATCCTGAATTTCATGTCCTTCCGCCTTCATGGCATCTTTGGCTCCACCCATTCGTACAAGGTCGAACCACCGGTGTCCTTCATAGGGGAATTCACGCTGGCGTTCCAACATAATGGCCTTTCGGAAACTGTCTTTATCAGGAAGGTCAGCAATCTGTATCGAAGAGCTGCATGAACGCATGTGAACCGAATTCAGAGCATTCATTGCATCTGAAGTCTGCGAATTGCTGTACTCTATTTCATTTAGAGCCTCCGCATACATAAGCAGGACATCAGCATATCGGAGAACAATTTGATCATTACCCACAGTGTTATAAGTGGCACTCTTTGTATCTTTAAATTTCTTCAGCACAAAGACCTTGCTCTCCACTTGTGTATATTCTATCAATTCCTTACGTTTATCATCAGCGTCCGAATAGCATTTCTTCAAAGCCTCCGTCTGGTTAGTATCATCTCCCAGGTTTGTAATAGAAAACCAATAGCCATGTCCTTCGCCTTCTAATTCCTTATTGAAACGAACTGCAAAAATTATCTCGTTGTTCATCTTATTGTCCACATCGAATACTTTATCAGGAGAAGCCATCAAACTGTATTTGCCTATAACCTGAGATAGAATATCCCTCGCTTCCTCCCATTTATGGAAAGTGAGATACACTTTACCCAAAAGCGCTTTGGCAGCCCCCAAAGTGACGCGTCCCACTTCATTGCCCGTATACGACTGAGGTAACATATTATCATCTATTATCTGTTTCAGATCACCGGTCAGGAAATCGTAAACCTGCTGTTCCGAACTACGTCCGATAGCTAAAGCCTCGGAAACTGTTACAACTTTGTCGGTCATCGGTATTCCACCCCACAAGCGATACATATTAAAATACGTTAGGGCCCGTATGAACAACGCCTCGGCCTTATACTGTTTTTTCAACGTTTCATTAAAATCCGCCCCGTCGATTTTATCCAGCACTAAATTGCAGCGGTATACACCATTGTTAAAGTTAGCCCAGGCATTTTGCAGAATACCGTTCGATGGTTTATCGGAAAACTGGTCTATGTCGTACCGGTCTTGCGTACCGGTGGTGGGAGCACTTAAATACAGGTTATCACTTCGGTATTCACAACATTCTGTAAAAAAGTTCACCTGCGTTTGCAGTTTTGAGTAACATCCGATGACCGCTACATTGAAATCTTCGGCCGTTTTATAAACTTTGTCCGTAGGCACACTGCTGCTCGGCTCCAAATCAAAAAAACTATCCGTACAGGACACCGACAGGAAAGCGGTTGACAATATTAGAAAGAGTTCATATTTTTTCATATCTCATATCTTTTAGAAAGGTAATTAAAGAGTTATATTCAAACCAAACAAAAAGGTTCTTGCCAATGGATACGTTCCATAATCTTCGCCCGGCGAGAGTGAGTTGCCGGGGCGTGCATTAACTTCCGGATTATATCCGCTATAATCGGTGGATGTCCAAAGATTCTGTCCCGACACATAAATCCTCAGCTTCTCAACAAAGAAATGACGAGTCAGCTGCTGAGGCAGTGTATATCCTAAAGTGACATTTTGCAATCTCAGGTAAGATCCGTCTTCCAGATGCCAAGTAGAGGTTCTTCCGTTATACCCTTTCGATTTGCGGTTTGCACGATTCACCTGGCCGTTTCCCGGATTGTCAGCGCTTTTCCAACGGTCCAAAGCAAGCGTTGTTCCATTCACATTGCCTTCCATATTGTCGATATACCTCCTGTTCAGATTCAAGATTTCATTGCCATAGACACCCTGAAAGTTAAAGTCAAGGTCAATCCCCTTATACCATACCTTTCCACCGAAACCATACGTAAAATCGGGCATATAATTACCGACAATCGTGCGGTCCTTATCCAAATCCATCACACCGTCACCATCTACATCTACAAAGCGGAAATCTCCCGGCTTGGTATTGCTGAAATGGGGATACTTCTTAAGCTCTTCCTCATTGGAGAAAATACCGTCCTGCACCAGCAGATAATAGCTGCCGATGGGTTCGCCCACTTTGGTGATATAATAGGCATGGTCTACGCTACCGGTAGAGATAATGGGAGCGTCACCGGGCCCCAAAGCCTTTACCTCGTTCGTATTGGTTGAATAGTTGGCATTGAATGAATATCCAAAGTCCTTTGTGAAGTTTTTCTGGGAAGTCAAGGCAATTTCCCATCCCCGGTTATTCACCTTGCCAATATTCATCAAGGCTGTGCTATAACCAGTCAGATGGGGAACAGGGACGTTCAGAAGCATGTTCGAAGTATTGGTGTTGTAATAATCCACCGTGACGCCGAGCAATCCTTTAAACATCTGCACATCGATACCGGCATTGACCATCGCATTCTTTTCCCAGCTTAAATCCTCATTTTTAATGGTATTGGGTTTGTACCCGTAAACGAGTTGGCCGTTATTTGTTCCAAGTATGTAATTATCGAGCGCCATCAGTGAAAGATGATCGTAATTGCCTATCTGGAAGTTACCGGTAACACCGTAGCTGGCCCTTATCTTCAGATCGTCTATGAAAGAGAGCGCCTTGGCATTCTGAAAGAAATCCTCACCGCTGATTCTCCATGCAGCAGAAGCTGACGGGAAATATCCCCAACGATTATTCTTTCCGAAACGGGAAGAACCGTCGGCTCGTATAGCGGCAGAAGCCATGTATTTACCTTTATAGCTATACTGGGCGCGTGCCAGATAAGATGCTATGCTCCATTGCGTCTTGTCGGAGTTTCCTTTCGTCACCGTACCACCTCCAATAGTCTGGATATAATCGTTCGGGAAATCGGTAGCCGTCACGTTGTTACCCTTATAAGTTTCTTTCTGTGCAGACTGCACCAGTACGAGGTTCAGGGAATGATCCTCATTAATGGTTGTATTGTAATTTACCTTATTTTCTATCAACCAGTTGAAGTAGAATCCGGAAGAGCTGTAAGCTATGGGATTGGACTTCGTGTCATAATACTTCTGTCCCAGCAGCGGCAACTCCGACGAGCGATACGTATCGTTGTGCGAACCGTAATAATCCCCGCCGAAAGAAATGTTATAGGTCAGTCCTTTAAAGAACTCTATTTCCGCAAATACCTTTCCGACAATCGCCATGCGGTCCACAACATCCGATTGCAGGTTTGCCATTGCAACGGGGTTCAATATGGCGTTATGCTGATAATCGTTCCCGATTCTCCAGTAACCGTTTCCCTGATAATTATAGCTTCCGTCGGCATTATACACAGGCCATACGGGCGGCATCATCAGTGCAGACTGTACAACGCCACCTGCTCCCGATGCATCTACACGATTGGAAGTTGAATAAGACGGAGAGAAATTAACTCCAAACTTGAATTTCTTATACTGCCCGTCAAGATTCATACGCATGCTGTATTTCTTGAAATCGGAATTGATAACGACACCCTCCTTATCGTAATAATTGGCCGATACGAAATAGCCGACCGTTTTTCCACGTCCTGAAACAGAAATATTATGGCTTTGCGTACCGGCAGTACGGAAAATGGCATCCTGCCAATCAGTGTCCGTCAGTCCGCGGTCACCGTTCAGATAAGGAAACAGTTCGGTAGGGATACGTTCCCAAGAGTTGGGACGCATGCCGTTCGGATCATCGGGCGAAGCTCCCGGATTGGCATCCAGATAGGCATTATCGTGACCGTCCTTGGCAAACTCCGCAAACTGGTAGGCGTTCATCATATCAAGTTTCTTCGATACATTCTGTATGCCGTAATAGCCGTCATACTGTATCTTCACTTTTTCCGACTGCCCCTGTTTGGTCGTAATAATAATAACGCCATTGGAACCGCGGCTACCATAGATAGCGGCAGAAGAAGCGTCTTTCAACACTTCTACCGACTCAATGTCGTTGTTGTTGAGATTGGCAAAGCCACGTTCCACCGGCACGCCGTCTATGATATAAAGCGGATCGCTACCGGCATTGACGGTACTGATGCCACGCACGCGGATACTTACGTTCCCTTCCGGATCACCGCTTGGAGTAGTCACCTGTACACCCGGCATCTTTCCTGCCAATGCCTGACGGAAATCCGAAGCAGATGTCTTGGCTATGTCCTCCGCTTTCACCGAAGATATGGAAGTGGACACATCGCTCTTCTTCTGGACGCCATAGCCCACGACCACCACTTCTTCCAGCAGTTCACTATCCTCTTTCAGGGTTATGTTGGCGAGCGCTTTGTCTCCGGCCGAGAAAGTTCGTGTTTTATAACCGATAAATGAGATAACAACTTCCGCTTTTTCGGGAACACCCATCAAGGTATATTCTCCGTCAACATTTGTAATCGTTCCCAAAGAAGTTCCTTTTACGGCAATGCTCGCACCTATTACGGGCTCTCCTTTCTCGTCGACGATTACGCCGGAAATCTTTTTCACCTTCCCGCTTTGGTGTGTGGCTTCCGAAGCGGCTTTTGCTTTCAGATAGACTTTCTTCCCGCTTATCTCGTAAGTGACACCCATGCCCGCCAGTAATCTGTCAAGCACATGGGCAAGTTCTTCTTCATCGGCCCGGACAGTTACAAGTTTATCGGGATTCACCGTCGGACGGCTGTATGCCACCGTCAGTCCGGTCTGTTGGGTAATGACATCAAAGACCTTCGCCAGTTTCACCTGCCGGAAATCCATTGAAACCTTTTGAGCAGTGGCTGTGATACAAGCCATAGAGCTTAAAAGCAGAACAAGCAGAATCTTGTGTTTCATAACTTTAATTTTAGATTAGCAATAGTATAAAATTCTCTTTATACTAAGTAGACACACAAGACTCCCGAACGGGTGAGAGAAAATCTATCTTTTTTCTAAAAAATTATTTAGTGGTGACAGTCACTTCCTTTTCTACTTCGTCATAGCGGAAGTGCAGCGGAGCAATCTTCTCCAAATCGCGCAAAACTTTTTCAAGAAGTGTATTTTCAGAAGTCAGCGTGAAATATACATTCCAAGCGTCTTGGTTCTCCACTTTAAAGTTGACATTGTACCAGCGGTGCAGCACTTTGATAACCTCCGCCAGAGGAGCGTCTTTGAAAGCGATCACATTTGTTTTCCATAAAGAGGAAAAGCGGGTGTCGCTGTTTCGGGAAATGGTGCAGCGGTCGTCGTCGCGATTATAAACCAACCTTTCACCGGGCCGCACCGGATATTTCTTGTCCGAAGGAAGCATGAGATTAATATGCCCCTCATCCAGACATACGGTAATATCCTTATTATCAGGATAGGCATTGACATCAAACGAAGTTCCCAATACATGGATGGCGGGCCCGTTCAGATTGACGATGAAAGGACGGGTAGGATTCTTGGACACCACAAAATAGGCTTCACCTTCCAAATAGACCTCACGACTGGAAAGAGCAAACTTCTTGGGATACTTCAAGCGGGAATCCGAATTGATATATACGCGTGTACCGTCCTGAAACATCATTTGCAGACGCTCGCCCTTCGCCACATAGATTTCTTCGTAGCCGGAGCCGCCAAACAAGTCCACCCGCTTGTCCAACTGCACAACCAAGCCTGCCAGCACAACAAACGGTATCAATACCGCAGCCACCCGGAAAACTATCCGGCGGACACGCTTCCTACGGATATTCCTGCGGATGCGGGCAAACAACTCATCTGACGCTATCTCGTGATCCACGTAAAGTTCTTCATAACCAAGTTTCACCTGCTCCACGTCGCAATCCATGCTTCGGGACAAATAGTCCGTTCCTTCATCCGTAGCAAACCATTGCGCCACGAGACGGGCTGTTTCAGGAGTAGATGTTCCGGCAAGTACTTCCCGTATCTGTTCTTCGGTGGGTTTATTCATCATCTTATTATCCATAGTATAAAAAGGACACTTAAATACTTCAACAGGGTGAGATATGTAACAAATATTAGCAATTTATGCAGATGTGCACGCAACAGTTTCAACGCCTCCGAGTAATGGGTTTTGATTGTATTGACGGAGAGCTGCATACGTTCGGCTATTTCCGGGTTGGTAAGTTCGTCGCGCACTTTCATCAGGCAGATTTCACGCTTTTGGGGCGGCAACTTGTCCAAGGCCTTATAGAACAGCGACATCATTTCTTTCTTCTCCAGATTCTCTATCAGTGTATCTTCATACTCGGGGATGCTCTGCGCTATCTCATAATTCTTGGCAATTGCATTGTTCTCATTACGGATTACGTTCAGAATATGATTCTTCGTCATCGTCACGAGGTAATTCTTCAGGCTGATGCCTACGCGAAGCTCCGAACGGAACTCCCAGAAACGCGTAAAGACATGCTGCACCGCATCCTCCGCTATAGCCTTGTCCATCAGATAGCGATAGGCCAGCACATAAAGCAGTTTGTGGTACTTATTATAGACCACAGTGAATGCTTCCACATCTCCCCGCTCTACCTTGGCGAAAAGAGTTTCATCATCCATATCCGGTGTCAGTGAAACAAACAAGGACATCAGCAGTTGCTTTTAAGGTTACAATAACGGGTCAAATATAGGTATTTATAGATTGAGTAGTGCACAAAAGGATAAAAAAATGAATTCCATCCGTCACGCTGTTATGGAGCATATCGGAAGATGCGGCAGCTACTTCTACAAGGCGAACAAAACAGGGAGTGTATTACCACCCTATCTTATCAAGACCGGCAGCAGTATACCAAGCGGTAGAACGGTATGCGGCCATAGCGGCTGGAGCGCTTTCCATTGGAATGTAATGAGTTACGCCGCAAGTCGTTTCTTGGGGAACAGGAAACATCGCGTGTATCATACCCGAATAGTTCTTGGGGGTAGCTCTCCAATAGACAATTGCTTTATCGGCGGCAGAAGTCCATGCCGTTACATCAGAAGACAGGCGTTCTATCAACTGTTTCATATCATAATATCCCACATAGTTTTTACTGTACTTGCTTCGCAGGTCATAATTATAGATCTCGCCGACATTCAGTTCATTCTTCGCTATTGTTTGTTTCGTCACAGAAGCCAACTCATCCAAAGCCGCACAATCTATAACGGAAATAGCAACCCCGCCTGTCCAAGTCATAGAGGGACTAACTCCGGTATACAACTTCTCATAAGGTTCATAATACGCTTTTCCTATCTCCACACCCACATTGGTTCCCTTGAACATAGCCGGCACAACCGACTCATAAGGTGCGCCGGGTCCCGGTATTTCCGTAGGTGAACCGATTACATAATCTGTGCAATTGCGCAGTTCGTAAGCCACCTCTACCGTCTGTCCGAAACAGGCATCGAACAGAATAAAATCGAAGCGGGGGAATTCGCTTAATATGGCGGCAATATCGGATATATTCAAATAAGTAGTGCCGCCGGTAGTGTCCTCTCCTACCCAACGGGTAGAAGCTTGCTTTGCAAGAGGCAAAGGATTGGGGATCCAGCCCTCGCCATGAGACCAAAGCACCAGACCGTAACTTTCCGCAGGATATTCAGTAAAAGCGCGCTTAAGAACCTCTTGCATCACAGCAGGATCAGTAGAGACTTGCTCCTTATATTCCTTTACAGTCTCTTTTACCACATTTCCATTTTTATCCTTCGACAAACGATAGAGCGTAGGAAACTTATAAGACTGGGAACCCTCCCGGCTCGCGTCATCCACATAAACCAAAAGATTGTACAGCGAAGCATCGACAGCCTCCATTCCTTTCATCATTTCATCAATATCAATTGATGCAAAACCCGACAAGCTGTTATCCGCCATTATATAGGCTAATACTGTTCGTGTAACTTTCTCTGCCGGTACAGGATCGTCGTCCTGATTACAAGCTGTAAATATCAAAAGGAAAGATATGCACAACAGGGTATAAAGTTTCAGTCTCATAGTCATTCGTATAATCCGGATTTAAAATCACTCTTCCGGTTTCTTAAAACTAAACTTATCCGGCGCAATAGTCTGCAGCGCCATTGTACCCTTCTTATACTTTGCTTTCACTTTAACAGCTTCCTTTTCCAGCTTCTTTTTACTCTCACTAAAATAGATCATACAAGTATAATCGGGTTTCTTCAAGTCATATTCCAGATAGTTTTTCAACTGATAGCTGTACAGGTCGCGCTTGGGCAGAAAGCCGTTCTTGTCCAATGCCGTACTGTCCAATACCTGGATTTCCGTACAGTACACCACCGAATCGTTGAAGGAAGCCGCTATGCCAAAAGCATAAACAGGCTTATGACTTTTCATTGTAAATGCCGTACATAAAGTAAATACGAGCATCACTGCAAATACTATTTTTACGTGTTTCATAACTTCTATTGGTTTATTTTATTGGGGCAAAGATAATGTAAACCGAAAGCAGAACAAAATAAGCCCGCTTATTTTTTATGCAGAAATGCCTCTTATCTCACTTAAAGATAGAAAAAAACCGGCTGTCCATGTCGGACAAACCGGTTTTCTTAATTTCTTTTATTTGTCAGAAACTGATATTCTTATTTATCCCAAATAAGATTTGAGCAATTTGCTACGATTACTTTGTCTTAATCTTCTGATTGCTTTTTCTTTAATCTGGCGGACACGCTCACGTGTGAGACCGAATTTGTCGCCAATTTCCTCTAATGTCATTTCCTGCTGTCCGATACCGAAAAACATCTGTATGATTTCTTTTTCCCTATCGGTTAACGTAGAAAGAGCTCTATCAATTTCCCTCGCAAGAGACTCGTTCACCAAAGAGCGGTCGGCCATAGGAGAGTCGTCATTGACCAGCACATCAAGCAAGCTGTTATCTTCTCCTTCAACGAAAGGTGCGTCCACCGAAATATGACGGCCGGAAACCTTCAGCGTATCAGAGATTTTATCAACAGGGATTTCCAGTTCATCGGCAAGTTCCTCGGGAGACGGACGGCGTTCGTTTTCCTGCTCGAACTTAGAGAAAGCCTTACTGATTTTATTCAGTGAACCTACCTGATTCAAAGGAAGACGCACAATACGCGACTGCTCTGCCAAAGCCTGCAAAATGGACTGACGTATCCACCATACTGCATAACTGATGAACTTAAAACCACGTGTCTCATCGAACTTTTCGGCAGCCTTAATCAGTCCTAAATTGCCCTCGTTAATCAAGTCGGGCAGACTCAAACCCTGGTTCTGGTACTGTTTGGCTACAGATACAACGAAACGCAGATTGGCACGTGTTAATTTCTCCAGTGCAACACGGTCACCCTTGCGGATGCGCTGAGCGAGCTCTACCTCTTCTTCGACTGTAATGAGGTCTTCGCGACCGATTTCCTGCAAATACTTGTCGAGAGAAGCGCTCTCTCTGTTAGTGATACTTTTGGTAATTTTTAGTTGTCTCATTCTTATAATACAGATTTGGGTTGCAAAGTTACGACAAATTATTTATTACAAACAAACTTGCCTGAACTTTTTCACCTTATTTATACCTTGACTACATAACAAAGAGGGTATTGACAAGTATTTGCCAACACCCTCTTTTTCGTCTTTCTTTGCTAATATTACAATCTTCTTACCTATTTGCCTGTTTCTGTTATTCCTGAGTTAAATCCACCGCATAGCTTGCACGCTTACCCGATGGGAACATACCGGTGATGAACAATACCTGATCGGGAGACTGAGTGGCAGCTTTCAGCACTTTCTCCAAGTCCTCCACCGACTTCATCTGCACATTGTTCGCCTTGAGGATGATGAATCCCTTGCGAATACCGGCATCTGCCATTTTACCGTTGGACACTCCGGTCACTTCCAAGCCATAACCCAGGTTAAGTTGTCTCTTCAGTTCAGAAGATACAGGCTTGAAGGCTGCGCCCAGAAGTTCCATTCCGGCATCTTTCACAACTTTCGTATTGCCTTGAGAGTTTTTCAAGGTCAGCTCAAATTCCTTCTCCTTCTTGTCACGAACCACTTTGACTTTCACCTTGTCACCCGGACGATGTTTAGCCAAAGCCTCCTGCAGGTCGCTGAACTTATGCACCTTCTTACCGCCAAGACCAATGATAACGTCATCCGACTTCAATATTCCGGCAGCAGAACCACCTTCCACAACCTCGGCAACCAATACGCCTTCTTTCACTCCAAGTTCATCGGCCTTCTTCTTCATTTCCTCTGCCAGTCTTTCGTCCATTTGCAGGTCCGTGCCCAATGTAGTACCGGTGATGCCCAGCAAAGCGCGTTGCACTGTACCAAACTGTTTCAGGTCAGCCACAACTTTTGTCATGATGCTGGTGGGAATTGCGAAACCGTAACCGGAATAGGCCCCTGTCGGTGAATAGAGCATAGCATTGATACCTACCAGTTCACCTCTCGCATTAACCAATGCACCACCACTGTTACCCTGATTGATGGCAGCATCCGTCTGAATGAAAGACTGGATATTTGCAGCCTGTCCATTGGATGCAGTAGTGCCGATGGCACGAGCTTTCGCGCTCACAATACCGGCTGTAACGGTGGAGTTCAGGTTGAACGGATTACCTACCGCCAATACCCATTCGCCAATTTTCAATTCGTCGGAATTGCCTACCGGTACTGTGGGGAAATCATCACCTTCTATTTTAATCAGGGCAAGGTCCGTACTAGGGTCGGTACCGATGATCCGTCCTTTCAATTCGCGGTCGTCATTCAGCTTTACGGTAATCTCATCGGCGCCTTCAACCACGTGATTGTTGGTCACGATATAACCGTCTTTAGAAATAATCACACCGGAGCCAAAGCCTACACGCGGTTGGGTCTGTATCTGACGCTGCTGTCCGCGGCCATCACCGAAGAAGAAATCAAAAATATCAGGCATGCCTTGTACGGTTTGAGTCTTGCTCAACTGCTTAGCGCGTATATGTACCACAGCATGAACCGAATTCTCTGCCGCCTGTGTCAAATCGACAGGCTGCGCATCCGTTGCATTATAAGCAGCCAACTGTAAATTATTAGGGTTCTGTTCGAACAACTCGCTAAATGTAGCAGGTTTTTCCTTATTCAGCATCTTATAAGTGGTAACACCGGCCACTCCTGAACTAAGAATCACAACGGCTGCAACTCCAAGGATGTTTTTTGTTGTCTGTTTCATACTACTCTTATTCTCTTTTAATTGTTAATATTCAAATCTTATTTAACATTCTGACGTTAAAATAACGACAAAAATCGTTCAGTTATTCCGCTTGTCACTCTTTTTTGTTCTCTTTTAACAGTGAATATTTGGGACTTAACAGCGGTTAACGACAGAGACTGACAAATTAGCATTTATGCACGATTGCAGTTTGTTAAAAGACTGACAGATAGACAAAACAAAAACGCATCACACTCCCTAATAGTTGAGATAATCAATCTCCATGTGGTAGCTCCATTGCGGAAAGTAAAGATTCCCTCCTTCCCACTCTACCTCTCCACGCTGGAAATCCACAGTTTCACTGCGCGGATACTTCTTTTCGGGAACCAACGGCATGCCGTAATCAGTATTCACAATCATACGCCAAGAGTCAATGCCACCCAAGAAGAAAAACTTCTCATCAGCATTACGGGCGAAAGCCGGCATGCCGAATGACTGATCGACGGGCACCCACCCCACCCCTTCAAAATACACTTCCGCCCAGTCGTGCAGGTTCCAGGCACGAGGATGCATCATAAACCCACTCTGGAAATGCGCAGGAATACCACTGATACGACACAAGGTGATGAATAAAAGACTGACCTGTCCGCAGTCTCCATGACGGTTGTCCAATACGTACTCCGGGATATTCTCAATCGTGGAATACTCGCGTGCAGACGCCCAGGGAAAATTATCGTTAATCCAACAGAAGATGCGTTTTGCCTTTAAATACGGGTTCGTTTCACCAGCTGTCAGTCTGGCAGCCAACTCACGCAGACGCGGCGAGAAAACGATATGCTTCTCCCGTTCGGCGGTATATTCTTTATAAAGGGGAGCAGTCGTGTCATAAGGACGGACATCTTCGGGCCGCAGATTGTGCCACTCTCCACAAGAAGTGTATTCGAATGTTTCGGAAAATACCGTAGGCTCGCCCTTTACGGCGCGTTTCTCCATGTAGAGCGTACTGTGCCGGCAGTCTTGCGGAGAGAAAACATATTCCGGCTCACTGGCAGAAACAAACTTCACATCCCGCTGGCGTGCCTGATCTTTGCGGGGATAGGGCAACCAGCAGCGGATGAGTTTTCCGGCAGGAACAGCATTAGTATCCACCGTCAATGTATAAGTAACGCGCATCCGTTTAGGAACGGCAATCGCCTTGCCATTCTTCTGCACAGCAGTAATGATTTCCGGCAGATTCTCTTTATTCACCTTCTCGCTCCCACTCAGTGCAGTGCCTTCCTTAGCTATTTTCACATCATAACAGGCTGAATCCACACGAAACAAATTGGGACCGGCATTGCGGAAATAGCGCTTCTCACCGTCCAGCATCATATACTCCAAAGCATTGGATGCTTCCCATTGCCTCATTTGCTCATCGGTGACATCGGGAAGGTACTTCCTGATATAGTCCTTCACCTGTGATTCCGTCAGGCAAAAGTCTGTAAGCAGACGCTGGTGCAAATCATCGTCCCAACTATATGGTTTGTTTCCCGACTTCGTGCCGCAAGCAGAAACAAAAACAAACAAAAAGACAGTGTATAGCAGATTCTTCATGAATTACGAGTTTGAATTATAAATTATGAATTACAAATATTCTCTGTGTTTTCTATATCTTCACTACTCCGATACCCGGCAGATCCGGCAATGTAATCTTCCCCTTCACGACTTCCATACCCTTGAAACGGTCATTGGCTATCAGCAGGCTGCCATCCAGATCGGCAAAGTCCACCGCCGGAGAAAGTTGCGAAGCGGCAGAAATGGCGCAGGAAGTTTCAGTCATGCAGCCCACCATCACTTTCATCCCCAAAGCACGCGCCAACGTCACCATTTTCCATGCCTCACGCATGCCGGTGCACTTCATCAACTTGATATTGATGCCGGTAAAAGCATCTTTCAGTCCCACGATGTCTTTTAAACGCTGAATGGACTCATCTGCAAATATCGGTAACGGACTTTGCCCGGTCACCCATGCAATATCGTCCAATTGCTCTTTGGGCATAGGCTGCTCTACCATAACAATGCCCTTTTCCTTCAGCCAATGAATCATGTCGAGTGCATGGCGCTTATCTTTCCAACCCTGATTGGCATCAACGGCAATAGGAAGATCCGTAACCGAACGGATCGTCTCAATCATCTCCTTATCGTTGTCGCGCCCCAGCTTCACTTTCAGTATATTGAATTGTCCGGCACATTCTTTTGTCTTTTCACGCACTACATCGGCTGTGTCAATGCCAATGGTAAATGTGGTAGAAGGTGTTTTCTCCCTGTCCAGTCCCCATATTTTATACCAAGGAGCCTGCAATAATTTACCCACCAAATCATGCAAAGCGATATCCACCGCTGTTTTTGCCGCCGCATCCCCTGCCGAGAGCGTGTCTATATAACCTAGAATATCTTCCAGCCGGAAAGGATCGGTAAACTGTCCGATAACATCCTGCACCTTTTTCAGAAAAGCCAGCACACTGTCCATTGTGCCCAACTCATGCTGCAAGTAAGGAGGCATGGAGGCTTCTCCATAACCGATGATTCCGTCATACTCTATTTCAACCTGCACATCAGGAGTAGTGGTGCGCGAATAGGCAGCCACCGTAAAGACATGGCGCAGTTTCAGCTCATAAGGAAAGAAACGCAGCTTCATTCTGGGCACAACGCCGCTTTTATTGATGTTGAACAATGCAGGCGCTACCCTTTCACTTGCCAATACGCCATTGATAGCCATGCCCGAGCCTAATGCGGCAAAGGCAGCGGTCTTTAAAAACTCTCTTCTGTTTTGCATGTTATTGATTTTTTTATCAGTTCATTCATAATACTCATTTGTTGCCGTCGTATTCAGTCCCTCCTTCTTATTTATATAAGGTAACACGCGCGCGGCAAACAACAAACGCCCGAGGTTGTACTCATCAAACAGTTCGTCCAACGGATCAAAACTGCTGATATGCACATCCCCCTGTGAGTGAATGAAACGCTTGCCGCCGATATACATCCCTACGTGTACCACCCGTTCCTTACGTTCCGCAGTTGCTTTACGGCCGAAGAATATCAGATCGCCCGGCTGCAAATTGGAAAAGTCGGACGCAATGTCAATATGTTCACCTACGTAAGCCTGCTGGGAAGCGTCACGCGGGATAATGATGTCGTGCATAAAAAGTATAGTACGCACGAATCCGCTGCAATCCACCCCTTTCGATGAAGTCCCCGCCCAAAGATAAGGTATTCCTATCATTGTGCGTGCAGTGTGGATAATATCGGCTGCATCCTGTTTCAAGCCGGAGCGCCATTTCTTTTCGGGCATGGCTATGGATTTGGAGATATATCCTTGGCGGCCATCGGGATAAATCACTTTATAGAAAGCCCCTTTGCTTCCGTCCCATTTAAAACGGTTGCCTGCCACCACGTCCGAGATTGTCTGTGAAGTCCGGTCCGGCTTGGAATAGACAAAGCCGTAATGAGCCGTTACCACAATTTTTTCGGCATTGTTCCATGCAGCCATTTCCGCTTCATTCACAAGATGCACACCCACACGATGTACCCATGCAATGTAATTATCGGGAGTCTGAATGTGAACCCAGCCGTCGCGCTGCAACACATGTACGGGCATCCCCATTAATCCCTGCGTCATCATTTCCGAAGAAAAATCGGGAGCCGCACGCAGGTTGGCCACAGACACATTGATAATACCGTACGTCTTTCCTTCCAATCCTTTCACGTCAGGAAGCACCTGGATACAATCCATTACTTTATAATCTGCTTTTGCCAATCCCTGCAACAATGCAGCTTTCGCTTCAGCTGAAGTTGTAACACCACGCAGCATTACGTTTTTACCGGCAAAAGAATAATCTACATCGAACAAGGCCACACGCTTGTCCGGAGCATACATACGTTTCAAACTGTCAGAAAGTTGTGCCACTTCTACAGGAATAGTACGGTCACCGACTTGCGAAGCAAACGTAAAAAAGGGTATAAAGAGAAATAAAACCAAAACAGAGGATAACTTTTTCATAGGCTACATTGATTATGGGGGTTGTTAGTGTTAGCAAAGCTACGAAACATTTCCAAAATAGACACACATTTTTCATTTATTTTCCCTATCTTTGCCGCCCTAAAGCAGTTGGTCGGTTTGTCGCTTGCGCCTTGCGCGTATGAGGAAAGTCCGGGCAACACAGAGCATCCTACTTCCTAACAGAAAGCTGTCCGCGAGGGTAGAGTAACGCAGAAGAAAATAACCGCCATAGCCCTTCAGGTCGTGGTAAGGGTGAGAAGGTGGGGTAAGAGCCTACCAGTTTTGTGGTGACACAAAAGCTGTGCGTCTTAGGAGTTGTAAGGTCATGTAAACCGACGTTATGAGAGTTGCTCGCTCCATGTCGGAGGGTAGACCGCTAAAGCATGTATGGTAACATACGGCTCAGATAAATGACAGACACCTTTATTTATTGACAATGAAGGAACAGAACCCGGCTTACAGACTGACTGCTTTTTTTTAATTATCAATTATGAACAAGCGTATTGCCACTCTCTGGAAGTTTCTGACATACGACATTTGGCGTATCACAGAAGATGAAGTCACCAAAACGACTTTCTCCTTATATAATATCATCAAAACCATTTACCTCTGCATCAACCGTTTCACCAAAGACAGGCTTGTGAACAAAGCATCTGCTTTGACATACAGCACTTTGCTTGCCATTGTCCCCATTCTGGCGATTGTATTCGCCATTGCACGCGGGTTCGGCTTTGATAATCTGATGGAGAGCCAAATTGTCAAGGGCTTCGGCGGTCCGTCGGAAACAACAGAAGTGATATTTCAGTTTGTCAACTCCTATCTGTCGCAAACCAAAAGCGGCATATTTATCGGAATAGGTCTGATCATGTTGTTGTGGACCGTACTCAACCTGATCAATAACATGGAAATCACCTTCAACCGCATCTGGCAAGTGAAGAAAGCAAGAAGCATGTACCGCAAAATCACCGATTACTTCTCCATGCTTCTGCTGATACCACTCCTATTGGTGGTTTCGGGCGGTCTCTCCATATTCATGAGTACCATGCTGAAGAATGTAGCGGACTTCACCCTACTCGCCCCCATCGGAAAGTTCCTAATCCGCCTCATACCGTTTGTCCTCACGTGGTTTATGTTCACAGGACTGTACGTCTTTATGCCTAACACAAAGGTGAAACTCAAGCATGCGCTGATTTCCGGAGTTCTGGCGGGTACGGCGCATCAGGCTTTCCAATTCCTCTACATCAGCAGCCAGTTATGGGTGTCACGTTATAATGCCATTTACGGTAGTTTCGCGGCACTCCCCATGTTTCTGTTATGGCTGCAAATATCTTGGACAATCTGCCTTTTCGGAGCGGAGCTGACATATGCGGGGCAGAATATACGCAATTTCAGTTTCGACAAGGACGCACGTAACATCAGCCGACGCTACCGCGACTTTATTTCCATCCTTATCATGTCTCTCATAGCCAAACGTTTCGAAAAAAACGAACCTCCCTACACCGCCGAGGACATATCCGAAGAGTGCCAGATTCCCATACGTCTCACCAATCAGACCCTCTATGAATTACAAGAAATCAACCTTTTACACGAAGTAGTGACCGATGCCAAAAGTCAGGACATTGCCTACCAGCCCTCCATGGACATCAACAAGCTCAACGTCGCCCTCCTGCTGGACAAGCTGGACACCCATGGCTCCGAAGACTTCAAGATAGACAAGGACAAAGAATTCCATGGACAATGGGAAACACTGATGAAAGCGCGGGAGGAATATTTCAGAAGCGCAAGCAGAGTGCTGTTGAAAGACCTGTAAAGGAGCGTTAATAATGATTATAGGAAACGACCTTCTCTTTGGACTTTCTGGATTTCTTCCGTTTCTCTTTCACCGGATATCCTATCGTTATATCAAGCAGCAGCCGTTTATTGGCCGGAATACCAACGAGTTTCTTAATCTCCTTTTCATCGAACCATCCCAAAATACACGATCCCAACCCCTCACTCTCGGCAGCAAGCGTGATGTGGGCAGCAGCAATACCGATATCTATTAAAGGAAAATATTTATCCTTTATCTTAGCTCCTAAAAAGGAAGTGATATTCATTGATTCTTCCACAACCAGAATATGTACCGGCGCATCTTTAGCAAACTTATTCATCCCCAGTCCGGCAGTAGCCTTGCCTACTTTTACAGCAAGCTCCGGATCGGTAACCACCACAAAACGCCAGGGCTGGGCATTACAAGCCGAAGGAGACAGCCGGGCAGCTTCCAAAATACGTTCCAATTTATCATGCTCTACGGCGCGAGACATATCATAGGCCCGGTCACTTTGACGCGAGGCTACCAATTGCAAGAAATCATCCATAACTCACTTGTACTGTATCATTCTGCTAATATACTTACCGATAATATCGAACTCCAGATTCACCACACTACCTTTCTTGAAAGCATGGAAATTGGTATGTTCAAAAGTATAGGGAATAATGGCCACCTGGAAAGTGTCATCCGTAGGATTGCACACAGTCAGACTGACACCGTTTACGGTTACGGAGCCTTTATCTACAGTGATATAGCCGCGCTTCGCCATTTCCTTATCAAACTTATATTGGAACGTAAAATAATAACTGCCTTCGGCATCCTCTATGCCAATGCAAGTTGCAGTCTGGTCTACATGTCCCTGAACAATATGTCCATCCAAACGGCCGTTCATCATCATGCTGCGCTCCACATTCACTTCATCGCCCACCTCCAACAAACCGAGGTTGGAACGGTCCAAAGTCTCTTTCATCGCTGTCACCGTATAGGTATCATCCGTCATACTGACCACTGTAAGACACACACCATTATGAGAAATGCTCTGATCTATCTTCAACTCGCTCACGAAAGAACACTTGAAAGTAAAGTGCACATTTTCTTGGTCTCTAACCATAGCCACCAGCGTGGCACATTCTTCTACTATTCCGGAAAACATATTGGTATTTACAATTTTACGGGTTACTATTTTCAGAAGACAAAGATAGAAAAAGGTTCTTATTATGCCATGCGGTTTTAAAAAAAATGAGCGGGTGTCTGCCTCTCCACGAATAGAGAAGTACTAAAAGTGGTGCTAAATATGGTTCTAAAACGGTATTCCACTAATATGCTCCCATTTCAATAAAACGTTAACACACTGATTTACAAATATGAAATAAAAGACAAAAAACGCCCACATACGTGTATAAAAAAAGGAAGCTTTTCACAAAGCCTCCTTTTTCAGTTTTCAATAGGTATTAGTTTTTTTTAAGGTAAAAAGATTGTTTTCAGGATAACGTTGCAAATATAGGCGCTTTTCGTGATACCAACCAAATTAAAAAACATGTCTTATAACATCTTTTCCGTAATTCTTTTGATTTTATTATCATTTCAAAGGACTTTTCTACATCTGCAATCGTTTTCAATAGACAAATATAGGGTTATTTTCTATTAAACACTGAAAATTTCCTAAAAAAGTGCTTATTTCTTATCATTCGGGTACTGTTCGTCCGTACGCCCGCTATGTTTTAGCACTTTTGCATCGATAAAGAACACTATTTCTTCAGCTATATTCGTGATGTGGTCACCGGAACGCTCCAGCTTACGGAATACACTAACCAAATTCAGGCAAGAAAGTGCGCTTTCGGGATGTTTGCCGATATAGTCTGCAAGAACAGCAGTGCCATTCGCATTGATTTCATCCAACAGATTATCTTTGGCAAACACAGCGGTTGCCATTTCCTGACTCTCTTCCTGAAGCGCTTTTTTGGCAAGTTCAAGCATGGACAATACCTGACTGATCATTTCTTCCAAACGCAGTTTCTGTAACAATTCACCATCCAAGACAGGCTCTTTGCAATTTATGGCAAAGCGGGCTATGCCTTCAGCAAAGTCACCCAAACGTTCCAGGTTCGAATTGATTTTGAGCATGGCGAGCACAAAACGTAAGTCGATAGCCACAGGATTATAGAGAGCGATGATATCTTCTATATCACTGTCTATTTTAAGCTCAAAAGCATTGACACGACGTTCGCGCACCAATACTTGCTGTGCCAGTTCTTTGTCCAGGGTCAGTACGGCTTCTCCTGCGCGGTCAAGCTGGTTATACACCAAAGTCCACATTTCGTCTACTTCCTTTTTCAGCAAGACGAGCTCTGATTCGATAAACTTTACCATAATGTTTCTTCTATTTCAAAATTATCAATTCCATAATCATATCACTTGTTCCAACGCATGAAACAACCTATTATCCGAAGCGCCCTGTAATATAGTTCTGTGTCTCCACCTTATCAGGATTGGTGAATATCTTCTTCGTATCACCGAACTCTACCATTTCGCCCATATAGAAAAAAGCGGTACTATCGCTTACGCGGGCAGCCTGCTGCATGTTATGGGTGACGATTACAATGGTGTACTGCTTCTTCAGCTCATGGATAAGTTCCTCCACCTTAGCCGTCGAAATAGGATCGAGAGCAGATGCCGGTTCATCCATCAGCAAGACAGACGGAGATACCGCCATGGCGCGGGCTATGCACAGACGTTGCTGCTGTCCGCCGGAAAGGGCGTAGGCAGATACCTTGAGTTTATCTTTCACTTCATCCCAAAGAGCAGCTCCTCTCAAAGCCTCCTCCACCCGACGTCGGATAAACGCACTGTCTGTAACGCCATTGACGCGCAATCCGTAAGCAACATTTTCAAAGATGCTTTTCGGAAAAGGATTGGGACGCTGAAACACCATGCCGACATTCTTGCGCAGCTCGTCCACTTGCACACCTTTCTTATATATATCCTGACCGTCAATAAGAACCTCACCGGTCAGACGGGTATCGGGTATCAAATCGTTCATACGGTTCAACAAGCGGAGAAAAGTAGACTTACCGCAACCGGAAGGGCCGATAAACGCCACAACCGATTTCTCCGCAATATCCATGCTGATTCCTTTCAGCGCGTGGAAGTTACCATACCAGAAATTTACATCGCGTGTTTCTATTTTATTCATCACGTCATTCATGATTTTATCGGTTTAGTTCATTTTTATTTTCTTCTCGAAATATTTCCGCAAAGCATTTGCCAGCAGATTCACCAAAAGAATAATTATTATCAGTACCAAAGCTGTTCCATAGGCAATGGGCAACTGGGCTTCCATATCCGTACCACTGGTGGAGATGACATACAAATGATAGGGCAACGCCATACACTGGTCGAAAATACTGCCGGGCAGTTGCGGCAGGAAATAGGCTGCACAGGTAAAGAGAATAGGCGCCGTTTCTCCGGACACACGCCCTAAGGCCAGAATCAGTCCGGTAATGATATTGGGCATCCCCATCGGCAGAATTACGTGCCAGATTGTTTGCAGTTTGGTGGCTCCCAATGCGCGGCTGCCCTCACGCAGACTGTCGGGAATCGCCTTCAAGGCTTCCTCGGTGGTACGGATCACTAAAGGCAGGCTCAACAATCCTAGTGTAAGCGACCCCGCCAAAATGCTGTCACCAAAGTCCATATAGTTAACAAACAATGCCATACCAAAAAGACCGAATACAATAGAAGGTATGCCACTCAAGTTGTTCGTCATTATGCGGATGAAGCGCACAACCCAACCTTTAGGTGCATATTCATTCATATAGATGCCACTCATCACCCCTACCGGAAAGGCAAATAACGCGCTGCCCGCCATCAGGCAAAAAGTGCCGACAATAGCCGGCAGAATACCGCCCGAGGTCATACCGTCTGTCGGCGCACTCGTCAGGAACTCCCAGTCTATAACTCCTACACCTTTATATATGATGAAGCCGAGAATAGCAAAAAGTATTCCTACCACACTTAAACTCAGCAAGCGGAACAATCCGAATGCAATGTTTTGCGAAAGATGTTTTCTATTTATCATATTCTTTTTATTTTCTTTTGCCCGAAGATACAGCTTCTACTGTGAAGTTTATCAATAAGCTGATGAAAAACAATACAACTCCCAAAAGGAACAACGCTTCGTAATGCGCCCCTCCTGCCGGCGCTTCACCCAGTTCCGCTGCAATGGTAGCGGGAATTGTGCGCAAAGGTTCCAGAATCGTATGGGGAATCACAGCAGCATTTCCCGTCACCATCAGCACTGCCATCGTTTCACCAACCGCACGACCGATGCCCAAGACAACACCGGACGTAATACCGGAAATGGAATAAGGTATCACCACCTTATATATAGTCTGCCACTGTGAAGCGCCGAGCGCCAGACTGGCTTCCCGCATGGCACGCGGACAATTACGCATGGCATCCTCCGTCACCGTAATGATAGTGGGGAGCGCCATAATGGCAAGCACAATACTTCCCGCCAGCCCGCTTTCCCCCACAGGCAGATCAAAGACTTTCTGCAAAAAAGGAACTATCACAATCAACCCGAAGAAACCGTAGACAACGGAAGGAATGCCACTCAACAGTTCAATAATAGGCTTCATCAGGTTCCGTATCTTATGGTTTGCCACCTCAGACATATAAACAGCCACTGCCAAGCCGAACGGCAAGGCTATGAGAATAGCGAAAAGGCTCACCCACAACGTACCCGTTATCAGCGGCAGAAAGCCGAATTGCGGAGCAGGCGTCGCTGTCGGAAACCATTCAGCTCCGGCAAAGACATCTTTCAGTGAAATGGTGTTGTCTGGCAGCAAACGGACAGCGCCGGAACTGCCAATGAACTGCTGCGGCACAAAAGCCACGATTCCCGGTGTACGTTCCACCAGATCCGTAATGCATGCCCCCACATTCTCATAAGACGCTCCCAACTGCTCTTCCGTATAGTAGCGTGTAACATCTTCCAAACGAAAAAGCCGGATAGGGAGATTCTCCCCACCGACTTCCTGCCAATTGGTTATCTCTTCATCGAAAATATCCTTTATCTGAACCGGAGTTAGTTCGCTTACCTTATTATCTTTATTCAAAGCCAGCACATATCCCTCTTCTATCACCCGGCTGTTGAACAGTCCCACCGCTTCAGAAAAAAGGAATAAGACGATTAGCACAATCGTAAGACTCGTTACAAAGCCGCTACAAGCCAATATGCCCTCCACAATCTTCTCGAAAACTTTTTTCATACTACCTATCAAATTTCTGTGCACAAAGAAACAGGGTAGATGTTAAGACAATGTGACTATCATTTGAAAGAAATGTTTCAAACATATTACAAAGCTGTTACAACAGTCAAAAAACCACCGCATGTAACTGAATTGTAATATGCATTGTTTTTCTTTGCAGCAAGAAAGGACAACAGGAACATACCCACCGTTGTTTAAATATCATTCAAAAACGATCAGAATATGATGAAACATGCAGTTCTAATTATCCTTGCACTGGTATTTGCCACTACCCGCATTCAGGCCCAGCGCATCAAAGGCAGCGACACTGTCCTTCCCATTGCGCAACAAACTGCCGAACGTTTTATGAAATTAAATCCCAACGCGCGCGTCACCGTCACCGGCGGTGGAACCGGTGTAGGCATTTCCGCCCTACTGGATGAAACCACTGATATTGCAATGGCTTCCAGAGGTATCAAGTTCAGCGAAAAGATGAAAGCGAAAGCAGCCGGAGAGGAACTGGCAGAGATAACGATAGCCTATGACGCACTGGCCGTTGTGGTGCATCCCTCCAATCCGGTGAAGCAACTGACCCGCCGGCAACTGGAAGATATTTTCCGCGGTAAAATCACCAATTGGAAACAAGTGGGCGGAGACGACCGTAAAATAGTGGTCTACTCACGCGAAACATCTTCCGGTACATACGAGTTTTTCAAAGAGAGCGTGCTGAAAAACAAGAATTATATGAGCAGCAGCCTTTCCATGCCTGCCACAGGAGCAATCATACAATCGGTCAGCCAGACACGCGGAGCTATCGGTTACGTGGGACTTGCCTATGTATCGCCCCGCATCAAGACTCTTGCCATATCCTACGATGACAAACATTTTGCTACTCCCACTCTGGAGAATGCAATCAACAAGACCTACCCCATCGTGCGTCCGCTCTACTACTATTATAATAAGAAAAAATCGGACCAGACAGCCCCTCTCTTGCAGTTCATATTGTCACCCGCAGGTCAAGAAATCATTAAAAAGAGTGGATATATTCCTGTAAATGAATAATAAATAATGAAGAACGAGGAATGAAGGACAAGAAATTCTTCATTCTTCATTATTCATTCTTCATTATTTTGCGCTATCTTTGTACCACTATATGAATAACAATAGCATTATGGCAGAAATAAAAAGCGAAGAAACAAGCGAAAAGAAGAGCCTGAACTTCATAGAACAAATAGTAGAGAACGATTTAAAAGAAGGTAAAAATGACGGAAAAGTACAGACACGTTTCCCGCCGGAACCCAACGGCTACCTTCATATCGGACATGCCAAGGCCATATGTCTGGACTTTGGAATTGCAGCCGCACATGGCGGCATCTGTAACTTGCGTTTTGATGACACCAACCCCACCAAAGAGGATGTGGAGTATGTAGAGGCTATCAAGGAAGATATTCAATGGCTGGGCTACCAGTGGGGCAACGAGTATTACGCTTCCGACTATTTCCAGCAGTTATGGGACTTCGCCATCCGCCTCATCAAAGAGGGCAAAGCATACATTGACGAACAGACATCCGAACAGATTGCCGCTCAAAAAGGCACCCCTACCCAACCCGGCGTAGAGAGTCCTTACCGCAACCGCCCCATTGAAGAGACCCTCGAGCTGTTTCAGAAGATGAATACCGGCGAGATTGAGGAAGGGGCCATGGTGCTTCGTGCCAAGATTGACATGGCAAGCCCCAACATGCACTTCCGCGACCCGATTATCTATCGTGTGGTGAAACATCCTCACCACCGTACGGGCACTACCTGGAAGGCATATCCGATGTATGACTTCGCTCATGGACAAAGCGACTACTTTGAAGGGGTGACCCATTCTTTGTGCACACTGGAATTTGTACCCCACCGCCCTTTATACGATCTCTTTGTGGACTGGGTGAAAGAAGGAAAAGATTTGAATGACCACCGTCCTCACCAGTACGAATTCAACAAGCTTAACCTGAGCTATACGCTCATGAGCAAGCGCAACCTGCTGACTTTGGTAAAAGAGGGTCTTGTCAATGGTTGGGATGATCCCCGTATGCCGACTATTTGCGGCTTCCGCCGTCGCGGTTACTCACCGGAGTCTATCCATAAATTCATTGATAAAATCGGCTACACCACTTATGATGCACTTAACGAATTCGCCTTGCTGGAAAGTGCCGTACGTGAAGATTTAAATGCCCGGGCCACTCGTATATCTGCTGTGCTGAATCCGGTGAAACTTATCATCACCAACTACCCGGAAGGACAGATTGAGGAAATGGAAGCTATCAATAACCCGGAACGCCCGGAAGAAGGCAGCCACAACATCGAGTTCAGTCGTGAACTATGGATAGAGCGCGATGACTTCATGGAAGATGCACCGAAAAAATACTTCCGCATGACACCCGGACAAGAAGTCCGTTTGAAGAGTGCATATATTGTGAAGTGTACCGGTTGCAAGAAGAACGATGCCGGAGAAATCACAGAAGTATACTGCGAATACGACCCCGACAGCAAAAGTGGCATGCCCGGCGCCAACCGTAAAGTAAAAGGAACGATCCACTGGGTAAGCTGCGCACACTGTCTACAAGCCGAAGTACGCCTCTATGACCGCTTGTGGAAAGTTGAAAATCCGCGTGATGAACTGGCAGCCATTCGCGAAGCAAAGAATTGTGATGCGCTGACAGCCATGAAAGAAATGATAAATCCGGACTCCCTGAATGTATTGCCATGCTGCTACATTGAGAAATATGCTGCCGGAATGAAACCCCTCTCCTACCTGCAGTTCCAACGCATCGGCTACTTTAATGTAGACCGCGACTCCACAACGGAGAAAATGGTATTTAACCGTACCGTAGGTTTAAAAGACACTTGGGGTAAAATCAATAAATAATATAAGGAGTAAGAAGAGTTAATGAGTAAAAAGAACCTGCTGTCCGGAAGAGACAAGGAATTACAAGAACTTGCAGAACAATATGAAGCTGCAAAAGCCGAAAACAAACCGATCTATCTGGACGCAGACGACTTAGCCGACCTTGCCGACTGGTATGCCATGCATGGAAAGAGTGAACAAGCTACCGAAGTCGTAGAATATGGTTTGCGCTTACATCCCAACAGCACTCCTCTATTGGTGGAGCAAGCCTATCTCTTCATGGACGCCCAAAAAAGAGATAAAGCCAAACAGATTATAGACCAAATCCCCGAAAGTTATTCTTCGGAAGTGAAAGTCCTTAAAGCGAACATCCTTTTGGGTGAAGGAAAAACGGACGAAGCCGAACAGCTTCTTGACAGCATAGAAGACAAAGATGAATTAGCCAATATCGTGGATATAGCCTATATGTACATCGACATGGGCTACCCGGATAAAGCTCTGTCATGGCTGAACAAAGGATTGAACAGTTACTCCGAGGAAGAAGCATTTCTTGCAGCCACAGCCGACTGCTTCCATGCGCAAGGATTGAATCAGAAAGCTGAGACATTCTATAACAAACTGATAGACAAGAATCCATATTCGGCTCCCTATTGGTTCGGATTAGCACGCTGCTATTTCGAGCAACAGCTGTTTGACAAAGCCATTGAGGCATGTGATTATGCAATCGTGGCAGATGAAGAGTTTGCCGAAGCCTATATAATGAAAGGACATGCTTTCTATCAGTTGGGAAATGAGGAAAGTGCATTGGAAAACTACACTTTAGCAGAGAAGTACAAAGCTATCAATCCCGATTTCCTCAAAATGTTCATGGGACTGAATGAAATAGCCAAAGGACACTGGGAAGAAGGATACCAGTATATTGAGCAGATCATACAAAGCGGGGATATCGACTTTACGATGTTGCCGTCCTTATATGCACATGCAGGGCTTTGCCTTTACAAATTAGGAAAAAAACGTAAAGCCAATCAGTATTTCAAGAAATCCCATGAAATAGACCCGGAGGATGTAGACCCATACCTGATTGAGGGCCGCATGTATATGGAAGACGATAACTTTAACAAAGCGATAGAAAAATGGGCAACAGCCTTAGATTATGCACCCTATGCCGATACTTGGAATGAGATTGGCATATACTGCATGGAACTTGGCCAGTTGAGCTATGCTCGACTGGCGTTTGAACATGTCCTAGATTTAGACCCACACTTTGAAAATATCAATGAAAAACTGGCCTCTCTCTCTATGTTGCTTAAAGACAAAGAGAATTTCCTGAAATACAACCAGCTTTGCAAGCATCCGTTCCAACAGGAAGACCTGGAGAAATTAAAGGAACTGCTGGAAAGCGAAGATAAAGAGGAATTGGTAAAAGCCATGAGGAATATTCTGAATGCGTTACAATAAGAATCCAAACCAAGCATTAATACAAATATGGAATCATCAGCAGAGCTCATTAAATGGGTATTAGAAAATTTGAATTATTGGGTAGTCACAATCTTTATGACTATTGAAAGCTCATTTATCCCGTTCCCCTCGGAAGTCATAGTGCCACCGGCTGCGTGGAAAGCGATGACTGACGACAGTATGAACATCTTTTTGGTTGTCATTTTCGCAACCGTTGGTGCTGACCTCGGTGCGCTCATAAATTATTATCTTGCGCGTTGGCTGGGGCGCCCCATCGTCTATAAATTCGCCAATAGCCGTTTCGGACATATGTGCCTTATTGATGAAGCAAAAGTACATCATGCTGAGGATTACTTCAGAAAACATGGTGCTGCGTCCACTTTCTTCGGACGCCTTATTCCTGCGGTACGGCAACTCATCAGTATCCCGGCAGGGCTGGCAGGCATGAAGTTAGGACCATTCCTGCTTTATACAACTCTTGGCGCCGGAATATGGAACACAATACTGGCGTTGCTCGGTTATTTCATATACCGGTTCACCGATATCAAAACAACCAATGACGTCTATGTATTAGCCACGAAATATAGCCACGAAATCGGTTATGTCATTATAGCGGTAGCAGTATTGATTGTAGGCTTCCTTATCTATAAAGGCGCAAAACAGAAAAAATAATCAACGAAAAAAGCGGTGAATGAAAACAATCTTCATTCACCGCTTTTCTTATAATAAATAGTTAAGTCCAAAGAACTCACTTCTTGACTGCCGCAATCGCTTTATCATAATCCGGTTCCTGCGTGATTTCCGGAACAAGTTCCGTATAGGCAATCTTTCCATCCTTACCCACAACAACCACCGCACGAGCCAGCAAGCCACTCAATGGCCCGTCTGCCATACGTACACCATAGTTTTCATCAAAATCCGAGAAACGGAAGTCAGACAACGGAACTACGTTTTCAATACCTTCTGTGGTGCAGAAACGGGCATGTGCAAAAGGCAGGTCTTTTGAAATAGCCAATACTACCGTATCCGGCAAACCGGCAGCCAGTTTATTGAACTTACGTACGGAAGTAGCGCATACTCCGGTATCCAAGCTCGGAAAAATATTAAGAATTACATTCTTGCCATTCAGTTCTTTCAATGAGAAAGAAGACAAATCGGTTTTTACCAATTCAAAATCAGGGGCAACTGCTCCCACTTTTATAAACTCACCGATCACTTTCACCGGTTGTCCTTTAAATTTTGTTGTAGCCATAGTTTTATCAAATTATATGGTATAGTAACAAACTAAGTGGAGAAAAAGTTCGGTAGAAACTTTTCACTCTGCGGATTGTTATCTCCCCAACGAACTTATAATAATCATTTTTAAATTAAGAATCACATGAAGACAATTTTTGATGAACTAAAGCAAGAAGTAAAAAACTGGTGGATTTCACTTATCCTTGGTATCTTGTATGTTGTGGTAGCATTAAGTTTAATGTTCTTTCCTCTTAACGGATATGCAGCATTAAGCATCTTATTCAGCATTTCCATGCTGGTCAGTGGTCTGTTGGAAATATTCTTTGCCGTCAGTAACCGCCGAAGGGTATCCAGTTGGGGCTGGTATCTGGCAGGAGGCATTATTGATATGATTTTAGGGTTCTATCTGATAGCCTATCCACTATTGAGCATGGAAGTCATTCCATTTATCATCGCCTTCTGGCTGATGTTCAGGGGATTCTCATCGGCAGGCTATGCAATGGACTTGAAAAGATACGGAACAAAAGATTGGGGGTGGTACATCGCATTTGGCATTCTTGCCATTATATGCTCACTCATCATCCTGTGGCAACCGGCGGTGGGTGCTATCTATGCAGTTTACATGATTTCGTTTGCATTCCTCATCATAGGATTCTTCCGCATTATGCTGTCCTTTGAGCTGAAGAGCCTGCACAAACGAGGGCTTCAAAACTCGTAATCCACAGCAAATTACACAGATACATACAGAGATAAAATATCCCGCAGTCATCGGCTGTTTTCTCAATCCACCTGCTATGTTCTGTGTAATCTGTGTTATAATCCATTCCGACCGGAAACAGCCGGCTTATCTTTTATGGTGCAAAAAGCGGAACATCGTTGTTCTGGACACCCCCATTTGTCGGGCGAGTTCAGAACACGATGTTCCTTTTCTACGTTTCTTCATCAGTTCTTTCTTATTTTCGGCAAGTATTCTCATCTTAGGCGTATACCCCTTTTTCCGCCCTAAACGTTTTCCTTCTTGCTTCCTGCGGGCCAGCGCTTCTTTAGTCCGCATCGAAATCAGGTTACGTTCAATCTCAGCCATTAATCCGAATGCGAACCCCAGCACTTTACTGTTAATATCATTCTGAAAGACATACCCTTCTTTAGTGCTATACAATATCACCTCCTTTTTTATGCACGAATTAAGGATAGTCATAATCTCAAGCAATGTACGACTAAGCCGGGAAATTTCCGTAACAATCAGAGAATCACCGGGGCGCATCTTATCCAAAAGCCCTGATAACTTACGTTCCTTACTACTGATGCTCCCACTCACAGTCTCTGTGTACCACTTGTCGATACTCATTCCATTCTTCTCTGCGAAACGCGTAATTTCCTCTCGTTGGTTTTCCAAAAATTGTTTTTCTGTACTTACTCTTAAATAAGCTACTACTGCCATAAATTTTGTTGTTTTTTTATTGGTTTAACGTCACCAAAGAACGGCTATTCCAATAAAATTGCCAACGTATCAATACGTATCCTTTACAAAAGGATTGCAAAATGAACAATAAGGTTAAAAAAACTCCCGGCTGTATTCAGCAACCGGGAGTCCCTTTCAATTCTAAATAAATCAAATGTCCAATTTTCAACCAATCAACGCAGAATCCTCCAAAATGTCAAAAAGATTATCTTGAAATATTCTTTCAGAGAACGATTATTGATATATTTCATATTATACCTGATTTTATCAGGCATGATCAACGTCACGTAGGCTTCATCCGCATCATCCGCTTGCCCCAATATCGTATTCTCATCAACATATTCTATCGAAGCATAGTCTGTTATTCCCGGTCTCACAGACAGAACTTTACGCTGTTCTTCCGTATAAAGCTCAACATACTTCCTTACCTCAGGACGCGGTCCTACCAGACTCATATCCCCCTTCAGGACATTAAATAATTGAGGCAGTTCGTCTAATTTATATTTCCGTATAAAGTAACCGACACAAGTTATTCTCGGGTCTCGTCCTCCTACTGTAATTAGTCCCTGTTTGTCAGCTCCTACACGCATCGAACGAAACTTGTAAAGATAAAAATCTCTACCGTAACGCCCTACACGCAATTGACAATAGAATCCTCCCCCTTTACTTTCCAGACAAATCAATACGTAAAGAATAAGAAAGATTGGAGATAGCAGCAGAATTCCCAAAAAGGAAAAAAGAATATCAAAGAAGCGAATCATAATTTTACAACCGTATCACTCAGCAATTTTATCACCCGCCACCTTATGATACGCCGCTTTCACTACATCAACAATAAAAGCCAGCTTTTCTTCATCCAGTTGCGGATATATGGGCAAAGAGATTTCTCCCTTAAAATTGTCATAAGCCTGAGGATAGTTCTTTATATCATATCCCAAGGAATTAAAGAATGACAACATTGGCATCGGAATAAAATGTACATTTACAGCCACTTCACTTTTGGCTATCTCGTCAATCATCCGGTCGCGTTGTTCTTCTGTAAACCCTTTGATACGTAGAGCGTAAATGTGATAAGAGCTCTCTTTATCCCCGTCTATTGAAGGTGGTACAATTGCCCAGCCACAGTGTTCAAAGGCTCTCGTATAAGTATTGAATACTCTTTTTCTTTCTTGCAGCAGTTTCGGATATTCCCGTATCTGTGCAAGACCGATAGCGGCATTTACATCGGCCATATTGATTTTCATCCCCAAACCTACAATGTCATAGCGCCAACCGCCGGCTTTAGACTTGGAAAAAGCATCCTTAGTCTGGCAATTCAGACTCATCATACGAAGCTCTTTATACAACTCTGCATTGTCAAAAGGCATAGGCAGATTCAAACAAATCGCTCCTCCTTCGGCTGTTGTCACATTCTTTACGGCATGAAGAGAGAAAATTGCAATGTCCGTTTCACAACCGGTACGCTGGTTTTTGCTATAATATGCCCCCAATGAATGAGCAGCATCGTTCATCACAAGGATACGTCCCAGTTTTTCTTGCGCCGCACTCTCCGCTTTAAACATCTCGCGTATTTCAGGTGCATTTACCAACTGCATAATACTATCGTAATCACAAGGAAAACCTGCGATATCCACAGGAATAACAGCTTTGGTTTTTGAAGTAATCGCATTGCGAATGGCATCTACCGAGATATTGAAATCCGTACCGGAGTCCACCATCACAGGTTTAGCACCTGCATGCAACACTGCCAATGCTGTTGCACTATATGTATAAGCCGGTACAATAACCTCATCATCTGCCTTCACCCCCAACCAACGAAGCATCATAATAGCCCCCGAAGTCCAGGAATTTACGCAAAGCACTTCTTTGGCACCGGAGAAAGACTTTATTTCTTCTTCCAATGCTTTTACTTTAGGTCCGGAAGTTATCCAACCGGAGCGCAAAGAATCAACTACTTCATTGATGACAGTATCATCAATGTAAGGAGGAGAAAATGGTATTTTCATGATTAATATAATTTATATTGCTGGAAACGTTATGATATATACTTTCTAGGACAGAAAGTATCAGTAGGATAACAAGTGAAATGAAATGAATTACTTTTATTTCATCATAAATATAAAATAAAATTCAACTTAACTTTAGCCGCATGAAATTAAAACATAATAATATGACAGTTATCGCATTTTTCTATAAATCAAATCAAGCACTTTAGTAGGCATTAATTTAGCTATTGCATACATCAATGCATAGCAATCTTCTCTTAGGCCAAATCCCAACATTTTATTAACTTGTCTACGAAGAATAAAAATAGACCTTGCATGCTTCCAACCTCTTCTACGTTGAAAAAAATTAGGATCTAATCTAAATTTTAAAAGATACTCTGGTAAATTGGCAAATTGACATCCTGCCTTAAACCCCTTAGCCCACATCATTGTATCTTCACCAAAATAAGTATTCTCAGGATACAATCCTGCCTTTTCAAAATAAGAACGACGAAACATCACTGTGGGATGTATCATACAATCACGTATCTTAAAAAATTCCAAACATTCCTCATTCGTCACCGGCATTTGTTTTTTAAAATATTCATTACCTCCATTACCTATTTCGATAGCCCATGTTCCTAAACAATCAACATCAGGATGAGTCTCCATGTATGCTATCTGTTTTTTAAAACGTCCAGACAGAGATATGTCATCAGCGTCCATACGGGCAATGTAGTCATAATTCTTAGGTAAAACAAACTCCAAAAGATCATTAAGGGAACGAGCTAAGCCTTTATTATTCAGACTTCTTTTCAAAATTAGCCTATTATCATTTTGCTCCAAAGTATTCAAAAAGGATTCCACATCTCTATCTATTTCTCCATCTAACTGTATATAAAAATCAAAAAGAACATGAGATTGAAGTAAAATACTATTTACAGATTCCTTTACTAATGCTAATGTGTCTCTTTTATATATAGACATTAATACGCATACTTTTACTTTACGATTCATTTGAATTAATACTATGAATTAAAGATACAACATCCTCCGGTGAAAATATTCTTGGATTATTAGAAAGGCGATCCATATTAATGGAAGATAAAATAAGTTCCAAGTTAAACGGTTCTCCTACTTTTTTTAAAGATAACCCAAGCTTCATAATATATTTTACCATATCGCCATAAGTAGTCATAAAAGAAAACGATAATAAGTCACAGAGGATTTTTATTTTTTCATTATACGCATCAACATTTAATGAGCATTGTAATTTTGAATTCCTTACCATACAATTGTATTGCATAAAAAACGGGAAAGTCAACGCCACAGCATGCCCATGTGGATATCCATAATAAGTGGTAAAAGGATATGAAAACGCATGAGGAGCAGTCGTCTTTGTGATATTTATTGCTCGTCCGGCCCAGTACGAGCCCTCCGAGACTTTATCCCTTGCCTGCTTTGTTGGAGCATTTACAGCCACAGGCAAATTGGGCCACAACAGTTGGATCGCTCTCTTGGCATATTCATCCGACTCTTCGGTGGCATTTACATTCCAATAAGATTCAATGCCCTGTGCCAAAGCATCGAAACCGGTACAGGCTGTCAGATATTTAGGATTGTTGTAAGTAAAAGGAGGATATACGATAGCTACATCAGGAAGGATGTCTGTATGTTCCACAGAATATTTGATTTTATCTTTATACAATACTGAAAAATGAGTAGCTTCACTACCCGTACCCGCTGTCGTTGGTAGGGCAATCAAGGGCAAAAGCTCTTTTTCTTTGAGAAACTTACACCCTGTCGCTTCACCTGAGTAAGAATAAAAGAAACGAAGCAATTTAGACATATCCAAAACACTACCTCCACCTATACCTACAATTAAAGAAGAATTGCTCGAGACCAACAGAGAAAGACCCTTCCGTACGTCCTCGATTTTGGGGTTTTCTTCAAAATCATAAAATTCTGTAACACTACAACGCAGAATTCCACAGACCTCATTCATCACCGCAGCCGCACCGCATGTTACATAAGATTTCTTCCCCCTCACCAAAAAAATACGCTCAGGAGCATATCTTCGTAAAACGGGTAAAAGCTCACTAATTGAGGAATCACCAAGAAAAAACTGCTGCCTCATTCAGTAAATGTATTATTTAAAAAGCGCATCAGTGCCTTCTTATTTTCAATGGGTGTAGTAGTGGGACGCCCTAAATCCTTGCGAGAACCTTTTTTAACTTTCACCTCCAAGAAAACAGGACCTTCCTGATTAGGCAATTCCTTAAGGACACCATGCAGTTCAGCACATTCCGATACTGAAAACACAGACCGATAGCCACAAGCCTTTGCCACCAAAGAAAGATTAACCTGAAGACCAACAGTCGGCTGACCGCCCACTGAATCATGGGCACCATTATTAAATACGACATGAACATAGTTAGCTGGATGTAAAGAGCCAATGACTGCCAAAGAGCCCATATGCATCAACACAGCACCATCACCGTCAAAACAATAAACTTTCCGGTCTGCTTGACGAAGGGCAATGCCTAAAGCTATCTGAGAAGCATGCCCCATAGAACCGACAGTCAGAAAATCCCTTTCATGACCCTGATTCACAGATTCACGATATTCAAACAATTCACGAGAAATCATGCCGGTGGTAGAAACTATTACGGAATCCGGCTCCAAAGAGGACGCTACGGTTTGAATGGCGGTTTCTCTATCCAGACTAAATTCATTGCTGCCCTGATTGTTGAGATTATAATCAGAAAAGGTTCCTTTCTGAATGACAAAAGCAAAAGACTCTTTCGTTTCATCCATATATGACTTGGCGGCATTTATCTGAAGGAGCATTTCTGCTTCAATCTGGGATAAGACAGTATACCTGATACCCATGGCATCAAGCAAGGATAAAGTCACTTTGCCCTGCTTCACATGCTGAGGTTCATCCTTTACACCGGGTTCACCACGCCAACCTATCAATAAAAGCATAGGAATATTGTAAACCTCTTTATCTGTCAGGGACATCAGAGGGTTGACAATGTTGCCTAAACCGGAATTTTGCATATAAACAACCGGAGTCTTACCTGTGGATAAATAATAACCTGCCGCAAGCCCTACAGCAGCACCTTCATTCGCAGCTATTATATTATGATCGGCAGATGAATGGTCGGTTATATACGCACAGATGTTCTTCAATAAGGAATCGGGAACACCTGCAAAAAAATCCATTTGAACGGACTTCAGGGATTCCACAAAATATCGGGGAGAAATCATAGTGATAATATTAATTGGAAAAGAAATGATTATTTTGTTCCGGGGATCAGTTCCAGAATTTCTTTAACCGGCATACACAATTCATTGGCCTCATAAGAACGGCCATTGGCCAGAATAGATTTAGCCGTATTGAGCATGGCGGGATAGGCACTGCGTAACATATGGTTGGCATAAATCACAATATTGACTCCCCAACCTGCCAATTCATCGTCTGTTATATGATTGTAAGTAGTAGGTACAACCACAATAGGTATAGACTTGTTTACCTTACGCAAAGCAGCACAGAACTCCTTGATGTCCGCACCTGATTTGTGTTTGCTATGGATCATGATGCCGTCAGCACCGGCTTCAATATAAGCCAAAGCACGTTCCATTGCATCATCCAATCCCTTACCTGCTATAAAGCTCTCGATACGGGCTATAATCATGAAATCATCAGTAACCTGAGCACGCTTGCCCGCTTTGATCTTGGCACAGAAACCTTCTATGGAATCTTGAACTTGAACCGCATCAGTACCAAATAAAGAATTTTTCTTCAAACCGACCTTGTCCTCTATTATAATAGCAGAGATACCAAGACGCTCCAATGTACGTACAGTAAATACAAAATGCTCGATTTTACCACCTGTATCGCCATCAAATATTACCGGTTTGGTCGTACATTCCAATGTATCATTAAGATCATGAAGACGGGTGGTCAAATCAACCGCCTCAATATCAGGCTTTCCCTTGGATGTAGAGTCGGTTAAACTGCTCGACCACATACCATCAAATTCACGCTTCACTCCATTGACTTCCACGCTGGTATTCTCGATAATCAAACCGGTCAAACCGCTATGAGACTCACATATACGGACTACTTTCTTGGCCTCAATCAACCGTCTTAAACGTTTCAAACGAATTTCAGGAGTCGTACCGATTTCCTTCAGCTTGGTGTTGAGCTGAGTAGAAGAAATGCCTTTAGTATAAGGCACATCGATTACCTTGCCTCCCCATTGAGATATTGTGGATATCACATGCTGGCGGGTCTCTTTCTGAACACCTTCTTTCCAGTCATCACCATGCACCACAAAGTCTGGTTTCAGCAACTCTAAGTTTGGAACATAGTCAAGCGTAGTTTGCGGAATAACAGCATCCACCCCTTTCAAATTCTGGACTATCAGAGAACGTTGCTCATAATTAAGATAAGGGAGACGCTTATAGCTCGCAATAGCGGCATCGGTCAATACACCAACTGTTACACTGCCTAATTTTTGGGCCTCATGAATAATATTCAAGTGCCCAGGATGGATGATGTCGGCACTCATGCCGACATAAACTTTCTTCTTTTCCATTACGATAGTCTATATTTAAATTTTATCAATTTCGAGATCTCATTATAGTGTCGTTCACAACTGCGATTATCCGTATAATAATGAACTACATCTTTAAATCTTCTCTGTTTATCAGGTACTGAAAAGTTATTCGTGACTTCGAGCAATAAATTTAAAAAACAGTTCATATCTTTAGGTGAATTTATAAACTCAAATAATTCAAAATCAAAATTTACATTACGCTCTGAAATATATTCAGACTCATCATAAGGAAGTAATATAATAGGCCTATCTAATAATAAAAAATCAAAAATAATACCTGAATAATCAGATATTAATCCATCAAAAATATTCAATATAGCCATTATATCTGCAACCTTATCTTCGTTTAATAATAGTATTCTTTTGCATGCTGTATAATTAGTTGCATTATTAATATCCAATTGATGAGTTCTTAAACAAATAATCATTTTATGCTTTTCTAAAAAATCCTCCAAACGATTTAAAGAAAAATCTGCAAAAGGGAAGAAAGTCGTTTTATGTTTATTTCTCCAAGTAGGAGCATACAAAAAAACTTTATCTACAGTTGGCAAATCCGGCCCGTAAAGAGATTGCAATATTTTCATTCTATTATTTAATTTCCATAATTGATCATTCCATGCTTGTCCCAATATTTTTACTTGATTTTGCTTTACAGCAAAACTTCTTGTCATAATTTGCTGGAACAACTCTGATGTAGCTGAAATTAAATCATACTTTGAGTAAATAAAACGTATAAGAATATTTTGAATCACTGAATTTTCTCCATTAGCAACACCTATACCTTTAAAAGGAATTCCATGCCACAAATTAACAACTACACGATTTCTATTTACATAAGGAATTCTAATCGGTAATCCTCCTGAAGTTATCCAAGTAAAAGCAGTAAAAATCAGCTTTAAATCTTGTTGTTTCTTGGTAGTTATAAAGAAATTTCCTATTGTACTATTCAAATGTTCTCTCAAACTATCATCATTGATTATAAAATACGATTTATAATCAGACTTCGTAAGAAAATATTCAAACAAATATTTTGAATTGAAATTATATTTTAGACCATTATAACCAGAGAAAATAACAACTTCCTTTTTTCTCGTAGAAAACTCATATAATAAATATGAAAGAAATAAACGAACAATGCGTACTACCATACAACTACTTTTTAGAACACAATCTTTTATACTCAAGTAAAGAAGTCTCCCCTATATCAACAGAATCGTTAATCTCATAAAGTTCACGAGCCGCTTTACGAAACTTATATGGATTTTCCCTATATTCTTTCAAAGCAGTCAGTAACATTGAAGCTAAACTATGTTGATCTAGTATAGAAGCCCAACCAGCTCCATGCTCTTTTATCATGGAACTCATGTTAGTCCCAGATGTTACAAAACATGGAGTACCAACAGACAAAGCCTCACTAATACTAAGTGGCATGGCTTCTGATCTGGACGTTAGTATATATATATCACTGTTCTTCAATAGTTCCATTTTATTCACTCCAAATACAGGCCCTCGATACTGTACTTTGGACCCTAAATTCAGATTTGAAATTCTTTTCAATAATTGCAATATATCCTTTTCTGAAGGAGGAATATTCTCGATATCAATAGATTTTTTATTTCCATACCCATAAAATGTCAAAGAAATATCTTCTTGTGCAAGATTCTCTCTTATAGAGTCCAAAGCATCAAATAAGACATCAAGACCTTTATAATAAAAATCAATTTTAGATAAATACACTATTTGAACACTATTCGCATGATACACATTTATCCTAAAAGAATATCTCGAAATTTGAATGGGATTGGGAACTATTATATATTTTTTGTCAATATACGCAGAATGTATTTGTTCTTCTTTAGATGTAAAACATAAAGATAATGCCCTATTAACAAAAGTATCTAAAAACAAGTACTTAAAAATCTTTTTCTTAATAATATTTTTTCTTAATGCAACTCTAGATAACCCACCGTGGCTAACTATTATATAAGGGATATGATATTTACAGCAAAAATAAAAAAGTAATATAAACTTCAGATTATAAACAGAATGAAATATTACAAGATCAAAACTACGTAACGTTTCTATATAATTACCCTTCATATATAAAACAGGGAATAAATATTTTTTATTTTTTGAGGAACTTTTCCGTAGTATAAACAATACATTCTTTATAGAGGCATCATATTTTATTTGTCGTTTAATAAGTTCTGGAATAACAGTGTTCATTCCCCCAGCATCAGAGTTAATATCAATATCAGACACATGCAGTATATTCATTTCTATTAGCTTTAAATGGATATTTAATTTTTAATAAAATTGCAGCAAAAAGAATTATAAAAAGAAACATATAAATATTTCTCAACAAACTGCTTCTTGATATATATATACAATTAGTTATTACATAGAATGACACTATAAGATATGTTCTATTTTGAGTTACTTTCCGTTCAAACCACCCAATAAAGTATCCTAATATGATTGAAAAAACACTCATAAAAACAAGTCCCATGTCATATAATTCCGCAATAAAACTAGATCCTAATCCATGTCCTTCTCGAAAGCCCTCAACTGAAATATTATATGCAACTGCATTGCCTAACAAGTTACTCATGCCATTAGCATCATAATATCCTGTATCTAAATTAAATATAGGAGCAAAAACAAAAGGAATATCTGATTGTAAATTATAATATTGAAGCAAAGGAAGAATATAAAAATTTGTAGATTGGGCATAAAAAAAATAGTTAAAAATAGATCTATTATCATCCAATAAAAATACGCCAGACTGTCTGAACAGTTGCACTAATAACAAAATAACGATACACACAACAGCAACAGATAACATAAATATCAATTTAGGAGGCTTATTCGCATAAAAACGATAATAGAACCATAACACAAATAAGAAAGAAAGAACTGCCCGATTTCTAACACCAATTAAAAAAAACAAACTAATTACCAATAAATATATCTTAGAAACCGACAAGAATTTCTTCTTAGAAGGTAATGAAGATAAAAATATAAAAAATCCAAACTCAAAAAAGAAACGAGATATTGAAATAAAAAATGGAATTGATAAAGAGGATGTATAATAAGCATAATATCCTTCAGTTAGCACTAGCTTTATTTCCATAAAAAACTTAAACAATGTAAAGGGCAGAAAAAAACAAAAGATAAAATATCCCCATTTTTGTAATCTATCAGAGTTTAAAATCGAAGAACTAATTTTATTATTTTTTACTGGCAAATAAAGAACAGAGCTTAAGCACCCTAAAAACATAGAATGCAAAATCACTAAATTTGAACATAGAGTAATATTTATCTGTTCTTCTGAAAACATAAAGAAAGTATTCATTAAGTTCCTTTCTAATAATGTATCCAAAGACACAAACAATGCTGAGACTTGAAATATAAAATAGCCTAAAAGGAATAGATTAAAAGCACTAAACAAGGCAAATATTCTTACACTTAAAAATGTTATATAAACAAAAGAGAGAATCAAATAATAAGAAAAAAACACATATGAGAATACCGATTCAATAGAGTTTATAATAAACAATAATACAGCAATAAAAACATTTATATACTGAACAGTTAATATAAATCGAAGATTCTCTCTATTTCTTATCTTATATAATTCCATGAATAATAAATACGTAATGAAAATTCCACAATCTTATGAATCAAGAAACTAAAAGACAGTAATAATATAGAGTTATCCACATATGCTAATAAAAATATCAGGCAAGGGAAAATAAGCAATGAACTATACAAAGAGCTTCTTATTAAACATTTTTCCAATGAATGCGCAACCATTATGTTATCCCCTATGAAAATTGATAAATTAGCAAAGATTGACGATAGAAGAATGATACTCAATGTAAAAAGAACTTCCAAAGAAGGAACAAACGAATAATATACTAATATATATGATTTAAGTAGTAGCAACAGGATAAATAAAGCAACACTAAAAAAGAATATAAATATCAAGATTTTTCTAATAAAGATTCGAGAATTTCTCACTGAAAATCTGCCTAATATCACAACACTTAATATTTGCGTTGGGATTACAATCACTGATAGAATCTTAAAAGATATATCCAGTAATGCTGCAGCAGACAAAGAAATAAAAGATGCACATAGTATATTATATAATTTATCCGATAACAATAAATTTATTTTACTTACAAAAAAAGGAGAAGATTGAATTAAAGTCCTTTTTAACGTTTTAACTCTAAGTTTTCTATAATAATGCAATTTATACTTAATAAAAGTATATAATAAAATAATCAAATTACTAATTACAAAAGAAAAAGAATAGAACAAAACATATCTATATCCATCACTATCATTTTTTACAAAAATATATGTAAGTACAAATATGACAAGAAACCTTAACACAGAAATACAAGGGAGAATTTTTACATCTTGTAAAATTACTAATAAATGACTAACAGAAAAAATTTCAGCTAAACAAACTAAAAGTAATACTAGTACATAAATATTTATATCTTCAGAAATTTCAAATATTTGTCCCCCCAAAAAATAAAGACTAACATAAAAAAGAAAAAGAACAAATCTTAATTGAATGATTCTTGATATAAATATAGAAATAGGATATATTTTCTGATAAAAAGAATATAATGGGATTTTTTTTAGAATAAGTAAATCCGATCCAAAATTTACAAATGAAACTCCTAAATATGCTATGGATTGAGCTAAAACAATTTTTCCATATTCAGCACTCCCAATCTTATCAATTAAATATGGAATAACAATTATTCCAATTAAGCTATCCAACCCTCTATTAGCAACAAGAGAGATAAAATCCTTCACAATACGATTAGATAATATATTCATTAAAGATATTCCCAAAACAATAACAAAATCATATATTCAAAATTTGGAATATTAGTAAAGGATAGGTAGGAAAACAAAGCAACATATAACAAGAAGATTGCATACATTCACAACGAAACAACATACGTGGAGAGATTTTTTTTAAATCATTTATTCAATAATAATACAACTATATAACTATTTCCTTCTATTATTACATAAAGCATTAAACCTCTTAAGCATAGTCTACAAATATCTTGTGTCACATATTCTACCTTCATTGAAATTTTACAAAGAGCGTCATATACAAAATAACAATCAAGGAAGAAATCAATCAATATGTGATCTTACATACCATACTAGTAGCATAAATAAACATACTTAAGATTAATCAAGTTAACTTTAACACAACATTAAAGTTAACTTCTCACCATCAATGAAGTTAACATCATAACTGCAAGAAACTAACTTCTTGCAAATAGAATATATATCACTTATTTTTCGCCTTAACATTGTTAAAGCATAGGAAAGTATTTCTTTGACAAAAACTTGAACGAATAAATGCCTTACCCGCGTCTCACATAGCTCACCGGCACACTAACCAATGCGCACCCCAATTCCTGCAATCTCACAGCGATATAATATTTACTTTCGTATTTCACCATTTCGCCGCGGATACCCTGCATGCTTCCTTTTGCCACAGTTACCATAGTTCCCGGAGCAATCGGTTCATTAACCATTAATATAGAAGTGTCGGAAAGGTCGACCATGAAGCGAAAGTCCGCCATTTGTTGGTCGGGAATGATGAGAGGGGCATTAGTGCCGCGTTTACTAAAGAAATGATGAACATTGGGAGCATGTTCTACAATGGTAAGTTCAGGACGGGAAAGACAGACAAAAAGCATACCGCTAATTATCGGTTTAGTCACTTTTATACGCTTTCCGGCATGTTCCCGATAGACATCCTGCACAGGTAAATAAATTTCTATACCTTGCTCACGAAGCCACGACTCTACTCTGAATTCAGTATTGTGGCGAACATAAACAGCATACCAATGCCTATGAACCGTAGTAGTTAACAAATGCTAATAATAAATTATTAATAGTTTAGTAATAAGCGTTTTATGATTTCACTGAATTTGAGCTATTTTTATGGCTCCGCCGAACGTAGCTTTCACTACGTCTCTTTTTAAGAATGGTATTTACGTCCACGATTAGTTCGTTTTGTGAGCGCAAAGATAAACACTCCGCATGGAACTACAAAATATTTGATAGATAAAAAGTTTTGAATTAACATAATCTTCTTCCACGTACATCGAACATTATTCCCCTTTTTCGTTTATCTTTGTACACCCTTTCCAACGTACAAAGGAGAGGAAATCTTCAGCAAGTCTCAGAAAGACAGGAAGAAAAAAGATATTTTATTAATTAAAACACTAACTAAAAATCAGAAAATTATGGCAATGCATACATGGTTTGAGTGCAAAATCCGTTACGAAAAAACAATGGAAAACGGAATGAACAAGAAAGTAACCGAACCTTATTTGGTAGACGCACTCAGCTTTACAGAAGCAGAAGCACGCATCATCGAGGAAATGACTCCATTCATCTCAGGAGAGTTTACCGTATCAGACATCAAACGGGCAAATTATAGTGAATTGTTCCCTTGTGAAGAAGACGCGGCCGACCGTTGGTTTAAATGCAAATTGGTCTTCATCACATTGGATGAGAAAAGCGGTGCAGAGAAGAAAACATCCACCCAAGTACTGGTACAGGCCGCTGACTTACGCGATGCTGTGAAGAAGTTGGATGAAGGCATGAAAGGCACAATGGCCGATTATCAGATTGCATCCGTAGCGGAAACTGCCATTATGGATGTATATCCGTACAGTGCAGAACCGAATGACAAACCTGAAGTATAGGAAAGGGAGAAGCAAATAATAGAAATTGAAGATTTTATTGTGTATACATTATTATATTATATACGATGAGTATTGCAGAAAACATTAAAAAAGTGCTGAACGAGTTGCCTCAAGGAGTGCAACTGGTAGCTGTTTCCAAGTTTCATCCCAACGAAGCGATAGAAGAAGCTTACAGCGCAGGGCAACGTGTGTTCGGAGAAAGCAAAGTACAGGAGATGACTGCCAAATACGAAAGCTTGCCGAAAGACATCGAATGGCATTTCATCGGACATCTGCAAACTAACAAAATCAAATATATCATACCCTATGTATCACTGATTCATGGCGTAGATTCCTATAAATTACTCACCGAAATCAATAAACAGGCAGCCAAGGCAGAGCGTACCGTAAACTGCCTGCTGCAACTGCACATCGCACAGGAAGAGACGAAATTCGGTTTCAGCTTCGATGAATGTCGGAAAATGCTTGCTGCCAATGAGTGGAAACAGCTTAAGAACATCCGGATATGCGGCTTGATGGGCATGGCAACAAACACAGATAATACCGAACAAATCAAAGCCGAGTTTTGTTCATTAAGTAGCTTCTTTCAAGAAGTAAAAGCCACATGGTTCGCTGATGCGGAATGGTTCCGGGAGTTGTCTATGGGAATGTCACACGATTATCACGAAGCAATCGCCGCGGGCAGTACTTTAGTACGTGTAGGAAGTAAAATATTTGGAGAAAGAATATATTAATAACTAATAACTATTATCATGGCAACATTAGAAACTACTTTTGCAGGGTTGAAACTTAGAAATCCGATTATTATCAGCAGTTCCGGACTTACTGACAGTGCAGCCAAGAATCAGAAGCTTTATGAAGCCGGTGCAGGCGCTATCGTACTCAAGTCTCTTTTTGAGGAACAAATCATGATGGAAGCCGACTGGCTGGGAGATCCTAATATGTACCCGGAAGGAAGCGATTATCTGGTGGGATATATACGCGAGCACAAATTAGGTGAATATTTGAATTTAATCAAAGAGAGCAAGAAAGTTTGTGACATTCCTATCATTGCCAGTATCAACTGCTATCGGGATGCTGATTGGATTGAATTTGCCAAAAAGATAGAAGAAGCCGGCGCAGACGCTTTGGAGGTCAATATCCTTGCTTTGCAAACCGATGTACAATACACATACGGTGCTTTCGAGCAACGCCACATCGACATCCTGAGCCACATCAAAAAAACAGTAAACATCCCTGTTATCATGAAATTGGGAGACAACCTTACCAATCCGATAGCTCTTATCGACCAGCTTTATGCCAACGGGGCAGCGGCAGTGGTAATGTTCAACCGTTTCTACCAACCGGACATTGATATTGAGAAAATGGCCCAAAGCGCCGGAAACGTATTCAGTACAGATGCAGACTTGTCCAAGTCTTTACGCTGGATAGGCATTGCCTCCGCAGCAGTCAACAAGCTGGACTATGCAGCATCGGGCGGCATACATGCTCCCGAAGGAGTAGTGAAAGCTATCCTGGCAGGTGCTTCGGCAGTAGAACTATGCAGCGCACTCTATCTGAATTCCTATGCTGTCATTAGTGAATACACCCGCTTCCTGAACACATGGATGGACCGCAAAGGAATGGAAAATATCAATCAGTTCAAAGGCATGCTGAATGTCAGCGACCTGAATGGTGTAAATACATTTGAACGTACACAATTCCTGAAATACTTTTCATCACACAAATAAAAAGGAGTTGATACCATAAAAAAACGGATGATGCATCTTCAATGAACGCATCATCCGTTTTTTAATTCATAACCTCGTTAATTCAAATCCTTTTTTATCTTCATTTCTTCTTATCCAACACTTCAAAACAAGAATTCTTGCTGACAAATTCGGGAACGATATCCTTCATGGCAGCTACGATTTTCATCTGATCATAAGTATAGCTGACATCAATCAACTTCTGGATACGCTCATTCACTTCATCATAGTCGTACTCGCGCACAGTAGCAATCATAATTTTTTCATGATAAGTGGGCTTAGTAAGTTCTTTGACATTCAGCAACTCCTCGTACAACTTCTCACCATGGCGCAAACCCGTAAATTCTATCTTGACATCCGTACGCCCGGAAAGGCTGATCATTCGCTTGGCCAAGTCCACAATACGCACCGGCTTACCCATATCGAAAATATAGATCTCTCCCCCATTTCCCATGCTTCCGGCTTCAAGTACCAAACGACAGGCTTCGGGGATAGTCATAAAATAGCGTATAATTTCAGGATGCGTCACAGTCACAGGGCCTCCACGCTGTATCTGATCGCGAAAACGAGGAATCACCGAACCATTCGAACCCAGCACATTACCAAAACGCGTAGTGATGAACTGAGTGACATGTCCGCCCTCTGCCAGCAATTTCTTTGCCAGTGACTGCACATATATCTCACAAATACGCTTGGAGCATCCCATCACATTAGTAGGATTCACTGCCTTATCCGTAGAAATCATCACAAACTTCTCCGCACCATACTTCACAGCCAAGTCGGCAACCGTTCTCGTACCGTAAACATTTACCTGAATAGACTCGGACACATTGTCCTCCATCATCGGCACATGCTTGTAGGCTGCCGCATGGAAAATGTACTGAGGCTTGTAACGTCTGAAGATTTCCTCCATACGCGTCACATTGGAAATATCGGCAATGATAGTCTCGGCATCAATATCCCTCCAACGGTCTTGCAACTCCAGACGGATGTCATGCAAAGGAGTTTCAGCCTGGTCCACAAGAATCAGTTTATAAGGATTGAAAGAAGCCACCTGACGCATAATCTCACTACCGATAGACCCGGCAGCACCTGTAATCATCACTCGCTTGCCTTCCAAATGAGAAGCAACTTTGTGAATATCAATTTCGATAGGATTACGTTGCAGCAAATCCTCTATTTGAATTTCTTTCAGCTGGGTACGATCCAGAAATTGATTGTTCCACTCGCTCAATGGAGGAGCCGTCATCAGCTTTATGTTATGTGCCAACAGGCGGTCTGCCATATCAGAATGTTTGAGCGCTTCCATTTTTGCAGGAGAAATGATAATGGTATGCACATCCCGGTCATCCAGATTCTCAATCAACGTGTCATCATTAGGGAAAACCTTAACCCCCATCATCACCTTGTTGATCAGTTCCGGTTCATCGGCTATGAAACCGCGCAGGCGGTAATGATTACGAAGACTGACACGCAATGCCTTTGCAATATTTACTCCGGCCTCTTTGGCTCCATAAATAAACACATTGGCACTGCGAGAACCATCAAAATTCAACGCTTCGAAGAAGATCTTCACAACAATGCGGGAACATGCCATCATGGCAAAACTGATGATATAGGACATGAACAGCACCGTTATGGGAGCCACATTTATGTTTGTGAAGCTTTTCACCACTATACTCGCTATCAGCAGCAATGCATACGACACAGTCAGTGCCACGAAGATGCGCATGATATCTACAAACGATGAAAAGCGAAGGACATTAGAGTATGTACGGAATGCCCTGAAAAATATCAGGTTTACGGCTACTGTACATACAATCGTTACGTCTATGGACGACGACTCCGAAAAAAGACTCCGAAAATCATATCGCAGTGCATAAGCCAGCAAACTGGATACAACAATAATAAGGACATCTATCAATAGAACAGTCCATATCGGTAATACCTTTGCTGAAAGGTACCGATGAAAAAAGTTTCGCTTCATCACGTTTGACAGTTTTTGTTTTAGGCACCGCAAAGATACACTATTTTTTATCAAAGCGAAGAAGAATTTGATAAAATATTACATCAGGTTACTTGCTAACTCACTCAACTGGCTACGCTCCCCTTTCACCAAATTGACATGAGCAAACAAATTCTGATCCCTCATGCGATCTATCATGTAGACAAGCCCGTTGGACTGGCTATCCAGATAAGGTTGGTCAATTTGCTGAATATCACCCGTAAACACCATCTTGGTTCCCTCTCCGGCACGCGTTATAATGGTTTTGATTTCGTGAGGAGTAAGGTTTTGCGCCTCGTCAATGATACAATAAGTCTCGCTCAGGCTACGTCCGCGAATAAATGCCAAAGCCTCAATAACAAGCTGGTCACTTTTCTGCATATCTTCCAGACGTTTCACCTCGCTCGAATTGGAAGCGAACTGATGCTTGATTACGTTCAAATTATCAAACAAAGGTTGCATGTAAGGAGCCACCTTTTCATTGGCATCACCCGGCAGAAAACCGAGATCCTTATTGGACAATGCAACGATAGGACGTGCCAACAAAATTTGTTTATAATCCGTCAGTTTGCCTAAGGCTGCAGCCAATGCCAACAGGGTCTTACCTGTCCCCGCCTTACCGGTAAGAGCTACCAACTTGATATTCGGATCATTCAGCACTTCAAAAGCAAAACTCTGTTCGGCATTGCGCGGTTCAATACCATAATTCTTCGTCTTGTTTACGCGACAAATGGAATGGGTAAAAGGATTGTAACGGGCAAGTACGCTGCTACGGTCGCTCTTCAATACAAAACATTCATTAGGATGAATAATATCTTTAAAATCGAACTCGCTAATATCCAATCCTTCTTTAGAGGAATAGATACGATCGATCAAAGTGGGGTCGACACCTTCGAACACCTCGTTCGATTTTTCAAATATATCTACATTTATTACCTTATCATTGATATAATCCTCACACAGCAACCCGATAGAACGTGCTTTCATGCGAAGATTGACGTCTTTGGTGACAAGAATGGACTTCATTTTCGGTTTCTTCTCCGTCAGCCAGTCAACGACGGACAGTATCTGATGATCGGGAATCCGTTCCGGGAAAGAGTTGTGCACACGCGATGAATCTATCGAACCGGCAACCACAAACAAACGTCCTAAACCTTCACCCAACGGAGCACCTTTAGTAAAGAGGTTGTCGTCGGTGATCATGTCAAGTTCCCGAACAAACTCACGAGCATTGAAATTTATCTGTTCGTTACCTTTCTTGAATTTATCAAGTTCCTCAAGTACTACAATGGGAAGATAAATGTCATTCTCTTGAAAGTTCTTCAAACAATTATAGTCGTGAAGGATAACATTGGTATCAATCACAAAATTTTTTTTAGCTCCCATACTCTTCAGATTTAAATGGTTTATAACTTCACCGGCAATATTAAAATAAAACAAGCATGCACACTTAAGCAAAATTGCCTTATCTTTGCCGTTTCTAAAGATAACACTTTAATGAAGAGAAAGGATTACTTTCCCGTTAATTTTTATGAAAGATGAACTATCAGAACACTTTAACTTACTTATATAACAGTGTGCCCATGTTCCAACACATAGGCGGCGCGGCATACAAAGAGGGATTAGAAAACACGCAGGTACTGGACAAGCACTTCGGACATCCCCACCATTCATTCCGCACAATTCATGTGGCGGGCACTAACGGCAAAGGCTCTTGTTCGCATACGCTGGCCGCCATACTGCAAGAAGCCGGATATCGTGTGGGGCTTTATACTTCTCCTCATTTGGTAGATTTCCGCGAGCGCATCCGCATAAACGGACAGCCTATACCGGAAAAATATGTAGTGGATTTTGTAGAAAAAGAACGGGATTTCTTTGAACCGCTGCATCCTTCGTTCTTCGAACTGACTACCGCCATGGCATTTCGTTATTTTGCCGATGAAAAAGTGGATGTAGCCGTCATAGAAGTGGGATTGGGCGGCCGTTTGGACTGTACAAACATCATTCATCCGGATTTGTGCATCATTACTAATATCAGTTTCGACCACGTCCAGTTTTTGGGAGATACACTGGCGAAAATAGCAGGAGAAAAGGCCGGCATCATCAAAGCCGGTATTCCTGTTGTCATCGGAGAAACCACGCCCGAAACCAAACCGGTTTTCCTGCAAAAAGCGGCAGAAGAGAAAGCTCCGATCATTTTCGCAGAAGATACGATGAAAAATGATTATCCTAAGATGAAAACAGAGTTGCAAGGACTCTACCAGATAAAGAACACGCGCACTATCCTCGCCGCCTTGCCGCTGTTGAAAGAAGCCGGTTACCAGATAGACGAGCAAAGCATACGCAGCGGTTTTGCCCATGTCTGCGAACTGACAGGACTAATGGGACGATGGCAGAAACTGCAGGATGCCCCCACCCTGATATGCGACACCGGGCACAACGTAGGCGGCATCACATACATTGTAGAGCAACTGAAACAACAGACTTATCGCCAACTTCATATTATAATAGGTATGGTGAACGACAAGGACATCAGCGGTGTGCTCTCCTTGCTTCCCAAAGATGCCACCTATTATTTCACCAAAGCCAGCGTGAAACGCGCCCTCCCAGCAGAAGAGCTATGCAAACTCGCCGCACAAAACGGACTGCAAGGAAGTTGCTATCCGGATGTTCCTGCCGCTGTGACTGCCGCACAAGAAAAAAGCCACCCGGAAGATTTCATCTTCGTAGGTGGCAGCAGCTTTATTGTAGCGGACTTATTAACGAACCGCAATACACTCAATCTCCACTAAGGCATCTTTCGGTAGTGCCTTTACGGCAACTGCCGAACGTGCCGGAAAGGCTCCGTCAAAATAAGTGGCATACACCTTGTTCATATCGGCAAACAAGGACATATCCGCTAAAAAGACGGTAGTCTTCACGATATTCGCCATGCTCAATCCTGCTTCTTCCAGGATGTGCTTTACATTCTCCAACGATTGGCGGGCCTGTGCCTCTGCTCCCTCCGCCATTACTCCGGTAGCTGCATCAATAGGTAGCTGACCTGAGACAAAAACCATTCCATTCGCTTCAATCGCTTGGCTGTAAGGGCCTATTGCGCCCGGAGCCTTTTGGCTACAAATCACTTTCTTCATAATCTTCTACTCTTTTTTTATCTATTCATTATCAAGTATATCACATTCTTTTATAACATTCTCAAAAAAAATCAGCAAAGTCATGCAGTATTTCCAAGAACGGTGCATTTATTAGATGAATACACAAAAGAAATTTACACATATAACCTGTTAATACCTAGACTTAACTTTTATTTTAGTATGGGGAAGTTTCCCAAACAAAGGCTCTGCTTGCGAAAGCAGGGCCTTTATATTATTATCTATATGCTATTTACAGTGTTTCTCAATCAGCTCATCCACATTCGGATCACCCAAATCCTTTGCCTTGGCAAAGCTCTGGCACGCTTCCTGTTTCTTCTTCATCTGTAACTGTGCAATTCCCATAAGACGATAGGCCTCGGCATATTTAGGATCGATTGCCAAAGCATCCTGCAATATTTTCAAGGCTTCTTCATTGCGTCCAACACGAATATTGACAACAGCAAGTTCAGCACGATAAGTCAAATCTTTCGGGTTCAACTCAATGGCTTTCTCCAAATCATTCAGTGCACGCTGGAATTGCTTGGCTTTCAAAGCAGCCTGTTCACGATAATAATAGAACACATCATTTACCTTACCGTTCACCGTTTTATAATAAGCATCATAGTCGAGCATCGCGGCACGCGCCTGATTTGCATTCATACGTGCCTGAGCACGTTCCAACAGATAAGGAGCAGCTTCTTCCGTATACGGCTCATTGAAATGTGTCATACAACTATCCATGAGTGCCAAAACTTCCTCGGCAGGTGCTTTCATCAGCTCTTTAGTCTTGGCTGCGCTAAAGAAAGTCGCTGCCGATGCCAAATCAGATTGGTTGACCTTTTCGTAACAGGCCAGCGCTGCCGGATAATCTTGCTTTGCAAACAAAATGTCACCCTCTACCTGCACATACACCGGTAGTTCTTGAAGAGCAATCGCTTTTCTGATTTCATCTGCTGCCCTGTCGTAAGACCAGTCCTTATAAGGCTTCTCCGGACTGCTCAGCATGTAGTTATATATCAATTTGGCACGATTGTAATACACATCGTCTTTCTTCTGGGCCACACTCAGCGCCTTATCCATATCGGCCTCTACTTTTTCCATCGAAGCATCGTCTTTGGACCGGTACAGCTGATTAGTGGCACGCCTCATATAGCCGTCTGCGCTATTGGGATATTCGGCAATAAAATCATCCAACAGCTGGGCATACTCATCCTGACTAACTTGCGAGGAAACCATGAAAAGGAACACCAACGCTTCTTCTTCCGTATCAGGTAATGCTTTTTTGATGCCGATATTCTTTAAGGTCATATCTCCGAAAGAGAATGCCGATACGCTTTGAGCCATTGCAAAGTTGGCATCAACCGCATAACAGATCGTAGCGGTATCAGCGCCGGATGATTTCTGTGCAAGAGCAAAAACTTCTCCTTCTTCGGTCATAACAGGACAGCTCACCATCTTATCTTTCAGACTCAAGTTGAGCGTATAGTAATAATATTTCTCAGAAAACTTATCCGCAGCCTTCACCTGACCGGCTGTATAGGAACGGTCTTTCTGGGTTGAATAAGGCAAGATATATACATTAGCACCCACTGCCGGAGATACGGCTGCCAAATTTAGTGCAGGCACTTTCTTGGCTGATATGTCTACGCGAAACTTAATGACATCGTACATATCATTTGCACCCAGAATAGAGACCACCGGCATCTGTACGCCCGCCGAATTCACCACTACCGCCCGCTGTGCTCCCTTAAACAAGGAATAATCGGACAAGGCAATGCCATCTTCCGTTACGAAGAATCCGTTACCGGTATTCAAAATCTTGTCATTCTCTCCATAAGTAACCACCGAGAATACGGCACGCTTAGCTTTCTCCACCCATTTGGGGGCTTGTGCTACACTCCACTGCGCTAAAAGGCACAGAGTGAAAAGCAGGAAAATCTTCTTTTTCATATTTAGTTGGTTCTTTGTTTCACAGCTTCATAAATCAAGATTCCGGCCGCAACAGATACATTCAGGGACTCGATCGTTCCCAACATCGGAATCTTTACCCATTCATCGCATAGCGCAAGATTATCATAGGAAACTCCTTTGTCTTCGGCTCCCATAATGATGCACATAGGACCTGTATAATCGGCTTTCGTATAGTCATAATCACCTTTCTCCGTAGCCGCCACAATGTGGAATCCACTATTCTTAAGGTACTGCAAGGTATCTTTCAGATTCTGTTCCCGGCATACGGGTAAGGTGTGCAATGCGCCAGCCGAGGTTTTCACTGCGTCAGCATTTACCGTCACACTGTTCTTGGCAGGAATAATAACGGCATCGACTGCCGCACACTCACAAGTACGGGCTATCGCTCCAAAATTACGTACATCCGTTATGCCATCCAGCATAACAAACAAAGGATTCTTGCCTTCTTCAAAAAGAAACGGCACTAAATCTTCCGTTTTCTGGTAGGTTACGGCAGAAACAAATGCTATCACACCTTGATGATTTTTACGCGTAAAGCGGTTGATACGCTCTACCGGCACACGCTGCACAGGAATCAAAGTTCCTTTTAAAGCGGCAAAGAGTTCTTTGGACAAATCACTTTGAATATCCTTTTTGACCAATATTTTGTCGATGTCCTTACCTGCTTGAATAGCTTCTATAACGGCACGAACGCCGAAAATCATTTCACTTTTATCTATCATTGTATCTTATTGTTTTTTGTTCTACTTTAGCCTGCTAAAGTCCTATACTACGGTCATAAACTTCTACTTTACAACCGCAGAGTACTACATTCTTCAGGCGATGCCTAACAGTGCCTTTGCATTGTTCAGCGCGGCATCAGTCAAGGTGGCACCACTCAGCATATGAGCAATTTCCTCTATCCGTTCTTCGTCAGCCAAACGACGAATATGACTGTTGGTTTCCGTCTCATTATCCTGCTTGTACACCTTATAATGAGCACGTCCGCGAGCTGCAATCTGCGGCAAGTGAGTGATGCTGATAACCTGACGGTCGCTATCCCCCATTTCCTGCATAATGTCCGCCATACGATCGGCTATCTCGCCGGAGACTCCGGTATCTATTTCATCGAATACAATAGTGGGCAATTTCACAGCTCCTGCTATCATTGCTTTGACGGACAGCATGACGCGGGCTATCTCCCCCCCCGAAGCCACCGAAGATATACTCTGCAAAGCTCCGTTCTTATTGGCAGAGAAAAGGAAGTTCACCGTATCCGCACCATGTACCCCCGGCTCCTTACGTGCTCCTATTTCCACCCGGAAGCGAACATTAGGCATACCCAAAGGTATCAGACGGGCGGCCATTTGTTTTTCAACCTCACGAGCAGCAGCAGTACGCAATTTAGTAAGTACGGCAGCCTGTTTCTTCACCTTACTATATAATGCTTCGCTACGAACCTTCAGTTCTTCAATCTGCTCGTCCGATGAAGTGATATTGGCAAGCTTAGCCGCATAATCATCTGCCAAAGCCAAAAGCTCATCTACCGTAGTGACGCGATGTTTTTGCTGAAGTGTATAAATCAGATTCAAGCGGTCATTCACCTCTTCCAAACGGACAGGATTAAATTCTATTTCTTCCTCCTTTCCAGAAACCTCCTGAGAGATATCTTTCAACTCAATATAGCTGCTTTCCAGTCGCTCGGCAAGCTCTCCGGCAGAAGGATATACTTTCTGTAACCCCAACATCGTGTTCAGACATTCTTTCAGAGCAGAAAGCAAACCGCCTTCATCGGAGTTCATCACCTGTCCGGCACGAAACAACCCGGCTTTTATTTCTTCTGCATGACTCAGTGTATCCGCCTCCTGTTCCAGTTCTTCCTGTTCTCCGGCGGCCAACTGTGCATCTTCCAACTGCTCCAGCTGAAAACGGATATAATCTTCATCAGCCTTATTTTGTTCGGCAAGGACGATAAGATCTTCCAAATCCTGCTGCACCTGTTTCCATTCCCGGTGCAAAGACTGATAGTTGTTCAGTTCTTCTTCATCATGCGCCAGTATGTCCAATACATTCAGCTGAAACCCTTCTTTGTTCAACAATAAATTTTGATGTTGCGAGTGCACGTCAATCAACTGTTCGCCCAATTCTTTCATCTGCACCAGCGAAGCGGGCGTATCATTAATAAATGCACGACTTTTACCCGAAGCGTAAACTTCACGACGAAGGATACATTCATCCTCATATTCCAGTTCATTTTCTTCAAAGAAAGGCCGCATGCCATAACCGGCAATTTCAAAACGGGCTTCAATCACACATTTTGCAGCCCCTTGCCTGATAGACTTCACATCGGCACGCTGTCCCAACAGCAGACCGATAGCTCCCAGAATAATGGACTTTCCGGCCCCCGTTTCACCAGTAATCACCGAGAAACCGCTACCAAAATCTATATCGAGTTTCTCGATAAGCGCATAATTCTGTATGTATAGAGAACGCAACATTTTATTAAATTAAGAATTAAGAGTTCATCACTTCCACCAAATGGTCGATGATATCCGCAGCCACTTCCGCTTTGGACTTTAACGGATAATCCTTTTTACCACTCCGGTCTATGATACTGATTTTATTGGTATCGCAGCGAAATCCGGCACCTTTGTCATTCAACGAGTTGAGCACAATAAAGTCCAGATTCTTACGCTTCAGCTTATCTTCGGCATTATATTGTTCATTGTTGGTTTCGAGGGCAAACCCTACCAATATCTTACCGGGATACCTCTCTTTCATCTCTCCCAAGCAGGCAGCAATATCCTGCGTAGGTTTCAGGTTCAAAGACATGTCTCCGGTCTTTTCCCGCTTTATCTTTTTATCGGCAACCTGTTCCGGCGTGTAATCGGCAACAGCAGCAGCCATAATGGCAACATCAACATTGTAAAACAAGGATGTGGCCGCATCGAACATCTGTCCAGCAGACTCCACACAAAGATGCTGATGCATGGGATAATGAGTGTGTAGTTGCACAGGGCCGGAAACCAAAATAACTTCCGCCCCTCTCGCCGCACATTCATCGGCAAGCGCAAAGCCCATTTTGCCCGATGAGTAATTACCGATGAAACGCACCGGATCAATTTTCTCATATGTCGGTCCTGTAGTTATCATAATCCTTTTCCCTACCAGTTCACCCTCTTTCGCTGCAAAGAATTCCTCCAAATGACGGATTATTACTTCCGGTTCCTCCATTCTCCCTTTGCCAACCAAATGACTCGCCAACTCACCTGTTCCCGGCTCTATAATATGATTGCCATATGAACGGAGCGTCTCCAAATTCTTTTGGGTGGACAGATGAGCATACATATCCAAATCCATTGCCGGGGCAACAAAGACGGGAGCTTTAGCAGACAGATAGGTAGTTATCAGCATATTGTCGGCAACACCATTTGCCATTTTGCCGATGGTGGAAGCCGTAGCCGGAGCTATCAGCATGGCATCCGCCCACAAGCCCAAATCCACATGGCTATTCCACGTACCGTCACGCTGTGCAAAAAACTCGCTAATGACAGGCTTGCTCGTCAATGCCGACAAGGTAATAGGAGTTATAAATTCTTTTCCCGCAGGAGTTATAACGACTTGCACTTCTGCTCCTCGTTTTATAAGTCCACGAATGATGTAGCAGGCTTTATAGGCAGCAATGCTTCCTGTAATACCCAGCACTATTTTCTTTCCTTTCAGTGGATTTGCCATGAAATCTAATTACTAAGTTTTTAATTATAAGTGCAACATTTCTTGCCAGCGTACCCGTTACTTCTGAGTAAATTCACGCAAACGGATTTTAGTCAGCATAGCTTTGGTATTCAGTGTAAAATCACTGTTCAGTATCCAACTGTAATACCCCGGATCACGTCTCAACACATCAGCCACCGACATACCCTTATATTTGCCAAAGTTAAATACTTCCACCCCTTTATCATCGTAAACCATACGTCCTGCAAAGTCTACATTCTTGTTGAAACTGGAATAATCCGACAAGAAAGCCACATCATTTTGCAATTCAGGATAACGATCCAGTTGTGACATCAGCACCTCATAGGTTGCACGTGTATCGGCCTCTGCCGTATGGGCATCTTCCAGATTCTTACCGCAATAGAATTTATAAGCAGCAGACAAGGTGCGTTGCTCCATTTTATGGAAGATAACCTGCACATCCACAAACTTACGGCGGCTCATGTCAATGTCCACATCTGCACGCAAGAATTCCTCCGCCAATACCGGAATATCGAAACGGTTGGAATTGAAACCCGCAAGGTCACAGCCTTCAATATCATTGGCAATACTGCGTGCCACTTCCTTAAAGGTCGGACAATCCGCCACATCTTCATCATAAATGCCATGAACGGCAGAAGCTTCTGCCGGAATATGCATTTCGGGATTGATGCGCATGGTCTTGGATTCCTCATTCCCGTTGGGATATACCTTGAGATAACAGATTTCGACTATTCGGTCGGAGTTGATATTTGTTCCCGTAGTCTCCAAATCAAAAAAGACAATCGGATTTTTCAGATTTAACTTCATTGCTCTATTTTTATTGTTGATACGAAGACGAGTTGACCATTAACTGAAAGAGAGTTCATGCAATGTCCTCTCCCTGCCTTGTTAACCGGTCAACCCGTCTTCGTATCAACAGTATTTATTATTAATCATTCAGCATCATAGGCATCAACAACATCAGCAGATCTTCGTTTTCTTCCTGTTCTACCGGGACAATGACACCGGCGCGTGACGGGTCAGCCAGTTCGATAACTACTTCATCCGCAGATATATTATTCAGAATATCAATCAGGAAAGTAGACTTAAAACCAATACTCATCGGATTACCGGCATACTGGCATGTCTGTGTTTCCTCTGCTGAAGTGGAGAAATCAATGTCCTGTGCAGAAATCACAATCTGGTTCTCCTGCATACGAAGTTTGATGAGGCTACTTGCCTGTGAGGAAAAAATAGACACACGACGCAGTGCACCAATCAACTGCTGACGGTCTACCGTCACTTTATAGGGATTGTTCTGCGGAATTACCGAATTATAGTTCGGATAGCGTCCTTCAATCAAACGACACACCATACGGTAGTTCTCCAATGTCACAACGGCGTTACGTTCATCAAATTCGATAGTTACCATGCCCTGCTCTTTCGGCAACAAGTTCTTCATCAAGTTGGCAGGTTTCTTGGGCAGAATGAAAGCTGCACGTTCGTTGCCCTTAGCCGCCAGCGTCTTACAACGCACCAGCTTATGGCCGTCAGAAGCTACCATTGTGATATCTTCAGTCGTAATATCGAAATAAATACCGTTCATAACAGGACGCAGTTCATCATCAGCAGTAGCAAACACCGCGCGGTTGATGCCGCCCAGTAGCACCTGTGCATCCATTTCCACACGAACAGCGTTGTCGCCCAACATAGCCGACTGCGGGAATTCATCCGCATTCTGTCCCATCAGGCTATATTTACCGTTCTGATACTGTACCGTAATCTCCAAAGAGTCTGTGTTGATGTCAAACGTCAACGGCTGTTCGGGAATCTCCTTTAAAGCATCCAACAAAGTCTTGGCAGTCACAGCAAAACGTCCGTCAGTATCACTTTCGTTCACTTCGACCGTAGTAACCATGGTTGTTTCGCTATCAGAAACAGTTACAGACAGTGTTCCGTCTTGTAGTTCAAAGAGGAAACAATCCAAAATAGGCAGCGCATTCTTCGAATTAATCACGCGGCTGATAGCCTGCAAATGGCTGGAGAGCGCAGTACTCGAAACGATAAATTTCATATATTCTGTGTATTTAAGTTTTAATTTCAGCTAACTTGTTAACTAACGGACAAAGTTAAAAAAAGAATTCCCTACGACAAAGAAATAGTAAGAAAAAACAGCCGTTTATTCGTTTCATATCCCTAAAAAATTGTAACTTCGCCGCATCATTTAAAAAGAGAACAATGGAATTTACAGGAAAAATCATCGCTATACTCCAGCCCAGAGGCGGAGTTTCCAAAGCATCAGGTAATGAGTGGAAAGCACAGGAATACGTCATCGAAGATCATGGACAATATCCGCGTAAAATGTGTTTCGACGTATTCGGGGCAGATAAAATAGAGCAATTCAACATCCAAATGGGTGAAGAATTGACAGTTTCTTTTGATATAGATGCACGCCAATGGCAAGACCGTTGGTTCAATAGTATTCGTGCATGGAAAGTAGAACGTGTCAGCGCCGCTGCTCCTGCAACGGGTGCACCGGTTCCACCGCCCGCACCTTCCGCAGCCCCGGAATTCCTGTCCGGAGATGCGAAAGATGACTTGCCTTTCTAAGGTGGAAGCAGGGAATTAAGAAATAAAAAAGAACCATGCATATATCTAATGGTATATGCATGGTTCTTTTTTATTAGATAAATTACTATTCTTACTGCTTAACTTTTCATTTTCAATTATCAACTTCTTCCATTTTATCCCCTTTATACAGCAAGACCAAATTCGGATATACCATTCCCTCAGCACAGGTAAACTGTATGCCGATCATAAAGTGACGGAAGAATTCGGACTGACGAAAGAAAAAGTTCGGTATCAGCCGCACATAATTTTCCGGCTGATGCATCATCTCTTCCATATCCACCATCATGGCGAAATTATAATACGGAGAAAGGCTGCCTGCACCTTCTTCATACGCCGAAGTACCATCCAGTACATCCTCATTCTCCATTGCATCTATATAAGCCGAAAGACTTTGTGCATCAGGTGCCAGCAACAATGCCCCCTTATAAAAACAGGCATACGTGTGAAGTGCAGATTCCGTAATACCGGTCAATTGCGTCAACACAGTGTTTCGCGGCAACATATATTGGCGATATTTCCGCGCACGTGGATATTGCTTATAATTAGGAGAGGTTTGCGGAACCGGCGGAGCATCCTTTTCTTTCGGAGTGGCATAGAGCATGTTTTGCAAATAACGCTCTGCCTGCACTTCATCCTTTACAGCAATGCTCATTATGGCACAAGGATGTCTGTCAGCAGAATCTTTGGACTGAAACAGACAGGATATAACATTCTCTCCCGCATATTCTTTCATAAAATCCACCCATTCTTCATCCCGCTTCTTGATATAGTCCGAATAAGTAGCTTTAGCATACTCCTGTCGAGAAGTAAAATCGAATATGGATTCCAAGTCCGAAATGGCCCACTGGTTGTAGAAGAAAGTTGAAGACGGGAGACGTTCTCCTCCAAATCCCATTATCGGCTTTTGTTTACGCAAAGCATTGATAAAAGTCCGGGTAGTATCCACTCCATGACTGATACCGGAACAATAAATAGCCTCCTCACTGAATTTCATATCAAACTCCGCCCAGCTCCCCAAGCGCGTCTGAGAACGAATACCATCCGTATCCTTGCCCATATCCACTTCTTTCATACGTACATATACCGTTGCCGCTACATTATTACGTTTGCCGGCATACATGGTGCGGAAAGAAAGCATATCCATTAGTGATTGTTTGGAACGGCGTGCATCAATCACCTGCTCAATCAAACGCTTCTGAAAACTGACTGCCAGGAAATCCGATGTGAAATAAGCTGCAAGAAAACGTCCGTCCGTCATGGGATAGATACGTATTTCCTCACCATTATAGTCAAAATACTTGGAAGGGAAAGTACTGGAGCAGTACTTGCGCACAAAAGTTTCCACCAATTCATAATCCCCCGTTCCTAAACTACAATACAGCACTTGGTTCAGCGGAGTGTCCGGCTCGTGAAAACTAATAAGCATCTTATTCATCTGCTTGCTCAACCCATGTGGCGTATCGCCAACCAGCGCATTGAGATACTTCTTCAAATAGACAAAAAGATCCGAAACATAGAGGAAATGGTCGTCTTTGCTACAATACAGTCCGTTGATATCTTCCATCAAATCGGCCATACGATCCGTCTCAAGTATAGCGGTAGCATCCTGCGGCACTAATGTGAAAAGATTAAAGTCCTGTTGATTTTCCACTGCGTTCATACGCAGGAAAGAATATGCACCGAACCCCGTACATAGCAACACTATGGACACAATAACGGCTATTCGTATCAGAACTCGGAGCTTCATGGCATATATACATCAACTGTTGGCAAAAATAGGTATTTCTACTAATAAAACAAAACAAATGTTTCAATAAGTTTAGAAATTTATTTCCATACCGTCATAAGCAAAATGTACATGGGGCGGCAATTGGCTATTGATTTCGGCATGCAACCCAACATGATGGCTCATGTGGATGAAATAAGTTTCTTTTGCGCCAATACGCTCCGCAGCTGCCAGCGCCTCCGATATGCTTTGGTGCGTTGGATGCGGTTGCGGCCGCAAAGCGTTCATTACCAAAACGTCCAACCCTTGTAATTGTTCATACGAAGCGTCCGGCATCGTAAGCATATCCGTTACATATCCCAAGCGCCCACCGATACGATAACCAAGAATAGGCAAACGTCCATGCATCACAGCAACAGGCAATACTTCCGTTTGCCGGATAAAGAATGGCTTGCCGGCCTCCACTTCCTGCAAATAAATGCGCGGTACTCCCGGATACTTCTTATCCACAAAGCAATAAGGCATCCGTACCCGCAGATGAGCAGCAGTATAAGCATCCGAATAGATAGGTATCTCAGAAAAACGGCAAAACGGACGCAAATCATCCAGCCCGCCCGTATGGTCATAATGTTCGTGAGTGATCAACACACCATCTATCTGTTCATAAATAGACGTACGCAATATTTGTGCTCTGAAATCGGGGCTGCAATCTATCAGTATCGTCGCATCATCCGCATGCAGCAGAGACGATGCCCGCAAGCGGTTGTCCCGCGGATCGGCAGACGTGCAAACAGGGCACGTACAACCAATCTCCGGCACCCCGGTAGATGTTCCACTTCCTAATATAGTCAATTTCATAATAACAACGATATGGTTAGCGATTAATCACTAAATCACTATATAAAGTTCACTTCCGGCCTTATTTCCACTCCAAACTTCTCCTGAACCGAAGCCCTGACGGCGTCCGACAATGCAATCACGTCTCTTCCGGTTGCACCACCCAGATTCACAAGCACCAAAGCCTGCTTGTCGTGTACAGCGGCAGACCCTAAAGCTTTCCCTTTCCAGCCGCATTGATCTATCATCCACCCGGCAGGAATCTTAACCCGATCGGCATCCACCTCATAGTGAGGCATAGAGGGATAGCGACGTAACAATAATTCAAACTGCGCACGCGGCACAATAGGATTCATGAAAAAACTTCCGGCATTGCCCAGCATCTTTGGGTCGGGCAACTTACTTTCGCGGATATTTATAATCACATGCCGCAACGTAATCAAGTCTACCGCCGGATAGTTGGCGAGTTCCTGGCGGATCGTACCGTAATCCAGTGTATATCGCTCTTTCTTACTTAATGCAAAATTCACATAAGTTACAAAAACAGACTTCATTTCGGGCTTTTTGAAAAGGCTTTTCCGATAGGCGTATTCACATTCATTATTCTGATAGACACGCTTCTCACCACGAATATTTATTGTTTCCACAGATGAAATGAGATCCTTCACTTCTACTCCGTAAGCACCGATATTCTGTACGGCACTTGCCCCCACTTCACCGGGTATCAGCGACAGATTCTCTGCTCCGTACCATCCCCGCTCTACACAGCAAGCCACAAAGTCGTCCCATATCACACCCGCACCCACGCGCACAGACACCCGTTCGTCATCTTCTGCCGTCACTTCCACCCCTCCAATACGTGAATGCAGTACAGTGCCCTCATAATCTTTCTCAAATAGCAAGTTACTGCCACATCCTATATGCAAAAAAGGAGAAACGATGCACCCGCAGGCGATCAAGTTCTCCAATTCCTCTACAGAGTCATAGTCTGCATATGAAGCAGCTTTCACATCAAATCCAAACGTATTGGGTATTTTCTTATTTTTATAAATCATATTTCTTCATCACAGATTACACCAATTTACCCTGAATCCTACCCACACTCTATTTCCCTGCCGTTCCAGCACTTTTTCAAATACTCGTATCCTCGTATTTATACATTTCCCACTCCCCTCCACGTCTCCGGAAATAGAAAACATTGGAATACCCGTTGCCAATGCCGTTCACTTTAAGGATCTTCGTCCTCGAAGTATCCTCATTCTTCTGCCCATAATTAATATTGGACAACCTGTCTGTTGGCAATGAAGGGCGAAAAGCGTACCACTGATTTACATCAAGGGTCGTTTCCAATATTGAAAATTCATCGTCAGGGTCAATGGTGACAAACTGCAGCGGAGTGGTGATATGTTTGCTCTGATATACGCTGTCCGTCACGAAACGGGTATAGAAATCCACAAAGTTCTCACCTTCCCCTTTCTCTATATGGCGCAGATTAATGGCTTCAAGCATCCACATGCCTTCCTTACGTTCAAAGTAGTACTTCTTCACCATACGCGTTTTCAGATAAATCCACTCCACTTGTACGGATTTCAGTGTTGTGTCTCCCACCATATCCATGTCGTTCTCATTATCAAAAAGCAGCGTATAGTAATTTTGTTTGGTGAACAGGTAGTCATGTTTCCAGAAACGCTCTTCTATTTTTATAGGAGTATCCCTATTGTAATAAGGCAAAGGAAATACCGTCCTCTTCCGTTGCAAAGCATCGTCCGAAGCATAGTTGAAGATAAAATCATCAAACAGTTCGTCCGCTTCCAACGGTTGGGGCTCTTCCTGCACTTCCACCTGTTGCAGCGTATCGGTCTTATGGCTTGCCGAATCCACCATTTCGGTAATGGTAGTAAAGGGATCCATTTTCGGCTTCTTGTTTCCACATGAAACCAAAAAGACCAGTACAATAAATCCCGCTAATAAATGTTTCATTCCTTACCGACCCTCTACGGTCACTTATTTAATTTTGCTCTTAATTTTTCAAGCATATCTACTGTCATGGAGTCCAGATCGAACTGTGGCATCCAATCCCACTCCTCGCGAGCACAGGAGTCATCCAGCGAATCGGGCCAACTATCTGCAATAGCCTGCTTTAAAGGATCTATCTGATAGGTCATTTCAAAGTCGGGCACATGCTTCTTGATAGCAGCATAGATCATTTCCGGATCAAAGCTCATCGAAGCAATATTGAAAGCATTCCGGTGTTTCAGACGTGCCGGAGCAGCCTCCATTAGCGAAATAGCAGCATTAATGGCATCGGGCATGTACATCATATCCATAAATGTACCGGCTTTTACAGGGCAAACGAATTTCTCACCTTTCACCGCTGAATAAAAAATATCTACTGCATAGTCTGTTGTACCACCCCCCGGAGGTGTCACATTGGAAATAATTCCGGGAAAACGTACTGCGCGGGTATCCACTCCATATTTCGTATAATAGTAATCACTCAGCAGTTCTGTCGTCACCTTAGTTACGCCATACATGGTACGCGGACGCTGAATGGTGTCTTGCGGCGTCTTCACATGAGGAGTATTTTCTCCGAAAGAACCGATAGAACTAGGTGTAAAAACGGCACAACCATACTCACGCGCAACTTCCAGCACGTTCCACAATCCATCTATACCTATCTTCCATGCCATAGCCGGACGGCTTTCGGCAACTACCGACAGCAAGGCTGCCAAATTATAAATTGTATCAATCTTGAATTGTCGAGCCACCACTTCGATAGATTGACGATCCGTCACATCGGCGATAGCCGAGGGCCCTGAAGCTTTTAATTCACCCTGCGGCATAGCACTCGGAATGTATCCGGCTACAACATGATCATCACCATAGCGCTTGCGCAACTCCAATGTTAACTCTGAGCCAATCTGTCCTGTGGCTCCAATTACCAAAATATTTTTCATACAACTTATTTATAAGGTATTCTTTCGTTACCGAAGTGCAAATATACACACTTTTTTTTCATTTTTCTATCAAAAAGATATTGTTTATTCCAAGAAAAATGATGTCCTTTGTAGAGCTTCAGCCAGCAATGTATCACCTAATTAAAATAAAAAGTTATGTATGGTAAAATGAAAGAGCATCTCAGCAAAACTCTCGCTGAAATAAAAGAAGCAGGACTCTACAAAGAGGAACGCCTGATTGAAAGTGCACAACAAGCTGCTATTACAGTGAAAGGCAAGGAAGTACTGAACTTCTGCGCCAACAATTATTTGGGTTTATCCAATCACCCCCGCCTGATAGCCGCTGCCCAAAAGATAATGGAACGCCGCGGTTACGGCATGTCGTCTGTCCGTTTCATCTGCGGCACACAAGATATTCACAAAGAACTGGAGGCAGCTATCTCCGATTACTTCAAGACGGAAGACACCATTCTCTACGCTGCCTGTTTTGATGCTAACGGTGGTGTATTCGAACCTCTTTTCACCGAAGAAGATGCCATTATCTCCGACTCACTGAACCACGCTTCCATCATCGACGGCGTACGTCTTTGCAAAGCCAAACGCTACCGCTATGCCAATGCCGATATGACCGAACTTGAAAAATGCTTGCAGGAAGCGCAAGCACAGCGTTTCCGCATCATCGTGACAGACGGAGTATTCTCCATGGATGGCAATGTGGCTCCTATGGATAAAATCTGTGATCTTGCTGAGAAATACGATGCATTAGTAATGGTAGACGAATCCCACTCCGCCGGTGTGGTAGGCGCTACCGGTCATGGCGTGAGTGAACTATACGACACTTACGGACGCGTGGACATCTATACCGGTACGTTGGGCAAAGCCTTTGGCGGTGCTTTAGGTGGTTTCACCACAGGACGCAAGGAGATTATCGACCTATTACGCCAACGCAGCCGTCCGTACTTGTTCTCCAACTCTCTTGCTCCGGGCATCATCGGTGCCAGCCTCGAAGTATTCAAGATGTTGAAAGAAAGCAATTCGCTACATGACAAGTTAGTAGAAAACGTAAGCTATTTCCGCGACAAAATGACAGCCGCCGGATTCGACATCAAACCTACCCAAAGCGCCATTTGCGCCGTAATGTTGTATGATGCCAAGTTATCTCAGATTTATGCAGCCCGCATGCAGGAGGAAGGTATTTACGTAACCGGCTTCTATTATCCTGTCGTACCCAAAGACCAAGCGCGTATCCGCGTTCAGATTTCTGCCGGACACAACAAGGAACACTTGGATAAGTGTATCGCAGCATTTATAAAAGTAGGAAAGGAATTAGGAATATTGAAAGGATAATATAAAATGATAGGGTGGCAAGGCTTGTCGCCTTTACCACCCTATCTCTTTATTACTTTTTCTCTTATTTTCTTTCACCCAGCTTCGCATCAACAAAGAAAATTCCGGTAGCACCGGCTTTCTTCACCATATCTACGATGCCCGATGCAGTAGCTTCTTCTTCTACCTGCTCACGAACAAATCCCCACAAGAAATCTTGAGAAGCTTTATCCTTTTCAGCAGCGGCTACATCTACAAGAGCATCAATCATCTTTGACACACGACATTCATGTTCATAAACCTGTTCGAATACTTCCAGCGGAGTACCGAAGTCATTAGGAACAACATCAATTTTATCCAATTTTGCCTTACCGCCACGCTTAATAATATATGAGGCCAGTTCACAAGCATGTCCATGTTCTTCGAATGACTGCTTCTTCAACCAAGAAGCCATACCACAATAACCCTCTTTCTCCATATAGAAAGACATTGCTAAATAAAGGTTGGATGACCACATCTCAGCCGTAATCTGCTCGTTAATTGCATTCTGTAATTTTTCTGTTATCATAATTGTATTTATTAATTAAATTGAAATGATTACAAATATAACAAGAACACATATAGATTGTTCACACCGATAACATTATTTAGTAAAATAAGTAAAATCTAACCTTACAAATGTTCCAGTTACATTACAGGACAGCTACCGGCAGAACTCATAATTCCCAGCTGTACCTTCAAAAGAGAGAACACCCTCGGAAGCCCGCACCTCAGCCAGCGGAATAAAAACACGACCGTCTTTATTTACCTGCCAGTTGCCTGCCTTAAGGTCAGTGATAACAAACTTAAATATTCCCGTACCACTCACAGAGAAAGCAAAGTCCCGGCATAATTGTTCGCTATTCTTAGCAAAAGTTACTACGCGATCAGCCAATTGAGCGCCTACAACCAGCTCATTTTCAATACGCTGTACGGCATTTAGTTTATTGCATTGATTATCGGCGACCTGTATTACATTCAAAAAGTTGTCGGTAGCGGCAGGAGCAACAGGAGACAACTCTACTCTCCACGCACCACGCTCATTGGCATTGTCAAGATAAGGGGCTACGGCATCATTGGGATAATTGGTTCCGAACACCCAATTTTCTTTGCCGGGACCGCCTACCTTATCAATATGCATATTGTCCGCTTGGGGCAAAAGTACGGTGTTATGTAACATACCGCTATCACCATCTTTGGTACGTCGCACTGTGAAAGTGTTGCTTTCAAGTGTAGGTTCCTCAATACTATGTAATAACCAATATTTACGATAACCGGAATTGGAAGCCACTACTTTGTCATAGACAATAAGCGCAGCAGGCACCTGCTCCGATTGCAGGTTGAGGAACACAAATGAACGTTTGGCCTCCTTCACCTTCCGGGTGTAGGCTTGAGTAATATCTCCTTTCAAATAAGAATAATCGGGCGTTTGCGCATCAGGACCAAACCCATGCGCCAACACTTTGCCCACCGTATACTCTTCGGACAAGAGACTATCAAGCGAATTACAAGTTTTCCAACCCTCGCCACACATACGCTGCCCGCCGTCATTGGCTGCAAACCGGGTCTTTCCACCTCCTCCATAGTTCCAACATTCAAATTTTTCATCAGGATCGTACACCAACAATGAATTGTGAGCAATGGTACGTTTAAAGTAGTTCTTGTTGTTGGGACTGTTATAGCCACCTGAACTACCGCTATAAGCGCCTGCATCAATTGCCAAAGGTCCTTTGTGATAAATCTGGAAGCTACCTCCGTCCATGTGCTGGTGGTTACCCACAAACTGTTCATTTATCTTCATTTCGGCAATTACACTATTGGCATCCCATCCCGTACGGGCAATCATCCAGCCATAAGGAGTACCGGAATAGCGGGTCAAAGGAAGATCATCAGGAGCTTTACCTTTCAGATTATAGTCACGCCACAGTAAATCGTATATCAGACAGTGGTTCATAGATTCATTGCCCGACTTATTCAAATGAGGATTACGCTCGAACTCATAAGCAAGATATTCATCCTTATAGTAACTGGAAGCTAACATCATTGGCGTAGGCATCGTGAGCAGTGCAGGACGATTTTGCGGATAATCATCGCCCGAAGGCAACAACACCCCGTCGGGACGCCGGCGATAAATAATGTCATAAAGCACAAATCTTGCCGAAGAATCATAAATGCTGCCCGCCCCCATTTTCTCTAAAATCCAAAGAGGAAAAAGGTCACAGGCAAAACGTACATGCACATAGTTAGTACCCTGATGATAGTTCTGTCCTCCGTAGAAATAGTTACGAACCGGAATATAATCACGATAGAGCATAGTAATGACATGGTTGTACATATCGGGATATTCATCATAAATAGCAATACCAGCCGACAGCATATCACGCATAATCATCCATTCTGACGGATGGCCTGCTATGGGCTGGTTGTTGCGCGGCGGATAACCACACTCCATACTTTTTGCCAACCGGACAAACTCTTTGATATAGGCTTGTTTCTCCGAACTTTTCATTTGATCGTAGCACCAGTCATATACCATAGCACCCGTTATCAGCATAGCCCCACTGGCCCTTGACATATCGGAACGAGTGCCAAAACTGGCACGTTGCAATGTGTCGAGCATGGCGGTAATAGCCCTACGAGCCAAGCGTTTATCACCATCCAAAAGATAATCGAGAGCCTGTAACTGTACTCTCGTCGTGACACCGCGCATTTCATAATAATAGCGAAATCCGCGATTTGTTACGGCAGCTTCTTCATCAGGCGTACGATCCTTGCCCAACTCCTTCATGAGAGAAAGGGTTTGTTGTGCCTGCGGAGTTTTCATTCGCTCCTTTAAAACAGGTAAATCGGACGAACGGACGTACAACCGGGGATGCGTTTGAGGTGGAATCGGTACATTAACCCCTTCTACTTTTTGCCAAACCACCTCTTTCGGCAATTCCTGTGCCGAAAGGGAAAAAGAGCTTAGTATCAAACTGATTGAAAAGAAAATTGATTTGTGTTTCATAATGGAATTTATATCAGATATTACTGTTGTAAAAATACAATAAAAAAATCAAGTAGCTATAAAAAATAAGCACAGAAACAAAAAGATTGTTTCTGTGCTCTATAATTCCTCTATAAACTTGTACGCTTACACTAACTCATCCGATGTATAGCCCTGCGGCAGCTCACGACAGTTATAGCCCGAAGCCATAATTTCACCGTAGGCTCCGGCAGAACGAAGCGCCATGAGGTCACCACGCTTCACGCCATTCAAATCAACAGCCTTACCAAAGACATCGGATGACTCACAGATAGGGCCCACAACATCATAAGTCTGCAGCGGAGCGTCGGACGTAAGGTTCTCTATCTTGTGGAAAGCCTGATAGAGTGCAGGGCGAATCAAATCCGTCATACCTGCATCCAAAATGGCAAACTGTTTATTAGCACCTTGCTTTACGTACAACACTCTCGATATAAGCGAACCGCACTGCCCTACCACCGAACGTCCCAGCTCAAAATGAAGCGTCTGATAAGAACGAAGTTTCAGGCAATTGTCGTACGTTTCAAAATAGCTTTTGAAATCGGGTATCGCCTGACGGTTGGGATGTCCGTAATCAATGCCGAGCCCCCCCCCCACATTGATATGTTCAATGCGTATCTGGCGAGCTTCAAGCCTGTCCTGCAATTCATTGACACGATTGCACAAAGCTACAAAATCGCCCATGTCCAGTATCTGTGAACCGATATGAAAATGAAGTCCGATGAATTTGACATTCTTCATTTCCTGCGCCACATCTATCACATGGTCCATATCCTGCATACTGATGCCGAATTTATTTTCAGCTAATCCGGTAGTGATATTGGCATGAGTATGTGCCCCAACATTGGGATTGATACGGAAAGCGACATTAGCTATCTTACCTTTCGCCTCAGCCAGTTCATTAATAATCTCCAATTCGGGAATGGACTCTACGTTAAAGCAGAAGATGTCATAATCCAACCCGAGATTTATTTCCCAGTCTGCTTTGCCTACTCCGGCAAACACTATCTTATTGGCAGGAAACCCCGCCTTGATTGCTGCACGAATTTCACCACCGCTAACACAGTCCGCCCCCAATCCGCTTTCTCGGATAATAGTGAGGACTTTGGAATTGGCATTAGCCTTTACCGCATAATGCACCGAATAATTATCGTAGCGTGACGCTTCAGTGCGGATGCAAGTCAAAGTATCACGCAATACTTTCGTATCGTAATAATAAAACGGTGTACGCAGTTCGCGGAATTTATCAATAGGAAATGTTCCTTTCATACAATTATTATGGGTTGTTCGTCATTCAGTTAAAAAGAGTGCTTTTATCAAAAGGTAAAAGCGCTCATAATCTACTATTTCTTTATATTACTCATTGAACAGCGCATCACTGAGTGACTGCAAAGCCTGTTTCTTATCACATTCACGAATGAGGAAAGAAATGTTATAGTTGCTGCCGCCGAAAGAAATCATACGCACCGGAATATCACGCATGGCATCAAGAGCCTTAGCTTCAAAGCCTACATTTTCCCATTCAAGGTCACCCACTACGCAGATAATGCACATATCCTTATCCACCGTCACCGTACCGTATTTCTTCAAGTCATCCAATATTTCGTTAAGATGCTTGGTGTTATCGATAGAAACGGACACTCCTACCTCGGATGTACAAATCATATCGATAGAAGTCTGGTAGCTTTCGAAAATTTCAAATACCTTACGTAGGAAACCATGAGCAAGCAGCATACGGCTGGACTTAATTTTAATAGCCGTAATATTCTCCTTGGCGGCTACTGCCTTGATCTTACCCTTCTCCGTATCATTGGAAATGAGTGTGCCCGGAGCTGTGGGATCCATTGTATTGAGCAGACGTACGGGGATGTTAGCGTACTTGGCAGGCTGGATACAAGTGGGATGCAGGATTTTTGCACCAAAGTATGCCAACTCAGCCGCCTCTTCAAAGTGGAGATGACGCACAGGAGAAGTCTTATCTACAACACGCGGGTCATTATTATGCATACCATCAATATCAGTCCATATCTGAATCTCAGAAGCCTTGACGGCCGCGCCGATCAATGAAGCGGTATAGTCACTGCCACCCCGTTGCAAATTATCTACCTCGCCATAGGCATTGCGGCAGATGAAACCTTGCGTGATATAGATTTCGGCATTGGGATGCAGTTCGAGCTGAACCTGAAGTTTATCTTTGATATAAACCGGATCGGGCTCGGCATTTTTGTCCGTACGCATATATTCTAAAGCCGGGAGTAAAACTGACTTCACACCACATTCTTGCAGATAATAGTTCATCATAGCGGTAGAAATCAACTCACCTTGTGCCAGCACAACTTTTTCCTCGAACAGTGTGAAAAGGTCTTTGGTATAAGAACGGATATAATCGAAATGAGATTTGATAAGTTCCAAACCCTTCTGTTTATATTCAGGAGTAGCATAGAGTTCATCGATATGCTGGCGGTATTTTGTTTCCAGTCTATTGATAATCTCGTTAGCACCTTCCGGATTTTTCTTGTACAGATAGTCCGAAATCTCAACCAATGTGTTTGTGGTACCCGACATGGCAGAGAGAACCACAATCTTACGTTCACCATCGGTAATCAATTTGGCCACTTCCTTCATTCGCTGAGCCGAACCTACTGAAGTACCTCCAAACTTTAAAACTTTCATTTTCGTTCCTGTATTAAAATGTTATATAATCTTGTTTATTTTTCTTCTGTCGGCACTGCAACGGAATACTGCTCCGTCACATCCGTTATCAAATGATCGGCACAGCGATATACGCGTCCCGGATACTCCCAAAGCAACTGCATATTGTGCGTAGTCATAATGACAAGTGAACCTGCCGCACTGATATCATGCAGGAGTTGAGTAATGGCAAAACCGGTCTCCACATCCAAATTCCCCGTAGGCTCGTCGGCAAGAATCACCTCGGGAGAATTGAGTACGGCGCGGGCTATCACGATACGTTGTTGCTCTCCGCCCGACAATTCATTGGGATACTTATAACCTTTATTACTCATGCCCACCAACTGTAAAACTTCGTTAATACGGTCTTTTATCTCCCCTTTGTTTTTCCACCCGGTGGCGCGAAGCACAAACTCAAGATTATCATGTACCGTACGGTCTGTAAGCAGTTGGAAGTCCTGAAAGACAATGCCCAGCTTACGACGTAACTGCGGAATATGCTTACGCTTGATACGCAGCATGTCATATCCCAACACCTCAGCATCACCTGCAGCAACATCCAGTTCACCATAGAAGGTTTTGAGCAAGCTCGTCTTGCCCGAACCTACTTTACCGATAAGGTAGACAAACTCCCCCTTATGCAGTTCCAGATTCACACTGTTCAACACGCACAGCTCCTGCTGGTGTATCTCCACGTCTTTATACCGTATCAGCGCTTCGTCCATGATAATAATTACTAATTAGCTTAGTGTTTTTTCCAAGTAGCACTGTGGCGCTCTTCCAGCTCACGTGCCAGGTCTTCTATACGATAACCTTTGGATGTCAACAATACAATAAGATGGTACAGCAAATCCGCACCTTCATATATCAGACGTTCGTCCGTACCATTACATGCCTCGATGACAGTCTCAACAGCTTCCTCGCCTACCTTTTGCGCCATTTTATTGACGCCGGACTGAAACAGACTGGTAGTGTAGGAACCTTCAGGCATTTCGGCATGACGCTTGTCAATGAAATCCTGAAGAAGTTTTAGAAACATAACAGGCTGTTCGTTTTTCTCGCCCCAGCAGGTGTCCGTACCGGTATGGCAAACCGGACCGACAGGATGTACCTGAATAAGCAAAGTGTCCTTGTCGCAGTCTTCTTTCATGGAAACCACATTCAGGAAATTACCACTTTCTTCTCCTTTCGTCCAAAGACGGTTCTTTGTGCGGCTAAAGAATGTCACCTTACCGGTTTCTACCGTCTTATCGTATGCTTCCCGGTTCATAAACCCCAACATCAGCACTTTAGCTGTATCGGCATCCTGTATAATTGCCGGAACAAGTCCGTTCATTTTATCAAAGTCCAACATCTTCAATATATATTATTAGGTATTTATCACTTTATCATCCCTGCCACTTCATCATCTTTTTCAAATTACCACCTTTTCAAATCCGGCGCATTGCAATTCCCTGGGCGCAAAGATACGATTTTAAATCGGGAATTTTAATTTCTCCGAAATGAAAAACACTGGCTGCCAAAGCGGCATCCGCTTTTCCTTCTACAAAGACATCGCGGAAGTGCTCTTTGGCTCCTGCCCCACCCGATGCGATGATCGGTATGGAAAGCCCGTCGGCAAGAGTTGCAAGGGCTTCATTGGCGTATCCGGTCTTTACTCCGTCATGGTTCATACTGGTAAAAAGGACCTCGCCTGCGCCACGTTCCTGCGCTTCTTTTGCCCAAGAAAAGAGTTCTTTGCCCGTTTCTACACGTCCACCATTGAGATAACACCACCAGCCTTTCTCTGTCTGTTTAGCATCAACGGCAAGTACACAGACCTGTGACCCGAAGTGCTTGGCTATTTCATCAATCAGTTCCGGACGACGGATAGCAGAGGAATTGATAGATATTTTGTCAGCACCCGCATTTAAAAGCCGGTCCACATCACTCAATTCATGGATGCCACCGCCTACGGTGAAAGGGATGCTGATGTTGGCAGCGATACGCTTTACCAGTTCGGCAAACGTCTTGCGTCCTTCAAAACTGGCAGTAATATCCAGAAACACCAGTTCATCAGCCCCCTGCCCGCTATAAGCACGCGCCAGTTCAACCGGATCGCCTGCATGGCGCAGGTTCACAAAATTAGTTCCTTTTACAGTCTGTCCGTCTTTGATGTCAAGACAGGGAATGATTCTTTTTGCTAACACTCTTCTTTTATTTATGATTTTAGATTTATGATTTCAAATCATAAACCCTTCCAGTTCCTTGAAAGTTATACGTCCCTCATACAAAGCCTTACCGAAAATTACGGCAGGCACGCCCGCAGCCTCCAGTTGGCGAATATCATCGGCACAGCTCACTCCCCCGCTGGCAATAAGGTACAATCCGGAGTTCGCCTCTAATATTTCTTTGTACAAAGCCGTAGAAGGACCTTGCAACATACCGTCACAGTTGATATCCGTACAGATGACCTTGCGAATACCTTTCTCCACATAATCTTTCAGAAAAGGGAACAGTTCACAAGCACTCTCGTCTTTCCAACCGTTAACGGCAATCTTATGATCTTTAACATCAGCTCCGAGGATTATTTTTTCAGAACCGTATGTTTGCAACCAGTGGCAGAAACGTTCGGGGTTCTTTACTGCAATGCTCCCTCCCGTCACCATTTGTGCACCGTTTTCAAATGCAATGACCAGATCCTCATCGCTCTTTACACCACCACCGAAATCTATAATCAAGGAAGTACGAGAAGCAATCTGCTCCAATGTGCGATAGTTCACCACATGGTGGGAAGCGGCACCATCAAGATCCACCACATGAAGGCGGCGAATACCATGCGCTTCAAGTTCCTTAGCCACCTCTACGGGATTCTCATTATACACTTTCTTGCTATCATAGTCACCCTGGGAAAGACGTACACACTTTCCGTCGATAATGTCAATAGCGGGGATCAGTTCTATCATTTCAATCAATTACAAGTTATCAAATACCAACTCTTTTCGCTTATAAGTCCAGAAAATTTTGCAGGATACGTTCGCCTACACTACCGCTTTTTTCAGGATGAAACTGGGTGGCATAGTAATTATCTTTATGCAAGGCAGCGCTGAATGGGAGTATGTAATTTGTTACGGCAGCGGTACAATCATTAACCGGGACATAGAAACTGTGTACGAAATAGACAAACTCCTCTTTCGTAAAACCTTTGAAAAGGTCGCTGTTCGTTTGCGTAATCGTGTTCCATCCCATGTGAGGCACCTTATCTTCATGTTTTTGCGAGACAAAACGCTTCACATCAACATCAAAAAGACCCAAGCAGTCCACATTTCCTTCTTCCGAATGCCGACACATCAACTGCATGCCCAGACAAATCCCCAGCACCGGTTGACGCAATTCCTTTATCAACTGACCCATATTTCCCCCATTCAGAAAATTCATGGTCGTTTCCGCTTCTCCTACTCCGGGAAAGATAACTTTATCCGCAGCACGCAGCACAGCTTCATCCGCCGTAATCTCCGCCTCAACACCCAAGCGCCTCAAGGCATAATCCACCGATCGGATGTTACCTGCATTATATTTAATGACTGCAACCTTCATCAGCTACTAATTAAATATTACGGTCTTATTCTTATACGCCAATACCTTACGTTCAATATGTTTCTGGACGGCACGTGAAAGAACAATCTTCTCCAAATCCTTGCCCTTATTCACCAAATCCTGCACAGTGTCCTTATGCGTGATGCGCACCACATCCTGTTCGATAATTGGCCCGGCATCCAGTTCCGTAGTAACATAGTGACTGGTAGCGCCAATAATCTTTACGCCACGCTCAAATGCCGCATGATAGGGTTTCGCACCTACAAATGCCGGAAGGAAAGAGTGGTGTATATTGATAATACGGTTGGGATAAGCATTTATCATCTTCTCGGAAATAACTTGCATATAACGCGCCAGCACTATGAAGTTCACTTTATGCTTGGCAAGCAGTTCCATTTCTTTCTTTTCCTGTTCCTCCTTTGTCTCCTTAGTAATAGGAAAAAGATGGAAAGGTATGCCAAAACGCTCCGCTACATGTTGCAAGTCGGGATGATTACTTATTATAAGAGGTATTTCTACATTCCACTCCCCTGCCGTATAGCGCGCCAACAAATCGAAGAGGCAATGCGACATTTTCGACACAAAGATAGCCATACGCGGTTTGGCATCTGAGAAATAAAGGCGGAAGCTCATTCCATACTTCTGTGCATACAACGTTTCAAAATAATCCTCTATTTTCTCCTGAGGAACCAGAAAATTTTCCAATTCCCATTCAATACGCATGAAGAATATATTTTCCACATGATCTACATATTGATCCAAATAGATAATATTTCCTTTGTTCACCGTTATAAAGTCTGTTACCTCTGCCAGAATACCCGGTTTGTCGGGACAGTGAAGCAACAGTTTGGCTGTTTTCATCATCCTAAAATATCTTTTTTGTTACTTTCTAATTACAACATTCTTGTTTTGAGTTCGCAAAAATAACGATTTATTGCAAAATAACGAACTTTTCGAGCAAGAAGTTTAAAAGTAGGCGTAAAATGTTTCGTTTTCTCCAAAAACAGTTTTCTAATCGGGTACTAAATGCTACATAAACACAACTGGAACATGTTTCTAAATAGTTGTTAAATCACATTCTCCTTGTTTTTTACAATATTCTCAATATGAGGATATAAAGCAAACACAGCCACACACTATCAAAAAAAAGTTCATCACAGCTATTGCAGGTTCAAAAAAAACGCCTACCTTTGCAACCGCAATCGAGAGAGATAGCGACGGAAAAATGAAATCATGGTGCGTTAGTTCAGTTGGTTAGAATACATGCCTGTCACGCATGGGGTCACGGGTTCGAGTCCCGTACGCACCGCAAAGAAAAAGCTCTGAAATTCAATAATTTCAGAGCTTTTCTTTATCTCCACTTTATACCATGACTTCCCCTAATAGCGAATAAATCCATCTCGCGAAACATGTAAATGAATTACAGACATTTGTAACCTATTTACTGATTCTGTACTGTACGATGTACTACGTACGATTTAATTCTTTACATTTGTGCAGGACTAAAAAATGATATCGTATGAAAGAAGTTATTAAGCTGGACACAGTAGATCAATACAACCGGCTCTTTGGACTCGAAACATTACATCCGCTGGTCAGTATAGTAAACCTGTCGGAAGCTCCCCGGTTTCCCACACATTTCACGATGAACTACGGAGTATATGCCCTTTTTCTGAAAAACGTCAAATGCGGAGACATCCGTTACGGCAGGCAGACTTATGATTATCAGGAAGGAACGGTTACCAGTTTCGCTCCGGGACAGGTCGTTGAGGTAGAGATGCAGCAAGGAGTAAAGCCAAATGCCCATGGCCTGTTGTTCCATCCCGATTTGATCAAAGGAACTTCTTTGGGACAGGATATCAAACATTATTCGTTTTTTTCGTATACCTCAGCCGAAGCCCTGCATCTGTCTGAAGAAGAAAAGGGAATATTCATAGATTGTTTGGAAAAAATAAAGATGGAGCTGCAACGCCCCATCGACAAGCATAGCAAGCGTCTGATATCACGAAACATCGAGTTATTGCTGGATTACTGTATGCGGTTCTATGAAAGGCAGTTCATCACCCGTTCGGAAAGCAACAAAAGTGTATTGGTAAAATTCGAAACACTGCTCGATGACTATTTCCAAAGTGACAAACTGCAAACAGACGGACTGCCTTCCGTAAAATACTTTGCGGACAAAGTGTTCCTGTCCCCCAACTATTTCGGTGACCTGATAAAAAAAGAAACCGGAAAAAGCGCACAGGAATATATCCAGAACAGGATGATCGACTTAGCCAAGGAGATGATTGCAGGAACAGAGAAAACCGTCAGCCAGATTGCTTATGAGTTAGGGTTCCAATATTCACAGCACTTCAATCGTATATTCAAAAAGAATGTAGGATACACACCCGGAGAATACAGAAAGCTACAAATATAAAGGTTGCGGTTCAGATTGTCCTTATGAAAAAAAAGATACTAAACATAGATACCGTACATCAATGCAATTGCTGTATGGGCCATAAGACGTTGCATCCGCTGGTGAGTGTCATCGACTTATCCAAGGCACCCCTGGAGCAACGTACTGTCAGATGTGATTTCTATACAATCACCCTGATAGAAGGAGAAGCAGAGTATCTTACGTACGGACGCAAATACTACGATTATTCCAATGCATCGCTGATATTCCGTATCCCCGGAGAAACCATGAAGCTGGACACAGGCAATACGCTTGCCCGGAAAGGTTGGTTATTGGCCTTTCATCCGGACCTGATAGCATGTACAACACTGGAAAGCCACATCAAAGATTATTCATTCTTCTTCTATAAGCTGAACGAGTCACTGCACCTGTCATTACGCGAAAAGATGAAAATTATAGAGTGCATCCGCAATATCGAAGAGGAGCTCCAACACGCCATAGACTGCCATAGCAAGATTTTGATTTCGCGCCATATCGAGTTATTGCTGGATTACTGTGCACGTTTCAACGAGCGCCAATTCATCACCCGCTGCGAAGCCAATAAAACAATCCTGCACAAGACAGACCTACTGTTGAGCAAATACATCCTGTCCGGTAAACTGGCAGACGGTGTATTGCCGACAGAAGAATACTGTGCGGATGCCTTCCACCTGTCTCCCCGCTATTTCAGCGATTTATTAAAATTCGAGACCGGAAAAAGCATTCACGAATACTTTCAGCTGATGCGGCTGAACATCGCCAAAAGAATGTTATTGGACAAGGACAATACGGTCCATATGACAGCCAAGAAATTAGGTTATGCAAACGTCCGGTATTTCACCCTCCTATTCAAGAAAATAACAGGAATAACACCTGCAAAATACAAGTACACACAGAACTGAAATAAGCCATTTTACGATTTTTCTCAATAAATCACTACCTTTGCGGCAAAATTGCAAATAAATAAACGAATAAAAACAACAGGGAACAATGAGTGTACACGATTTATGCTGCATCGGTTATATCACACAAGACAAGATAGTTACCACAAAAAATACGATATACATGCCGGGCGGCACCTCTTTCTACTTTGCGCATGCCATTAAGCATCTCGATCCGAGCGGTTTTTTATTGGTCACGGCCCTTGCCGACACAGAAATGAATGTCGTGGAGGATATACGGAAAGAGGGCATCGAGGTGAAAACTCTGCCCAGCGTCCATTCCGTCTGCTTTGAAAATATATACGGAGAAAACCAGAACGAACGTACGCAACGTGTCACAGCAAAGGCCGATCCGTTCACAATGGAAGGGTTGCAAGATGTCAGTGCCCGGATCATCCACTTGGGCAGCCTGTTGGCCGATGATTTTTCATTGGATGTCATCAAGTACCTTTCAAGCAAAGGGGTGCTATCGGTAGACGTTCAGGGATTTCTGCGCAAAGTGGATAATGAGAAGGTGCTGCCGGTGGACTGGACGGAAAAGAAAGAGGCCTTGAAGCATATCCACATACTGAAAGCCAACGAAACCGAAATGGAAGTGCTTACCGGATGTAAAGATCCCCGCGAAGCTGCCTTGCTCATTGCCGACTGGGGCGTGAAAGAAGTATTGCTCACATTGGGAGATAAAGGTTCGCTGATATATGCCAAAGGACAGTTCCATGAAATCCCCGCCTACTCCGCCCTGCAAATAGTAGATGCTACGGGGTGCGGAGACACCTATATGGTAGGCTATCTGTATATGCGTAACAAAGGTGTCTCCTATCAGGAAGCAGGCTGTTTTGCCGCTGCCATGTGCACAATCAAGCTACAAACTCATGGACCGTTTTGCGGGACCGAGGCTGAAATCAGAAGAATAATCACTCCTGCTTAAAAAGGCATACAAATGTTTCATGCACGTCCGATGCGCCTCATCCACAAATAATAGCCTGTCAACGGAAGCGTTCCACCCAACAATGCAGCAATGAACGCCATGATACGGGTAACGATACCTCCCCAGCTTCCCACATGCATAGAATATATCCAGCCGCGTATCTTGCCCGAAGCATCGGTATCCTTATACAATACGGTTCCGGTGATTTCGCCGTTCTGCGGATTAAAGGAGTAACGGTCAACAGCCCGCCGGTTGCCCAACCGCGCGAATGACACGCCGGCAGAACCGTCGGAAATCGTAATCAGCCTGTAATCGGCATTGCGCGCTTTCAGTTCCTCATACACTTGCTGCCAGCAAGCATAAGAGGTTCTCCCTTTTCTTTCTTTCCCATGACCTTCCTGCTTCACCTCCGCTCCGAACACTTTGTAAAAACCTGTACGGTACCATGAGAAAGACCAGGTGAGTCCCGTCAAAGCCATTATTAAAAGAAACACAAGCGCATACATGCCACCCGCCACGTGCAAACCATACCAAAAGCGCCGCCAGCCTTTATTGACAGTAATCTTCAGGCTGTTTTTCAGAACTTTTTTTGTGCGGGGCCACCAAATGACGGCACCCGATATAAGTACGAACACGAACATCAAAGTGCTTACCCCTACAATCATCTTACCCCAAAACACACCATCGCCCGGCTTCATGCTGTCCATCAACCAGCGATGCAGCCTGAACATGGTGAGAAAGAACGGTGCACGCTCATTCCGTCCTTTCACCTCACCTGTATACTGATCCACATAGATGGAAGCCCGACGCGGTTTTGACAGGCTGACCTGATACGCACGTTCCGCATCAGAGGAAATGGAGACGCCCGTAACGGTAACGCTGTCCGGCAATGTTTCGGCAACTTTCCCAATCAGGTGTTCCACCGGAAGCGGAGCGCCGCCTGCTTTTTCCACATAATAGAGGTCGTGCCTGCACAACTCCATTACTTCATCTTCAAACACCAGTGCAGCACCCGAAAGACAAATAACCGTAATAATCAATCCGAATGGGACGGACAGCCATAAGTGTATTCTACGAAATGCCTTTTTCATGGTATTCAGTTCAGGGGACTCAACTTACCGATACCCGTAATCTGCGTAGCCTCTACCGCCACACCTTTCGTAGCAGTTGCGCTCGACGGATCTATCTTATAGACGGCAGGATATCCGTCCGTAGTCGTCACAGCCATATAAGCATAGCCGTTCTCCGCATACAGAGTATTTCCGAAGCCGGAAATCAGGTCTGCGGACGGAAGCCCGGTCACATATGTGAGTTTCTTGCTTTCCGCTTTAAAGACAGCCAGTTCTTTGGCTTCAAAGCCTATCTCCGTCAGAGGGCGGTCGTACATCAGCAACAGGAAGTAGTCGTCCGCAATATGCCAGCAACGCAGGAAAGATTTTCCGCCGCTTTGTTTCTCCAAATCGCAGTAGTAGCTGTCAAAGTCCTCCTGACCGTTGGGAATACGCACTACACCTGCCGGCAACGTTGTTTGCTGACGGGCATCTTTCATTGTTTTGGCATAGCTTGGGGAGAACACATAAACATCGCCGTTGCCTGCCTCCCAGATAGTCTGGTAATACTGGGACTTGAAACGTCCGCAGGCATAACTGATTTTATCAGTCTTGATGAGTTTCTTGGTCGTCATAGTAGCATCATCGAAGATTGCCACCCAACACTCGTTGGGATACTGCGTCCATTGCAACTCACCTTTCTTATAGGCGCTGCTGTTGGAACCGCCGTCTTCGGTCTTCACCAAAGTCTCATTGCCCGGCAATATATACTTGCCGCCGTCTACGGCAGCGCCATACTGGCTCAATCCCATAGGAACGGCTGCGCTGTATATCTTCTTGTCATGCTCCAAGATGCCCGCCAATGTCACAAACTCACCATTGCCCAAGAAGTTCTCAGACATATAGGCCTTTACTTTCGTGTCGTTAGTCTCGAATGTTTCGGCCGCTACATCCAAATAGGAAAGCAAGAACATCTTAGGCAGATACAGGTTGCCGTCGGCATATTCCGTAGGACCGTCGCCGGTGGAAGCAGTGATGATATATTTGTCATAGATGCCATAGGTAGTAAATCGCTTGACGGCAAACTCTCCCGAACGCGCCTGCACTTCGTTGTTGGAGTTCATGACATAAGAACGGGTGGTACCGGCATTTCCCTGATTATAAGTCAGCCCATAGAGATAACGGTCTTTATAGAACACCCACTGGGAAGCGCCGTCGTTGACAAGTCCGTTGTTGACAGTAGAGATGACACCCTCGTCCAAAGTCTTGGAAGTCAGCAACACGTTCACCGTATTGTTTGAAGCAGTGACAGAGGAAGCGACTACAAAATCGCCTTTGGCCCCATTGGCGTTTCCGCCGCCCGGCACTTCCGTATCCGTACAAGATGTCAATACCGGTCCCGCCATTGCAGAGGCGAAAAGTCCGGCTAATAAAAGATTCTTTTTCATGTTGTTGTTACTTTAATTATATTACACTAATCGTTACCGGTTTATTCATTGTTTCAATTGCCGAAGTATACGCGTACCTTTCCATAAAATGCCCGTCCGGCCTTCTGCAAGCTGAAATTATCATACAGTTGCTCGTCCGTAAAGTTCCTGCACTCGAATGACAGATTATAACGTCCGTCGCGAAGGCTGTAGGATAGGGACAGATTATGCGAGAACTGGCTTGGAACCACATAGTCGCCTTTATTCGAACCGATTTTGGACGAATAGTACGTGAAGCTGTGCAAGTACTGATTATCGTAGGACACAGTCAGTGCATTTCCTTTTCGTCCGAGGTCCCGCCAGTAGAATGTCACGTCGGAATCGGCAAAGATATACGGCAGGTTGGGCATACGTTCTTTGTAGGCAATGTTCTCCGCACTGCCGGATATGGAAGTCTTCATATTATCGCGCACGTCCATCTGCGTGAAATTACCGCCGACACTCACCCATTTGCCGAAGCCGTAACGGGCGGATATGTTATATCCCTTCGTCAGCACCTTTCCGTAGTTTATATAAGTGGCTGCCGACTTGCCGCCACTCAGGTCGGTTATATTGCGCTGGATATAATCCTTGGTATTGCGATAAACCAGCCCTCCTTCCACATATACGGAATGTCTGCCGAAAGTCCTGTTATAGCTCAGGTTCAGGTTTACGTTATCGCTGTTCTCCGGTCTGATGCCGATGTCTCCCATTTCCAGATCCTCATTGCCGAACATCTCTTCTATGGTGGGCAGGCGGTAGGCTTTTTCATAAGAGAGTTTTGCCTGCAGTCCCGGCAGGATGAAATAAGTTCCGGCAGCCCCATACCCTATGGAGCTTACGCTACGGGTAGTGCGCACATAGTCGTTTTGGTTGGCATCGGTGGCTACCGGTCCGGCAACAAACTGGTTGTAATACTTGCCGAACACGGATAAGTTCCAGGTTTCGGACGGCATCAGACGGTAAGAGACACCGGAGATGTTCTTGCGGGTCTCCTTCGCTATGGCATCCGACTGTTCCTCTTTGGCAAGCAGAGAAGTATTGGAACGGCTGAAAGTGTTCAGCACATGGTTGAAAGTCAGCATGTGCATCTTGCCAAGGCGATAATTGGCGGTGAACGTACCATTCCAGTTGTTATTGTCGGCACGCGAATGTTGGTAGGACTGTTCTCCGGGAGAGTTCAGCAACTTCCTGTCTCCATACCAGTTGTATTTATAGGAAGCGGTGTCCACATTCGTTGTCAGGTTCTTGTTGTAGTTGACGGTCAGCGCCACATCCAGCCCTTTTGCCAACAAATTACGCTTGTAATATTCCAACGAAGGCATCAGCGAATGTCCTTTCCTGTGTTTCTGGCCGTAAACGATGTCCTGACGCACTCCGGTCTGTATGTCCTGATACATATTGGAGTAGGTGAAACCCAGCATCAAACGGTCCGCCCATTTCTTGTCGACCACCCCCACTTTGCCAACGACCGCTTCATTATGGTACGTATCATTGAAACGTTTGACGCGCACCTTTTTATCGCGGTCTATCCTGCCCGTCTCAAAGTCTTCTACCGGAGCTTCAATGTGATAATCATTGTCCGAATAGTTCTGAAAAGCATTGATCTCATAGGTGAAGCCGTTCTTGAAGGTCTGTCCGAAGTTCACGTTGGATTTATGCGTATTGAACGAGCCGTAGGAATAGGATGCATCCAAAAACCAGCGGCGGCGTTTCTTGTTCGTGACGATATTGATGACCCCGCCGATGGCATCCGTCCCGAACCCCACAGGCACTACGCCTTTATAGACTTCGATACGGTCTGCAAAATTCACCGGAATATTATTCAGTCCGAAAGAGCTTCCCACACCTTCCTGCGGAACGCCGTCGATAAACACCTTTACATGTTTTCCGCTGAAACCGTCCAGCATAAGCTGCATGTCCGACCCTACCCCGCCCGACTCGCGCAGCTTCATGCCCGGCGCTTTGGCCAGTGCGTCACTCAGGTTCTTGGTTGTATTCTGCAATTCCTTCGTATCCACTGCCACAGCATTGAACGCCGAACGCTTGAGGCGGCTTACCCCCGTCGACACTACCGTCACTTCGTCCAACTGCTGGGTTTCGGGACTGATTGTTATGTTCTGCCTCACCCGTTGCCCTCTGAGCAGCGTCACCGGTTTCTCTACGGTTTTATAGCCGACAGCCGACACCACCAGCGTATAGTTTCCCGCGGGCGCACTCACATGATAGATACCTTCCTGATTGGTTATTCCCCCATGACCGGTTCCTTTCAGATAGACCGTCGCAAAGTCCACCACTTCTTTTTCCGTAGATATGACCTTACCGGAAATCATTGTTTTTCCCGGCTTCTGCGCATAGGTGGAAAAGGCGCACGCCGACAGGAAGAACAAGGATAGATTTAATATGGCTGTTTTCAATTTTAAATGACTGTTAAGTTGTTACTAATACCGGATGCAAAGGTCATCAGAAAAAGAAAGCCCCGCAATCACCTGTTTTAGGTAATTACGAGGCTGCCATATTCAGAAATATATCATACCCACAATCACTATTGATAGGTATATCACATAAAAAAGGACAGTTCTACTCCCGACTCATCAAACGATGTTCCGCCATTTGTTCGTATTTCGTGCCGGGACGGCCATAGTTGGCATAAGGATAAATAGAGATCCCGCCGCGCGGGGTGAAAATTCCCGTAACCTCGATATACTTGGGGTTCATCAGGCGGATAAGGTCTTTCATTATGATATTCACGCAGTCCTCATGGAAAGCGCCATGATTGCGAAAACTGAACAGATAGAGTTTCAGGCTCTTGCTCTCCACCATTTTCACATCGGGAATATAGCTGATGCGGATTTCCGCAAAATCCGGCTGCCCCGTTATGGGACAAAGGCTGGTGAATTCCGGACAGTTGAAACGTACCCAATAATCATTACCGGGATGCTTGTTGTCAAATGCTTCCAGCACTTCCGGAGCATAGTCCTGTTTATATTCGGTTTTTCTTCCCAGCAAGGAAAGCTGGTCTTTTAACTCGGCCATATTATTCTTGATTAAAATGTTAGTAATTATCCTTTTCCCGCCAGATACTTCTCCAGCCCCTCACGCCTCAGCTTACATGCCGGACAATGTCCGCACCCGTCACCGGGGATGCCGTTATAGCAGGTGAGCGTTTCGTGGCGGATCAGGTCGAGCACTCCCAGCTCATCCGCCAATGCCCAAGTCTCGGCCTTGTCAATCCACATCAGGGGCGTGTGAAAGACAAACTGCCCGTCCATGGCAAGGTTGAGCGTTACGTTCAACGATTTGATGAAAGTATCCCGGCAATCGGGATACCCGCTGAAATCCGTTTGCGACACACCCGTCACGATGTGATTGATGCCCTTTTCGCGGGCATAGACGGCGGCAATGCTAAGAAAGAACAGGTTGCGTCCCGGCACAAAAGTGTTCGGGAAACTATCTGCCGGTTTTTCCTCATCCATAGCCATACCGGTGTCCGTCAAGGAGTTGCGTCCCAGCTTACCGATGAGCGAAACATCCATCACTTCAAACTCCACTCCCGCTTTACGCGCTATCTCCCGCGCCAAGTCCACTTCCTTCCGGTGCTTCTGCCCATACAGGAAACTCAACGCATATACTTTCTTAAACTCACGCTTTGCCCAGAACAGGCAAGTTGTCGAATCCTGCCCACCGCTGAACACGACCAATGCTGCTTCTTTGTTCACCCTTGATATTAATTTATTGTTTGACGATTGAGAGACCATTAAATCTCACTGATTTTCCACACTTTATAGGATATTCCCTCATCATAGACATCGCTTCCGTCTATTCTCTTGATTGCGTTCACCACCCGGATTGTCACCGGAAGAATCAGCACCTCATACAGGGATTTCAGCACAATCTGGATGCACATCATCACCAGCAGCTCCTGCCATGCGATGATGCCTCCAAACGCCACCGGAAAGAAGATCAGCGAATCGGCAGTCTCACCCGCCACCGTCGACCAAATGGCGCGTGCTGAAAAGTGCCGTCCGCCGCTTGCCACTTTCATGCGGCTCATGACGTAGGCATTTAAAAACGAGCCCACCAGAAATGCCGACAAACTTGCCGCGACAATGCGCGGCGCCATGCCAAAGACAAAATTGAAATGGGGCGCCCCTTCCCAAAAGGGAGCAGCCGGCAGGGCAACGGCAATCAGTCCCAGCATCACCACAAAGAAGTTCATGGCAAAGCCGCTCCAGATGATCAGGCGCGCCTTGCGAAATCCCCACACTTCGGCAATGCAATCGTTGATGATATAGGAAACGGGAAACACTAACAGTCCGGCAGTAACGGTGATGCCGAAAACCTGAATGACTTTTGTCTCAAGAAGATTGGCCGCTATCAGACAGACATTGAACAGAATGCCCAGCAGCATAAAAGGTACAGATACTTTTTGCTTCATACTCCTGTTTTTTACGTGGTGTTCTAGAATACACGACCGCTATTCGCGGCATCTCATTGTTAAACCGGGCGCAAAGATACGCTTTCTTTCGGTGACCTCAAAACCATTTTAAATTTAAGTTGTTCAAAGCACATTCACCAAAACCTAACTTAAATGAAAACAATCTTAAAAGCAGTGTTTCTGCTGTGCTGTGCAATGCTGTCGGCATCCGCAGCCCGCGCACAAAAAAAAGTGATTATCGAGGAAGAATCCCCCAAAGGCGTCGTACTGGTGACCATAGACAAGGCAGGCGACGAAATTATCCGCATCATGAACGAGTCGCAACTCACCTACATCCACGAACCGCAAGCGCCCCGTTTCCTGCTGACGGACAGAAAAGGCAAGTTTGCCCTGGGTATCGGCGGCTACGTACGTGCCACAGCAGAGTATGACTTCGGAGGTATCGTAGACAACATCGACTTCATCCCGGCTTATATCCCCAACGGAAGCAAAATCAGGAACCAGTTCCAAATGGATGCCGGCACTTCCACCATTTTCCTGAAACTGGTGGGGCATACCAAAATTCTCGGAGATTTCGTGGTGTACACCGCCGGCAACTTCCGGGACGGCTCCAGCAAAGGATTCCAACTGCGCAATGCCTACGTCTCTTTCCGGGACATAACGGTGGGCTACACCTACGGCGGCTTCATGGACTTAGGCGCACTGCCTTCCACAATCGACTTCCAGGGTCCCGACGGAGCGACTTTTTATCGCGCCACCCAACTGGCATATACCTACAAGGGACTGAAGAATTTCCGCTTCAACGCTTCCATCGAAATGCCCTCCGTAGACGGAACAACCAATGACGGACTCACCATCGCACAACAGCGCATGCCGGACTTCACCGCCTATGCACAGTACGGCTGGAACAGCAAAAGCCATTTGCGCGTGGGCGGGCTTATCCGCAGCATGACCTACACCGATGCGCAGAGCGACAAGGCGCATGCCGTCACCGGGTTCGGCGTACAGGCATCCGCCACTTTCAATCTGGGCAGGCAATGGCAGGTGTTCGGGCAGGCCACTTACGGAAAAGGCATCGGACAATACCTCAACGACATCAGCAACCTGAATGTGGACATTGTTCCCGATCCCGACAACGAAGGAAAGATGCAGGCGCTGCCCATGCTGGGCTGGTATGCAGGCCTGCAATACAACATCAGTCCGAAGGTGTTCCTTTCGAGTACATACAGCATGTCGCGCCTTTATTCCGAAAACGGCTATCCTGCCAACGAAGCGGATACCTACCGTTACGGGCAATATTTCGTAGCGAACCTGTTTTGGAATGTCACTCCCGACATGCAGGTAGGCGCGGAATACCTGCGCGGCTGGCGTACCAATTTCGACAGTTCCGCCAATCATGCCAACCGCATGAACCTGCTGGTGCAATATTCTTTCTAATCTGTATAAAAACGAAGAAGGGGGATGTTCCGAACCTCGGAGCATCCCCTTTCTTCCATATATAAAGGTTGGATTATGAAATATCAGAAGCGATAGTCTATACTAAGGCCGAAAACCTTGTTGGTGCGGCTGTACACGTTTGTGCCCGGCACGCCTATGCCATTATAGTTTTGAGTTGTCTTTGTATAATCTTCATAATTGGTCCACATATAGCCCACATTCAAATCGGCTCTTTCCGAGAGCTGCAACTTTGCTCCGAATCCCAAAGAGTATGAGTCGCAAGAGAAACTGGTGTCAGACTGATAATCATCGGACAAACCGTAATCGGTGAACTGTACGCCGCCACTCAGCGTCAGTCTGCTTATCACGTCCCATTCTATACCTGCCAGGTACTCGTTCGTTCCCTTTGTCAGATACTTCTGTTTGCCGTTGGCCATACCTGCGTTTTTATCATCATAGAAGTGATATTCCACCGATGCACGCAGCACAGGAAGGAACTCATAGGCAGCAGCCACCGAAAGCATGGCGGGGATGTCGTTCGGAGTGTTCACTCCATGCTTGTAGTCACCCAGCTCGGTTTCGGGAGCGCCCAACATACGGAGCGAGTTCACTTTGGTATTATTCTCTATGTTCAAATTGGCCTTAAACTCATATTTCGCACCAATGTTCAACTTGCCGAATTTGGCATCCAAGCCGATAACCGGAGTAAATCCCCAACCTGTCTGGCTGCAATCCAAATCAATACCGATGAGTTCGGTGCCGGTGGGTATCGTTCCTCCTGCGGGTGAAGGCAATTCAACGGCGGAACTTGCTTTCAGCGCTCCTTCGTACCCACCTGTGAAGTAGTTCATACGTCCGCCCGCAAAAGCGGAAAGCCAATCCGTTATTTTATAAGTCAAGCCCAACTGTACGGAATAGATATACTGTTTGCCGTCCATGTAGCTTTTCAATGAATAGGCATTGCCCGGAATACCCTTTTGCCCCAATCCGCCTATCACCATGGCGTCGAACATGGACAGACCGTCATCGAACGATGCCTTTCCTCCACCGCCGGTAATAGCAAAGAAACCGGAAATAGTCCAGTCGCCTTTCTTATAAGCGGCAAACACACTGGGGATGACGGGCGCCGATGCCTTACCCTCATAATACTTATCCAATCCCAAGGCTTCACACGAAGCATCAATATCTCTTGTCTGAAAAGCGCTTTGGACACTCAAGGATGTATAAAATCCGTCTTTTGGCAAAAAAGCCAGACCCGCAGGGTTGGACAAGGCAGCATCTACACCGGTAGTATTTGCACCGCGAGACAGCATACGAAGGAAAGCAGGATGTTGATTTGTATTTGTCAGGAGACCTCCCGCAAAAGTTGGAATTGAAACGATTAGCATCGCAATGCTAATCAATGAAATTTTTCTCATCTAAATCTTTTTTATTGTTTTCGGGCGCAAAGGTACAATAATCCTGCACATGAAAAACTGTTTTGTGCATTAATTTTATGACAGGGCAAGGAATTAATTGAAAAAATCAATAGTTTCTATTGAAACATTTAAGATATACACCTATATAAATAAGGTGTTTCTTTATAAACCGGACATTTCTTTCCTTGCCACTACTATGTTCAGCACACAGCGTTCTTATCATTAAGAGAAAAAACCACTGAAGCTAAATCTTTCCACCATGGTGGAAAGAAACTTACCTCATGGTGGAAAGGAATGGGCAAAGCAAGGAAAAGCATTAACCGCCGGAAAATGAAACTATAAGATTAACCCGCCCGATATTTCCTAAACCTTATTATCTTTGTATGTGTTATTTCTATGTAATAATAAAGCATAACATTGCTAAAAACTAAAAACTCATGGCATATACTATTGCATTCTTCGGCAGCAAGCCCTACGATGAGGCTTCATTCAATGAAAAAAACAGTGAATACGGTTTTGAACTCCGTTATTATAAAGGGCATCTCAACCTGAACAACGTCATACTGACGCAAGGCGTGGATGCAGTGTGCATCTTCGTGAACGATACGGCCGACGCGGAAGTCATCCGGCAAATGGCGGCAAACGGCGTGAAACTGCTTGCCCTGCGCTGCGCCGGATATAACAACGTAGACCTGAAAGCAGCCGCCGAAAACGGCATCACCGTAGTACGCGTGCCCGCCTACTCCCCCTATGCGGTGGCCGAATACACAGTTGCCCTCATGCTTTCCCTCAACCGGAAAATACCCCGCGCCACTTGGCGTACGCGCGACGGGAACTTCTCGCTGCATGGACTTCTGGGATTCGACATGTACGGCAAGACAGCAGGTATCATCGGAACGGGAAAGATCGCCAAAAAGCTCATTACCATTCTGCGCGGTTTCGGCATGAACATCCTTGCCTACGACCTCTATCCCGACTACAATTTCGCCAGGGAACATCAGGTGGTATATACCACACTGGACGAACTGTACCATAGCTCGGACATCATTTCCCTGCACTGCCCCCTTACCGAACAGACCAAATACCTCATCAACGACTATTCCATCGGCAAGATGAAAGACGGCGTGATGATTATCAATACCGGACGGGGACAACTCATCCACACCAACGCTTTGATAGAAGGGCTGAAAAACAAGAAAATCGGTTCCGCCGGACTGGACGTGTACGAGGAAGAAAGCGAATATTTCTACGAAGACCAGTCGGACAAGATCATCGACGACGACACCCTGGCGCGTTTGTTGTCATTTAATAATGTAATCGTAACCTCCCACCAGGCATTTTTCACGCGTGAGGCACTCGCCAACATTGCCGCCACCACCCTGCTGAACATAAAAGACTTCATGGAACATAAGAAACTGGAAAATGAAGTCAAACTGTAAAAGACTTTTTATAGAACATTAATCATCCGCGGCCCAAACTTTCCTACACGCTTGCTTGTTACATACAGATAAACCATTAAAAAAAACAGGTTATGAAAAAAGTAATAGACAAAGCCGAGAGCCGCGGACGTTCTTTATACGATTGGCTCGACAGTTACCATACATTCAGTTTCGACGGATACTACAACCCGCGCCGTATGAACTTCGGAGCCTTGCGCGTACTGAACGACGACCGTATAGCCCCCGGCGAAGGCTTCGGCACCCATCCCCATAAAAACATGGAGATTATCACCATTCCCTTGAAAGGCCGGCTGCAACATGGCGACAGCAAGCAGAACCACCGCACCATCACCCCGGGCTACATCCAGACGATGAGCGCCGGCACAGGCATCTACCACAGTGAGATGAACGGCAGCGACACCGAAGAAGTGGAACTCCTTCAAATCTGGGTGATGCCCGAAAAGCTGAATACCCCTCCCGCCTATCAGGACTATGACATCCGTTCCTACCTGCACAAGAACGAGCTTGCCCTCATCGTGTCTCCCGACGGCAACGCTCCCGCCAAAATGCTGCAACAAACCTGGTTCTCCATTGGAGAGGTGGAAGCCGGAAAAAAGACGGGCTACCACCTGCACCAGTCACACGCAGGAGTGTACATATTCCTGATAGAAGGCGAAATAAAAGTGGACGGCACAGTGCTTTCACGTCGTGACGGCATGGGAGTGTACGAAACCAACAGCCTGGAAATAGAGACCCTGAAAGACTCGCATATCCTGCTGATGGAGGTCCCGATGTAGGGCTTTTGCATAAAATAACAGCGAAAGCGGAAGTTTGTGTAGCGTTTTTCGTAATATTGCGCTATAATTGAATCCGTACAATGAAACTTGATTATATCTACCATAGCGGCTTCGCGATTGAAGCGGACGGCGTGACAGTCATCATCGATTACTACAAAGACACCTCGGAAGAGGCGCCGAACCGGGGAATCGTGCATGACTGCCTGCTAAAGAAACCGGGGATGCTCTATGTGCTTTCCTCGCATTTCCACCCCGACCACTTCAACCGCGAAGTTCTTTCATGGAAGGAAGAACGCCCCGACATCCGGTATATCTTCTCCAAAGATATTCTGAAACATCGGCGTGCAGCGGCGGAAGATGCCACCTATATAAATAAAGGTGACGTCTACGAAGACGGGCACATCCGCATCGAAGCCTTCGGCTCCACCGACGTCGGCATCTCCTTCCTGATAGACTTGCAGGGCATCCGCCTGTTCCACGCCGGCGACCTGAACAACTGGCACTGGAGCGAAGAGTCCACCCCGCAGGAAATACGCAAGGCCGAAGGCGACTTTCTCGCAGAAATAAAAATCCTGCAACAAAAGGCCCCTCTGGTAGACGTAGCCATGTTTCCGGTGGACAGCCGCATCGGAAAAGATTACATGCGCGGTGCGGAACAATTCGTGGAACGAATAAAAACCACTATATTTGCACCAATGCACTTCAGCGAAGACTACCGGGGCGGCAACTCATTCCGCACTTTTGCCGAAAGCAAAGGCTGCCGTTTCCTGACGATTTCCCGCCGGGGTGAGAGTTTTGATATTACTAAATAAAACATAGCATTATGAAAAATTTAACACAAGTTCTTTTTGCACTATTCTGCCTTTGCATGCCCGCCTTGCTGCACGCCCAACGGGATGACAGTAAGTATCTGGCCGGCGCTGTTCCCGAAGCAGACGGAAAAGTGGTATTTACCAAAGATTTCAGTATCCCCGGCATGTCTCAAGATACAATCTATTCCCGCCTGCTGAAGTGGATGGACACACGACTGGCCAAGAATGAGAATACCAGCCGCGTGGTCTATTCCAACCGGGAAAAAGGACAGATTGTGGGCATGGGCGACGAATGGATCGTGTTCAGCTCCACAGCCCTGTCACTGGACAGAACCAAAATACTCTACCAGCTCACCCTCACCTGCCAGCCGGAGAAATGTACCCTCGAAGTAGAAAAAATCCGTTTCAGCTATCGCGAGGGAAAGGAAAAATATACCGCCGAGGAATGGATTACCGACAAATACGCTTTGAACAAGTCCAAGACCAAACTGGTACGCGGCCTTGCCAAATGGCGCAGAAAAACAGTGGACTTCGTTGACGATCTCTGTGTCGATATAACAGAAGCCCTAAGCGCCAGCACTGCCGCCAAAGCTCCTGCTGTGGAAAAGAAGGAAGAGAAGAAAGCGGAAACAGCACTTGTGAATTCCGGCACAACGGTTATCACTCCCAAGACGCAGGTTACGGTGGAAACTCCCAAAACATCTGCAACTCCGGTTGCCGCCACCGAATCAGCCTCCGCCGCATACAGGGAAGTGTCTCCGGATGCCATCCCCTCGGATGCAATCCAGACCGGAAACGGCAAATTGGTAATCGTAATCGGCGAAGAACCTTTCAATATGACAATGATGACGGCCAATGCCGGCGGTTCATTAGGCAAAATAGCCGGCAACAAAGCGGTGGTATTCACCATCCTGTCGCCCGACCAGCCTTACGGACAAATGGATGCGGCACAGAATTACACCGTACGTTTCTATCCTAACGGACAGAACGAGCCTTCCATTATACTGGAATGTAAGAAGTTCCCGTCACAGGCTCCGATAGAAGGCATGCCGCGTACGTATATAGGCGAAATCCTGAAAGCGAAAATCAAATAAATCAATAATCAAACCTAACAACGGACAACAGTGGAAATAAAAAGTAAATTTGACCATTTCAATATAAATGTCACCAATCTGGAACGTAGCATCACTTTCTACGAAAAGGCATTAGGACTGAAAGAGCATCATCGGAAAGAGGCGTCGGACGGCTCTTTCACGTTGGTCTATCTCACCGACGGCAGTACAGGTTTCCTGCTGGAACTGACCTGCCTGAAAGAACATCCCCAAGCCTACGAACTGGGCGAGAATGAAAGTCACCTGTGTTTCCGCGTAGCCGGAGACTACGATGCCATCCGCCAATATCATAAGGAGAATGGCTGGGTGTGTTTTGAAAACACCGCTATGGGACTGTACTTCATCAATGATCCGGATGATTACTGGATTGAGATACTACCTGCCAAATAGCATATAGCAGACTTGTGGCACAGCAATTTACATTATAATATTTAATACAATAGCAACGTGAGTATAGAAGAAGCAATGATGGGCGGTATTGTTTTCAAAGGCAAGAAAGACAAGCCTAAGGAAGAAAACAAGGTGAAAACCAAAGCCAAGAAAAAGACCTATATTACCGGCCTTCATGGTTCCGGTGCGGCGAAAATGAAAGCAGAGATTCGCAAGAAGCGCGCGAACAGGCATAAAGGAAAGTAAAAAATATTTTTCAAGTGAAAAGGTGTAAGTTCTATCAAATAGAATTTACACCTTTTTCTTTATATCTCCCTATTTTTATCCCGGAATTCACATTTCTATCTTCACTCCGTTTATGGTAAAGAACTGCTGATTTCAGAAATTCATCAATCTTCATTTTAACCAAAGAAGAGAACTCCCTCCGGATAATAAAGACAGAAATATTTAATTATTTATCATACAGATTTACACAGAAGGCTTATTAGGCTTTATATCCAACTTTACAGGCTTAATCATATTCTCCGGTTTCAGAATAGTATCCAAATCTTCTTTGGAAAGAATGTTATGCTCCAATACCAGCTCATAAACGCCCTTTCCCGTTTCAAGAGCTTCCTTGGCTATTCGGGTAGAGTTCTTATAACCAATCACCGGATTAAGGGCGGTAACCACACCGATGCTGTCGTGTACATATCTGCGACACACATCTTCATTGGCAGTGATACCATCAATGCAAAGAGTACGCAAAGTGTCGAACCCGTTCATCAACAAATCGGCAGACTCAAAACAACATTGTGCCATAACAGGTTCCATTGCATTCAATTCCATCTGTGCCGCTTCACCACTCATAGCCACGCAGAGGTCATTGCCTATTACCTTATAGTCAATCTGATTCATCACTTCCGGAATAACCGGATTTACCTTGCCCGGCATAATAGAAGATCCCGGTTGCATGGCAGGAAGATTTATTTCTCCCAATCCGCAGCGCGGTCCGGATGCAAGCAGACGAAGATCATTGCATATCTTATTCATCTTCACCGCAACTCTCCTCATAGCCGAAGAATATCCTACAAGACAGGAGGTGTCCGAAGTAGCTCCCACCAAATCATCAGATAATTTAATATCCCAGCCTGTAAGCTCCTTCAAAGCCTTCACGCATTTTTCAGCATATTCCGGCTCTGCCGTAATACCGGTGCCGATGGCGGTAGCCCCCATGTTGACAGTAAGAAACTCTTCCGCCGCAAAGTTCAGGTTCTTTATTTCATCATGCAGGATGCTGGCAAATCCATTAAACGTTTGTCCGAGAGTCATCGGAACAGCATCTTCCAACTGTGTACGTCCCATTTTAATGATATGCTTAAACTCTTCCGCCTTACGCCGGAATGCATCAATCAGTTCTTCAAAATGCTTCATCAGTTTGAGGTGAGTATAATACATACCTATATGTATAGCAGTAGGATAAGCATCATTCGTTGATTGTGAACGATTTACGTGGTCGTTCGGCGAACAGTACTGATATTCACCACGTTTATGCCCCAATAATTCAAGAGCGCGATTGGCTATCACTTCGTTGGCGTTCATATTGGTAGTGGTTCCGGCTCCACCCTGAATCATATCCACCGGGAACTGTTCATGATGCTTACCTTCAAGTATTTCTTTACAAGCCTTCAAAATAGCATCCACTTGTTTCTCGGTAAGCAAACCAAGCTCATAATTAACAATAGCTGCTCCCATCTTGGTGATAGCGAGGGCGTTGATGAATAAAGGATACTCGTTCAGATGAAATTTACTAATCCGAAAGTTCTCAATACCTCTAAGGGTTTGCACTCCATACATGGCATTTTCCGGTATTTCCCGACTGCCAATCAAATCACTCTCAATGCGAGTTTTCTTCAATGCTTCTTCTTTCATAATATATATACATTTATTAACTATTTACACAAATAGTCATCAAAGGATAACCAAATATACAATAAAATGTTTTGTAAACACAAAGCTTTAATATCAGGTTAACAAACTTTAAATACAAGAAAGTATTAAGTATATTAGCGAACCTATCATATCAAATTGATACATATGAATTAATCCACAATGAACAGGGAATTTAGTTAATAAACATTTTATTTAGAAAATATAAAATAACAAACACAACACATTCACCCCCTTTTTTTGTTATATAAAAGATATTTTCAGAAATTAGCCAACATAAAAAACGGAATAACCTTTATATCTGATCTTTAAACAAGAAATATATGATATTACAACTATTGTTTGTGCTGACCGCTATTATCATAGGCGCACGTTTAGGAGGCATAGGCCTCGGAGTGATGGGTGGTGTGGGTTTAGGTATACTAACCTTTGTATTTGGCTTGCAACCTACGGCACCGCCAATTGATGTAATGTTAATGATTGCCGCCGTTATTTCCGCAGCTTCCTGCATGCAAGCAGCCGGCGGACTTGATTATATGGTGAAGTTAGCGGAAAAGCTATTACGGAAAAATCCGTCTCACGTAACGATCCTCAGCCCTATCGTAACCTATTTATTTACTTTTGTAGCAGGAACCGGACATGTTGCCTATTCCATTCTTCCTGTCATAGCCGAAGTTGCCATTGAAACCAAAATCAGGCCCGAACGCCCGTTGGGCATTGCAGTTATCGCTTCGCAGCAGGCCATTACAGCAAGCCCTATTTCGGCAGCAACAGTTGCTCTGCTTGGCCTACTGACCGGATTCGATATTACTTTATTCGATATATTGAAAATAACGATTCCTGCTACAATCCTCGGCGTTCTGGTAGGTGCACTGTGTTCCATGCGCGTAGGAAAAGAGCTGGTTGATGATCCTGAGTATCAGAAGCGTATGGCTGAGGGATACTTTGATGGCAGAAAAATAAAGATTGATGATGTAAAGAACAAGCGCCATGCCATGCTTTCCGTACTTATTTTCATCCTCGCTACCGCCTTCATTGTCCTTTTCGGTTCATTTGAAGGTATGCGTCCTTCTTTCCTTGCCGGTGGAGAGACAGTCACCTTGGGCATGTCTTCCATTATAGAAATCATTATGCTTTCGGCTGCAGCCATTATTCTATTAGTGACCAAAACAGATGGAATCAAAGCGACACAAGGTTCTGTTTTCCCGGCCGGGATGCAGGCTGTAATCGCTATTTTTGGCATTGCTTGGATGGGCGATACATTCCTGAACGGTAATATGGCACAACTTACCGCCTCCATTGAAGGTGTTGTGCGCCAAATGCCCTGGTTGTTCGGCATCGCTTTGTTTGTCATGTCCATCCTGTTATATAGCCAGGCAGCTACGGTACGCGCCTTAGTGCCACTCGGCATTGCTTTGGGAATATCGCCCTATATGCTGATAGCCATGTTCCCCGCCGTCAACGGATATTTCTTCATTCCCAACTATCCTACCGTAGTGGCAGCCATCAACTTTGACCGTACAGGAACAACCCGGATCGGCAAATACATACTCAATCATTCTTTTATGATGCCAGGTATTGTTTCCACTGTGGTTGCAATTGCTTTGGGGTTATTATTCATACAAATATTCTGATATATTATACTTCAACCTATTTTTTAATTTAAACAAATTATGTTATGAAAAAATTAGAAAGACTCAGTATGGTAGCCGCTATGCTACTGTTTTCCGCAATGATGACTTTTGCGCAACAAAAGCCTAATATTCATATCCTTGCCACCGGTGGAACAATTGCCGGAACAGGAACGTCTGCTACTGCCACAAATTATACTGCCGGACAAGTAGCTATCGGTACCCTGCTTGACGCTGTGCCTGAACTGAAAAATATAGCTAACGTAACAGGAGAGCAAATCGTAAAAATCGGTTCACAAGATATGAACGATGATGTCTGGCTAACTCTTGCAAAGAAGATTAACCAGCTTCTGAAACGCTCTGACATTGACGGTATCGTGATTACCCATGGAACCGATACAATGGAAGAAACAGCCTATTTCCTCAACCTGACAGTAAAGAGCGATAAACCGGTTGTTTTAGTCGGAGCCATGCGCCCATCCACCGCCCTCAGTGCCGACGGGCCTCTTAACTTATATAATGCCGTTGTTGTGGCCGGAGCAAAAGAGTCCAAAGGAAAAGGCGTTTTAGTGGCAATGAACGGAAGCGTACTCGGTGCTGCAAGCGTACTGAAAATGAATACCGTTGACGTACAAACATTTCAAGCCCCCAATGACGGCGCACTTGGCTATGTTTTGAATGGCAAGGTCACATATAATATGTCATCCGCAAAGAAACATACTACTCAATCCGTATTCGATGTTACCAACTTGAACTCACTCCCCAAAGTAGGTATCGTTTACAGTTATTCAAACATCGAAGCCGATATCGTCGCCCCAATGTTAGATAACGGATATAAAGGTATTATCCATGCAGGAGTAGGCAACGGAAATATTCATAAGAATATATTTCCCATACTAATAGATGCACGCAAGAAAGGTATACTTGTGGTCCGTTCATCAAGAGTGCCGACAGGCCCGACCTCTCTCGATGCAGAAGTAGACGATGCGCAATATCAGTTTATCGCATCACAGGAGTTAAATCCTCAGAAGTCACGTGTTTTGCTAATGCTTGCGCTAACCAAGACCAATGACTGGAAACAGATTCAGGAATATTTTAATGAATACTAAAAAACGGTGGCAATGATAAAAAAACTGACATTTATACTCCTGGCAGCAAGCTGCATGCAAAGCATGTATTCTCAAAATACAGAAAAAAACGAGAAGTTCCTTGAGAATAAAACGCTGTTTGAAGAACTCACCAACGTAAAGAAAAAACAGGATAAGTTCAACTTATTCCTCAACATGCAAGGCAGTTTCGATGCCAATTTCCGCAATGGTTTTGAAGAAGGGGCTTTCAAAATGAGACAACTCCGCATTGAAGCCAAAGGAAATCTCAACAACTGGCTCTCATACCGGTACCGGCAACGGCTAAACCGATCAAATGACAGCAGTGGAAATATAGACAATCTTCCTACCTCTATCGATATTGCCGGAATTGGCGTAAAGTTAGGAAAGGGGTTCTCTATCTTTGCCGGCAAGCAATGTACTGCATACGGTGGCATTGAATTCGATCTGAATCCTATCGAAATATATGAATATAGCGATATGATTGAGAACATGAGCAACTTCATGACCGGTTTGAACATCGGTTACGATATTAACGCCCACCAGCAGCTGAACCTTCAAATATTGGACAGCCGCAACGGTTCTTTCAACAAGACATATGGTGTTGAAAACGCCGAAGATGAACTCCCCACAATAGAATCGGGCAAACTTCCACTGGTGTATACTTTGAACTGGAACGGAAATTTCAATGACATCTTCAAGACGCGCTGGTCTGCTTCTATCATGAACGAAGCAAAAGACAAGTACCTCTATTATTATGCGTTCGGTAATGAACTAAACTTAGATAAGTTCAATATGTTCCTCGATTTCATGTACTCCAAAGAGAGTATCGACCGCAAAGGCATCATGACAGGAATAACAGGCAGCATGGAAGGGCACAATGCTTCCAACGTCGGATACTTTTCAATGGTAACTAAATTGAATTACCGTTTTCTACCTAAATGGAATGTCTTCGTAAAAGGGATGTACGAAACAGCATCTCTCACCAAACAACAGGAAAATTTAGAAAAAGGGAAATACCGTACCGCATGGGGCTACTTTGCCGGTGTAGAGTTCTACCCTATGGATACCAACCTGCATTTCTTCCTCACTTACGTAGGCCGTACTTATGATTTTACAGCCCGCGCTAAATCACTTGGACAAGAAAACTACTCTACGAACAGAGTATCAGTAGGATTCATATACCAATTACCGATGTTTTAATGTCTTATAGAACCTACGTTTACCCGAACCCACAAGTTTCTATGATGATTTTATGAAAAAGAAAACTCCGGAATATTCAAATAGATATTCCGGAGTTTTTGAGGTTCCTGGCGGATTCGAACCGCCGTACACGGTTTTGCAGACCGCTGACTAAGCCACTCATCCAAGGAACCAGTCTTTCTCGTTTGCGGATGCAAAGGTAGTACATTTTTTGGAACTACCAACTATCCGCAGCATTTTTTCTTTGTTTCTTTTCTTTCTTCACTACACTCCGAACGTTTCTTCTCATATAAATTCTTTAATTCACAGCCAGTTGCACAATTTGCACAAGGATTACGTTTTTCCTTCACTCCACGAAAAAAAGAATAAATACTCTGCCCTATACGGACAATACACAGTAATAAAATAAGGGCTACTGCCCAATTCTGCCAATTATTCATCCAAACATTCCTCCTATCTGATAAATAGCAAAGACCACTACCCATGCAAGCACAGTGGTGTACACTGCTGTAAACAATGCCCACTTCCAACTTCCTGATTCTCCTTTAATGGCAGCCAGTGTAGCGATACATGGAAAATAAATCAGTACAAACACCATATAGCAAAAAGCCACCAAAGGAGTAATCGGGATACGTTCACCCAAACTCACCGCATCAGCTTCGGCGTCATCTGCATACAGTACGCCAAGTGTACTTACCACCAATTCCTTAGCTCCTACACCAGAAAGAATACCAATGCCCAGCTTCCAATCGAAGCCCAACGGTTTTATCACCGGCTCCATGGCCTTACCTATCCTACCGATATAAGAATTTTCCTGTTGTTCGGCCACATCTGTATATGCGTCATGGTTCGGATAGTATCCTAAAGCCCATATAACAATGGAAGCTATCATAATGATTCCCCCCATTTTACGTAAATACTGCGCACCTTTCTCCCAAGTATGGCGGAAAATAGACTTGGATGTGGGTATGCGGTAAGGGGGAAGCTCCATAACAAACGGCGTATCGTCTCCCTTCACCAGAAAACGACAGAAAAGCCGCGCCATAACTACCGCCAGCAAAATACCGATAGCATAAATTACCAATAATACCAGACTGGCATTATTGGGAAAGAACGCCCCCACCAACAGCAAATAAATAGGCAAACGAGCACTACATGACATCAACGGATTGATGAGCATGGTTACCAGCCGACTTTTACGGTTCTCAATGGTTCGTGAAGCCATAATGGCCGGCACATTGCAACCAAATCCCATAATCAAAGGAATGAAAGACTTACCATGCAATCCCATTTTATGCATTATCTTATCCATAATAAAAGCTGCACGCGCCATATATCCGGAATCTTCCATTAAAGAAATGAAAAAATACAAAATCAAAATATTCGGCAGGAAGACGATAACCCCGCCTACACCACCAATGATTCCGTCAACCAGCAAGTCTTTCAACGGACCTTCTGACATGTTATTCCTCACCCAATCGCCCAGTACCCCTACCAGCCATTCAATACCCTGCATAGGATAGTCCCCCAGTATAAATGTTCCTTCAAACATCAGATACAGGAACAGAAAAAAAATAGGGTACCCCCATACGCGATGCGTCACAATCGAGTCTATCACACGCGTGGTACGTGCCGTATCTTCATGATTGTCGACATAGGTTTCACGAAGTGCACCGGAAATAAAACCGTATTTAGCATCCGTAATGGCCTGCTCGCTGTCCTCGTTTATCGCATTGCGAAGGCGTTGCTCTTCACGATTACGAACTTCAATAATATCTTTTCCATTAGGAAACTCCTGTACTATTTTCTCCAAGTCACCGTCATTTTCCAGCAACTTGATAGCCAAAAAACGAGTAGAATATTTATACCGTATGTTTTCATTGACGCTGATAACGCGCTTCACCTCCTCGATGCTCCGTTCCAGTTCAGGCCCATGATTAATATGAATATGGCGGTAAAAGCCAACCGGATGTTCCTTCTCCTCCTTGTGAGTCCCAAAATCATGATCGGGCACATATTCCTTGTGCCAATTGCGCAGGTCATTCAGTATTTCAGCACGCACTTTCCCTTTCTTATCCAAGAAGTCTCCGCCTTCGTAAATACCGATAATAACATGAAAAAGCTGTTCAATCCCCTTCCCGGTTCGGCTAATAGTAGGCAGCATCGGCACGCCGAACAATTGTCCGAGCTTTACATAATCCAACGTATTACCACTCGCTTCCAGTTCATCGTACATATTGAGCGCAATAACCATACGTACATTCATGTCAATCAGCTGGGTAGTAAGATACAGATTACGTTCCAAATTGGAAGAATCCACTACGTTGATTATAATATCCGGCGTTTCATTGATAATGTGGTGACGAACATAAATTTCTTCAGGAGAATATGCAGAAAGAGAATAGGTTCCCGGCAAGTCTACAATGCGGAAGTGATAGCCCTGAAAGTCGAAATAGCCTTCTTTGGCATCTACGGTTACACCGCTATAATTCCCTACATGCTCGTGCGAACCCGAAGCAATATTAAAAAGAGACGTCTTGCCACAATTGGGATTTCCCACCAAAGCCACATTAATAGTACGACGTTTGCCCAAAGCGATACGTTTCAGTTCTTCTTCACTCAGACGCATATCCTCGCTCATCCCCTCGTGATAATCAAGATGTACCGCATCCCGGAGCATTTCCTGTTCGCCAACAATCTCAATCATTTCAGCTTCCTGATGCCGCAATGATATTTCATATCCCATTACCTTGTACTTAACAGGATCCTTCAAAGGGGCATTCAGCAGTACCTCCACCGTTTTTCCCTTGACAAATCCCATTTCTACGATTCGCTTACGGAAACCACCATGTCCCAGTACTTTAACAATTACACCTTTTTCACCGGTTTTCAATTCGGACAAACGCATAGTCTTCTGTCTTTCTTTATTTTTGCCGCAAAGATAAAAGATAAGTTCATACAGCGCAAATAATTTAGAATGTTTTTAAATAAGAAGAGGCTTAAGGAAATAAACGCGTAGTACATACATCACTCCGAGCGATGTTTCCATACGGAAATAATAAAATTCAATAAGAAACATGTATATTTGCCCCCATGGAACAGGAAAGAGTAGCACAATACATCAATCAGAAACGGCTTTTTATGCCAACGGACAAAGTAATCATAGCCTTGAGTGGCGGAGCCGACTCCGTTGCGCTGTTATGTTTGTTGCAAACGTTGGGGTACAACTGCGAAGCCGCACACTGCAATTTCCACCTCCGCGGCAAAGAATCTGACAGAGACGAGGCATTTGTCTGTCAACTATGTGCAAAGCGGCAAGTTCCATTACATATCGTCCATTTTAATACTGTACGTACAGCCGAAGAACGACATATCTCCATTGAAATGGCAGCGCGGGAACTACGTTACGAATGGTTTGAAGAAATACGCCGAAAAAGCGGTGCCAATGTCATTGCCGTAGCTCATCACCGGGATGACAGCGTAGAAACTCTTCTGCTAAACTTAATCCGCGGCACAGGAATTAACGGCTTAAGGGGAATACGCCCCAAGAACGGGCACATCGTACGCCCTCTCCTTTGTCTGGACCGCAAAGAAATTATTAATTACCTGAACCGCACAGGACAGGACTATGTAACAGACAGCACCAATCTGCAAGATGAATATACCCGTAATAAAATACGGCTTAACCTGCTCCCCATGATGCAGGAAATCAATCCTTCCGTCAAAGAAAGTATTTTCAATACAGCCGAACATCTAAGCGAAGTATCCATCATATATAAGAAAAGCATAGAAGAAGCAACAAAGCGGGTGCAAACAACAGAGGGAATATGCATTGACGCTCTGATGCAAGAAACTGCTCCCGAAACATTATTGTTTGAAATATTATATCCGCTCGGTTTCAATGCTGCTCAAATCAGAGATATATACCGGGCGTTGGAAGGACAACCGGGAAAAACCTTTTCTTCGGAACACTGGCGCGTTGTGAAAGATCGTAAGTACCTTTTAATTGAAGCGTATCAACAGGTTGAACAACCCTTGCTGGCAATGGAAAAATACTCTCTCACCCCGGACTTCATCATTCCCCGCGATAAAGAAGTCGCCTGTTTTGATGCTGACAAGCTTCTGCATCCCCTTTCCCTGCGGCTTTGGCAGCAAGGCGATGTCTTTACCCCATTCGGCATGAAAGGCAGAAAAAAAGTAAGTGACTACATGACCGACCGGAAGTTTTCCCTCCTGCGCAAAGAACAACAATGGGTGTTGTGTTGCGGCAAAGACATTATCTGGTTAGTAGGCGAAAGGACAGACAACCGCTTCCGCGTTGATTCCTCCACACAACGCGTGCTCATAATCCACATTATTAAGAAAAAACAGTAACTCCTATTCTCTTTATTCAAAACATGAAAAGACGTTTGTACCTTAAATATAAGTTTCCTTTGTAACTTTCATAAGATAATCCTGTTTTCTTTCTGTCTCTTGAAACAATCGGCAAGCAGAGCGGCAAATGGCGTATCAAATGTACGAGCTTTTTGCGGGCAACCTTTTACACAGGCACAGCAACGGATACACTTTTCCGCATCAGTGTAACACTCATCACCTTTCTTGATGGCACTTGCCGGACAATGCACCGCACAATATCCACAGTGACTGCAAAGTTCTGTATCGACTGCCGGAATACGAGGCATGGGCACACCGCCTTTACGCAGTTTCACCACTTTCCGCAAAAAACGGAATAACGGAAAAAATGCCTGATAAGGACGTTGAATACGGTTGACATCGACAGCATATAATTTATCCATTTCGGCTGCAGTTTCAATCTTTGTCCGTATTTTAGCGCCAAATGTCTCCGCAAATTGCAGATCATCCACATCCGGCCGTCCTACTGCTATGGGATTCTGCTCCGTACTGTATGAATGTTCGCCAACAAACGTTCCTCCTGCAATTACTTTAAACCCTCTTTCCGACGCAAATGCATCCAACTCCACCAACGCCTTTTCATAGGCCCGGTTACCATAAACAACAACCAACACCGCCGGTGCGCCCGAAGTATGAATATCCTTCATCCGTTCCAATGCCAAAGGTGCCACTTTTCCACCGTATACGGGAACGGTAATTACTGCTAAAGTATTTTCCGGTATTTCCAGCTTTCCTGCCGGGTGCAAAGTCAGATCCGTTTTCATTATTTCAGAAACACCTGTACCTCGAACAATTGCCTCGCCCACTTGTTTAGAGGTATGGGTAGGCGAAAAAGTAACTAAATGAACTGCGCATATATTCATAAATCTATTTCTTGATGATAATGGAACAAAGATAGACTTTTAAAATTAAAAAAAAGACGATTTATTTATGAAACCAAAAATTATTATTACCTTTGCACCGTTGAAACATTCTGTAACTCCTTACTGAGGTGAGGATTGTTAACCAGATTTCCGGTTCAATAATAAATATCCCTATTAAATCATAATTTACAAGGTAGACTTACCAAATAAGTAAAAAACCATTCACACATATACTGTATGTATAATATCATTCAATTAAACGACAAAAATTTGTCGGAATTGCAAGCTATTGCCCAAGAGCTTGGTATCAAAAAAACAGATTCTCTCAAGAAAGAAGAACTTGTCTACAAGATCCTTGACGAGCAAGCTATTGCTGGAGCAACCAAGAAAGTAGCTGCCGACAAATTAAAAGAAGAACGTAAGGGGGACAAACAAAAACGTTCTCGCGTAACAGTCAAGAAAGAAGGAACGGACAAGGTGTTCACAGCCAATAAAAACGGCGAGCTTACAAAAGGAAAAACAGGAGAAACACCTGCCACACAAACTTCTGCACAAACAGTAGAGACAGCTAAAGAGACGGCTGCTTCCTCAACTCCCGCAACAGAGACCGAAGCTCCCAAACGCAAACCGGGACGTCCTCGTAAAGTAAAGCAAGAAGCGGCCCCCGTAACTGAAGTATCCAAGACTGCCCAGACGGAAACTAAAGCAGAAGTTGCAGAACCCCAAAAAGCGGAAATAAAGAAAGCCGAACCGAAAGTAACCCCAGCTGCTCCACAACCGACACCAGATGAAACGCCCGTTTTACCGGAAGTAGAGGACGATTTCATCCCCATCGAGGATCTGCCTACCGAAAAAATAGAATTACCATCGGAACTCATCGGCAAGTTTGAGGCCACCAAAGCAGAAACTCCCGTTCCCGTAGCAGAGCAACCGCAACAACAGCGCCCCCGTCTTCGTCTCCGCGACAACAACACTCCATACAATAACAATCGTAACAATAACAACAGCCAACGTCCTGCACAGCAGCAGCGTCCCGCACAACAGCAGAACAGTAATGACAACAATTATGCTGCTCCGGAACGCAAGCCGGTAGCAGAACGTGAAAAGGCATATGAATTCGACGATATACTTACCGGAACCGGCGTATTGGAAATCATGCAGGACGGTTATGGTTTTTTGCGCTCATCCGATTATAACTACCTTTCTTCTCCTGACGACATCTATGTTTCACAATCACAAATCAAGCTGTTCGGCTTAAAGACCGGTGATGTAGTGGAAGGTGTGATCCGTCCTCCAAAGGAAGGTGAAAAATATTTCCCGCTGGTAAAAGTGTCCAAGATTAACGGGCGCGATCCGGCTTTCGTGCGCGACCGCGTACCGTTTGAACATCTCACCCCACTTTTCCCTGACGAAAAGTTCAGACTTTGCAAAGGTGGATATTCCGATTCCATGTCGGCCCGCGTAGTAGACCTTTTTGCCCCTATCGGTAAAGGGCAGCGTGCATTAATCGTAGCCCAGCCCAAAACCGGTAAGACTATCTTAATGAAAGATATTGCCAACGCAATTGCAGCCAACCATCCCGAAGTTTACATGATTATGCTGCTGATTGACGAACGTCCGGAAGAAGTTACCGACATGGCACGTACCGTAAATGCAGAAGTTATCGCTTCCACTTTCGACGAACCTGCAGAACGTCACGTAAAAATAGCAGGCATCGTTTTGGAAAAAGCCAAAAGAATGGTAGAATGTGGACATGACGTTGTTATCTTCCTTGACTCCATTACACGTCTGGCACGAGCTTACAACACTGTTTCTCCCGCCTCCGGTAAAGTCCTCTCCGGTGGTGTAGACGCTAATGCGCTGCACAAACCGAAACGTTTCTTCGGTGCTGCCCGCAACATTGAAGGAGGAGGTTCGCTGACTATTCTTGCAACAGCGCTAATTGATACCGGTTCCAAAATGGATGAAGTCATCTTTGAAGAGTTCAAAGGTACGGGTAACATGGAATTACAACTCGACCGCAACCTGTCTAACAAGCGTATCTTCCCGGCAGTCAACATCGTTGCCTCCAGCACCCGCCGCGACGACCTGCTGCAAGACAAACAAACGCTGGATCGCATGTGGATTCTCCGTAAGTACCTTGCCGACATGAACCCGATAGAGGCAATGGACTTCGTAAAAGACCGCATGGAAAAGACCAAGGACAATGACGAGTTCTTGATGAGTATGAACAGTTAAACTCTCGCATGAGAAATAGTGATAAGAGATAAGAACAAGTATCTAAAAAAGAGCGGGATAAATTAGATTATTCTGCTCTTTTTTATTTAAATTTGCCACATGTTACTATTTTTCGTGCAATGTAAAGGATAAGAAAGTGAAAGCATACAAAACAAACCTAATCTTAATCTTCTTACTGCTTGGAATATCTCCTTGGGCTTTTTCAGCCTCCGCTGAAATGAGTAGCAAACATCTTCGTCTGGTAAAAGACTTAATGAACAATAATCTTGCCTACTCCCAAGACGCAACAACAACCAACATCATTGAATGGGAAGAGGAAATCGTAGACTCTCTCCGACAAAAGAAAGATTACAGAAATATGTTTCTTATGAAACAAATGGCTGTATATGCTTATTCCCTTCAGGCCAAAATATCAGAAGCATTAAAAAAAGCCGACGCCATGATGGACGAGGCACGGTTAATGAAATACAACATTGGTATTTCTCTCTCTTATCAAGCCTTAGGAGATATCTACCTCAATGCCGGAATGAGACCTGAAGCCGTAGAGGAGTATGAAAAGGCAATGAAAACTTTACAAGCAACTCCTCATGCAGAAAAAATACAAGAAAGAATATTCATCCAATTAGTTCCCACACTCATCAAGCTCAAACGGATGGACGAGGCAAAAGCATACTTAGAGCATATGAGCGAAATTTGCGAAAGCAAATGTCTCAGCCCTTTTCTTCTCTATGCCTACCATGCATACTATTACCTACGCAATAACGACTTGAGTAAAGCCCGGGAGTATATAGATGAAGCCATAAAGATCAACAGCAGAACTCCCTCCCATTTTTACGACAATATCTTGAAATATATGCAGGCCGAATATGCACTGGAAACAGAGGACTATGAAAAGGCGATTCTATTTTTCACAGAACTTGCCAGCAAGTCCAGCAGCATAGACACATATAACAATTACCTGAAAATCCGAAAAAAGATAGCCTATATCTATAAAGAGTTGGGACAATACAAAAAGGCCTGCGAAACATATCAGACCATTAAAACAACCCGCGACTCTATTAATGCCCATAATTACACTTCTCAAATAAATTTACTGCGTACCATATATCAGATAGACCGTCTTGAATTGGATAACCAGACACAAAAAAACCGGATGTTGTTTTACCTGATTATCGGCAGTAGCATCATCCTGACCATAATCATTATCTTTGCTTTCCACATCAAACAGGAGAACAAAAGTTTGGCAGCATCCAGAGAAAAGCTGAACAAGGCACAAAAAAGCGCAGAAAATTCCATTCGTGCCAAAAGCCTGCTCTTATCCAATATGAGTCATGAAATTCGTACTCCCCTGAACGCATTATCCGGTTTTTCCTCTATTCTGACCGACAACAACATAGACGCAGAGATGCGCAAACAATGTAACGACATTATCCAGCAAAATTCAGACCTTCTATTAAAATTAATAGATGATGTGGTGGATCTATCCAGTTTGGAAAGAGGAAAAATGCAATTCCGTTTTGAAATCCATGATGCCGTATCTCTTTGCCAAAATGTTATTGACACCGTAGATAAGATAAAGCAGACTTCCGCTTCCATTGTATTTCAAACTTCTTTAGGAAAGCTGGAATTATACACCGATGAAGCCCGTTTGCAACAACTGCTTATCAACCTGCTTATCAACGCAACCAAATTCACGACGGAAGGCCGCATAACCCTGACCTTGGAAAAGCAGGACGGCATGGCATTATTTGCTGTAACTGATACAGGATGCGGAATTGCTCCTGAAAAGCAAGGCAAGATATTCCATCGTTTTGAAAAACTGGACGAGAATGTGCAGGGAAGCGGATTAGGCTTGTCCATCTGCCAACTGATTGTCGAGCGTTTCGGCGGTGAAATTTGGATTGACACAGAATACAAAGACGGTTCCCGGTTTGTTTTCACCCATCCTATCCCCAACACCACCCCAAATAACAAGGAGGCAGAACTATGAAAAAGCAACTTATCACACTGTTTTTCATCTTACAAATGCTGCCCGGCTGGAGCAACAGCCATGCAACGTCCATAACCGACAGTTTACTGACCGTACTATCCGCACTACCTCACGACACTACCCGGCTGAAAACATTACACCAAATAATATTAACCTCACAAGACACTCCACTGGCACTCAAATATGCACAGCAGCTATACAAAGAGGCGAAATTGCAGAACAACAAGTTATACATCTGCGATGGCGCATACTTCCAGACCCTTTATTATTACAATAATGACGGCGAGCAAGACAGTATCAGCAAATGGGTCAACCTGTTAAAGCCCATAGCCCAAAGTATACAATATTGGAAAGTCTATTTCAACTCACAGAAATTACTCATCAACACCTACGTATACAATAACCAGTATGAATACGCTTTCAACGAAGCATCCAAAATGCTGGAAAAAGCCCAAAGTATAAAGAGTGTGACCGGAGAGGCCTCAGCCTATCAATGCCTGGCAAATATCTACCATGAAACCAACCGCCGGAAAGATGAGGAAAAAGTACTCAGGAAACTTTATGAGCTGTTTCCACAAATCACCCACCCCGGTACACAAATCAATATATTAAGCCAACTCATTACTTTCAGCAAACAAACAAAATGCTATACCGACCTTGAAACATTTTTGGATAAGAGTAAAGAAGTTTTGGATAAAATGGTACATAATAACCCTGCAATATTAAAAAGCATTTCCAATCAATATCTCTACGTAGAGATATATTATACCTATCTATATTTAGAAACCGGCAATCAAAAACTGGCAAAAGAACATTATAAAAAATGCTCCGCATACATCACCCCCAACAGTTTCCTCCCCTATCTGGTTCTTTACCGGAATATGGCAATGGAATATCATCTCACTCTTAAAGAATACGATACGGCGCTTGCTATCGCCGACAGTGCGATTCGCTTTGTGCAGGAAAATGATTTCGACATATCCGACTATGCTAAAGAAACTGGTTATAAAGCCGATATCCTAAAAGAGATGGAGAGATATACCGAAGCGTTGCCACTCTATGAAGAGATTATCCAAATAGAAGATTCGATAAGTGACGCCATTTCCAATCAGCAACTGGAAGAAATAAAAGAGTCATACCATTTAAGCCAACTGATACTGGAGCAAGGACAATTAAAAGGCTACATACAGATTATCATTTTAGTAGCAGTGGCTGTCATACTGATGTTATATATCATGTATACGATACGCATTAACCGGATACGGAAAGAGCTCAAATCCTCCGAGAGGCAGACCAAAGAAGCCACCCGAAAAACAGAGGAGGCCAACGAGCAGAAAAACCGCTTCCTTGCCAACATGAGCCATGCCATTCGCGTACCGCTTCATAGTGTGGTCGGGTTCTCACAACTCATAACCACCGATACTGACATTAACGAAAAAAGCCGTAAGGAATATTCTGAAATCATACAGCAGAATACGGAGAAACTCATGTCGCTGGTCAACAACGTCTTGGACTTATCCCGACTGGAAGCCGACATGATGAAATATCAACTGACGGACTACGATATTGTCCAACTCTGCAACGATGCCATCTGCTCCGCACAGATGCAAAGAAGCAACCTGCATATCCACTTTCAGAAATCAGTAAACGAATATATCATACACACGGACTGTAACCGGATGATGCAGATTATTACCAGCACACTTACAGGCTTTTCCACTGTTCAGGAAGAGCGTGAAGTCCATTTCAGTCTGGACAGAAATGGAGAAATCCTATGTTTCAAAATAACCAACTCTCCTTTGGCAGACAAGAAATACAACAATCAGGAAACCTCTATACACCATGAAATCAACCGCCTGTTGCTGAAACATTTCAATGGTACTTATCAGATTATTCCCGATGCACCGGCAGGCCCAACAATTCTTTTCACCTATCCTGCCACAAAACCATAATAATATTCTGCCTCTAAAAGAAGGCAGTTACAGGTATTTTTTGTACTTTTGCGCCTCAATAAGAGTAAATTGTAATTTAGTAATTGTAATTAGATAGTATGTTCGATAATTTAAGCGAGAGACTTGAGAGGTCGTTTAAAATTTTGAAGGGTGAAGGTAAAATCACCGAAATCAATGTGGCAGAGACGCTGAAAGACGTGCGTAAAGCACTTCTGGATGCCGACGTAAACTATAAAGTAGCTAAAAATTTCACCGATACCGTTAAAGAAAAGGCTTTGGGACAAAACGTGCTGACAGCGGTAAAGCCCAGCCAATTAATGGTAAAAATCGTACACGATGAGTTAACCCAGCTCATGGGGGGCGAAACTGCGGAAATCAACATTGACTCCAAACCGGCCGTTATTCTGATGTCCGGTCTGCAAGGTTCCGGTAAGACAACTTTCTCCGGAAAATTGGCACGAATGTTGAAAACCAAAAAGAACCGGAAGCCTTTGTTGGTAGCTTGTGACGTTTACCGTCCCGCTGCTATCGAGCAGTTACGCGTGCTGGCCGAACAGATTGAAGTACCTATGTACTCCGAACCGGACAGCAAGAATCCGGTAGCCATTGCCCAGAACGCCATACAGGAAGCTAAAGCCAAAGGATACGACCTCGTAATTGTCGATACAGCCGGTCGTCTGGCCGTAGACGAAGAAATGATGAACGAGATTGCTGCGATAAAAGCCGCTATCAATCCCAACGAAATCTTGTTTGTGGTAGACTCTATGACCGGACAAGATGCTGTAAATACCGCAAAAGAATTCAATGACCGCTTGGACTTCAACGGTGTAGTATTGACTAAGCTAGACGGTGATACCCGCGGTGGTGCCGCCCTTTCCATCCGTTCCGTAGTAAACAAGCCTATCAAATTTGTCGGTACCGGTGAAAAGTTGGATGCTATCGACCAATTCCACCCTGCCCGTATGGCCGACCGTATTCTCGGCATGGGTGATATCGTATCACTGGTAGAGCGTGCACAAGAACAATACGATGAAGAAGAAGCCAAACGTCTGCAAAAGAAAATTGCAAAGAACCAGTTCGACTTCAACGACTTCCTGAACCAAATTGCCCAAATCAAGAAAATGGGTAACCTGAAAGAACTCGCTTCCATGATACCGGGTGTTGGAAAAGCCATTAAAGATATTGACATTGACGACAATGCCTTCAAGAGCATCGAAGCGATTATCTACTCCATGACTCCGGAAGAACGCAGCAACCCGGCTATTCTGAACGGTTCTCGCCGCCAGCGTATTGCCAAAGGTAGCGGTACAAACATTCAAGAAGTGAACCGACTGCTGAAACAGTTCGATCAAACCCGTAAGATGATGAAAATGGTGACCGGCAGTAAAATGGGTAAAATGATGCCGAAACTGAAAAGATAAGAAGGTAAATACCCCGCTGCATATCAATCCCGCTAATTTCATATATTGAATGAAGTTAGCGGGATTTTTGCTTTATTCGGTTATTTACTCTACTTTTGCGGATAATGCTGTATAAATAATAACTAATACAATAATATTGAATATGACACTGATTGACGGAAAAGCAATTTCCGAACAAGTAAAGCAGGAAATTGCAGCGGAAGTAGCTGAAATAGTGGCGCGCGGCGGAAAGCGTCCGCATCTGGCAGCTATCCTTGTGGGGCATGATGGTGGCAGCGAAACCTATGTTGCAGCCAAAGTAAAAGCCTGCGAAGTATGCGGATTCAAATCCTCGCTTATTCGTTATGAAGCCGATGTAACGGAAGAAGAGCTGCTGGCGAAAGTGCGCGAATTAAATGAAGATGCAGACATAGACGGCTTTATCGTGCAATTACCCTTGCCGAAACATATCTCGGAACAAAAAGTGATTGAAACCATTGACTACCGTAAAGACGTGGACGGTTTCCACCCTATCAATGTAGGACGCATGTCCATAGGGCTGCCCTGTTATGTTTCCGCAACCCCTAACGGTATTCTCGAATTACTGAAAAGATATAAAATAGAAACTTCCGGAAAAAAATGTGTAGTATTAGGACGCAGTAACATCGTAGGTAAGCCCATGGCTGCTCTTATGATGCAAAAAGCCAATCCGGGCGATGCCACAGTAACCGTTTGCCACAGCCGCAGCAAGGATTTGGTAAAAGAGTGCCAAGAGGCGGACATTATCATCGCAGCTTTGGGACAGCCCAACTTTGTTAAAGCAGAAATGGTAAAAGAGGGTGCGGTTGTCATAGACGTAGGTACCACCCGCGTACCGGACGCAACCAAAAAATCCGGTTTCAAACTGACCGGTGACGTTAAGTTCGACGAGGTTGCTCCAAAGTGTTCATTCATCACTCCTGTGCCCGGTGGCGTGGGACCGATGACAATTGTTTCTTTAATGAAAAACACCCTGTTAGCCGGGAAAAAAGCTATTTACCAATAGACAAAGGTAATGAAAGCGCTCATTGCCTCTATCTTTCTACTGTATAGCGTAGTCCTTTCTGCACAAAAAAGGATTACGCTATTATTTGTAGGAGATTTGATGCAACACCAGGCACAAATAGACGCTGCCCGTACCCCCGACGGAAAATACGATTATTCTTCTTGCTTTGCTCTCGTAAAGGAACAAATCTCCCATGCCGATATTGCAATCGGCAACCTTGAGGTGACTCTCGGCGGAAAGCCCTATCGGGGTTACCCTACTTTCAGTGCACCCGACGAATATCTGCAAGCTATTAAGGATGCCGGATTTGATGTTCTGCTCACAGCGAACAATCATTGTCTGGATCGCGGCAAGAAAGGGCTGGAACGAACGATTGCTCAAATAGACTCCCTTTCCATTCTCTATGCAGGCACTTACCGGAATGTAGCCGAACGCACACAACGCTATCCTCTTTTTATCCGGAAAAAAGGTTTCTGCATAGCCATACTCAACTACACCTACGGCACTAACGGAATAAAGGCCACTCCGCCCAATATAGTCAATTACATCAATAAAGAAACAATATTAAAGGATATCCACAGTGCCCAGGCCGTACGTCCGGATGCCATTATAGCCTGCATGCACTGGGGAGAAGAATACCAATCACTCCCCAACCGGGAGCAACGCGAACTTGCCGACTGGCTATTGGAACAGGGCGTAACCCATATCATCGGTTCACATCCGCACGTAATCCAACCTATGGAATTGCGCGAGGAAGGCAATCGGCAACACGCCGTCGTTTATTCCTTAGGAAACTTCATTTCCAATATGAGCGCGGCAAATACAGACGGCGGACTCATTTTCACCCTGCAACTGGAGAAATACCCTCTGCCCTCTCCTATTCATCCGCTACAAGGCAGATTAAGTTATTCACCCTTGCCCGACTCTTTCATCCCTTCTTTTCCATTCTCCCGAGTCACACAATGCGGATACACCTTAGTATGGACTGCCCGTCCCACTCTTACCGGAGGAAAAAATTACATTTTATATCCGTCCTACTCTCCCATTGACCAACTGCCACAAGCAGCCCGTAACCGCCTGAATATCTTTACAAAGAACTCCCGAAAGTTCCTGTTCAAGCACAATACAGGAGTTTGCGAGAATAGCAAATAGCTATTTTTTCTTGAAAATATTCACCGAAATATTTGCAATATCAAAGTTTATCCCTATCTTTGCACCGCATTTAAGAAATGTACCAACATGGTGACTGTAGTTCAGTTGGTTAGAGCGTCAGATTGTGGTTCTGAATGTCGAGGGTTCGAGTCCCTTCAGTCACCCAAAAGAAATCCTTAATAGTCAATAGATTATTAAGGATTTTTTTCTTTACAAAGACAAACTTGATCAGATATGAAAATCCTCTGGATAGACCTAAATAGTTCTTATGCCCATTCCTCACTGGCGCTCCCCGCACTACACGCGCAGATAGCAGACGACACTTCCATCGAGTGGGCCTCCGTATCCGCTACAATCAATGAAAACATAGGAACTATTGTAGAGGAAGCCTACCGGCATAAGCCCGACATTCTTGCCGCTACGGCCTGGCTCTTCAACCATGAACAATTACTGCATATCACATCAAGGCTAAAAGCCTTGCTCCCTGAAACCTGCCTCATATTGGGTGGTCCGGAATTTCTCGGAGACAATGAATTCTTTCTACGTAAAAATCCTTTTGTGAACTGCGTATTCAGAGGAGAAGGAGAAGAAGCCTTTCCCCGGTGGCTGTCATGCTGGAACCATCCGGAACAGTGGAATACAATCTCCGGGCTGTGCTTCCTGGATTCTGATGCGCAATACAGAGACAACGGAACAGCCCGGGTTTTAAATTTCTCCGGACTCATTTCACCCGAAAAAAGCCGTTTTTTCAATTGGAGCAAGCCGTTCGTACAACTTGAAACCACACGCGGATGCTTCAATACATGCGCTTTTTGTGTCAGCGGCGGTGAGAAACCCATACGTACCCTCTCCATCGACAGCATCCGCCGGCGACTTCAAATCATCCACGAACATGGCATCAAAAACGTACGCGTACTCGACCGTACATTCAATTATAATGCACGCCGGGCAAAAGAACTGCTCCAACTGTTTTTAGAATTTCCCGACATACGTTTTCACTTAGAGATACATCCGGCTCTTCTTTCCGAAGAATTAAAAGAAGAATTGAGGCGGTTACCTCAAGGGCTACTTCACCTTGAAGCAGGAATCCAGAGCTTGCGTGAGCCCGTTCTCAAACAAAGCCGCCGCATGGGTAAATTGTCCGATGCGTTGGCCGGATTGGAATTTCTCTGTTCACTCCCCAATATGGAGACTCATGCCGACCTCATTGCCGGACTTCCACTCTATCATCTCAATGAAATCTTTGAAGATGTATACACCCTTGCCGGATATAATGCGGGAGAAATACAGCTGGAATCGCTTAAGCTACTTCCCGGTACGGAAATGCGCCGACAGGCAGAAACACTTGGCATACATTACTCTCCTTTCCCGCCCTACGAAGTTTTAGAGACAAACGAAATCAGTGTTGGCGAGCTGCAAACAGCCCGCCAACTGTCCCGCCTTTTAGACGGCTTCTATAATACACCTGCCTGGCAAGCCCTAACCCGGGAACTAATATTGAACGACAAGACATTCTTGCATAAGTTCCTCGAATACCTGATACGGATAAATCTCATCGACCAGCCTATGAGCTTGGAAAAACGAGGACTTATACTTTACGAATACTGCAAACAAAACTGCCCAGAATATCAGACGCAAGCCAGCATTGCATGGATAGAAGCCGGCATGTCATTAAAAAAAGCCCCGGCAGAAAAAGCCAAAACCAAACATCAGATACCACCGGAAAAGTGGGAAGTCATATACGGGCACTACAAAGACAGCCTCAGACTTTGCTTTCTTCCGACCGACGATAGCAGCCAAAGCGGCTATTGGTTTGGATTTGAGTCTGAAATTCAAAGAACTACTCCTGTGTTCAAAGCGAAAACTATTTCACAGCAATCACATCAAGCCACGCACGAATAGCCTTCTCGTCCGTACGATTGAGCAAACGTCCCTCCTTCCAGTTCAAGTCGGGGTAGGTTTTCTTCAATACAGTTGCGCTATTGCCAATCGAACTGCCTCCCGAAGTGGCAAATGGGACTACCGTCTTGCCTTTCAGGCTATGACTTTCTATGAATGTGTTGATAATTCGCGGAGCAAGATCCCACCAGATAGGATAACCGATAAAAACCACATCATAAGTGCCGATATTTTCTTTTTTACTTTTGATTGCCGGACGCATCTTCGGATCGTTCATTTCAACCGAACTACGCGACCGCTTATTGTTCCAATCAAGATCTGCACTTGTATAAGGCTGTGCAGGAGCTATCGGATAGAGGTCTCCACCCACCGCTGCTCCCAACTTTTCTGCTGCGCGGGCTGTCGTACCGGTTGCCGAGAAATAGGCGACCAGTATTTTGCTGTTCGAATGTTTACTGTTCATCTTCTGTTTTTGTTGTGCGCACATTGCCGTAGTCATTCCGACTGTCATCAGCAGTGCAAATAGTAATTTATACATAGGAATTATTTTAGTTTATCATATTGTTCATCTGTTACCGGTTCCAGCCACTCATTGGAGGTGTTCTCACCGGAAACCTCGAATGCAAGATGTGCAAACCAGCTGTCGGATGCCGCACCATGCCAATGCTTCACACCTGCGGGAATATGGACAACCGTACCGGGAAGAATCTCCACCGCCGGTTTACCCTCTTCCTGATACCAGCCTCGTCCGGCTACACCGATAAGCATCTGGCCGCCGCCTTTTGTAGCTCTGTGTATGTGCCAGTTGTTGCGGCAACGCGGCTCGAATGTGACATTGGAAATGTTTACCTGCTCTCTCGAAACGGGTGCAAGATAACTGTTGCCAATGAAATACTGCGCGTATGCCGTATTCGGTTCACCTATCGGGAAAATCATCTCACGCTGGAATGCTGCCTTAGCATCCTCTCCGTTTGCATCTTCCGCCCACACATCCTTGGCAAGACGAAAAGCCGCCCATGCCTTTGGCCAACCTGCATAAAACCCGATATGCGTGATAATCTCCGCAATTTCCGTACGGGTGATACCGTTCTTTTTTGCCGACTGCAAATGAAATGTCAGCGAGCTGTCGGTAATGCCCTGACTGATGAGCGATGTAATTGTAACCAGACTGCGGTCGCGCAAGCCGAGTTTATCGGTACGGCTCCACACCTCACCAAAAAGGACATCATCGTTGAGTTCCGCAAATTTTGGGGCGAACTCACCCAACTGGTCGCGCCCTGCGGTTTGTACAATCTTTTTCTGTGCCATGACATTGACTGTAAAAAAAGTGAATACTGAAATTAAAATGATTCGGTTCATAATTCTCTATTAATGCATAATTCATTGTTGCAATTCAGATCTCATCCTTTGTCTCATTTCAAGTGCTCCTTGAAAAAAAGCTCTATCTTATCGAAAGGAATAATGTCCATACGGTCATACAAATCCGTATGCACAGCACCGGGAATAATCATCAGCTCCTTGTTATCACCTTTCAATTTCTTGAAAGCATCTTCGCTGAAATACCGGGAATGAGCTTTCTCTCCATGGATAAGCAATACGGCGCTACGAATTTCATCACTATAAGCAAGGATTGGTGCATTGATGAAAGCAAGTGCCGAAGTCTGGTTCCACCCCAAACCGGAGTTAATGGAACGGGAATGATAGCCTCGTTTCGTTTTGTAATAATCGTAATAATCTTTCATGAACTGCGGTGCATCTTCGGCCGGTTCAGGATTCATTGTCGTGCAGGGGTAAGTACCCGTACGATAATCTTTTGTGCGTTGCGCATTGAGCTCCCGACGCATCCGGTAGCGTGCATCTGCATTGTCCGCTGCATCGAAATAACCGTTGGCATTGGCGCGGCTGATATCGTACATGGTAGAAGCCACCGTAGCCTTGATGCGCGTGTCATTGGCCGCTGCATTGATAGCAAAGCCTCCCCAACCGCAAATGCCGAGTATGCCGATACGCTCCGCATCCACATCGGGACGTGTGGCAAGGTAATCCACTGCTGCCGAAAAGTCCTCCGTATTGATATCGGGTGAAGCCACACTGCGAGGTTGTCCGCTACTCTCACCCGTAAACGACGGGTCGAAAGCAATGGTCAGGAAACCCCGTTCGGCAAGTGTCTGTGCATACAGTCCTGACGATTGTTCTTTCACCGCACCAAACGGGCCGCTGACTGCAATGGCCGGGAACTTATCGGCAACAGCGATTTTCGGTACATACAGGTCTGCAGCGAGCGTGATGCCGAAACGATTGACAAAGGTCACTTTACTATGGTCCACTTTGTCGCTCTTCGGAAATGTCTTATCCCATTCTTCCGTAAGTTTCAACTTTTCCATATTCCTGTTATTTTGCATGTTTTGTGCACGACTCTCCATCAGGCCTAAGAGAGAGAGGAAAGCTGCTGTAAAAAAGATTGTCCGTTTCATAACCGATTGATTCTTTTGATTACCAATGTTTTCTTTTCACATTGCAAAGTTACAGGAGATTATAGAAAGGATTGGTAGATGAATTACAGATGTTATAACCTCAATTACAGAAAATCTTGCGGAATAGTTACCGCTTATGCATCCGGGGTGTCTTAGCCAAGAAGAGTGCCCGGAAAACAGCAACTTTCTCATCAGTGTGCGGAAATCTTTCAGCACACTGATTCTCTCACCCTCGCCGACACCGGAATTGCCACTGATTTCTTTGGCAACTCTTCCGTCAGCATGGCTGCCTGTCCATACTCGTATGTGATGGTGAGAAAAACTTTCTTTGCAGAATTCTTGTCCGGCAAGTCAGTGAGACGGTAAGGTTTACAATACAAAATGTCATAATGTTCTTTTTATTAATGAATGCTTTGGTTTAATTATCTCTTTGTCAGCCGATTTAATAATATCGACTTGTGATGATTCATCAATGATCAGGTAGTCAAAAAGATATTCACCCGAAATACATGTTTTCAACGATAATGTAGAACTTAGTATTACAGGATAGCGTTTAAAAAGTGATTAAACTTATAACAATAATCTTTTATGTTCTAACGGGTTACGATTCGCCAACTTGCAGATTTCTTTAGATTGCTCTGATTTGCTTTTTCAAATAATGCTTTTTATCCGGTACAAAGATCACAATTATTTGAACCTATGTTATTTCGTCTTTATTTTTGTGGCCGTTTTTTAAACATGGGTGTTTAATGCCTAAATCACACCTGTCAGTATATGATAAAAGAATAGCAATAGTATTGCCCCCATTCGTAATTTATGTTATAATGAAAGAGACGTTTTCGACAAGATCATAATTATAGAAGACAAGGCCCCCCCCCTATTTAAGTTTGCATTTAAAATGATTCCGACTTTTTTCCTATTCCAAGTTTTTTTGTACTTTTGCACCGGATTTCTCAATCAATAATGCCCGAAATTCTGTTCTCATTTTTTAATATTCCCTGATGAGGCAGTTTGTAGCGCATTGTGGCAGATGTTGTGCTGTCCGGACTCTTATGGTTCATTATTAGTATTTCCGAGGGAATGAACAGAGGTTAACAGCTTATAGTTAACGGTTAGAGGAAAAGAATAATGAACAACAATACATCTATTTTTATTTCATGAACAAACTTATGGTTTATTCTGCTCTGGCTGTCGCCCTGATAGCCGGAGAGGCTTGTCTTGTGCCCATATATGCACAAGACAGGGCTGTGCAGGCGATGACACTCACGACACTTTACAATCTTGCTGACCAACAGAGCCAGAAGGTGAAGGTGAGTGAGGTGGCTTTGCGGGCAGCTAACGAAGGGTTGGCAGCGGCCAAATCGGCTTTGCTGCCGAGTGTGGATTTGAGCCTTCAAGGCAGTTATACGGGCAATGCCTTCATGTTGTCGCGAGGTTTTTCGGCTAATGGAACAACTGACTACATCGTACCGGGTGTGGGAGTTATTCCCGTTGCAAACGGCAAGCAAGACACACCTCATTGGGGAAACAGTTTTACGGCTCAGGTTGCACAAGTGGTCTATGCCGGTGGAGCTATCCGTTCGGGCATCCGTATGGCGGAATTGGGCAAGGAAATGGCAGAACTCGATGTGGAGAAGAACCGCCAGGAAGTGCGCTTCTTGTTGACGGGTTACTATCTTGACCTCTGTAAGTTAGGTAATCAGATGGAAGTGGTGCGCCAGAATATCGCACTTACGCAAAAGGAGATTGCTCAAATGAAAGCTCGCCATGAGCAGGGTACTGTTTTGCAGAACGACATCACTCGCTATGAATTCCAGTTGCAGAGTCTTGAACTCACACTGACAAAGCTCACCGATGCTTCTACCATCATCAACCATCAACTGGTAACAACACTTCATTTACCGGAACAGACGGTTATAGTTCCTGATAAGAACGAGCTCAACACAGAAATAAATGCACTCTCGGCAATCACTGCTCAAGATACGTGGCAGCAGACGGCGACAAGCAACAACCTTGGCATCCGTCAGTCGGAAGTGGCCGCAAATCTTGCAGAACAGAAGGTGAAGCAGGCAAAGGCAGAATCATTGCCTTCGGTGGCTGTCGTGGCAGAAAATCATCTCTTTGGTCCTTATACACAAGACCTCATCCCGAAAGATTGCAATGTAAACGTGTGGTTTGTCGGGATAGGCGTAAAGTTCAGCCTTGGCAGTCTTTGGAAGAACAAACACCACATCCGCAAGGCACGTACTGAACATCGGCAGTCAAAGGAAGCGCTCGCCTTGGCTCGTGAGGGTGTGGAAAATGCTGTACAGGCAAATTACATCAATCTCCTTACCTCCTACACCGAGGTGAAGACACAGCAGAAGCAGGTGGAACTTGCCAATCAGAACTACTCCATGGTGCAGAATCGTTATCAGAACGACCTTGCACTCCTTACCGACATGGTCGATGCCTCCAACATGAAACTCTCTGCCGAAATGGCGCTGGTTAATGCCCGCATCAGCATGCTTTATAATTTCTATACACTCAAATACGTAACAAACACTTTATAATAATGGAAAAGAACAAGATACACATCTATTTATATAATGTGCTCATCGTGCTTTGCCTCTTGGGTGGAGCCGTTTATGTGGTGAGCCAGTTTATGCACTTCGGCAGTGGAGAATTTACCGACAATGCCCGTGTACGCCAGAACGTCGTGCCTCAGAGCAGTCGTGTGCAAGGCTTTATTCGCGAGGTACGTTTCGCGGATTTCCAACAGGTAAAGAAGGGTGATACGCTCGTCATCATCGAGGATGCCGAATTTCGCTTGCGACTGGCCCAAGCCGAGACCGACCTTATCCGTGCCGAACATGGTTCGCAAGGAACTGCAAGCAGCATCGTTACCACCAAGACAAGCATGACCGTTACCGAAGCCGGCATCGAATCCGCACGTGTACAGATGGAGAATGCCATGCGTGAGGATACCCGTTTCAAGAAGCTCCTCAGTCAGGATGCTGTCACCCGACAACAGTATGATAAAGTACATACAGGCTATCTGAGTGCCAAGGCAACCTACGAGCAGGCAGTTCGTTCACGTCAAATGCAGTCGGCTGTTATGACCGAACAAGGGCATCACCTTTCCGTTTCGGAGCAGGGCATCGAACTGGCTCGTCGTGCCGTCGACCTCGCCCGTCTCAACCTCTCCTATTGCTACATCATTGCCACTTGTAACGGTACCGTTGGCACGAAGGACATTCACGTAGGTCAGCTTGTCAATCCGGGCCAGACACTGGTAAGTATCGTTGACAATGGTGAACGTTGGGTTGAAGCTAACTATAAGGAAAGCCAGTTGCCTCACATCAAAGTGGGCAGTAAGGCTGAGATTACAGCCGATGCCGTTCCAGGTATACAATATACGGGGACGGTGGAACGCATCTCTGATGCTACCGGCAGTGCCTTCTCACTTATTCCCATAGACAATGCCACGGGCAATTTTGTAAAGGTCGAACAGCGCGTCACCGTACGCATCAAGCTCAATGAGAATGCTGATGTTGCCAGGCTTAAAAGCGGTTATAATGTGGAATGTATCATTGAGGAATAATGGGACAATTGACTGAATTCTTTATGAAGAGTGCCGGTGGCCCTCCACCCGGCATGGGCTTTTCCATGCCTATGATGAAGGGGTGGGTGCCTCGTCGTGTACAGCCATGGCTGTACGTGCTGACCGCCCTTTGCTTCCAGTTCAGCGGTGGCATTTACCTCGGTGCACTGGATGGCATCCGTGGCACCACCAACTTTATGATCGAGGACATACTTTTCCTACTTTATGCCACCCTCGCGGGTATGGCTGTCTATTTTCCGATGCTCTTCCGCATGAAGTTCCGCTTCACCAACAAACAGTTGCTCTGTGGTTCTGCCATCGTTCTTGCCATATGCAATGTGCTGACGATGCATTGCCAGTCGATGCATGTGCTCATGATAGTGTGCTTCATAGCTGGAATGGCTAAGATACAGGGTACGTTTGAATGCATGAGCAACATCCAGCTTTGGATTACTCCCCGACGTGATTTTGCCGTTTTCTTCCCTGTGCTCCACATCATCCTGCTCACCGCCATCGAGGGTAGCGGATGGCTTGCCGCCTGGTTCGGTCATCATTTCACATGGCAGATGATGCACGTCTTCACCATCGGCACTATGTCGTTTGTACTGCTCACGCAGGCCATCTTCTGTCGTCCGTTTTGTCCCATGCCCCAGCGTCTGTCGCTCAAAGGTATCGACTTTCAGGGAGCATTGCTCATCTGCGGACTGATGCTCGTGGTGTCATACATTGTGGTGTACGGCGACTATTTCATGTGGTTCGATACCCTCCGCATACGCCTTCTGTTCGGTGCTGCCATTGTGCTTTTCGGCATTGTGCTCTACCGCCTGCGCTACTACCGTTATCCCTACATCGAGCTCAGTCTTTTTACACGTCGCAACGTTGTTCCCATTCTCATCGTCACCTTCTTTGCCGAACTCGCTTTCGGTGCTGAACACACGATGGAAGAGATACTTTACAGCGAAGTCATCCGGTTGGAGGAGCTGCCCAAAGAGTCGCAGTATATGTGGGCACTTCCCGGCATGTACCTCGGTATCCTACTCGATCTCTATTGGCTGAAAGTCTGGAAATGGAAGGTGTGGAAACTTTTCGGCATTGCCTTCATCGGCATCGCACTCTATGGTATGCTGATGTACTTCACGCTTGACATAAACGTCAATATCGAACAGTACCGCTTTGCTATCTTCTTGCGAGGATTTGCGTATGCCATCCTTGCCCCAACATTGATGTGGGCTTTAGACGAATCGGTCCCAAGTCTTGAACAGTTCTTCATGGGCTTGTTCGTATTCAACATCCTCCACATGTATCTGGCAGGAGCAGCAGGTTATGGCATTTATACCACTATCTTCTCGCACTTTATGAACGACAACATGACGAGCTACGGACAGCAACTCACTCTCACACACTTGGATATGGCGCACTTCAACCTCGGAGAATACGTTAGCCACGATTTCCTGCACTCCATGATGATGGTGGCAATGAAACAGGTCTATGGCTATGTTATCTGGTTCGCTTTAGCCCTTGCCACCCTCTTTCTGCTGTGCGACATTCCTGCTGTCCGCACAAATATCCGCAAAGTTCCCCGCTGGCCTGTTTATGCCATTGAGTATCTTGCGAGAAGGAAGTAGGAGGATGTTACACATCAAGGATGAGAGTGGCTCTTGTTTGGATTCACTCTCATCTTTGACATTCAGCCAGACAGAATTAATAAAAACGTTAAATATTTCACCCTTTAGAATTTGCCCTTAAGAATTACAAGCATATTTCCAGTTTATCACCTACAGCTAAATGCCTGAAAACAAACCTGTGCAGAACGGTGCAATGCAGACTGTTCCATCCTTGTTTATTTGATTCTTTCTAACATAGAAAAGAATCTTAAATGTACTCTTGCCTATATACCTTGTTTTTTATGTCCGTAACAATGGGGTTACAACTTCCCACTGCAAAGGAACGATTAACAATTAGTTTATGAACGGACATCTAAGAGACAACAAGCGACAAATCAACAACTTAGAACCAAAATCGTTACTATTTTATTTCGTCTGATTTTCAGTAACGATTTAGTAACACTACTTTGTCCAAACGGGGCATTTTCTTGTCTTTTGCTTGTCTGCCGACAAAATAAAAAAAATCCCGTAAAACCTTGATTTTACGGGACTTGTCTTAGTTTTTCCACCATTTGTCTTTAGTGTTTGGCGGAGAGACAGGGATTCGAACCCCGGGTGCCTCGCAGCACAACGGTTTTCAAGACCGCCGCAATCGACCACTCTGCCACCTCTCCAAAACTTCCTTTTCAAGAAGTGCTTCTCTCTTAAAGCGGTGCAAAGGTAACACATTTTTTTTAATCCACAAATAAATCCTGAACAAAATAATTCAGGCATCATCAAAAACAAAATCATATTATGAAAAGAACAAATCATGAAAAACACAAAAACCATAACATGAAAAAAGTGACAAACCGCTAACACCTTTTCATCCAATACCCATCGCTACCTAATAATAGTTATTTTATGTTCTTCAGCATAAAAACTGTTCATTTCATAGTGCAATTACGGAAATATTTCCGTAATTTTGCGCCCTCTAAAGGATAACATATCTAATCACTTTCAAAAAAAATATTATGGAATTAAACAAAACCTTTATTGATGGGCTTTGGAACAAAGAAATCAATGTCAGTGATTTCGTTAGTAAAAACATCACACCCTACACCGGAGACGCCTCTTTCTTGCAGGGACCTACGGAACGTACCAAACGTATCTGGGACCTCTGTCTGAAAGCATTGGAAGAAGAAAGAGCCAACAACGGCGTTCGTTCACTAGACCATAAAACAGTATCTACCATTACCTCCCACAAAGCAGGCTATATTGATAAGGAGAATGAACTTATCGTAGGTTTGCAGACGGACGAACTGCTGAGACGCGCCATCAAACCTTTCGGTGGCATTAATGTCGTAGCGAAAGCGTGCCGCGAGAATGGTGTGGAAGTAGACGACAAAGTAAAAGACATCTTTACGCATTACCGTAAGACACATAATGACGGTGTATTCGACGTATATACTGAAGAAATCCGTTCATTCCGTTCTTTAGGCTTCCTCACCGGACTTCCCGACAACTATGCACGCGGACGAATTATCGGTGACTACCGCCGTCTGGCATTGTATGGCATCGACCGCCTCATCGAAGCTAAGCAGGAAGATCTGCATAACCTCACCGGCCCGATGACCGAAGCACGCATCCGCCTGCGCGAAGAAGTAGCAGAACAAATCAAGGCCTTGAAAGACATCAAGACCATGGGTGAATACTATGGCCTCGACCTCAGCCGTCCTGCCACATCTGCTCAGGAAGCTGTTCAATGGGTATATATGGCATACCTTGCAGCCGTAAAAGAACAGGATGGTGCAGCCATGTCACTGGGTAATGTTTCCTCTTTCCTTGACATCTATATCGAATATGATTTGGCTCATGGCAAGATTGACGAAACCTTTGCACAAGAGCTGATTGACCAGTTCATCATCAAGCTGCGCATGGTACGCCACCTGCGTATGCAGTCCTACAACGACATCTTTGCCGGAGACCCGACTTGGGTAACCGAAGCTATCGGCGGACGCTTCAACGACGGCCGCGTAAAAGTGACGAAGACCTCCTTCCGTTTCCTGCAGACATTATACAACCTCGGCCCGTCTCCCGAACCTAACATGACTGTGTTGTGGAGTCCCGAACTGCCGGAAGGCTTCAAAGACTTCTGCGCCAAAGTATCAGTGGATACCAGCTCCATCCAATACGAAAATGACAATCTGATGCGCGAAGTCCGCAATTGCGACGACTACGGCATTGCGTGCTGCGTGTCCTACCAAGCTATCGGCAAGCAGATCCAGTTCTTTGGCGCACGTGCCAATCTTGCCAAGGCCCTGCTGCTCGCCATTAACGGCGGACGTTGCGAAAACACCGGAACTGTAATGGTGAAAGGTATCCCCGTATTAACTAACGATACGCTGAACTTTGAGGAAGTAATGGCCAACTACAAAAAAGTGCTGACCGAAATTGCCCGCGTTTACAACGAGGCGATGAACATCATCCACTATATGCACGACAAGTATTACTACGAAAAAGCCCAAATGGCGTTTGTAGATACCGATCCACGCATTAATCTGGCCTATGGTGTGGCAGGATTGTCCATTGCCATTGACTCACTGTCCGCTATCAAATATGCCAAAGTAACGGCCCGCCGCAATGACATCGGCCTGACAGAAGGCTTCGACATCGAAGGCGCTTTCCCCTGCTTCGGCAATAACGACGACCGCGTAGACCACTTGGGTGTAGATTTGGTTTATTATTTCAGCGAAGAATTAAAGAAGTTGCCGGTTTACAAGAATGCCCGCCCCACCCTGTCACTGCTTACCATCACCTCTAACGTGATGTATGGCAAGAAGACAGGAGCCACTCCCGACGGACGCGCCAAAGGAGTTGCATTTGCTCCGGGAGCCAACCCGATGCATGGACGTGACAAGAACGGTGCCATCGCTTCTTTAAGTTCCGTAGCCAAACTGCGCTATCGTGACTCGCAAGACGGCATCAGCAACACCTTCTCTATTGTTCCGAAATCATTAGGCCCTACGGCAGAGGAACGAGTTGAGAACCTGGTTACGATGATGGACGGTTATTTTACCAAAGGCGCACACCATTTGAATGTGAACGTGCTGAATCGTGAAATGCTGGAAGATGCGATGGAGCATCCGGAAAAATACCCGCAACTCACAATCCGCGTTTCCGGTTATGCCGTAAACTTCGTGAAGCTAAGCCGCGAACATCAGCTGGAAGTTATCAGCCGTTCATTCCATGAGAGGATGTAATATGATAAACGTACATTCATACGAAAGTATGGGAACTTTCGACGGGCCGGGTCTCCGGCTCGTCGTTTTCCTTCAAGGGTGTCCTTTCCGCTGTCTTTATTGCGCCAACCCCGACACCATAGACTCCAAAGGCGGCATCCCCACTCCTACCGATGAAATCCTGCAAATGGCGGTCAGCCAGAAAGCATTCTTCGGAAAGAAAGGGGGAATTACATTTTCCGGTGGAGAGCCCACATTGCAGGCAGAAGCCTTGATACCTTTGTTCAAAGAGTTGAAAGCCAACGGCATCCACACCTGCCTTGACACCAACGGCGGCATCTGGAACGAAAAGGTGGAAGAACTGCTAAGCCTGACGGACTTGGTACTGCTTGACATCAAAGAGTTCAATCCCGAACGCCACCGCGCCCTCACCGGACGCAGCAACGAGCAGACCCTGCGTACGGCCGCCTGGCTGGAACAACAGGGACATCCGTTTTGGTTGCGTTATGTGTTAGTGCCGGGATACAGCGATTTTGAAGAAGACATACGCAGCATGGGCGCACAGCTTGGCAAATACCAAAGCATACAACGGGTGGAGATACTCCCTTACCACCGTCTGGGAGTGCACAAATACGAAGCGATGGGCTGGGACTACCAACTGAAAGAGGTCGTAGAGAATACGCCTGAACAATTGCAGCGAGCCGAGCGACTGTTCAAAGAATACTTTCCCACAGTGGTGGTAAATTAGGAAAGTATTCCAACAAAATGAAGAATAAGGAAGGGCTTCATCAGTAAGTCAACCGTACCCCCCCCTGTAATGTGAAGTTGCAGGGGTTTTCTTTTCTTATCGTCTGGACATCAGAACCGTCATCAAAGAAATAAGACACTCCCGGTTCCACGTAGACACCCACCCTCCTGCTTATATTATACTGTGCGCCCACTGCTCCCATTACGGAGAATTGCAGCGGTTTCACCGTTTCGCTCTCACTGCCAATCTTGCCATAGACACATTTCTCCATAGCCCCTCCTGCAGAGACATACATGATAAAAGATTTTTTGTCAACGAAGTTCCAGTTTACCCGCAACGGAATTCCCAAGTAATGCAGTTTCTGGCTCACCTTCTCCGAACTTTCCACAAACTTCACATCCGAAGCAAGATACGTATACGTCAAGCCGGTCTCCACCGAAAAGCCCCTTGCAAGCCCCTTGCGCACTGAAAAGCCGAAAGACAAAGGCTGTTTATGGTCTATATCCACAATCTGTTCCGAATTCCTCATCAGATAGGGCATGCCGTTCTTGAACACAAGCGCCTGCCCTTCCGGAACATCCATGATGCCATTGGCTATTGTGCTAAGATCTACTTTTCCACCGGAGTATCCGAAGTTCGGATCGCTTTGCATCAACCCTCCTCCACCGATACTGTTTCCTGAGATTAATCCACCCGTATTTCCCACAGCCAGTCCAACCGACCAGCCGCCCGACTTCTTCTTTTTTCTGTCGCCAACAGGCAGTTGCAGTTTGTCCCTGCCCGACGGACGGCGGCGCTCCACTTTCCGGCTCTCCGTACTGCTATTCCCGGCGGCAGTCGTCCCGGCTTCCTCTTTCTCCACCGATGGTGTTTGTTCCGATGCCTCTCCTTGTATTTCCGGTTCCGCATCCAAAGGCTGCCGGGATTCCGTTTGTCGGTCCGTTTCGGCAGCAACATTCAGTTCTTGTGCCAGCAGAGAACGGCGGTTTGTTCCGCCCGGCGCAGCAGTTTGTCCTTGCGCCCGGTAATCGGGTTCCGCAACCTCTGTGCGCATCTGGGGAGACTGCCTGCCCGGCAACTCATCCGGGACAACCGCCAGCGTCGGCGTGGCCGTATTCCGCATTTCCTCTCCCACAGGGCTTTGCAATAGCCATATACTGACAGAAGACACCGCTGCAAGCAACACCGCAGCCGCTGCCACAGCCCAGCGCCGGAAAGGAATGATGCGCCGCTTCGGCTTGGAAGCAGGCATATCCTTCTCCAATCGTTCCCAACCGGAAACGGGTAGCGGCTCAGAGTAGTCCTCCAACCGTTCCTTTATCTTTCGCATCCACAATTCATCTTCCATACGCTTCTTCATTTATGCATTCTTTTTCATCCACTCCTTCACTTTCGCCGCCAAAGCTGCTTTGGCGCGTACCAGTTGCGAGGCTGATGATTTTTCATTAATACCCAGTAACCGGGCAATCTCCTTATGAGATTTATCTTCAAAAATAAACAAGTTGAATACAGTGCGGTAACCTGCCGGAAGCTCACTGATGAACTGCATCAGCACCTTTTGAGGAATAGTGTCCACTGCTGCGGCATCCGGTTCTTCGTATGCCTCCGGCACGTCATCCAAAGCAGCAGACTGGCTCATCACATCGTTCTTCCGCAAATACTGCAATACGGTATTCACCATAACACGTTCCATCCAAGCCCGCAAAGATCCTTCTCCCCGCCAAGTGAACTTATCGAAAGAGTCGAAGAGCTTCAGGAAACCGTCGTGCATCAAATCCTGCGCAGTCTCCCGGTCACCGGCATAACGCAAACATACGCCGAGCATCCGCCCTGCATATCGCTCATACAGTTCTTTGCGGGCAAGATTGTCGCCTTGCCTACACCGTTCTGCCAATACCTGTTCTTCCATTCTCTCTTCCAACACGTGTTTACCTTATAAATACAATGCGCACAAAAATACTGCATCCGACAGAGAAGAAAATCACTCTTTGTTTTCTTTAACAGTAGGATAAGCAGTATTTGTGCAGTTCCGGCATTTTCCGAATACAAAATCGAGTTAAAAACCAAAGAATAAAACCTCTGACTTATGAAAAAGTTAAAAACGACATTTGTCACATTTCTGCTATTGCTCACAACGATGCCCATGCTGCAATCCTGTCTGGATGATGATTGGAACGGCAGTGCAGCTTCATCACTCGCCATCGGAACCGTACGCATCGTCGATGGAAAAGACTATTACTTCGCACTGGACGAAGGAACCAAAATGTTTCCCGGCGACACCACTCGGGTAAACAACTATGCACTGGTAGAGGGCCAGCGCGCTTTCGTGTACTTCAACCTGCTGGACGAGAAGGTAGACGGATACGACTACAATGCCCAGATCAACCATGTAGAGAATATCCTCACAAAAGACATCTATTTCATGCCTGCCGAAAAGGCCGACAGCATCGGCGATGACCGCATCAATATAACCAACATGTGGATTGCAGACAACTACCTGAACATCCAGTACCAACTGTATTACAGCGGAAATCCCGACAAGAAGCACATGCTGAACCTCGTGGTGAACGAGGCTTCCGACGGCAAGAACGACAAAGAGGGATACATCACGCTCGAATTTCGTCAGAACGCCTATGATGACGAGCCTAACATACCCGGTCCGGGCATCGTTTCGTTCAAACTGGACAAAATTGCAGATCAGATGGCGGGCAAAACCGGACTTAACATCCGCGTAAGAAGTGTGTACGACGGTGAGCGCTATATGACTATCGACTTTGCAGAGTGAAAAGAAAGGCGTATCTTTGCAGCCGATTTCACAAAAAACACTTTCTATGAAAAAAGGACTGCTATACGCCATATTGGCATCTGTACTGTGGGCTATCGTAAACCCGTTTATCAAACAAGGACTCAGTTATGACTTCACTCCGATGAATTTTGCCGGCATCCGTTTCACCAGTGTCGGCATTTTGCTGTTTGCCTATACCTGGCACAAAGGCATGTGGGAGGAAATCAAGCGGCACCGCAGGCTGTTCCTCAACCTGATTTTCATCAACATGCTCATGGGATACACCGCTTTCTACTTCGGAGTGGATTTTGTGAGCGGAGCCATATCATCTATCATTATGGGCATGACGCCGCTCATCAATGTGCTGCTTGCCCACTTGCTGGCGAGCAACGACAAGCTGAACGGTTACAAGATAGTCAGTCTCATTGTCAGCCTTGCGGGACTGCTGCTGATAGTGGGAACAGGCAGCGATGGCGAGCCTTTGGACTGGAAAGGCATCACAGGCATTGTCCTATTGCTGCTCAGCATCATCTTTCAGGGATATTCCGCCATCTCCGTATCCGAGGAGAAAGACAAGGTCAACCCCATTTTCCTGAATGCCGTACAGATGTTTTTTGGTGGCGCACTTATCTACATCATAGGGCTAAGTACGGAAGGCTACCACTCTTTCATCGGCAAACCTGCCGGATTTTATATCAGTCTTGGCATTCTGGTGTTCATTTCCGTATTCGCATTCAGCTTCTGGTTTATGGCGCTGCAAAGTAAGGGCGCAAAAGTCAGCGACATCAATATGTGCCGTCTCATCAACCCCATTCTCGGAGCAGTGTTAAGCTGGATAATGCTTGCAGGCGAATACCCCACTTTCAGTACGGTGGCCGGAATGTTGATTATCGTCAGCTCACTGATTATTTATTTCAAAGGGGCGGAAATTGCAAAATACTTCAGTACGCGGAAGCGGTAAAGGAAAAGGAATAAAGAGAGAGGTTCTCCCCCACTGAACTCTCTCTCAGGTGTTCCATAAGAACAATCAGAATAATTTCCCTCAGGATAAATTAAAGAAATAATTTATCAATAGCACATTACCGGCTTATTAGCGCAACGCTGTCAGTTCATTAGAATTAAACCATAAGTTTATTAGGAGTAAACCATTAGTTTATTGGGAATAAACTACCAGTTTATTAGGATTAAATTATCAGTTTATAATCAATAAACTAAAATAAACTCATAATAGATTGATTAGTAATCTATTTCATTACAAAATCTTGCTAACTTTGCCCGAATCAAAAACAACTAAGAAACATGGAAAAGAAGAAAAAAAAGATCCTTCTCGGAATATTGATATTTATCTTGATTATAGGCATCGCAGGTGCAGGTGCGGTGTATTATTACCTGTTTGCCCCACAATTTCATCCGCAAAAGACAGCCTATATCTATATCGACCGCGATGATACGGCAGACTCCATATATAATAAGGTGAAAGCACAAGGAAATCCCCGCAGCTTCATCGGCTTCAAATGGATGGCGCAATGGCGTGACTATCCCCACAACATCCACACCGGACGCTATGCCATACGCCCCGGCGAAAACACCTATCACGTATTCAGCCGCTTATACAGGGGCTACCAAGAACCGCTGAACCTGACCATAGGAAGCGTACGCACGCTGGACAAACTGGCACGTAGCGTAGGAAGGCAACTGATGATCGACTCCGCCGAAATAGCCCGGACAATGAACGACTCACTGTTCCGGCACAAACTGGGATACAACAAAGAGACAATGGCCTGCCTCTTCATTCCCGAAACCTATCAGGTGTACTGGGACATGAGCGTAGAGGATTTCTTCAAGCGGATGCGGAAAGAACATCAGAGATTCTGGAACCAAAAGCGGCTCGACCAAGCCAAAGCCATCGGTATGACCCCGGAAGAGGTATGCACACTTGCCTCTATCGTCGAGGAAGAAACCAACAACAATCCGGAGAAACCTATGGTGGCCGGCCTGTACATCAACCGTCTCCATGCCGGCATGCCACTGCAAGCCGACCCCACCGTAAAGTTTGCACTGCAAGACTTCGGGCTGCGCCGGATCACCAATGAACACCTCACCATCGACTCGCCCTACAACACCTACCGCAATCCCGGCCTGCCCCCCGGCCCCATCCGCATCCCCTCGCCTGTCGGTTTGGATGCTGTGTTGAACCATGCCAAGCATAATTACATCTATATGTGCGCCAAAGAAGACTTCTCCGGCACGCATAACTTCGCATCCAACTATGCCGACCACATGAAAAATGCAAGAAAATATTGGAAAGCCTTAAACGAAAGAAAGATTTTCAATTAATATTATAATAAAATAAAAGCAAAAAACTATATTTGCGATTATTATTAAAATCATGACTAACACTTAAACAATCAACAATGAGCAAGCAACTCTTACTTGGCGATGAAGCCATTGCACAAGCTGCATTAGATGCCGGACTTTCCGGTGTATATGCCTATCCGGGCACTCCCTCTACGGAGATTACCGAATACATCCAAATGTCCCCGGTCACCGCAGAAAAAGGAATCCACAGCCGTTGGTGCTCCAACGAAAAAACCGCTATGGAAGCTGCCTTAGGAATGTCTTTTGCAGGAAAGCGTTCACTGGTCTGCATGAAACATGTGGGCATGAATGTGGCTGCCGACTGCTTTATCAACTCTGCCATTACCGGCGTCAAAGGCGGTACAATCGTCATTGCAGCCGACGACCCCAGCATGCATTCATCACAGAACGAACAGGACAGCCGCTTCTACGGTGATTTCGCATTGATCCCAATGTACGAACCCAGCAACCAGCAGGAAGCCTACGACATGGTTTACAACGGCTTCGCCTTCTCCGAACAAACCGGAGAACCCTTGCTGATGCGCATGGTCACCCGTCTGGCACATTCCCGTTCCGGCGTAGAATGTAAAGCGAAACAACCCCAAAACGAACTTTCTTTCAGCGACGACCCGCGCCAGTTCATCCTGCTTCCGGGCAATGCACGCAAACGCTACAAACTCTTGCTTCAACGCCAGGATGAATTTATCAAAGCATCGGAAAATTCTCCATACAACAAATACGTTGACGGTCCCAACAAAAAACTCGGTATCATAGCTTGCGGTATCGGGTACAACTACCTCATGGAGAATTATCCCGAAGGATGCGAATATCCGGTATTAAAAATCGGACAATACCCGCTTCCCAAAAAACAACTGATGCAACTCGTGGAAGCCTGCGACGAAATACTTGTACTGGAAGACGGTCAGCCGTTTGTAGAAAAACAACTGAAAGGCTACCTCGGCATCGGCATAAAAGTGAAAGGACGCCTGGACGGCACATTGTCACAAGACGGAGAATTGAACCCGGACAGCGTGGCACGCGCCATCGGAAAAGAGAACAAAGCGGAATTTGCAGTCCCCTCACTCGTGGAGATGCGTCCGCCGGCATTGTGCGAAGGCTGCGGACACCGCGATATGTACACTGTGCTGACCGAAGTGCTACGGGAGGAATATCCCAGCCACAAAGTGTTCAGCGACATCGGCTGTTATACCTTAGGAGCCAACGCCCCCTTCAACGCCATCAATTCCTGCGTTGACATGGGAGCTTCCATCACAATGGCAAAAGGCGCTTCGGACGCAGGGGTGCATCCCGCAGTGGCTGTCATCGGCGACTCCACCTTCACCCACTCCGGCATGACAGGATTGCTGGACTGCGTAAACGAGAATTCCAACGTCACCATCGTCATCTCCGACAACGAAACTACCGCCATGACAGGCGGACAGGACTCCGCCGGAACAGGCCGTCTTGAAGCCATTTGCGCCGGCATCGGCGTAGCGGCGGAACACATCCGCGTGGTTGTCCCGTTGAAGAAAAACTATGAGGAAATGAAGCAAGTGATTCGTGAAGAAATCGAATATAACGGCGTGTCCGTCATCATCCCTCGCAGAGAATGTATTCAAACCTTAGCACGTAAGAAACGAAACAAGTAAAACCATGAAAAAAGACATTATACTTTCCGGCGTAGGTGGACAAGGCATCCTCTCTATCGCCACCGTCATCGGTCAGGCAGCCTTGAAAGACGGATTATACATGAAACAAGCCGAAGTACATGGAATGAGCCAACGAGGCGGCGACGTACAGTCCAACCTCCGCATCAGCGACCAACCCATATCTTCCGACCTCATCCCTACGGGAAAATGCGATCTCATCATATCGCTGGAACCCATGGAAGCCTTGCGCTATCTTCCCTACCTTAGCCCCGAAGGCTGGCTGGTGACCAATGAAGCCCCCTTTATCAATATTCCCCACTATCCCACCGAAGAAGCCCTCAAAGCCGAACTCGACAAGCTTCCGCACAAGATTGTGCTGAACGTGAACGAAATAGCCAAAGAAGTAGGCTCTCCCCGCGTTGCCAACATCGTATTGCTGGGAGCCACCATTCCATTCCTTGGCATAGACTACCAGAAAGTCAGGGATAGTATTCGTGACATCTTCCAGCGCAAAGGAGAAGCTATCGTCGAACTAAACCTCAAGGCTCTGGCAGCGGGTAAAGAAATCGCAGAAAACCTGATGTAAATCAAAATTCCAATAACCATGAATGACAAATACTGGGAAGAAGAGATAGAAACCATGCCGCGTGAGAAGTTGCGCGAATTGCAACTTCAGCGGCTTAAAAAGACAATCAATATTGCTGCAAATTCTCCCTATTATAAGCAGGTGTTTCAAAAATACGGCATTACGGCAGACAGTATCCGGTCAGTAGATGACATACGGAAAATTCCGTTCACCACAAAGGCAGACATGCGCGCCAACTATCCATTCGGACTCGTGGCGGGCAACATGCAGGAAGACGGCGTACGCATCCACTCTTCCAGTGGAACTACGGGAACGCCTACCGTCATTGTACATTCACAGCACGATCTGGACTCGTGGGCCAACCTTGTGGCACGCTGCCTGTACACAGTAGGCATACGCAAAACCGATGTTTTTCAGAACAGTTCCGGATACGGTATGTTCACCGGCGGATTGGGTTTCCAATACGGAGCCGAACGCTTGGGAGCACTGACCGTACCGGCAGCAGCAGGCAACAGCAAACGGCAAATCAAGTTCATCACAGATTTCAAGACCACCGCCCTGCATGCCATTCCCAGCTACGCCATACGCTTAGCGGAAGTGTTTCAGGAAGAAGGCATCGATCCTGCCTCAACTACCCTGAGAACTCTTGTCATCGGAGCAGAACCTCATACAGACGAACAACGCAAAAAGATTGAACGGATGCTGGGCGTCAAAGCCTACAACAGCTTTGGAATGACCGAGATGAACGGTCCCGGCGTGGCCTTTGAATGTACCGAACAAAACGGCATGCACTTTTGGGAAGACTGCTATCTGGTTGAAATCATCAACCCGGAGACCGGAGAACCTGTCCCCGATGGCGAGATTGGAGAATTAGTATTGACCACCCTCGACCGCGAAATGATGCCGCTAATACGCTACCGTACACGCGACCTCACCCGCATACTTCCCGGTGAATGTCCCTGTGGCCGCACTCACCTGCGCATTGACCGTATCAAAGGACGCAGCGACGATATGTTCATCATCAAAGGTGTCAACATCTTCCCCATGCAGGTAGAGAAGGTCTTGGTACAGTTCCCCGAATTGGGCAGCAACTACCTCATAACTTTGGAGACCAACAATAACCAAGACGAGATGATTGTAGAGGTAGAACTCAGTGACCTATCCACAGACAACTACATCGAATTGGAAAAAATACGTAAAGCAATCTCCCGCCAATTAAAAGATGAGATCCTTGTCACCCCAAAAGTAAAGCTCGTGAAAAAGGGTTCTTTGCCCCAAAGCGAAGGAAAAGCCGTCAGAGTGAAAGACTTAAGGGATAACAAATAAAAGGAAAAGGAAAACAAAGAAAAAGGAACGGTAGTCAACCAAGATTACCGTTCCTTTTTTATAGAAAGCCGCACCGATGATGTGATGAAACTCCGTATGACATGATTTGAGTGCTCCTCCTCTTTGTAATCCACCGACTCAAGAGTTACCCCGAAGGGCGTGGCCCGCCATTAAGAACTGAAGCTTGTCTCGGTATTTCATAAAAATTGATGAGTTTCCCGATCCAATCAATGCGGCTATTTTTTCTACTTCAAAGGTAATGAGTTTCTAGGAAAGAAACAAGAAAAACAGGAAATTTGTTTGCCTGTACCTTACGTTTTCACACTTTACCGCTATTGCCCAAAACAAAAGGCGCTGATTACCTGTTTGTAACCAGCGCCCTAGGATTTATCTTTTATCCCAGCTTATGCAGCCTTTGCTTTAGCAACAATAGCTTTGAAAGCTTCCGGATGATTCATCGCTAAATCAGCCAAAACTTTACGGTTGATTTCAATACCAGCTTTGTGCAAAGCGCCCATCAGTTTGGAATAAGACATACCTTCCAAACGTGCAGCAGCGTTGATACGTTGAATCCACAAAGCGCGGAAGTTTCTTTTCTTGTTCTTACGGTCGCGGAACGCATAGGTCAAACCTTTTTCCCAAGTATTCTTGGCAACGGTCCAAACGTTCTTTCTTGCACCAAAGTAACCTCTGGTCAATTTCAAAATTTTCTTTCTTCTTGCTTTAGAAGCAACATGATTTACTGATCTTGGCATAGTTTTACTTGTTTTTGAATGTTAGCGCCAGTGCTTCACGCAGCGGACTTAAAGCTAATGCATTCGGTTAATAACTTTAATAATACTTCTTACGCTTTTGATTACTTCATAGCTAAGAGTTCCTTAACCTGGCTCACATTCGTTATATCAACGGTTGTAGAGTAACACAGATTTCTCTTTTGCTTCTTAGTTTTCTTAGTCAGAATGTGACTGTGAAAAGCGTGCTTTCTTTTGATTTTACCTGTTCCGGTAAGAGTAAATCTCTTTTTAGAACCGGAGTTAGTCTTCATCTTTGGCATCTTACTTATTTTTTAATTATTTAATTATATGGCAACGCACTATACCTGTGGCGTTACTCATTTCTTTAGTCTTCGCTTTGTTCTTCAGCCGGAGCAGCCTTTGAAGCCTCTGCCGGTTTCGGCGCAGCAGGTTTCTTGGGAGCAGCGCTCTTTTTCGGAGAAAGCTGAATAGTCATTCTCTTTCCTTCCAGAATCGGCATCTGATCTACTTTTGCATAGTCTTCCAAATCATTGGCAAAGCGCAACAGCAAAACCTCTCCCTGCTCCTTGAATAAGATAGAACGACCTTTAAAGAACACGTATGCCTTTACTTTGTCTCCATCTTCCAAAAAGCCTTTGGCATGCTTCAACTTGAAGTTATAGTCATGGTCGTCCGTTTGGGGACCGAAACGAATTTCCTTCACGTTTACTTTCACCTGCTTCGCCTTTTGTTCCTTCTGACGCTTCTTTAACTGATAAAGAAATTTAGAGTAATCAATAATACGACAAACAGGGGGTTGTGCATTTGGAGAAATCTCTACGAGATCCGCTTCCATCTCCTCGGCCATCTTTAAGGCCTGAGCTATCGGATATACTTTAGGTTCCACTTCATCGCCCACAATGCGGACTTCTTTGGCACGGATTTGCTCATTAATCCGATGTTGCCCTTTTAAGCTGTCATTTTTCATTAAATAACGTTTACTTCCAGTTTGTTTCTTGTTTATTACTCCCAAATTATTTTTTTTGTTAAGTAAAAGCTGTCTTTAGAACATCGTATGTATGCTATGCTTTTACAATTGGGCGCAAAGTTACCATTTATTTATCATATTTTGAACTTCTTCGTTCACTTTTTTAGCAAATTCTTCAAATTTCATGGTTCCCTGGTCGCCTTCGCCTTGTTTGCGGACGGAAACTTCTCTGTTTTCAGCCTCTTTCTCACCTACAATCAGCATATAGGGAATACGTTTCATTTCGTTATCACGAATCTTACGTCCGATCTTTTCGTTACGTTCATCCACAATGGCGCGAACATCGTATCTCTTCAGATAGTCTTTCACTTCCTGGGCATAGTCATTGAATTTCTCACTGATAGGCAGGATAGCTACTTGATCAGGAGTCAGCCACAACGGGAATTTACCGGCTGTATGCTCGATAAGTACGGCAACGAAACGTTCCATAGAACCGAACGGCGCACGATGAATCATTACCGGACGGTGCTTCTGGTTGTCAGCTCCCGTATATTCCAGCTGGAAGCGTTCGGGCAAGTTATAGTCTACTTGGATGGTTCCCAACTGCCAACGGCGACCGATAGCGTCTTTCACCATAAAGTCCAGCTTAGGACCATAGAAAGCAGCTTCACCATACTCAACTTTAGCTTTCAGCCCCTTTTCTTCACAAGCCTCGATAATGGCCTGTTCCGCCTTTTCCCAGTTTTCATCGCTACCGATATACTTTTCGCGGTTCACTTTATCGCGCAAAGAAATCTGTGCTTCGAAATTCTCAAAATGCATGGACTGGAACACAATCGAGATTATGTCCATCACACGCAGGAATTCATCCTTCACCTGATCGGGGCGGCAGAAGATATGCGCATCATCTTGCGTGAAACTACGGACACGAGTCAACCCATGAAGCTCGCCACTCTGTTCGTAACGGCAAACCGTACCGAACTCTGCCAAGCGCAAAGGCAGATCTTTATAAGAACGGGGAGAGTTCTTGTAAATCATACAGTGATGAGGGCAGTTCATCGGCTTCAGGAAGTACTCCTCACCTTCTTCCGGCGTATGGATGGGCTGGAACGAATCTTTACCATATTTGGCATAGTGTCCGGAAGTGATATATAACAACTTATTTCCAATAGGCGGACACATCACTTCCTGATAATCGTAACGTGCCTGAATACGACGCAAGAACTCTTGCAGACGGATACGCAATGCGGCACCCTTCGGCAACCACATCGGAAGTCCCTTGCCTACCGTATCGGAGAACATGAACAAATCCATCTCCTTGCCAATTTTACGATGGTCGCGTTTCTTGGCTTCTTCCAGCAGCACAAGATATTCATCCAACATCTTCTTCTTCGGGAAAGTGATACCATAGATACGGGTCATCATCTTGCGGTCTTCCTGTCCACGCCAATAAGCGCCGGCAACAGAAGTCAGCTTAATAGCCTTGATAGGTGCGGTAGTCATCAAGTGAGGACCACGACACAAGTCCGTAAATGCACCTTGCGTATAAGTGGTGATATGGCCATCCTCCAATTCCGAAATCAGCTCACATTTATAAGTTTCACCGCGATCGCCGAACATTTTCAGAGCATCTGTCTTTGATATACTTTCTCTGACAACAGCTTCTTTCTTGGCAACCAACTCTGCCATTTTCTTTTCGATAGCAGGCAGATCGGCTTCCTTGATAGTGGCCTCTCCCGGATCTACATCATAATAAAAACCGTTCTCAATAGCCGGACCGATACCAAACTGAATACCCGGATACAACTCTTGCAAGGCTTCCGCCAGCAAGTGGGCACTGGTATGCCAAAAGGCATGCTTGCCTTGTTCGTCTTCCCATTTGTAGAGAACCACTTCGGCGTCTTCACTGATAGGACGCCCCAAATCATAAGTTTCTCCGTTCACTCCACAAGCCAGCACGTCTTGTGCCAAGCGTGAACTAATGCTTTCTGCTATTTGCAGTCCCGTTACTCCTTCGTTGTATTCACGAACAGAGCCGTCTGGAAAAGTTATCTTTATCATAATGTTATGTATAGTTCATTTTTTAGAACGCAAAAATAGCTAATTCTTTATTGATATTCTATTTTTTAGCAAAAAAATGTTATTGCTGCGTATTGGTAAATCGCTTGATAATGTTGTAGGCGGAAACAATACCCAATTCACCCGCCTTGCTCAAATCCGAAATACCCTGCCTGTTATTACCCAGGAAAATATGTGTCAGTCCACGATTGAAATATGCCTCGGCAAAGTCGGGGTTCAGTTCAATTGCTTTATCGTAATCCACCAGTGCCGCACGATAGTCTTTCAGCATGGACAATATATTTCCGCGATTATAATAGCCGTAAACAAAATCGGGCGCCAACCGGATTACATGGTCCAAATCATTTTTCACAATGTCGTAGTCCATAGCCGTCACTTCCGATTTTTTCACTTCCGATGCGCCGGAAACAGCACCCTCACTCATTCCGGCCTCCGCTTTTTTGTATTCCAATTGCTTATAACGCACCAAAGCACGCATAAAATATGCCGGGAAGAAGGTATCATCCAATAAGATACTCTGTGTAAAGTCGTCTATGGAACTTGCGAAATCTTGTACCAAATAGAAATCCAGCCCCCGCATGAACCGTTTTTTGGCATTCTTCTCATCCGCTACAATCTCTGATGTATGAGCGTCGATCAAAGCAAAATGGAAACGCACCTGCTCTTCTGTCAACGGAGACTCCATATTGGTGATTCGCAGCGGCTTGGGAAGCAATTTCGAATGATTCAATTCATCGATGTACTTATGATAGTGCACTATCCGCTTCACATCGCTCAGCTTCTCATAGTAGGTCAGCGCATACATCGGTTCGAGCTTGATAGTTACATTCCGATCTTGCACACGCCCACGATAGTCGCTCTTGTAACGCTGATCGGCTTCCGAATCATCCGCTATCACAATCTTGCGATAGTTCTCCATATTCTTATCAGACTTCTTACGGGTCTTACCGCTGTCCTGCCCGGAATCTCCGTTATTATTATCCGCCACATCCTTACCGTTACCACCGGAAGTTACACCGTTACGCTTGTCGAGCTGCATCTTCATAACCTTAAACTCATCCTGCTCCGCCCCCTTACGATCACCAATCTTCTTTCTGGCTTCAGCGCGATGATAGTAACCGGCCATGAAATTGGGATATTCATCTATCACTCTGGAATAATCGCTGATAGCACCGCGATAATCTCCTGTCTGTGCACGCAACAAACCACGATTGAACGTTGCCATCATATTATCCGGCTCTATCTTCAGCACAAAGTCAAAATCTTCTATCGCCCGGTTGTCGTCACCAACTTGCGCACGCAACAAACCGCGATTATAGTGTCCGAGGAAATTATTAGGATCAATATCCAGCGCCAAATCGTAGTCACTCATGGCACCTCTCAAATTATTCTGATGAAAACGCGCCAAAGCACGATTAATGTAGTTGCCTGAGTTACGCACACTCAGATGTATCGCCTGATCCAAATCACTTTCAGCCTCTTTGTAATCGGCTTGCTGGAGACGCACAATAGCTCGTGCAGCCCAACTGTCCGGATCATAACGATCCATATCGATAGCTGTATCAAAGTCCTTCAAAGCCTGTATCGTATCGTTCTGCTTCAGGTTGACTTCACCTCGCATCAGATACGCCCGCGTATATCTCGGAGCTATGGCAAGCAGCTTACCTAAGTCTTCCTTGGCAGAGCTGAAGTCCTCTTTCTGCATATGGCACAAAGAGAGATTATGCCAGAGCACCACATTTTCCGGATCATATTTCAAGGCAGTTTTATAGTCTTCTATCGCACCATCAAACTTATCCTGGCGAATACGCGCCAATCCTCTTATCTGATAAGCGCCCACAACAAAAGGATTGCGCTGAATAGCCAAATCACAATCCATTTCAGCACCCTGAAAATCATCCAAATTAATTTTGGCCAGTGCACGAAAGAAATAAGGCTCATATAAATAAGGCTTCGCGTTGATTACCTGATTGAAGTATTGGATAGAAAGCACGTAGTCCTCAAAATACAATGCGTTCCGGGCAATAGTCATCACCCTTTCCGTATTGATTTGCGCATATAACAACGTGGGCAATAACAAAATTGCCAGCAATATCTTTTTGATCATATTGTCTTATAAATGCTTGTAAACAAAACAAAAGTAGCGTTTATTCATTTATATATCAGGATATACGGAAGACTTTTTATTTTTTTTGAGCCTTTTATACCTTATTATATGGTTTTCTTACTTAACAGTTTTCACTTTGTAAGTGCAATGTGCCTTACCTTTCAACATGGCATTCAATTTTCCTTTTATCATCTGCTTGCGCAAAGGCGACAAATGGTCGATGAACATCTTACCGTCCAAATGGTCAAACTCATGCTGCATTACACGAGCAAGATAACCTTCCACGATCTCGTCATGCTCCACCAAGTCCTCATCCAGATATTTCACACGTATTTTATTGCCTCTTTTTACAGATTCATGAATACCGGGCAAGCTCAGGCAGCCTTCTTCCATAGATACTTCCTCGCCCGATACTTCCAGAATGTGTGCATTGATATATGCTTTACGGAAACCTTTATATTCAGGATAGTCTTCCGACAGCACATCCAAATCTACAACAACCACACGAATCGGCAAACCGATCTGCGGTGCTGCAAGTCCCACACCGTCAGCGTGGTCCATTGTTTCAAACATATTCTGAATCAATTCTTTCAGGTTCGGATAGTCAGGAGTGATGTCCTCTGCCACTTTTCTCAATACGGGTTGTCCGTATACATAAACGGGTAAAATCATTTCTTTAATTATGAATTATCAATTATGAATTATTTCTTATACACTTATAAAAAAGCGAAACGCTTGTTCTCCAAATAAGTTTGCAAGATAATAGTCGCACTGATTTCGTCGACTAACGCCTTGTTCTGCCTGTCTTTCTTCTTCAATCCGGCTTCCAGCATCGTACGGTGCGCCAATACCGAAGTAAAGCGTTCATCCACGTACTCCACCGGCATATCCGGTAACTTCTTTTTCAGAGAGCGCACAAAGGGTTCGATACGCTTCATGTTCTCAGAAGCCTCGTTATTCATCTGTTTCGGTAAGCCGACAAGAATCCGTTCTACCGGTTCTTTTGCCACATAGTCAAGAATAAAGGCGAGCAACTCATGCGTAGGTACAGTAGTAAGTCCGTTAGCAATCATCTGTAACGTATCGCTAACGGCTATACCCGTACGCTTCTTACCGTAATCAATAGCTATTATTCTACTCATAATGGGCTACAAAATTACGATTAATATTTTAAATCAGCTTAAAAGAGATAAGTTTTATCTCTACGACAGTTTTTTACTACTCAATAAGGTATCTTGTCGCTCTTCTCCTGCCATTTACGGAATGCTTTCTGAGCCTCATCACGCAGGAAATGTTCACAACGAATGGAACGTTGGTCGTATCCCAAGTCCAGCTGGTCATAAATGAAAGAGTCGTCGAAGTCAATGGCCTTGGCATCAGCTTTCGTATTGCCGTAACAAATGCGTTTCACTCCCGCCCAGTAGAGGGCACTCAGGCACATCGGACAAGGCTCGCACGAACTGTAAACAGTACATCCTTCCAATTGAAAAGTATCCAACTTCTGGCAGGCATTGCGAACGGCATTCACTTCGGCATGGGCAGTAGGATCATTATTGGGAACCACCCGGTTCACTCCCGTAGCAATGATCTCTCCGTCACGAACAATAACGGCGCCAAAAGGACCGCCTCCATTATCAATGTTCTCAACAGACAAGTCAATAGCCATCCTCATGTAACGGGCATCTTCGTCGGAAAAATCCGTCTTTTCAGGAAGTCCATTCCGATTATTCCGCCCGGAACCGGAAAACAAAGAAGCTATTGCAGCTCTGATATTAAAATGTTTCATACCACAACCATTTATTTTTTTATATTCTTCATTAAAGTTGCAACCACCCTGTCCGGCCAATCGGAAAAAAGAATCAATATACCAACTTCACATTATCCACATAGAACGAGTTGCCCGGAGAACCGATGTACGCTCCACCATGACTGGATGTAAATTGCAGCTGAATATGGGTAGGGACATCATCTTCCGTTCCCCACGCCACTTCTTTGATAGGCACACTTTCGCCCTTGCTGTTCACCGCATAGCGTTCCTGTACTTGCAGACGCATCATATGCGCTTTATATTCAGGATTACCCGTAATATCACCGTACATAATGGAATAAGTGGCGTTATTGCGCCAGTCGTCCGTAGTGTTGTAATAGCGTACCACTACCGTACCCACACGTTTGGCGTAGATATTTCCATCTTTATCCTCCCAGCGTTTCTGCAAAAAGAGGTTCATTTCCGGAAAATCCTTACCTTCTACATCGGTTATCTTGCTGAAACCCGTTGCACGAATACGCTTTTCCCGGTCGGACATTTTCACCTTGTAGTCAAACTGGATTGCAATAGGCTTTTTCGTAAACGGAATACCGGAGTTCAGCATTTTCTGCGGATTTTTCGTTCCCTTGATAGGCTCGTGCACATTACCGAGGAATATGGAACCGGCAGCCAGCACCGTAATATCCACAATGCCAAATACCTTTACACTTTCCATACGGGTGTCCATACGGGCGCAAAAGCCATCACCCCGTTTTTCCGGAAATACCGAAGTATTGGTTTTGGTAATACCCGCCACGCGTGCCATTACATTGGAAGTAGCCCAGGGAGAGCCCCCCATATTCGTATATGCCTTATTCTCTGTGATAGTAGCAGTAGGCCCGATAGCAAATACATTCTTGGTGGCGCCACCGATAATCCCCGACTCTTTAATCTGACGATCAATCCATTGATCCATATTTCCAAAAGGAATCATTTCGACTTTATGCTGTGCCGATGCTGCTACGCTACAAAGCATTACGGACAGCAAACTCAACATACGAAGTTTTTTACGAATCATTTCTTTAGCCTCCTACAATCAATTAAAGTTCATAGTTCCATTGTTTCAGTGCAAAATCCCAGTTTTCCTGAACCAGCCGCACCGTACGGTCATCATATTTATATTTATTCTTCTTATAACCTTTCTTACCGCCTACATACTGTTCAATAGCGCCGCGGGCATCTGCAAAACCGGGTATGGACAGCGCATCGTAGATGTGTTCTGTCATTCCCATCGCATCAGCTTCAAAATCCTCAAATTTCACTTCAATCAAATTTCCAGCCGGAATACTTGCCTTGTCTGCCTCATACTTATGGTAGAGCTTGGCATAAACAGACAATATGTTCTGCTCCAACTCCGCAGGAGTGATATCCTGAAGTTTCAACGGCTGGATAGTATTCGTAAAGAAACTACGCGTACTTTCAAACACCGTATAAGGATTGCGCATCAAGTAGATGAACTTGGCATTAGGGAACATCTTCACCAGTTCCTTCACACGTCCCGTATGAGGCGGGTTCTTACTGAGGAACTGAGTTCCATGCGTATTCCACAAGGAAATCTTGATAAGCTTGGTGAATGTTTCTTCAAATACCCTCAACTCTGCTTCGCTTATATCATCAAACAACAGATACTTATCTGCATATTCTTGTTGGTGCTTAGGCAGAAACCAGAAATTGTAGTAGGTATAAGGCATCATATTCGCCAATGCAAACTCTTCTTCCTGCGGCAAGTCCACAGCCAGCTCCATATTATCCGTAGGACGCTTGTCGGGCATCAGCCAGCTCATATTCTTCTTGAAGAAAGGCTGCCCCCACATCATCAGATGCGGAAATACGGTCTGATAAGTTGTGTTATAGCCAAAGTGCTTATCACAAGAGAACACATTATGCACGAAAGTTGTTCCGCTGCGCCAGTGCCCGAGGATAAAAACCGGATCATGTTCCAGCGGCTTGGCAGCCAATAATTTCTCATAACGCTTGTCCTGCAAAGGAGCCAGTGTAGCAAGCAGACGGCATACGGCTTTCGTCAATCGATATTTCCCTTTGTATGCAGCATCTATTTCACGCCCCTTTGTAATGGCATTAAACGTTTTCCAGTCTGCACCGACAAGCGTATTAATCGGCAATTTATTGAATTCTAATAGACCCATTTTGTTTAATTCTTAACTTTTCACTTCTTGATTATCACTGCTATTCCCTGGCGTTCCAGTTCTTTCACAGCCTTTTCCACAGCCTCATACTGTCCGGGGAGAATTCCCAATTTCGGCAAATCCAATACGGGAAGTTCCTCGGAAAGGTGCATGTCCTTATCTTCCACCCGGTCGATAATCATACCTACGGCGCTGGTATTATTGGTTATCGGGTCTATCAAGATAAACGAACCGGTGGCTTTGTTAGCCCTGTACGGGTCAAAGAACAACTCTTTAGCAGTAGTCAACACCATGCGGGCAATCTGGTTCAGCTGCAGTGGCATAGTTTCTTTCGTCAACCGGCCATTATCAATGGAAAGCTCCTCCATTGTGTTGACATCTACCTTATACTTGATACTATCAATGCGCGTACGGCTCAAATTAGTAGTCTGCTTGATGAAGAAAGATTTATTTACGTCCATCGGTTCTTCATCCATCCACACCACCATAGCTTCAAAATTACGCTCCATCATCGGAAGATTATCAGGATGCACCAGCATTTCCCCACGCGAAACGTCGATCTCGTCTTCCAGTGTCAGCGTAACGGACTGTGGCGGGAAAGCATAATCCAGTTCACCTTCGTAAGTCACGATACTCTTGATACGGGACTTCTTTCCCGACGGCAACGCCATAACTTCATCGCCCTTACGGATAATGCCCGAAGCCACTTTACCGCAGAAACCGCGGAAGTCAAGATTAGGGCGCAGCACATATTGCACCGGGAAACGGAAATCTTTCAGGTTGTGGTCATTGTCAATAGGCACAGTTTCAAGGAAGTCAAGCAGAGAAACGCCCTTGTACCAAGGAGTACGGTCCGACTTCTCCACTACATTATCACCATCCAGTGCAGAAAGTGGGATGCAAGTCACATCGGGAATACCCAGCGGAGCTATAAATTTCTTATACTCCCCTACTATTTCATTAAAGCGCTCTTCGGAAAATCCCACCAAATCCATCTTATTGACAGCAAGCACTACATGCTTGATACCCAACAAAGAGACAAGGAAAGTATGGCGGCGTGTCTGTGTAATGACTCCCATTCGGGCGTCTACCAGAATGATTGCCAAGTTAGCGGTGGAGCCGCCGGTAATCATATTACGCGTATACTGTTCGTGTCCCGGAGTATCGGCAATAATGAATTTACGATTATTTGTAGAGAAATAACGGTAGGCTACGTCAATCGTAATGCCTTGTTCACGTTCCGCTTTCAAGCCATCCAGTAGCAATGCATAATCAATGTGGTCGCCGGCATTGCCCATACGCTTGCTGTCGCGTTCCAACGCATCCAACTGATCTTCGTACAACTTCTTACTATCAAACAACAGGCGTCCGATAAGTGTAGACTTTCCGTCGTCTACCGAACCGGCAGTAAGGAAACGAAGCAAATCTTTCTGTTCATCTTTATCAAGGAAAGCCTTTATATCAAGTCTTGAATCATTCATTTCTTAATTCTCAATTTTAATTCTTAATTCCTTAGAAATATCCTTCACGTTTTTTCTGCTCCATACTTGCTTCCTGATCGAAGTCGATGACGCGGGTAGTACGTTCACTCTTGGTGGTAGTCATCATTTCCTCTACAATCTTCTCTATTGTATCGGCATTACTTTCCACAGCTCCGGTCAACGGCCAGCAGCCCAACGTACGGAAACGCACCATACGCATCTCTATCTTTTCACGATATTGTTCCGGCAGGCGGTCGTCATCAGCCATAATCAGATTACCGTCAATTTCCACACAAGGACGTTCTTTGGCAAAGTACAGAGGTACGATAGGAATATTCTCCAGCCGAATGTATTGCCAGATATCCAATTCTGTCCAATTACTCAGCGGGAACACGCGGATGCTCTCCCCTTTATGGACACGTGCATTATATATATCCCACAATTCAGGGCGCTGGTTCTTAGGATCCCATTGGTGGAATTTATCGCGGAAAGAGAAAATACGTTCCTTCGCACGCGATTTTTCCTCGTCGCGACGGGCACCGCCAAAAGCGGCATCAAACTTATACTTGTCCAATGCGTGCAGCAGAGCCTGAGTCTTCATCAAATCGGTGTGTACCTTACTGCCATGCGTAAAAGGTCCAACACCGGCTTGGAATGCTTCCATATTACTTTCCACAATCAGATTCCAACCATACTTTTTGGCATACTCGTCACGAAATTGGATCATTTCCTTAAACTTCCACTTTGAGTCGATATGCATCAGCGGGAAAGGCACTTTACCCGGTGCAAAAGCCTTTTCAGCCAGACGTACCATAACCGATGAATCCTTACCGATACTATAAAGCATCACCGGATTCTCAAATTCCGCAGCCACCTCGCGGATAATATGAATAGACTCTGCTTCGAGTTCTTTCAAATGGCTCAGTTTATATTCTTCTTTCATTATATATTATTTCTTCTGAATTCTCGGTAAAATTAATTCCAATAGCTTATTGACAGACTCTTCCAGACTCAATGCAGACGTATCCAACACCAACGCAGGCTGAGCAGGTGCCTCGAAAGGGGCGGAAATACCGGTGAAGTTCTTAATCTCCCCCCGACGCGCCTTTGCATACAGACCTTTTACATCCCGGCGTTCACATTCCTCGATGGGCGTACTGACGTACACTTCCAGAAAATCATCTTTTCCGATAATATTGGCCGCCATTTCGCGAATATCATTACTGGGGCTGATGAAGGCGGCAATCGTTATGATACCCGTATCTACAAAAAGTTTGGAAACCTCAGCTATGCGACGAATATTTTCTATACGGTCGGCTTCCGTAAAACCCAGATTATTATTAATACCGCTACGGATATTGTCTCCATCCAGAATACGGCAAAGCAGTCCCCGCTTATGCAACTCACGCTCTAAGGCGATAGCTATCGTACTCTTACCCGAACCGCTTAGTCCGGTAAACCAAATCATCACGCTATGTTGTTTCAAAAGCTCTTCTTTGTCTTGCCTCGACAACATTCTGTCAAAAATAGGATATATATTATTCTCTGTCATAATTCAATCAAAATGGCCAAATTAGGGGAATAAGGAATATGGATATAAGAAAAGTGATAATATTCAACGGCAGTCCGATACGGACAAAATCAGTAAACTTATAATTACCGATACCCTGTACTATCAGATTGGTCTGATAACCGATGGGTGTTGAAAAACTTGCCGATGCAGCCATGCAAATCACCACAAAAAAAGGTGTCGGGCTCACTCCCAACTGTGATGAAATGGAAAGCGCCAATGGGAAAGCGAGTGCAGCGGCGGCGTTATTCGTTATCAGTTCGGTAAACAGGTTTGTAATGATAAACATGACAGCCAGTAATACCGTAGGTCCATAATGTTCCGTAAGGCCGATAATATATTTAGCCACAGCATCCGCCACCCCGGAATTCACCATTGCCTTACTGATGGCGAAAGCACAAGCAATCGTTATCAGGATATCCCATGATATATATTTTGTATATTTACGTGCAGGAAAGATTTTTGTCCACGCCATTATAATGGTCGTCACCGAAACGAAGAAGAACATATCCAGCTTTATATTCGGAAAAGCTTCTTTCACAGCAGGAAGTTCACCGACTGTTGCTCCGGTAATCATCAATAACAACAGAATAAGTGCAAACCAGCGTTTGCCTCTGCTTGCAACAGGTTCCGTATCCTTACCGTTAGCCAACATTACGAACACAGAAGATTCTCCCCAAGTCTGCACAAAGGAGTCGTCAGCCATTACAACCAATGTATCACCTTCCCGAAAATATTCATTCTCCAAATCCTGCGTATAACTCTGGCCGTTACGTTTTATTTCTTTTACTTCAGCTCCGTAATGACGTTTAAAGTTGAAATCTTTCAACTTCTTGTTAATACCGGGGAAACGAGCGCCCAAAACAGCCTCTACACGATGCAAATCACTATGCTCTTCCGGTTCGTCATCCAATTTCACAGCATCTTTACGTACATCCGGCAGCAGTTTGGATGAAAACAGAAACAGATAGAGGATACCAACTACCGCCACAAAAATCCCCACCTTTCCAAGTTCAAACATGGTAAAGCCTTCATACCCGGCTTCCAATATCATGCCATGCACCACCAGGTTTGTAGAAGTACCGATCAATGTACATATACCTCCCAGAATCGTGACATATGAAAGAGGTATCAGGAATTTCGTTGCCGGAAGTTTTACCGACTCTGCCCAGCGCTTTATTATCGGGGCAAAAATTACAACAACAGGAGTATTGTTCAAGAAAGCGGAAATAAAGGAAATTATCGGCAACATTCGAAGTTGAGCCTTGAAAACCGTAGTTTTACCCTGCGGAAGCAGTTTCTTTATAAGCTGTCCCAATGCACCTGACTGGCGTATACCTTCGCTGACTAAAAACAGCATGGCTACGGTAATCATCCCCTTATTACTGAATCCTTCCAACATTTCTTTAGGTGTCAGGATTCCCGCACAAAGGAACAACACCACAACCGAGAAAAGCACCATTCCCGGACGCATCTTGTCCAGAATCAGGGCTATCACCATACCCACCAGTGCCAAAAGCACAAATATGATTTCAAAGGTCATATATACGAGTCATTATTTAGTTACGCCTGGGCTCTACTATAAACCAAGGATTCAGCAAATCTTCTTTATTATATTGCAAAGGCTCTTCCTTTTCAGCCTGATATACCTCCATACCGGCTGCGCGTGCAATGGCGTGTCCAGCCGCAGTATCCCACTCCATTGTCGGAGCAAAACGGGGATATACATCCGCTTTTCCCTCCGCAACCAAGCATATCTTGATAGAACTGCCACTTGAAACCAATTCCACATCCGAATGACAACACTTCATCTTTTCAATATAGCTTTCGGTTTCCGGAGACAAATGGGAACGGGATGCCACAATCACAAACCCGGAATGTTTGTCCTTCACAGGCAAACGAACGGCTTCTGCCATCAATTCTTCCAACGACGCCTCGCCACGAATGGTGAAACCGGAAAGCTTGTAAGCCCCCAAAGTCTCTTCGGCAAAATAAAGTTCTTTTTTCACCGGAAGATAGATAACTCCCATTACAGGAACAGAGTTATGCACCAAAGCGATGTTAACAGTAAATTCTCCATTCCGTTTTATGAACTCCTTCGTTCCGTCCAAAGGATCCACAATCCATAGAGTGTCCCACGTACTTCTCTCGGCATAAGATAAATGCTTTCCTTCTTCGCTCAATAATGGGTAAGGGGTATTCTTTAGATATCCTGCAATGGTTTCATGCGCTTTTCTGTCAGCAATCGTCAAAGGGGAATTATCCGCTTTCTTTTCTATTTGAAAGTCTGATGCCGGATCATTATAAATAGAGAGAATATCTGCACCGGCACACAGTGCTGCATCAATCGCATCAAGTATATATTGTCGTCCCATATGTATTCTAAAAATATATAAGGTGCAAAATTAAAAACTTTTCCACCGCAAAAAGTTTTTAATTTTGTTTTATAACTTCTTTTAAACGAAAAAGAGAAATTTATAAGCACTTTTCACAATCTCAAAAAACAGAGTTTTCATTATCATTTCCAACACATTATGAAAAAGGCAGTAACTTCCCAGTTACTGCCCTATCTTGAAAGGAGGAAGATACCCCTTTCCTATGAATTACCAAAAAGAATTCAAATTAATTAATGCGATACAGCAGCCAAGCACCCTGAAAATCCTGACGATTAGGATATTTGGCCTTGAAAGCATCACGAGCATTAGCAGCAGAATTTCTATCGGCGTATGTGCTCACAATCACGCGGTACATAGCAGCATCTGCATTAAATGCAATCACAGCATTGTAACCCTCCTTGTCCAAGAAGTTTTTCAGGTTCTCTGCATTAGCCTTCACACCGAAACTACCGCATACAACACTATAATCTTTCAGTCCGTCAACACCGGACACAACCGTTACTTTTTCTTCACGAATCGTACCTACCGGTGCACTTTCCACAACTTTTGCTTCTACAGGAGCGCTAACCACAGGGGCCACTTCCTCTACCGGTGTGGTAGTTTGTGGTTCAGCCAATTCCTGCTGTTTAGCCTTTTCATATGCCTTCTTGTAAGCACTTTCACTTGATTTACAAGAAGAGAATGCCAGTACAATACATACTCCCATTCCTAATACTGCCAGTTTTTTCATCTTTTTCTTTTATTTTTTGTTAGTAACTATGTCTATTCCAAAACTACACTCAATACTTACGGAAAACATATTTCGTTCCCTCATAGTTCAATCGCATCTTCTTGTCGGTCAGTTCTTCAACCTTGAATGTCCTTTCACCGGTATCTCCCCAGCCAAAGAAATTCTTATAACTTGCAGAATTCACCAGTTCCTCGTGCGCTGCCTCATTTCCGGAACTATTATCCGGCCACAAAGTTATAGAAATTTCATCATCTTTCAACTTATAATAGCCATAAAAACCTTCATAGCTTCCACTTTTATTCATACAATATGCCAAAAAGCTACCTTTTTGAAAGCCATAAAAGATGCTGTCCACTTTCTGCACTTTACCGTCGGGATACTGATATTCACGCAACTGCCATTTTCCAACCCAATCGGAACCTCCGTCATTCATACAAGACGTCAATCCCGATACTGCACACATCAAAAGTAATAGAATTGTCCCATTCAACAATTTTTTCATATACCTCTTTTTAATTTATGGAGCAAAAGTACGCCGAACCGCTTATCTTATGCCCTCCGATGCAGTTAAATATAATTAAAATGTACATTTTGTTGGTTTTCATGGTATATATTTCTAAAAAACAAGAACTGTTGAACAATCATTCAAAAAAAATTGTTAGCTTTGTTACATTAGACCTAATAAAAAGAAAGGAGTATTATTATGAAAGGATTAAATGTTTTAGCAGCATTTTTAGGTGGTGCAGCAGTAGGTGCCGCCATCGGTATTTTGTTTGCCCCGGAAAAAGGAGAAGACACGCGTCAAAAGATTGCAGAGATTCTCCGTAAGAAAGGTATCCGGTTGAACCGTAATGAAATGGAGAACCTCGTTGACGAGATTGCCGCAGAAATCAAAGGCGAAGCAAACGAATAAATCAAACCACATTTCAAAACAAAGCCACTATGTTTGCAGACGACAACAGTATTGAGAATATTCAGCAATTATTTTTAGAATTCAAGAAGTATCTGGAATTACAAAAGAAATATACCCAACTGGAAGTAGCGGAGAAGCTAACCATATTGCTTTCCACACTTATACTTGTATTGTTGGTCGTCATTCTTGGCATGGTGGCTTTGTTCTATCTTTCTTTTACGCTGGCCTATATATTAGACCCGATAGTGGGCGGACTCATGGTAAGTTTCGCCATGATAAGTTGTTTCCACATCTTATTGATTGCACTGATTGTCATATTCCGCAAAAAAATCATTATTAATCCAATGACCAGATTCATTGCAGGATTATTCATAGATAACAACAAGAACTAAAATATCATGAATATGAATGATATTTCCAATACAGAGATCCTTACATTAGAAGACCTCCAACAGCGAAGAGCAGAAGCATTAGAAGAATTGCGTACTCAGAAACAGGTCATGTCCGACACAGCCCGAAACTTATTTGCTCCGATTGCCCCAGCAGCAGATAAAGGAACCGCTATCATGCGGGCATTTAACACCGGAATGGCAGTCTTCGACGGAGCAATGCTTGGAATAAAGCTAATGAGAAAAATCAGAAAAATATTCAGACATTAACAAATCACCCCATAACAACGAACACTCCCGGCATGCGTGCTCCACACAGCTTGCCGGGAGTGTTTCCATATTCGGACCGGAAATTCCTAAATACCTATTGCTTGTCCGCCAATTATACCTGCAATAGCGCTTGCCACTGCAATAATCACTTTCAGAATCTTATCCCAAACTGATACTTTTATACTCATTGTCCCTAAATTTTAAATTATTACTCGATAAATCATAACTCTTCTCATCCCAACGGATCTTCTTCCTCTCCGCCATCCGATTCGCCACCGCCGGAAGTTCCACCATCAACGGCTGCTTCCAGCCATTTTTCAAACTCCACGCCCTGCAGCAAAGCGCGAGTAGTACCAATAGCCGCCGGGCGCGTATATTCCGGGGTAAACTGGCAACGCAACGCCGTAACTTGATTCGGGTTTACATCTTCTGCTTTTTCCGTCCCCTTACCACGCGTACGGGCCTTCATGGTGAATGTACCCAAACCATTCAGACGTACTGTACGACTATTCAACAGATGCATCCGCATCGTCGACATCAAGTTACGAATTACGTTCTGCACATCACCCGGCGTCAATGACGATTTTTCGGCAATACTCTCCGCCAGCAACTGCGTATCCACAACTTTTCCTACTTTCTTCAAACTCAGGTGCCATGTCTTTACACCCTCTTTCGTTGCAATCTGCGACTGTCTCGCATAATAAAATAGAGGCATATTATCTCTCCTTTACATTTTAAATTAGACTTTCTTTAAATTTTCATTTCGTTGATCAACGATGCAAAGGTGAGAATATACACAGGCATAAACAAAGAAAACAGCCCCACCGGAGCTGTTTCCTAGAAATACTTTATAAAACTTTCATTTCATGACAGTTACGTTTGCACTGATTCAGCCTATAACATAACAGTCTATATTGCGCTTCTCCTTACTAAAGTTCACCCCTACTTTCACCAACTTTCTCCCATCTAAAGTATAAGGTATCAGATACCCTTTTTCATCTATCTGCTTCAGCGCTTCTTCGGCAGTTCCATTCAGCTTGAACTCAAAAACAAAAATAAAGTCTTTTGTTTTCACAACTGCATCGGCACGACCACGAGCACTACGAACTTCCGTTTCTACAAATTGTCCCATCAGGGTGAAGACAACATAGAAAATCGCCTGATAATGACGCTCAGTATTCTCACTCAATTCATAAGGCATACCTGCAAAAAACACCTTCAGGCGCTCCATAAAGGCTTCAATATCTCCCGAACGAAGCTCCCGGATAAACTTGGCGATATGAAAACCCGTTTCATCATCAGAAACATTGGTATAATAAGGTACCAAAAAATTCAAAAAGCCGTAACAGACCTCATCATTAGGAAATTTCAAAGTATAAAGGTCTACTTCTTTATCATAATGCTTTATAGTCAGATACCCGCTCTGATAAATCATAGGAAGAGGATTATTCGCTTCCGCCCGGTACTCGCTGAAAGCGGAATTAGTTGTTTCGATGCCGTTTATTAAAAGACGGAGATCGTAATCACTTTGCTTCAACAAATCAACCAGGTAAGTGGGTGTACCTGTCTGAAACCAGTAGTTACCAAGCTTCAACTTCTGCAAAGCATTCAGCACACTGAACGGATTAAAAAGCCCGACAGTAGTATCCTCACAGAAATGATAACCGTCATACTGCTTCTCAAGACGATCAACAATTTCCTCAAACGTCAGGCCCAGAAACTCACCCAGATTCTTTATCTCAGGCACAAAGTTACTTGACAGTTCCTCTTTCGTGATGCCACACAATGAATTATAGGCATAATCCATACTGATATCATTCAACTGATTCAAGTCACTGAACACACTGACCTGAGCAAACTTGGTTACCCCTGTCAGGAATACAAAACGAAGATAACGGTCCGCACTTTTCAACACGCCGTAAAAAGCTTTCAGCGTACGGCGGTATTCTTCCAACAACGGCTCATCAAGGATAGCCTGAAGCAATGGCTTGTCATATTCATCGATCAGTACTACTGCTTGTTTGCCGGTCTGTTCGTAAGTACGCCTAAGTACTCCTGCAAAACGAGAAGCAAGTGTATCTTCTGCCGCATCCTTTCCCCATCGATCTTCCCACAGACTTAAATTACGAGAAAGCACCTGTTCCAGTGCTTCCTTACTATCATATTTTTCGGCGTTCAAATCCAAATGAAATACCGGATATTCTTTCCATTCGGTTTCCAATTTTTCTATAGCAAGTCCTTCGAACAGATCTTTCCGACCCTGAAAATAGGCTTCAAAAGTAGAAATAAGCAAACTCTTGCCGAAACGACGCGGACGACTCAAGAAATAAGGTTTACCGACATTTGCGAGCTGATACACCATAGCAGTTTTATCCACATAAAGATAATTCTCCTTACGTATTTCCTCAAAAGTTTGTATGCCTATCGGCAATTTACGCATTTGTTCCATTCTATTCTTTTTTAGAAGCCATATGCAAATATACAGCTTTTCATCTGTCTCTGATACAATTAGTAAAACACAGGCATAAATAAAGAAATCAGCCTATAACATAACAGTCTATATTGCGCTTCTCCTTACTAAAGTTCACCCCCACTTTCACCAACTTTCTCCCATCTAAAGTATAAGGTATCAGATACCCTTTTTCATCTATCTGCTTCAGCGCTTCTTCGGCAGTTCCATTCAGCTTGAACTCAAAAACAAAAATAAAGTCTTTTGTTTTCACAACTGCATCGGCACGACCACGAGCACTACGAACTTCCGTTTCTACAAATTGTCCCATCAGGGTGAAGACAACATAGAAAATCGCCTGATAATGACGCTCAGTATTCTCACTCAGTTCATAAGGCATACCTGCAAAAAACACCTTCAGGCGCTCCATGAAAGCATCTACATTACCGCTCCTCAACTCACGCATGAATTTTACAATATAAAAACCGGTCTCCGCATCAGACACTTCTGTATAATAGGGGATCAGGAAATTCAAAAAGCCATAGCGAACCTCGTCATTAGGAAATCCCAAAGTATAAAGACTGACCTCTTTATCATATCCCTTGATTGTGAGATAACCACTCTGATAAATCATAGGAAGCGGGTTTCTTATCTCCGCACGATATTCCGAAAAAGCAGATGCCTGTACTTCTACTCCATCAATCAACAGGCGCAAATCATAATCACTCTGTTTCAGCAAGTCAACGAGATAGGTAGGTGTACCCGTCTGAAGCCAATAATTATCAAACTTATAACTATCAAAAACATTTAACAGGCTAAAGGGATTAAAAACACCTTCTGCCGATTCTTCAAAATGATAGCCATCATATAAGGCCGTCAAACGACATACGGTTTCGTCAAAAGTAAGTCCGTTCTTCTCTCCCAAATTATCAATTTCGGGAGTAAACGTTTCCACCAATTCATCCTTCGTAATACCACAAACAGTGGCATAAGCTGGTTTCATACTGATATCGTTCAACTGGTTCAAGTCACTGAACACACTGACCTGTGCAAACTTGGTGACTCCTGTCAAGAATACAAAACGAAGATAACGGTCCGCACTTTTCAACACGCCGTAAAAAGCTTTCAGCGTACGGCGGTATTCTTCCAACAACGGCTCATCAAGGATAGCCTGAAGCAATGGCTTGTCATATTCATCGATCAGTACTACTGCTTGTTTGCCGGTCTGTTCGTAAGTACGCCTAAGTACTCCTGCAAAACGAGAAGCAAGTGTATCTTCTGCCGCATCCTTTCCCCATCGATCTTCCCACAGACTTAAATTACGAGAAAGCACCTGTTCCAGTGCTTCCTTACTATCATATTTTTCGGCGTTCAAATCCAAATGAAATACCGGATATTCTTTCCATTCGGTTTCCAATTTTTCTATCGCAAGTCCTTCAAACAAGTCCTTACGTCCTTGAAAGTAAGCCTCAAAAGTGGAGATAAGCAGGCTTTTTCCGAAACGACGTGGACGACTCAAAAAATAAGGCACAGAGGTAGATGCAATCCGATAAACCAATGCAGTCTTATCTACATAAAGGTAGTTTTCTTCACGTAGTTTCTCAAAAGTTTGTATGCCTATTGGCAATTTGCGCATTTGTTCCATTCTATTCTTTTTTAGAAGCCATATGCAAATATACGTTTTTTCGTTTATAAGTTTTGAAATAATTAGCAAAAACACAGGTATAAACAAAGAAAACAGCCCCATTGGAGCTGTTTTCTGAAAATAGATTATGATACCGTTGATTAGTTGTCTATTATAGACAGATGCAAATTAATCTTCATTGATTGTACAGATGCTGACGCGGTTCCAATCAGGTTCTTCAAACATATTACCTACACCCTGACCTTCGGCAGTTATACGATTTGCAGCAATCTTATATCTGTTGATAAGCATATTCTTCACTGATTCTGCACGTTGTTTAGCGATACGAGCATTTACATCAACATTTCCTTCCGGAGAAGCATATCCCTTGATAGATACGGTTGCATTTTTATGATTCTTCAAATAAGTAGCGATACGCTCTACATTAGGAGTTTGTGAAGACTCTACAGAAGTACCGCCTTGACGGAATGTAACAACAGATTCCAAAGTCTTCTTATTGTTGGTAACAGTCTCTGTAATTACTTTCGGAGCCTGATTTTTACAATCATTCAGTGCTTTTTCCAAATCAGCAGCTTTCTGGTTGGCATTCTTCAACGCAGCAGCATTATCATCAGCCTCCCGGCGCATATTGTTGATTTGATCGTTCAAAGCATCTATTTCCGATTGATTATACGGTTTCACAATGGTGAAGTAATGTTTTCCGTTACTGCAACTGAAGTGATACTTCAATCCGGCTGTAAACTCCCATGCGGCACGATTGGCATTGAAACATACATTGTCAGTTCCGTCTGCACTCATGTCATATACCAAAGCCGGTTTGAAAGCCAAAGTCCATGCTTTCTCTTCTCCCAGATTGAAGTTGAAGTTAAGTCCCAATTTGCTTGACATACTGTTAAGGTCACTTTCACCATTTACAGCATAATGCAGCCAACCGATACCGGCAACAGTCTCTACCTCAAAAAGTCTCGGTGCACCGGCATAACCGCCAAACAGATTGCTTAAGTTCAATGTACCCAGCACACTCAGGTTCGTATTATCAAATGCTGTCCGACTTGGCGTAGTATTGATGCTTGTCATTGCTTCAAATCCCAAACCTAATACCGGAGTTACCTGCTTGTCCAGTCCTACTCCCAATACAGCCCGCATATTTTTGAAAAAAGCGCTATGAGTAAGCGGAGTAGTTCCACCAGCATTAAAGCCTACCGACCAATTATCTGTAAACTTGTTTCCTTCTACTGCTTTCTGCGCATTAGCTGCAATAACAGCCATGCACAATACCAAACTTGCAACAATTTTTTTCATGTCTGTTTATAATTTAAAAATTCGGGGTGCAAAGATAGAAATAATACAACATAACAAGCAATATTTTCAATTCCCAATTAACAAAAAGGCCAAAAAATCCTACAATTTGAACAAAAACGTTTTTATTCATATTGAATAAAGCAACTATATCCCAAATATCACTTTATTATATTTTGTTGTTTCAAGTAAGTCTCGTGCAAAGGATAATATCTGTACATACAAATAATGTAAATTACGGCTAAACCACCAATAACCGTAAAAAAATACACCCAATGATCTACCGGTAACCACAATAATCCTGCCACTATCAAAAATTGCAATACCATATAGATAACAGACACCACCACATGAGGTATCCTTAGTTCATTAGCCATTAACTGATATAAATGCTTACGATGCGGTAAGCCTATGTTCTCATGCAACATCAACCTGTGAAAAATTGTCAATACGCTATCCACTCCATATACTGACAGCAATATAATCCAACTAAAATCCCCTGTTTGGATAATCAGCTTTCCTAGCAAGAATAATAAAATAAAAGCAATACTTACCGACCCCACATCACCTGCAAAACATCGTGCTTTCTTTCTGAAGTTGAAGAAACAAAAAACCAGTACTGACATTATTACTGTATAAATCAGGTCTTGTTCCACAAACGGAGTAACTTCCTCATTGATATAAGCCAAAGACAGCAAAACTACCAATGAATAACCTCCAGTTATCCCGTTAATACCATCCATAAAGTTATAAGCATTAATAATACCTGTACATATTATCAAAGCTATAATTATCCACCACCAAGATAAAGAAAATAATCCCCATTGATAGAACATCAAAGCCATAGCCGAAAAATGAAACACCAATCTTAATTTCTGAGATGTGGAACGAATATCATCTATGAAACTAATAATAGCCACAAAAGTCAGTGCTAGCATAAACCATGGATACTCAAATCCACTCGTCAGAAAATATACCAATGCTCCGAAATAAAAGACAACTCCCCCACCACGCAGGGTTACTCGTGTATGACTGCTACGCTCATTAGGTTTGTCAATGATATTATACTTATCCGCGACTTTAAAATAAAAAAGTTCTGCTAAAAATAGCAGAACTAAGACTATCAAATAATACATATAATCTATTTTAAATAAATGACTTGATTGTTTTCTCTATCCCCTCCTGTGCCCGTACAGGCATTTTTTCAATCTCCAGGGCAGCCTTTATTTTAGCATTACTTACTACATAATTTTCTGTTAATTTTCGTAAACGCTCTATATTCAACGGAAGCCGTAACCATGTACCAACATAAGCACATCCTTCCATGATACGTTTATTTATCTTCCAGAGATGTGGCTTACTCCCTAAAACTCCACATATCAAAGTAATCAATTCATTCGTTGATAAAGCTTCATCATCACTCATATGATAAATACCGCTTGCGACATTCTTAGTAAGTAAACCTTCTATGACATAACAAAGATTATCTATTGAAGTAAAAGACCTCTTATTTTCAAAATCACCCAAAGGCCAAGGAATACCTTTCTTCACCACATTATAAAGCAAATTTAAGTTGCCTTTATTACCGGGTCCATGAATCATACAAGGGCGCAAAATATATACCTGTTTTCCATTTTTATCACATTGTTTTAAATCTTCATTATTAGTTCCCAATTTCGAAAGAATATAGTTTTCTGCTTTAATCTTACTCTCTCCATAAGGCCCTATCGGCATAGGTATCACGTTCTCTGTCAGTATGTCCCCTACTACACTGTCAGCAGCAGCTTTTACCGAACTAAAAAAGATGAACTTCTTAGCAGTTGATTCTAAAAAAAAATCAAAAATTCTCTGCGTCAATCCCGTATTAATATCAAAATAAACTTGAGAAGCAGACTTATTTTTCGTATCATGTGCTTTACCTGCCAAATGAATAATCGCATCAAATTTAGGTAGATTCTGCATTGGACAAAAAGTCGGATTAATATCTTCCCAAAAGAAAGTCTTTATTACCCCCTCTTTTTCAGGAGCAATAATATCCAGTCCATAAAGGCTGTAATGCCCCTTTAGAGACATTACAAGATTGGAACCCACAAAACCATGGATTCCAGTAATTAGTATATTCATAAATATAGTATTTATAGTGTTCTATGAATACATATAGTCATAAAGAATCAACCAAATTCATATATTCCCGAGTAATTACATCTTTAGTATACATTTTTTCAATTACCTCCACTCCATTATGCCCCAAAGAAGTCAATTCATCGCTAGAAACCGTATTTAACCAGCTCATCATTTTTTCGACTTTGTCATCCATATTCTTTTCTGTGATCAACTTTGCACAATTATGTTCCTGCAAGAATTTAACGATAGGTGTATCATTTCCAGAGCAAACCAATAAAGGTCTCCCACATGCCATAATTGTATAAACTTTGGAAGGGAATCCTTGCATTTCCATATCAGGATTCATAAAAATAAACTGAAGATCTGAGTAGGCAAGGATAGATGGCATTAAAGACCTTGGTTGATATGGCAAAATATGTACATTAGTCAAACCTAATTCACATACTTTTTCTTCAAGATATGTCTTCATAACTCCTTCACCAATTATAAAATACTCAAATGGACATCCCTTAGTTCTTTCTGCTAAACGGATTAAAGGTTCCCAATCTTGTGCAAAGCCAATATTTCCTGCATAAAGTAGTTTCAAAGAAGCTGTGGTTGGAAACAAATTAGAATCTAATAAACTTATATTTCCAGAGTGAGGATTATACAATTCTGTATCTACAAAGTTAGGTATAATATGAAGTTTGGATTTATCCCTAAACCTCTCTACTATTACATTATAAAAGACTTGATCTATTGTTGTAACAGCTGTAGAATGGCTATAAACATATCGTTCCATTTTATGTAAAAGCTCTATAACGAGGCCTCCTTTTCTCTTTAAAATATCTGGATATATTTCCTGTACATTATAGATCGTCTTACAACCTTTAATTTTCGCCAGCCAAAGGTTTATTACACCGATAGTCAATGGAGGAGAAGGAGACAATATGACATCTATATCTTTCTGAAACAAACAAATAAAAAAAGACACAACATGCCAATAAGTAAATCCTAATATTCGTAGAAAAGTACATTTAAACTTCTTCTGTGGCACATGAAGAACCCTAATTCCATGAAAATTACTTTCTTTACAAATTCCCAATATTTTCCATTTCAACGGCTGTGCAGCTAACTGTGATTTTACAATATTATAATGGGGAGTAGTTGTCAACACCACTACTTCATAACCGTTTTCTTGAAATTTCAAAGCAATATCATTATAGAGATATGCTGTTGACACCCCATCCGGACTAAAAATCAAGCTATGTATCAAGATTTTTTTAGACATGCTCTTTTATTTTCTCCAAACCATTTTATTCACCACCCCTGTATAGCTCTGTATCAGCTTCACAACTTTAGTCGATACATTCTCATCACAGTAAGTCGGAACTGGAATACCATAATCACCGTTAGCATTCATTGCTACGGCAGTATCCACCGCCTGCAACAGTGAGCTCTCATCAATACCCGCCAAAACAAAGACGCCCTTGTCCAAAGCCTCGGGACGTTCTGTACTCGTACGGATACATATCGCCGGGAAAGGATGTCCCACAGAAGTAAAGAAAGAACTTTCCTCAGGCAGCGTACCGCTATCACTCACCACAGCATACGCATTCATCTGCAAGCAGTTGTAATCATGGAAACCGAGAGGTTCATGCTGCACCACGCGGCTGTCAAGTTCAAAGCCACTTGCCTCCAGACGCTTCCTGCTGCGAGGATGACAACTGTAGAGAACTGGCATGTCATATTTCTTTGCCATAGCATTGACTGCCTTAAACAACGAAAGAAAATTCTTTTCCGTATCAATATTCTCCTCCCTATGGGCAGACAAAAGAATATACCTACCTTTTTGAAGGCCCAGTCTATGATGAATATCCGAAGATTCGATTGCAGACAAATTCTCATGCAACACCTCAGCCATCGGAGAGCCTGTAACATAAGTCCGTTCCTTTGCAACCCCCGAAGCGTTCAGGTATCTCCTTGCATGTTCTGAATAACAAAGATTCACATCGGAAATTATATCCACAATACGGCGGTTCGTCTCTTCCGGCAGACATTCATCAAAGCATCGGTTGCCTGCTTCCATATGAAAAATCGGAATATGAAGCCGTTTAGCACCTATTACGCTAAGGCAGGAATTGGTATCACCCAACACCAACACAGCATCCGGCCGCGTCTGTACCATCAGCTTATAGCCCGCATTGATGATGTTGCCCATTGTAGCCCCCAAGTCATCGCCCACAGCATCCATATAAACATCAGGATCGTTCAGCTTAAGGTCACGAAAGAAGATACCATTCAGGTTATAATCATAGTTCTGACCTGTATGGGCCAAAAGGCAATCAAAATACTCCCGGCATTTGTTGATAACTGCCGCCAGACGAATAATTTCCGGGCGGGTACCTACTATAATCAAGAGTTTCAAGCGTCCGTTCTCCTGAAACTTGATATCTGAATAATTCAATCTAATTTCCATTTTTTATGTTGTCCCTTTGTTCTTATTCTCCTCAAACTTTCTCAAAATAAGTATCCGGACGTTCCGGATTGAAGCACTCGTTGCACCACATCACAGTCACCAAATCCTCCGTTTCGCTCAGATTGATAATATTATGCGTATAACCCGGAATCATTTCCACTGCTTCAATCCTGTCACCGCTGACCTCAAACTCTATGATTTCTTCACAGCCTATCTTACGAAGCTGAATCAAACCATGCCCGCTTACCACCACAAATTTCTCATTCTTGGTATGGTGCCAATGCTGACCTTTGGTGATACCCGGTTTGGAGATATTCACAGAAAATTGCCCGCGGTCTGCCGTACGAATAATCTCAGTAAAGCTGCCGCGTTCATCTACGTTCATCTTCAGAGGATAACGAAACTTTTCAACCGGTAAATATGAGAGATAAGTGGAATAGAGTTTCTTGGTAAAAGCGTCACTTAAATCAGGAACATCCAAGTTCTCAGACATCCGCCTGAAAGACTTTATCAACACTGCAATGCTACCGAGGGTTATAGTATGCACCACAGGCACTTCACAATAATCCCCTTTACGATGTTCCCTGCCGTTCAACGCTGCAATCAATTCATCCACAACATCATCCACATATACCAAGTTCATCACTACATCAGGATCGTTCACCTGAATGGGCAAATCATGGGCTATATTATGGCAGAATGTAGCCACCGCACTGTTATAGTTGGGGCGACACCACTTACCAAATACATTCGGAAAACGATAGACCAGCACTTTTGCGCCAGTTTCTTTACTATAATCAAACATCAGTTGTTCTCCTGCCCGCTTCGACTCACCGTAAGGATTATCCTGAGCAGCCTGCGTGGAAGAAGAGAGCATCACAGGGCACGTATTGCCGTATTTTTTCAATGTATCAAGCAATGTGGAGGCAAAGCCAAAATTCCCCTTCATGAATTCCGACGATTCTTTCGGACGGTTCACGCCTGCAAGGTTGAACACAAAATCCGCCTGACGACAATAAACGTCCAACTCCGAGGCGTCACTGTTCACGTCATACTCAAACACAGTCAACTCCTTCCCTTCCATTCCATAATTGCGGGCTTTCCCCGATTGAATGTTATGCAGTTGGGATACGAGATTTCGACCGACAAACCCTTTGGCGCCGGTTACTAAGATTTTCATAAATGGTATAATTCTGTTTATTGCAGAAAAAAGGAAAGATTACAATAGTTTGTAGAAATCATCCAGCCCGATAAAATCCACTTTAGGGAAACTATATTGCTTAAGGATATGAAAATGATGATCCTCTGTCACAATAAATTTGGCATTGGCCACAATTGCACAATCCACAAACTTATTATCATCCGGATCGGATTTTATCAGATTGAAATTATAATATGGAGTAAAAAATAACGTATAAGAAGAGTTTAGAATAAGTTCTATAAATATTTTGGCTGTTTCCTTGCCAGCCAATCGTTCTAAGATTTCTTCATACTCATTGAGTATCTCATTAGATACACACAAAAGGTTTGTTCCATCCAGAAAGCAGTCCCAAATTTTACGATATTTGCTTTTAGGAGAGATGCATTGCACCAAGCTGTTTGTATCCAAGACTATTCTACTCATCTTTCTTTAAAAGAGTACGGACATCAATCTTTCTTAATTCATCAAGTTTCTCTTGATTTAATGTTCCAGAATCCCATAATTCATTCAAACGGTCATCTAACTTCTGAGAAAAATACTTTGTCAGCACCTCTTTCACTTCCATCAATCTTTCTTCCGAACCATCAAAAGCGAACATCTTCAATAGATGTTGTTGAACCGGATTTAATACTGTCGCTGCCATATCTCGTTTACCTTAGTTTTAAAACAAAGATAAAACTTTTTTCTGAAAAAATGGCGCTATTCACTTTATTTCCTGCTATATTAACTTATATAATGCTTATTCACTCTTTATCTCCGCTGTTTTAGCTTTCTCCTCCAGTCCAAGGTCTTCACGTATAAAACGAAGTTTCAGTAACAATGTTTTCATGCCTTCCACATCCAGACGAATAGTGTTGTGGCTATGATAATCCTCAATCTTGGTCATCTCTTCATTGCCCTCCGTAAAGAATTTATCATAATTCAAATCTCGGGTATCGCAAGGGATACGATAATAGCCGCCCATATCAATCGCCTTTGCCATTTCTTCACGCGTCACTAAAGTCTCATACAGCTTTTCACCATGACGGGTACCTATGGTTTTCACTTCTGTGGTTCCATAAACGGGATTTATCTGTGCATATGTTTCCTTTAGGGCCCGGGCAAGAACATCCAAGGTAGCGGCCGGAGCTTTCTGCACAAAAAGATCTCCGTTATGCCCATGTTCAAACGCATAAATTACTAAATCCACGGCATCATCCAGAGTCATCATGAAGCGGGTCATATTAGGATCCGTTATCGTGATGGGTTTGCCGTTTTTTATCTGCTCCACCCACAGGGGGATAACAGAACCGCGACTTGCCATCACATTGCCGTAACGGGTACAACAAATGGTAGTCTGCGCATCCTCACCCAAAGCACGACCTTTGGCTATTGCCACCTTTTCCATCATGGCTTTGCTGATACCCATCGCATTGATGGGATAAGCTGCCTTGTCAGTGGAAAGTACCACCACATTCTTGACCCCATGGGCAATGGCAGATTCCAATACATTATCCGTACCGACAACATTGGTCTGTACAGCCTGCAATGGAAAAAATTCACAACTCGGTACTTGCTTCAATGCGGCTGCACTGAACACATAGTCCACTCCCATCATTGCACCGTCCACACTTTGGCGGTCACGCACATTACCGATATAGAACTTCACTTTCGGGTTCTGCAAGTGATGACGCATGTCATCCTGTTTTTTCTCATCACGAGAGAAAATACGGATTTCTTTGATATCGGAATCAAGGAAACGACGCAAAACTGCATTACCGAAGGAACCTGTACCACCAGTAATTAAAAGTATTTTGTCTTTAAATAATAGCATATTAATGATTGTATTTAATTTAAGCTAAGAATTATTATGCGAATGAGTTGATTAGCTGAATATATTTCTTTGAAGTTTGCTCTGCTGAATATATTTCTTTTACACTATCTGAATAAGAAAATGTTGGTTGATTAATCTCAATAGACATCATTATACCTGCTAGCTCATCAGAGTTAAGCGGGTCAAAATATATTCCTCTATTTTGACTTACTTCACGAAATATCGGATAATCAGAGATTATTATTGGTAGATCAAAATACATGGCCTCCACAATAGGCATTCCTAATCCCTCAAAAAGAGAAGCTGAAATATACGCTTGTGATTTCTGATATAATTCAGCCAGTTTTATATTACTAACTTTATCGTAAAGATGGATCCTGCTTTTAATTGAAGCATCTAACAACTCAAATTGATCATATAAGAATGTGTGTGTTTTTAAAGAGCCAACAAGAATTAAATCATAACTACCGCCTTTCAAACAATATTCCTTAAAGGCCTTTATCACTGTTTGAGTATTTTTATGATAGGCTGTAGAACACACAGTTACAAACACTTTTTCTTTACTAACACTCTGATTTATTAAGGAAAATTTATCGAAATTAAAAAAATTATATATCACAAAAGTTTTCTCTTTACTCTCTGGATAGAAATGTTCTATATCAGCAGCTGTAAATTCAGATATTGCAATAACTTTATCTGCCAATTTTAGTGAAATGGGGAGATATAAAGTTCTTTGAAAACGCATCAAAGGATAAGGGAAAAGAGATTTTCTTTTAAATAATAAATCATGGACTACCAATATATGTCTACAGCGTTTAATCAACGATGAGTAATTTGCTGTATAAACAATTATATCGTGCTTTCTTACACCTAAGTAAAGCGGTAACAAAGTTTGTATGAACATACGCTTCAAAATAGACTTACAAGCATAGGTTTTAATAAAAATACGTTCTGAATATTTACTAAAATATTTGCACTGGCTATCTAAACACACAATAATTATTTGGTCAAATAGAATATCGGAATCATGAGCATAAAAATAATCCAATAAATTACATATATACTCCTGATAGCCAAATGATTTACCATATTCATATGGTAGTATATCTATAAACAAACGTTTCATAAACACGAATTAAAATAAAAAGATTATCACTATAACCAAACTCTCTCGTTTATCAAGGATCTGTAGTTTACATCAAATATTTTATATAGTAAAAACTAAGTCCATCACCCAATATTAATAAGTATTGGAAATATATCAATTAAGCGTTATAACTTTTTGAAAAATCAAATATTTCTCTCTTGGAATACCAAGAACGACGTAGTAAAAATTTATCTATAAAATGGATAAAATGAAGTTTGCAATTTTGATAAAAGAGCATATAATCACTACATGTATCAGAAAAGAAGTTATATTGGGCAACAATATTAAAATCTTTTTTCTTTTTTGTCATTCCACCAGTAACATCTTCAACATGATGGGTGACCATGCGAGATAAAGGGAAAGAATAGTAACGCCCTTTAGGAGCATAAGGAAAACTTTTTAAATAACTAGGTAATTGAACATTCATATTCTCTTTTATCCATATATAACTATATCCATTTTCAATAAGATAGTTACAAACATAGCATTCAGGATATGTTTCAAAATTAAATATAGCTAAATTTTTATTTAAGAAATCAGCCTTAATAATTGCAAAATCAGTAGCCAATGAGTAGAATCTATCATACCATCTAGCACTAGCCCATACAGCTTCAGATTCATCTAATTTTTTGATATATTTATCTATCAATTTATCCGAATACAACCAAGTGTCAGCTTCTAGAATTATGATATAATCAAATTCTAGTATATCTACCTCCTGAATACCTTTTAACAATAACTGGGAATTGCCATTTAAATGTCCAACATTTTCTTCTAATATAACAACCTCGTCGGATAACTGATATATTTCACTTGATAAAGTAAAGCCGCTGCTAACACCATTTGAAACAACTAATACATAATAGTCATACTTTGACCAAGTTCTCCTTATTATTTCCAAATTACATTGTAGATCCTCAATTCTATTATAAACCCTTATCAAGAGACAAATTTTCATGTTGTTTACCAGTTGAAAGATTAATAAAAATAAGTGTAATAAATAATACCCAGATATGATCAAAAGCCATTAAATATGGATTAGAAGCATTAGCTAACATAAATAAATTTAATGCCACCATTGATGCTAGTAAATATTTTGAAAAGAATTCTCGTTTAAGTTGTTTAATTCCCCAGTAATTCAATAATACATATTGGAAGATAAATATTATAAAACCTATTAAACCGCGCTCAAATAACATTGCTAAATATGACAACTCATAAGTTCCAGGTATTTCAGAACGCACCACTTCTGCATTTACTCCACTACCATTTCCCCAAAAAACAGCTTCTTGCCATCCATCAATCAAAGAAATTGCTTGATTTATTCTTGGATCATTTTTATCTTTCCCAAATGCATCACTTACAAAATTCTCAATTTCCTTAAAATCAAAAAGTTCAAAAGTTAAAACAATCCATCCTATAATAACTGTAAAGAGAAAAAGGATAAATGATACTCTTCTATATGAATTTAGCATTACTCTTTTATCAGTCCGTCGCAAAAAAGGATAAAAAAAGACTATCAAAACAAATGAAAAAGCAAAATCCAACATTAACGCACGACGAGACGTGAAGAATATAAATAGTACCCCTAAGAATAAATTTATATAATCAATAACAGATGCTGTTTTATAGTCGATAAGTATAATGGATAAAAAGAAAAAATACAAATATATTACATTGGTAGTAGCTCCACCACTAATTGCAATAAAAGGAAAGCCTGAACGTATAGTAGCTACATAGCCAAATAAATCACCACTCTTAATAAAATTGACATTGAGATATACAAAAGCGATAATACCGAAACACAATATAAGCAATAAACTATATCTCATCACTACAATCATCTTATTAAAAATATGCCTATTAACCAACGTAACTAGTATAAAATAAGCGATAGGCCACAAAAAATACACATTAAAATAAGCTAGAGGAGCAGGATTCCCTCTGATTAATCCATACGACATAGAAAATGTATTCATCAAAATATATACAAGTACCCATAAGAAAACTTTTTTGGAAAAATGCACATTATATTTCCAAAAAAAAACATAAACTAATATAATCGCCAGTAATACAGCCTTTATCAGCTGATACTGATAAGGAAAGATAAGGATTAATGCAAATAATAGTAAACCTATTTTCTCAAAAATAGCAGAAAGTCTAAAAAAGAAAATGGTATTCATTGTTAATACCCCAAATGACAGAACACAAATAAATATAATTACAATAATATGGATATCTTCACCCTCTCAAATGCAATTTTCAACACAGAAAAAAACGCGCCACAAATGAATTTCAGCTTCAATTTATATAATTCCCACCCCATGCCTTTTATCAGCATTACATTAACATGAGTATTTCCACCTAAATTATATAATTCAACATATTTATCAAAAATAGCAGAATAATCTATATCTAATGACTGGATATATCGACTTTTGTGATAGAATAGATTATCACTTAGGTTTGTTACAAAACTATCCATATTAGTCATACCCTCTTTAAGTAATCTACCTTGTTCTTTTCTATAACCTTTATCTTTGACCAATGTTTTCACCTCATTCAGAAAATTTTCATCTGAATCAAACGTACATTTCACACTTCTTGGCTTATTAACAAAAATCAGATCTTCTACAATATCATCCGCTTTTAAATTTTTAACATAAGCAACTATCGGTTTTGAGAAGTAAGCAGCATACAAAGACATTAATCCACCACTTATTGGATAAGTAGAGATAAATATATCTGAGTTAAGAAAGACTTGATCAATATCCTTTCTTTCTCCTAATAAAATGAAACGATCATTCAGTTTTTTACTATTAACAAATTTCTCAACTACAGTTCTACCAAATCCCATACCTGCATAAAGAAATATTACATTCTTGTTCTCTCGCAATATTCTCTCAACGAGAAATAGAAATTTATCATCATCACCTAATATTTTATTATAAGACCCTCCTGAAAAGATAATAACCTGATTATTCGTAGAACAAGGGAAACCTTCAAATTTACTATTTCGGATTAAGGGGTAATACGGGTTATACAATATCTGTTTTTCATCAAATCCTCTCTTTTCATGAGACAAGGTTGCACCAAAGTCTCTAAATTCTAATACATAATCAAAAATATTTGCACCTAGCCAAAAAGCTTCATCAGTAAGATTAATATTATATTTTATAGCATTTTTTCTTGTAGAAACAGCTACCAATCCAGCAGTATCCCAAGGTGTGATATGACATAAAATATGAGTTGGATTAAACTCGTCAAAACATTTACTTATTTCTAATGCCCTATCTTGAAATTTTAAAGTATTTAAAAAATAGATATTTCCACGTTTAGATTGCGTAACTTCTTCATAATAACACTCCATACTATCCGAAACATTCTCAACAACATATAAGAACTCTACATTTAACTGAATAAGAGCTCTCAAATATTGAACTGTCAAAACTTTGGGATTATCAAAACTATCTAATAATACAATTTTAGTATCAGAACTTCTATCTATTTTTTTAGGAGAATAAATCAATTCACCTATACTCTCTAGCAACTTATCACTTTCATCATCTTTATAAAAAAAATTAAAATGATACCCGACTATTGCAGATAAATGAATATATCGCAAACATTTTTCAATATTTTTATTATTGAAAGATATCCATGCAATATTTTTCAATCGATTATACAAATATTGAATATCTCCTTTTGTATATACTAGCTTCATTTGTGTCTATTAAAAAAAAGCATTCTTTTATTTAATTCATAAATAGAATAAGCACTTACAATAAACAGAAATAATATTTTTACAAAAATATTATTATAGAAAAAATACATCAATATACATAATGAAAAGAAAATAGTTTGTAAATAGAAAGAACGATTAAATTTTTTGCTTAAAACAAAATCATATTTTCTTTTAACTACAATTGAAACTACAATCAAATAGATTACATTTTGAATTAAAAATCCAACTCCTATACCTGATAGCCCCCAATATTTATAACCTAATAAGTATAATGGTAATGTAAGGCATAATTTAATCAAAATTTCACATTGCAAAAATAATTTTCCGTCTCCTAATGCTAAAAAAACATGTGAAATTCCCAAAGATGCTGCTCTAACAAAAGAGCCAACTAATAGCCAAACTGTGAATATTTCTGCAGCAATAAAATCTTCAGAGTAAAACAAAGTTATTATAACTTTAAGGAAGCAAATCATTAAGATTAATAAAGGCCCTAACAATAAAATAGTCAGCTCAGATTGTTGATTCACACAGTTTGCAAATTGGCCCTTATCATTTATATTCTCTGTTAAACGAGGCAGATAATCTTTTGCCAATGCCGAAAAAACAAGTCCAACATATCCCTCGTTTAGTGCCCACCCTGCTTGGTATAAACCAACTTCAGAAATACCATTTATTGAAACGATAAAAGAAGAAAGAATAAAAGAAATCAAAGAAGCAAATATAGTATTGATAGAAATTGCAATTCCAAGTTTCGCAGTATTCATTCCTAACAAATAAGTTTGTCTTATAGCAACAGGAAGCGATGATACCTTTTTTATGTCAGAATAGGTGTATAGATATGCAACAATAGTCATGACAAGACTATTGGCTATCAAGCCATAAAGGATACCCTCAGATTTATAGAAATATAAAATAGGGACTAATGCCCCCAATCCCAATAAAGCTCCTATCGCATTTGCTTTCAATAAATTAGTAACTTTCCGTAAACCTTGCAAAATTGAATAATAGCCGTTGTAAAGGGTGTTAAGAAAAAGAACTACAGATAATAAACATAAAGGAAATGTATAATCATATGAACCAAATAAATAAAAGCTTAATAACGGAGATAATATAATCATTAATAATGTTCCCAAAAGCCCTAATATATATAACCAACGAAGAATTGCCTTCAAATAACGTTCTAACAGAATTTTATCCAAAGAATTATAGTAAGCCACATCTCGGACAACACTACTTTGGAAACCAAGATTAGAAATCGAGAATATCAAATTAATTGCAGTATTAAATAAACTTATAATTCCATATCCACTGGCTCCCAACCAAAGAGCTACAAATTTAGTTCGAATAACCGAAACTATTACAGTCAAAAGTTGAACAAAGCCAAAAAGCATTGTTGTTTTAAAAACCGCTTTATAACTATTCGTACTTACACTCATTTCATTCCATTATAACAATATTGCGGTAATTCTGTCTGGATTAGGCATATCTCGTTCTGTATTTCAATTTCATTCTTCCATAAAGCTATATTTTTGAATGACAAAGCAGGATTAAAGAATTTCTTCTTATAAAAGTGTTCTTTTTTATCAATATTAAGAAAATTCATTACTTTAAGAACCGAAAGTTCATAATTCATAACCAGTTCTTCAAATTGAAGATTTAAGACTCTATCACTTTCATGTAATAACAAATCATTCAAATTGTATTTATACCAAGAAATAAATACCTCTATTTGGGAAGGTATCCAATTTATATGGTTTTTTAATCCATAAGTATAGACATCACGAGGATCTCTATACACATTTATAATTTTCAAATTCTCTACATAGTCGCCTTTCTGATTTATATTATTTTCTGAATCTGCAAAAAATTGATCTATAACTAAAATTTCAGCTTCAGGAAAGTAATTAAAAAAAGAGCACAACAATTTTTTTACTCGATTACGATATTGTTCAATAGTCATTTTTTTTAAATAAAAGATATTCCTTCGCGAAATCTCAGAGAAATGAAATAGATTAAGGTGACAGTTATAATAATCATATTTAAGCCCTGATATTTTAAAATCAATAATATCCCTATAAAAACATGCAAAATCCTCTTTCATTCTTGAGGGGACATTAGACATAGATTTTATAAAATGGTCTATACATTCAATACTTCTTTTTATCAAAGCATCATTAAAAAATATATTATTAGAACATAAGTATCTTTCCACTTCTAAAAGACCACCAGCACTACGCATAAAATCAACTTCACTATTTAATAAAGGCTCATTAGTGCCAGTAATATCCGTATAAGAATCTCCATCTTTATAAGCTACAACAGATACATTATTCATTTCTCTGAGTAAATCGTTGACAGCTCCAGAACCGCTATACCCAAATCCCTGTACACTAACAATTTGGTCGTATTTACATTTACATTCTTCTTGTTCTATAATATCATCCAATTCTATAAGCTGAAGAATTGAATGTTCTAATCGTCTCCTATTAATTACTTTTTTTACAAAAATATAAGGAAGGATACAGAAAAAACTTCTTATAACTTTACGTATATAAACCATATATTAAATATTACGTTGAAATTCGAAATCCCAAAAATCACCAAAAGCTTTGTAGAAACGATTGTCAAGATTTACAGGATAATTAGAAAGTCTGTCAAGATTCACTGAACGCAAAATAACTTCAATATCAAATTTATCATGTTTTTTTTTTAAAAGTCCTAAAGCATTTATATATCCTTTTATATAGGAATATACTGAGAAACCATCGTATACTTTCATCATATCACACAAACTTCCTATTTTAGTTTTTACTTCATCATTATTACTCTTACTACAATAATTAAAGAAGAAAGGAAATGTCAAAGCTACCGCATGCCCATGCGGATAACCATAATACGCAGTAAAAGGATAAGAGAAAGCATGTGGTGCAGTCGTCTTTGTGATATTTATTGCACATCCCGCCCAATATGCACCTTCTGAAACTTTATCCCTTATCTCATTAGTGGGCGAATTGACAGCTAAAGGTAAATTAGGCCATAATAGTTTTATCGCTTTCTCTGCATATTCGTCAGATTCTGTTGTAGCATTTACATTCCAATAAGCCTCTATTCCTTGCGCCAAAGCATCAAAGCCTGTACAAGCCGTCAAATATTTAGAATTATTATATGTAAATGGGGGATATACTATTGCAACATTAGGAAGAATGCTATCATGCTCCACAGAATATTTCACCCTGTCTTTATACAAGACAGCAAAATGAGTGGCCTCACATCCTGTACCAGCAGTAGTTGGAAGAGCTATTAAAGGCAATAATGCACACTCTTGTTTGAAATTCTTTCCAGTCATTTCACCTGAATAAGAATAAAAAAAACGAAGAAGCTTAGACATATCCAAGACGCTACCACCACCTATAGCTACTATTACCGAAGGCTGACTCGTACGCAGTAATAAGAGTCCTTTCTCTAAATCTTCAATCTTAGGATTTTCTTCAAAATCATAAAACTCGGTTACACTACAATTTAACACCTGTAGGATACTATCTATTATAGATTTGGCACCACTTTTATTATAAGAGTTTTTCCCTCTAACTAAAAAAACATGTCGGGGAGCATATTCTTGTAGAACAGGTAGTAAATTGTCTATTGCAGACGCTCCTAAAAAAACTCGTTGTTTAATCACTCTAACTCTTTACTTAGAAAATTCATTAATGCCTCTTTGTTCTGGATTGGAGTAGTCGTAGGACGTCCCAAATCTTTGCGAGAGCCCTTTTTGACTTTTATCTCCAAAAGTACTGGCCCTTGAGTCTCTCTTATTTGATTAAGAACTTGCTGCAACATATCACTTTTAGAGACTGAAAATGTCTTCCTATAGCCACACGCCTCTGCCACTAAAGGCAGGTTGATTTGCAATCCGACGGTTGGCTGTCCGCCCACAGAATCATGAGCACCATTATTAAAAACAACATGTACATAGTTAGTAGGGCATAAAGAACCGATAACGGCTAGTGAACCCATATGCATCAATGTAGCACCATCGCCATCAAAACAATAAACCCTTTTTTCTTTCTTGTGTAAAGCAATACCCAAAGCTATTTGAGAGGCATGTCCCATAGACCCAACAGTCAAGAAATCGCTCTCATGTCCTCGATTTACCCGTTCACGATATTCAAATAATTCACGAGATATCATACCTGTAGTAGAAACAACTACTGCATTTGAGTCTAATGAAGAAGCAACTATTTGAATAGCGCTTTCTCTATCTAAAGAAAAAACATAATTAGTCTGCCTTTGGAGTTTATAGTCTTCAAAAGTATCTTTTTGAACAATAAAAGCAAAAGGCTCTTTAGTGCTATCCATATAAGTTTTAGCGAATTTAAGTTGTTCTGCAAAATCAGCCTCATTTTGAGATAATACAGCATACTTTATCCCCATAGCATCAAGTAGTGGAAGGGTAACCTTACCTTGTTTGATATGCTGGGGCTCATCTTTTACTCCCGGTTCACCACGCCAACCTATCAATAACAATACCGGAATGTTATACACTTCTTTATCAGTCAATGATAATAACGGATTTACTGTATTCCCTAAACCCGAATTCTGCATATATACCACTGGGATTCTATTTGTAGACAAGTAGTATCCGGTTGCCAACCCAATAGCGGCACCTTCATTGGCTGCTATTATATTGTTTTCAATTGAAGAATTATCTGTGATATAGGCACAAATATTTTTCAATAAAGAATCCGGAACACCTGTAAAAAAGTCTATTTGTATGGACTTTAGGGCTCCCACAAAACATCTTGGAGAAATCATATTATTTTGAAATAAAGTAAATGGAAAGGCTATTTAGTTCCCGGTATCAATTCTAGTATATCTTTGACCGGCATACATAGATCACTAGCTTCATAAGAACGGCCATGTGTAAGGATTGATTTTGCAGTATTAAGCATTGCAGGATAAGCACTCCGCAACATATGATTAGCATATATTACGATGTTAACACCCCAATTAGCCAGTTCATCCTCCGTGATATGATTATATGTAGTAGGAACCACTACTATCGGAATTGACTTATTGATCTTCCGTAAAGCTATGCAGAAATTCTTTATATCTTCGCCGGACTTATCTTTACTATGAATCATAATGCCATCAGCTCCTCCGCCAATATATGCTAAAGCACGTTCCATGGCATCACCTAAGCCTTTACCTGCTATGAAACTTTCAATGCGAGCTATGATCATAAAGTCATCTGTAATTTGTGCCCGCTTACCAGCCTTTATCTTATCGCAGAAACCTTCTATGGTATCCTGTGTTTGGATAACCTCTGTTCCAAAAAGAGAGTTCTTTTTTAAACCGACTTTGTCTTCTATAATCACTGCGGAAACACCTAAACGTTCCAGTGTGCGAACAGTGAAAACAAAGTGTTCAATTTTACCTCCTGTATCTCCGTCAAAGATTACCGGTTTAGTGGTACATTCCAAAGCGTCATTCAAATCATGAAGACGGGTTGTCAAGTCTACAGCCTCGATATCAGGTTTCCCTTTGGAGGTTGAATCGGTTAAACTGCTTGACCACATACCATCGAATTCACGTTTAACCCCATTGACTTCAACAACTGTATTTTCAATAATCAAGCCGGTCAAGCCACTATGAGATTCACAAATACGAACTATCTTCTTTGCTGCAATCAAACGTTTTAATCTTTTCAAACGGACTTCTGGTGTTGTTCCAATCTCTTTCAACTTTGAATTTAGTTGCGTAGAAGAAATTCCTTTAGTATAAGGTACGTCAACAACTTTCCCCCCCCATTGAGATATTGTATCTATTACACGCTGACGAGTATCCTTTTGCACGCCTTCCTTCCAGTCATCCCCATGAACAACGAAGTCAGGTTTCAACAATTCCAAATTAGGGACATAATCAAGGGTTGTTTGAGGAATCACCTCATCAACTCCTTTTAAATTCTGAACTATTAATGAGCGCTGTTCATAGTTTAAATAAGGAAGTCTCTTATAACTTGCAATAGCGGCATCTGTTAATACTCCAACGGTAACAGTACCCAATTTTTGCGCTTCATGAATAATATTTAAATGACCAGGATGAATGATATCCGCACTCATTCCAACATATACTTTCTTTTTCTCCATATTATTTTTTCCAATAATTTATTAATTCCACAATTTTATCGACTTCTTGTTTTGTTATGACAGGACTAATTGGTAAACTCAGCTCCTCATTATGTATTTGCTCAGTAATAGGATATGACATATCATTCCATTCCCTATAACATTCCTGCTTGTGAGGAGGAATAGGATAATGTATAATAGTCTGCACACCATTACTCTTCAAATATTCTTGCAATTCATCTCTTTCAATGCATCGAATTGGGAATATATGAAAAACGTTTGCTTCCCAATCTTTTACGTAAGGAGTTATTACTTGTGGAGAGTTTATATGTTCTATATAGTATCGGGCAATGTCTTTACGTATTGCAATGTCTTCCTCTAAATATTTTAGTTTTACACGTAAAATTGCAGCTTGAATTTCATCAAGTCTACTATTACGACCACAGTATTTGAAGACATATTTTTTTTGTGAGCCATAATTAGCTACTGATCGAACCACTTTTGCTAATTCTTCATCATTTGTAGTAACAGCACCAGCATCACCAAAAGCCCCTAAGTTTTTCCCAGGATAGAAACTATGTCCGGCCGCATCACCTAATGAACCAGTTCGTAACCCATGAAATTTACAACCATGAGATTGCGCATTGTCTTCTACCAATTTTAGATTATATTTATTACAAATCGCCCTTATTTTTTGCGTATAAGCACATTGACCATACAAATGAACAATTAAAATACCTTTTGTCCTTTCTGTAATAGCAGCCTCTATTTGGGAATCATCTATTTGATAAGTTGTTATATCCGGTTCTACCAATATAGGAGTTAATCCATTTTCTGAAATTGCTAAAATGGAAGCAATATAGGTATTGGCCGGAACAATAATTTCATCGCCAGGCTGCATTATTCCCATTTCTATATAAGCACGAAATATCCAAATTAACGCATCCAAACCATTTGCACAACCTATTGCATACTTTGTACCTATATATTGAGCATAATCCAACTCAAACTGCTCATTCTCGACACCTTGCAAATACCATCCAGAGTCTATTACACGATTAACCGCTTGATGAATTTCATCTGAATATTTTTGAGTTATTTTTTGAATATCTAAAAATTTAATCATAAACATTTATGTATTGGTTATATATTTTTCTTTAAAATAATTCAACAAGGAAATCATATAATCCAAATGAGCCACTTCCAGCTTATGATGGATAGGAATAAAGAAAGCATTCTCTCCATAAAAAACGCTTGATTCAACTCCATTTGCTTGCATAAATTCTTTTAACAAGTCATAGTTTATATTATCATTCCATCTAAAAAGAAAAACTCCCGGAACAATATTCTTTTTCTCAGGAAAAAAAGGGACAATACCTAAATGTTGAAGTTTGTTTTTTAGATAGGCGTAGTTAAATAAGCGCTTTTTTGATATTTCTTCTAAAGAAGGGATTGAAAGAGAAAGATGTCCTAGTATATAATCACAGTTATCAGTAGATATTGTATAATGAAGAGAATTAAGTTTTGATTGTTCAGCAACTAAGATTCCACCGATTTGCATTGGAAAATATTTGGGTAAACTATAAATTATAAAATCACCTATTTTACTTGTTTGCCTTTTTTCATTTTCGGAGACAAATGTATGAGCATAGTCTTCAATAATCGGTAAACCATAACCTTTTACCTCTTCCAAATTTTCTAAAGGATAACCAAATTCATGATTAACAAAAATCAGTTTTGTTTTATTAGATAATTCTCTAGACCACAAACAAAATTTCTCGATTTCTTTAGTAACGCAACTGCTGATATAATAATTACCAGAAGTAGTCAAAATAGTAACTACATCATCCTTCTTCAATTCATAATAGGATAATGCTAAAAAGATTGCATCGCGTGCTTTTATTGTAAGACAGTAATTATTAAACCGATTTTTAAGATACTCTGTCGCAGATTTTGTATCAAAATCAGCCATTCCCAAATCATTCTCTGTGAATGGAGATATACGAATAGAGGGTGTTACTTCTATTGTTGGATTCATAATAAATCCATTTCTAACTATAATATTATTCATTAATATATGATTACAATTCATATTCATAAATATCATAGCACATCCCTCTTCCACCGAAACCTTCTTTCTGAAAGATTAATGATTCGTTTAAGATATGTCCCATCTCTTCGGTTGATTGTCCAAAGTCAAAATAGGGATAATTCGTATATTCTTGATTAATTATATAGTCAAATAGCATGTCTAACGCACCAAGTTCTTTCCCTTCTAAACTAGTAGAGATGTACTGTGTATGCACCACTTGTTTTGTAAGATATAGTAAAGTACCACCTAATGCTTTATCACCTTTATAGGTTTGGTACAATTTTATATTTTGAGGAAATCTTGATTGAAGTAACTGTATTTCTTCAAGTGTATGAACTGGTGATACTCCATACTTATTCTTTAGATTTGTATCCAAAATTTCCCAAAAGGTAGCCATATCATCGCTCTTTCTAACTGAAAGATTATTGGCTAAAGCCTTTCGTATACCAGACTTTCGCGATTCGATAAATTTTATCTTATTATTCTGAATAATAGTCGATGAAATGTTTCTTCCAATAATTCGAAGAGATTCGATATTTCTAAACATTGCATAAAGGTCTTCCTGAGCTGGACGTTGATGATAAATCCAAGGTATAGCTTTATAAACGACTTTTTGAAACCCATTTTGTTTCAGGTAAGCATTAACGAGAGAAAATACATCAATCATTTCCAACGAAGTCACCTTGTCGTTCATAATCATACCTCCATAGGTTAGACCCTGATGCGAGTAAAATACATTGTCTTTCTCATTGCCAGGAAGCAGAGCATTAAGTTTACCTTTACGATAAATCATCAATGAATAATCGCAAAACCTATCTGAATGATAATCCATATAGTTGCGATCAAATAAGAATGTACCATTCTTTGAATTTAAGACAAACTGATTCCAATTATTTTTCTGTTCAGCAGAATACTTTACTATTTCAAACATAATAATAACTGTTATATCACTTTTATGTTTTTATATTCTATAAAATCATCATAATTTCTTATATAATCACTTTCGTCATATCCATGCGAGGCCAGTACCAGGCATACTGCCCCTGAAGAAAAATCATCCAATGTCCGCCAGATGCCGGGCACCACGTACAGTCCCTGACAGGGACGGTTCAACACAAATGTCCGCTTCACATTGCCATCATCCAAAGTTACGGCAAAACTACCGCTTGCTGCAACAATCAACTGGCTCAGCTCTCTGTGCGCATGTCCGCCTCGGCTTTCACCACCGGGCACATCATACAGATAATAAGTGCGCCTGATATCAAAAGGAACGGTGTTGCTATTTGCTATCACAGAGATATTTCCTTTCCTGTTACTATAATGTTTGTCCAGTTCAATGATAGTACAATCATATACAGAGTTTTTTCGCATCATGCCACCTTCCTTTCTTCAAAAGGAGAGAGAATGACTTTAGACCCTACCCCTGTTAACATGTTTAAAAACTCTCCATAGTCACGTATGTAATCTTCCGCATTATAACATTGGGAGGTCAGTACTAAACAGATAGATCCTGAAAAGAAACCTTGTTCGGCAGCCCAGATCCCCGGAGGTATGTGCAGCCCATAAAAAGGGCGATTCAACAACACCGTACGTTTATTCACTCCGTCATCTAATAGCACTTCATAACTACCACTGGCGGCAATCAAGAACTGATGGCATTCTTTGTGAGCATGGGCACCACGAGACTCTCCTCCCGGTATGTCATACGAATAGAACACACGCTTGATTTCAAAAGGGACATTCAGGTTCCCATGAATAGGAGTTATGTTTCCGGAACGGTTTTCGATTTTGGGAAGTGCTATGACTGAACAGTCATAGATTGTTGATTTATTCATTATTCAATTTAATAAATTCATTATAGTCGTAAATATAATCATCTGCATCGTAGGGAGTGGAAGCTAGTACCAATGCCAGCGAATTAGTAGAAAAATTATTCATTTCCCTCCATAATCCCTTAGGCACATAAAGACCATAGTAGGAGCGGCTCAATGAAAATGTTTTCTTTTCTTGCCCGTCATCCAATATCACGTCGAAACTACCTGAAAGGGCCACTATGAATTCCTGATTTTCCTTGTAAGCATGACCACCGCGGGTTTCACCACCCGGCACGTCATAAATCCAGTAGGCACGTTCGATCTTGAAAGGGATGTTCTTGAACTCCTCTATAATAGATAAATTTCCTCGCTTGTCTAAAATTTTAGGCAAGTCGAGAATTTGAGCTTTTAGAATATTCATTAATATAATAAAGGAAAAAAGTATACATATCATGTAAACGCATGCCTGATTTAAAATAAAAATTCCAAATAGCTTAATAAGAGGCATGCGTTCAATATATGAGTTAGCATTCGCTATATGACTATAAACCTTATAATGATATTATACTCTTAATGAGTTATTTTTTTTATTAATATCTAAGCTATTTTTCAATATTCATCTGCAATATATTTAACAGAATGAAGCCCGATCATATTACAACTATTCAATTTATTTCCTCCCAAGGACACTCATTCTCCTCAAACCTCCCTAATTCCTCAATAATCTCCACCTGCTCCAACGTCAACTGTGGCTGATTCCACGTATTGATAATAGCATGTGCTTCTTGAGCTAATTCCTTATCATAAACTTCGCTATAACAATAAGTCAAAAGTCGAACTTTGAGCAATGATGCCGGTAGTTTAGGAAGAACTTCCCAACTACGGTCCAATACATTCTGAATGTATTCTTGCTTATGACCGTTATCGTAAATTGTAGCGGCAAAAGCCACTAAAAGACCAAGACAGAGTTCGGCTTCCGCTTCTACAGTCTTGCCTCGAGTACCGTAAAGATCAAGAGCCTGCTCGTAAACATCACGATTCAAACGTGTGAACTGGTCAACGTAGATGGGACTTCCGTCCAACCCATAAACAAGAAGATTATGGGCTAAGGAAAATAATGAATCCATTGACTAAGTATGGTTTATGATTGATAAATTATGAATTACAAATAGAAAATTATTCAACAGGTTCAACGAGTGATGGCGAAATAAAAGTAGTAGCAACAGCCATGACACCTTCAATATTGACCACTACACGACGATCGTGGCGAATACGGACAAATTCACCTATTACCCCCTCGAATACACCACCCGTAATACGTACTTTTTGCCCTTTTGCCAAATGTAATTCGGCAGGCTCCACATAAAGAATAGCTTCCTCGTGGCTACCTGCCACAAGAATAAAACTACGCATCTGCGCATCGGGGATGACTACAGGTCGGCAAAACTCACGATTCATGATAAAACGTATAGGCATAGAAGATTCCAATTCATCTTTCAAAGCATCTATACGTTTACGAGTAGAGTGAACAAAAACAAGGTTATGAATAGCCGGAAGTAATCTACGAACACGCTTACCAGACTTTATGACATATTCATAACGCATCGGAATGAAATTCTCAATTTTCTCAGCATCCAAAATCGCTTTCAAAGCCAACTCACGACTGTAAGAAACCCGAATTGCAAACCAATTCATATCCGATTGAGGATTAACAGTCGACGGTTGAGTACCAGAATTGCACTGTACAGCAGAAGATGTCTTTACTGAGGAACGAGACATTATAATAATAATTGTAGAGTATAAAGTGATTAAATCCTAATGAAAAGGGCGTTCTTTAGGGACACCGGAGTACTGAAGCACTTCCGATCAATTTATGTAATGCAGTTATTTTCAACAGTTTAGTTAGCATCCATCTTGTTTTAGAACTTCCTACCATCGCGGAAAAAAGAAGTAGAAAAACAGTTATGTTAGTTATTCGCTCATAAAAAGCTGAAAACGAAGACATTAAAAACAAAGAATGTTTTTTAGACGTTCGTTTAATGGACGTCAATATTTTAGAAAAGTAAAAGGGAAAAAACACTTAGAAATTTGCAAAAAATAAAGATGAATAAAGTTTGGCTCAATAAGCTAATAGACAATACTTTATGCCTATACTCAATAATTTATGAAAATATTTTTATTGAACATTTTGTTCGTTTCAAAAATACAGGTTATCTTTGTGTCCATTAAACGAACGTTTAAAAAACACTTTTTTACATCCACATATTTTTCTGATACACAAATAATTGCCAACAATTACATATATTTTCCACTATTTAATTCCATTTAGGACTTGCCCACTTCCCCATGAAAAGCTAACTTCGCCATTCATGACATTTTTCCGTCGTTAATTATTTGCATTAAAACAAGAATTATTATGTACGATAAAAGAATAAAAGCGCAGAATAAAAAAAACTGCAAAAGGGAATAACAACAACAGCAAAGTTGCTTTAACACAAATCGTTAAGAAAAAGAGAGGAGTAAAGAGAGGAGAAGATATTCAAGGAGTTTACCTGAAAAGGGATGTATTGGAAATGCTCCTTTTGGAGATGTTCATGGAAGGAGACATGGGGGTCGACCCAAAGGCAGGATTAGCCACATTGGAGCGTTTCATAGCCGAACGGAAGATTTTTGTTACAAAGAGCGGTAAACCTCTATCATTCAATACCATAAAGGATGATTTCACTGAGATTCTCAAAGAATTTCTAAGAAAAATAACCAATAACAAAAAGAAAAAATAATAACAAAAAACAGTAAATAATTAACGACATACAACTTGTGCATGAAGCTTATATCTTTGCCGGCACTTTAGCAAAGATCAAGCCATATATCAAAAAAAGATGCCGCTTCTTCAAAAAGAACGGCATCTTTCTTTTTATTATGACTCCAACACCTGCTAAACAAGAAACAATATTAATATAAAAGACAAACAATGAAAAAGTCGGCAAAGAATGCTTCACTTCACGAAGCACTGAGAAAACTATGGAAAATACGTATCATGCTTGAAAAAGGTTATACCCAAACATGTGCAGAATGGATGGCAGAAAGAATTGAGAGCCTAATTGACCACATGCAATATGGGCACGCTCTCATCGCATTCTACAAACAAGACGGAACATTCAAACTGGTGAAAGCAACACTGATACATTACGAAAACGAATTCCACAGAAACTACGAAATCACCCGAGTGACAGGCACCATCATCTTTTGGGACGTGGAACAACAGGCATGGAGAAATTTCCAACTGGAGAATTTTCTGGAGTGGAGACCGATATGCTGAAAAAATTAATTATTAAAGAAAAGATTATGGCTATGACGTATGGGGGAATCATGTATTTCCCATTGAATGTGAATTTCTTTGAAGACGCACCGATAGAATTGATAGAAGCCAAATTCGGATTGGTGGGAGAAGCGGCAGTGATGAAACTACTATGCAAGATGTACAAGGAAAAGGGATATTACCTGTTGTGGGGAGAAGAGCAATGCACGCTCTTCTCACACAAAACGGGAATTGAGAAAAGTTGTATGGAAGGCATCATCAACATTCTGGTGGAGAAAGATTTCTTCGACAAAAGATGCTACGAGGAGCGACATGTACTGACTTCTGCAGAAATTCAGAAAATTTGGCTGGATGCCACCAAGCGGAGAAAAAGAGAATTGACGCCACTACCCTATCTGCTGATAGAGAAAGGGAATGACACCAAAGCAGAGGCTGATCATAAACCGGAAAAAGAAGACGGTTGCATACAAAATCAAAAGAATTACATGCAGTCTGCAAACATTTCACCCGAAAATGCAGACAATTCAAAACAAAGTAAAGTAGAGCAGAGTATAGCAGTTAAGGAGGAAGAAAGTCCTGTCGGGAGCTTATTTCTGACACCGCCGGGATATGCACACAACAGGCAGACACACAACTACGACGGATTGATGTTCACCTTGCAACAGATGAAAATTGTCAATCCCGAAGAAGTCAATGCAATTCTGCGGCTGTCTGATTACGGAAAGCTGAGAGGATACGTATGGCAGGTGATACACAGCACACGCTGGGGCGAGATTGTCGCCAAAGGGAAATACCTGATTGCGGCACTGGTGAAAGAGAAGAAAAAATCAGGCTGTTGACACCAAAGAAAAAGAAGTAACAAAGACAAAAAATGAAGTTAACATCATTGGCTACACGATGTTAACTTCATCAATATGAAGATGTTAACTAATTACATCCAGTTTAGTTAACTTAATTACAGCGATGGTATTAACTTATCATACATAAGTCTCAAGCAGCTTCACCCTTTCTCCTTCCGGTACAATCGTTACCTCCTGAGTAGAGGCGGGCAACAGCACTGTTTCACCGGCACACATCGTTATTTCGTTCCGGTTATCATCCGTCAGACGACAAGCGCCTTCCACACAAATAAAGATTACGAAAGAATCCAGTTCCGAATAGTCACAGGTGATTTCCTCCGTCATGTCATATACGGATGTAGTGAAATAAGGACTCGCCACCATTTCGACCGGTTCATTTTGTATACGGTCATATTCCGTACGGAAATCATCCTGCACATCGGTAAAGTTAATGGCATCCATAGCCTGACTTGTGTGCAATTCGCGGGATTTGCCGTCTTTATCCTTGCGATTATAGTCGAAAATACGATATGTTATATCGGATGTCTGTTGAATTTCGGCAACGAATGCTCCGGCGCCGATACCATGCACACGACCGGCAGGCACATAAAACACATCTCCCGGCTCTATGGCACAGGTCTGGAGCACTTCGGCAAATGTTCCGTTATGCACTCTGTCTTTATATTCTTTCGGAGTTATCTGCTCGGAAAAGCCGGAGATTAATTTCGCACCTTTATCCGCAGCAATAACATACCACATTTCGTTTTTACCGAAGCTGTTATGGCGTTTTTTGGCAAGTTCATCATCCGGATGCACCTGAATGGATAAATCCAACTTGGCATCGATAAACTTTATCAGCAATGGAAATTTGCTTCCAAACCGAGCGTAATTTGCTTCACCGACCAGCTCATCCTTGTATTTACGGACCATTTCGGGCAAAGTATACCCTTTGTCCGCACCATTGGCTACTACAGACTCGCTGCCTTCTACTGCTGAAACCTCCCAGCTCTCGCCTACGTTCGGCAGGGTTTCATTCAAATGTTTGAATGGGATAATCTTGTCGCCCCCCCAAAGTGTTTGTTTTAGGATGGGCTCAAATTTTAAAGGATACATTCGTTGTTTTTAAGTTAGTACAATTCAATACTGTTATAATACTTTTCAGATTAACGCGACAAACATACAAAAAATATCAATTTGTATTCCAATTGTTAAACGCTAAACTTTCATAAAATGTTCTCCACATTTCTTCCCTTTTGCTTGGGAGAACAAAAGAATTTCTTTTTATTTGCAAGAAAATTAAATAATACCATTGAAATATGATAGACACTACTCCAACAGAAAGCAATTTGTCCGGTCTGGACAAAAAAGCTTTTCAGAAGAATATTAACAATCAACAGACAGATTTATACATCCTCAAAAATGCTCAGGGCATGGAAGTGGCAGTCACCAATTACGGGTGTGCACTCCTTTCAATTATGGTTCCCGATAAAAACGGGAAATATGCCAACGTTGTTTTAGGACACGACAGCATAGAGCATGTGATTAACAGCCCGGAACCATTTCTAAGCACAACAATAGGCCGTTACGGAAACCGGATTGCCAATGGAAAATTTACTTTATACGGCGAAGAACATCAACTGACCATCAACAACGGTCCCAATTCACTGCATGGTGGGCCGACCGGCTTTCACACCCGTATATGGAATGCGGTTCAGCCCAATGAGTCGACCGTCATTTTCAACTACACATCTGCCGACGGCGAAGAGGGCTTCCCCGGCAATCTGGAAGTAGAGATGACCTACCGTCTGGAGGACGAAACAAATGCCTTAGTGATAGAGTACAGAGCCACCACCGATAAAGCGACAGTGGTCAACCTAACCAATCATGGTTTCTTCAACCTGGCAGGTATTTCCAATCCCACCCCCAGCGTTTTGAACAATATCATTACCATTAATGCCGATTTCTATACTCCTATTGATGAGGTGTCCATTCCCACCGGAGAGATCCTAACAGTAGAAGGAACTCCGATGGACTTCCGTACTCCCCACACGATCGGTGAACGCATCAATGACAAATTCCAACAATTAATAAACGGATCCGGATACGACCATTGCTATGTACTGAATAAAACGGAAAGTGGCGAGTTAAGCCTCGCGGCTACCTGTACTGATCCTGTCAGCGGACGTACCATGGAAGTATATACTACTGAAAATGGCGTACAGCTTTATACAGGAAACTGGTTGAATGGATTCACCGGTGCTCATGGGGCTACTTTCCCGGCAAGAAGTGCCGTATGCTTTGAAGCGCAATGTTTCCCTGATACCCCCAACAAAGCTCATTTCCCGTCAGCAGTATTGCTTCCCGGAGATGAATACCAACAAATCACCATCTATAAGTTTGGTGTAGAAAAATAGTCAAAATCGAGAAACTAACTAACCTAATTATAAATTTATAAATTTTTATTAACCATGACACAACAAAAACAGAATGGTAAACTCATCGCAATCATAACGATGATTTTCCTTTTTGGTATGATCTCATTTGTTACCAACCTGGCTGCTCCTATGGGAATTGTACTCAAAAATCAATTTTCCGTATCCAATGCCTTAGGGATGTTGGGCAATTTCGGTAATTTCATTGCTTATGCAGTAATGGGAATACCAAGTGGTATTCTATTGCAGAAAGTAGGATATAAAAAAACAGCGCTTATCGCGGTAGCTATCGGTTTTATAGGCGTGGGCGTTCAATTCTTGTCCGGACATTCCAGCCCTGAAATGGCATTTGCCGTATATCTGATCGGTGCATTCATCGCAGGTTTCTCTATGTGCTTGCTGAATACGGTTGTAAACCCGATGCTGAACAAGCTGGGCGGTGAAGGAAACAAAGGTAACCAGTTAATCCAGATCGGCGGTTCTTTCAACTCCGTAATGGCAACTATCACTCCGATGTTCGTAGGTATCCTCATTGCCGGTTCTATTGAAAAGGCTACCATCTCGCAGATATTCCCTGTGATGTACACAGCGATGGCAGTATTCGCACTGGCATTCCTCGTACTGTTGTTCGTTCCTATACCGGAACCCAATGCCGCTACAACAACGGAACCGATCGGCAAGCTGATGTCCGGCGCTTTAAAATTCCGTCATTTCATCCTGGGAGCTATTGCAATCTTTGTATACGTAGGTATTGAGGTTGGCGTACCGGGTACACTAAACCTGTTCCTGACCGACCCGGTGGAAAAAGGCGGTGCCGGTATTGCCTCCACCATCTCCGGATTTGTAGTAGGTACTTATTGGTTCCTCATGTTGGTAGGCCGTCTGGCAGGTGCCTCATTGGGTGCTAAAGTATCCAGTAAGGCAATGCTTACATTCACTTCTGCTTTGGGCCTGTTGCTGGTGTTCCTCGCCATTTTCTCACCTACCGATTCTTTCGTAAACCTGCCTGTGCTTCAGCAGAGTGCCACCGGCGGTTTATCCTTCGGACTTGCAGAGGTACCCATCAATGCCATGTATCTGGTATTAGTCGGTCTGTGTACTTCTATCATGTGGGGTGGCATCTTCAACCTGGCAGTAGAAGGTTTGGGTAAATATCTGGCAGCCGCTTCCGGACTGTTCATGGTCTTGGTATGTGGCGGTGGTATTCTTCCCGTTATTCAGGGAGTCGTTGCAGACATGGCAGGTTTCATGGCAAGCTACTGGGTGATCATTGCAGCTCTTGCATATCTGTTGTTCTATGGACTGATTGGTTGCAAAAACGTAAACAAAGACATTAAAGTCGATTGACAGACAGAACTAACAATATAGGTAATAGATTTATTCACCTTAAAAAATAATATCATGGATATAGAATACGTAAGAAGCCGTTTCATCAAGCATTTTGACGGAACAACAGGAGCTGTTTATGCTTCTCCGGGACGAATCAACCTAATCGGCGAACATACTGACTACAACGGTGGTTTTGTATTCCCCGGAGCAATCGACAAAGGCATGATTGCAGAAGTAAAGCCGAATGGAACAAACACTGTCAAAGCTTATTCCATTGATTTGAAAGATTATGTAGAATTCGGTCTGAATGAAGAAGACGCTCCCCGCGCCAGTTGGGCAAGATACATATTCGGTGTATGCCGCGAAATGATTAAACGTGGTGTAGAAGTGAAAGGATTCAATACGGCTTTTGCTGGCGATGTGCCTTTGGGTGCAGGTATGTCCTCTTCTGCTGCATTGGAAAGCACTTACGCTTACGCATTGAACGACCTGTTCGGCGACAATAAAATCGATAAGTTTGAATTGGCCAAAGTGGGTCAGGCTACAGAACACAACTATTGCGGTGTGAACTGTGGCATTATGGATCAGTTTGCTTCCGTATTCGGTAAAAAAGGCAGCCTCATCCGTTTGGATTGCCGTTCATTGGAATACCAGTATTTCCCGTTCGAACCGAAAGGTTACCGTCTGGTATTGGTGGATTCCGTAGTAAAACACGAACTTGCTTCTTCTGCATACAACAAACGCCGCCAAAGCTGCGAAGCTGCTGTTGCCGCCATCCAGAAGAAACACCCGCATGTAGAATTCCTGCGCGACTGTAATATGGAAATGCTTGAAGAAGCTAAAGCCGATATCAGTGCGGAAGACTTTATGCGTGCAGAATACGTGATTGAGGAAATTCAGCGTGTACTCGATGTTTGCGATGCTCTGGAAAAAAGCGATTACGAAACAGTTGGCCAGAAAATGTACGAAACACATCATGGCATGAGCAAGTTATATGAAGTGAGCTGCGAAGAGCTCGACTTCCTGAACGACCTTGCCTTTGACTGCGGTGTAACCGGCTCCCGCGTAATGGGCGGCGGATTCGGCGGTTGTACAATCAACCTCGTAAAAGAGGAATTATACAGCACATTCATTGAAAAAGCCAAAGAGGAATTCAAGAAGAAATTCAACAGAAGTCCGAAAATTTACGATGTCGTAATCAGCGACGGTGCACGAAGACTGGAATAAATAAAAACGTGATAAAAGCAATAGGGTGATAAAGTGGTTCTCCACAATATCACCCTATTTTTTATTACCTTTAATTGACCTAGCACTCTTTTCTAATAAATACCTTCTGTCGTCATTTGTATACGCTTCATCGTTCCGTCTTCATTGTAATACAAACGCTCCATGCAGACCGAACGGCGAAAACTTCCTCCTGTGGGATTAATGCCGCCATTATGATAGATAAAATACCAATTATCCTTAAACTCTATAATAGCTTGATGATTCGTATTGCTATTTCCAGCCAATTCATTTAAAATCCCTTTGTATTCCCAAGGGCCCGTTATACTACGGCTCATGGCATAGCATATCTTCTCCGGGAATTCGGAAGCATAGGAAAGGTAATACCAATCGCCTCTTTTATGAATCCAGGGAGCTTCTGTGAAACGGGGTAAGTCAACCGGAATAATCGGCCCGTCCAATTCCACCATATTCTTTTTCAGTTTGGCGAAATAGCACTGACTGTTGCCCCAGTAGAGATATGCCTGCCCGTCATCGTCAATAAAAACGGTGGGATCTATATCATCCCAGTAACTTTTGCTACGGTCGGTTGTCATATCGTTGGTGATGAGGGCAGAACCGCGGGCATCGACAAACGGTCCTGTCGGTGAATCGGATACGGCTACACCGATGGACTTACCGGGAATCGTCTTATGCTCCACCGTTACGTACCAATAGAATTTGCCATCACGTTCTATTACCTGGCTTGCCCAAGCCTCGCCTTTTGCCCAAGAAAAGTCCTTAGCCTTTAGAGGGACGGCATGTTCGGTCCACGTTTTCAAGTCGGAAGAGGAAAAGACACACCATTCTTTCAGGTCATAATGCTCTTCCGGTGGAGGACACTCATCATGGCCGCCATAAATATACATCTTTCCATCATGCACCATCGCTGCCGGATCTGCAATAAACTTATGCTTTACTATCGGATTTCCCGCAGCAACAAAAGTAGTGTCACTTTGTGCCGACAGCCCTTGCGGAACTGCCAGCATCAAAGAACTAACCCAAAAAATAAATATATTTTTCATCATGATATTCCTTTAAAGCTCAAGACATCAATACTTCAAAATATATACCGCAAAGGTGGCAGGCTCCAGATCTACGTTCAAAGTATGCCCATCCACATCCAAAGATGTTTCTTGCGGAATGATTGCCAATGGATTCTCAATAGTATTGTCCTTATCCATGTCAGCGGAAGAGAGTTTGATGCAACGTGCTCCCGACAAAACCTCTTTCTTCTTCAATCCGTTAAAAATCAAAGACAAAGGCTGTTTTTTGTCTGAGGTATTGGCCACTTTCACTATGATCTCATTCTTATTTTTGTCACATACGGCACTCGCAAATAGTCCGTTCTGTCCCTCGGCACCCGTTACAGGCTTTTTATTCATAGTCAGAGAAAGGACGTTCGTTCCCTTATGCGTTGCAAAAAGCTGCTGTACATAATAGCTCACTGTACGCACTGAATTCAAGTTATCAAACCATATCATGTCCGGACGCCACTGCCAACCTTCCACATGGGCAAATAACGGTGCATAGGTAGCCATATGCACAACATCCGCATTCCGTTCCAGTCCGGTCATAAAGGCCGCCTCAAGCAATGAAGCATGGAAATGGTTCCACTTCTTTCCTTTGCCATGACAGGCATATTCTCCGGCAAAAACTTTCGGGCCTTTACGGTCGTAATTGTCATAACGCGCTCCCTGGCTTAGGAACCATGCTTCGGGACGATAGAAATGTTCGTCCACCAAATCGGCTTTCAGTCTTTTCATTTCCGGCCAAAGATAGTCGAACTGCTCACCTTCCGAATCAGGGCCGGAACTACCCACAATCTTTATGTCGGGGTATTTCTTGCGAATGGCTTTGACAAAGGGTTCCAGATGTTCGGGATATTCCTTTCCCCACTGCTCGTTACCTATACCTATAAATTTCAGATTGAACGGTGCGGGATGTCCCATATCGGCACGTACCTTTCCCCAGGGAGTATCAACTGCACCATTTGCAAATTCTATCAGATCGAGCGCATCCTGAATATAACTATCCAGGTCGCAAAGAGGCACATGCGCATCCATATTCGGGTTTTGGAACTGACAAGCCAAACCGCAACTCAACACCGGCAACGGTTCCGCACCGATTTCTTCGGAAAGCTGGAAGAACTCATAAAATCCCAAACCATAACTTTGGTAATAATCGGGAAAGAACCGATGCGGGAAAGTATATTGCCAACGATTCTCATTCAGCGGACGGTTCTCCACCATACCTACCGACTTTTTCCAGTCGTAGCGTGATGCAATATCAGTACCTTCTACAATACATCCGCCGGGAAAACGGAATACACCCGGCTTTATATCTGCCAGTGCCTGCGCCAAATCTTTACGAAGCCCGTTTTCATGTCCTTGCCAGGTATCTACCGGGAAAAGGGAAATATGTTCCAAATCCACCGTTTGCCGGGAAGCAAGGAAAATACGAAGAATAGCTTTCGGATTGGTCATTTCCGGCTTTAGTATCACCTGATATTTTTTCCATTCCCTTGAATCGACCGTTACATCGGCAGTTGCAAAAGCCTGCTGTTCGCCCATAGATTTCGTATCGGCCAGCTCCACGCGGATTTTAGCGGGTGTTTCCCCCTCTGCCACACGTGCCCATACAGAGAAACGATACTCAGCGCCTTTTTTTATTCCGATACCGAAAAATCCTTCATTGTCCAGTCCGGTCTGTTTATGCGGATGTCCGGCATACGCCAAACGCACATAATGCGGGTTTCTTTCAAAAGGGCCGTCATCTTTCAGGGACACCTTACCGAATGTCTTCCACCCCATAAAATGTTGCGGAAACTCAAATGAACGGTTCTTCACAAGTTCGGCATACAGACCGCCGTCGGCAGCATAGTTGATATCTTCGAAAAACAAACCGTACATAGTAGGCTGAATTTCCGCTCCCGGTTTCCCGGCTTGTATCACCAATTCATTTGTTTGTGCTTGCAGTGCCGAACCTGCCGCAAGAGCCAGCACCGCCAATAAACCTTTGTATTTTTTCATGGTATAAAATGTATATATGATTACTTAATTCGCTTTCCCCATATAGACCTGCCACGACTGTCCAGTCCTGTGAAAAGAACGGTTTCCTTTTCGTTTTCCCAATCGTGTCCGGCAAATATAATCAGATTATTTATAATTTCACCTTCCAGGGTCAGGGACAATAATTGCTTTGCTTCCAAAAATTCCCAGTTACCCTTATTCTCACCTAAATGTCCGTTCTTCTCCAAGGACAGCAAATGAGACGCGTTCCACTCCTCTTCTTTGAGCTGTCCCTCCCCCCATAGGATCTGGCCTGCCTGCAAACGGCGTTCATACGCAGGTTCCTGTATGCGTATAACTTCCCACTCTCCTGCCATATCTTCTGCCGAGAATTTACGGGAAACACTGCCTGTATAACGTTCGGGCGACACCACCGGCCATCCGTCGGGTGTAAAAAAGACCTGTCTCAGATGAAGATCCATCATTTGGTTATGGGGTGACAGGCGTCCCTGATGTGCCATAAAGTATTGCCCTTCATCCGAGGTGAATACACTGCAGTGTGCAGTCCCTGCCCAACCCGGATGATTATGAAAGCGGTATGGAGCTGTCAGAATAGGAAAATTATTAGTAGTGTCTTTCAGTTCCACGCCGGAGAAATCAACAAACGGGCCTTCCGCTTTGTCCGAACGCCCTACCCGCACGTTATAGGTGGTCATCAACGGATCGTATGAAACAAACAAATAATACTGTTTCAGATCAGGATTGTAAATAATCTCGGGAGCTTCCAGATTATCTTTCTGATAATTGGCGCGGCGTGCGGTGAGATGCCCCTGATCTCCCTCCTCAGTGGGAAGTCCGGTTTCCGGATCCAACTCTACGCAGTACAACCCTCCAAAGAATGATCCATAATGCATCCACCACTTTCCGGTGACAGGATCGGCCATGACGCTCGGATCAATTGCATTCATTACCGAAGCCTCATTGGTCTTGACAACACAACCTCGTTGTGTCCAAGGGCCTTCGGGCGATGCAGCCTCTGCCATACCTATATACGATGTCTTGCGGCCAAAAGCCGATACACAATAGTAGAGTCTGTATTTATCACCGAAAGGGATTATATAAGGAGCCCAGATGTTCGTTGCTCCCTCACCTCCGGCATGTGAACGTACCCACTCCACAGCTTCCTGCGGTATTTCCGGAAAAGCCCAGCCGACAAACTCCCATTTGACAAGGTCCTTGGAACGGCGCACTTGTATGTATCCCAACGGAACATTTTTTTCTTCGGCTTCTTGACGGTTCTCACCCAAAATGGCATCGGTGGAATACATATAATAATAGTCGCCCAATTTACGGCAAGACGGATCATGTACATTGTAAGTTCCCCACGAGCGATAGTTGTCCATAGAGGACAAAAAAGAGTAGTCATCCTGCCAGAGATTAGGCGAAGCTATGGGAGTAAAAACCGGAGAATTGCAACCGGCAAACAGAATTCCCATGGACGTGACGGCCACACATAACATTTTTCTCATAATATCAGCAAATTAAAAATACAATGCAAATGTACGCCATGCCCAAAGCAGTAGAGGTGGATATATGACCTTTTAAGGTGGACAATCTTCCAACTTCACAAAAAAGACCGCAGACTTTTTATTGTCATCACAAGTAATCCATTAACTTTGCTTGTGCTAATACCAAATGATAAAACAATGCATAAGTTTTTCCACATTATTATATTATATATCGCTTTGGCAAGCCCCGCTTTTTTGTGGGCTCAGGAGTCTTTTACCAACCGGTATAACACAATCTACATAACCATGAATGAAGGGCTTCCCAATAATTTTGTCGATGATATCTACAAAGACCGGCAAGGCTTCCTTTGGATTTCCATGTCGGGAGGCGGACTATCCCGATACGACGGTTATGAATTCGTCAACTTCACTCCGGCTACCCCACATTGCCGGCTCAAGAGCAACTTCATACGCAAAGTCCACGAAGACAACTTTCAGCGGCTTTGGGTTGTATCGGAAGGGGGAACGGATATTATCGACCTGACAACCATGCAGTCCGTACTGCCTCATGATCCCCGAAAGAAGCTGGAGACACTCATTAAGCAACCGGCATTCATGGTTACACAAGATGCTAACGGATGTATTTGGCTGTATTGCGGCAATAGCCTGCACCGTATTGCTTTCCGTACCAATGGAGATATAGAAAGTATTCATTCACTGGAGGTTCCCAATCCTTACCGGTACGATATCGTCTTTAAGGATGTGGAAAATGAGGGAAAAGTATGGATAGGCATCAATGGTGCACTATACAAAGTAGGTATCACTGCACAAGGCAAACTGGAGGAAACCTTAATCGACGACTGCCTGAGTTTTGCACCGGATCTATATTTTACAGACTTCATAGCCAAAGAGAATGAAGTATGGATCGCCACCGACAAAGGCCTGTACCGATATAATAAAAATGAAGGTATAGTGAAGCAATATGTGCATGCCTCCGACAATCCGCATTCCCTCTCACAAAATTTCCTGACCTGTCTCGCCATAACCAACGACAAACAATTACTGGTTGCCAGCCTGAAAGGCATCAACATATACAATCCCATAAAGGACAACTTTGAACGCATAAGCGATCAGGCATCCAACACTGGCAGTAAGCTACTGAACAGCAATTTCATCAACTGCATCATCGTAGAAGGGCAGCATATCTGGGTGGGGACCGAAAGTGGCGGCATCAATAAAATGACCGCCAAGCGTCTGTCCATACAGAACTATCAGCATGATAACAAGAATCTCCAAACAATCTCCCACAATCCGGTGAACGCCGTTTACGAAGATCATAGCGGAAACTTATGGGTAGGCACCGTAGAAGGGGGGCTGAATAAAAAGGCGGTAGGAAGCGACAGCTTCATCCATTATACATACGAAAGCGGCACTCTTACCCACAACTCTGTCAGCGCCATCACCGCCGACGGGCAAGGAAGATTGTGGATTGGTACATGGGGCGGCGGCATCAACCTTATCAACCCGCAAAACCCACAGCACAGAATAGAAGCAATCACAGCCCAAAATAAAGACAACTATCCCATAGACTTTATCGGAGCACTGGTCTACGACTCCATAAACAACGGTATGTGGATCGGAGCAAACCAGGGATTATTTTTCTATGACCTGACGCATAAACAGCTTTGTTCACCATTTGCCAAGCGTGCAGCCGAGGACATACGAGGTTGCATCGGCTCTATCATAGACAAAGACGGGCAATTATGGATGGGATGTCTGGACGGCGTTTATATCATCGACCTGCACTCCCGCTCCGTCTCATCGCCTGAGGGAACATTCCGTTACCGTCATCTGAAGTACAAACTGGATGATCCGTCTTCCGGACTGATAGAAAAGATATGTTGCTTTTACGAAACTCAAGACGGCACACTGTGGTTGGGCAGCAACGGTTATGGCATTTATAAACGTATGCAGAACGAAGATGGAGAAGAACAGTTCGTCTGTTACAACTCCCTTCATGGTCTGCCAGACAACAGTATCCGCAGTATCCTGGAAGATGATAAAGGATGTATCTGGATAGCAACCAACAATGGGCTGTCGCGCTTCCAACCCACAGAAAACCACTTTATCAACTACAACCGGCAAGACGGTCTTGCCGATACCCAGTTTTACTGGAATGCTGCTCACCGTTCACAATACAGCAAGCTCTACCTCGGCACCGTATCCGGACTGGTTGCCATAGATTGCAACCTGCCTGCCCTTACAACCCAGTCTTCCAAAGTACGGTTCACCCGTTTGAAAGTAGGAAACGAGGAAATATTCCCCGGCAACGAATACTTGCCGCTCGATATTGCCGTCAGTAAGGCTATCCGCATCCACGAACGTGAAAAATCTTTTTCACTGGAATTTTCCGCACTCAACTACGAGTCCGACAATACCGCCACTTACAGTTACCGCCTACTGGGTTTTGACAACCGTTGGATACACGTGCCTGCCAGCCGGCGTTTTGCTACTTACACCAATCTGTCTCCGGGAAACTATACGCTGCAAGTGAAGTACACGCCCTACACCCCAACCGGAGAGGATAATATAACGGAACTGCAAATAACAATCCAGCCCTATTTTTACAAGACAACCTGGTTTATACTGCTTGTAATAATCCTTGCCACATTCGCTACATGGCAATTCTACCAATGGCGCATACGAAGCCTGAAAGAGCAAAAAGCAAGATTACACCAAAAGGTGGAACAACGCACCCATGAACTGAAAAAGCAGAAACAACTACTGGAAGAACAGACCGAAGAGTTGTCCCGTCAGAACCGGATGTTGAAGCAACAAAACGAGAAAATTACCCGGCAGAAAGCGCAGCTTACCAAAATGACACGTAAGATACAAGAGCTGACCTTGGACAAGATAGCATTCTTCACCAATATCACACACGAATTCCGCACCCCAATCACACTGATCATAGGGCCGATAGAGCGTGCATTAAAGTTAAGCTACAACCCTCAAGTCATCGAGCAGCTACATTTCGTGGAACGCAATTCCAAATACCTGTTATCGCTTGTCAACCAGCTTATGGACTTCCGTAAAGTGGAGTCGGGCAAACTGGAAATCGTAAAATCCCGGAATAATTTTCTAAAATTTGCCAATGAACTGATCATACCTTTTGAAGTCTTTGCCAAAGAAAGAGACATCACAGTGAAACGTTATTTCCGGATGCCTTCACCGGAAATCTCCTACGATGAAGAAGCGATGCACAAAGTGCTGACGAACCTGCTGAGCAATGCCATTAAATTTACACCCAACGGCGGAAGTGTGTCTCTGTTCATAGCCCTGCTACCTCCTGCCGATAACCGCAAATCCATGCTTTACATCTGCGTCAGCGACACAGGCAGCGGTATTCCCGATGATGACGCAATCAAAATATTCAACCGTTTCTACCAGTCGCAAGGACAAACCAAATATCCGATGTACGGACAGGCCGGAAGCGGCATCGGACTTTACTTGTGTAAACGCATTGTACAGATGCATGGAGGTGAAATCCATGCGCAAAACAACCATACGACAGGCTGCTCACTACGCATCCTCCTACCAATAACACCGGAAAGCAATACGGTGGAAACACTGGCCGAAAGCGCCCCGCAACTTATGACTTCCGATGCGCTACCCACATCCGATACCTTCGGAAAAGGTTTATCAATCCTGGTGGTCGAGGACAACGCGGATATGCGTGGATATATCCGTTCCATCCTACGGGATAAATACAATGTATTCGAAGCTGCCCATGGAGCAGAAGCCTTGAACATATTAAACTCACATTCGGTAGACTTTATCATCAGCGACCTGATGATGCCCGTAATGGACGGCATTGAACTGTCCCGCCGGGTAAAAGAGAATTTCGCTATCTCCCATATCCCTTTCCTTATGCTGACAGCCAAGACATCGCAGGAATCACGCCTGGAAAGCTACCGCATAGGAGTTGACGAATATTTACTGAAACCTTTTGACGAGACATTACTGCTTACCCGCATCGAAAATATCCTTGAGAACCGTAAACGTTATCAAAAGAAGTTTGCCATAGCCATGGATGTGGATGCCTTGAATATGGAAGAGGAATCGGGCGACAAGAAGTTCCTCAACCGCATCATGGATGTCATTAAGGAGAACTACAAAAATTCCTATTTCGAGGTGAGCGATTTCTGCGAAGCGGCAGGTGTGAGCAAAAGCCTGTTGAACAAAAAGCTACAAAGTCTTGTCGGGCAGTCTGCCGGACAATTCATACGCAACTACCGCCTGAACATTGCCCGCGAACTATTACTGAAAAACCGGGAAAATAAAAGCATGAACATTGCGGAAATTGCCTATGAAGTAGGATTTAATGACCCTAAATACTTCACGAGATGCTTCACCAAATACTTCAATACGACGCCAAGTTCACTGCTTAATGAGGAAGAATAACCCTTACTTACGGCAAAAAACAATAAATCTACATAATAAGCTGTATTCTCTACACTTAAAATTCGTTTATCCACCTCTAAAACCCATTTGTCCACCCCTATTTACACCATAAGCCCTACTTTTGCCATACAATCATTGCTTATTTCTTCAGGAAATCCCTCAAGGAAAAGCAATGATTGGAAATCTAATTTTAATATTAATAATATGAAGAACGACAAGAGAACGGCTGTCCATCGTAGATGGCATTGGCTAAATTCAACCTCCCCCAGTTTTGTGAAGTCTGTTACCTGACTCTCCCGGCGGTCAATATAGGATCGTATATTGACTAATATAATATTATAATATAGTTAACGGTGATCTAATCTATTAATTTAATAATCTTAATTCTTTTAAAAATGAGGAAACATTTATTTCTTTCCGTAATGCTTGGTCTGTGTGCCTTTAGCGGTATGACGGTGTATCCTACACCTGCCATGGCTACTGTGACACAATCTCCGACTATCAAGGTTCGTGGCCAAATTGTCGACGAACAAGGTGAACCTATGCCAGGAGCTACCGTCAGAGTTAAAGGCGGACAAGGCGGAACCATTACCGACCTGGATGGAAACTTCCAGTTGGAAGTTCCCGGAAACGCTATCCTTTTGATAAGCTATGTGGGTTTCAAGGAACGCGAAGTAGCAGTTCGCAACCGCGCCATTATTGATACCATACAATTACAGGCTGATGACCAGATGCTGGAACAAGTGGTTGTTGTAGGTTATGGTACACAAAAGAAATCCGACTTAACCGGTTCTGTTGCCGTAGTAGATGCGGAAGCTTTGAAACAGACATCAAACTCCAACATCTCCACCATGCTTGAAGGCAAGGTTTCCGGCGTGCAAGTCACCTCCGACGGACAGCCGGGTGCCGATCCTACCGTACGTATTCGTGGTGTAGGATCTTTCGGCAGTACTTCTCCCCTCTATGTCATCGACGGCGTTCCCATGGGAACTTCCATCCGCGATTTCTCTTCCAACGATATTGAAACCATCCAGGTATTGAAGGATGCTTCGGCTGCCGCCATCTACGGTTCACGTGCTGCCAACGGTGTGATTATCATCACCACCAAACGCGGACAAAAAGACCAACCGCTGAAAGTGGACTACAATGGATATTTCGGTATGGATTATATTCCTAAGGGAGTCTATGATGTAATGGATGCCGACCAATACAGTCAGTACATCGGTCAGGCTTGTGCAAACTCCAACACTCCGCTGCCATCGGGATACAAGCTCAACAGCGAAACCGGGAAATACCATTTCCAAGATGACACCAATACCAATTGGTTCGACGAAGTATTCAAAACGGGTATCCGTCAAAACCATAATGTAAACCTTTCCGGAGGTGGTGCTCACAACACCTATAATATAGCATTAGACTATTTCAACCAAAAAGGAACACTCGAAGGTGCCGGTCCTAACTACGAACGTTACACCGCACGTGTCAACAACAGTATGGACACCAAGTTCATAAAGTTCCAGACCAGCCTTGTTTACTCCCACTCCGACCAAGACAACATGGGTCTGTCCAATGCTTCCGAATACGTTCAAGGCCTGTATGGCGACGTAACCAACATTCTGCGCGGAACCTTACTGATGCAGCCCACCATCAAAGCATACGATTCTTCAACATGGGTGCTCGACAATTTGGTGGGAATTGCCAACAACTTCAATTATGACGCTTACGGCTATGGCGTATACTACGATACCATACATGGTGATATCTCCGCTTCCAATCCATTACTGGTAAACAACCTGCTGCAACGCAACACACGTGTGGACCGTTTCGTGGGAACAGGCTCGGCAGACGTAGACATCTTCAATATGTTCGGCTTCAACAGCAAAAACCACAAACTCAACTATAAAATAAACCTCTCTTACAGCAAAACCTTCTGCAAGGACTTCACTTGGATTCCGGCATGGGTGCAGAGTAACCGCGTCTATCTGTCCAAGAGTAATGAACGGTTGACCAAGGGTTCCCGTATTTATTCGGACGCCTTGATAGAGAATGTGCTTACTTACGATGGTACGATAGGCAAACACCACATCAACGTAGTGGCAGGCCAGTCTTACGAGGAAGAAAACACCGACCTGCTGACCGGATGGGGAATCAACTTCACCGAACCTTATTTCCTACAACTTCAGAATGCCGCCAACACGTATTCCGAAAGTTACGAATACAAGCATGCTATCTTGTCCTACATCGGTCGTATCAATTACAACTACGATGACAGATATTTATTATCGGCAACAGTACGCCGGGATGGCAGCTCACGCCTGACCAGAAGTATCCGTTGGGGAACTTTCCCTTCCGTCTCTGTGGGCTGGCGCTTTGACAAAGAAAACTTCTTCCCTTTCAATCCGGACGTCGTGAACATGTTCAAAGTTCGTGCAAGCTATGGCGAGCTTGGTAATGAGAACATCGGTGAATACATGTATCAGGCCGTCATGTCACGCAATAATATGACTTACAATTTCAACGGTAACGTAGTGACCGGTTCTGCCGTTTCCACTTTCGTGGACAATAACCTTGCATGGGAGAAAAAGAAGACCTACAATGTGGGTATCGATCTTGCTTTGTTCCGCAATCGTTTGGAGTTTACAGCTGAGTGGTACAAGAATACCAGTGAAGACCTGCTGTATGCTGTTCCTGTTCCGGAACAAGCCGGAGTGTCCAACACCACCGTAACGATGAATGCCGCTTCGATGAACAACTCCGGTTTTGAGTTCTCCGCTACCTATCGCAACCGCGACCATGACTTCAAATATGAAGTATCGGCCAACCTTAGCACATTACGCAACCGCGTAACCTCATTAGGTTTCGGCACCGATTCTTATATCTCAGGTTCTTACATCACTAAAGTAGGCCAAGAAATCGGTCAGTTTTACGGTTGGGTTTATGAAGGTATCGCCCGCACACAAGAAGATCTTGACAACCACGCCACACAAGAAGGCGCCCAAATTGGTGACTGCCTCTATAAAGATGTAAACAATGACGGTAAAGTAGACTCCGAAGATCAAGTGGTATTGGGCAGCGGCATGCCAAAAATCAATTTCGGCCTTAATGCCCGTTTTGAATACAAACGCTTTGACCTGAGCATCGCAACGTTCGGCGCACTGAACTATCACGTTAGCGACGACATCTACAACTCACTCAACTCTTGCTATGGCTGGGGAAACAAAGAAGTGGGTATGCTCGAAGCCAACCGCTTTAGCGAAGACGGCAGCACTTACCTTTCCAACGTGCCACGCACCTATGTCACCAACAGTGCCAGCTTGGGTTGGAACGACCTCTTCAGTTCACGCAAGATTCAGAATGCAGCCTACTGGAAAATAGCCAATGTAGAATTGGGCTACAACTTCCCGGATAAGTGGTTCGGTAAATATGTATCCGATGTACGTTTCTACGTATCGGCACAGAATCTCCACACATTCACCGGCTATCATGGTTACAATGTGGATTACGCAGGAGGAACTTTCACTCCGGGATACAATTTCTGTTCTTATCCTACTGCACGTACTTTCATGTGTGGCGTTCATTTTACATTCTAATCGTTACTTTCTAGTACCTAAATTAAAAACATATCTTATGAAACTAAATAAATATTCACTTGCTCTCATTTTGGGATTTGGCGTGCTGACTTCCTGCAACGACAGATTGGAACTGTTGAATCCCAACCAGCAAACCTCAAGTACATTCGGCTTTAATGCTGACGACTTGGAGGAATGTGTGATTGCCGCCTACAACCACATCCGCATGGAAGGTTCTTATGCTCGTGTAGGCTACACCATCGATGTGTGTCGTGGCGATGAAGCCTGGAACTCTTCACAAGTGTGGTATCTGCCTTTTGATGATCTTAATGCTGAAGTCACTTCGGACATCACATGGTGGCCCTGGCGTGAGTGGTACTATACCATCAATGTGTGCAACTTCACCATTTCACGTTGCGGTGAAGATAACAGCCAGCTTACCGAAAAAATGAAACGCATCAAAGGACAGGCGCTTTTCCTTCGCGCTCTATCCTACTACAACTTAGTGGGCTATTATCAGAATCCGCCTCTCATTACGGATTATGCCACCTACTCTTCGTTGAACGGACTTTATGGTGCCAACAGCACCTACGATGCAGTGCTCGACCAAGTGGAGAAAGACTTTCAGGAAGCAATGGGATTGCTTCCCTCCCGCGATGAAGGCAGTGAATGGAGCGGCGGACGTGCCACCTGCGGTGCTGCGGCCGGCTATTATGCCCGCGCCCTCATGATGCGTCAAAAATACAGCGAAGCACTTCCGGTATTGAAAGACATCATCGGCAAAAAGTATGGCACTTATAAACTGATGGACAACTACGGAGATAACTTCCGCGAAGGTTCGGCATACGAGAACAACGCAGAGAGCCTCTTCGAAGTACAGTTCCTCGACTATGGAGCACAAGGCACCGACGACGAATGGACACCGGTAAACACAAGCCCCAATGCCACACAAGGCTCGGCCGTCGAGAGCAACTTCGCTCCGGGTGTCTACGGCGGATGGGCCGACATCTCGGCTTCGCCCTGGCTCTACCAGCTTTTTAAAGAAGAGCGCACCACCGGTGGAAAACTCGACCCCAGACTCTATTGGACCATTGGTACCTATGAAACCGATTGGGAGAACTTCGAGTATGGCAATGTGGCTTATACAAATACACTTAAATCCACTGATAATATCGTAACCAACAATACTTTCGGAGGTCTGCCGATTGCCAAATTCACGAATCTCCGTACCGGATTGTATAGCACTGTGGTTACGGGCTTGCACGATGGCATCAACCTGCGGCTGATGCGCTATTCCGATGTACTGCTACGCGCTGCCGAGTGCGAGAACGAAGTCAACGGTCCCACACAGCAGGCTATCGACTGGATCAATGAAGTGCGTAACCGCGCTAATCTGGCAGATCTGGAACTTGAAGACTTTAATTCTGCCGACAAACTCTTTGAACAGATAGCCAATGTGGAACGTCCTAAGGAATTCGGATGTGAATTCGGACGAGGCTTCGACCTCATCCGCTGGGGATTCTTCTATGACAGCGGACGCCTGCAACAACTAAAAGAACATGGCACAGTGCGCCGCTCCATAAATGGAGTAAAGGATCCTGTGAAGTACAGCGATATAGCAAGCGACTCCGAACTGAAGAGTACTTTCGATACTTACAGACCGGGACATGAGTTCCTGCCTATCGTACAACAGTTGATGAACAACAACCCGAACCTGACAGGAAACTCTGCCAATCACAGTACAGATAATTCCACTTACTTCCGGGAAAACGGATGGAAAGTACGTCCGGTCGTAGAGTTAAGCAAGTAAATAAACTTAGAAACACACTCCCCTCAGCCCTACGGCCTCAATCGGAGCAGGGCGGGGAACGTTTCAAACCATTACCTATTAAAAAATAAAGAAAATGAAACATTTCTATAAAATAACATTCTTCTGCTGTGCAGCAGCCTTGTGGATGCTGGCCTTGGCAAGCTGCGAAGGAGGCGAACTCTATGACGTAAATGCTCCCGAATGGATTTCCGATAAAATACAGGAAATAGAAGACTCCAAGAAAGAACCGGAAGATGAAGTACTCGAAGGTATGCAGGAAGATGTGTACACCATCGGGAATACGGATTTCACCTCCGGTTTCTGGGCTGCCTTTTCCAAGTATTATGTGATACCTGACGGCGAGAAATGGAACGCGGTGTTCAATCTTAACATCAACCCTGCCGATAACACATACTACAAGAACTTTGCCCTTATCATCACCAATGATGTGGAACGTGGCGGTGAGGGATATACCGAATATGGAGCTATCCGCTTTGATGTTACAGGTAACCCTGAAACTTATAACTCTCAATGGGGCGATCATATTGACTTCCAGTACATATCGGGCACCTTGCTTCTTGATCCCGTTGATAACAAAGACGAGAACGTACAAAAGTTGGGTGGCAAAGTGACGCTCACCGTAGACCGCACCAGCGAAAATGCTTTCACCGTCAAGATGACCAACGGTGTGGCTACTAAGACCTATGCACAACCGAATAAAGAACCCAACCTGAATGCAGATGCAAGCAACACCAACATTCGCTGCTTCTTAGTCCCCGAAGGCTCTTACATCGACTTCCTGCAAACCAACATCGTTCCTGTCGGTGGGCTTACATCTGCCGCAGACAAAAATCCGGTATCAATGGTATTGCAGAATGTACCCGCACAGATATCTTTGGGTACTTCGCTTGAAGAGGCCATGACTAACATCTCTGCCATTGTAACCTTTGAAGAGGGAGTGACTAAAACCGTAACGGCTTCCGAACTCTCATTCTCAGCCATCCCTGATATAAATCAAACAGGAGATAAGACTCTTGTAGCTGTCTACAACAAAACCTTCAAGGGCGAAAACTGCGACAAACCGATTGTGGCTAACGCGTCTTTTAAGGTTGTGGGAGTACTTCAATCTATTTCAATAACCACTGTACCCTCGCGCACAAAGCCCTATTACTATACCTCGGAAGATGCCAAGAGTTGCACAATGCCTTTCGATCCAACAGGTATGATAGTTACGGGAACCTACTCCGACGGAAGTTCGGTAGTCATTGACAACGCGAAACTCAGCTTCTCTGCCATTCCGGCAAAGGCCGGTTCGCAACCGGTTACCATTACCGCCGGAGAAAACATCACCGCAACGGTAAATGTCACCGTCTCCGAAGCGACTGTCGTGAAGAACAGTACCGACATGATAGGAACCGAAGATAACTCAACAGCTTTCTGGGGTGCCCACTCGGATGATTTCAATGTACCTGCAGGTCAAACAAAGTCTATCACTTTCACCAACTACAGCAGTCTGAGTGATAATTGGAACAACTTTGTTGTGATTCTCCGTAAAGCCGATCTTACCGAATATGCAGTGGTTCGCGCCGATAATTATGGCTGGGGCACTGGATATGGCGCCTGCACTCCTAACGGAACACAAGGCGACTGGGCCACTTGGCTTGCTGGTATGAATGGAGCCAAAGTTACGGTCTACGTGACTAATTGCGGTAATGGTACTGCCGACGTTCAGGCAGTAATGGTAGGTACTACAAGTACAATCTCCACCCAATGCTATTGGGGTATCAACACCATAGATGCAAATGACTTGAACTTCGCACTAACCGTTGACGGTTGCCATCTCATCTTCAATAATTAAGAATAACTATTAAATTCTTTATCATTCATATCGTTCCTTTTTATCAACGGAACGATATGGATCTTAAAAACTTACCCAAATGAAAAAAACAACATTTTTCTTACTATCCCTACTGACAGTATTCGTTTTCACAGCTTGTTCCGATGGGCTTGACAACATCGAATACAACAGAAACAGCGATGTAGTTTTAGCCACTCCCGAAGCAACTGCAACGGGCACCTCCCTGAGCGTTAAATCATCAATCACCGGCAATCTGAGCAGCGTAGTCAAGAAGGGATTTTGCTATAGTGTAAATGTCTCAAATCCTACTATCAAAGACATGGTGGTGGAAGCGGATGAGAATTTCAGTGCTACCCTCTCCGGATTGAAAATCAATACCCCTTACTACATACGCGCATACGTGTATGGCAACAGCCGCTACACTTACTCGGAAACATTCACGTCAACCATAGAAATCACAGACATTAATGAACAATTAAAGAACTATGTGGCTCCGGAATACGAAGATAATTATGCGAGCATTGCAAGCTGGTCCAACCGTACTCAATGGAACTTGGCAAACGTGCACGATCCCAGCGTAGTGCTTGCCGAAGACGGATACTACTATATGTATCAGACAGATGCCTCCTACGGCAATGCACATACAGGACATGGGCACTTTCACGCCAGACGCTCCAAAGACCTCGTGAATTGGGAATACCTGGGCGGAACCATGCCGAAGCTTCCCGACTGGGTGATGCCGAAGTTAAATGAGATACGCAAAGCAATGGGATTGGAAGCAAGCGCTGCCGCAGAAAGTGACTTCGGATACTGGGCGCCAAATGTGCAGAAAGTTAAAAACGGACTGTATCGCATGTACTACTCCATCGTAGTACCCGGCTATCTGGACGGCGGAACCGGAGCAACCGCCTGGAGTGAACGTGCCTTTATCGGCATGATGGAGAACAGCAACCCTGCCAACAACAGCGATTGGGTGGACAAAGGATATGTAGTGACCAACGCATCGGACAAGGGATTGAACTTCAACATACCCAGCACCCAATACGACAACTGTTATTACAAATGGAATGCCATCGACCCCTCTTACATCATTACTCCTGAAAATACCCACTGGCTGATATACGGTTCATGGCATAGCGGCATCGTTGCTATGGAGTTGAATGTCGAAACAGGAATGCCTAAACAAGACTTAGGTGTACCCTGGGCAGAAGGAAGTGCTCCGGCGGAATACGGACAGCTGATAGCCACCCGCGACATCAACAACCGTTGGCAAGCCAGCGAAGGCCCTGAAATCATCTACAATGCCGAGACAGGCTACTACTATCTGTTCGTAGCATACGACGCACTGGACATACCTTACAATACACGCGTATGCCGTTCCAAGAGCATCACCGGCCCTTATATCGGCATCGACGGCGCCAATGTCACCGAAGGAGCGGAAATGCTGCCAGTGGTAACACACCCGTACAAGTTCGGCAAGAGCAACGGCTGGGTAGGCTTCTCACATTGCACCATCTTCAACGACGGCAAAGGTAATTGGTATTACGCTTCACAAGCACGTCTTCCCAAAAGCGTGGACAACGCTATTATGCTAGGACATGTACGCAGCATCCGTTGGACCAAAGACGGTTGGCCTTTGGTTATGCCCGAACGCTACGGAGCCGTACCCCAAGTAGCCATTACCGAAGAAGAGCTCATCGGAAACTGGGAACACATAGACTTGTCCTACTCTTACGGAGTTCAAAAAGAATCTGCAACCATGACGCTGGCCGCCGACCACACCATTACCGAAGGAACATGGAAAGGCGGCACATGGAGCTATGATGCAGAACAGCAAATTTTAACAGCAAATGGAATAGACCTTTACCTGCAACGGGAAGTTGACTGGGAAGCCAGTCCCAGAACACCTACCATTGTCTATGCCGCTTACGGAAGTAACCATAAGACATATTGGGGTAAAAAAGTAAAATAAGTGTTCTTCCACACATTGAAACAGCTTTGAGATACACCAATTTCAAAGCTGTTTTTTTTCTTTTATGTTACATAACATACAAAAGTGTATATATTACACCAAATAAAAGTGTTACTTTTACACCCGAAATAAGATAAGAATCTAATTTTCAAATTAAATAACACCATGAAGAATCACATTCTTATTGCCGGAATAGCTACATTAATGTTAGCTTCCTGCGCTCAGAAAAGTCAAACGGAACTTACTCTTTCCGGTCTTAACCCGACAAAATTTCAAACTGTAGTGAACGATGCCCAGACAGGTCTTTACACATTAAAGAATAAAGCGGGCATGGAAGTATGCATCACCAACTTCGGCGGACGTATCGTATCTATTATGGTACCTGACAAAAACGGAGAAATGAAAGATGTTGTCCTTGGCTTCGACAGTATAGCCGACTACATAAACGTTCCAAGCGATTTCGGTGCATCTATCGGACGTTACGCCAACAGAATCAACCAGGGCAAAATGGTATTGGACGGCGATACGATCCAATTGCCGAAGAATAATTTCGGGCATTGCCTGCATGGCGGTCCTAAAGGATGGCAATATCAGGTGTATGAAGCCAACCCCATTGATGAAACCACTTTGGAGCTGACTCGCTTCTCTCCGGACGGAGACGCAAACTTTCCGGGCAACTTAACTGCCAAAGTTCTTTTCAAGCTGACGGACGACAACGCCATAGATATCAAATATAGCGCAACTACCGATAAGAAAACGGTTATCAACATGACCAACCATTCCTACTTCAACCTATCCGGCAATCCGTCTAAAGCAGCCACAGACCACATATTATATGTCAATGCCGATAATTACACTCCCGTAGACCGGACTTATATGACTACTGGAGAAATTGTACCGGTAAAAGATACTCCCATGGATTTTACTACCCCCAAAGCCGTAGGCCGGGACATTACCAACTTTGATTTCATACAATTGAAATATGGTAACGGGTACGACCATAACTGGGTATTGAACACCAATGGCGATGTCAAACAACTTGCCGCCAAACTCACCTCTCCCGAAAGCGGTATCAGCTTAGAAGTATACACTGACGAACCGGGTATCCAAGTATATACAGGTAATTTCCTGGACGGAACTGTAAAAGGAAAGAAAGGGATCGTCTACAACCAACGCGCTTCCGTATGTCTGGAAACTCAACATTATCCAGACAGCCCCAATAAGCCGCAATGGCCTTCTGTTATTCTGGAACCGGGACAGACTTACAACAGCGAATGTATTTTCAAATTCTCAGTAGAAAAATAAATAATAACTTTTAAATCATTATTATCGTGGGAACATTAGATTGGGTAGTCATTGGAATTTTCTTCCTGGCTCTGATAGGTATTATTGTTTGGGTAGTCAAACAAAAGCAGAATGATTCGGCTGATTATTTTTTAGGTGGACGTGATGCCACATGGCTCGCCATAGGTGCATCCATATTTGCATCCAACATCGGTTCGGAACACTTAATCGGACTGGCCGGCGCCGGTGCATCCAGTGGTATGGCAATGGCGCATTGGGAAATACAAGGTTGGATGATCTTGATTCTCGGATGGGTATTCGTGCCGTTCTATTCACGAAGCATGGTATACACAATGCCCGAATTTCTGGAACGCCGTTACAATCCGCAGTCGCGTACTATTCTCTCTGTCATTTCATTAATCAGCTACGTGCTGACCAAAGTAGCTGTAACCGTATATGCCGGTGGACTTGTATTCCAGCAGGTGTTCGGTATCAAAGAACTGTGGGGAATAGACTTCTTTTGGATTGCAGCAATCGGTTTAGTTGTATTGACAGCACTTTACACAATATTCGGCGGAATGAAATCCGTACTTTATACCTCGGTACTGCAAACCCCTATCCTTCTTTTGGGTTCGCTTATCATCCTTGTCCTCGGTTTTAAAGAATTGGGCGGTTGGGATGAAATGATGAGCATATGCGGTGCAGTTACAGTCAATGAGTATGGAGACACCATGACCCAACTTATCCGCAATAACAATGATCCCAATTTCCCATGGCTGGGTGCACTGGTTGGTTCGGCCATTATCGGTTTCTGGTACTGGTGTACCGACCAATTCATTGTGCAACGCGTACTTTCCGGTAAAAACGAAAAAGAAGCCCGTCGCGGTACTATTTTCGGTGCATACCTGAAACTGTTGCCTGTATTCCTGTTCTTGATTCCGGGCATGATTGCTTTCGCCCTGCATCAGAAATATATCGGAGCCGGTGGCGAAGGTTTCCTTCCCCTGCTTGCCAACGGTACTGCCAACGCAGATGCCGCCTTCCCTACACTGGTAGCCAAACTTCTTCCTGCCGGAGTAAAAGGCCTTGTTGTTTGCGGTATTCTTGCTGCATTGATGAGTTCACTGGCTTCTCTGTTCAACTCTTCAGCCATGCTCTTCACAATCGACTTCTACAAACGTTTCAAACCGGAAACTCCGGAAAAGAAACTGGTAGGTATCGGACAGATTGCAACAGTGGTTATTGTAATTCTAGGTATCCTGTGGATTCCTATCATGCGTAGTGTGGGTGATGTTCTTTATACTTACCTGCAAGATGTCCAATCTGTATTGGCTCCCGGTATCGCAGCTGCATTCCTATTGGGAATCTGTTGGAAACGCACTTCCGCCAAAGGTGGTATGTGGGGATTGATTTCCGGTATGATCATCGGTCTCACCCGTCTGGGCGCAAAAGTATATTATAGCAATGCAGCGGTTACAGACAGCTCAATGTTTAAATATCTGTTCTATGATCTGAACTGGTTATTCTTCTGCGGCTGGATGTTCCTATTCTGTATTGTAGTAGTAATAGTAGTCAGCCTGATGACCGAAGCCCCAAGTGCCGAAAAGATACAAGGTTTGGTATTCGGCACATCTACGTCTGAGCAAAAAGCTGCCACACGTGCCAGCTGGAACCACTGGGATATTATCCATACGGTAATTATCCTGGCTATTACCGCAGCTTTCTACTGGTATTTCTGGTAAGAATCCGGGCATAGTGAAAAACTTTTTTGATGTACATGAAAAATATTTTTGATACGTATGAAAAACTTTTTTCATGTACATCAAACTAAAATCCTCCAATTATAAAAACAAAAGACATGAGTAGTTACTACAGTTCCAATCCCAAATTCTATGTAGGTATCGACTGCATCATTTTCGGCTTTAATGAAGGTGAATTAAATCTGTTGTTGCTGAAAAGAAACTTCGAGCCTGCAATGGGCAACTGGTCGCTAATGGGCGGATTTGTTCAAGAAAGCGAAAGCGTAGACGATGCAGCCAAGCGGGTTCTCGCAGAACTGACCGGACTGGACAACGTGTATATGGAACAGGTCGGCTCTTTCGGAGCTATCGACCGCGATCCGGGCGAACGGGTTATCTCCATTGCCTACTATGCGTTGGTCAACATCAATGAATACGACAGGGATCTGGTACAGCAGCACAATGCTTTTTGGGTAAATATCAATGAGTTGCCCCCACTAGTCTTCGACCATTCTGCAATGGTGGAGAAAGCGCGTGCATTGATGCAGCAAAAAACGACTACTGAGCCTATCGGTTTTAACCTGTTACCCCAGCTGTTTACGCTCTCACAACTGCAGAGCCTATACGAGGCCATTTACGGTGAAAACATCGACAAACGGAACTTCCGCAAAAGGATAGCCGAAATGGATTACATAGAAAAAACGGATAAAATCGATAAAACAAGTTCCAAACGCGGTGCCGCCCTCTACAAATTCAATGAAAAGGCGTATCGCAAAGCACCTAAATTTAAAATTTAATAACATGCTGATGTGCCCATATTAGCACATTAATCCATTAAACATTATGTTAGAAGAACTGAAAGAAAAGGTATTTCGTGCCAACCTTGATTTGGTGAAGCATGGACTCGTCATCTTCACATGGGGAAATGTATCGGCCATTGACCGGGCAACGGGATTGGTTGTTATCAAGCCCAGTGGAGTTAGCTATGATGATATGAAAGCGGAAGACATGGTTGTGGTCGACCTTGACGGCAATGTTGTAGAAGGCAGTTTGAAGCCCTCTTCCGACACTCCTACCCACTTAGTGCTTTACAAAGCATTTCCGGAAATCGGCGGTGTGGTTCATACACACTCCACGTATGCCACTGCATGGGCGCAAGCCGGTTGTGACATCCCCAATATAGGAACTACCCATGCCGACTATTTCCATGACGCCATTCCCTGCACTACCGATATGACAGAAGAAGAGGTAAAAGGAGCTTATGAGCTGGAGACAGGCAATGTCATCGTGAAGCGTTTTGAAGGATTGAACCCGGTTCATACGCCCGGAGTATTGGTTAAGAATCATGGTCCTTTCTCTTGGGGAAAAGATGCACACGATGCAGTGCACAATGCCGTAGTAATGGAGCAGGTAGCCAAAATGGCTTCAATAGCCTATGCGGTTAATCCGCAACTGACGATGAACCCGCTGCTTATAGAAAAGCATTTCAGCCGTAAACATGGCCCGAATGCTTATTATGGGCAAAAGTAAAATCAAGCATAAAGTATAAGATTATAAAATATAAACAATTAAAACGAAGAACAGTATGAACGCATTTGATCAATATGAAGTATGGTTCGTAACAGGAGCACAGCTTCTGTACGGAGGTGACGCAGTTGTCGCAGTAGACGCACACAGCAACGAAATGGTAAAGGGTCTGAATGACTCCGGCCGTCTGCCTGTAAAAGTTGTATATAAAGGCACTGTCAACTCTTCCAAAGAAGTAACCGCTGCCTTCAAAGCTGCCAACAACGATGAAAAATGTATCGGTGTCATCACTTGGATGCACACTTTCTCTCCTGCCAAAATGTGGATTCATGGCCTGCAAGAACTGAAAAAGCCGTTGCTGCATTTCCACACACAATTCAACAAAGAGATTCCCTGGGACACAATGGACATGGACTTCATGAACCTGAACCAGTCCGCTCATGGCGATCGCGAGTTCGGACACATCGTTACCCGCATGCGCAAGAACCGCAAAGTAGTTGTAGGACACTGGCAAGATGAAAAAGCACAAAAGCAGATTGCTTCATGGATGCGTGTAGCTGCCGCATGGGCCGACGCACAAGATATGCTCATCATCCGTTTCGGCGACCAGATGAACAACGTAGCCGTAACAGACGGTGACAAGGTCAGCGCCGAACAAGTATTGGGCTACCATGTGGACTACTACCCCATCAACGACGTCATGACTTACTATAACGCAGTTGACGATGCTGATGTGAAAGCTCTCGTAGCCGAATACTTCAAACTCTACGACCATGATGCCGCACTCGAAAAAGAGGGAACAGAGGCCTATACCAAAGTATGGAACTCTGCAAAAGCAGAAATTGCTATCCGTCGCGTGCTGAAAGACACCGGCGCTAAAGGCTTCACCACCAACTTCAACGACTTGGGCGACTTTGACCAAATCCCCGGTCTGGCATCTCAGCGACTGATGGCAGAAGGCTATGGCTTCGGAGCAGAAGGCGACTGGAAAACTGCCGCACTCTACCGCACTACTTGGTTCATGAGCCAGGGCATGCCCAACGGATGTTCTTTCCTTGAAGATTACACGCTGAACTTCGACGGTGAAAAGAGCGCCATTCTGCAAGCTCACATGCTGGAAGTCTGTCCGTTGATAGCTGAACAGAAGCCCAAACTGGAAGTACACCGTTTGAGCATTGGTATCGACAGCGAAACAGCACGCCTCGTATTCACCAGCAAACAAGGCAAAGGCGTAGCCGCAACTATCGTAGACTTGGGCAACCGCTTCCGCCTCATCGTAAACAAAGTGGAATGCATCAAGAGCAAACCCCTTCCGAAACTTCCTGTTGCAAGTGCATTATGGATTCCGATGCCTAACCTCGAAGTAGGTGCAGCCGCATGGATTTTGGCAGGTGGTACACACCACACCAGCTTCTCCTACGACCTTACAGTAGAAGACTGGGGAGACTTTGCGGAAATGGCCGGCATCGAAATGATTGTTATCGATGAAAATACCACCATCAGCGAGTTCAAAAAGGAACTGCGCATGAATGAGGTATATTATATGCTGAACAAAGCGCTTTGCTAAGAATAACTGCGAATTACTAATTACGGATTACTTTTACGGTATGCGTAATTAGTAATTCGTGATTTATAATTAACCTCTCCTTTACCTTTATAATTACTTAAATCACATGAAATCAGATCCAAAATCAACAATTGAAACCGGAAAAGCCATTCTTGGTATAGAATTCGGTTCGACACGAATAAAAGCTGTTTTGATTGACCCAGAAAATAAACCCATTGCTCAGGGAAGCCACACTTGGGAAAACCAATTGGTCGACGGGCTTTGGACATATAGCGTCGAAGCTGTCTGGTACGGGCTGCAGGATTGCTATGCAGACCTTCGTGCAAACGTAAAAAACTTATACGATACAGAAATAGAGTCTCTGGCTGCAATAGGTGTCAGTGCCATGATGCATGGTTATATGGCATTCAACAAAAAAGAAGAAATCCTCGTTCCGTTCCGTACTTGGAGAAACACCAATACCGCCCAGGCAGCAGCGGCTTTATCCGAACTGTTTGTCTACAACATTCCGTTGAGATGGAGTATTTCCCACTTATACCAAGCTATTCTGGACAATGAGGAACATGTTAAAGACATTGACTACCTGACAACCCTTGCCGGATTTGTACATTGGCAAATAACAGGTCAAAAGGTGTTGGGTATAGGTGATGCATCAGGTATGCTTCCCATAGATCCTGCCACCAAGAACTATTCGGCTGAAATGGTAGCCAAGTTTGATGATCTGGTTGCCCCGAAAGGCTATGACTGGAAACTTCTGGATATTCTTCCCAAAGTATTGCCGGCAGGTAAGAATGCAGGATTCCTCACGCCGGAAGGAGCCAAAAGACTTGACGTATCAGGCCACCTGAAAGCAGGAATACCGGTATGCCCGCCCGAAGGCGACGCAGGCACAGGCATGGTTGCAACCAATGCCGTAAAGCAACGTACAGGAAACGTATCGGCAGGCACATCCTCTTTCTCCATGATTGTTTTGGAGAAAGACCTGTCAAAACCATACGAAATGATCGATATGGTGACTACTCCTGACGGAAGCCTCGTAGCTATGGTACATTGCAACAACTGCACTTCCGACCTCAATGCATGGGTCAACCTATTCAAAGAGTATCAGGAATTGCTGGGTATTCCCGTAGATATGGATGAGATATACGGCAAGCTCTATAACCATGCACTCACCGGCAATACAGATTGCGGCGGCCTTATTTCATACAACTATATTTCCGGCGAACCCGTAACAGGGCTGGCAGAAGGGCGCCCACTGTTTGTACGTTCGGCAAATGACAAGTTCAACCTTGCCAACTTTATGAGGGCTCATCTGCACGCTTCGGTCGGAGTTCTCAAAATCGGTAATGACATTCTGTTCAAGGAAGAAAAAATCAAAGTTGACAGAATCACAGGACATGGAGGATTATTCAAGACTAAAGGCGTGGGCCAGAGAATTCTCGCTGCGGCCATAAACTCGCCTATTTCCGTTATGGAAACAGCCGGTGAAGGCGGCGCATGGGGTATTGCCCTACTCGGCTCTTATCTTGTGAACAACGACAAGCAACAAACCCTTGCCGATTTTCTGGATGAAAAAGTGTTTGCAGGAGATGCCGGCATTGAGGTGTCACCGACAGCTGAAGATGTAGAAGGCTTCAACGCATACATCGAAAATTACAAGGCGAATCTGCCTGTTGAAGAAGCAGCTGTTAAATCCAAAAGATAATTCCTATAAGATTAAGCCGGTTACCTCAAGAAAGTTCATTCTGAATAAAAGGTAAAGGCTTAGAAACAATAATGCATGTAATCGTAGCGGGGCATCTCTTCTCCTAATCACACAGAGAGTAGATTCTTCGCTTCGCTCTAAATGACAGAGTAAAATGATAGTTAATGTTAGTTTTGACACACTGGCATCGAAATTACTCCCGCTACGTTTACATACATAAAGTTATTCATCATACTATAAACACCTGACACAAATGAAATCACCACTCACCTGCCTACTGCTTTTCTGCTTTCTCTTAGCCGGAAAAGCCCAAACAAGACAAGCAGTGTCCTATTTCCCTCTTCAAGATATCAAGCTGCTGGAAAGTCCTTTTTTACAGGCACAGCAGACCGACTTGCACTATATCATGGCTATGAATCCTGACCGGTTGCTCGCCCCTTTCCTACGCGAAGCCGGACTTGCTCCCAAAGCCCCAAGCTATACCAACTGGGAAAACACCGGATTGGACGGACACATCGGCGGACATTACATTTCCGCACTTTCCATGATGTATGCCGCTACTGGCGACACGACCGTATACAACCGGCTGAATTATATGCTGAACGAATTGCACCGGGCACAACAAGCCGTAGGTAACGGATTCATCGGAGGAACACCCGGAAGCCTGCAACTTTGGAAAGAAATAAAAGAAGGGAATATCCGTCCCGAAAGTTTCAGCCTTAACGGCAAATGGGTTCCCCTATACAACATACACAAGACTTATGCCGGACTTCGCGATGCTTACCTCTATGCAGGAAGTGACCTTGCACGTCAAATGCTGATTGCCCTCACCGATTGGATGGCAGGCATCACGTCGGGACTCACCGAACAACAGATGCAGGATATGCTGCGCAGCGAACATGGAGGACTGAACGAAATATTTGCCGACGTAGCCGACATCACAGGCGACAAAAAATATCTGGAACTGGCACGCAGATTCTCCCATAAGACACTTCTTGAGCCCCTTATCGGAGGCGAGGACCATCTGACAGGTATGCACGCCAATACACAAATACCGAAAGTCATCGGCTACAAGCGCATCGCCGATCTCACTCAAAACGATGCTTGGGATCAGGCCGCACGTTTCTTCTGGAATACGGTTGTCAATCACCGTTCCGTCTGTATCGGCGGCAACAGTGTACGTGAGCATTTTCATCCTGCGGACAATTTCACATCCATGCTCAATGATGTACAAGGTCCGGAAACCTGTAACACCTACAATATGCTCCGCCTGACGAAGATGCTTTTCCAGACTTCTCCCGACATCCGCTTTGCTGATTATTACGAACGCGCCCTATACAACCATATCCTTGCCTCACAACAACCGGCAAAAGGCGGTTTTGTCTACTTCACCCCTATGCGTTCGGGACACTATCGTGTTTATTCGCAACCGGAAACATCCATGTGGTGCTGCGTAGGTTCAGGGCTGGAGAACCACACCAAATACGGAGAGTTCATTTATGCCCATGCAGAGGACACTTTGTATGTAAACTTATTCATCCCCTCCCGCCTGACCTGGAAAGAACAGAAATTGACACTGGTACAAGAAAGCCGTTTCCCCGATGAAGCGCAAATCAGATTCCGGATAGAAAAGAGCAATAAGAAAACATTCAGCCTCAAGTTCCGTTACCCCTCATGGGCAAAAGGAGCAAGTGTTTCCGTCAATGGCAAAGTGCAGGATATAAACGCCCAACCGGGCGAGTACCTGACGGTTCGCCGCAAATGGAAAGCCGGAGACGAAATCACGCTGAACCTGCCGATGCAGGTCACTTTGGAGCAAATACCCGACCAAGAACATTTCTATGCCTTCATGTACGGTCCCATCGTACTTGCCAGCCCCACCGGTACGGAAAACATGGACGGGCTCTATGCCGATGACAGTCGTGGCGGGCACATCGCTCATGGCAAGCTGGTCTCTCTGGAAAAGATGCCGATGTTGATAGGCTCTTCCGCATCATTGCCTCAAGCACTTCGGAAAACGGATGACGAACAGTTATCATTCAGCTATACCGGAAGCGTCTACCCTACGCAGAAAGAAGCGTTACGACTGATACCTTTCTTCCGCCTGCACGATTCCCGTTATGCCATTTACTTTCATCAGGTGAGCGAAGCCGAGGTGGAAAGCATCCGTCAAGAAATGGAGCGGAAAGAGCGCAAAGCCATGGAACTTGCCAACCAGACAGCAGACATTATTTTCCCCGGAGAGCAACAACCGGAATCCGATCATGGCATCCGGTACGAACAGGCGGAAACCGGAACCGACAGAGACCGTCATTTCCGACGCGCCAAAGGCTGGTTCGGCTACACTCTGAAAACAAGCAAGGAAGCAAGCCGGCTTATGATCACTACACGAAAGAACGATCCGATGAAGGTTGCAATCCTTCTCAACAACGAGAGACTGACTGCCGCCCCCACAATCAGTGAAGCGGATCAAGAGGGCTTCGTAACACTCTGTTATCCTTTGCCCCAGAAGTTAGGCGCCGGTAATTATCCGATACGGTTCAGCCCGGACGGCACAGAATGGACCCCGGCTATCTATGAAATCCGTCTACTTGAATAGCCGTATGCCCGGTAAAGCGCCAACAGAATTGAGATTACATCATATTACAAACATCTATTACCAATAAACATTATGAGAAACAAGTTATTATTCAGCAGTGTCCTATTAGCTGCATCTGTATCCTTGTCTGCACAACAAAGTGCAACAATCACGCTTCACGCCGACCAAGGCAAGCAAATTATTCCCAAAGAAATTTACGGCCAGTTTGCCGAACATCTGGGTACTTGTATCTACGGAGGCCTTTGGGTGGGCGAGAACTCCGATATACCCAATGTCAAAGGTTACCGTACCGACGTATTCAATGCCCTGAAAGACCTCCAGGTTCCCGTTCTTCGCTGGCCGGGCGGCTGCTTTGCCGACGAATATCACTGGATGGACGGTATCGGTCCCAAAGAGAATCGTCCTAAAATGGTGAATAACAACTGGGGCGGCACTATCGAAGACAACAGTTTCGGCACACACGAGTTCCTCAACCTTTGCGAAATGCTGGGTTGCGAACCTTACATCAGCGGCAACGTGGGAAGCGGAACCGTTGAGGAACTTGCCAAATGGGTGGAATACATGACCTCTGACGGTGACTCCCCAATGGCGAATCTGCGCCGGAAAAACGGTCGTGACAAGGCATGGAAAGTCAAATACCTCGGTGTAGGTAACGAAAGCTGGGGTTGCGGCGGCAGCATGCGTCCCGAATACTATGCCGACCTTTACCGCCGTTACTCAACCTACTGCCGCAATTATGACAACAACCGCCTGTTCAAGATAGCCAGCGGCGCCAGTGATTACGACTACGAGTGGACAAAAGTTCTCATGGAGCGCGTGGGCAGCCGCATGAACGGACTCTCACTCCACTACTACACCGTTAGCGGATGGACCGGCAGCAAAGGCTCTGCAACCCGGTTCGACAAGGATGACTATTACTGGACCATGGGTAAATGTCGTGAAATAGAAGATGTGATCCGCAGACACTGCGCCATTATGGACGAATATGACAAAGACAAGAACGTGGCGCTCATGCTCGATGAATGGGGAACATGGTGGGACGAAGAGCCCGGTACGGTCAGAGGCCACCTCTACCAGCAGAATACCATGCGTGACGCCTTTGTGGCTTCCCTGTCGCTCGACATCTTCCACAAATACACCGACCGCTTGAAAATGGCGAACATAGCCCAGGTTGTCAACGTACTGCAATCTATGATCCTGACCAAAGGGAAAGAGATGGTGCTGACTCCCACTTATTACGTTTTCAAGATGTACAAGGTGCATCAGGACGCTACCTACCTTCCCATTGAAATAAGCTGCCAGCAAATGAACGTGCGCGACAAACGTACATTGCCCCTCATCAGCGCTACGGCATCCAAAAACAAAGATGGGAAAATTCATATTTCCTTGTCCAATGTTGATGTAGATAACGAGCAGGAAGTTATTGTAAATCTTCCGGGAATACAGGCTACAAAAGCGGCAGGAGAAATGCTCACTTCCGCACAAGTAACGGATTATAATTCCTTTGAAAATCCCGACAAAGTAAAATTAGTGCCTTTCAAAGAGGTAAAAATCAATAAAGGAGTCCTGAAAATAAAACTCCCCGCCAAATCAATCGTTACTGTTGAGTTACAGTAAACCATCAATAAAGACTTATTGTAATCAAAACAAGAAGCGGGTGACAGGGGCAAGAAAAAAGAGATAGGTTCTATGTTGCGGATTTACACATAAAAAGCTATCTTTGTCCCTGTCAAAATCAACAGGCAAGAAAATCAACTCACTAATAAAGTATTCAAATCATAACTATATTTTAATAATATGAACGACAAGAAACTTATGAACCTCGCAGCGGACAACATCCGTATCCTTGCTGCTTCTATGGTTGAAAAAGCCAACTCCGGACACCCGGGCGGTGCTATGGGTGGCGCCGACTTTGTGAATGTACTCTTTTCCGAGTTCTTAGTATACGATCCTGAGAATCCCGCTTGGGAAGGCCGCGACCGTTTCTTCCTCGATCCGGGACATATGTCACCGATGCTTTACTCCACATTAGCGCTGACAGGCAAATTCACATTGGATGAGTTGAAAGAGTTCCGCCAATGGGGCAGCCCCACTCCGGGACATCCCGAACGCGACCTGATGCGTGGCATCGAAAACACTTCCGGCCCGTTGGGACAAGGACATACTTTCGCCGTTGGAGCAGCTATTGCAGCCAAGTTCATGAAGGCCCGTTTTGAGGAAGTAATGAACCAGACAATCTATGCATATATTTCCGACGGTGGCGTTCAGGAGGAGATTTCACAAGGTGCAGGCCGTATTGCCGGCGCTCTGGGCTTGGACAACCTCATCATGTTCTACGATGCAAACGACATCCAGCTCTCAACCGAAACGAAAGATGTAACAATCGAAGATACCGCTAAAAAATACGAAGCATGGGGCTGGAAAGTTATCAAAATCGACGGTAACGATGCCGACGCTATTCGTGGCGCACTCAATGAAGCTAAAGCAGAAGCGGAACGTCCCACACTGATCATCGGTCACACCGTTATGGGTAAAGGTGCACGCAAGGCAGACGGCAGCAGCTACGAAGCCAACTGTGCTACTCATGGCGCTCCTTTGGGCGGCGATGCTTATGTAAATACAATCAAGAACCTGGGCGGTAACCCTGAAAATCCGTTCACTATCTTCCCCGAAGTAGCCGAACTTTATGCCAAACGCGCTGCCGAACTGAAAGGAATCATGGCAGAGAAATATGCGGCAAAAGCTGCATGGGCAAAAGCCAATCCGGAAAAGGCCGCTAAACTGGAATTCTTCTTCTCAGGCAAAGCACCCGAAGTGAACTGGGCAGCTATCGAGCAGAAAGCCAACTCGGCTACACGTGCCGCATCGGCCACTGTGCTCGGCGCTCTTGCCACTCAGGTAGAAAACATGGTTGTTGCTTCTGCCGACTTGTCCAACTCTGACAAGACCGACGGCTTCCTGAAAAAGACACACGCTTTCAAGAAAGGCGATTTCAGCGGCGCATTCTTCCAAGCAGGCGTATCGGAACTGACAATGGCATGCTGCTGTATCGGTATGGCACTGCATGGCGGCGTTATTCCTGCTTGCGGAACTTTCTTCGTATTCTCCGACTACATGAAACCTGCCGTACGCATGGCCGCTCTTATGGAAGTTCCTGTGAAATTCATCTGGACACACGACGCATTCCGCGTGGGTGAAGACGGTCCTACTCACGAACCGGTGGAACAGGAAGCACAAATCCGCTTAATGGAAAAGCTGAAAAACCACAAGGGACACAACTCTATGCTGGTACTCCGTCCTGCCGATGCAGAAGAGACAACCGTAGCATGGAAACTTGCAATGGAGAATACTTCTACTCCGACAGCTTTGATCTTCTCCCGTCAGAACATCACGAACCTGCCTGCCGGAAACGATTACAGTCAGGCAGCCAAAGGCGCTTACATCGTAGCCGGTTCGGACGAAAATCCCGACGTTATCCTTGTGGCTTCCGGTTCGGAAGTGTCTACACTGGTGGCCGGTGCAGAACTGCTGCGCAAAGACAGCATCAAACTGCGCATCGTGTCCGCCCCGTCTGAAGGCTTGTTCCGCAACCAAGCTCCGGGCTATCAGGAAAGCATTATTCCGGCAAACGCAAAAGTATTCGGTTTGACAGCCGGATTGCCCGTAACGCTGGAAGGACTTGTCGGTGCTCATGGCAAGGTTTGGGGACTGGAATCATTCGGTTTCTCCGCTCCCTACAAGGTGCTGGACGAAAAGCTGGGCTTTACGGCAGAAAACGTATACAAGCAAGTAAAAGCAATGATGTAATATAGCAATGCGCCGATATGCCTTCAGCCTATCGGCGCATACAAAAAATAATTATTATGAAAACAATAGGAATCTGCTCCGACCATGCCGGATACGCATTGAAACAATACGTAAAGCAATGGCTTGAAACCAAAGGCTGGGAATACAAGGACTTCGGCACTTACTCGCCCGAAAGCGTGGATTATCCTGATTTTGCACACCCGCTGGCACTGGCGGTAGAAGCAGGGGAATGTTATCCGGGCATCGCTATCTGCGGTAGCGGAAACGGCATAAATATGACGCTGAACAAACACCAGGGCATCCGCGCAGCATTGTGCTGGACAGCCGAAATAGCAGGACTTGCCCGCCAGCACAACGATGCCAATGTGCTCGTGATGCCGGGACGCTTCGTCACCAACCAAGAGGCGGACGAAATCATGACCAAGTTCTTCTCCACCCCGTTCGAAGGCGGACGCCACCAACGGAGAGTGGAAAAGATACCGGTAACAGAATAATCATCCCGTAAGACAAATAAATCCATCCTATGAGACGGATTTATTCATCCCGTAAGGCAAATTATTTCATCCCATGAGACGATTTATTTCATCTCATGGGATGATTTTTTATGTAGAGTTATCCATTGTCTTTAAATAAAAACTATCTTTGTACATCAATAATCCGGAACTCAGAATGATATGGAGCAATTAAACACCATAAAAGAGCTTATCAATCAGGGAAATGTGGAGCAAGCTATCCTTCAGCTTGACGAGATACTTCAAACCGATTTTCCCGGAAAAGACGAAGCCTATTATCTCCGGGGGAACGCTTACCGCAAGCAGAGCAACTGGCAGCAGGCTTTGAACAACTACCGCTATGCCATTGACCTCAATCCGGACAGTCCCGCCCGGCAAGCCTACAACATGGTAATGGATATTCTGAACTTCTTTCATAAAGATATGTACAATCAATAATAAGAACGTAATTATGGCAAAAATCAAAGGAGCAATCGTAGTGGACACCGAACGTTGCAAAGGCTGCAACCTGTGTGTCGTGGCTTGTCCGCTCAATGTAATAGCCCTCACCAAAGAGGTGAATGTAAAAGGGTATAACTATGCCCACCAGATATTGGAAGATACCTGTAACGGATGTAGCTCGTGTGCAACGGTATGTCCGGACGGATGTATTTCGGTTTATAAAGTAAAAGTAGAATAAATAAGAAGAATATGGCAGAAGAAGTTGTATTAATGAAAGGAAACGAAGCCATCGCCCATGCAGCCATCCGCTGCGGTGCCGACGGATACTTCGGTTATCCTATTACTCCCCAATCAGAAGTATTGGAAACACTTGCCGAACTGAAACCCTGGGAAACGACCGGCATGGTGGTGCTTCAGGCAGAAAGTGAAGTAGCGGCTATCAATATGGTATACGGTGGTGCCGGAAGCGGAAAAATGGTAATGACCTCCTCCTCCAGCCCCGGTGTCAGCCTCAAGCAGGAAGGAATTTCATACATTGCGGGAGCCGAATTACCATGCCTCATTGTAAACGTAATGCGTGGCGGTCCCGGACTCGGAACCATTCAGCCAAGTCAGGCCGACTATTTCCAGACAGTAAAAGGCGGCGGTCATGGCGACTATCGCCTCATAGCCCTTGCCCCTGCCTCCGTACAGGAAATGGCAGACTTCGTGAGCCTGGGTTTCGAACTCGCTTTCAAATACCGCAACCCGGCTATCATCCTTGCCGACGGTGTCATCGGACAAATGATGGAAAAGGTGGTTCTGCCTGCCCAAAAGCCGCGCCGTACGGATGCCGAAGTCATTGAGCAATGCCCTTGGGCCACCACCGGCAGAACCAATGGCCGCAAGCCCAATATCATCACCTCACTGGAGCTGAAGCCGGAAGAAATGGAGAAGAACAACATCCGTTTCCAAGCCAAATATAAAGAAATCGAAGAGAACGAGGTGCGTTTTGAGGAAATTCACTGCGAAGACGCCGAATACCTGATTGTAGCTTTCGGCTCCATGGCGCGTATCGGTCAGAAGGCCATGGAAATGGCCCGCGAAGAAGGCATCAAGGTCGGGATGCTCCGTCCTATCACCCTGTGGCCGTTCCCAACCAAAGCCATTGCCGCCTATGCCGACAAGGTAAAAGGCATGCTGGTGACCGAATTAAATGCCGGGCAGATGATTGAAGATGTCCGTCTGGCTGTGAACGGCAAAGTGAATGTAGAACATTTCGGACGCCTCGGCGGCATCGTCCCCGACCCGGATGAAATCGTAATTGCACTGAAAGAAAAACTGATTAAGAAATGAATCCTGATAAAATAAGAAACGTACTGAATATTCTCTTCATGATACTTGCTCTGGCAGCTATCATCGTGTACTTCGCGGCAAGGGACGACTTCAAACTGTTTATATATGTTTGCGGAGCGGCTATATTCGTAAAGCTCATGGAGTTTTTCATACGGTTCACCAACAGATAAGGAGAAGTAATTATGACAAAAGAAGATATTATCAAACCTGAGAACCTGGTTGCCAAGAAACCGACTCTGATGAACGACAATCCCATGCATTATTGCCCGGGATGCAGTCATGGCGTGGTTCACAAACTGATTGCCGAGGTAATCGAAGAAATGGGAATGGAAGATAAAGCTATTGGCATCTCTCCTGTGGGATGTGCCGTATTTATCTACAACTATATAGACATTGATTGGCAGGAAGCCGCCCATGGACGCGCTCCCGCCCTTGCCACCGCCATCAAGCGCCTTTGGCCGGACCGTCTGGTGTTCAGCTATCAGGGAGACGGTGACTTGGCATGTATCGGTACCGCCGAAACCATCCACGCACTGAACCGCGGCGAAAATATAACCATTATTTTCATCAACAACGCCATCTACGGTATGACAGGCGGACAAATGGCTCCCACCACCCTCGTAGGCATGAAAACCTCCACCAGTCCTTACGGACGTGACGTGCACTTGCATGGCTATCCCCTGAAGATTGCCGACATTGCCGCCCAACTGGAAGGTACGGCATACGTCACCCGCCAGAGCGTGGAGACCGTTCCCGCTATCCGCAAAGCAAAGAAAGCTATCCGCAAGGCGTTTGAGAATTCCATGGCAGGCAAAGGCTCCAACCTCGTAGAAATCGTCTCCACCTGTAACTCCGGTTGGAAGATGTCTCCGGAGAAATCAAACAAATGGATGCAGGAGAACATGTTCCCCTTCTATCCGCTGGGTGACTTGAAAGATAAACAATGATGCTAAAAACAGAAGAACAATGAAAGAAGAAATCATTATAGCAGGCTTCGGCGGACAAGGCGTATTGTCCATGGGAAAGATTTTGGCATACTCCGGATTGATGGAAGGCAAAGAGGTGACCTGGATGCCCGCCTACGGACCGGAACAACGCGGCGGTACGGCAAACGTTACCGTAATTGTGAGTGACGAGAAAATCTCCTCGCCAATTTTGAGCAAATATGATGCGGCTATCATCCTGAACCAACCCTCACTGGAGAAGTTCGAGAACAAGGTAAAGCCCGGCGGCGTACTTATCTACGACGGCTACGGCATCATCAACCCGCCGACACGTAAAGACATCCACGTTTACCGCATCGATGCTATGGATGCCGCCAACGAAATGAAAAATGCCAAAGCATTCAACATGATTGTGCTGGGCGGCCTGTTGAAAATTGCTCCGATCGTAACATTGGACAACGTTATCAAGGGATTAAAAAAAACACTTCCCGAACGCCACCACCACCTGATACCGATGAACGAAGAGGCCATCAAGCGGGGGATGGAGCTGATTAAGGAGGTATAAAAAAACACATCATCCGTTTGGGCGAAACAGATGATGTGTTTGCCCTCAACGGATGATGCGTTTACTATAAACGGATGATGTGTTCACACTTGGAAACACATCATCCGTTTTTTTAGCGCCGTATATATATAGAAAGTCTAATATTCTATTGTCCAAGTAAACACATCCGCATCATCTTTTTCCTTCTCAGTCTTTTTATTTTCTATGGTGTATTTATAACCTTTTTCAGGAATATTCGGATCAACAAGCTCATTACCCACTACTACGGTATAAGTTGTTTTCATGACAGTGAAGCCTCTTTGAGTCTGAATACCGGTCAGGTAGTTGTCTTTGTCGAAGGTATAGTTCATCACTAACTCGTCATCAGACCATACAATCGTATGGTAATATTCTTCAACTGTTGTGTTCGGAGTCTGATAACTTTCCATTATTCTATCCCATTCATCACGCGCAGTAAAGTCCGGGAACACTTCCGGCAGATAATCACTCGTCTTACCCGTTCTTCCGATATAGAACAGGAAATCAAAATCATCGTCATTACATAAAAGGAGTCCCACCATATCAACAGGAAGATTATTGGGATAACGGTGCGTATAGGCTTTATTCACATCCACACTGATTGTCCTGCTATCTTCCAATGATTTACCCTCAACGTATTCATACTTTGACAACATTCCATTATCATAAGAGAAAGTACCCGAACTGGTTTCACTGCCTGCATCGGCATCTTTCCACTGCGCAAGGCGGTTGTCATCGGTATAGCTGAAATGTATGTAGTCGCTGAACGTTCCGGTATTCTTGTCATCGTCCTGTATGGATGCTACATTTCCTTGTTCATTGAGTTTGATAATGTAGGTATCTTCGTAGATATTGCTGCTACTATCATAAACCTCTTTCTCGTTCATGGTTATCTCTCCGGCAATCGTGTAATCGAAAGTCGTTGTAGTTTTACCTTTAGATTGTACGTGGTCACGTACAATACGCGCCACACGTCCCTGCTCATCGTAACTAAAGGTCCTGATCCATTCGCTGGTGTAATCAGAGCTATTATAAACCTTATCAGAGTTGAACACTTCTTTACAAGCTATCTTCTTGATAGTTTTCAGTACTCCGGTACCACTTTCCGTTTCCGCTTTTTGTTCCACCGCAATGGTCAGTACGGTTTTACCTGCCGTAATGCGTATTTCCGCTTTCCGGCTTTTTCCACTGGTGTTCGGTGTAAGTGTAAGGTTCAAGGTGAACTCACCTGCGCCCCCACTATACGCGCTCAGTTTCAACCAGTCCACATTGCTTCCATCGGCTCTTGTCTTTGTTTCGGTTACGGTTGCCGTCCAAGGCTCTGTGGCGGTGAATTTAATACCTTCCGACTTTTGTGTTTCGTCCGCATATATCGTTTGTGAAGTCTGAGTACCGCCAGTTAAAACAATAGCTCCTTCCGGTTCATTTTCTTCACTGCTACATGCCCCCAGCGCTATCGCCACCAGAAAGCCTAAAAAAAGTTTCTTCATCATATATTATATTTCAGTTATCATTCAATTATTTACCATAATTATCCACTAAGTTTTTGAACTCCGCACAACGTTCGTCCTCAAACAAATCTTCGAACTTATAACGGGCTTCCGCATCACCACAGAGATAGTAATACTTACCGGCAACTTTCTCCGTAGCCACATAAGCGGAGTTCTCGCAATCGGGAGTAGGTATAAAAGTAAAGGAAGGAGTATTCTTCATGGAACTCTTCTTTATGGTGATTTCCAGTTTATCACCGCCTCTCGGAACTATCATCACAAAATGTCCCGGTGTACATTGTATGTTGTCACCGTCCATCACATAAGTATAAATATTAATACCGTAAGCGCCCCTAATGTCATGCATCTTAAGGAACAAGCCCTTTTCGGGCATCAGGTAACCGTAATCGGGAGTCATGGTAGTAAAATCACCACAAAAATTGTTTGCTGAGATAGCAGGCATCAAGTAACCGCTCGGAGCATTCCCCCCGGCCTCCGCTTGACCTTCGGCATCTTGAACATTCTTCTTTGCACCGCCACATGCTGACAATACGACCAGTCCGCAAAGCATTGCGGAGATAATTGTAATAGTAAACCTTTTCATAACAATGATATGTTTTAAATGAGTAATGTCATCAACATTTACGGATAGGTATAATACCTCTGGAGATTGCTGTCATTATCAAGTCCGCCACATTCTTTGCATCAAGTTTGTCCAACAGATGACGCCGGTGTGTATCTACCGTATTGGTAGATACACACAAATCCTGAGCTATTTCCTGTGTGTTTTTGCCTTCAGAGATACACTTCAACACATCAAGCTCACGCTGTGTGAGTTCTTCACGCCGCCCTTCGTCCGAACGCCTCATCTGGTTGCGTACTTGTTCGGCATAAGTACAGTAGTAAGTCCCGCCATCGAGTACACAACGAATAGCCTCGACTATCTTGTTCGAGTCAACGGATTTAAACAAAATACTATCTACATCACACTGTATCAGATTCCTTATAAACCAAATTTCCTCGTGCATTGTATTCACGATAATACGCGCCTGAGGGTCTTTTTCCCGAATACGTGAGATTATTTCCAAACCGGACAAATCGGGCAATTCCATATCCAACAAGAAAAGATTAAAGCATTGGGAAGCTATTAAAAGCAATGCCTCCCGTCCCGATGAAGCTGTACATACGGTCTTGATTTCGGGTAACGAACATTCTACTATCCTCTTCAATCCTTGAAGCACCAAATCATGGTCATCTACCAACAAAATGCGTATATCTTTTTCTTTCATCAATCTATGCTTTGTGTTCTGAATTATGCTGCAAAGAAAAAGTATTTATTAATATCCGACATCATCAAAAATAGTGATTTTAGTATCCGGCATCATGGTTTTCTACTAAAGGGACAAAGGGATTTCAAGCTGAAACTGTTGGATACTCCCCTTGCAGTTTACAGAAAGAGACCCGCCTATGGCTTTGGCGCGTTCTTGGGTAGTATTAAGGCCGATACCGCCCATTGCAGCACCTGAATCGGAAAACGGCTTGCCATTGTCTGTGATGAGTAAAACCAACAGTTCCTTACTTAAGGAGAGATTTATATTCACTTCCGTCGCTTCGGAATGTTTCAGTATATTAGAAAGTAGCTCCTGCAAAATACGATAGACCTCATAAGCCGTCTGCTCCGGTACTTGCCCCCATTCCGCATGGTCATTTTCTTTACTGAAAGCCAGTTGCATGGATGCCGGAATGACCAAACGTTCTATATATGCCTCTATCGTTTCAGCCAATGTAACATACTGGAACTTTGGCGGCATCAGTTCATGGGAAATACAGCGCACCTCACCACGCACCTGCTCCAACAAATCCAGCAACTCATGTTTTGACTCAGCCGAAGGTGGCATACATTGCACCTGCATGCCAATCCCCAACAAGTCATTGCAGACACCGTCATGCAACTCTTTCGCCAAGCGGGTGCGTTCACGTTCCAACCCGTCAATATAGCTTTTGGCAAGTTTCAACTCTTCCTCTTTTTTGACACGTTTCTGGCGGAACATATAATAAAATACCAAAAGTAAAAAAGCTGAGACAGCCACAGCAGCCACTATACCCCACTGCATCGTCTTAGCCTTTTGCTCCAGTTGCTCTTGAGTCAGCCTCGCTATTTCAAGTTCCTTTACCTGATTTTCATACTTCATGGACAGTTCGGAAAGTTCCGCATCCACCTCCGTCTGATGCAGGCTATCGGACATCCAGTATGCTTTTTCATAGTAATCGGCGGCATGCGGATAATCTTTCAGCCCATGATAATTGCGTGCCATTTCCAAATAGAGCTTATCAATCGGGGTCTGGGCATTGACATCCATAGCTCTCAACATCTGTTGCTGAATGGAAAGACTCTCCCGATAACGCCCCATCTTGTTGAGAATCTTGAAAAGGGTTTCCTTATATCCCAGTACCTCCCCTGAAGACTCAGGCAATTCAGCCATCATTTTTTCCGCCTCACGTATATAATGATTGATAGAATCGTTATTGTTCATTCTGAAATAGGCATTCAACAGATATGTTATACTTTTCAACACAAATTTCGGTTTCTTCTGTTCGCGTGCCATAGCAAGTGCGGGATAGAGCATCTGAGCGGCTTCGTCGTATTTCTTCTGTAATGTCATGATACCTCCCGCCGTAGATGCTGCATACAAGACCATGTCCATATCATCGCACTTCTTTGACTCTTCCACCGCCGCCCGAACATAGTTTTCAGCCTCTTTCAAACGCGAGGTATTTGCATAAAGCACAGCCATATTTGTCAATAAGTGCACCCGTTCATCGTAGGATTTACGCCCCTCAAGTTTTTCCAACGCCCTGTTATAATATATCAGTGCCGAATCAGGCATGTCTTTTCTGCGATAATTCACACCAAGAGAAGTGAGCGTTGTAATCACTTGGTCCTCAACTCCGGTAAAACGTTCGGCTTCATCGAGTACTTTAAGGTAGCCGTCAATTGCACTCTCCATATCCCCCAAAGCACTATAAGTTTCCACCCGGTTTATCAATAAGGTGAGATAAGGTTCAGGTACATCCTTTCGGGCATATTCCAGACCTTTATCACAATAATACCGGGTACTGTCCGACTGGCGATAGGCATAATATTCCCCTAAATGACAATAAGCAGCTGCAATACTATCCCGATTCTTCAGTCTCAAGGCACGAGCCAACTCATCCTGATACATTTTTAATTCGGCATCCTGAGCATGCAGCAGAGGAAAAAGCAAGAATAAGCATAGCCAAAAAGATAGTGTTCTCATACAAACAGATATTATAATATTAGAAACGAAAAGTTGCTTCCTACCCGAAAGAGTCGGTAGCAAAGATAGCAAAGCTGCTGAATATACAGGCACATAAGCGGTAATAATTGCATCATTGCAACTGCCCGAATACTGTTTCTCCATAAAGAGCCGAGAGTTTTAAAAGAAGCAAAAAAGGTGGAATTCCGTAAGTGAATAATTTTTTATTGTATCTTTGCGCCTAATTATGAGACGAATCGTACTGACATATCTATTTCTGTCTATTATAGGTATCTTGGGTGCTGTGGCACAGACACCTTTCAACCGTATGGATCCTACAACCGGCCGCGACCAGTTCGGCAATCAGGTAGATCCCAACACCTTGCCGGATAATCTGGAAGACAGTACCAATACGGAAATTCAGAGTCTTCCCCCCAAACTTTATATGTGGCGCCTGAGTGAGACACTGGGCGAACGTACCATTATTCCCGCCGATACAGCCAATCTTAACTTCCAGAATACCAACTTGGTAGAAGGCATGTACGGGCACTATAATTATCTGGGTAACTTGGGTTCGCCGCGCATGTCACGCATCTTCTTTGAACGCAAGGATGCCGAACCGACTATCTTCATGCAACCTTTTTCCAGCTTCTTTGTCCGCCCGGACGAAGTGAAATTCACAAATAGCAACATCCCTTTTACCAACCTGACATACTACAAAGCCGGAAATAAAGTCAATGGCGAAGAACGCTTCAAGTCCTACTTTTCAGTCAATGCAAACAAGCGGCTGGCTTTTGGTTTCAACATAGATTACCTGTATGGACGGGGATACTATCAGAACCAGTCCACCTCCCACTTCAATGCCGGAGTGTTTGCCAGCTACATCGGCGATAAATACCAAATGCAGGCAGTGTACAACAACTTCACCATGAAGATGAACGAAAACGGAGGTATTCAAGACGACCGTTATATTACGCGCCCGGAAGATATGTCGGAAGGGAAAAAGGAATATGAATCCACCACTATCCCCGTAAAATTGGAACAGACGGCAAACCGTAACAAAGATTTCTACGTATATGCCACACAGCGCTACCGGCTCGGCTTTACACGAGAAACTACTACCATAGAGGATGCCCGTTCTTCCGGAATAACTGCCGCCAATGACAGTGTGCCCCTGCCCAAAGATACCATTATAACGGAAGAGTTCGTTCCCGTCACCAGCTTCATCCACACCATAAAAGTGGAACGTGCCCGCCATCAGTTCACTTCTGCCCAAGAGAAGGAGGGACAATATCCCAATGCGTATTTCAATGAAGTCGCCAGCCGGGATTCGACCACTGCCTTCAGCATAAAGAACGTGTTTGGAATTGCTTTGCTCGAAGGCTTCAACAAGTATGCCAAAGCCGGACTGACAGCCTATATATCGCACAAGTTCAACCGTTACGAATTAATGGATACTTTGTCGCGTACCCGTTTTGACGAACAGGAACTATTCGTGGGCGGCGAACTTGCCAAACGTCAAGGCAAAACGCTGCATTATAACGTAAATGGTGAAATAGGCATCATGGACAAGGCGCTCGGACAATTTCGCGTCAATGCCGACCTCGACCTGAACTTCCGCCTTTGGAAAGACACCGTAAACTTCTATGCAAGAGGCTATGTAAGCAACACTCTCCCCTCTTTCTACATGCGTCATTATCACTCCAACCATTATTATTGGGACAATGACAATATGAATAAGGAATTTCGCACACGTGTGGAGGGCGAGCTGAACATCCAACGCTGGAAAACAAACCTGCGTGCCGGCGTGGAAAACATAAAGAACTACACCTATTTTAATCAAAGCGCAATGCCTGTGCAGGAAAGCGGTAATATACAAGTATTGTCCGCAACTCTGAAGCAGGATTTCCGCTTGGGCATACTGCATTTGGACAACGAAGTGACTTGGCAGAAATCGAGCAATGAAACCGTATTGCCTTTGCCACAGCTCTCACTATACCATAACCTGTACCTGCTTGCCAAAATAGCCAAGAAGGTGCTGACTGTACAGATTGGAGCCGACGTCAGATATTTCACCAAATACAACGCACCCGCCTACACTCCCGCCATCCAGCAATTCCATCTTCAGGCAGCGGACGACCAGGTAGAAATCGGCGGTTATCCGATTGTAAACGTATACGCCAATCTGCACTTGAAGCGGACCCGTATCTTTGCCATGATGTATCATGTAAACGCAGGAATGGGACAAAGCAATTATTTCCTCGTGCCCCACTATCCCATCAACCCGCGCTTGTTCAAGATAGGTATTTCATGGAACTTCTACGACTAACATTGTCCTCCATTCATCATGAAAAAGACCAAACTGTTGAAGTATATCATCCTGGGAGCAGTGGCTGCACTTGTCGCCACATTCATGCTGCCTAAAAGAGAGAGCCGCAAAGGGCATCCCCGCGATTACGCCGAAATAGCGGCAAATGGAACACTTCGTGCAGCTACGGAGTACAATTCCATCAGCTTTTATGTGGATGGAGACACTTTATCGGGCTTTCATTACGAACTGATAGAGGCTTTTGCCCGCGATCACAGTCTGCAAGTAGCCATAACCCCCGAAATGAGTTTTAATGAACGGCTCGAAGGTTTGGCAGAAGGCCGATACGACGTCATCGCCTACGGTCTCTTGGCAACCAGCGAATTAAAAGATTCCCTGCTCCTCACCGCTCCTATCGTCCTGAACAGGCAAGTATTGGTTCAGCGCAAAATGGATTCCCCCGATGACTCCCTATTCGTCAGGAGCCAGCTCGATTTAGCGGGAAAAACCCTGAATGTGGTTAAAGGCTCTCCTTCCATTCTGCGCATCCGCAACTTAGGAAATGAAATAGGCGACACCATATATATTAACGAAATAGAGAAATATGGCTCCGAACAGCTCATCGCGCTCGTGGCACATGGCGATATCGACTATGCAGTATGTGACGAAGCCATCGCCCGTTCCGCCGCCGACAGCCTTCCGCAAATAGATATAAATACCGCAATCAGCTTCACTCAATTCTACTCATGGGGAGTGAGCAAACAGTCTCCGGTACTTCTGGACAGCCTGAACAGCTGGCTGGAACGGTTTAAAACAAAGAAAGAATATAAGAAGATTTATAGGAAGTACTATAAATGATATAATCTTCACCACAAACCTCTACAACGTCTCCACTTCCCTCAGCCACATCTCCGCAGATGCATCACTCGGCATGCGCCAATCTCCGCGCGGACTTATGGAAATGCTTCCCACCTTCGGGCCGTCCGGCAGGCAAGAACGCTTGAACTGCTGGTTGAAGAAGCGGCGACAGAAGGTCTGCAACCATTTCCGTATCGTTTCTTCATCATAGACATCCTTAAACGTACGCGCTGCAAGGAAGAAGATTTTGGAAGGACGGAAGCCGCAACGCAGAAAATAATAAAGGAAGAAATCGTGCAGTTCATACGGGCCTACGAGATCCTCGGTAATCTGCTTGATATTTCCATTCTCATCTGCCGGTATAAGTTCCGGACTGATAGGAGTATCCACAATATCCAGCAATGTGGCTCGTGAAGCCTCGTCCATATCATTTTCCGCAACCCACTTCACCAGATGCTTCACCAACGTTTTGGGAATACTGCTGTTGACACCGTACATAGACATGTGATCGCCGTTATACGTGGCCCAGCCCAAAGCAAGTTCCGAGAGATCGCCCGTACCAACCACCATTCCCCGTGTCTGGTTGGCAATATCCATTAATATCTGCGTACGTTCACGCGCCTGCGAATTCTCATATACCACATCATGCACGTTTATGTCATGGTCTATATCCTTAAAGTGTTGTATGCAGGCATCCTTTATGCAGACTTCGCGCATTGTCACACCCAATGAAGTCATCAGGTCGACAGCATTGGTATGCGTACGGTCGGTAGTGCCGAATCCCGGCATAGTCACACCGATAATGCCTTTACGGTCCCAACCCAGCTTATCAAAGGTTTTCACACAAACCAATAATGCCAATGTAGAGTCCAAGCCACCGGATATGCCTACCACTGCGCTCTTGGCATTGGTATGTACCAAGCGCTGTGCCAATCCTGATACCTGTATCGAAAATACTTCCTCGCAACGCTCGTCCAAAACCGGCCCTTGAGGAACAAACGGATGAGGTTCGAAAGTACGGGTCAGGTTCAAATCACCGGAATTGACATACTCTGTGGATATGCGCACCGGAATCTCAGGCGCACAATTGGCGTGACAGGCCGCAAATGTCGTATTAACCCGACGTTCCGTACGTATATGCTCCACATCAATTTCGCTAACCACCAACTGCCCCTCAAAGGAGAAGCGTTCACTGCCGGCCAACAGCGTACCATTCTCATAAATCAATCCATTGCCGGCAAAAACCACATCCGTAGTAGATTCGCCAAAACCGCATGAACTGAATACATACCCTGCAATACAACGGGCAGACTGCTGACTGATGAGCGAACGAAGGTAAGCATGTTTACCTATTCCTTCGTTATCAGCCGACAGGTTGAAAAGGATTTCCGCCCCCTGCAACGCCAATGAAGAACTCGGCGGAATAGGAGCCCACAGATCCTCGCAAATCTCAATTCCGAAAGTCGTATCCGCAGTCTCAAAAAGCAGGTTCCGACCCATAGGCACTACCTGTCCGCATAAGCGGGCAGTAGTCTCCGATACCTCACAGACAGAAGCGAACCAGCGTTTCTCATAAAATTCTTTGTAGTTGGGAAGATATGTCTTAGGAACAACGCCCAGGATTTTGCCTTTCTGTATAACCACTGCGGTATTCAGCAACATACCGTTCAGGGGTACAGGCATGCCAAGAATGGATATAATGTCCATCTGACGCGTATTATTCAAAATCTGTATCAGCCCCATTTCGGCCTCTTCAAGCAAAAGTTGCTGGGCAAAAAGGTCTCCACATGTATATCCGGTGATGCATAACTCCGGAAAGACAATGATTTGTACACCTTTTCCGTCAGCTATGATTATCTCTTTTTCAATTTGTCCGGCATTGAACTTACAGTCCGCTACCTTAATACGAGGTACAGCCGCCGCTACTTTGACATATCCGTAATTCATAAGAATCTGATTAAATTAGGGTACAAAAATACGGCAATTTATCAAATAAACACAAAATAATCAGTCTTTTCACTCTCCGTTTCAAGATACTTACAATCCCATCTAAGAATACAGCAGGTCATTTTAATTAACAATATAAAAAAACTCAGATTTTTTTTTGGATAAATCAAAGAAGTATCTATCTTTGCAAGAGAATTAAAAATGTAATTATTACAAGTTTGAATTATAGATGATATGGATGTAATAAAGCGATTGCAAAATCACAACATAAAACCGTCAGTGCAGCGCATAGCCATTATGAGCTATCTGATGGAGCATCGTACACATCCCAGTGTAGACGAAATCTATACGGCTCTTGCTCCTTCCATTCCCACATTGTCCAAGACCACTGTCTACAACACTTTGAAACTTTTGAGCGAGCAAGGTGCTGCACAGACACTGACAATTGACGAACGGAATACCTGCTACGATGCAGAGACCAGCCCTCATGCCCATTTCTTGTGTAAACAATGCGGCAAAATATACGATTTGGAATATAATGCCAATATCAAGCAAGTGGAAGATATGGACATGGACGGCCATGATGTACAAGAGATCCATTATTATTATAAAGGTATCTGCAAGAATTGTTTGGAAAGTGAACAGTTAACTAAAATAACGAATAACTAATTCAACTAATTAAAATCTGAAGTAAAATGAAAAAATTTAGATGTGCTGTCTGCGGTTACGTATATGAAGGAGACGCAGCTCCTGAGAAATGTCCTCTGTGTAAAGCTCCTGCAAGCAAATTCGTTGAAGTAGAAGAAGCACAGGCAGGTGGTCCGTTGGTTTTTGCCGACGAACATGTTATCGGTGTAGCTAAAGGCTGCGACGACGAAATGATTAAGGATTTGAACAACCACTTCATGGGCGAATGTACAGAAGTTGGTATGTACCTTGCAATGAGCCGTCAGGCAGACCGCGAAGGTTATCCTGAAGTAGCTGAAGCATTCAAGCGTTATGCATGGGAAGAAGCAGAACACGCTTCCAAATTTGCTGAATTGCTGGGCGACTGTGTATGGGACACTAAGACCAACCTTGAAAAGAGAATGAACGCTGAATCAGGCGCTTGCGAAGACAAAAAGCGTATCGCTACCCGCGCTAAAGCATTGAACCTGGATGCTATCCATGACACAGTTCATGAAATGGCTAAGGATGAAGCTCGTCATGGTAAAGGCTTCGAAGGTCTGTACAATCGTTATTTCAAGAAATAATCTGAAAGAACAGATACCGTCTAAAAGGGCTTGCAGATTGCAAGCCCTTTTTTATTAGCAAAGGTAACTATATATTGCTTACAGTGTGAATCCTTGTTAGCAGTAGAGAGCAGTAAAGCATATTAAAATTATAAGCCCCCCATAAGCATTATAATTGTTTATAGAGGGCTTTGCTGTAAGGCAGTATATAGTTATTTTAGCAAAAATCCCCGGTACAATGAACTGCACCGGGGATTTCTTCAAATGCAATGAAAGATTATTTGCAATGGAAATACAATCTTTTTTAGAAACGCAGACCTAAAGTCAACAGTACCTGACTACGAGTATTCTTTACTTTCGCTTCAGGAGAACCTATCACCAATTGTTCTCCATCCATATAGGCATTGATGAACGGGTGGAAATCCTCTTTATAAGAAGAATACTTATAGGCCAAATCAGCATAGAACATAGAGCCGCGATAGCCGATACCTAATGTATAGTTGCTCAGCGCTTTTGTATTTGCAAAATCCGTATCGGTCTGAATAGAGTTATAAGGCAGATCTTTATATGCATCACTATTGAAGATAGCGGACGTATAATTATAGCCTGCACGCAAAGCAAACTGAGGAATAACCTTATATTCAGCACCCAGACGAATGGTGCTCACCCCTTTCAGCATGGAAGTGGTGCTGTTTTCGTATCCAAAGGTATCGGAGTAGCCCTCCTGATCTTTAAACTTCATAGAAGAATAGTCCTGATATTCATACTCAGCGCCTAATGCCAGATCCTTACCGATGGTATATCCCAAGCTTACATTATAAGTCCATGGCGTCTGAAGCTGGAACTGGCGCACCATATCTCCTTTCAATATATCGTAAGTGTCTACATTATACTGACCTATCACACCACTACCCACCTCCGACTCATTGGCTATATCCAAATCATTCAGCACGTCCGACTCCAGACGGGCATTCGTCTTATAGTCCAGATTATAATAAGTGGGCGTATGGATGGCTAATCCGATTTTTAATGGAGAATATTCAAAAGGACGTACAATGGCTCCGAATTTCACATCAAAACCGGAACCATGTATTTTGTTCCAGCTCTGCAAATTATAGCCTTGTCCGGTAGCATTCCCTGCCTTATCCAGATAGTTCTCATCATAAAAAGTATATTTGCTATAATCTATGGCATAGGCTCCCACAGTCACACCTAAATATACCCGGTCGTTGATATTGAATGAAATGTTGAAATCATACTGGTCGATACCGCCACGCTCTTCCGAACGGAAACTTCCATTTCCTCCCCAAAACATCCCTCCATATTCACCCGGAGTAATATATACTAAATCACCATTCAGGTTTTTCACCTGCTTACCCCCTACCATATAGGGGACATAGCCGGAAGGAACATCGCCCTGTCCGTTATGAGCAATAAGATCGGTGATAAGATAACCATCGTATCCCAATGCAGACAGCCACCCCACCTCCGGATCAGTATAAATGTCACCGGACCAATCCTTGATACCTCCGGCTTGTACAGCCATGTAGTCGGTCTGCGTATAATCTCCCAGATTACCGCCCATAGACATATTCTTATAGAAAGATTTTGCCTTATGGTAATTAAAGCCGAAATTCACATAACGCAAAGCCGTAGCATTACCTATCTTTGAAGAAAGCACAAAACCGGCATTATCAAATGAAGCCCTCATTTTATCGGAATTCATCTTGTTTCCCACATAGTTACTTTCCGTACCGTAGGAAGAAAATCCGAATGACACCATTGCATCATTACTGCGGTAAACACCTATACCGGCAGGGTTTGTGCCGATAGTGGAGATGTCACCTCCCAATGCTCCCATGGCACCGCCCATACCAACAAAGCGTGCCGTACCGTTTAAATCCTTATTAGTTATCTTAGCAGCATCGTACACAGTCTGTGCACTCATTGGAGCTGCAATCAGCAACCCCAAAGCAGCCAAAGTTATTATTTTTTTCATATCCTACTAATCTTTTTCTATTAATACTAATACCTATCTTCTTCTTGAAGAACCGCCACCACCACCGGATGAACGGGTAGAACCGCCACCGCTGGAATAGCTACGTGAGCTGCTGCCACCGCCCGAAGAATAACTGCGGGTAGGGGTGTTTTGCACAGGTGTATAGGAACGACGGTTGCTGTTTCCGGTAGAATAAGTGCGCGTTGGCGATGTGGAGCTGCCACGATTATAGGTAGAGGAGCTTCCTGTTGCTGAGCGTCTTGTTCCTGTGGCATTTACACCACTTCCGCTTCTGCGTGATTCCCCTACGGATGAAGTCCCTACCCTTGTACTACTTGGACGGGTATATACACTGCGTCGTGTGGAAGAGGCATCCGTACGAGTGGTTACCCCGCTGCGTGTGCCCGATGAGCGCGTGCCCACCACGCGTCTGGTTGTCGTACCGCTTTGTCCGCTTCTTCTATAAGAGGAGGTTCCTGAAGAACGGACAGCAGAACCTGCATCCCTGCGAGCTACGCTTGAACCTGACCTACGGACTGTTGAAGAAGAATTGCGGTAACTGCTTGTTCCCGAAGAACGACGGTACGTATACGTATTACGTGGCCAGTATCCCTCACCCCAGTGTCCTCCACCGGGATAATATCCGGGATGATAGTGATGGTGATGTCCCCACCAGCCACCATACCAGCCGCCCCAACCTACACTCCAGCCAAAACCCCAGCCCGGACCGTACCAGCTGTTCCAGCCCCAGCCATAATAGGGATAGCCACCCCAGCCATAGGAGTTATACCGCCAATCCCACCATAAGCGGTTGGTAAATGTCGGAAATGCGTAGGCATATAATCCGTCCGTATATACGTTCCAGTCCCATGAGTTCAATCCGTAGACAACATCCCAATACAACGGGCTGCTGATACTGATTGCATAGCGGGGATTGCGGAAACGGATAATTCGTGTGGCATATTCATAATCATCTTCCGAGCCGTCAAAGCCGTTTACCCATTCCCCATCCAGACCGTCATACTCTTTCTCATCTATGTAAAGCGTATCATTCTCCTGCGAGAATTCATAGTTCTTGGAGTCATACCGACGGTTGTACTCGTCCACATCACGAATATTCCCTTTACGATCCTTCACCACAATCGTTGTATTGCCCGGCGACGCATAAACCGTAGTCGGCGCATTTGTCTTCACTACAACTGCATCGGCAGCCGGAGTCTTCTTTTTCTCCACCTTCTCTTCTTTTTTCTTGGAAGGCACGTAGTAAAGGTCGTCATCTATACTTTGAGCGGAAAGCACCCCTGGAAGGCACAATGCCAAAAGCGATAAAAAAACAATCTTTTTCATATTCATTTGGTTTATGGTTTACAATTCTATACTTTATCCACGTCACAAAGATAACGCCGTAATTTGTCCCATGCAGAAGATTTTCCCCAAAGATTTATAGGGATTTCCCTAAATGCACCTTATCTTTGTATCCAAAACAAATATACGCAGAAATAGGTTTCGCTCCTACGCCTGCCTTTTGCATTTAACAAACAATTATATTCCGATGAAATATTTAGAATTTATCTTCCATACCACCCCATGTACAGAAACTGTCAATGATGTTTTGTCCGCCGTATTGGGCGAGGTAGGCTTTGAGAGCTTTGTAGAGCAACCTGACGGCATCGCCGCCTACATCCAAAAAGATCTATACAATGAATCTTCCCTCAAGGAAGCTATTGCTGATTTCCCTCTTTCCGACACACAAGTGGAATATACCTACCGGGAAGCAGAAGATAAAGACTGGAATGAAGAATGGGAAAAGAATTTCTTCCAACCCATTATCATTGGCGATCGCTGCGTCATTCATAGCACATTCCACCATGACATCCCGCAAGCTGACTACGACATCGTCATCAATCCTCAAATGGCATTCGGTACAGGCCACCACGAAACCACCAGCCTCATCATCGGTGAACTGCTGGACAACGACCTTCAAGGCAAGTCCTTACTCGATATGGGCTGCGGCACATCTATCCTCGCCATATTGGCACGCATGCGTGGTGCTGCTCCCTGCACAGCTATCGACATAGACGAATGGTGCGTACGCAATTCACTTGAAAACATCGAGCTAAATGGCGTAGACCGTATTTCCGTATTCCAGGGAGATGCTTCCGCACTGGAAGGAAAAGGGCCTTTTGATGTGGTCATCGCCAATATCAACCGTAATATCCTGTTGAACGACATGAAGCAATATGTACGTTGCATGCGGTCTGGATCAGAGTTATACATGAGTGGCTTCTATGTAGACGACATACCTGTGATACAAGCAGAAGCCGAACGTAACGGGCTGCGGTTTGTACATCACCGGGAAAAGAACCGTTGGGCGGCTGTTAAGTTTGCATTATAAGCACCCGAAGTATAATACTGCAAATACTCCTAATAAGCCTGTTTCAGGTGGCTTATTAGGAGTATTTGGTTTCCACTCATAACACCCGCCTCCCCGGAAAACAAGGGGAATGCATACGAAAAAGTGAGAGGTAAGAGTAAGAAAAACAAAAGCCGGATGTCGGAATCCGAAACAGATTATTCGGCAGCAGCCTCTTTTTCCGCAGCTTCTTCGGCAACTTCTTCAAAATCCGTCATGCCGCTTGCTACCAGCAGATTATACCAAGTAATCAGTTTTTTAATATCCGATACATATACGCGGTCGCGATCAAAGTTAGGCAACACTTCTGCCAAATAGGCCTGAAGTTCTTTTACAGAAGCCTTTTTCACATCCAATGCCACAGCAGCGCCGTTTTCTTTCTTCTTCATTGAAAGAAGCACATCTTTCAAAGGCACTTCATCTGCATCTGTATACATGGCGATATCACCTAAAGAGATAATCTTTTCATTGCCATAGGCAGGGAAACGTTTCTTGTCAACGAGCGACTCTACAATCAACATATTCTTTCCCTGGGAAATGAGCTTATACAATCCCGGTTTACCGGAAATAGACAAAATAGTCTTCAACATAGTATATTCTGTTTTTGTAATTAGTAGTTTATTTTTTCGGTGGGCAAAGATAGGTATTATTTTGAGACAGGAAAGTGATTAAAGCTAAAACCTGCGGAATTAACGGTGTTTCACCATCATTCACTATCACAAAATCTGCCTGTTCGCGCTTTTCTTCATCACTCATTTGGCTGTGGATACGCTTTTCTATCAGTTCACGCGAGGAAGCATCCCGTTTCATGGCGCGTTGCACCCGTATTTCTTCGGGAGCATAGACCATAACAACCACATCCACTTCACCTGCAAATCCCGCCTCTATCAGAATAGCAGACTCAATACCTGCCATAGAACAGGTTGCACGCCGCCGAAGCCATTGCCTGAAATCTTCTTTCACACGCGGATGAATAATTCCGTTAATTTGCCGGGCATGTCCGGGACTGCCGAAAAGGTAGGAAGCGAGCAAGGGTTTATTCAATGCTCCGCCGGCATATGCCTCTTTGCCCAACAAGAAAGTCAACTCACTGCGGATGCAAGTGTCAGTCATCATAAGTTGCTTGGTCTCCACATCGGAAATATAGACAGGTATTCCCATCACTTCCAGCAGTCGGGATACAACGCTTTTGCCGCTGCCAATGCCGCCGGTTATACCTATCCTAATGGTCATAATGAGAAGTTATCTGTTCTATGAGAAAGTCGACTTGCTCCGGATTAAAGCGCACCTGACTCACTCCTTCAGGAACATTCTTCAGCTTTACTGTGTACTTGTCCGAACCCAACCGCAACAACTCCTCGTAGGAAACATTCATATGGAAATCATCCGCCGTTATCTGACGGAAGCGGCTAAGCCCCACCTGAAAAGTGACCTGAACCTTGGACGGGAAAGCACGCAACACTTTATCGGCCGGGAAGTTTATGCCATGCAACGGCACCTCCACCGTCTTCTCTGTATAAATATCTACCGGAAGCATCATCTCAATAGAAGCCGGCACAAATTTCACTCCCCTCCGGGTAAGTAAAGAGACCTGCTGCTTCAATGTGTCCGAAATATTCTCCAGTTCAACATGCTGTGTATAGGCAGCAGTTATCGTATCTAATACGCCCTCCGGCGCATATGCCAGAACCGAATCCGGACTGAAAACCGTATCCGACAAATAATACTGGCGACCGGCACTGACCGTTCCCGCCAATTTTACGGGGACCAGCTTGGACACTCCGGTTGCATAAATGTACTCCAGCGTATCCGGCTTCATGGAAAGCAAGCGCGTTGAGACACTCAACTGGCTCAACACCTTCTTCTCAAATTGAGAAGCGTACACCCGCACATGATTGCCGGCATCTTTATAATCAGAGAAGTCGAGGGAAATCGGATAGAAACTTTTTCCCAACATATAATTAAGGAGAACCGTTCCTTTATCCTTCACCTTAATCCGGAGTTCGGAAGCCGGTTCTGAAGTTATCATCGTATTGTTAGGCACTCCACGCAGACGTACCGGGATGGAGAACTCGGCTTCATAATCGTTATTCAATGTCTGTAACAGCCAAAAGCCTCCGGCTACAAAGAAGAAAAATAAAAAAACAAAGAACTCCCTGCTCTTATCACTGAGCAGAAAGTCCTTTGTTTTCTCTGTTATATTCAAATAAATACGTCTTATGTTCCTACGATCAAACATAGGCTCACATCTACTTATTTAGAAACCTGGCTACTGTTTGCGTCAGCAGCTGCGGCAAAAATAGAATTCTTGTCAATATGGATTTTAACGTTAGAAGCGATTTCCAATACTACATCATTATCGTTAATTTCCTTGATGATACCATGAATACCACCGGCAGTAATAACCTTCTGGTTCACCTGAAGAGACTTACGAAAATTTGCTATTTCTTTTTGCTTCTTATTTTGCGGACGAATCATAAAGAAATACATGATAGCGAACATGGCTATCAGCATAATCCACATCATACTTCCGTCCGGGCCTGCAGCAGGAGCTTGCAGAAAGAATACAGTCATTAAATTCATAAATATTCCGTTTTAGTTTTTATTATTCAACAAAGGTATCAGTTTTTCGACAACTTCCCCTCTTTTTTTAATTCCTTAACTATTCCGTCCAATGTACCATTGACAAAGCTCCCGCTTTTAGTGGTGCTGTACACTTTGGCAATATCCACATACTCATTCAACGAAACGCTGACCGGAATGTTTGGGAAACTCAATATTTCGGCTAATGCACATTGCATAATGACTACGTCCATAAAAGCCACACGATCCAAATCCCAGTTGCGTGTATTCTCACTGATGAGATGACGATAATAATCGCAATTCAGGATGGAACGACGGAACAGGCGACGGGCAAAATCCCGATCTTCCTCATCCTTAAATTCGGGCAACAAGGGTTGATTAGCGCCATTCTTCTCATCAAAGCGTTTGATGGTCTTCAAAACGAACGTATCAACAATCTCTTTATCATCGTTCCAATAAAGGCTTTGGTCTTCGAGCAGCACATCGAGTTCCTCGTTATTGAAAATGAATGTCTTATAAATCTTCCTCCATAATTCACGATCTTCTTCATACGTATCTTCGGAAGAAGCCATATATTCCTTATATATATCGGAGGCTATAATCTTTTCATACAGTCCCTTGACAAAATCCTCATCATTCGCCCAAGTACGTTTCTGATTGGAGATAAACTCCGTCAGTTGCTTGTTTACTTCTAATTGGGAAATAAATTTGTTTTCAACGAATTTCATATTCGGATACAACTCCTCGGCTGTAGGAGCCAACTTGGCTTTTGCCGTATCAAGGCGCTTTTGTGCGTAGTTCGTCAATGCTATCATCAGCATAAGCAGATAATTGTAAAGATCGTATGCTTTGGAAAGGCTGAAGAATAATTCTTTCTCCGCAGCATCTAAATTTTTACTGCCATTTTGATAATAAGCGTATACAATTTGTATAATTTTAAGACGAATAAGAACTCTGTTTATCATAACTAAAGTAAATACTGATGTTTTAACGAGGGGCAAAAGTAGATATTTTTAATGAGTTTACATAAATAAATCACATTTTTTAATGCAGATAATCATTATCCGGGCTTTTTCTTTTGACAGTTTAAAAAAAATCGTCAATTTTGACCCCGATTACAACAAGATAGCTAAAATATGGAAGACTTAAAAAAGAAAAGTGGGCTGGATGTGAACGACAAAGAGATTGTATTTTCCCAATCCATCAAAGCAGGTAAGCGCATCTATTATTTGGATGTTAAGAAAAACAGAAAGGATGAAATGTTTCTTGCCATTACCGAAAGCAAGAAAGTAGTAATGGGTGAAGGAGATGACTCGCAAGTAAGTTTCGAAAAACACAAAATCTTTTTGTACAAAGAAGATTTTGAGAAATTCATGAACGGTCTGCAGCAAGCCATTGGCTTCATTCAAGAGCAGCAAGGAAGTTATGTACGTCATAATGACAATGAAAACTTACCCGACAGCGAACAACCGACGACAGAGCAGGAGGAAAAAGGCTCTCCACTTGACGGGGAAATTAAAATAGATATTGATTTTTAAAGGGCAACCTTTTGATAATTCAAAAAGAAGCTGTACTTTTGCACCGCTTTTTGCAACATCGTGTGGTGAACCACATCGTGTGATGGTGAATTAAGCAATAATCTACTTAATTTAGAGTAACACAAAATTTTAAGAAATGAAATCAATTGAAGTAAAAGGAACTGCAAGAACTATTGCAGAACGTTCTTCGGAACAAGCAAGAGCTTTGAAAGCTATTCGTAAAGACAACGGTGTACCTTGCGTACTCTACGGAGCAGGTGAAAATGTTCATTTCACTGTACCGGCAGAAGGTCTGCGCAACTTGGTCTACACTCCGCACATCTACGTGGTTGACTTGGTTATCGATGGCAAAAAAGTAAACGCTATCTTGAAAGATATCCAATTCCACCCGGTAAAAGATACTATCCTGCACGTTGACTTCTATCAGATTGACGAAGCTAAGCCTATCGTTATGGAAGTTCCCGTACAAATGGAAGGTCTGGCTGAAGGTGTGAAAGCCGGTGGTAAACTGACTCTGCAAATGCGTAAGCTGAAAGTTAGAGCTTTGTACAACGCTATTCCGGAAAGACTGGTTGTCAATGTATCTCACCTGGGATTGGGTAAAACAGTAAAAGTTGGCGAATTGAGCTATGAAGGATTGGAACTGTTGAACGCTAAAGAAGCCGTTGTATGCGCTGTTAAGCTGACTCGTGCAGCAAGAGGTGCTGCGGCAGCTGCTGCAAACAACTAATCAGTGCTTTCTTAGCAAGAAAGAACGATATTCCGGAACGCGGATTAACGCAGACGACGCAGATTTCATATCCGCGGGCAACTGCGATAATCCGCGTTCCTCATTTATCTTAATTTATCATTAAAGTAATAATCTGAAACAATGAAATATCTAATCGTAGGGTTAGGCAATATCGGTCCCGAATATCATGAAACCCGTCACAACATAGGTTTCATGGTAGCAGACGCTTTAGCCAAAGAAGCCGGAACAGCTTTTAAGGACGGACGTTACGGGTTCACCACAACATTGTCAATCAAAGGCAGGCAACTGATATTACTGAAGCCCTCCACTTTCATGAACCTGAGCGGAAATGCGGTGCGCTACTGGATGCAAAAGGAAAACATTCCACTGGAGAATGTGTTGATAGTGGTGGACGACCTGGCATTACCTTTCGGCACTCTACGCCTGAAAGGTAAAGGAAGCGATGCCGGTCATAACGGTCTGAAGCACATCGCAGCCACATTGGGCACTCAGAACTACGCCCGCCTGCGTTTTGGCATCGGCAACGACTTTCCCCGCGGCGGACAGGTGGATTTTGTCTTGGGACATTTCACAGATGAGGACTGGAAAACAATGGATGAACGTCTGAAAATGGCCGGCGAAATCATTAAAAGCTTCTGCCTTGCCGGTATCGATATTACAATGAATCAGTTTAATAAAAAATGAGCGAAGCAAGAATAGACAAATGGATGTGGGCTGTACGCATATTCAAGACACGTACAATTGCTGCCGAAGCCTGCAAGAAAGGGCGTATCAGCATCAACGGTGCATTGGCAAAGGCAGCCCGGACAATAAAACCGGGAGACGTAATACAAGTACGAAAACCTCCGGTGACCTATTCGTTTAAAGTATTGCAAACCATCGAAAAGCGCGTAGGAGCCAAACTCGTTCCCGAAATGATGGAAAACATAACGACTCCGGACCAATACGAATTATTGGAAATGAGTAAGGTCAGCGGTTTTATCAACCGCGCTAAAGGGACAGGCCGTCCCACCAAAAAAGATCGTCGTGAACTGGAAGATTTCACCGCACCGGAATTCATGGACGACTTTGACTTTGATTTCGACTTTGAAGAATAGAATACAAGTATGAATGAGAAAATAATAAAATGGGGATTTATCGGTTGTGGAGAGGTAACCAAATACAAAAGCGGACCTGCCTTTCAGAAGATTGAACACTCCGAAGTAGTGGCTGTAATGAGCCGGGACATTTCCAAAGCCAAGGCATATGCCAAGGAAAGAGGCATTGCCAAATGGTACAATGATGCACAAGAGCTGATTAATGACGAAGAGGTGAATGCTGTATATATCGCTACCCCACCCTCTTCCCATGCCACATACGCCATAATGTCCATGAAAGCCGGCAAACCCGTATACATAGAAAAGCCAATGGCAGTGACCTATGAGGAGTGCTGCCGTATCAACCGCGTTTCTCAAGAGACCGGCGTCCCCTGCTTTGTGGCCTATTATCGCCGCTACCTTCCTTATTTCCTGAAAGTAAAGTCACTGGTAGAAGAAGGAGCCATCGGAAACATCATTAATATACAAATCCGATTTGCCCAACCTCCCCGCGATTTGGATTACAACAAGGAGAACCTGCCTTGGCGTGTACAACCCGATATCGCCGGTGGCGGCTATTTCTACGACTTAGCTCCGCACCAGATAGACATACTGCAAGATATGTTCGGCTATATTCTTGAAGCTAACGGATATAAGAGCAACCGCGGCGGGCTCTATCCTGCAGAAGACACCCTCAGTGCCTGTTTTCAATTTGACAGCGGGTTGGTAGGCAGTGGCTCATGGTGTTTCGTCGCCCATGAATCTGCACGAGAAGATCGCATCGAAATTATCGGAGACAAAGGTATGATATGCTTCTCTGTGTTTACTTATGACCCCATAGCACTACACACAGAAAAAGGAAGAGAAGAAATACCCGTTGAAAACCCCGTTTATGTTCAGCAGCCACTTATCCAAGCCGTCGTAGACCACCTGCTTGGCAAATCGACTTGTAGTTGCGACGGCGAAAGCGCAACACTGACAAACTGGGTAATGGATAAGATTCTGAATAAGATTTGAATAATGAGAAAGTTGTCCCAATGAAATTCAGCTATCATTGGGACACATCCCGATCACACATCAAAGATTTCTCTTCACCGCTTCAATCAGTTCTTGGTATTCAGGGTCTGTAAGATACACTTTTCCCGGATTCATTTGGAAAGTACCGCCATAATCAGGACCATCGACATACTTCGGCGCTAAATGGAAATGGAGATGAGACAACTTATCCGAGTACGCGCCATAGTTAATTTTCTCAGGATTAAACGCTTTCTGCATAGCGCGAGTCACGCGGGCCACATCTGACATAAAGGCATTACGCTCTTCATCACTCAACTCATTCAAGTCATTTACATGGTCTTTATAAGCCACAAGGCAACGCCCGCGATAAGTTTGTTCCTTAAAAAGAAAAACACGTGACACACTGAGTTGCGCAATCTCAATCATCAGATTATGCAACGTTTCATTATTCTGGCAATACAGACATTCTTTCGGATCGCTTTTCATGATATTCTTTTTTAGTTTATATTTACAGAACAAAGATAATTGTTCTTTTAATATTATAGGTCGACATTTTCATCATTTTCACCAACCAATTTGTACACATCAACACTTTCGCCAACAATCCATACCACATCCCCCTCCACAAAAGGCTCATGCACATCAGGAGCGTGTAACGTTTCTTCTCCCCGTTCCACACCGGCAATCAGACAATGGTATTTTTCCCGGATACCTGCTTCTTTCAAGGTTTTTCCCAAGAAAGGAGAATTTGCGTCTATGCGTAACTGGCGCAAGATCGTCTCACTTTTTTCTATCGCATCGGCATCGACCGTTGAAATCTTATTCATTTCTTCTCCAAACACGGTCAATTCTTCATCGGTAGCAATAACCTGTATCTTGTCCTGAGGGAAAAGACGCACCGAAGCTCCGGGAATATTTATCCGCTTACGTCCACGAAGAATAGAAACGACATGCACTCCATAACGTTTACCAAAATTCAGCTCCGCCAGTGTCTTACCTGCCCATGCCGATTCACCCGGTATCTCATAATCCGTCAAATGCAAATCGCGGGAAAGTAAACGGCCAGCATACTCCGGCTTCTTCTCACCCAGATATTCAGCCCGCAGTTCTCTCGAACGCAGATTCTGAAAGAAAGTACGCTCAATCATTATAGACTGGCGTTTCAACTGACGGGAAAGTATCATCACCACAACCAATAATACCGCTACGCCAAAGACTAAACCGACCGACAGCTTAAACAGCCCGGCTATGACAAACATTACGAAAGACACCGCCAACAGAATTCGAAGTACGATAGTGGCCACCAACGGAGCGCGATTTCCCCGACTATCACGCCACAACGTAACAAACTCCACCGAATGATTCTTCTTAATCATAATGGCCCGGAGAAAAGGAGAAATAAACAGAATAATGACCAAAGCTGCCAACAAAGGCCCCCAAATGCCCGGTAGATTTTCTCTAAAAAACGGCACAAGAAAACGGAAAGCAACTGCTATCACCGCTATACTCACAATGGAATAAACCACAGTAATACGCAACAGAGCAAGTATCAATTTTTTCCATAAACTTTCGTGATTCACAGTTTGCGAACCGGAAGCATAATGCAACAAAAACTTCTGCCATCTCTCCGGCAAATGCGTATCAACAAAATTAGAGGCAGGCTCGGCAAAGCGAATCATATAAGGAGTAAGGAAAGTAGTAATCACAGACACAGCCACTACAATAGGATAAAGGAAATGACTTGTCACATGCAGAGAAACTCCCAAAGAAGCGATAATAAAGGCAAATTCACCAATCTGTGTCAAACTGAAACCACACTGCATGGCGGTCTTTAACGGCTGCCCGGCAAGCAACACTCCTAACGTACCGAACAAAGACTGTCCGATGATAACCGCTAAAGTGATTACAATGATAGGACCGCCATATTCCACTATCATCAAGGGATCTACCATCATACCGACAGAAACAAAAAAGATTGCACCAAACAAGTCTTTTACCGGCTTGACCAGACGTTCAATGCTCTCCGCCTCTACCGTCTCAGCAAGAATGGATCCCATAATAAAAGCACCGAATGCCGCAGAGAATCCCGTATGAGCGGCAAGAACCACCATGCCGAAACAGAGCCCCAGCGAAACGATCAGCAAGGTTTCCTCACTCATTAGCTTACGGCATTTTTTCAGCAGGACAGGAATCATATAGATACCGACCACAAACCATAATATCAGAAAAAACAGCAACTTCGCTATGCTGCCCAACATTTCCGTTCCTTCAAAATTATGACTGACTGCCATAGTGGACAACATTACCATCAAAACAATGGCAAGAATATCCTCCAAGATCAGCACGCTAAGCACTAAACCGGTAAACTGCTTTTTGCGCATGCCTAAATCATCAAAAGCTTTATATATAATAGTAGTGGAGGACATGGCTATCATACCACCCAAAAAAATGCAGTCCATGTGTTTCCACCCGAAAGCCGTACCGACTGCAACACCCAACAATATCATACAGAATATAATAGTACAAGCGGCAATAATAGCAGCGCCACCTACCTTCACTATCTTCTTAAAACTGAACTCCAGCCCTAAGGCAAACAGTAAGAAAATAACACCAATATCCGCCCAAGTCTGTATATTTGCCGTATCCATTACCGAAGGAGTATAAGCCATGTGCGGGCTTGCCAAAAAACCTGCAACAACATAACCTAAAACCAATGGCTGTTTCAGTTTTTTAAATAAAAGCGTCATTATTCCGGCGCAAATCAGTATCAATGCCAAATCGGCAATCAGGGGAGCTAAATGTGACATAATATTTGTCTGATTGTATTTCGACTGACAAAGATATAACAAAAAATGCTTTTGAATCTCTTTTTCACAAAAAACCAACTCCTACAAACTCAGAATATAACAGAAGATTGTACTAATCATAAAATCATTTTTAAGAAAAAACCTCTTATAATTAATTGGCGAAAAATTTCTTTATTCAAGCAGAAATCCCTTTCTTTGTGCTGTTTTATATCCTAATTTAAGAATAGAATACCAACATTAATAAAAAGAGTTATGAAGATTTCACACATTGAACACTTGGGCATCGCTGTAAAAAGCATAGAAGAAGCCCTTCCGTACTACGAAAATGTATTAGGTTTGAAATGCTACAACATTGAAACCGTAGAGGATCAAAAAGTAAGAACTGCTTTCCTTAAAGTAGGCGACGTGAAAATTGAATTGTTGGAACCCACTTCGCCCGAAAGTACTATTGCAAAGTTCATTGAGAAGAACAATGGAAATGGCGGTATGCATCACTTAGCATTTGCCGTAGAGGACGGAGTAGCTAACGGACTTGCCGAAATCGAAGAAAAAGGTATTCGCCTTATCGACAAAGCACCCCGTAAAGGTGCTGAAGGATTGAACATCGCATTCTTACACCCGAAATCCACACTCGGTGTATTGACAGAGCTTTGTGAAAAAGGAGAGTAAGATTTATACTGCATAAATCAGAAACCCATGAAATAATAATTCCGAAATCATAAATCATAAATAAAGAACATGAGTAATCAACTTGAGAAAATTAAAGAGCTTATCGACCGCCGTACAGCTGCGCGCCTTGGTGGTGGTGAAAAAGCGATTGCAAAGCAACATGAGAAAGGCAAATATACAGCTCGCGAGCGTATAGCTATGTTACTCGATGAAGGAAGTTTCGAAGAAATGGATATGTTCGTTGAACACAGATGCACAAACTTCGGTATGGAGAAGAAGCACTATCCCGGTGACGGTGTAGTAACGGGCTGCGGTACTATCGAAGGGCGTTTGGTTTATATCTTTGCACAAGATTTCACAGTTTCTGCCGGTTCTTTGTCAGAAACCATGTCTCTGAAGATTTGCAAGATCATGGATCAGGCAATGAAAATGGGAGCTCCCTGTATCGGTATCAATGACTCAGGTGGTGCACGTATTCAAGAAGGTATCAACGCTTTGGCAGGTTATGCGGAAATTTTCCAACGTAATATTCTCGCTTCCGGCGTTATCCCTCAGATTTCCGGAATCTTCGGCCCTTGTGCCGGCGGCGCCGTATATTCTCCTGCCCTGACTGACTTTACGCTGATGATGGAAGGAACTTCTTATATGTTCCTTACCGGACCTAAAGTTGTGAAGACAGTGACTGGTGAAGATGTTAGTCAGGAAAATCTGGGCGGCGCAAGTGTGCACTCCACCAAATCCGGTGTAACTCATTTCACAGCCCAAACAGAAGAAGAAGGGTTAGCTTTAATCCGCAAGCTCTTGAGTTATATTCCTCAGAACAATTTGGAAGAAGCTCCTTACACAGATTGTACAGATCCTATTGACCGTTTGGAGGACTCCTTGAATGAGATAATTCCTGACAATCCGAATAAACCGTACGATATGTATGAAGTTATCGGTGCTATCGTTGATAACGGCGAATTCCTTGAAATCCAGAAAGATTATTCCAAAAATATCATCATCGGTTTTGCCCGTTTCAACGGACAATCAGTGGGTATCGTAGCCAACCAGCCTAAATATCTGGCAGGCGTACTCGACAGCAACGCTTCCCGCAAGGGTGCACGTTTTGTTCGCTTCTGCGATGCTTTCAATATTCCTATCGTATCTTTGGTAGACGTACCGGGCTTCCTTCCCGGAACAGGTCAGGAATATAACGGCGTTATCCTGCATGGCGCTAAATTGCTGTATGCTTACGGTGAAGCTACTGTGCCTAAGGTTACCATCACTCTGCGTAAGTCTTACGGAGGTTCACACATCGTAATGAGTTGTAAGCAACTTCGCGGCGACATGAACTACGCATGGCCTACTGCCGAAATCGCCGTAATGGGTGGCGCAGGAGCTGTCGAAGTTCTGTATGCTCGTGAAGCCAAAGAGCAAGAGAATCCCGCTCAATTCTTGGCTGAAAAAGAAGCTGAATATACCAAATTATTTGCTAATCCTTACAATGCAGCCAAGTATGGCTATATTGATGATGTTATCGAACCGCGTAATACACGCTTCCGCATTATCCGCGCCCTGCAACAACTGCAAACCAAGAAATTGTCCAATCCGGCGAAAAAGCATGGTAATATTCCTCTTTAAAAATTGAGAATTGAAAGTTGAGAATTAAAAAACTAAAACTCAAATTTATGAATAAAACAAAAATCGGAATATTCCTTTCATTGATGCTGGTGCTGGGGTTCTGTTCTTCCTGCGGAGAAAGGGAGACAAACTCTAAACTGTTGCTGAATGAAGTGCTTATCAACAACGAAAGCAACTTTCAAGATGACTACGGTGTACATAGCGCATGGATTGAAATATTCAATAAGTCATATGGCAGCGCCGACCTTGCAGGTTGCTATCTGAAATTCAGCAGCCAGCCGGGAGATACCGCTACCTATTTCATCCCCAAAGGCGATGTGCTGACTTTAGTAAAACCCCGTCAGCATGCACTGTTTTGGGCGGATGGCGAGCCTAATCGCGGTACTTTCCATACCAACTTCAAGTTAGACAATCTAAATGCCAATTGGATCGGTTTATACGACTCCGGTAAAAAACTGCTTGACCAGATTGTCGTGCCTGCCGGCATATTAAAGGCAAATCAATCTTATGCACGCATCAGTGATGCCGGCCAGGAATGGGAAGTAAAAGGCGGAAGTGAAGACCAATACGTTACTCCGAGCACCAACAACAAGACCATTAACAGCAATGCCAAAATGGAAAAGTTTGAAGAACATGACAGCGCAGGTATCGGTATGGCAATTTCTGCCATGAGCGTAGTGTTCAGCGGATTGATTCTTCTTTATATTTCTTTCAAAATTGTAGGTAAGATATCTGTCAACCTCAGCAAGCGCAATGCTATGCGGGTTAAAGGCATCACCGACAAAAAAGAAGCAAAAGAAAAGCAACTGGGGCAGGCTCCGGGAGAAGTGTTCGCCGCCATTTCCATGGCTATGCACGAATTCCAAAGTGATGTACACGATGTGGAAGACACCGTACTTACCATTACACGTGTGAAACGCAGTTATTCGCCATGGAGTTCAAAGATTTACACGCTGCGTGAAACTCCTCAGAGAAAGTAAAGTCACCTTTAATAAAAATAAAACGATGAAAGAATATAAATATAAGATCAACGGTAACGTATACAAAGTTACCATTGGAGATATTGAAGATAATATCGCCCACGTAGAAGTGAACGGTACTCCTTATAATGTTGAAATGGAGAAAGCCCCGAAAGTTGTTGTCAAGCCAGTGGCGCGTCCTGTTACCACAGCTCCGGCAGCCCCGACCGCTCCGGTTGTAAAACCTGCCGCCGCTTCAAGCGGTAAATCTGGAGTGAAATCTCCGCTCCCCGGGGTTATTCTTGACATCAAAGTCAATGTTGGCGATACAGTGAAGAAAGGACAGGTTGTCATTATCTTGGAAGCCATGAAAATGGAAAACAACATCAATGCCGACAAAGACGGTAAGATTACCGCTATTAATGTAAGTAAAGGAGAATCCGTACTCGAAGGTACTGACCTTGTAATTATTGAATAATATGGGAGAATTTATCACATTTTTAGGAAATAACCTTGCCGACTTCTGGACTTATACTGGTTTTGCCAATGCAACGGTAGGACATGTGGTAATGATTTTGGTAGGTTTATTCTTCATATACTTGGCTGTAGCCAAGGAATTTGAGCCGATGTTACTGATTCCTATCGGTTTCGGTATGCTGATCGGTAATATTCCTTTCAACATGGAGGCCGGATTGAAAGTCGGTATCTATGAAGAAGGTTCTGTACTTAACATCCTATATCAGGGAGTGACCTCCGGATGGTACCCACCGCTCATTTTTTTGGGCATCGGTGCCATGACAGACTTCTCCGCCTTGATTTCCAACCCCAAACTGATGTTGGTCGGTGCAGCTGCACAGTTCGGTATCTTTGGTGCCTATATGCTCGCACTTGCCATTGGCTTTGATCCTATGCAAGCAGGTGCCATCGGTATTATCGGTGGTGCTGACGGTCCGACGGCTATCTTCTTGTCATCTAAACTGGCTCCGAACTTAATGGGTGCTATTGCTGTATCAGCATATTCTTATATGGCATTAGTACCGGTGATCCAACCGCCCATTATGCGTCTGCTGACAACCAAACACGAACGTCTTATCCGTATGAAACCTCCACGTGTTGTTTCTCATACGGAAAAAGTAATGTTCCCGATAGTAGGTCTGCTACTTACTTGTTTCCTCGTTCCGTCCGGTTTGCCTCTGCTGGGTATGCTGTTCTTTGGTAACCTATTGAAAGAAAGTGGTGTAACACGCCGTTTGGCCAATACAGCCAGTGGGCCGCTAATCGATACCATTACAATCCTGCTCGGTTTGACAGTGGGTGCTTCTACTCAAGCCTCCGAGTTCCTGACACTCGATTCAATTCTAATCTTTGGTCTCGGAGCATTGTCATTTATTATTGCCACTGCATCTGGCGTAATCTTTGTGAAGATATTCAATATTTTCCTGAAGAAAGGCAACAAGATCAATCCACTGATTGGTAATGCAGGCGTATCTGCAGTGCCCGACTCCGCACGTATTTCTCAGGTAATAGGTCTGGAATACGATCCGACCAACTATCTGCTGATGCATGCTATGGGTCCGAACGTAGCAGGTGTTATCGGTTCTGCAGTAGCAGCCGGTATTCTGTTGGGATTCTTGATGTAGCCTGAAAACGTTTGCATAACATACATACTGAATAATAGCGGAGGAGCATAAGCTTTCTCCGCTATTTGTTTTAAATTAGCGCTGAAAACAATGAAAAGCTAATATCATGAAAAAAGTATTCTCCATTTTGGGGGCGCTCCTACTATCCCTCAGTATGTATGCAGCTATGAATGTAAACAAAATCGAACCACCGTTTTGGTATACCGGAATGCAAAATCCGGAGCTTCAGCTGATGGTGTATGGTGAAGACATTGGCAATGCAGCGGTATCCGTCGACTATCCCGGTGTGTCACTAAACAGTACTGTCAAGTTGGAAAGTAACAATTATCTGCTGGTCTATCTAAAACTGGATAAAGAAGTGAAGCCGGGCAAGATGACACTTACCTTTACACAAGGCAAGAAAAAGCTCGTTAAATCGTATGAGTTAAAAGCACGTACCAAGAAAGGATGCGAACATAAAGGCTTCGACGCGTCTGATGCCCTTTACCTGTTAATGCCCGACCGTTTTGCTAATGGCAATCCTGATAATGACCAGATAGCGGGTATGGCGGAATATAAAGTAGATCGCAACGATCCGAATGCCCGCCATGGCGGTGATCTCGCCGGTATTGAACAACACTTAGACTATTTCTCGGATTTGGGTGTGACAGCCTTATGGTTTACTCCGGTATTGGAAAACAACATGACGGGAGGTTCTTATCATGGCTATGCCACTACCGATTATTATAAAGTAGACCCCCGTTTCGGAACCAATGAAGAATATAAGCAACTCATAGAAAAGTCTCATGCGCGCGGCATCAAAATCGTAATGGATATGATTTTCAACCACTGTGGCGTAGAACATGTGTGGATAAAGGATATGCCTTGCAAAGACTGGTTCAACAACCCCGACCATGAGAAGAACTTCGTACAGACTTCCTTCAAGCTGACTCCTCATGTAGATCCGTACGCATCGAAGTATGATTTTAGCCAGATGAACGATGGCTGGTTCGTAACTGCCATGCCCGATCTCAATCAAAAAAATCCGCATGTTTACCGCTACCTCGTCCAGAACAGTTTCTGGTGGATCGAATATGCCAACATAGACGGGATCCGTATGGATACTTATCCGTACGCCGACTATGATGCCATGAGCAATTGGATGAAAGAACTGAATGAAGAATATCCCAACTACAACACCGTAGGTGAAACATGGGTTACCGAACCGGCATACACTGCCTGGTGGCAAAAAGACTCCAAATTGTCCGCTCCTAAAAACAGTAATCTGAAAACAGTAATGGATTTTAGTTTCTTCGACAAAATAAATATTGCTAAAACAGAAGAAACGGAAACTTGGTTTAAAGGGCTTGACCGAGTATATAATAGCTTCGTATATGATTTTCTATATCCGAATCCGGAATCAGTGCTTGCTTTTATTGAGAACCATGATACTGACCGCTTCTTAGGTGAAGGCGATAATCTCCCAATGTTGAAGCAGGCCTCTACTCTATTGCTCACAACCCGACGTATTCCACAATTATATTACGGAACGGAAATTATGATGAACGGGGTAAAGAATAAAAGCGACGGTTACGTCCGTAAGGATTTCCCTGGTGGCTGGGCCGATGACCAAGAGACAGCACTTACAGCCAAAGGCCGCAGTGCAATTCAAAACGACTGTTACAACTTTTATAAAACCATACTGAACTGGCGTAAAGGCAACGATGTGATTGCTAAAGGCAGCATGACCCAATTTATGGTACAGAATGGCGTATATGCCTACGCCCGCCAGCACGAAGGTAAAACCGTATTTGTGATGCTGAATGGCACGAATGCAGAGACCGTTGTTCCTTTAAAGTTCTATAAAGAAATACTGAAAGAAAAACAGCAGGGTAAAGATATCCTGACCGGAAAAGCCATCATCTTCGGTAAAGAATTGAAAATGCAGCCGCGTGAATCATTGGTTATTGAGCTGTAAGATTGAGATTACACTCCTTCCCCTAAAAAAAGTAGCCCTTGCAATATTTTCCATTGCAAGGGCTATTTTTATAATCAGATAACGCTATTAGTCCAATTGAGCCAATTTGTTTTCCGAGCCAAGCACGTTGATGATTTTGTGCTTGTAAAGTTTTTCCATATTGTCACGAGCCGGGCCCAAGTATTTACGCGGGTCGAATTCAGCCGGTTTTTCAGCAAATACCTTACGAACAGCAGCAGTCATAGCCAAACGAGAGTCTGAGTCGATATTGATTTTACAAACAGCAGACTTAGCAGCTTTACGCAACTGATCTTCCGGAATACCGATAGCAGCTTCCAGCTTACCACCGAATTGGTTGATTGTGTCAACTTCTTCCTGAGGTACTGAAGAAGAACCATGAAGTACGATAGGGAATCCCGGGAGTTTCTCCATCACAGCATCCAATACAGCAAATTCCAAAGGAGGAGGAACCAGACGGCCTGTCGCAGGATCTATATGGCATTGTTCAGGTTTAAATTTGTATGCACCATGAGAAGTACCGATAGAAATAGCCAAAGAATCGCAACCTGTACGGGTAGCAAAGTCAATAACTTCTTCGGGGTTAGTATATGTGTGGTGCTCTGCAGATACTTCATCCTCTACACCAGCCAATACGCCAAGTTCGCCTTCTACTGTAACATCGAATTGGTGAGCATACTCAACAACCTTCTTTGTCAAAGCAACATTTTCTTCATATGGAAGATGTGAACCGTCAATCATTACTGAGGAGAAACCTGAGTCAATACAGCTTTTGCAAGTTTCGAAAGTATCTCCATGGTCAAGGTGAAGAACAATTTCAGGATGTTTGCAGCCCAGTTCCTTAGCATATTCCACAGCACCCTGAGCCATATAACGCAACAAAGTAGCGTTAGCATACTGACGAGCGCCCTTAGAAACCTGAAGGATAACCGGAGACTTAGTCTCAACTGCAGCCTTGATGATAGCCTGCATCTGTTCCATGTTATTGAAGTTGAATGCAGGGATCGCATATCCACCCTTGATAGCGCGAGCAAACATTTCTCTTGTGTTTACAAGGCCTAAATCTTTGTAATTAACCATTTTGTTTAAAGTTTATTGTTAGTGAATTAAAATTCTACGCAAAAGTAAGCATTATCCTTTAAAAAGAAGAACGAGAGAAGAATAAAATATCTCTATTTATCTATCAAATCTATTCTATTTTAAAGCTATTGGCTTGAATTAACAGAATATTGTAATCTCCATATTACAATGCTTTTGCATCTGTCTGCCCGTTACTGCCTTTTGCGTTCTCAACCTCATAAACAAAAAAGCCGGAAAGCAAGTTTACTTTCCGGCGCCCTATTTACACATTATTATATATTATTTTTTCAAATAGATAATCGTAGGCAAGTGATCGCTATAACCGTTCAGCCACACACGTCCGCCATGAGTACGTAAAGGTGAGCCTTTGTATTTACCATCCTGCTGGATCAGATAATCGCGGATAAAGACTTCATTATGGTCATAACGCAGCCCTTTTTTTGTTTTCACCAATGGTCTTGACAGCACAATCTGATCGAACAAATTCCATTTGCCCCGATAAAGCAAGGTTCCCACTCCCTTATCCTCCAGCGTTTTCCACCAAGGATTATAGAACTGTTTTGCTTTCATTCCCGAGATGTACTTGCGCGCTCCCAAAGTCTGCATGCTTTCATCCATAGGGTCATCGTTCATATCCCCCATAACAAAAAGTTTCAACTTCTTATCTTCACGCAGCAAAGAGTCTGTAAGTACTTTCACCTGCTTGGCAGCATGCACGCGCACCGGTGATTTTGCACCACGAGAAGGCCAATGATTTACGATGACACACACACGCTCATCAGCCAACCGACCGTCTACAATCAGAAATCCACGCGTCAGGTGCACCGTATCCCCTTCAAACGGGGTGGAGAGTATCAACTTGGAATTTGTAACGGTGAACTGCTGCGGATCATACAGCAACGCACAGTCGATGCCTCGTTTGTCAGGTCCTTCATAATGAATAAACTTATAATTGGAAATGGCCGGCTGACTGACGAGATCCGTCAGCACCCTGCGGTTCTCCACTTCTGCCACACCAATAACAGCCGGACCTTCGGGAACCAGATTTCGCGACAACGAACCCAGCACCATCGACAAATTATGCAGTTTAGATTCGTATTTCTTCGCTGTCCACTGATAACTGCCATCAGGCAAAAAATCATGATCGTTCTTACCTGCATCATGAATGGTATCAAACAAATTCTCAAGATTATAAAAAGCTATACTATACAGCTTACGTTCTGTGTTCTGGGCTACCGCCACTATAACGCAGAAACAAAAAGAAAATAAAAAAGTAACTTTCCTCATATTAGTTTATACAATTATTCCGCAAAGATATCCATCTATCAACACATTCGATAAAAAAAACGGCTTTTTGCTTGTGTTTAATGCAAAAATATATTAAATTTGTAAAATACCGTAAAAAAGATGCTCCCTAATTTATAAACTTACAAACAAAATCTACATTATGAAAAACAAAGTTTTCTACATGAGCATGCTATTAATGTGTATCATGACCTCCTGCGGCGATGACAACGCCCCTCCCACCCCGGATCCCACTCTCTCGATTGCTCCTGCTACTGCGCTGCACTTCACAGCCGCAGCTACTGAATCGCATGAAATTAATGTTACGACCAACCAAGACAGCTGGACTGCAATTTCCAATCAAAACTGGTGTAAAGTAACACAAGACAAAAACAAATTAATCGTAAAAGCAGATCCTAATACGACTGAAACATCCCCCGCACCGGCTACCATTACTATTTCTGCAGGAAGTGCAAAAAGCATAATGCTGGCAGTAACACAGGATGCAGCTACAAACGAACCTGACGCCACCTATCCGGCAACCGAAGCCGATTTGATAAAGGCCGTAGCCAAAACATGGACATTTCCCGAAACCTCCGACTACATTTCTTTGGAACTCAACAAAGAAAAACACTATTCCCTACTTACAAAAACAAAAATCGCAACGCGTTCCGAAGAAGCGAACGGCATTTATATAATAGAAGGAACCTATACGGTATCCGATGATTTGCGTATTCTGTCTTTAACCGATTTCGGAAAAATCGAAATCAAGGACATTAAGCAAACGGAAAGTGAGATTACCATTACTCCTACCGGCAAAGATCCGTTTACCGTAACTACCACCGAGCAAAAGATCGAAACTCCGCCGACCCGGACAGGGAAACGTCTTAAAACATATATCCCCGACTTTGGAGATGAAGGGGTTATGAACTACACCTTTACCTATGATGACAAGAACAGGTTGGTCAAGTTATCTGTGGATATTGACGGCAAGACACAAGAACTGTCCATTAAATACGAAAACCAGAAAATCAGTTTTGATCTCCCCGGAGAAGAGTTGGAAGCAACAGGCAATATTGCATGTACCTATACTCTCAATACGGCCGGACTTGCAACCGATCTTCAAGTCAAGATAGGCAAAGCCATCATTACGCAACGTTACACTTACAACAATGCCCGCCAGCTCATTTCCGTACGCCGATATGAAGGAGGAGAAATGACCGCTTATTGCAATGCAGTATGGGAGAACGGCAATGTCACATCTACCATTAGTGGTTCCAAGCATATCTGTACCGACAAGTCTTATCAAGACAACGAAGGCAATACTGTATATGTGCACGACCATAATCAGGACAACAAATTTGATGACAACGACAAGGCTTTGGCTCCGGGCGCCTATGACACTCATTCATCCGCTTATACTTATACCGCCGAAAAAAACAAAGGCGGATTTTTAATCCCCACCTATTCACCCGATATTTTTGATATGTTCGATTTCGGAGACTGGCTTGCCGCAATGACAGGCATCTTAGGTAAACTGCCGGAAAACCTGAACAAAGACAATAGCAATGGTTTCTTTACTTTTGCTTATACATTCGAAGGTGATTATCCGAAAACCCTGCAAGTTAATGCAAAAGAGCATGGGGAAGAGTTCAAAGCGACTATGACCTTTGAATAAAAAGACTCTCTCTTTAAATCAGGAAGTTCCAGGTAACTTCCTGATTTTTTTTTCAAAAACCTTTTTCATTTCATAGAAAAGCATTATCTTTGCGCTCTGAAAAAGACCATTACACTATTTATTACCAAAATAGTAACAGAATATAAATTAAAAAACAAATATCGAAATGAAAAAAGGTATTCATCCTGAAAATTACCGTCCGGTAGTATTTAAAGATATGTCAAACGGTGACGTGTTCTTGTCTCGTTCTACAGTAAATACCAAAGAGACTATCGAGTTCGAAGGCGAAACTTATCCGTTGGTAAAACTGGAAATCTCCAGCACTTCTCACCCGTTCTATACAGGTAAGTCTAAGTTGGTTGACACAGCCGGTCGTGTTGATAAGTTCATGAGCCGTTACGGTAATCGCAAGAAATAATCTGTTTTTTTTAAGCAGAAAAAAGGGAATCTATATCAGATTCCCTTTTTTTGTTACTTCTTTATCAGCCTTTACGGAACGGCGGCTTAACCACCACTGCTTTCAGCTTGCGTCCGCGCATGTCAATACAAATTTCCGTACCTATCTTACTATATTCAGGCTTTACATACCCCATTCCTATACCAACCTTACGCGTGGGAGACATCGTGCCCGAAGTAACCACGCCAATGGGGGCGCCCTCCATGCTCTGCAATTCATAACCATGACGGGGGATACCGCGGTCTATCATCTCAAAGCCTACCAGCTTACGTACCGTACCTTCCGTTTTCTGCTTCTCCAGCATCGGACGATTGATAAAGTTCTTACCCTCTACAAATTTGGTAATCCACCCCAATCCGGCTTCGATAGGCGAGGTCGTATCATCCAAATCATTTCCATACAAGCAGAATCCCATTTCAAGACGAAGCGTATCACGAGCTCCCAAGCCGATAGGCTTGATACCAAACTCAGCACCTGCTTCAAACACAGCATTCCATATCTTCATGGCTGCTTCCGGATAAAAATAAAGTTCAAAGCCACCCGCACCGGTATAGCCGGTATTGGAAATAATGACATCCGGTTCTCCTGCAAACTCACCATGCGTAAAAGTATAGTACGGAAGCTCGGAAAGATTGATAGGCGTCAACTTCTGCAACGCCTCAACAGCTTTCGGCCCTTGCACTGCGAGCTGCGCCATGCGGTCGGACGCATTTTCGAGTTCAGCTCCCTCCGTATTATGGGCCACACACCAGTTCCAGTCCTTCTCTATGTTGGAAGCATTGACAACCAACAAGTATTTCTCGGGTTCATACTGATAAACAAGCAAGTCGTCCACAATGCCTCCATCCTCGTTTGGAAAACAGGTGTATTGCACCTTACCGGGAGTAAGCGCCGCCACATTATTAGAAGTCACTTTCTGCAAAAAGTCCAATGCATGCGGACCTTTCACCCAAAACTCTCCCATGTGGGAGACATCGAACACACCGACACCTTGACAAACAGTGAGATGTTCATCGATGATGCCGGAATATTCAATAGGCATATTGTATCCCGCAAATTCGTGCATCTTAGCCCCCAGCGAGATATGTGTTTCTGTAAACGGAGTGGTTTTCATGGTAGAAGTCAGTGATTTATGAGTTAAAAAATAAGATTTATTTATCGGCGGCAACAAGTTCAGCTATTTTGACAATAACCTTCATAGCCTTCTCCATGCTCTGAACAGGAACGAATTCGTAACGTCCATGGAAATTCAGGCCACCGGCAAATATATTGGGACAAGGCAGCCCCTTGAATGACAGCTGCGCACCGTCCGTACCGCCACGAATGGCTTTTACACGCGGTTTCACGCCGGCTGCTTCCATTGCTTTGAAGGCGGTGTCGATGATATGCATTACCGGTTCAATCTTCTCGCGCATGTTATAATACTGGTCGTGCAGTTCGAGTACGGCTGTACCTTCGCCATATTCCGCATTAATCTTACGGACAAGATGTTCAAATTCCTTTTTGCGGTTTTCAAAACGACTCCGGTCGTGGTCGCGAATGATGTAAGCAACAGTGGTTTTCTCCACTTCCCCCGTAATGCCGATGAGATGATAGAATCCCTCATATCCCTCGGTATGCTCCGGTGTTTCGTGACTGGGGAGCATAGACATAAACCGGTTGGCCACGCGGATAGAGTTTATCATCTTATGTTTGGCATATCCGGGATGCACATTGCGCCCTTTGAAAACAATCTTGGCAGAAGCAGCATTGAAGTTCTCAAACTCCAACTCACCCACTTCACCGCCATCCATAGTATAAGCCCATTCACAGCCGAATTGTTCAACATTGAACTTATGCGCTCCCAAACCGATTTCCTCATCGGGATTAAAACCGATACGGATTTTGCCATGCTTGATTTCGGGATGCTCTTTCAGATATACCATCGCCGAAACAATCTCGGCAATGCCGGCTTTATCGTCAGCACCCAGCAAGGTCTTTCCGTTGGTGACAATCAGGTCTTCCCCTTTGTGGTCGAGCAGTTCGGGAAATTGGGCAGGCGAAAGGACCACTTTCCCCTCCTCGCAAAGAACAATATCCTTGCCATCGTAATTCTCCACAATACGCGGGGAGACATCCTTACCACTCATATCGGGGCTTGTATCCATGTGGGCAATGAACCCCACGACAGGTACAGACTTATCTGTATTGGCAGGAAGGGTGGCGAACAGATAACCGTTCTCATCCAGCGTGACCTCTTCCAAGCCCAAAGCCTCCAATTCTTTCTTCAGATATTTAGCAAACACCATTTGCCCTGAAGTACTCGGTGTTACCCCACTCTCCTCATTCGATTGCGTATCGAAACTTACATACTTTAAAAAACGTTCTACTAAAGTCATGATGATAGTGATTAGCTGTTAGTGATTAATGATTAGGGGTTAGCGATCAGTGATGAACGATTAACGGTCAGTAGACAACAACCGCGCCTTCCTTCTTTATCCGAACGGCATTAATCACTTATCACTAAACCCTAATCACTATTTTACTGCCGTAAAGTTAAAAAAAGGGGCGTGAACTGCCAAGCAATTCACGCCTCTTTTTTATTCTTCAGCAGCAATTTGTCAATCAGAAATGACTGCTACCGTCAAAACAATGGGTGCACAGTTTACACTTAGGAAGTCCGATGGCTTCCACCAATGTTTCCAAAGTATTGAATTTTAGGGAAGAAAGCCCGAAACGTTCGCGAATAACCTCTACCATTCTCTCATACTCCGGCGAACCGGTAGTGGCATACTTCTCAAGATTCTTATTTTCATCCCCTTCCAGTTCCTTGATGACACGACGGGTTATTAATTCTAAATCGCCTTTGGATGCAGTGAAACCTACAAACGGACAACTGTATATCAACGGTGGACAAGCGATGCGTATGTGGACTTCTTTGGCTCCATACTCGTAAAGCACCTTTACATTATCGCGCAACTGGGTTCCACGCACAATGGAATCGTCACAGAACAGTAAGCGCTTACCTTCCAGCATAGCCCTATTAGGGATGAGCTTCATCTTCGCCACCAGTGAGCGCAACTCCTGCCTGCTGGGAGTAAAGCTGCGAGGCCATGTAGGCGTGTATTTCGAAATGGCCCGATGATAGGGAACGCCTTTTCCTTCGGCATATCCCAGCGCCATGCCCACACCGGAGTCAGGAATTCCACAAGTACAATCCACCTCCGAGGTATCGGTCTGTCCCATTTTCAGACCGGAGGAAAAGCGCACTTCCTCCACATTCTTGCCCTCATAGCACGAAGTAGGAAAACCGTAATAAACCCACAGGAAAGAACATATCTGCATTCCTTCATTGGGCTTGCGCATTTGCTCCACCCTATCGGCATGCAGACGGACAATCTCTCCCGGTCCCAAATAGCGGTCTATCTCGTAACCCAAGTTCGGAAAACTGCTCGACTCGCTTGTTGCGGCATAAGCTCCGTCTTTCTTACCAATAACGACCGGAGTACGCCCCCAATGGTCGCGGGCGGCAATAATGCCGTCTTCCGTAAGCAGCAGCATGGAGCACGAACCCTTGATATGCTTATATACATTTTCGATGCCCTCCACAAAGTTTCTGCCTTGTATCAGGAGCAGGGCTATAAGTTCTGTCTGATTGGTTTTGCCGGAGCTCAATTCGGCGAAGTGCATATTTTGTTCCAGAAGTTGGGCTTCCAGTTCTTGCAGATTCACAATCTTGGCAACCGTTACAATGGCAAAACGACCGAGGTGGGAATTTAAGATGAGAGGTTGAGGATCTGTGTCGCTGATGATTCCAATGCCGGAATTTCCTTTGAATTTGTCCAATTCATCTTCAAACTTCGTTCGGAAATAGGTACTTTCCAGATTGTGAATAGAGCGCTTAAACACCGCTTCTTCCTGATCGTAAGTAGCCAAGCCACCACGTTTTGTCCCTAAATGCGAATTATAATCCGTACCGTAAAACAGATCTGCCACGCAACTTGCTTTGGCGACTGTTCCGAAAAAACCTCCCATAAGTTCCTTGTGTTATTAGTTATTTTATTAACGTGTGCAAAGGTACAAAGAAGTTTCTTTGTTAGCGCCATATTCTGCCAATACAATTTCTAAAAAAACTTATTTTCGCAGGCAAGCCCGATGCATGAAGAGCAAACAGCCCGATGCAGGAAGAACAAACAAAAAGAATAACTCAGTTTGCAATCAAAGGTATAAGCACTTCGGACGGATAAGTGAAGTTTATAAAAAAACTCCCTGCCGGACTTCAAATCCGGCAAGGAGCCAACTAATGCCTAATCGGAAACTCTTTTTACCTTAATCATTTCCATTTCTTCACAGTTTTCTTATCGGCAGGAGCAGCCTCAATCAAGCTCAAAGCAAAACCACCGCTACGTGCCTCCTTGACAGACATCTTTGTCTTATTGGTCACAATGCCTTTCTTTATTTGATAGGAAGTGGGATTTTCTTTGTAGTCGGCATCTTTGCCATCGGCATACAAAGTAGCCACATATTGCTTGCCCGGCGTCAGGAAGTCGAGAGTAAAGTTGGCAGTACGGGCATTTTCATCCGTAATGCCGCCAACAAACCAGTTGTCGGTACCTTTCGCCTTGCGCGCTACGGTGATATAGTCACCCGGTTCCGCTTCGATATACCTGCTGTCGTCCCAATCTACGGCAACATCTTTGATGAACTGGAAAGCATCCATATGCTTCTCGTAGTTCTCAACCAAATCGGCAGCCATCTGCAAAGGGCTGTAAAGGGTGACATAAAGAGCCAGCTGCTTGGCAAGCGTAGTCTGCACCTGCCCATGAGGCAAATCGCCCATAAAATCCAGTTTGGTATCGAAAATGCCCGGAGTGTAGTCCATCGGGCCACCGATAAGACGGTTAAAGGGAAGCAATGTGGTGTGGAACGGCTTGCTACCGCCAAAGGCTTCATATTCGGTTCCGCGGGCCGATTCGTTGCCAATCAGGTTAGGATAGGTACGGCACAGACCTGTGGGGCGTACGGCTTCGTGGCCGTTGACGCAAATCTTATAATCGGCGGCTTTCTTCACGGCATAGAGATAGTGGTTGTTCATCCACTGTCCGTAGTGGTGTTCTCCGCGCGGAATGATATTGCCTACATAGCCGCTTTTCACTGCATTATAGCCATTATCCACCATGAACTGATAGGCTTTGTCCATGTGGCGTTCGTAATTGCGGACGGAAGAAGATGTTTCATGATGCATCATCAGCTTCACACCTTTGCTCTTGGCGTAAGCGTTCAGCATCTTTACATCGAAATCGGGGTATGGGGTTACAAAGTCGAAAACATAATCTTTGGAATGTCCGAACCAGTCTTCCCAGCCTTCGTTCCAACCTTCCACCAGCACTTGGTCGAAACCGTTGGCAGCCGCAAAGTCGATATATCTCTTCACGTTTTCATTGTTGGCGCCATGGCGTCCGTTGGGCTTTGTCTTGGAATAGTCCGTTTCGCCCAGCTTGACGGAGGGCAGTTCGTCCGTATATGCCCAAGTGCTTTTGCCGGCAATCATTTCCCACCATACGCCTACATATTTCACCGGTTTAATCCAAGAAACATCTTCATAGGCGCAAGGTTCGTTCAGGTTCAGAGTCAGCTTGGAAGCAAGGATGTCGCGTGCGTCATCGCTGACAATAACCGTACGCCATGGCGACTTGCAGGGAGCCTGCATATAGCCTTTGTCACCCACTGCATCGGGGGTCAGCCAAGACTCAAAAACCAGGTTCTTGTCGTCCAGGTTCAGGTGCATACAAGAATAGTCCACCAAAGCTGCTTCATGCAGGTTGATGTACAATCCGTCTGCCGTCTTCATCTGAAGGGAGGTCTGCACACCTGTCGGAGAGAATTGTGTCTGCGAGGCGTTGCCTGTGACAGCTTCCTCCATCAATCCGCGTATTTCGGAAAGTTTGGACTCCATGTAGTCATACTCCTGCGTATCGTAGTCGCCCGGTATCCAAAACGCCTTATGGTCGCCCGCCATAGCAAATTGGGTACGTTCTTCCTTGATAACAAAGTAGTTCAAGTTCTTCTGCAAAGGGAACTCGTAACGGAAGCCGAGACCGTCGTCAAAGAGGCGGAAACGAATGATGATATTGCGGTCCTGCGCCTTCTGATTCAGCGTTACGGCCATTTCATTATAGTGGTTACGGATTTGTTTTACTTCACCCCACACCGGTTCCCAGGTTTCATCAAACGTAGAGGTTTCGGTACCGGCCAAAGTAAATCCGTTCATCAATCCCGGATCATTTTTCAGTTCCAGACCGAGTTTCGAGGGCTTAATAACCGTTTTCCCTTTGTAGGAAAGTTCGTAAACAGGTTCACCCTGGGGATTTACCGAAAAGTTCAATCGGAGTTGGCCGTCAGGCGAAGTAATGCTCTCGGCCATTGCTGCGCCGCTCATGAAAAGGGCGAGCAGGAAGCAGGCCAGTTTAGTGAAAATAGTCTTCATGTTTCTCATGCTATGGTATTTTAATTAGTTATCGTGCCACAAATATAAGCAGGATAAGGAATTATATAGGAAGCAATCGCATAAAATCCGGATAATTTGTCAGAAAACGTTTGCATAAGAATGAAGGACACCACTGCCCTTCATTCTCATCTTCATCTTCTTACCGGTTCGGAGGATTCGGCTTTATCCCAAAGGATCCTCTTCTTCACCTCCACCGGATATATCCGGATTTTCAGGCTTGCCTTCATTGCCCTGGCTGCCGTCGGTATAATCCGTATCGGGCATTGCCATCCGGGTGACGCTCATCTTGTCCAGCATCGCGCTGAAGGCCTTTCCCGGAAAGAAGAGAATACGCTTACGCACAATATTGCTTGCCGTCACCCCTTCTTGCGTATCGGCGCATTTTCCCACAAAAGAAGGGCGGAAAAGCCCGAAATCTCCTAAACGGACAGTCTTTCCGTCCTCTATTTCTTCCGACATGATGTCTACAAGGCCGGCAGCCACCAAATCCACCGTTTTCCTGTGGATACCGAGGATACGGCTCACTTTGGCACACAATTTATCAGTGCCTAACTCGCCTGACCCTACGGATTTGGCTACATACTTCACATTTTTATCCTTGTCGAAACCGAATACACGTTTAGCTACTACATACTGAAGTCCCATAATTTTTAATGTTTTAAAAGGTTATTATATAATAATGTAACAGGCCGGAGCCCTTTATCTTTTTCAAGAAGCGAAAGTTCACTGCGAGGCCTCAACAGTTCTGCTTTTGTTTCTCAAATCCGATGTTGCAAAGTTAGGGGGAGAATGACGGAAACGCAAGGAAACGGCATCTACAACCATTTTGCGTAAACACCTAAACAGCAAATAGTTAAGAAAAAGACATCTCTACAACAGTAAAAATCAGGCGGGAAAGGAATTTGAAAGAAACAGGGGCAATCTCTACAATCCGGACTGATAAATCACAGATTATCAATGCCCGACTCCGATATGCTCTCTACAATTAAGCGCTTAAACCCTCAGGTTCGGTTTACAGTCGGAGCCGGCTGTATTCACCCAACGAATACACCGCCTGCCCGGCCCTCTCTTTATCTGCTTACTCAAACCCCTCCGACGATTTACTAAATCTCCGGCAATGATTTACTAAATCTCCCCCAACGTTTTAGTAAATCTCCATCCACCCCATAAAACCCATCCGAAGATTGGTTGAAATTCCCCTGCCTTCATTACCTTTGCAACCTGAAACATACTCAAAAAAAAACAAGCATCATGACTAAAATACTGATAGCCGTATTTCTGGGCGGCGGCACCGGCAGCCTATTACGCTATTGCGTACAAATGGCCCTTCACGAACGGATAGTGCCCTACTCCTTTCCCTGGGCCACGTTTGCCGTCAACATAACCGGAAGTTTTCTGATAGGGCTGTTCTATGCCTTGTCCGCACGTTTCAACCTATCTACGGAAGTACGCATGTTGCTGACCACCGGATTGTGCGGCGGCTTCACCACCTTTTCCACATTCTCCAATGACGGATTGATCCTGATGAAACAAGGATTCTACGGACTGTTCGCCACATATACTCTATTAAGTATCCTGCTGGGCATATTCGCAGCATTGGGCGGAAGCATCGTAGGGCGAACTTTTTAAAATCACAGTCATAAGGGAAAGTCCGAACCATTTTCCACCTTCGTTTGTTATTGTTCATAGAATTTACACTTAAAACAGAAGAAGATGAAAATAGAAAAGATTATCGGACGTGAAATCCTCGATTCAAGAGGAAACCCCACTGTGGAAGTTGATGTGATTTTGGAGTCGGGCTTCACCGGCCGGGCTTCCGTACCCTCCGGCGCATCCACCGGCGAGCATGAGGCTTTGGAACTGCGCGACGGCGACAAAAAACGCTACGGCGGCAAAGGTGTGCTGAAAGCCGTCAACAACATCAACAACATCATCGCTCCCAAACTGATCGGTATGTCGGCCCTTGAACAAATGAGCATCGACCATGCCATGCTGGCACTGGACGGCACAAAAACCAAGTCCAATCTGGGCGCCAATGCCATTCTGGGCGTTTCACTTGCCGTAGCCAAAGCTGCCGCAGCCTATCTTGACGTCCCCCTCTATCGCTATATAGGCGGAACAAACACCTACGTGATGCCTGTTCCGATGATGAACATCATCAACGGCGGTTCGCACAGTGACGCCCCTATTGCTTTTCAGGAATTTATGATACGCCCGGTAGGGGCAACTTCTTTTCGTGAAGGCCTGCGCATGGGCGCAGAAGTGTTCCACGCCTTGAAGAAGGTGCTGCACGACCGCGGCCTCAGCACCGCCGTCGGCGATGAAGGCGGCTTTGCTCCCGCCCTGGCAGGAACAGAAGATGCTTTGGACTCAATCATTGCCGCCATTAAAGCTGCCGGCTACGAACCGGGCAAAGACGTGATGATTGCCATGGACTGCGCTTCTTCCGAATTCTATCACGACGGAATTTACGACTATGGCAAATTTGAAGGTGAGAAAGGCAAAAAACGTACAGCCAGCGAACAGGTGGACTATCTGGAAGAACTGATCAACAAATATCCGATAGACTCTATCGAGGACGGAATGAGCGAAAACGACTGGGAAGGCTGGAAGAAACTGACCGACCGCATCGGAAACCGCTGCCAGTTGGTGGGTGACGACCTGTTTGTCACCAATGTGGATTTTCTTGCCATGGGCATCGAAAAAGGATGCGCAAACTCCATACTCATCAAGGTAAACCAAATCGGCTCCCTGACAGAGACTCTGAATGCCATCGAAATGGCACACCGCCATGGATACACCACCGTTACCTCACACCGTTCGGGCGAAACGGAAGACTCCACCATTGCCGACATTGCCGTAGCCACCAACAGCGGACAAATCAAGACCGGTTCCTTGAGCCGTTCGGACCGCATGGCCAAATATAACCAACTGCTACGCATCGAGGAGGAACTGGGGAATAACGCCATATATGGATACAGAAGAATCAAAAAAGGATAGTGAGTAATGAGATATAAAAAAGAAAAGAGATGTATCGGCTGATACATCTCTTTTCTTTTTGAGCCTCTTGTCGGATTCGAACCAACGACCCCGAGATTACAAATCACGTGCTCTGGCCAACTGAGCTAAAGAGGCGGGTGGGTAAGCTTGCTATATCGCGCCGCTACAACCAACTACCTTTGCTGCGATCAAGCCCTGGAGGATTCGAAGGGAGCTGGCCGTATAGGACTTACCCGTTTTGCGAGTGCAAAGGTAGATAAAATTTTTAAATCCGCAATACCTTGCCCTAACTTTTTTCAACTTTAACAAGAATACAGGGTCTACAACCAATATTATTTATAACTTTGCACCATATTTCTAAGAAAAATGGCAGAAAATAAAGGTTACATGCAATATGCAATGTTGTTCGGCACCTATCTGGGCGGATATTGGATTTTAAAATTCATCCTTTTCCCTTTGGGCCTGACAACTCCGTTTTTATCTTTCCTCTTTATGGGACTTACGATATGCGTTCCCTTTATGGGGTATTACTACGTACGAATGTACCGTAATACAGCATGCGGCGGCAGCATCAGTTTCCTGCACGCATGGATATTCACAGTGTTCATGTACATGTTCGCCGCATTATTGACGGCAATGGCACATTACATTTATTTCCGTTTCATAGACCACGGATTTGTCATCAATGCCTACGAATCACAAATTGATATCTTGAAACAAAGTGGCGTACCCGGCATAGAAGCCTATACCGATGTATTTCAAGAGACACTGGACAATGTAAAATCGCTCACCCCCATAGACATTACCATGCAATTGGTGTCATGGAACGTGTTTTGCGGTTCGCTGCTGGCCCTTCCCACCGCCTTATTCGTAATGAAACGCAAGAAAGAATGACAAGCGACGGCAGATTTCAGATAAACCAGGCATAGTGTAACATAGTTAAAATCATAAATAAGCAAATGGATATTTCAGTAGTCATTCCTTTATATAATGAAGAAGAGTCTCTTCCGGAATTGTTTGCATGGATTGAGAGGGTAATGAAAGCTCATAACTTTTCTTATGAAATTATTTTCGTTAACGACGGAAGTACCGACCACTCCTGGCAGATAATAGAGCAGCTGCAAGCCGGCTCGGACAAAGTACGGGGAATAAAATTCCGCCGTAATTATGGCAAGTCGCCGGCACTCTATTGCGGTTTTGACCAAGCGCAAGGAAATGTCGTGATTACAATGGACGCAGACTTACAGGACAGTCCCGACGAAATTCCGGAACTATACCGCATGATTACGGAAGAAGGCTACGACCTGGTATCCGGCTGGAAGCAGAAAAGATATGACCCCTTGTCAAAAACCATACCGACCAAGCTGTTCAACGCTACCGCACGTAAGGTTTCCGGCATAAAAAACCTGCATGACTTTAATTGCGGCCTGAAAGCCTACCGCAAAGAGGTGATAAAAAACATAGAAGTGTACGGTGAAATGCACCGTTACATACCCTACCTCGCCAAAAATGCCGGTTTCAAGAAGATCGGCGAGAAAGTGGTGCATCATCAGGCACGAAAATTCGGCAAAACCAAATTCGGCGGCTGGAACCGTTTCTTTAACGGTTATCTGGATTTAATTTCCCTTTGGTTCCTTTCCACCTTCGGCATCAAGCCTATGCACTTCTTCGGCATATTGGGATCGCTGATGTTTTTCATCGGATTCATTGCCGTAATTATTGTCGGCGCCAGCAAACTGTATTACATGAATCAAGGCATGCCATACCGACTTGTGACAGACTCCCCTTATTTCTATCTGTCATTAACATCCATGATTATCGGAACCCAACTGTTTGTGGCAGGTTTCCTCGGCGAACTGATATCCCGCAATGCGCCGGAACGTAACAAGTATCAAATCGAGAAAATGATTTAACCATGAAAGCATTAGTCAAATTCATCATAACCGGAGCCTTTCTCTTCCCTATCCTTAGCGTAGTAATATCTTGTTCGGAAGAAGCGGACTGCTCAATGGCCACACGAGCCATGATGCAGTGTTACTTCTACACATTAGACCCCGAAACAGAAGTTGTTTCCAATGATACGTTGGACTCGCTGACTGTCACCGCTTTCGGTACGGATTCCATTATCATCAACAACCAGAAGAAAGTGCATGACCTCTCACTTCCGTTAAGATATACCGCCGACTCCACCGTACTTGTATTCCGTTACAGCAAAACATTGACAGATACACTCGTTGTTTATCAAACCAATACACCTTACTTCCTGTCAATGGACTGCGGTTATCAAATGAAACAGAGCATTAAAGATGTCAATTACAGCCGTCACAGTCTTGATTCTATTCGCATTGTAAATAAAGAAGCCGGAATTTATGGTACAGAAAATCTTAAACTATTCTATTAGTCTGGCACTCTGTTTACTGCTGTCTCTCCCATTGCAGGCACAAAACAGTAATATCTCCGCCCCACCGGCAACCACTCCGCCCAAAACGGAAAAAAAGGATGCCAAGGAGGAGGTGCACTACCCTCTCTACAACGGCATCTCCATCAGCGCAGATTTATGGGGTCCCGGAGGCAAACTGCTTGGAAGTGACTTTTTCAGTAGCGAGGTAGCGGTTGACGTAAGCCTCAAAAACCGTTTTTTCCCAACGGTAGAATTCGGCTATGGCAACACAGATACCTGGAGCGACAAAGGAATACATTATAAAACCGGCGCTCCCTACTTTCGCATCGGCATGGATTATAACGCACTCTATAACAAGAAACATGGCCACATGATACTTGTGGGTCTGCGCTATGCAGCAACCAGCTTCAAATACGATGTGGAATCATTGGCTGTCAGCGACCCTGAATACGGCGGCAGCTTAGGCAATCCGAACCTGATAGACGGTATCTGGGGAGGCAGTCTGCCTTTTGACCATAAAGGGATGAAAGGTTCAATGCAATGGGCGGAATTTTGTGTCGGCATACGGGCACATGTGTGGAAAAGCCTGTATATGGGCTGGGCATTACGCTTCAAATTCCGTCTGAGTGCTTCCGTTGCCGAATATGGAGACCCATGGTACGTACCGGGTTATGGCAAATACAACGGAAACACCACAGGGGTCACTTATACAATAATCTATAAATTACCATTCTAAAACAATGACAGGATTAGAAATCTGGTTGCTTGCCATAGGACTTGCAATGGATTGTTTCGCAGTATCTATTGCCAGCGGTATTATATTGAAACGTGTCCGGATGCGTCCGATGCTGATAATGGCTCTGGCTTTCGGTTTTTTTCAGGCACTCATGCCGCTACTTGGCTGGATAGGAGCCAGCTTTTTCAGCCATCTCATTGAAAACATAGACCATTGGATAGCTTTTGCTATTCTGGCTTTTCTTGGAGGGCGTATGGTCTTGGAATCTTTCAAAGATGAAGATTGCAGACATGAATTTGACCCTACCAGCCTAAAAGTGGTTTCGGCATTAGCGGTAGCCACCAGTATCGACGCCCTGGCAGTCGGTGTTTCATTTGCGTTTCTGGGTGTCCGCAGTTTTTCATCCATACTGCCTTCTATCGGCATCATAGGATTTGTATCATTTGCCTTATCATTTGTCGGACTGATGTTCGGTATCCGTTTCGGATGTGGCATTGCCCGCAAATTACGCGCGGAACTCTGGGGTGGCGTCATCCTTATTATCATAGGCACAAAGATATTGATAGAGCACCTGTTTTGCAGTTGATATCAAGAATAGAAAGCCCCAAATCCCAATAGAGAACAGAGGAAAGCCGAAGGAGGATTATCCTTTTGAGGGTTATTAACTTAGCATTAAATATTATGGACAAGAAAGTACAACGGAATTTTTTGTGGGTTGCCTTGCTTGTATTAGGCACTATCGGAATACTCGCACGACACAATCGTGCCATCCCTTATCGAACCGCCAGCGGGCTGATTTTTGGAACAGTATATAACATAACTTACCAGTATGACAGCGATCTGAAGTCCGAAATTGAAGCAGAGCTCAAACGTTTTGACGGTTCGTTATCCCCTTTCAACGATACGGCCACCATTACGCGTATCAACCGAAACGAAGACATCATCCCCGACACTTTCTTTATTAATGTATTCCGCCGCAGCATGGAAATATCCCAAGAGACCGGAGGGGCCTTTGACATTACAGTAGCTCCGTTGGCCAATGCTTGGGGGTTCGGATTCAAGAAAGGTGCATTCCCTGATTCAGCTATGATAGACAGCCTATTAGATATTACAGGTTATTCAAAAGTTTCATTATCTGCCGAAGGGAAGGTTATCAAACAAGACCCTCGCATCATGCTTTCATGTAGCGCCGTAGCCAAAGGTTACGCAGTGGATGTCATTGCACAATTATTAGAAAAAAAAGGCATCGGTAACTTCATGGTGGATATAGGCGGTGAAGTAGTGGTTCGCGGAGAAAACCCGAAGAAAAGTTTATGGCGCATCGGCATCAACAAGCCGGTAGATGACTCACTTGCCGTAAATCAAGAGTTACAAACCATATTGCAAGTGACCGACATGGGCATCGCCACTTCAGGCAATTACCGGAACTATTACTACAAAGACGGAAAGAAATATGCTCACACCATAGATCCACGCACAGGATACCCTGTACAACATAACATCTTGTCGGCAACAGTCATTGCCCGGGATTGCATGAGCGCCGACGCCTACGCTACCGCTTTCATGGTCATGGGACTGGAAGAGGCCGAACGTTTTGCCAATGCTCACCCCGATCTTGACGCATGTTTCATATATACGGATGACAAGGGGGAATTCCAAATGTTCTACACGAAAGGTATGAGCAATTATATCACAGGTAAATAATAGTATAGAGGATTGGATTAGCGGAAAGAGATCCGCTAATCCAATCCTCTATTTATAAAAGACAAAATACACCGCCAATACCAAGCAGACAAATGCCGCAAAATGATTCCAATGCAAAGACTCTCCTTTAAAGAGAACAGTGGTAAATATCGTAAAAATAATAAGTGTCACCACTTCCTGAATAACTTTTAACTGCATTAACGAAAAAGGACCGCCATTACCGATAAAACCAATACGATTTGCCGGAATCTGAAATGCATACTCTGCCAAAGCTATCATCCACGAAAACAAAATTACAGCATAAAGTGGCCAATTGGAAATTACTTTCATTTCCTGCAATTTCAAATGCCCGTACCAAGCAAATGTCATAAAGACATTGGATACAATCAATAGTAGAATAGTATAAAAAGCTTTCATATAATGATTACTTAAATGAGGTTACTTACTAACTTTTTTAATCTTATTTTAATTTCCTCGGCAACAACTCTTCCTGCACATTACTCATACTCCCCCATAAGCTATATCGGGCTTCCGGATTCATTTCTTCCAGTTGGTGCAAAATTCTTTTCATCGCACTCCGGCTTGACTGCGATTCATAAGGGCAGTTCTTCACTTGTTTCCGATATGCCCTTATCTCTGCCAGTTCCATTAAATCCGCCTCATGCACAAGACACATGGGCCGGATGATTGTCATATCAAACTTCTTCATTACCAATCGCGGCGGCATTGAACTGAATGTACCCTGATAAGTAATGTTCATCAGCAAGGTCTCCAGAATGTCATCCATATGATGTCCCAAGGCTATCTTGTTGCACTTTTGCTCCTTTGCCACAGTAAACAAAGCTTTCCGCCGATTCCAAGAACATAAAAAACAAGGTGACTTACGAGTGTCCGTACTTGCATCAAACTCCGTTTCATACAGAACAAAAGGTATCCCACATGACTCCGTATAATTTCTGAGATAATCCACATCACTTTGATAAGGAATGTTCTTCATTACCACATGAACAGCAATAACAGAAAATCTCGGCTTCAAAATCCGGGAACGACGCGCCAACAATTCAACCAGCGCCAGAGAATCTTTTCCTCCGGAAAGTCCGATAAGAATCCGATCGCCCTCTTCTATAAGCCCATATTCCACCACTCCTTTACCGAACCGCTTTTCAATACGCCGCAAAGTCTTTTCTTCCTCTGTAAATTGTGCCATAAAAATCATTTAAAAATCGGCTGCAAAAGTAGTTGAAAAGAATCATTTAAAGAAGAATTAACATAATAGAATCACAGAAAACCGCTTTATTCCCGATAAATTTGTATTTTTGAACTCATTAAAAAGATTTTCATATATGAAGAAAAAATATATACTGCTTTTGTTATTAGGTTTCTTTGGAATGAATATTTCAGCGCAAACCCTTACACAAGCTAAAGCGCTCTATGAGAAAGGCCAATATGACCAAGCCAAACCAGCTTTTAAAAAATTTGTCAAATCACAGCCTAACAACGGAAGTTATAATCTGTGGTATGGTGTGTGTTGTTTAAACACAGGGGAAGCGGAAGAAGCTATCAAGTATTTAGAAACAGCCGTAAAACGTCGGGCTGCCGGTGGGCAGCTTTATTTGGCACAGGCCTATAATGCCACCTACCGATTTGAAGATGCAGTCAACACTTTCGAAGAATATATTGCCGAACTGACCAAAAGAAGACGCCCTACAGCCGAAGCGGAAAAACTGTTGGAAAAAAGTAAAGCAAACCTCCGTATGCTAAAAGGCGTAGAGGAAGTCTGCTTCATTGACAGTTTTGTGGTAGACAAAAAAGATTTTCTCAAAGCATACAAAATCAGCCCTGAATCCGGCAAACTTTTTATGTATGACACCTACTTTAAAAACTCCAATGGCAAGGGTGGCACTGTGTACGAAACAGAATTGGGAAATAAAATCTATTATAGCGAGTTGCAGAAAGACAGCACACTCAACATCCTATCACGCAACAAGATGATGGATGAATGGGGCAAAGGCAACATGCTTCCCGGCAGTATCAATGAATCAATGAATGCCAACTATCCTTATGTGTTGGCAGACGGCATCACTATTTATTATGCCGCAGACGGTCCTGCATCTATGGGAAACTATGATATTTTTGTAACGCGCTATAACATGAATACAGACACCTATCTGGCTCCGGAGAATGTAGGCATGCCTTTCAACTCCCCCTACAACGATTATATGTATGTTATAGACGAATTCAATAACTTAGGCTGGTTTGCATCAGACCGTTATCAGCCGGAGGATAAAGTCTGCATATATGTATTCATTCCGGCATCATCCAAACAGGTATACAACTATGAAAACATGGATAAAGGCAAATTGATAAAACTTGCCCAACTTCATTCCATTAAGGATACATGGACAGATGAGAACTTAGTGGCTGATGCCCAAAGCCGGTTGCAAAAAGTGATGCAGGAAAAGCCGGAAATAAAGAAACACCATGAATTCGAATTTGTGATTGATGACCAACATATCTATCACTATGCGACCGATTTCCGTTCTCCACAGGCAAAAGCACAATTCAAAAAATATCTTCAATTGAAAGAAAGCTATCATCAGCAACAGAGTAAACTGGAAAATATACGTACCCAATATTCTCGTGCCAATCAAAACGAAAAAGCCCAAATGGCTCCAGCTATACTTGACTTGGAAAAACGTGTACAACAATTGGCCACGGAAATAGATCAATCTGTTATCCAAGTGCGTAAATTAGAAAAACAAACCATTAAATAGAAAAACTATGGACATCTTCATTATCATAGTATTAGTCGTAGCAGCAGTTATACTGTTCTTAGTGGAATTATTCATAGTACCGGGTATCAGCATCGCCGGTTTTCTGGCAGGCGGTTGCATCATTTATGCCAATTATTATGCATTTACCAATATAGGAACAACAGCAGGCTTCATCACACTTGCCGTATCTGCCATAGCCTGTGTTGGCTCGCTGATATGGTTTATGCGTTCCAAAACTTTAGACAAGATAGCCTTGAAAAAGAATATTACTTCAAAGATAGACCGAAGCGCCGAAGAAAAAGTTAAAATAGGCGACACAGGTGTTACAACGACCCGCCTTGCTCTTATCGGATATGCTGAAATAAACGGCGATATCGTAGAAGTCAAATCCACAGATGGTTTTCTGAATGAGAAAACTCCTATTATAGTAAACCGCATTACAGACGGAGTAATACTTGTGGAGAAGAAAAAGTAAATCATAAATCACCAATAATTAATTAAATAATAAGTAATCACTAATAACTAAAATCATGGATCCAAGCACAATGTATCTCACTGCCTTCATTATTGTAGGTGGTATTATTTTTCTGGTACTGTTTTTCCATTACGTACCGTTTTTCCTATGGTTATCCGCTAAAGTTTCGGGGGTAAACATATCACTGGTCCAACTATTTCTGATGCGTATCCGTAATGTACCGCCTTACATCATTGTGCCGGGCTTGATTGAAGCACATAAAGCCGGTCTAAGCAACATCACACGTGACGAATTAGAAGCACACTACCTTGCAGGAGGTCACGTTGAGAAAGTGGTGCATGCTTTGGTATCCGCTTCCAAAGCCAACATTGAATTGCCTTTCCAAATGGCTACTGCCATTGACCTTGCCGGACGTGATGTGTTCGAAGCAGTTCAAATGTCTGTAAACCCCAAAGTTATTGACACCCCACCTGTTACGGCTGTAGCAAAAGATGGAATTCAGCTGATTGCCAAAGCTCGTGTAACTGTACGTGCCAATATCCGGCAATTGGTGGGTGGTGCCGGAGAAGATACTATTTTAGCTCGTGTTGGCGAAGGTATCGTATCATCTATCGGTTCTTCCGAAAATCATAAATCTGTTCTGGAAAATCCGGATTCTATTTCCAAATTGGTACTTCGCAAAGGATTGGATGCCGGTACCGCTTTTGAAATTCTATCTATCGATATTGCCGACATTGACATAGGCAAAAACATTGGTGCCGCTTTGCAAATAGACCAAGCAAATGCAGACAAGAACATTGCTCAAGCCAAAGCTGAGGAACGTCGCGCCATGGCAGTTGCCAGTGAGCAGGAAATGAAAGCCAAAGCACAGGAAGCACGCGCCAAAGTTATTGAAGCAGAAGCAGAAGTTCCTAAAGCTATGGCAGAAGCATTCCGTAGTGGTAATTTAGGTATAATGGATTATTATCGCATGAAAAACATCGAAGCCGATACTTCGATGCGCGAAAACATAGCCAAACCGACAACAGGCATATCCAACCAACCATTAAGCAAATAACCGGTAAAACGATTGATATAAACGTCGGAACTGGTGAACAGAAACCGGTTACCGACGTTTTCTATTTATAAACAATCATAATATCCTGTAACATGAAAAAGTATTTTGCATCTTCCGAACTAATTATCAATGAAGACGGTTCCGTTTTCCATTTGCATGTAAAGCCCGAATGGCTGGCAGATAAAATAATCCTCGTAGGTGATCCCGGCCGGGTAGCGCTGGTTGCTTCCCACTTCGAAAATAAAGAATGTGAAGTAGAGAGTCGCGAATTCAAAACAATTACAGGTACTTATAAAGGCAAACGTATCACCGTTGTCTCCACCGGTATTGGTTGCGACAATATTGATATTGTCATGAATGAATTGGATGCGCTAGCCAATATTGATTTCCAAACGCGGGAAGAAAAAAAACAACTGCGCCAATTAGAACTGGTACGCATCGGCACTTGTGGTGGCCTACAGCCTTATACCCCCGTAGGGACCTTCGTTTGTTCTGCCAAATCGATAGGTTTCGACGGCTTACTGAACTTCTATGCCGGACGTAACTCTGTTTGCGACCTTCCTTTTGAACGTGCTTTCCTCAATCATATGGGCTGGTCGGGCAATATGTGTGCTCCCGCTCCCTATGTTATTGATGCAAGTGCAGAGCTGATAGATCGCATAGCCGGAGATGACATGGTACGTGGTGTTACCATTGCAGCCGGTGGTTTCTTTGGTCCACAAGGACGTGAGCTACGTGTGCCATTAGCAGATCCATATCAAAATGAAAAAATCGAAAAATTCGAATACAATGGCTACAAAATCACTAATTTTGAAATGGAGAGTTCCGCATTGGCAGGCCTCAGCCGCCTAATGGGACATAAAGCCATGACGGTCTGCATGGTAATTGCCAACCGATTAATAAAAGAAGCCAATACAGGATATAAAAACACTATTGATCACCTGATTCTTAAGGTACTCGAACGAATTTAAAAGATTATACGCAAAGCCTTGACCGTTTCTTTCAGACCGCGATCTAAAGCTTTCCAATAATCTTATAACATCCAGCTTGCTATGTCCTATTGTTGTTCCGTATAATATAAATGTTCCATTACGGCAACAACAGGCATAGGCTGTGATGCCTAATCACACTTTTCTATCACTATGCACCATCCTGCTCAGGAAGTTTAAATTTCTTAAACAGACCATCTATCTACAAAAAATTAAAATCATCTTATTTTGCATCCCTATCATTACTTTTCTAATAGAAGTTATAGCCAGCCTATATAGATGCTTCATCTAAAGTTATTGATTTATATAAAGTTACAATAAAAGCCAAGAAGTTACATCATTTTTTTATGATAAACCGTTATCTTTGTCGAATAAAAACAAACTGAAAATCATGAACCAAGATACTATCTGTGCCATAGCCACTGCCCAGGGAGGGGCTATTGGATGTATTCGAGTTTCCGGACCGGAAGCTATCGAAATCACATCCCGTATTTTTACCCCTGCCATTAGCAATAAAAGGTTGGAGGAGAGCAAACCTTATACGCTTACTTTTGGACGGATTCATGAAGGTTCTGAAATTATAGATGAAGTGCTTGTCAGCTTGTTTCGTGCTCCTCACTCCTATACAGGTGAAAACAGTACAGAAATCACATGTCATGGTTCAGCCTACATTTTACAAAAAGTGCTACAGCTATTGATTAAGAATGGTTGCCGCATGGCCCAACCGGGCGAATACACTCAACGTGCATTTCTTAATGGAAAAATGGATTTAAGTCAAGCGGAAGCCGTTGCCGACCTTATCGCTTCATCTTCCGCAGCGACTCATCGTCTTGCCATGAGCCAAATGCGCGGTGGTTTCAGCAAAGAACTTACCACTCTACGCAACCAGTTACTACATTTCACCTCACTCATTGAGCTTGAACTGGATTTTAGTGATCACGAGGAATTGGAATTTGCCGATCGCTCCGAACTTTGTCTGTTAGCGGATAACATTGAAAAAGTCATTGTTCGCTTAGTGAACTCTTTTAGTGTAGGTAACGCAATTAAGAATGGAGTTCCGGTAGCTATCATTGGCGAAACAAATGCAGGAAAATCCACCCTACTTAATGTCTTGTTAAATGAAGAAAAAGCCATAGTCAGCGATATTCATGGTACAACACGCGATGTGATAGAGGATACGGTTAATATAGGTGGAATTACTTTCCGATTCATTGATACGGCAGGTATTCGTGAAACCAACGACACAATTGAAAGTCTTGGTATTGAACGTACTTTCCAAAAGTTGGACCAGGCAGAAATCGTTCTTTGGATGATTGATGCTACAAATGCCCAAACTCAAATCACACAACTATCCAGCCAACTTCTTCCCCGCTGTAGAGCCAAACAACTCATCCTCGTTTATAATAAAGTCGATCTGGTGGCTAATATACAGAATGATATCCCTACCAATTTCCCTGACGATGTAAAATCAATCGTCATATCTGCTAAAAAACGAGAACATATCGAAGAACTGCAACAAATGCTAATAACATCTGCACATCTTCCTACCATTACTCAAAATGACGTTATTGTTACCAATGTCCGCCACTATGAAGCATTAAACAATGCATTAGAAGCTATCCACCGAGTACAAGAAGGCTTGGCAAATAATCTTTCCGGAGATTTCGTGTCACAAGATATTCGGGAATGTATTTTCCATTTGAGTGATATTGCGGGAGAGGTGACAAATGATATGGTATTACAGAATATATTCCAACATTTTTGCATCGGAAAGTGATTGCGTATAACTGACTGCAACGAATTAGAACCAACTATAACGAAGCCGCTGATTTACAGCGGCTTTTTTATTTGTCCAAAATCCGGCTGATAGCAGTCGGATACAGTAGTCCGCCATATTTTTCTACCGTATTTCTACCGCGGAACAATTAAGGGCTTTTGCCCGATGTCACACTAAAGTAGTCAACAACATGTGTTGACAATGGTTTACATAAGTAGACAAAAAGCGAAATTAAAACTATATGGTTTCACTAAAAATATGGAGAAAACAACATGGAAGTAAAAAGAATCTGCCAATGGTGTGGTAAGCCATTCATTGCGAAGAAAACTACCACCAATTATTGTAGCCACCAATGTGCCAGTCAAGGCTACAAACACCGCATGAGAGAACGAAGACTTGAACTTCGTGAGTTACAGGATTTGATAGAAGTCAAAAGTAAACTTGACCATCAAGACTACTTTACTTTTGCACAAGCCGCACAGTTAATGGGCGTTTCTCGCCAATACATTTACAAGCTTGTCAAAGAAGATAAGTTGAGAGCTTCAAGAATCAGTGCAAGGATGTCAATCATTCGCAGAGCCGATATTGAACTGATGCTCAAAACACGCCCTTATGAACGAAGAAGAGTAAAAGATGATCTTGATATAACTGAGTACTACACTGCTGAGCAAATTGCCGAAAAGTACAAAGTCTCGCAAAAATGGATTTGGGCATATACAAGAGAGAACAATATCCCCAAAATCCGTATTCGTCAGTTCAACTATTACAGTAAAAAGCACATAGATGCGGCATTTGCCAAATATAAGACGGATAATGCCTTGACCGAATGGTACACTCCGGAAGAAATCGAGAAAAACTATGGGATGACACGTGTAGCCATCCGTTCACATGTCTATCGCAACAACATCCCTTCAAAGAAAGAGCACGGCCAGATATTCTACTCAAAACTTCACTTCGATCTGTCCAAGAAGACAACCGAAGATGATTCTTCAGAATACTATACCGTGCAGGAAGCCATGAAGAAGTATAGCCTCACACGGGATTCAGTTTACGGCATTCTACAATTCCACGAAATAAAACGGGAGAAGAAAGGGCGCTTTGTGAGATTCCTGAAAGTGGAATTCGACCACATTATGGGAGCCCATTAGTGACTAAATGCGACCGACTGTAATTATCGGAAAATTATTTCTTGCTGATTATGGTCTGTATAAAAGCATTAAGGATTTTCGCAGCAAAAGTCAGTTATAACCATTTAATATTTATCATTATGTCAGAATGCAAAACAGTGACATTGAGAACACGCCCTCTGAAGAAAGGTATGCTGTCGTTCTACCTTGATTATTATCCGGGCTACCGGGATCAGGAAACGATGAAGACCATCCGCCACGAAGGATTGAACATTTACATCTATGCTAATCCCAAGAACCAGCGTGAACGCGACTTCAACGCCGCCATGTCAGAGAAAGCAGAAGCTATCAGATGCAGACGGTTTGAAGCCATCGTAAATGAACGGTATGATTTCTTCGACAAGAGGAAATACAAGGCCGATTTCCTGGAATACTACCGTAAGCAACTTCCCAAGCACGACCAGAAATGGGGATTCGTCTATCAGCACTTCTACAACTTCGTCCACGGCAAATGTACTTTTGAGGAAATAGATGTGGACCTGTGCAACAAGTTCCGGGAATACCTGCTTAACGTCAGGCAACTCCGACGTGACAGACCAATTTCAAAGAACTCCGCTTCTGGCTACTGGTCCACTTTCCGTGGATTCCTGAAGATTCTGTATCGCAACAGAATGATAAAGACCAATGTCAATGACTTTCTGGAAAAGATTGAACTGGAAGATGTGGTAAAGGACTATCTGAGTGTAGAGGAATTGTACTGTCTGGCCGAAACCCCGTGCAAGATACCTGTTCTAAAGACCGCTTCCCTCTTTTCGTGTCTGACCAGTCTGCGGCTCAGTGATGTTCTTTCCCTTTGCTGGGAAGAAATCGTCGACTTCGCTGCCGGAGGGAAATGTGTCCATACCATCACCCAAAAGACCAAGACGGAAGATATCATCCCGATAAGCGATGAAGCCCTGAAACTGATCGGGTATAGTCCCGAGAAAAAAGGTCTTGTGTTCAAAGGCCTAAAGCGTAGCTGGACACAGCAGCCGATGAAGGAATGGATCCGTTCTGCCGGGATCATCAAAAACATCACATTCCATTCATAAAGACATTATGATTTGTCTTTCCCTTTGAAAATGAACAGCTTGTAAAAATCGCTTTCTTGATAGGTAACGATTTAGAAACGAGCGAAGTTCAGTATTCTGTCCTGTTCTGCATCAATCAAAAGAACGCATATTCTAAGCACAAAGGTAGCATTATTTTTTGAAATTCACACCTTTGCAAAAGCTATATTTTCATAACACCTGTTGATTTTATCTTTATCTTCATAGCTAAATCTTAGCGAAATTTCGGCTATGGTTGCTGAAATTTATACTTCAATCCATATTCTTCCAGCTTGCTGTACAGCGTTGTACGTCCTATTCCAAGCAGTTCGGCGGCGACCTTGCGGTTTCCGTTCGCCTGCTTCAACGCACGTAGGATACGCTCCTTATCTTCCGCGTCATTGCGTAGGGCGAAGCTGACGGGTGAGGTCGGTTTCGTCACGGCAAGTTCCAGATGCTCTTTCGTGACAAGTCCGGTCTGCGCCTGTAACACCGCGCCCATGATTTTCTGCCGAAGCTCACGGACATTGCCCGGCCATGCATGGGTCAGCAATGTCTTTTTGGCTTCCCCGTCAAATCCGATAACGTCACATTCCAGCTCTTTGTTCGCAATCTCACGGAAAAACTCCGCCAGCGGCATGATGTCCTCCTGACAGTCGCGCAACGCCGGAACGGTTATTTCAAAGTCATGCAGACGATATAACAGGTCTTGCCGGAAACGCTTTTCGCTTACCGCGTTTTCCAGATCCTCGTTGGTGGCGGCGATGATACGAACGTTGAAACTTTTGTCTGTTTTGTCACCTACCGGGCGATACCTCCGCTCCTGTATGGTACGGAGCAGCATCTGCTGGGTTTCCATTGCGAGGTTGCCCACTTCATCCAAAAACAGCGTGCCGCCTTCCGCCTCATGGAAATAGCCTTTCTTGGTGTTGTCCGCACCCGTGAACGCACCTTTGACGTGTCCGAAGAATGCCGAAGGTGCAAGTTCTTTGGAAAGCGAACCGCAGTCCACAGCCACAAACGGTTTTCCTGCCCTTTTGCTCTTATCATGCAGATGGTGGGCGATATGCTCCTTGCCCGTGCCGTGCTCACCGAATATCATCACACTCATGTCGGTGGGGGCTACCAGTCTTATGCGTTTCCTGATTGTTTGAAACGCCGGACTGTTGCGGGGGAACACGGGCATACGGTTTCGCCCGGCATTCCGTTCCTTCAATATGGAACGGAGCAGAGGGACGAGTTTGTCCTCCACAAGCCGCTTGGGTATGTAGTCCAGAGAACCGAGTTTCATGCTTTCCACCGCCGTGTTCACTTCAGCGTAGTCGGTCATGATGATGAACGGCTGCATCAAACCTTCCTTGCGCATCCAGCGTAACAGGCCGATGCCGTCGCCTTCAGGCAGCCGCAGGTCTGAAACTATGATGTCGTCTTCTGTCGCTTGTTGCAGCAATTTCTTAGCTGTTGATAGGTGGAAAGCCTTGATTGTGCGGAATCCCTCCCGTGCCAGCAGGTTGCAGACAAACTCGCAATATACGATATTGTCCTCCACCACGATGATTTTTGTTTTATCCATTATTATATTTTCTCCTTTCCTCTTTTGCCAATCGGATAATATCCGCGCCCATATCCAGTACGGCAGTCACTGCATCGGTCAGTTCTTCATGATCTGGAGCGGCACTCCCATGAAGTAGTTTATAAAGCTCCCTTAATGGCTGGTCGGTGCGGAGTATCTCCCACGAGCTGCGCAAGTGGTGTGTCAAGGCGTCCAGTTCCTGAAGGGCGTGCCGCTGTTCTGCATCCCTGACCAACTGCATTTCCTTTTCAGTTTCTGCTATCAGTTTCTCCAGCATGACGGATTCATTGCCGTATGACAACAGGGTGGAGAAGTCCGGCTTTTCGTCCAATATAACTTTCATAGCACAGTTATCTGAAACTTCCAACAGTTCCGATATGGAGAACGGTTTGAACAGACATCCGGCGAATCCACGTTCTATGAGTTCTTCCTTGCTGCAACTGCCCGAAGCGGTTGTCACGACTATCGGGATTGTCTTTGAGTTTCCCACGTTGGACGAGCGCAACAGTTCCAGCAACTCGAAGCCGTTTATCTCCGGCATATTCAAATCCGTCAAAAGTAAACTATATTCCTTTTTCCGTATCAGTTCCATCAGCTCCGCCACATCAATGCAGGTATCGCAATGTATTTCCTCGTGGGCATACATTTCTTTTAGCATAAGAAGCAATACCTCATCATTGTCGATAGCGATAACATCATGGTATCTCTCATTGTTGCGGGTATAATTCCGGGCTGTCTGTTGTGGCTGTTGTTCTTGGGCAACCTGTGCGGGTATTTCCACCGTAAAACGGCTGCCTCTGTCTTTCTCGCTTTCCAATCTGATTGTCCCGCCGAGCATTGCCACGATACTTTGCACGATGGACAAACCCAATCCGAAGCCGTCTTTCGCAGCGGCATTTGAAAGGCGTTCAAACGCATTGAACACCCGTTGCTGTTCCTCTTCGGTCATGCCCGTACCTGTATCTTCGACGATAAGTTTCAATATACCGTTATCATAATCCGTTGTCAAAGATACACCGCCGTTATCAGTAAACTTCATGGCGTTTGACAGCAAATTATTACCGATTTGCAGGATACGTTCCTTATCAATCAAGACAACGGCATCCGTACGGTTCGTTACGGTAAGAACCAGTTCCTTATTCATGGCGATTGGCATAAACTCTGTTTCAAGAATGCGCGTGATTGTCGAAATCCCGCATATAGAAATGACAGGCTGTTCTTGGCAGTTGTCCAGACGAAAGAAATCAAGCAGGGTGTTGAGCATTTCACGCATCCGAGTGGAGGAATGCTGAATGTTTTGGATATACATCCCAGCTTTATCTGTGTTATTCTCTTTTTCTATCAGTCCTGCATAGCCGGTTATCGCCGTCAGCGGCGTGCGCAGTTCATGGGTGATGGTATGGACAGCTTTCTTGCGGGAGGCTATCAGTGCCTCGTTTTGCTCTACCGACTGTTGCAACTGTCCGATTAAGTCAGTCGTCTTCCGTTTGTACCGTTTGATGCTGTTGGCATTACGGTGTATGATGATATATGAGATTACCAACAGAAGGAGGACGAATCCTGTCAGACTACCTATCTGCATAAACGACTGTTCCCGCATGGCGGTTATCTCGGCTTCCCTCTTTTGCAGGTCGGCTTGCACTTTTTCATCCATCTGACGGATAAACCCGTGCAGTTGCCGGTTAAGTTCCGCGTTTCGTGCCGCAAGGCTGTCGGCGTGTTCCGACAGACGGCGGCTTTGTGCCCGTTGTTCGGCTATCATATCCCGGTCGAGGGAACGGAGCATCTTGGTTGTCACGGTCGGTTTTGGTTTTTCCTTCTTGCCGAATATGCCGAGAAATCCTTTCCGTTTCGGTTTCTTGGGTTGCTCCTGCACACTTTTCTGCACGATTACAGGTACCTGACGGGCTATCTTCTCATTGAGAACCTGCTGTTCGTCAAGTTCCTGAACAATCCGGCGCATCTGCAGTTCCTTATCTTCGAGAAGATGGCGCACGCTGTCGATACGCTCTGCCGGATATATCGTTTTGAAACGGCACAGCAGACTATCCACTGCCATGCGCTGGACGTGGTAATGATACATATCCTCACGTTTCCATTCCAACACGCTTTCCCCCAAGAGAGAAAGCCCAGTCATTTCTCCGTAAACATGATGCACCTCCTGACGGAAAGCGTTTATCCGCTTATTCTCTGCTTCCAATGTTTCAAGCGCCCTCCATTCATAAAACCACAGGAACATGATGCCACCTGCCAAAAGGCACATCAACAGGTAGCCTGCGGCAATCAGCGTATGGACAATTTGCGTTTTATTCCTCATCTGATTCATGTTGTTTGAAAAAACGAGGCTAATGAATATCAGAAGCCTCGTCAGGTAAAATAGAATTGCCGAACTATCCTAAAATCACTTTCCGGAAAGTCCTTAGGTTATGATATAGAGTTAAACAGATTTATCAGATATAGACGTTCAGCATAAGGTAGACGTAAAGTTTATTACCCTGATTGTCACGCTGTTCGCAGTCTATCTGAATCTTGTTTTCACGCGCCAGCCAGCCCATGGCAGCTGCCAGTTCGGTGTCTGAAAGTCCCGTGCCCTCCTTGATTTCAAAGAACTCGCACCTGTGTTGCGCGGAACCGTACAGGTATTTCCATACTTTGCCCGCATTTTCTCCAATGATTGTCTTGTACATAATTTTGAGTTTTATATGGTTTACAATTTTTACCTTCCTGTTGCCTGCAAGTATTCCACGGTTTTTATTTGGAACTGCGCGTAGGCTTCCACGTACTTGTCGCGACTCTGCCTGAACATGGTCTGCGCATCGAGCAGGTCGCTCATGGTAGTGGTTCCGGCATGGTAATAGTCCTCGTTAAGACGCAGGTTCTCTGTGGACTGCTCGATGGACTTGTGTGCGATGAGTATCTGTTTGTAGGCATCCTGCATGTCCGTCCATGCCTTCTGCATGGCGATGACGAGCAATTCGGAGCTGTCGGCAAGCCGGTTCTCCGCGTTCGTCACTTGCAACTTCTGCTTCTTGATGGCATGGGAGCCTCCCCACCATCCGGACAGGGGGACGGACACCGAAACGAATCCGATGGCAAACGGGTGGGACTTGTCCATAAGGTCGTCGTACATATAACCTGCACCCACGGCAACCGAAGGGAGGTTCTTGCCGACGGCCATCTTATGTTGCAGCTTGCTGGCACGCACGTTGCTCTCCAGTAGGCGGTAGCCCGTGGTAAGCAGCAATGCGTTCGCGTGGTCGTAGTAGAGGTCTTGCGGAAACACGGGCACATCGTCCACCGGGATGCGGCTCTCTATGGCAATCGTGTCGGATTCCAGTCCGATGTACTGCGCCAGCATCATGCGACAGACGGACAGGTTGTTTTCCAGATTGATTCGACTGCTTTCTATATCGTTGCGCCTGAGTTGCACTTGCAACAGGTCGTTTCTTGTGGTGATTCCGGCATTGACCGCCGTTTCCACGTCCTTGTTGATACTTTCAAGCTGTTTTTCTACCGTGTGGAGCGTGGCGAGCTTTTCTTGTAGCGTTACCACTTGCCAATAGTATTGTTCCACGGTGAGGCGCACCTCGTTTTCACTCTGCTCTTTCTGCACCTTGCTCACTTCCACGCCCACGGCTGCCAGACGGTTGCCGTTCACTATTTGTCCGCCCATGAATACGGGTTGTGTCAAAGAAATGCCTCCGGCAACGCCGTTCTTCAAGAGGGACAGCCTCATGCCCGGCATCACGTCCAACTGCAACAAGCCCTTATTGGCATTGTAGCCTATCCCGTTGGCACTCACATCTGGAAAGTATTTCGTGAAAGCCTCTTTCTTGTCCTGCAAGGAGCTTTTCACGTTGTTGGCTGCATTGCGCACCACCACATTGTTCTGCAAAGCCATCGTGCGGCATTCGTCCAGCGTGTATATCCTTTGTGCCTGTAAGGAAACGGTTGGAATGCAAAGGATTATAAAAGCCATGAACTTGATTCGATTGACATTATTTCTGTTAATCATATTATTCCGATAAAATTTATTCTTGTTCCATTAGTTCTCTTGCTGCACGGCGTTTGGTACTGCCGCTCAATACTTTCCAATAGGCAACCGGAATGACTGTCAGGATAAACAGCATCGTGACAAGTGTGCCGTAAAAGATGACCGTTCCCATAGGCATCCACAATCCGCTTCCCCCGAGTATCATCGGGATGACACCCATTGAGGCTGCCGCCGATGTCAGGAATATGGGACGCATGCGGCGTTCGGCTGAACAATAGATTGCATCACGGACGCTCATCCGCTCATCGGTGCGCAATTCCTCCGCATAGTCAATCATAATGATGCCGTTGCGCACGAGGATTCCCATCAGGCTGACAAGCCCTAGCACACAGGTAATGCCGAAATCAACCCCCTGTATCAAGACCCCCGCAGCGGCTCCGAAAAGGCAGAGCATGAGACAGGCAAGCAACAGGGTGGCAGTCCCGATGCGCTTGAAATGCCACACGAGGATAAAGAAGATAATGACAATGGCAATGCACAGCCCCGCCATGATGTCTGGCATCTGTTCCTCGTTCTCTTCCTGCTCACCGCCGTAAGTCACGGTCACACCGTCCGGACATGAAGCCTCCTTTTCCAGTACGTCACGCACCTTTTCTGTTGCGCGTATCGGATTTACCCCACGTTCCACCTCGGCCATGACCGTAACCGTGCGTACTCCGTTGCGCCTCACAATCTGCCCGTTTTCCCACGAGGGCGAAATAGCCGCCACTTGGCGCAAGGGCACGTTTGCCAGTCCACCATAGGCAGGAATCAGTTCGTTATGCAGGTGGCTGAAATCAGCACTGTCCGAATGGTTGCTTTTCAATATCACGGGGATGTCGTAGTCGCCCTCCCACATGGTTCCTACGGGAAGTCCGCCGCCATAACGCATGGCAAGCGTCGTTTCCAGCCCGGCGTTGGTGATACCCAACCGCGTGGAATTGTCCTCGTCCAGCGTTATACGTGCAGTCGCCAAAGGCTCATTAAAGTTTGTACGCACCAGATTCAATTCGGGTATTTTGCGGAGCAGGCTCTCCACCTTTTCTGCATATTTCTTGAGTGTGGGCAAGTCGTCACCGCTTACCCGCACCTCTATCGGATTGACAGCCTCACTATATCCTAATTGCTTGAAGCGCACGACCGCCTCCGGGAAGACCGTCCTGTACAGCGGCTCATACTCGTCCAACAGTTTTTCCGTGTCCTTGTTACCCATGGTGTTGACAATGAACTGGGCGAAGTTCGTGCCTCCTATCTGTGGCGCATACGAGTTCTGGAAACGCGGGGAAGAGCATCCCTTGAAAGAGGCAACGGAAATGATACGGTTGTCCTTGCGCAACAGGCGTTCCAAGCTGTCGGCCACGGATGCTGTCTTCTCCACCGCTGTCCCCGTTGGCATATAAATCTCTACCGCGAACTGGTTGCGTTCAGCCATTGGCAATACTTTTTGCGGCAATTTCCCCATCATAAGTATACCTAACACCACGGAAGCCACGCCGATTGCGAGCGTGGTGCGAGGCCATGCAAAGCATGTGGCAAGGAGCTTGTTGTATCCATTTTGCAGTACATCAAGAAACGAAAACTTCTTTTGGGCATTCCCGTCCGTATCTTTCTTCATGGGACGCCTGATGAAAAGGTATTGCATGAAAGGCACAAGCAGCATTGCCACAAGAAGCGAAATCATCAGAATCAACGTGACAGCCCATGGGAAGCTCGCCACGAAATCGCCTATCATTCCCCTGAGCGTGAACAGGAACGGGAAAAACGTAATGCTGATGGCGAGTGTAGCCGAGAAGATGGACTTGAAAAAGTGCGTGGCACTCTTGATGGATGCATGCCAGCGAGACATTCCTTCGGAAATCATTTCCAGATAACTGTCTATGATTACGATGGAATTGTCCACTATCATTCCGAGCGTGACTATCAGGGCGGCAAGTGTCACGGTATTCAGTTCGATACCGAAAGCATAGAACAGCCCCAACGCGATGAATATGGTAATCGGGATGGTGGAAGCCGCAACCAATGCCACACGGATTGGCAACAGCAGCATTACAACCAGTACCACGGCGCAAATGGCTATGACCAGTTCGTGCAAGAATGTGGAAACACTGTCGCCCACAACCTTGCTTTGGTCGGTAATCTTGAACAGTGACACGTCGTCAGGCAGCGTTTTTTCAAAAGTGTCCATTACCGTTTTTATCTCATTCCCCATCTGCACTATGTTCTTGCCCTTTTTCATTTCCACGCTGAGCAACAGGCATTTCCTTCCGTTGTTCGTGATATAGCTTTCAGGGGCAGGATACTCCTTGACGACACGGGCCACATCCTTCAAGCGGATGTTTTGCCCGTCGGGAGTAGAGAACACTATCATTTCCTGCACGTCACGCAAGGTGTTGATTGTCCTGCTGACATACACGGGCGACACGTATTCCCTGCTTTTCAATCTCCCGGCAGTAGTGGTGAATCCCTTGCTGAAAAGCGTCACGGCAAGTGTCCTGTCACTGATACCGTAATGGGACAGACGGTCATTGTCTATATATATGGAAATCTGCTCGTTCTGCATACCATAGACGGTCATGCGCCCCACGCTTTCGATGCGGCGCAGGCGGTCTTTCAAGGCATCCATGTAGTCGTTTAGTTCGCGATAGGTCTTGTCATCGCTTTCCATCGTGACAAGCAGGGCTGACGTGTCTCCAAAGTCGTCCATCACTTTGACGGCAAGAACACTTAACGGCAACTGGCTTTTAAAGTCGTTTATACCGTGCTTGAACTTGCTCCAAAACTCGTCCTTGTTGTTCAGGTCATCATTCAGTTGCACTTGTATGATTGCCATACCGTCCTTGCTGGTGGAATGTGTCTTGGCTTTCCTCACCTCCTTGTAGCTGAATATGTATTCCTCAAGGGGCTTGGTCACTTGCTCTTCTATCTCTGCGGCTGTGTACCCCGGACAAACGGCAGCGACAATGCCTTGCCGGATGGTAAAGTCAGGAAACTCGTTCTTCTTCATCTCCGACAGCCCGAATATTCCGAATGCCATGAGGCAGCACGTCAGCATGATGATTATCTGCCGATAGTGCATCGCCCACTCTACAATGTTCATTTTTTTCTCCATCAGATCTTCTCTACTTTAATGTCCATTCCTTCGCTGACTTTCTGCTGACCCTCCACAAGAACTTCATCGCCTGCGGTAAGTCCTTTCAGGATTATCACCCCGTCCGTAGTGGATTGTCCGGTCTCGACAATCGTTTTATGCGCTTTCCCCACTTGGTTCGTCCAAACAAATTGCCTGTTGGCATCGTCTGTTTGAACTGTGCGGCAAGGCAGCATGATTGCATCCGCGTTTCCTCCTTTGTCAAGATGAAGCTCGCATATCATGCCCGGCATAAGCTCCCCCGACGAGTTCTCAACAACAGCTTTTACTTGATACGACCGTGACAGGGGATTGGCCGATATGCCTTTCTCCACCACTTTCCCGATGAATGTTTTTCCGTCCAAAGCAGACACGGTGATGTGTGCAACTTGTCCCATACAGACATGCGATATTTCATTTTCGGGTACTGATATGCAAACTTTTACCTGACCTACTGACACAAGCTTGACCACGGGGATGCCCGGAAGCACGTTGTGCCCGACTTCGACCTCTTTCTTGGATATTACACCGGAGAATGGCGCATACAGTCTGCTGTCCGAAAGATTCTTTGCCGAAATCCGTTCAACGGACTGTGCCTGTTTTAGTTTGCTCTGCACCTCCACCCATTGTATTTCGGGCAGGCTGCGATTGTCGTAAAGTTGTTTCATCCTCCGGTAAGCGTCTTCTGCCTGTTCAAGAGTGGCGACCGCAGCATCGTGGGCATCCCTGAGAGACGCTTCATCAAGTGTGGCTATCAAATCCCCTTTGTTTATCCGCTGCCCTTCGGACACCATAATCCTTTGTATGGTTCCGGCTACCGGAAAACTCAATGTGGAACCTGTGGATTCCTCCATCGTACCGGAAAAAGTCTGTCTGCTGGAGATAACGGAACGTTCCACTTCCATTACTTTAACGCTTACAGGCAGCGGAGCAGGTGGCCCCTGCCGCTTACATCCTGTCGTCAAAATGACGCAGGAAAGCACAATTGCCATGTCATAATACTTTCTCATATTCACTTTGATTCAATTATGTTTATATCATTTTGCCTGCAAAATTGCGGATAATTGTCCTAAGTCTGGTGTTCTAAAAAGATGGTATAAGACGAAATTGAACGTATCCGCATTCCGATTAAGGTGATTTGAACAACGAGTAAGCTTTTTAGAACGTTCTTATTTTACTGGAAAGGATTACTTTTGCAACAAAAATCATAAAATAAACATATATGGATAAAAAGGATATTCAACAGGTCGGCTTTAGCCAGATAGACGATATTATGGACGTGGACTATATGGAAGATGGCATCGCCTTCTATGAGGATTTCAAGAAAATGCCCCTATCCGAACAAGGCTCGACGCGGATAGACATGTACATAGTTGTCTTGTGTACCAAAGGCAAATTGGGAGTGGAAATAAATGCGGCACCTTATACGGTAGAGCAGAACGACCTCATCGTCAGCTATCCCAATGCCATAATAGATAACTGCATGTTGAGTCCTAACTTCGAAGGCTCCATCCTCTGCCTCTCAAACAAGATTATTTCGGAATGTATTTCCGAAAGCGACTTATGGGAACGCGCCTTTCATTTCATGGAAAATCCAATCATCCATGTGGATGAGGATGACTTGAACAGACTCCGTCTTTACAAGGAAATGCTGCAAGCGCAAATCAAGACGAAGCAACATATCTTCCGTAAAGAAATCATAAACTCCATAGTTAGGGCTATCCTGTACGAACTGCTTGCAAATGCCGGGAAGCATAAGCCTTCTTCGGGCGCGTCACTGGTCAGACAAAGGGAAGTCCTGTTCAAACGGTTCATCCAACTGCTGTCGGGATGCAAGGTAAAGCCGCGTTCCGTGCCATGGTATGCCGACCAGCTCTGCATTAGTTCCAAACACCTTTCCATCGTCTGCAAGCAAGTAAGCGGCAAGACCGCATTCGACTGGATTAACGACTATGTACAGACCGACATCCGGCACATGTTGAAAAACTCGCAGAAATCAATAAAGGAAGTGGCGGATTACCTTAAATTCCCCAATATCTCATTCTTCGGGAAATACTGCCGGGCACATTTCGGGATGTCGCCTACGGAGTTCAGGCAGCATTTGAGGGAACAGCCGGATGATAACCAATAATCGTAAAATCATTGAGGCTTATGATACCGCGCAAAGAACTTATCGGGCAATATGGTGAAACCGTATATGCCGTTTTTGCGACCAAAGAAGGATGTACGTTGCAGGAACTCCAATCCCTGTGCAATTTGGACAGCACGGACTTGTGCTTTGCCTTGCTTCATTTGTTAAGGGAGAGTAAGATTGGAGGTGACTTAAATAATGGGAAAGTAACTTATCGTGTTATATATCAACAATAAGGGAAAACAGTCTGTCATAAATATGGGCAGACTGTATAGACGACAGTAGTGGATATTTCAAAAAAGCAAGAAGAATAATAATTATACTATTCCTCTTGCTAATATGATTTTTATATTTTTATCCCTTTTGGTCGATTCTCATCTTTCGCATACAATCCCGGTCGTCCGATAATGATATGGTCGGCAATGAAGTTGCCTGACGGACTTTGCTCATTCACTGGACTGCGAATCTGAGAGAATTATTCTTTCCGTTGTTCCCACTTTGCATACATATCCCTCGAAAGTTCCACAATCTCCCTGCTCAGTTTCACAAGGTCGATGGTATGTTTCTCCAACTTGTAGAGTAATGCCATCGCCTTCTTCTCAGAGAAATGACAACGCAATTCCTTCACGATTTGGTTGTAGTTCGTACCGATGGCACGAAACTGGGCGTGGAAGTCCGACAGTTTGGTGTAGTAGTCCACCAGCGTCTTGTCCACCTTCAGCACCTTGAACTTCTGCCCGAAGAAATGCGCCTTGAGAAAGACGGCTTTCGCATACACCTGTGATTCCTCGTACATCGTTAGGAATCTGTTCCATTCCATATCATCGAAGCGCACCATCACGCAGTGCGTCTTCGGGCTCAACTTGGGATTTCTCCCGTACTTGCTCTTCTTTTTCATTCTTCTTATTCTTTATAATTTTATGGCTTGTCCATTGTTTAATCTTTGATTAAGGAACCCCGAAATTATCCGACTGCGGAGGATAATTCTGCCCACGGCGGTGAAGGTGTTTTCAGTTACTTAGAATTATTCGGGTAACTGAAAATATATCTTGCTGTGTCTTTGAGGACACAAGAATCCTCCGCCAGTCGGATTGGTTTGTCAGTTCAATAACTCTTCAGGTGTGTCGGTCAAACCGATGGAGTGCATCCAGCTGCTTGACTGATTCCACCGCAGTCCGCTCAGAGTTTGCGCCATTGCTCGATGTCTTCCCGGTAGGCTTCAAGGTGCAGGCGGGCAAGATTCTCAATAAGCCCCGATGCACTCATGCCCCGCCCACCGAGACGGCGAACAATACCGTCCAACTTGTCACGTACTTCACCGCTGACGAATACGGGCTTGCGGTTGGTTATCTTGGGAACTTGCAGGTAGGTGGTACGGTATTCGTCCAGCGACAGTCTGCGCTGCTTGCTGCTGACGCGTCTGACAACAGCCCGTTCTACGGGAACATCCACATCTGTTGCAGATTCCTTTGCCTCGTCATCTGAAGCCTCCAATGCCTCTTCTTCGTGTGGAGGGATAGCTGATACAGCCATCTGCCCTGCGGATGTACCCGGTTCATCCAACATGGGGAAAAAATTCGCCGCTTCCTCTATCGGTGTCTGTTCCGAATCGGAAGGCTTTTCTTCCTGTTCCCGTCTGCTCATGGAAGGCAGATAGTCTTCCAGCTTGAAGTTCTTGAACTCTTCATCGTTCTCGATGTTTTTGAATTTCTTGCTCATTGTCGTTTTCTTGTTAAAGTGAATACTTGTTGGTCTGTATGCGCATAGTTGACCGTTTGTCTGGAGCAAAATAACTATATACATTTCAGTCAATCAAGCGTTTAGATTCGATTAGGCAATTTTGTATGAATTTGCTTTATGGTGATGGAAACAATGGTGCAAACTTCATGGATTTGCCGGACATGAATAACGGAAAAGGGCAAAACATAATCACGGACGAATTTGAATTAAGCTGTTATTGGGGTTGGGGCTTCTTTATTAAAGATGAGAATTAAGACAGAATAGACAGCCAATCGACAAGGCGTATCCCGGACAACCTCTGCCGTATCGGTGCCACAAGCTGCCACTTCCGAAAAATCCATTGTCGGATAACGCATTATATATTCCTTTGCGGCAAAAGGAACAATAACATCAAAAGAAAAAGTATATGGAAATCGTATCAATCGAAAGAAAGACCTTTGAGGCGATGGTCGCCAAGTTCGACCGTTTCGTCAGCCGCATGGATGCCATCTGCCAGTGGCACGGAGAAAAGAAGATGGGCGAGTGGATGGACAATCAGGACGTGTGCCGGATGCTGAACATCAGCCCGCGTACGTTGCAGACCCTGCGTGACAACGGCACGCTGGCTTACTCGCAGATAAACCATAAGACGTATTACCGTCCCGATGACGTACAGCGTATTGTTTCCGTTGTGGAGGACAGACGGAAGGAAGCGAAGTTCAAGGGAAGAACGATATAAACTTGATGAAATGAACGAAGTAAAATAATGATACCCACTAAATCCCAAAATGTATGAACGAACTGATTAACAAGGACAGCGAGTGGATAATCCACTTCATGGGCAGCCTTGACCGTCTGCTGGACGGCTTCAAGCATCTGACCGCCAACTATCGCCCGACATTGGGCGGAGAACGTTTCTTCACCGACAAGGAAGTATCTGCACGGCTGAAAGTGAGCCGCCGGACACTTCAGGACTACCGCAACGAGGGACGGATCGCCTACATCCAATTGGGCGGAAAAATCCTCTACCGTGAATCAGACATCGAAAGGATGCTGAACGACGGCTACCGCTCCGCATACCGACTGGCAGGTACATGATTTTCTTGAAGGAGTGCAGTTTGCCGTCTGCCCTGTAATTGCGTCAGCAATGGGACTTTCGGCAAAAGAAAAAGAAACGGCTTATGGATGAAGCGTCAAAAAACTGCTTCGTTTATAAGCCGTTCCTTCTATCCTCTGATTTTTCCGTCAGTCGTTTGTTTCCGTTGCCGGATGCCCGTCAAGCGTATGGCTGGCAAGGGCAAGGTTTTCGGGCTGAATACACTCCACAGGAAGAAGATTCTGCCCGAAGCGGCTTTGCCGTCTGACCTTACCTCTGCCATCAAACCATGCGCTACCTTTGCATCCGAGCATCGGAAACGAGTGTCTGGAAGGATGATCTCAATTACACCATCGGAGGTCTCTTCTATCTATATGCAGACAATAATATCAAAATCTTAAACTTTGAAATTTATATTGTGTAAATTGCAAAAGTCAGACCCCGACATGATGTAATTTGCTTGTTTTTGAGACAATAAGGACTGAATAGTCTAACAATAGAAACTTAATCCGAAATAATTTATTAACTTTGTATTATGTTAACGGCATTGCAAATACAAGAGCTGGTGAAAGACAGTGAAGACTACAACGTAGACATCAAACATAGTGTACCTTCTAAGGAAATTTTCGGTGAAGTTGCAGGTTTCACTAATGATGCCGGTGACCATGTTTTGATTGGCACTGATAATGAGAATCAAATTAAAGACAAATAAGTATTAATTGTGTAGGTATAATTTTAACATCGCATTTAGCTATGACAAAGACTATATTCTCTCCTGTTCAACAGAAGATGTTGTTCAATCAGATTAAGGAATCTGATTTCTTTAATTCCTTGATAAATGATGGCAATTTCTTTGATTTTCTGTCAAACATCTGGGATATAGATACATTACCATCATCGGATCCGCGCTTTAATAATCTGAGAGGTGACATTCAACAACACATGTTTAATAATGATGATTGGGATTATGATTATTTATTCTCTGAAGCTCTTCAACTGTTTAAAAAGGAGGATTTATTTAATAAGTTTATTACTGAAACCGTAAATCCGATTTATCACAATCATGATTCTCAACTTATTCTCGTTGCCACCATTAACGAGTATTTGCTTCCCAAAAAATACATTCTAAAGCCTTATGAGGTTGATGAGAATGGAGATCTTTTGTATAAAATTGAACCACACACGTCAATTATTGATGATAGCGCAGTTGTGGAAAATAATATTCCGTTTTTATTGGAACGACGCCCACGAGGGTATGCTCATAAAATTTCTTCACACTGTCAACCCAATAAATTTCCATCATTTGTTATGGTCGTAGATCATTGGGATGATTACGGAGTAGAATCCCGATTTGAATTATTTTATTATGAATCTAAAGAGAGCTATACGCACATTGGTCCACTAAAGATAATTAATGTCAAGCAGGAATATACAGATTCTGAACATCAAAAATATCGTGTACGTGACCTTATGGAAGATCTTTTCTATTCATTAGGCGAAAACGAATTTTGCTCAATTGGACAAACACAAGAATATTATGATACTCTTAAACAAAAATTCCCCAATAAGTATCTCTCTATATTATGGGCTTTAAAAGATTGTGCAATTTTTTCATTTATAGAAGACAATTTTGAAAAACATCCGTTTTTTCATAGTCTCATAAGAGAAAATAGTGTAGAACGCATTCTAAGAAAAGAAAAATATCTAATTGATAATCGAAAGATATCAAGTTGTTATAGATTCTCTTATGAGTTTTCTCCCAAATATGCTGAGGAACCAATTCATATAGAGTTCTCTTTTGATATTAACAGTGCTTTTCAACAGAGAGTTTTTGCCATAATTGGAGAAAATGGAGTTGGTAAGACGCAACTAATCACAGCCTTACCGCTAGATCTTGCAAAGAGAAGAGAGAATCTATTTGCACCACAAGTGCCATTATACAGTAAAGTAATAGCCGTTTCAACAAGTCTATATGATAGCTTTGATGTGCCAAAGAATAGTGTGGGCTTCAATTATGTATATTGTGGGTTAGCTTGTGGGAAAAAAGACAATAAAACGATTTTAGCACCAAAGGAATTAAAACTGAAACTATTACAAACTACAAAAACAATTAATGGCAGAGAACGAGCTGAATCTCTTAAAAATATACTATCTCCCTTATATTCAGCAGATATAATATCTGCTCTATTTACAATTCAAGAAGAAAAAATAAAAGTAAATCAAGCCCGTTTAGTCGAAATTGTAGACTATATGAGTTCTGGAGAGTCTTCGCTATTATTTATATTCTGTAATATTGTTGCCAATATCAGGTATGATTCATTAATTTTGTTTGATGAGCCAGAAACACACTTGCATCCAAATGCGATAACATCATTGATGTCATCAATATATCAATTACTTGATGAATATCAATCGTATGCAATTATTGTTACACATTCCCCTCTTATTATTCGAGAAATGAGATCAACCGGAGTGAGAATTATGGATAGGATAAATAATCTACCAGTAATTCGCTCCATCAATATGGAATCATTAGGTGCAAATGTGTCAGCATTAGTCGAAGAAATTTTTGAAAACAAAGATATTCCTAAATATTATAAAATAAAAATTGATGAGTTAATATCGTTGGGGTTATCATATGGCGATTTAATTTCGACCTTACAATCACGCGATATTGAATTGGGTATTGGCCTTAAGATGTATATTCAACAACGTTACAAGTCACATGTATGAGAAAAATCAAGAGTTATACCGGGGATACATTCAATTTTCATAAAAAAGTATTGAATGCAAAAAAGAAAGGTAAAACTAAGACTATTGTTTCAGATATTGAGGAAATTATAAAGAATCAATTTGAAAGTTATGACACCTGCTTTAAAGAAGACACGCTTCAAAATTTAGAGGCGGCTCCCGTCACGGACGAACAGAAAGAAGCTTTACTAGAAATGTATTCATTTCAGATGAAGCCATTTCAGGAATTGCTTGCAGATCTTACTACCGATGAACATAATCGAGTTTCAAAGTTATGTCCAAATTGTACAATTAATAATGTTCAATCTTTAGACCATTGTATCCCCAAAACAGAGTTTCCTGAATTTTCTGACAATCCCAAAAATTTGATGCAATGTTGCATGACTTGCAATGGAAAGAAATCAAAAATTTGGAGGACTGAAACAGATAGAATATTTTTGAACTTGTTTATAGATGAGGTACCGAATCATCAATATCTTTTTGTGCGGGGAGAACTTATTGAAGGCGCTCCTGTATTTTCATTTAGATTAGAACAGCCAACAGAAATAGACGACTTATTTTATGCGAAAATTGTAGGTCATTATACAGGACTTGATTTACTTAATAGATTCGCAGAGAATTCTCCCGATGTTATTGACGAGCTTATATTTATAATCAAGTCATCAATTGAGAACTCTATTCCCACAGATAAGATAAAGAAAAGCATTCTTAGCGCGGCATCAAAACTGCAAGAGAAATTCGGTACAAATTATTGGAAAGCTCTTCTCTATATTGAATGCGTCTCTAATAAAGATATATTTGACTCTATAATCTCAAACGCTGTATAATCCACCCAAAGTGAACAAAAGGCCATAATTTGACGGTTTATAAGTATATTTTGGAACTATCGACCAAACCTTCTAGCGGACATTACACGGAAAAAGACGAAAGCAAAACGGAATATAACACGCTATAAATAACTTAGCCAACTCTACCCCCTTCGCATTATTTTTGTCAGGCAGAGCGTAGTACGAGCTGCTATACGGATTGCATCCCGAGATACTTGTACAACCTTGAAGTACATTAGGCTGATAAAATTTAGCGGTGGTGAGGTCAAAGTCTGACTTGGTACGTAAAAGAAGATAGCCTCGGGCAGGTTCACGCAATATGTTATAAATCAAATTCAGCGCAAATCTTTTCAGTAATCTTTTAGTTTTAGAAATTATTGTGGTGTATTTTGCGACCATAGTAAAATTTCTGTTATGGCGGGTCTGCAATTATTTTACGGTACACATACCTAATAGTCCAAAAGCAAGTTGAGTGAAATGTTCCAATTATATCCTATCTTGAGTCGAACATAGAGAAGATGCTGCTTGACAGCTACCACTCAGACTACTGACAGACGGCTACCTGATTTTCTTAAAGGAGCGTAGTTTGCCGTCTGTCTAATAATTGCGACAGCAATGGACATGACAGCAAAAAAAAAATGAACGGCTTACGGATGAAGCATCAAAATCCTGCTTCGTCTGTAAGCCGTTCATTTATATCTTCTAATTTTCCGTCAGTCGCTTGTTTCCGTTGCCGGATGCCCTTCAAGCGTATGGCAGGCAGAGGCAAGGTTTTCGGGCTGAATACGCTCCACAGGAGGAAGATTCTGCCCGAAACGGCTTTGCCGCCTGACCTTGCCCCTGCCATCAGAGCCATGCGCTACCTTTGCATCCGAGCATCGGGAACAAGTGACTGATGGGATGAACCTCAACTATACCATAGGTTGCTTCCTCTGCCACAGGATACAAACAAAGTTATTGAGTTCTCTTTCTTGGTGGTGTAGATTTCATTTATCACAAACCGTCTGAACAAGATACTTTCTCTACTGCATATCCTGAATGCAATGGCTATAACCATTTCAAGATTATAAACATCGTAACTGATACCATCTAGTTGCTTGATATATTTCATCGTATCACATTCGTTTAACTCCTTATTCCTATATATAACATGAATCGCTTTACGGATGTCACAGGAGAATACTCCAAACAGGTCAGCGATTTCGAATTGTGTCATCCATACGGGTGCGGTCGGAATAGTGACCATACCCACTTCACTGATTGTGATTATACCTCTATCCATAATATATTGTATTGACATTGTTTAGTTACTTTTGTTTGTCTTTTCGCCAGTAGATTGTTTCTTCCGGCGTTCTATCAGTTTGTCCATATCCTTTGAGATTTTGTCATCGGTTATACGTGCATATCCCTGTGTCGTCCGAATATTGGAGTGCCCCATCATCTTGGCGATACTCTCTATCGGTATATCCGCTGAAATAAGGAAAGTTCCGAAACTATGTCGGCTCTGGTGGTAGGACAAGTTATCCTCTTTGCCTATGATTACACCTAACTCATGAATTTCAAACCACAAGGCGTCACGGTTAGGAAGCGGAAATACGGGCTGTTCGTCATCGGCCGTGTTGTACAGCGACAATATCTGTTCCGCTATGGGATGCAGGGGTATGAACGCTTCCACCTTTGTCTTCTTGCGGTTGATACGGATATACCGTCTGCCCTCCGCATTCATCCCGATGTGGTGGGGATGCAACAATTGTATATCCACATACGCCAATCCTGTCAGGCAGGAGAATATGAAAGCCCGTCTCGCCAACTCCAGCCTGCTGTCATACATCGGGGTGGAAAGTATCTTCTTGAACTCATCGCGATTGATGTATCTGTGCTTTGCCTCCGGTTTGGTTTCATATTCCAACTCCTCGCAGGGATTCACTCGGATTATCTCCTTATCGACCGCCAGATACAACAGGCGGTTCAACCATCGCAGACAATGGTTGGTCTGAGATGCCCCGAAGTTCTTGCATCTTTTCAGATATGCCTTATAAGATTTGCCGAAGTCCTCTGTAACTTCTTCAAAACAGATGTCCTTTTTACCCGATGACACAATATAGTCTGTCAGGTACTTCTGGTAATACATTGAACTTCGATAGGAGGAGGTTGAATCTATTTCCTCGGAGTGTTTCTTTAACCGCTCCCGTTCCCATTCTCCCATTTGCAGGAGGGTAGTCGGATGAATGTTGTTTTGGGTGATGTGGCTCTTCAACATCTCTGCACTGACTACACCTTGCGATTTCAGTATTTCCTCGTATGCTTCTGAAATGATTCGGAGATATTCCTGCAAGCGGTTGTTTTCCCTTGTGGACTTTATCTCGTTCTTCTTGCCATTCCAATCTTCGGGACGGCAATAGATACTTGTGCTTATGACCGTCTGTTTCCCGTCAATGGTTATGCGGCAGAGAACGGCGGTCGTACCGTCAGCCTTTACCTTGCTGCGGTTGATATAGGGTAACAGTGAAAATGTACTTCGCATATCGCTTGCTGTATTAAAGGGTAAGTTTGAAATCCTCGGTAGCTTTGATGAACCTGTCCATGTCCTCAAAGAGTTTTTTCGGACTGACACGGGCGTACACCTGAGTGGTGGAAATATCGGAATGCCCCAACATCCTACTGATGGTCTCAATCGGCACACCAGCTTCGAGCGTAATCAGCGAGGCGAAACTATGCCTCGCCTGATGGTAGCACAGGTCATCCTTGATGCCTGCCAGTGCCGCCAACGCTTTCATGTGCCTTCTAAGATTGGGCCAGCGAAGTAAAGGAAACAAGGTTTCTCTGTCCTCACTGCTATACTTATTGATAAGCGCAATTGCTTCGGGCAATAGTTTTACACTGGCACGGAGTTCGTTTTTCTTTCTGCGGTATTTCAACCATAATGCCCCGTCCCCGTCTGTCTGCAAATTAGCATGGGTAATCGAAACGACATCCGCATAAGATACACCTGTGTAACATCCGAAGAGAAACATATCCCTTGCCAGCATATGGGATTTGCGGTATGCAGGTATTTCCACGTCACGGATTTTCTCGAACGATTCACGGCTCAATGCCCGTGGAGTCGTTTCCGTTTTCTTCGGCAGGGTGAAATGTTGGAAGTGGATTTTATCGGCATGTCCCTCTTTATAAGCTAGACGGCAAATCTTCTTAAGTATGGCAAGATAATGTCTGGCAGTATCGATTGCCTGTCCTTTATCTTCCGTGACAAATGTCTGATAGTCGTGGATGAACTGTTCCGTCAGTTGCCCGAAAGCCAAATCCTTGACCTTGTACTGATGCTTGATGAACTCTCCGAGTGCCAGCCGCATATAGTGATAGCCGGGATAAGTACTTTTGGCACGATCAATACCGATACGTGCCTTGATGTCATCACAGACAACATCGGTCATTTTCATGAGGGTCATCTGCGTTTCCATGCTGCCTTGAAAAAGGTCTTTCACATCGGTGGCATCGAAATCAATTTTGCGTTCCACAAGATTGTCGAATGCCATGTTTACCGCCAGTAGCAACTTGTCAATCTTGGCATTAGTCTCCACCGCCTCGCGGCTTTTTCCGTTCAGACGGCTTTCACGGGGATTCCACAATTCGGGAGTGCAGGACAACTTGCATCCGAACTGCGCCATCGTGCGGTTCACTGTAATTCTTCCCATTATCGGGGCTTTGCCCGACTTGCCCAGTCCGCTCTTTTTGAGGTAGAGCAGCACCTTGAATTTTTCTACTTTCATACGCTTATATTTTTAGGTGCAAAGTTACTTGCCATATAAGCGTTCCTTGATAAGCAAAATGCTGAGTACGAGTGCAAAGAAAACGGTGAGGATTTCTTTTCATTGCTTTCCGTTACCTGTTCTCGTTCCAGTAACTGCCCGGCTAACGGTCTGGTAACTGAACAACTTCAATATTACGTTGTCATTTGCATTTTCTCAATTTGGCAAAATACTGAAACCCTGCTCATTTCAAACGGTTTACGTTTAATCTTCTTCTGTCTGCTTTTCCTTGCGTAGCCTATCACTTTCCACGGATTCCGCAGGACATACGCGACCCTTCAGGCCGCAGCCGGTACTGACATCCGTACCATCCAAAGCAACATGGCTCACAAAAGCATCACCACCACCCAACGCTACATGAAAGTTGTGGACAGCAACAAGCGTGAGGCGACCACCAGAATCACATTGACAAGAAAGGGCTGATCTGACTGATTCGTACCTGTTTTATCGGTTATAGTATGATTTTTCGCTGAAAATCATACTATAACCATATTTTTTCTTAATTCCCGGATGTTTTTCTGTCATTATTTACAATGGTTTGAAACCGGACATCTATTTTTGTCCTATCATAATTCCAAACAATCACAGTTTATGGCAGATAACAACCGAATATCCATCAAAAAGACAAGCCGAGTCCTTGCGATTACATGTGTCGCCTATACAACAGTGGCAACAATATTGTACGACAACTATCATATTGACCTGATTGACTACTCCACTCCTGTCATATTAGGAACCGTAACTGCAATCATGTCATGTGCTGCACTGCAACGCCTGTTTTGTTCACTATTCACCAGGAACTATCTTTCTTTTGGCTGCAAGGAGTTATCATCAAGAGGAATTGTCCCAAGTCGTAATACCCAGGAAGAATTGCCCAAAACTGATGAAGCAGCCAGTGAAAAAGTCGGGAGCCCATACCTTAAGGAATATGAAGCCCGCATAGAAGAATTGCAACGCAATGAAAAGGAGAAGAAAACTGCCATTGTGCATGCGATACATGAATACACCACACACGAAATGTCACAATTCTTATCCTTAGACGATCTTGAAACTCTCCATGAGAACATAGAATATCTGGCATACGGACAAGCGGAACTATATAAACCGGTTCGCTCCAAACCAGATAATCAAATCAAGTCCCCTTCACTAAGACATTATGCGTGGAATATCGGGGAGAGACTTGATATTCCGTTAATCGACAGGGCAAAGTTCATAAAAACGATATTCCCGCATGAACTGGAAAATGCAACAATCGAATACCTTTGTAAAAATCTTCGTGATTTAGTTTCCAGTATAATTACTATCGATGTTCCGGAGAACGGGGACTATCGTTTCCGTTATATGAAAATTTCATCAGACAGCGATAATTAGTTCCTGCTGATTGTAATCTGCATAATATCATCATGTTGGTTTGCAGCATGTTTAATAATCAAATATTGAATTATGCTGAAAGAAAAACTGACATTCAATGATCTGCCGGAAGTGGTGGGCAAACTTTGCGAAAGAATCGAGAGCCTCGAAAATGCGCTGAAAGACAATCTTGCAAAACAAGCTCCAGCCAAAGAAAACCTGCATATCCCCATGACCGTGGAGGAAGTATGCAGCTACCTTGGAATATCCAAGTCATCTTTCTATTACAAGGCCAAGCACGGAGGGATACCTGTCATCAAGCAGGGAAAACATCTGTTCGTATATCGCGACGAACTGGACAAATGGCTGGAGACCGGAAGAAAAAGCCAGGTGCCGCTGAGCATCGAGGAGGAACACGGGCAGATACTTGCCGCGACAAGACGTAAGGCCAAACCAAGAGAACTGTAGGAATATGGAAAAGACGAACAGCAATATTCCTACCCCGGAGGAACTGAAAGCCTACATAGATGAATCGGTCATCTGCGTAACCGGGACATACGAACAGTCCGCCTCCGTACTTATGGTGGATGATTCCACAATCGGGACTCTGGGAAACTTCAGTGCATCCATTGGAAAGGCCAAAAGCAAAAAGACCTTCAATGTCTCAGCCATCGCTGCGGCCGCCCTGAAGAATGGCACAGTGCTGCATTACCGCGCCTGCTTCCCGGAGGGAAAAAGGAAGATTCTCTATGTTGACACGGAACAGGGCAAGAACCATTGCCAGATTGTTCTGAATAGAATCCTGAAACTGGCAGGTCTGCCGAAAGACTGTGATGCAGACAACCTGACGATGCTGGCACTCCGGAAATATTCACCCGAAGTGCGACTGGCTATAACGGAAGAGGCAATCGGCATGATATCCTATTTAGGTCTGGTCATCATAGATGGCATCCGGGACTTCATCCATGATATCAATTCACCCGGTGAATCCACCGATGTGATATCCAAGTTCATGCAATGGACCGATGACCGGCAGATACACATCCATACCGTCCTGCATCAGAACAAGAATGACGAACACGCACGCGGTCATGTCGGCACGGAACTGAACAACAAGGCGGAAACCGTCATGCAGATAGAGCCAGACAAGGACGACAAGTCCATAAGCATAGTGGAAGCCATACACAGCCGTGACCGTGAGTTTGAACCGTTTGCCTTCCGGGTAAACGATGATTCCCTGCCCGAACTGGTGGAGTCATATCAGCCCCAGAAAAGGCAACCAGGACGCCCGACCAAGGAACCGTTCGACCCGTACAAGGAAATACCTGAAGATTCGCACCGTTCCGCTTTGAACGCCGCTTTTGAGGAGGGGAACATCAGCGGCTATAACGGCTACCTTGAACGGCTGAAAGAGGGCTACGGACGGCTGGGGATAAAACTGGGGTACAACAAGACGGTGGAATTGGCAAAGTTCCTATGCAACAAGCGGATGGTCGTAAAAGAAGGGAAAGAATACAGATTCAACCGTGATTTCTATTACTGAGCCGTTAGCGTTTAACCCCATCGGTGTGACATTTTTCTGTGACATTTCCCGGCTTTACTTTATTGCTGGGGTGTAGATATGGAAATAAAGCAAAGTGATGGCAGGTTTCACCATGTAGGTGCAATCTGCCATAGTTTCCTTTTGTATGTACACTGGAAACCGGACAACCCCGCATCGTATGAGATGTAGCATCAATCCGTGTCGGGCTTGCCCGTCTGCCAGTAATAAACCCTATGGGGGAGCCTAATTTCCGATGTCTATAAACCATGAGAATTAAAGAGAAGATATTTTTACTTATTGTCCTTATTTACAGTTGTTTGCATTTTCCATCACGATTCTCTTCAATTCCGAAAAAATCTCATTTCAGACGGATTTTTGTTACCCGTTTTTGTTTCTTTTCCGACTAAAGAGACTATATTTGCAGTGTGATTTCAAGATACGAACGCACTTATGACGGACAGGAGTAACAAAGATAGCAAAAAATCGCCAGTCAAGATAAGATTCAAGACGATGAAAGACGGCCACAGATCCATTTATCTGGACTGCTACCGTAACGGCCATCGCAGCTACGAATACCTCAAACTGTATCTCGTGCCGGAAACCGACGACAAATCATTGCGCCTGAATGAAGCCGCGATGCGGAAAGCCGAAACCGCCTGCAGAAAGAAATTGCGAGAATTGAAAAAGTTACCGGTAGAGAACAGACGGATTATGGAAACGCAAGGTTATATCTCTAATAAGGACATATCCATACAGGAGTGGCTTTCCCGTTTTAAGGAGATACAGCGTAGCCGTGGTGTACATGATATCCATGCTATAGACCTGGTATGTGCCATCCTGTCCGAAATGAACTGCGGTGACACAAAGGTAAATGAAATCGACAAGGACTTTTGCATTGCCTTTGTGGAATATCTGAAGACCGGATATAAAACAGCCAAAGGAGAAAACCTAAAGCCCAAGACTGCCTTTAACCGCCAGTGCACATTCGTGACAGCTCTTAATGTTGCCGTACGAGAAGGAATCATCCCCACCAATCCCATGAACCTACTCTCACATCACGAAAGGGCAAAAGCGAGCAAAGGGAAAAGAGACTATCTGACCATAGACGAAGTGAAGCGACTGATTGCGACACCTTGTAAAAACAATATGATTAAGAACGCATATCTCTTTGCCTGCAACTGTGGTTTGCGGCTCGGCGATGTCCGTAAATTGAAATGGGGTGACATAACGCAGGACAACGACAGATGGATACTTTCCGTCATCATGAACAAGAGCGGAAAGCCAATACATATACCGCTCGGCGTGCAGGCAAGAAGATGGATACCCGGATGTGAAGACAGCGGGAAACACGATACTGGCAGCCTTGTCTTCGAGCATCTGCCCGGAGACTCCCACATCAATGACATCCTAAAAATATGGGCTGCCGATGCTGGAATAACCAAATCAGTGACCTATCACACAAGCCGACACACCTTCGCCACGATGCTGCTCACACTCGGTGCAGACCTTTATACCGTTTCCAAACTTTTGGGCCATTCCCAGATAAAGAACACGCAGATTTATGCTGAAATCATCAACCGAAGGAAAGACGAGGCAGTCAATCTCATAGACAAAGTGTTTGATTAAGAACAAATCTTTTATAAATGACACCACTATGGCAAAAGCAATAAAGACACCCAAACAGCCCAAGGAACCTGTCAGAGTCCGTTATAAGACACTCAGTGACGGGAGCCAGTCCGTCTATCTCGACATCTACCGTGACGGAAAAAGGCAGTATGAGTTCCTGAAACTGTATCTCATCCCGGAGACGAATGCGGCAGCCAAGGCGCAGAATAAGGCCACGCTTGCTGCGGTTAACACCATAAAGTCGCAGCGCATCATCGAGCTGACCAATGGAGTGGCAGGGCTGAAGAACACCTCCCTGCGGTCGAAGATGCTGCTTCTCGACTGGATGCAGGCATACAAGGAAAGTCAGGAGAAAAAAGGAGTGCGAGGAAGTGGCAAACTGATATCCAACACGATGAATGTGCTGCGTGCCTTCAATGCAAAGGCGACCATGCGGGACATAAACCGCGACTTCTGCCTTGCCTTTATAAACTTCCTGCGTAACATCTATGTAAGCCCGAGCGGTAAGAAGCTGTCGCAGTTCACTTGCGTTTCCTACTTCGGATGCTTCCGGGGAGCGTTGAATGCGGCAGTTCGAGAGGAAATCATTGCCGAAAATCCGGTAAACCGGCTTAATACGGACGAGAAAATCAAGATGCCGGAGAGCAAGCGGGAGTTCCTGACCATAGACGAGGTCAAGATTCTCATAGACACTCCTTGCAGACGGGAGGATGTCAAAGGAGCGTTCCTGTTCTCCTGCTACTGCGGCTTGCGGATCAGCGATGTACTGGTCCTGAAATGGAAAAATGTGGATAGTTCCGCTGAGCAGTGGCGCATCAATATCATCATGCAGAAAACCCGTCAGCCTCTTTATCTTCCCCTTTCCATGAATGCAAGGAAATGGATGCCGAAACGGAACGGAGCCGGAGATGAAGACCTTGTATTTCCCACATTGCCATGTGAGGACACCTGCAATGTGCAGCTCAAACCGTGGGTCAAGGCGGCGGGCATAACCAAGCATGTAACCTATCATGTCAGCCGCCACACCTTTGCCACAATGTTGCTGACACTCGGTGCTGACCTTTATACTGTATGCAAGCTACTTGGCCATTCGGATGTGAAGACCACCCAGATATACGCCAAAATCATCAACAAGAAAAAGGAAGATGCCATCAGCCTTATCGACATGGAGTTTGCCAATACCTGAACGAATATAATAATAGAGTATGAGAAGATTGCCAGATGATTTCAATGTGAACATCCTGCTGCCGGGAGCAGTGTGGCTACTCATATCTGTCCTTGCCGGACGGGTAGCGGTCGCACGGCTTGAGACGGATGCTATTACCGTCGTCATGTTCGTGGTAATCTCGCTCGTTATCTTCATTGTTCCGATGGCTGTTTATATGGAGTATCGCAAGAAAATCGAGCAATTGTCGGAGCGCAAATCTAAAAAGGCTTCTTCACAGTCCGGCAGCGGTTCCTCTGGCAAGTCTCAATCGACCACAGAACTAGAGACAGCATGTCGGTTTTCCTTTCCACCGGATTTCCCGGATGCCCTGAAAGGAGACAGAACTATGATATTTATGGAAGCCTTGCGTCATGAAGGCTTTCTTGATGCGGAATATCGGCCGCATGATGGATGCAATGCCACACAGATGGCTTTCATCGCGGACAGCATAGCAGCAATCTGCAACATCAGCCGCCAGTGGAAAATTTTTGGCGACTATTGGCATCTGAACAATATGCGCCAGTTGTTGGATGTAAAGAACCGCAGGGGTTCCAAAGCCGACAAAGAGGATGTTATAATCTCCATTTTTAAGAAAGTGGCGGAAGCCGACGATTATATCAGCAACACCGATGCATATCGCAGTTGGGAGAGAAACATCAAAATTTAACCGCCTTATCGTTTCAGGCAACCCATCTCGCTAAACATCTGTTTTTTCTATTCCCTGTTTTCGTCTGTTTGCTGTTGTTTTACAGCCGTGCTTTTAAAAGTTTTCCACTTAGCTTTCCATCTGTTTTACAGTCGGTTAAGAGCCTTTGTCGTGTGATTTCCGATGGCTTACTTTGCACCGTCTTCCTTATCGGAACGACGGCTTTCACAGCCTAAGAAATCACATTAAAAACGACAGAAATATGGAACAGACGAACCAACTGATCTCGACAGCCGAGGCCGCGAAATTTCTCGGAATCAAAGTGAGTTATCTTCACAAGCTGATGATGCGACGCGTCATCCCTTACTACAAGCCCAACGGCAAACTGTGCTTCTTTGACAAAGCCGAACTGGAGGCATGGATGAAGAATGTACGCGTGGCATCGCAGGCGGAACTCGATCAACAGGCACAGAAGTACATCATCAACCGTTCGAAGCGGTAAGTCATGGCGGGCATATACGACTACATTAACCAGTTTTGGGCAGAAGCGGAGCGCAGCCCTTTCAATCCTACGGAGGTAGCACTTTATCATTACCTTCTGTATGAGGCAAACCGCCTACGCTGGAACATGCCGTTTGCCTGCCATACAGCCATCCTCTGCGTGCGGCTCTCGACCACCAAACAGAATATCAGCAAGGCACGGCAGCATCTCAAAGAGCGTGGGCTGATAGATTGTCAGGTCGGTACAGGAATCCACACCCCTGCGCTATATTCCTTGACCATACAGCCGTCCCGGCAGTTGCCGTATCAGGTTACCAGACAGTTGACCCATGAGTTGACCGTACAGTTGCCCCATTCTAATATAAAAGATAAAGACAAAGATATTATCAACTCCCAACATGCACGGGAAGACGGACATATACCGCTGGATGAGCTTGAGTCACTCCTGATTGCCGATACGGCTTGGCAGGACAAGATTATCGAAGTGCTGGCGAAAAGAGAAAACTGGATTATTGACAGAGACAGGCTACACGGGCATATCCGTGACTTCTTTGACGAGCAAAGAATCGGCGGAAACGCGCAGCGGGACGAGAGCGATTGCCGAAGCCATTTTTACCATTGGATTATCAAACATCTGAATACAACCCGATATGGAACAAAACGGAAATCCCCAACTTATAGAGACTCTGATGTCACGGCTGTGTCAGCCGAGGACTACGAAGGAGCGTTTTAGACTGCCTTTCGATGAAGAGACGGCTGCGAAACTGATTAAATGTGCCATCGCAGGCGAAGTGAGCCGTTTCGGAGGCACATTTCTTTATCCTGACGCAGTAGACTCACAAGTCAGAAGCCTTGCTGCGAGCCTTACCTCCGGCAGACGGTGCGGGGTGATGCTGTGCGGCTTATGCGGCAACGGCAAGACCACCGTAATGAGGGCGTTCCAGAACCTGCTCAATGTAATCAGGATACCGGACAACTACCACAGGACTGTGTATGGTATGCCTATCGTGAATGCCGTTCATATTGCCCATCTGTGTCGGAACAGCTATACCGAGTTCCTGCGGCTGTGTGATATGGAAATGCTCGGCATCGATGACATGGGCATAGAGCCTGTGGAGGTGCAGGAGTTCGGCAACATGCACAGGCCGCTGACTGACCTGCTTGCAAGAAGATACGAGAACCGTGGCTTCTCGTTCATAACCACCAACCTCGTACCGCAGCAGATACGCAAGTTGTACGGCGACAGGATTGCTGACAGGCTGAACGAGATGGTGGACAAGATTGTATTCGACAACCCTTCATTCAGAAAATAAATAGGTATAAACAGAATTACAGTGGCTTTTATTACAGGTGCATATATGACAATAGCTCCATATCGGGGATACGCCACCGGATTATTTTTCAGGGCTGGCAAGTTAATGTTTTCGTCCACGAAAACCACGCCATCGACGGCGACTCGACCACGCGGAAAACGGCAAGGCCGGATTGTAGCCCTAATAACGCCGACCCATTTATAACAGACAATAGCAAGCGAATGACAGAGCAAGACACCAATCATAAAGGAGGCCGCCCCAAGGCCGTAAAGGGCAAGGCGCGGACCAAGACCATATCCACACGGCTTACGCTGGCCGAGTGGAAAACGGTCATGAAACGGATTGCCGATGCAGGCAAGAAACCGTCGCACTTCCTGCGTGAACTGCTGCTGCAGGGCAAGGTCGTGGCGGCACGGACACAGGAGGACAGACAGCAGATAAGGATGCTGGAGGGTGGTTGCAACAACCTGAACCAGTTGGCGAAGATGGCACATCAACAGGGCTTTCCGAGAACCAAAGAAAAAATCACTGCCCTGCTGGACAAGTTCAACAAAATCATCGAGAGGATATGATGGGCGACTTGAAAAAACGGGCGAGCTTCGCCAAGCTGGTGAACTACGTGAACAACCCCAAAAAGGCAAGGCTCATCGACAGCAAGGACGTGAGGCTTGACAATAATGCAACCATAGCAGCGAGTATGCAGGGACAGGCTGATGACAAGCCGGGGCGCAAGCTGAAAAATCCAGTGTACCACATCTCGTTGGACTTCGCCCACGAGGACACGCCAAAGTTGACGGACGGCCTGATGGCTGAAATAGCACGTGAGTACATGAAGCGCATGGGCATTGTGAACACCCAATATATTGTATGCCGCCACACCGACAAGGAACACCAGCACTTGCACATCGTGGCCAACAGGGTGGACAATGACGGGAACACCATAAGTGACCGGAACGATGCCATACGCAACGTGGCGGTGTGCAAGGCTCTCACGAGGGAATACGGACTGCATTTCTCCAAGGGCAAGGTGAACGTGAAGCGTGACCGTCTGCGCGGCAAGGACAAGGTGAAGTACCAAATCCATGATGCCGTCAAAGCGGCCTTGCCCCATTGTAACAGTTAGTCGGAGTTGTGCGACAGGCTGGCCAAGCAAGGCATCGGGGTGAGCTTCAAGTTCGACAAGCGTAACGGCAATATCATTGGTGTGTCGTTCACGAAAAATGAAATATCGTTCAGCGGTTCACGGATTGACCGCAGCATGGGCTTTTTTAAGCTGGACAAGCAGTTGGGAGGCCGCATCGCTGAGGGCTTGGAATGGAGAAACAATCTGTGCCATACCCGACCAACGACTGAAAGCAGAACAAGCCAGACGGGAACCATATATAAACCGGAGCATCCATTTGAACAGACGGATAAAGCCTATTCTACCGATGGCCATGCGGAAGCATCCGGCAGCGGAACTTTCGCCGATGCCGATACGAATACAGGCATAGTCCAAGTGGGTATCAACGCACTCATTGAGTTGTGCGTCCAACCTCACCAAGTCAAGATTTCATCCGGCGGAGGCGGTGGAGGAAATGAAAGCGGCTGGGGCGAGAACGACAAGGAAAAGAACAAGTACAAACCAAGAAAGATGAGAAGATGAAAGACAACTTACAGAACATATCCGACCTTATCGGGGCATTGGCAGAGGACATTGAGGAAATCAAGAAGATACTGGTCACAAAGGACGCTTCGGACAAGAACGAGGCGGTGAAAAGGCTCGCGTCGGATCTGGAGCCTGTCATACGTTTCTTCGGCGGCAGCACGCCGGAGAACATCAACGGCATTTTCGGGAGCAAGGAAACCATCGAGAACTGCAAAAGGTCATTAGGCGAGGAAATGATTGTGAGCCTGCAGGTATACACCGATGCCAACGACAAGAATATGCGCGAGCGTGGCATCCCCACTACCAAGGATTTGCTCTACAAGATATTGGAAGTGCTTACTGACCATGTGGAGAAAGACAGGCGGATTCCGGAAAAGGAACAGCAAAAGCAAGACTTCGCACGGAAACTTTGGCGAGCAATCCGTCCGGGCAGAGCGATAAGCGGTATCAGGCGGCTATGGGGCAAAATACCCGACGGCTGGTACAAGAACCCTTACGCATGGGCTGGTATCATTTTCACGCTCGTGTTCTTTGCCCTGTTTGCCGCCAGTTGGATGCGATGGCATGAGTACCGGGAGGAAAACAGGCGGTTGAGAACGGTTGCAGACAAGTACCAAGTGACCACGCTCATGCTCAACGAACTGTACCCAGAACTGGCCGTGACTGTCGGGGCATACGAGAAGCTGGTGGAAACGGTTGGAGTGGATTCCACTTTGACAGTGTTCCGGAGGCAGCTCAAACTCGTTCAAGAGGCATCGAACAACAAAAACAAATAAATTCGGAAAGAGCAAAGAGGCGGGCAAGTAAAGTTTTTGGATGAAAAGGAAAAATATATTTGGTTGTATGCAAATCTTTGCTTACCTTTGCAGCACGAGAACCCCCAAGCCTCTTAACAATGCTCAAATCGGGGGTCGTTTTATTTTTATACCCCAATGACAATAAATTTCCCAAAACAATACAACAGCCCGGAGGATTTGGCCGAGTTGTTATCCCAAAGAGGACTTGCTTTTGATGACAAAGAGCGTGTCTGCCGATACATCCGCAACATAGGTTATTACAGGCTAAGCGCATACTTCTATCCTTTTCTTGAAATTCCCAAAGACAGGCAGATTTTCAAGCAGGGCAGCAGCTTTGACGCGGCCATCAAACTTTATCGGTTCGACAAGAAACTCCGTCTTTTCATGTTCAATGAGATTGAGAAGATTGAAGTTTCCCTGCGCAGCACCTTGGCCAATGTCGTGGCGAAAGAGACCGGAAACATATTTTGGATGACCGACAGTTCCTTGTTCGCCAATCCCAACAAGTTCAGCCGCACGATGGAACTGATAGACAAGGAGGTCAATAACTCCAAGGAGGATTTTATCCTGCACTTCAAGAGCAAGTACAGCAATGCCTATCCTCCGGCATGGATGCTTGTGGAGATACTGCCGATGGGTGTTGTGACCCGCATCTATGAGAATATCAAGTCCAACCCGTTGAAGAAAAAGATTGCGGCCTGTTATGACCTGCCCGTTCCCGTTTTCACTTCATGGCTGACAGTCATAACGCTTACAAGAAATTCCTGCTGCCATCATGCAAGGGTATGGAACAGGCAGTATGCCATCAACCCAATGGTAGCACGGAAAATGAAACGGCCTTGGATAAGCGATGCCGTACCGCCACATAGGACATTTTATGAAATCTGCATCATCAAGTGGTTTATCGACATCATATCGCCCAACAACGACATGAAGCAGCATTTTCTATCTTTGCTGGAGCAATATCCGAGCGTCGATTACAAGGCGATAGGTATTCCGCAGAAATGGCTGGATGAACCGTTGTGGCAAGAACTATAGATCATCCTCAATCAGTCTGTTCCGATATTCCGTCGGATAAACACCTATCCGCTTCTGCACATAGCGGCTGAAATAAGATACTGACGAAAAATTCATGCGGTTAGAGATTTCCGTAAGTGTCAGTTCCTTGTTGCATAGCAAGTTCGTAATGTCATGGAGCGTGAAGCGGTCTATCCAATATGAGGCTGGCTTTCCGCTGGTTTTCTTACAAATCTCAGAAAGATAGTGAGGAGTAATGCAAAGACGGGATGCGTAATACGGAACATCCCTGTGACATACATATTCCCCCTTGTACAGCAACTCCACGAAATTTCGCATTATGCGGGCTGTGTGTTCCGAAACTTGGAGATGAGCCTGCCCACGTGCATGGATATCATACAAATCTGTAATGTGTGCCATCAAAAGATAACCCATCATTTCTTCATAGAAGAGGTGCGCCTTGTCATTCAACCGTTCATAAATCCGTTCCATATCCATGCGGCATTTCCGAAAGTCATTCGGAGAGAGTTTCATTACAGGATTTTGCAACAAAGCCAAATGACCGATGATACCGTAATTGTTCCGGACAGCCATTGACATGACAAATGATTCGGACATACCCATCGTTATAGCACTATAATCTTCCGATTCAGAAAAACCGGAAACCAACGATATGTTGGTCAGAATGACATAATCACCCGGCACAATATTGTAACGCACATCTTGAAATAAGAAGCTCATACTTCCCTCTATGCAGAGTATGTGTATTACATGTTCTGGATTTCTTGTAATGTTGTGATCTTTAATCGAATCCAGAAAGAATATCTTGTTCCATCCTTGATTTTCCATACAGATATTGAATATGTGAGTGTTTGCGTTGCAAAAATAGGCAAATACCACGAAAAGTGAATATTCCTCACCGTATTTTGTATCAATGCTCCCATGTAAGTCCTGTAATTTTGCAGTGTAATTCAAAAACGATATATATGAAGCAAGTAAGATTGAACAACGGAGTGATGATGCCAGCCATTGGTTTCGGTGTCTTTCAGATTCCAATGAATGAAACGGAACGCATCGTAACCGATGCGTTGGAAGTAGGCTATCGCATGATAGATACAGCGGCATCCTATTTCAACGAAGAACAAGTAGGAAGTGCTATCCGGCACAGCGGATTGAAACGGGAAGACATTTTTGTGACCACCAAGCTGTGGGTACAGGATTACGAATACGACGATGCACTAAAGGCATTCGACCTTTCCATGAAAAAACTCGGTTTGAACTATCTTGACCTCTATCTGTTGCACAAACCCTACGGCAACTATTATGCGGCATGGAGGGCTGCGGAGCGTTTGTACAAGGAAGGACGCATACGTGCCATTGGCGTGACAAGTTTCAGCAACGAGCGTCTGCAGGACCTTTTCCTGCACAACGAGGTGAAGCCCGCCGTCAACCAGCTGGAGACGCATCCTTTCTTCCAGCAGCAGGCAGCCAATGCATTCTTGAAGCAAGAAGGTATCCAGCACGAGGCATGGGCTCCTTTTGCTGAAGGACAGAACGACATTTGGAACAACCCTGTCCTGAATACCATTGCCACCAGACACGGCAAGACGGTGGGCAACGTCATTTTGCGCTGGCTGAATCAGCGTAACGTGGTGGTCATTCCCAAGACGGTACGCAAGGAGCGTATGATAGAGAACCTGAACATCTTCGACTTTACCCTCACAGATGAAGAAATGCAGGCAATTGCCAAACTGAACACAGGCAGAAGCCCTATCTATGACGACATGGACCTGACAACGACCAAAGGCATTGGAACCTATAAAATACATGACTGATATGAGGATAAATACATTATTCAAAATGGCTGTCTGCATAGCGGTCGTTGCAACAGGCTCATCTTGTAACAGCAACAGAGAGTCTGCTGAATTAACAGATTGGGCATCCTCCGCCATTGTCCTTCAAGACCAAGGCGGCTTTTCCGTAGGGGGAAGAAGAGCGAAACATGACGGCACATTCGACATGGCAAAATGTTATGAGCCAGACGGGCAAACAGCATACGGGGATCATGCCTATGTACTCTATCAAATTCCTGTAAAAACAAGGGAATACCCACTCATATTCTTGCATGGCGGGGGCATGACGAAACGATGCTGGAGCACCACTCCCGATGGTCGTGACGGATTCCAGAACATATTCCTTCGCCGTGGATTCAGTGTCTATTTGGTAGACCAGCCGCGTATCGGAGAATCCGGCAGCAGTACGAAACCGACAGATGCGTCCGCTTTTGCACGTGTACCCAATTATGATGACAGACGTCGGTTCACACTATTTCGTTTAGGCGAGTGGCCTGAGTTTTATCCGGGCGTGAAGTTCCCGACAGATTCTGCCAGCCTTGACCAGTTTCTTCGTCAGGGAGCCATGACCGCCGGAGAGGAAGACCGGGATGTAACAGCCGATGCGATGGCTGCATTACTCGACAAGACAGGTCCGGCTATTTTGGTGACGCATTCAGCAAATGGGACGGTCGGCTGGAGGACTGCTTTACGGACAAATAACCTGAAAGCGATTGTTTCGTATGAACCCGGAGGCGGCAAGTTCGGCCCCTTCCTTTTCCCGAAAGGCGAAGTTCCTGAAGCAATACCTACCTCTTGGGGACCTATCGAGCCAATGGAAATTGCGCCCGAAGAATTTGTGAAACTCACAAAAATGCCCATTGTAATTTATTATGGTGACAACATAGCCACAGAACCTGTAGCAGATGCCGGACAAGACCAATGGCGAGGTGAATTGCAGATGGCGCGGTTATTCGCAAAAACAGTCAATAAACATGGTGGAAACTGCACAGTAATCCATTTGCCTGAAATCGGGATTAAAGGCAATACACATTTCCCGTTTTTAGATCTCAATAATGTGGAACTCGCCGACCTTATGGAGAAGTTCCTACGAGAAAAGGGATTGACTGAATTTTCTGAACATAACAAAAACAAAAAATGATATGAATCCGATTTTATCCAATACTTTGAAAGTTATCCTTGGGATAACATTCATTTCGACATCTAACATTTCAACAATCATGGCACAAAAGAATAAAATTACACAGACTGCCGGTCGTGAGCAGTTAGGAGAACTGGCTCCCAAATTCGCTGAATTGAATGACGACGTACTTTTCGGTGAAGTGTGGAACCGTCAGGCATTAAGCCCGCATGACAGGAGCATGATAACTGTTGCCGCTTTGGTCGGGAAAGGTATTATCGATTCGTCACTTGCCAGTCACCTGCAATTTGCAAAAAAGAATGGCGTAACCCGCACCGAAATGGCAGAAATACTCACACATCTGGCTTTTTATGCAGGATGGCCGAACGCATGGGGTGCATTCCGCATGGCGAAAGAGGTTTGGGCTGATGAGATCACCGGAGCAGACGAAAAAGCCGCTTTTCAACGGGAAATGATATTCCCGATTGGGGAGCCGAACATTGCATACGCCAAGTATTTCATCGGCAACAGCTATCTGGCACCCATATCCAAAGAACAGATACCTTTCAATAATGTCACGTTTGAGCCGGGATGCCGCAACAACTGGCACATACACCATGCCACAAAAGGAGGCGGACAAATGCTTGTTTGTGTGGCAGGCAAAGGATGGTATCAAGAAGAAGGCAAGCCTGCCGTACAGATGCTCCCTGGTGATGTTATCCACATTCCTGCCAATGTGAAACACTGGCATGGTGCGGCAGCGGACAGTTGGTTTGCTCATCTTGCTTTTGAAATTCCTGGAGAAAACGTATCTAATGAATGGTTGGAGCCTGTGACCGATGAAGAATATGACAAACTTTAATATAATTACAGCAATGAAGAATCAAGTATCGTATGATTTCAAAGGTTTAGCTGTCTTGATTACGGGAGCCGCCAGCGGCATGGGCGAAGCCACGGCACGTATGTTTGCCGAATCCGGCGCACAGGTCATGCTGGCAGACCGGAACGAAGCACAACTGAAACAACTGGCAGACGAACTTTCCGGGAAAGGGTATCGGGTGGCATACAGTGTGTGCGATGTATCCGATGAAGAACAAGTGGAAGCGACTGTAAACAAGGCGGTCAACGTGTTCGGAAAGTTGGATGCCGCTTACAACAACGCCGGTATCATGTGCGCCTTGAAGAATACGCCCGATGTAAGCGAGGAGGAGTTCGACCGGACGATAAACGTGAATCTGAAAGGCGTTTGGCTTTGCATGAAACATGAATTGAAGCAAATGGAAAAACAAGGAAGCGGGGCTATCGTCAATGCTTCCTCCATCGGCGGCATGACCGGATCGCCGGGACGTTCTCCTTACAGCGCATCCAAACACGGCATCATCGGACTGACACAGTCTGCTGCATTGGAATATGCCAGCAAGGGAATAAGAGTCAATGCGGTCTGCCCCGGCACCATTGCGACACCCATGGTGGATGAGATGCTCCGCACGAAAAGTCTTGTACTGGAAGATACGCTCCGGATTACCCCTGCCAACTATCTGGGTACGGCGGAGGACATCGCTTCGGCAGTCCTTTGGCTATGCTCTTCGGCATCAAGCTATGTGACCGGACAGGCATTAGCTGTGGACGGCGGATATTTGGCATTATAACAAGAAATCTTAAAATGAATGAATATGAAGACTATCAAATTGAACAACGGCATTGAAATGCCGCTCACAGGTTACGGTGTATTCCAAATCTCACCCGAAGAATGCGAACGTTGCGTGTTGGATGCCATCGATGCGGGCTATCGCTCCATCGATACGGCACAGGCTTACTTCAACGAGGAGGGCGTGGGTAATGCCATCCGCAAATGCGGTGTACCTCGTGACCAACTGTTCATCACAACCAAAGTTTGGATATCGAACGCAGGCGACGAACGTGCGGCACGCAGTATTGATGAATCGCTCCGCAAGTTACAGACCGACTACATAGACCTCCTGCTCATCCACCAGCCTTTCGGTGACTATTACGGCACCTACCGTGCCATGCAGGAAGCCTATCGTGCAGGTAAAGTCCGCGCCATAGGTCTGAGTAATTTCTACGATGCCCGTTTTTTGGACTTGGCGGAGCACATGGAGGTAAAGCCTGCCGTCGTACAACTGGAAACGCACGTGTTTTGCCAGCAGGTGAAGATGCGTGAGCTCATAAAGCCTTACGGTACGCACATCATGGCGTGGGGGCCTCTGGCTCAGGGAGCAAACGGATTCTTTACGAATGAAACGCTGCGTGCCATCGGCAAAAAGTATGGAAAAGACAATGCGCAAGTTGCCCTGAAGTTCCTGACGGACGAAGGCATCATCGTCATCCCCAAGACTACTCACAAGGAACGTATGACAAGCAATCTTGCCCTTGACGACTTCTCACTGACGGATGAAGACCGGAACGCAATCCGTAAACTGGACGGTGGCAAACCGTTGGCCGCCGACTTCAATGATCCGGCATTGGCGAGGTATCTGCTTGAGTATGGTAAATGACATCATTGGCATATGAACGAACAAATTATAGATACCGGACATATTGACCTTAAGAGGCAGGAAGAAACCAAACGTACTGCGCAGTTGGTATTTAGATTGAATCACACTATGCCCTACACGGATGAATATGATGCCGTATTGAAAGAACTTTTTCAAGACAATTTGGGCAAAGGCAGCAGGGTCTTCGCCCCATTGACACTTATGCGTTCAGCAGAAGTGAACATCGGCAAACATGCGGTAGTCATGGGTGGTTGTTTGATGATGTCTGCCGGAGGGATTGTCATTGAAGATGATGTAATGATAGCGGCAAATGTTCAACTCATCAGTAACAACCACGATCCTTACGACCGCACCCTTTTGTTGTGCAAATCTATTCATATAAGCAAAGGAGCATGGATTGGGGCAGGCAGTACCATTTTGCCGGGTGTTACCATTGGTGAATATGCCATTGTCGGTGCCGGTAGTATCGTGACAAAAGACATACCTCCCTACGCAGTGGCAGTCGGTACACCAGCCAAGGTGGTCAAATTTCTGGATAAGCAGAAAATTGTGGTGTAATCATTTTGTGTATTCGGAACATGGACAGCATATTCGTGAAAAGTAAAAGAGAAAAACATATCGTGTTGACTCTAGTCCTGCTAAGCTATCTTGTCACAGCTATTGATGGTTCCATTGTTATTACAGGATTGTCCTGCATAATGGTTGATTTACATTTGAATCATGAGGGACTTTCCTGGGTACAGAATGCTTATTTGCTTTCATTCGGAGGTTTCATGCTGATAGGAGGCAGACTGGGAGACACGCTTGGCAGGAAAAGATTGTTCAATTATTCTCTCCTGCTTTTCGGCATCGGCTCAGCGGTAGCGGGTATGGCACAATCCGTAACAGCCATGATTGTGGCCCGATTCATACAAGGGCTTGGCGCAGCAGCGTTGGCGCCCACTTCTTTGGCCCTTATCATGGATTATTTCGAAGGTTCGGAAAGAACAAAAGCAGTTGCTTGGTACGGTTCCATTTCAGGATTGGGATTATGCGTCGGATTGATATTGGGCGGTGCAGTGACAAGTTATGCTTCGTGGCGTGATGGTTTTCTGGTGAACATTCCGGTCATCATGGTAATGCTGTCGCTATCTGTCAAATTCCTTACGGATACAAAAATGATAAAGCGGAAGTTTGACATAGCCGGAACAATGCTTTCTGTATGCGGTATATTTTGTTTACTGTACAGCATTGACGGCGCAAAAAACGAGGTGATATGGGCGATAATAGGAACGATATCCTTAGTTCTATTTATCATCGTTGAACAAAAGACAATCTATCCGGTCATGCCTCTTTACCTATTTTACAAAGGCGACAGATGGAGGGCATATATAGCGCGTGCATTGCTCATAGGAGCCTTGATGGGCTACAACTTCTTTATTTCTGAATATATGCAGGATGTGTTTCATTTTACGCCACTTATGACCGGACTTGCATTCCTGCCAATGACTTTCACCACATTTATCGGCGCAATCAGTGTGCCGCCACTTGTTGAACGCCATGGGAATAAACGGATTCTGACATTGGGCTTCCTACTGCTCATCATCGGATTCTGCGGGTTGCTCTTACTCAATAAAGACAGCACTTATCTCAAGCATATCGCTTTATCCATGCTTTTTATTGGTTGGGGACAAGGGCTTGCCATGAGTCCGCTAACTAATCTTGGCATTTATGGTGTGAACCATGCAGACGCAGGAGTGGCATCCGGATTAGTGAATGTGGCACATCAGGTTGGAGGAGCTTTCGGCCTTTCCATCATGGTTGCAGCAAGCAACGGGATGGTCGATATGGACTTGCGTTTCCATATAGGAATGACAGTCGCACTGTGTTGTATTGCAACCGCATTGTTGATTTCGTTTGTTCCAGTGATGCGAAATTCTCCACATGGCATAGGACAGGTACATTAAACAAATAATCTCAATAAAATAGTAGACAAAATGAAGATAAAACTGATAATTATAGTTTGTATTTTGTTTGTAATAGGCAAAGCGCAGGCACAGGAAAAAATGAATGTATTGAGTTTGAAAGACAGGCAAGTAGCTGCCATCAGTGGCAGTGCAGCCAAAGGAGACAAAGAAGGGCTGACCATAGCCATTATATCCGGATTGGATGCCGGATTGACCGTGAATGAAATAAAGGAAGTGCTCGTACAACTTTATGCCTATGCCGGATTTCCACGTAGCATGGGTGCTTTATCTGCGTTTATGGATGTATTACAACAACGGAAAACACAAGGCATAGAGGATGTCGAAGGCGCATTGCCATCAAAGCAGGAAGTAGGCCGGAGTATTGAATACGGTGCTGCCAATCAGCGCAAACTGTTTGGCAGGGACGCACAAGGTTCTGTGTTGAAGTTCGCTCCTGCCATTGATGAATATCTGAAAGCCCATTTGTTTGGCGATATCTTTGGACGTGACAATCTTGATTGGAAAACAAGAGAATTGGCCACAATTTCTATGCTCGCAGCTTTGGACGGAGTAGAAAATGAGCTGAATACCCATATCGCACACGGCAAATACAACGGATTGACTGACGCACAAATAAGTGAAGCGATAATGTTGGTTCGTGCATCGGAATGGAAAGCAGAACCGTCCAAGACGTTCAAGGCTGCTACGGAGATTAAGGTTAAAAAGGTGTTCTACAAGAACCGGTACGACATCACGTTGGTGGCAGACCTGTACCTGCCTGCCGACATGGACAGTACCCGGCAATATGCCGCCATTATCGTGGGACACCCGTTCGGGGCGGTCAAGGAGCAATGTGCCGGGCTGCATGCGCAGGAGATGGCACGGCGAGGCTTTGTCGCATTGGCTTTCGACGCTTCCTATCAGGGAGAAAGCGGCGGAACGCCTCGGCATACGGTGTCGCCCGACGCACTCGTGGAGGACTTCAGCGCATCGGTGGACTGGCTCGGCATACAACCGTTTATTGACAGGAGCCGCATCGGCGTAATCGGCATTTGCGGCAGCGGCGGCTTTTCGGTTTGCGCGGCTTCGCTCGACCCGCGTATCAAGGCACTGGCAACGGTCAGCATGTACGACATGGGGCGTGCCACTCGCAATGGATTAGGCGACTCGATGACGGATGAACAAAGGCGCAAACTGCTGAAAGAAGTTGCCGAACAACGTTGGAAAGAGGCGGAAGGGGCAGAGCCGCTTATCCGTTTCGGCACGCCGGAACAGCTACCGGACAACGCATCGCCGGTACAGAAGGAGTTCTTCGGGTATTACCGCAACAAGGAACGCGGCTATCATCCCCGCTACCTCGGCACCCGTTACACCAGCCAGGCGGCGCTGATGAACTTCTATCCGTTTGCTATGATTAAGGAGATATCTCCCCGTCCGCTCCTTTTCATCGCAGGAGAAAATGCCCATTCGCGTTATTTCAGCGAGGATGCCTACAGGCAGGCAAACGAACCGAAAGAACTGTACATTGTCCCTGATGCCAACCATGTGGACTTGTACGACCAAACGGACAAGATTCCGTTTGACAAGCTGACCGACTTCTTTACAAAGAATCTGCAATAAAAAATCATCATCATAAAACAGGAACATCATGAAGAAAGAAAACGACAACCAAATGGAGATGAGCCGCCGGGGATTCCTCAAGGCAGCGGCTCTGACAAGTGCTGCCATCTGCGTGTCTCCGGCATGGGAGAAAGTGCAGGCAGCAGAGAAAGTGATGAACGGGCAGACATCTGACCAAGATATTCCGGCAGGGCTGGCGGCTGTGCGCAACCAACGCACCTTGGGCAGCGGCAACGCCGCCTTCACCGTCTCGGCAATGGGCTTCGGCTGCATGGGACTGAACTACCACCGCAGCGAACACCCCGACGAACAGGCTTGCATCCGCCTGGTGCATGAAGCCATCGACCGGGGCGTGACGCTGTTCGATACGGCAGAGAGCTATGGTCCGTTTACCAACGAACGGCTGGTGGGCAAGGCATTGAAGGGATATATAGATAAGGTGAACGTCACCACCAAGTTCGGGCACAAATTTGTGAACGGTGTGCAGGTGAAGACAGAGGAAGACAGCAGCCCTGCCAACATCCGCAAGGTGTGCGAGAACTCCCTCCGCAGCCTCGGCGTGGAGAGCATCGCCCTGTTCTACCAACACCGCAGCGACCCGAACACACCGATAGAGACGGTAGCGGAGACTGTTGCCCAACTCATCAAGGAAGGCAAGGTGCAGCACTTCGGGCTGTGCGAAGTAAATGCCGATACCATTCGCCGCGCCCACGCCATCTGCCCCATTACAGCCATCCAAAGCGAGTACCACCTGATGCACCGCACGGTGGAGGAAAGCATATTGCCCTTGTGCCGCGAGCTGGGTATTGGCTTCGTGCCCTACAGCCCCATCAACCGCGGCTTCCTCGGCGGACTAATCAATGAATACACGCAGTTCAGCCCCAACGACAACCGCCAGACGCTTCCCCGTTTCCAGCCCGAAGCCATCCGCCGGAACCTGCGCATCGTGGAGGTGCTTAACGCCTTCGGGCGCACGCGCGGCTACACCCCGGCACAGATTGCGCTGGCGTGGCTGATGCACAAAGGCGACTTCATCGTGCCCATCCCCGGCACCACCAAGCTGTCGCACCTCGAGGAGAACCTCCGTGCGGCGGACATCACGTTTACCGATGATGAAATGAGAGAACTGGAAGCCGCCGTTTCCGCCATCCCCGTGACGGGCAGCCGATACGATGCGTTGCAGGAATCGAAGGTGCAGAAATAGAGCCTGACGGTACCCACCTGTGGGGTACTTTCAAGGGTCACAGTGACCCTTCGTCAACAGTCACAGTGACCCTTCACCGATAGTCACAGTGGGTCATCATTTATCAAAATATATACGTATGAAAGCAATCAAACTGATAAGCCTGTTGTTCCTCCTGACTGCCTGCTCGCAGGGGAATGACGTATTGAGAATAGCCGAGCAGGGCAGCTTCGCCGTGGGCGGCACGGTGCTGACCGACTCGTTGGGGCGCACGTACCACGGCGACCATGCCTACGTGTTCTACCAAGTGCCCGCCGGTGCCAAGAAATACCCGTTGGTCTTTGCCCACGGCGTGGGGCAGTTCTCCAAGACGTGGGAAACAACGCCCGACGGCCGCGAGGGCTTCCAGAACATCTTCTTGCGCAAAGGCTTCCCCGTCTATCTGGTGGACCAACCCCGGCGGGGCAATGCCGGGCGCGGCACACAGACGGTCACCATCACCCCTGCTTTCGACGAAGAGGTGTGGTTCAACCGCTTCCGCATAGGCATTTGGCCCGACTATTTCGAGGGCGTGCAGTTCAGCACTGACCCTGAGGCATTGAACCAGTTCTTCCGGCAGATGACGCCCACGCTCGGCACGGCGGACTTCGATGTCTATTCCGATGCCTACGCCGCACTGTTCGACAAGATAGGCCCTGCCGTATTCGTCACTCATTCGCAGGGCGGGCCAGTAGGCTGGCAGACCTTGCTGAAGACGAAGAACATCAAGGGGATTGTCTCCTTCGAGCCGGGCGGCAACATTCCGTTTCCCGAAGGGCAAGTGCCCGAAGAAGGCAAGGTCATCACCCTTTCGGGCAAGACCGAGGGGCTGCCCGTGCCAATGGACGTGTTTATGGAGTATACCAAAATCCCGATAGTGGTGTACTACGGCGACAACCTGCCCGAGACGGACGAGCGTCCCGAAATCTACGAATGGACACGCCGCCTGCACCTGATGCGCCAATGGGCAGAGATGCTAAACAAGTTGGGCGGAGATGTAACCGTCGTCCATCTGCCCGAAGTGGGCTTGCACGGCAATACGCACTTCCCAATGTCCGACCTGAACAATGCGGAGGTAGCAGGATTGATGTACAAATGGTTACAAAAGAAAGAATTGGATTAACACACAAGGCATTTATTGTTAAAAAAACTCATAAAATAGCATGAAAGGATCAAATAGTGTAATTCTCTCTTTTTGGAGGGGAACATCCGCATCACATCGTTGCGGAACAGGATGTCGAGGAAGAACTTTTCTCATTACTTAAAGATGCAAAAGAACTTTATTTGCATGATGTTGTAGTTGGCGAAAAGCGCTATGAACGCTTTGTGGAAGATTTTGTAAACTGTCACCGATACATCAACTGTGAGCGGACGGTCTGCAAGAACTGCCATGAGATGAACATTTTGTTTGTTAAAGGTCTGCTGACCGACTGCAAGAATCTTGTAAAGCAGTTTTTTGAGTCTGAAACGTTCTCATTTGAGGACTGCATGAAACTCAAAAGTATATATGACACTTCAAGCCCGTTGCTGCTCTCTTGCAAGAATGGTCTTAATTCTCATTTCCCTGCTCCTCTCTCTTTGGAATGTAGTTTTACTAAAGGACAGTTGGCAAGCATTACGGCTTGTGCCGATGCATATCATCTGTTTTGTGTACCATCTCTTAAAATTGAGGATATGGAAGCACTCCTTGCGTGCAAGGATGATTTCCGTATCCGGGTAAACAATATACGCCATGTGGCCGTCATGTTTGATGCCCTTCTTGAAAATCGGTTCATCCAGTACCACTGGCAATCTGTACTTGAAAAAGGGAAGTTCCTTTTATGTAAAAATGGTAAAGGCTTTGTCTCTGCTTCCAATCTTTCTACGGCTTTGTCTGCGGCAAGGAAAAATATTTCATCAGTTTCACAAGGAATAAGAAAAGCAATCGGTGAACTGAAAGAATGATATGAACTTTTGCAATAATTTCACCCTCCGCCATGTTCATTATGGTGGAGGTGCATTTTCATTTGTTCAATTTTATATCAGGAATCTATTAGGATGATTAGTTTGTTCTTGTCTTTAGCTCACATTGGTTATAGAACACATTGGATATATAAATTATAGTAGTAAAGTATATGGTTCTAAAATGGTACTAAATTATATATTTTATCTCAGTTTGCGTATCTAAAATACTAAATATAAGATGATTATAGATTTATTCATATCGTAGCCCACTATTCACGATAAAAGGGAAAAGAAAAGGCGGAAACTGGTCTACGACCGATACCTTGCCTTTCCATTTTCCCTCATCTTGCTCCGACAGCATTTTGTGAAATGCCATCTTGTACCTATCCATTCCTTTGTTGCACCTTGAGTGAGCGGCATTCGTCCGGTAATTGAACAGTGAATAGATTTGGTGCTATTTTGTTACCTATAACTCTAAAAAATACATTTATATTATTGATAACTAATAATATATGATTATCAACTGATATAAGAGCCTAATACCCCACTCGCCGATGAGTGCCACTTAAAACAGCAAGCTGGGCACGAGAAAATGGCTGTCGGGATTGAACAGAGCACGATAAATTCTATCTCTTTTGTAACCAACGATGATATCTGCTTTATGCACATAGTTCCCGCAGAAGAATCGGATAGGACTTTAACCAAGTTGTGCCTTCGAGGAACTGTTGCTTTAAGAGCAAAAGCACATCAAAAATACGCCATCGCAATCTAAGCGGAAAATCGTCACCAAAGCACATACGGAATTATTCGGCAGGACACTGTACATCTCTATGCCTTGACTGTTGGATATAATGTTGATTTTGTCTCCCCTATTTTCGAATCCGGTTAATCATGTCCATCGTCAAACCCTTTATCGAAATCAAGTTGTGAATGTCCAATGCGCATACCACATCCTCACCTACAAAGATTGGCTTATGTTATGGCAAAACTTCTATCATGAGCTTTGGCAAACAAGGTTTCTTCGACTGGATAATCCCTGCTACAATCCACATTGGGAATCCGGCATATCCGTTTCACGCTTTGATGCTGTTGAGGCTTAATTATGAAAGCAGCCATTGTCAGATAAGATTATACATGAGTCCCCTTCTTCTCATCTCGTAATTGGACAATTCAATTTCTTATCACCCTTCCATGCCCGAACACTCCCTTATCGTCGAATAGAAATAAAACAGGATTTGGCAAGACGTAATAAGAATGTTTTTTATGCCATACGATCTCTCTAATGTCATCTTTTACCTAAAATGAACCCAATTTTTTGAATAAACCGCCTATATCTGAACACAGTGAAAGAAAAAATGTTTTTTCTTTTGATGTCACCGAATAGTTACTTACCTTTGTCACCAAACAGTGACATTGAATAGATTATGGGATTAAAAGGAACAAAGGAACGATTGCTTGAAGCTGTCAGTAAAGTAATTGAAGAAGATGGATTTACCAAGATTGGAATTAACCATATAGCAAGGCAGGCACAATGCGATAAGGTTTTAATATACCGCTATTTTGGAGGTTTGGACGGACTGTTGGCGGCTTGGGCGAAACAATATGATTTCTATTCGTTCGCTTATTCCGAATTCATCAATCAGATAGAACAGGCCGAAACATCTGGTCTTGGAGAGATAATAAAAAAGGTATTGCTGAAACAGTTGGAATACATGAAGGAGAATCAACTTATGCAGGAGTTATATGTATGGGAACTATCGGGAAATTCATCATTCCGTACAATACAAGAGGAACGTGAAAAAAGCGGTCACAAATTGCAGCTGGAGTTGGAAAAAAGATTGAATGGCAACTGTCGGGATTGTAATTTCTATATTACTGTCATCATCGCTGCAATCAACTATATCATATTGTTTACCCGTCAGTACAACATGTTTAACGGGATAGATTTCAGTAAACCCGAAGCATGGGACGGACTGAAAAAAGTTATATCAGATTATGTCGACACATTTATAATGCCAAAAATAAAATGAGGTGTTTATTTTCCATTGTTATTATAATGATGCTTTTTTTGCCAGCACTTGCTCAAAAGATAACCTACATTTCAAAATGTGACAACCTAAAGGAAACAATCGTTTGGCAGGAACAAAAGACGAAAGAGAAAATATTTTTATCTGTGATACAAGGGAATGAACGACAAGAATATGTAATGAACAAATCCTTGCAAACCGAGAAATGGCAAATTATAAACCCATCGCTTCAAACTGATTTGACAATAGAATTACGCAACAACATATATTCGATTGAAGGAAGATTCAAAGGCAAGTCTATTGCCAAGGCTGTTAAGAGCAATGGTTATGTTTGGTATCAAAACATTGCTTATAATGCAGGAATATCGTTGAAGGGTAAAAAAGCGATTAAATACGAATGTTTTCGTCCTGATAACATAAAGCTATATACAATGATGGCAGAAACTCAAGATATAGAAAAATTCGAGAATATGGATGCTCTAAAAGTGACAGTCACCCTCACTGGATTTTTATCTGCCTTTTGGAGTTGCTCCTACTATTTCGACCCTACTGCATTAAAATTTATTGGTTATAAAGGCGTGAACGGTAAACCGGGAACACCGGAAACATTTATAAAAATAATGAAATGAAAACAGTTATATTCTATTCTTCAACCTACAATGGGAACACATTGAAAATCGCAGAAAGTATGGCAGCTGTATTGTCTGCGGATTTGCTTTCAATAGAAGCTGACATTTTTAATATTGACTTGTCAAAGTATGATTTAATTGGCTTTGGCTCGGCCATTCATTTCGCAGAACATAATATCCGATTACAGCGTTTTGTTTCTGCACTTCCCTTGCAGGAAAAGCATGTTTTTATCTTTTCCACCCGTTGCAGTCCGTTATTAGGAGGCTACCATAAAGCACTGAAAGGAATCCTAAAGCAACAAAAAGCTAATCTTGTCGGTGAATTTTCTTGTGTAGGCTTTGACCGAACAGGTCCTTGGGTATTGATAAATGGTTATAACAAAAACAGACCTGATGCCAAAGATTTGTTCAAAGCCCGCTTGTTTGCTGAAAAACTGCAACAGAAACTTAATCCTCTTTCTTCTATCGCCAAAGAAACCATTACTGAATACAGACATGGCGTTGCCTTTCGCCTGAAAGGAGAAAACCGAATCGCAGGTCGTAAAGTGATATTCCTCAATACAACTTCGTGTATACAATGCGGCAAATGTATCAAAGTCTGCCCAATGAATATTTTCCGGAAAATCGGGGCCATACTACCAGTGAATGATGAAGATTGCATCCAGTGCAGGTTGTGTGCAAAGAATTGCCCGACAAGTTCTATATACATCAATGAATCGTTTGCAAATGGGATGCGTATTGCCTTACGGGAAACGTTCAGCACAAAACTGCAAAATCGCTATAAATCTAAAACAGAATAAGTTTTGAATGAGCTAATAGATTTAGAGATTTACGAAATCGACCTCCACGGCTACGATATTGTAAAGGCTTCTTTTTCAATGACACACACGCTAAAAATCTTTAATCCAGTAAAGTAAAGTTTGGGACCAAAGATATAATCAAAAAGAATCACTATCTTTGCGGAACTAACAGAAAAAATAGAATTGTTCAACCCGTATGAAATGGCAAGTGTGCATATAGCTGCGCTTAACGAATAGCATTTTAGTCAAGCTATTCAGCAACGGACAGGCTTATGACAGGTTTGTCCTTTCTTGTTTTGCCATTATTCCAAATTTATAATCATGCGATGTGTCATGCCGCCTCATGCAGCAGGACTTGTCGTATTATATCAAGTTGAACAATGAACTATACATATAAACATATCTGGCTCATCAACTTTCCTGTAATGATGAGCATCCTTATCGAACAACTTATCAATATCACCGATGCCATTTTCCTGGGACATGTGGGAGAAATAGAATTGGGCGCATCCGCCCTTGCCGGGATTTGGTATCTGGCACTCTATATGCTCGGCTTCGGTTTCAGTCTGGGATTACAGGTCGTTATCGCACGGCGCAACGGCGAACAACACTATTCCGAAACAGGAAAGACATTCTTTCAAGGATTGTTTTTCTTGTCGGGGCTTGCTGTCTTTTTGTGTCTGTTCTCCAAACTGTTTTCTCCGATTATTCTAAGTCGGCTGATTGCTTCTGCGGAAGTCTATCATGCCGTGATTGATTATTTGGACGGGCGAATCTGGGGACTGCTGTTTTCCTTCCCGTTCCTTGCCTTACGCTCGTTCCTGGTCGGCATTACCCGTACAAAAGCCTTGAATATGGCGGCTCTGACAGCCGTATTGGTGAACATTCCGGGCAACTGGCTGTTCATATTCCATTGGGACATGGGGATAGCGGGCGCAGCCATCGCATCGTCTTTTGCCGAAGCGTGTTCATTGGCTGTGCTGGCAATTCATGTCTTACGGAAAATGGACAGACGGCTTTATGGTTTGTATTGGAACTTTGATAAAGGTTTGTTACATCATGTTTGTCGTGTGTCTGTATGGAGCATGTTCCATTCGTTTATCGGAGTGGCCTCGTGGCTTGCCTTCTTCGTAGCTATCGAGCATTTGGGAGAAATGGAACTGGCAGCTACCAATGTCATACGCAGTGTCTCGACAGTGTTCTTTGTCATCGTCAATTCGTTTGCAGCTACTACCGGTTCGCTGGTGAGCAATTTGTTGGGAGCCGGACAAAAGGCTCAGGTAATTCCGCTGTGTAACCGGGTTGTCCGTTTGGGATATGCCATCGGCTTTCCGCTGGTCATCCTTGCAGTGATTTTCTATCGTCCGATTATTGGTATTTATACGGGAAGCACGATTTTGATGCAGATTGCCCATTTGCCGTTTGTGGTCATGTTACTGAATTACGTCTTTGCCTTGCCCGGCTATGTCTATATGAATGCCGTTACAGGTACGGGGGCGACACGCATGACATTTATTTTCCAGTTGATAACCATCGTGGCCTATCAGATTTATTTGTGGAACATAAGTCGTTTCAGTACGTCATTGTCCATTTATTGGACGGCAGAATATCTGTATGTGATATTACTCGGCTTGTTGTCTGTCATTTATCTGAAATATAAACGCTATTAAAACTGAATATGTGATGAAAAAGATATATCCACGCACAGGCGATACGCAGACCGTGTACCTGAATACCGTCGTGAAAGACCCGTCTATCGAGGTGGGAGACTATACCATCTATAATGATTTTGTATCCGATCCGTTGCTTTTCGAGCAGAACAATGTTCTTTATCATTACCCTATCAACCACGAACGGCTGATAATCGGCAAGTTCTGCTCTATTGCCTGCGGTGCGAAGTTTCTGTTCAACTGTGCCAACCATACCTTAAAATCTCTATCCACTTACACCTTCCCGCTCTTTTATGAGGATTGGGACTTGGAAAAATCAGATGTCACAACGGCTTGGGACAACAAAGGCGACATCGTGATAGGCAACGATGTGTGGATAGGTTACGAAGCGGTGATTATGGCCGGTGTTCACATCGGCAACGGGGCAATCATAGCCGCTCGTGCTGTTGTTACGAAAGACGTGCCTCCTTATACAATAGTCGGCGGTGTTCCTGCCAGACCGATAAATAGACGTTTCGATGAAGACACGGTACGGAAACTCGAAGCGCTGAAATGGTGGGACTGGCCTGCCGAAAAGATTCGCCATTGCTTGCCTTATATCGTGAATGGTGACATCGACAATCTACTTGATTACAGGGAATAAATGACCAACTTTAATACCTAAAAGAGAGTATTCCACGAATTACTCTCTTTTAGGTATCAGATTCCTATTCCAATTAGTATTTTAGTTCTCCTCAAAAGTAACATTAATAATTACGAACTCCAATTATAAGAAAAGTAGCATTAGTTCTCAATATTAATAATTATATTCATTCTTAACCCTCTTAATTATGTAAATCTGGTAAATTTATTGGCTAAATTAAAGACTAAATTAACCGAAAAACGAACTAAAAGAATCTATTTAAAACTTTCATCGGTATTCTTGGGGACCTAATCATAGAAATATATAGTGAGCGGGAAAGAAATCTCCCACTTTTATCTTTTTATTGCATAATATTTTATATCTTCGCATTTCAAATGAATCAATCTATACACAGTATGGATAAACCCATGAATAGAATCAAAGAGGTACTTGAAGAGAAGGGCATCAAACAGACCTGGCTGGCAGAGAAACTTGGAAAAAGTTTCTGTATTGTCAATTCCTACGTATGTAATCGACGGCAGCCAAGTCTGGAAGTGTTGTTTAAGATAGCCCAAATACTTCAAGTTGATCCTAAAGATTTAATAGAAAGCGAAAACAATAATATCATATGAAACTACATGACATTTTAAAAGGGACAGATTATAGTTTGAACCTGTTTACTCAAGATGCAATTGATAATTTAGAGAATAGAATTATCGAGAAAGTCGACAAAAAAGGTAAAGTATATTATTGTGTTAATTGCATTATTCGAAATAAAGAAATAAAGCTTACACCCGAGGAAATAGTACGACAGCTTTATACTGAGACTTTAATCTCAGTTTATGGGTATTCAAAAGACCGCATTGCATTTGAATATCCTATATATTTTGGACGGGAAGCAAAACGTGCCGACATTGTTATTCGTGACGCAGACGACGTCAATGTTGCATATATCATCGTTGAAGTCAAAAAGCCTAAAGCAAAAGATGGTCGAGAGCAACTTAAGTCATACACTCATGCAACTGGAGCAAGTATGGCTGTATGGACTAACGGAACGACAATAGCATATTATCAGCGTCAGAATCCCAACTTTTTTAAAGATATTCCCAATATTCCTAGATCTTCTGAAACGCTTGCAGAGATTCTCCAGGCTCCATTTATTATGCAAGATTTGATTAAGGAAGATAAACTTACTCAAACCGGAAAGTCTTTGAAGGATCTTATTTTGGAAATGGAAGACGAGGTACTGGCAAATGCAGGTGTGGATGTTTTTGAAGAGGTCTTTAAATTGATTTTTGCAAAACTATTCGACGAACAGATCGGAGCTACAAATAGACAGTACAATTTGGAATTTAGGAACTCGGGACAAAGTGATATCCAGTTAAAGGAGAAAATAGAAAATCTATTTAAAAAGGCATGTAATAAATGGCCCGGTGTTTTTGCGGAGGATGCCAAAATATCACTCACTCCGCCGCATTTATCCATTTGCGTCGCATCCCTTGAAGGCGTAAAACTCTTCAATTCAAATTTGGATGTGGTGGATGAGGCCTTTGAATATCTTATAAACAAAAGTAGCAAAGGCGAGAAGGGTCAATACTTTACCCCTCGCTATGTGATTGACATGTGTGTCAAGATGCTCAACCCTACTCGAGAAGAAACAATGATAGATACCGCTGCTGGTAGCTCTGGTTTTCCAGTACATACAATATTCCATGTATGGAAACAAATGTGTATTGCTGCTCGCAAGCCTGTTAGTCATCTATTTACAGCAACCCCAAAAGGATACGAAGAAACCGAATATGTACAAGATAAAGTTTATGCTATTGATTTCGATGAGAAGGCTGTCCGTGTTGCACGCACGTTGAATCTTATTGCCGGTGACGGACATACAAATGTCCTTCACCTTAATACTCTCGATTATGCCCGATGGGTTACCGTTACCAAAGATGATGATTGGGTTGACACATACAACGAAGGGTTCAAACGTTTGAAAAAGTTGAAAGTAGGTGCCGACTTCTCGCACTTCGGTTTTGATGTGCTTATGGCTAACCCTCCTTTTGCTGGAGAAGTAAAAGAGGGGCAGATATTGAGCCGTTATGAGTTGGGTATGAAGAACAGAAAAACTCAAAAGAGCGTCAGCCGCGACATTCTGTTCATAGAGCGCAATTTGAACTTCTTGAAGCCAGGTGGTCGTATGGCGATTGTCCTGCCGCAAGGTCGCTTCAACAACAGTAGCGACAAGGCTATTCGCGAATATATTGCCGAGCATTGCCGCATCCTTGCAGTTGTCGGATTACACGGCAATACCTTCAAACCACATACTGGCACAAAGACCAGCGTTTTGTTCGTTCAAAAATGGGACGACGTATTGTGTCCCAAAGTGGAAGATTACAACATATTCTTTGCCACCCAGCAATTGGAAGGCAAAAACAATAGCGGTGTTAAACTCTATTGGAAAACGGATAAGAGTGGTTCGACAACCGATCCCAAACAGGCACTCTGTGACAAATATGGACACCCTGTAGTTTATCATGACCTGCTTGCGACAGTGGATTACAATTGGAATGAGCAGACACGCGACAATGACGTTGTACAACTTACACCAGATGGTATTGCAGAAGCATTTATCGAATTTGCCAAGAAAGAGAATCTCTCTTTTTTCGCGGATGCCCCTTTAATGAAGTAAAATATCAAACTTTATTAGAGGGGCTGGAGATAAAAGAAAAATCTATTCACGAAACTCTCGCTAATAAAGATTTTCGGATAGATAGTGCATATTATACTAAAGAGCCCCATAAAAGTCCATTCCTGCAATATGATAAAATTGGAAATCATTTAGTGTCTTCTCAATATGGTATTTCTATTGAGATGAATACCGATTCTGTCGGTTATCCAATTTATCGCATGAACGAGATTCACAATATGTTGTGCGATTTAAATGTGGATAAATATGCTGATATATCTCACGAAGAATATACAAACTTTGCGCTCAATAGTGGAGATGTTCTTTTTAACCGTACCAATTCTTTTGAATGGGTCGGTAGAACTGGAGTTTACTATAAAACAGACGACGATGATAAGCGTGTATTCGCATCGTATCTTGTTCGTTTTAATCCTACTGAAGAAACTATCTTGCCAGAATATCTATGCGCATATTTAAACTGTAAATATGGAGTGTGGGATATAAAGCGACGAGCTAGACAGTCTATTAATCAGACTAATGTCAATCCCGAAGAGGTTAAAGAAATAGAAATTCCATTGTTGGATAAGGATATACAAAGCAAAATAAAGGATTGCTTCGTTTCGGCTAATGATTTACGATTAAAAGCGAAAGCGGCGTATGATGATGCTTCAAATTACCTAAATCTGATATTGGGATTAGATCATCTGATTTTAGCCGAGCAGTCAACAACTCAAAAGAAATTTACAGATATCAAAGCAAGTTGGCGGTTTGATGCTGAGTATTATCAACCAAAATATGATGAATTGTTTGAAAGGTTAAAACCTTATCAAACCAAGCGCCTATCCGAAATAGTTTCAATAAAAAAATCTATTGAGCCAGGTAGCGAGGCCTATGAAAATGAAGGAATTCCATTTATACGAGTTGCTAATCTGACAAAATTTGGGATTAGTGATACAGATGTTTATTTATCGCCCGAAAAATATAAAGATGTAAATCGGCCAAAGAAAGACACGATTTTGCTTTCAAAAGACGGAAGTATTGGGATCGCATATAAGGTCGATAGCAATATGGATATTATAACGTCGGGGGCTATTTTACATTTGTCGCTTACCGACCCAGAAGTTATGCCGGATTATTTGACACTTGTACTTAATTCCATAATTGTCAAGATGCAGGCAGAACGAGATGCCGGAGGTTCTATTATACAACATTGGAAACCATCTGAAATTGAAAATGTTATTATTCCAATATTGGATCCAGAAGCACAGCAAGAAATAACAAACAAAATTCGTGATAGTTTTAAGTTGCGAAGGGAAAGTGCCCGTTTGTTAAATCTTGCAAAAGCTGCAGTGGAAATAGCCATTGAGCAAGGCGAAGATAAAGCGATGGATTTATTAAATAATTAAGCTATGAATAAGGTATACACAATTATAAAATGGTTGGGCATTATAGTCGTTACGGCTATCGTAGAAAGACTTATAAGTCTGATTCCGATTGAAGATACGTTTGCCGCAGAGAAGTGGCAGTGGGTGATTATTCATCGTTTCAATATAATTGACCTAGTGTTATTTATAATATCCTTTGCAGTAGTTCTTTTATTGTATAACTTTTTGATAAAACGATTATGCAATAGAGAAAATCGGATTGAAAAAGAACTCAAAAAACACAACACTATTCTTGATACAGAAAATGGTGTCAAGGTTACTTGGGATATGTATATGGAATGACATACGACAATGACCCTCATCCATATAATATTAAAGTATTCTGCTTGAAACACGACATACCACAATTAATGTATCATGGAAGATGTCTCGATGATAGATATTCTAATTCACAAAAATGGTTTAATGAGAATGACATTAAACGACAGATTGAATCATTCTTATTAAATGAAAGAGATAAATTAATAAAAAAGTAAAGATGGCAAAATGCGACTATGATAATTGGTTAATTAGTCTTGAAGCTGATAACTTTTCTTCATTTATCAAGGTATGGTTTGCATATCTTGCAACGGTTCATGAAATTGTATCCAAAAGCGTTGATGCAAACAAGAGAAGACAACTACTCAAAGATATGCGAGGTGATGGTGAATTCTTGAAAAAATACAGAGAATCACACTTACCACACATTAACATTAACGAATCAACAAAATCCGCTATTACAGTATGTTACAAAATTAGCAAAACGCATATTAAGAATGTATATCCCGAATACTATTTTGTGACCTATTATAAACAAATAGAAGATAATATATTATACACAAATCAGCCATCAACAATAGCCAAAGATAATTTTGTTTTTAAAGTTAAAATAGAAAAAAATCATTTATATATTGGGGTGCTAATTGATGAAGCAGCACCAATAAATGCTTTTCTCAAAAATAGATACATCGACACTAAAATATCTTTAGAACCAAATACGGAAAATTTAGATATCTTAGACGATGAAGAGAAATTCTATCGATACATATGGGAAAATTGTCGTCCTATTTTTAAATCAATTAAATCAAAGAAAGAGAGCAACGATTACGAAAAAATATCAGGATCTTTATCCCAGATTTTCCAATTCGTTATCAATACGTCAAGAAATGAATTAGACTTGTACAATTTCATCTATCGAGAAAAATTCAGAGAGTCTCCAACAGAAAGCGAGGCTAAAGAATGGTTTTATGAATTCTCATATAATTTAAGAAATGTGTTATTTCATAGAGTCGTAGACCCTTTTGATCAAAACTGGACAAATATTGTGAAATATGCATCACAAGCGTTATATGATATTGTCGTATTAAATATTGAAAAATTAAAAACCATGTAGAACAATAATGGGCAAAACAGTAACCACCTACCTCATTGACGGCGACCCCAAGGGCACGCAATACTCTTTCATCAGCAACAAGATTTGCCAGATGTTCGTGATTCCGCGTTCGAACCTGGCCTATCTGAATGAGCAGGAAAAGTTGCACAAGCCGGCGTTTTATATCCTGATTGGAGAAGATGAGGCGACGAAGCCGCAAGCCTACATCGGTGAGACTGAAAACTTTAAGGAACGGGTAAAAGATCACGACAGCAAGAAGGCATTCTGGCAAAAAGCATTGGTCTTTGTCTCGAAAGATGAAGATATGACTAAAGCCGATGTGCAATATCTGGAATATCGTGCAATTGCCGAAGCCAAGCAGTCTAACTCGTTTGTATTGAATGAGAACAAACAGATTCCCAAAGCTCCCAATCTCCCCGAACATCAGCGGGATGCGATGGACGAATTTTTTGAGGATATCAAGTTCCTGGCGTCATTTATCGGCTGTGGTATCTTCGAAATATCCCAACCAAAGGAAGAACATCTGTTTTATACAAAAGCTCGCGGTTGTAACGCAAAAGGATTCTATAATTCCGCAGGATTTACCGTATTAAAAGGCAGTATCATTGCTAATAATTGCGTTCCTTCTTTTACATGGAAAGCAAAGTGGGAAAAGATGGTCGAAGAGTATGCAACTTTGCATGACGGCGTATGGACGATGGACTCAGACAAGACTTTTTCAAGCCCCAGCACAGCCGCAGATTTCTGTACCGGTAGACCTTCCAACGGATGGACCGAATGGAAAGATAAGGACGGGAATACGCTGGATTCGGTATATAGAAAACAGTTGGAATAACATTATTATCTCTCGGTAGGATGAGCAAACTATTATATAAATATCTCGACATTAATGGCGCTATAATGATGTTGCATTATAGAGATCTTATGTACGCCAATGCTACGACATTTAATGACCCGTTTGATTGTCATCCCAGTCTGATAGATTGTTCGAATGTACCGGAGGATAAATGTAAAGGCTGGTCTGCAAACATTATCGAAGAGTTACACTCAAACAGGCTCACAAACAATCGCGAAGATTTATGGGTATGCTGTCTGTCTAAATTGTATGATTCCATATTAATGTGGAGTTATTATAATAAGCATGAAGGCGTTTGTCTTGGTCTTAATATGGACCATGTGGCCAAATATATTAATACCAATTATGGCATGATGGTAACAACTCAAGGCAGAGATGTTCAATATCGTGATATAATAAATAAGCCAGATTATTATCGCGATCAAGAAGACTTCTTTAGTTATCAGGTATATACCAAAGCCAAAGCATGGGAACATGAACAAGAGGTAAGGCTATTTATCTTCAAACCCACTCCTTGGTTTATGAAACTACTCCCTTTCCAACACGACAAAACCGAGTTTAACCATAAAGAAATTCGAACCTTTGTGACGATTGGAGCAGAGTGCTTTGAATCTCTATATTTGGGGGTTCGGATTGATTCCACAAATAAAGAAAAAATCATACAACTGGCAAGGATATTAAATCCCAATATAAAAATCTACCAAATGGAGGCTGACCCCAATGCTTTCAGTTTAATAGCTAAACAAGAAATGAATTATAACTTAAATGATTATATCGACTTATTCTCGAATCTTCATACAAATAAACAACAAGGAAAAAATGCTCCTCATAAAGCAATTTTGCTTATCAGCATAATTGACCTAATAGCATCACACCGCATCCAAACGAACGAAATAGTCTTCACAGAAGAATTGGAGAATTGTTTCCATCAAAATTGGAAACGATATATAGGAGAATCCATAATCTTTAATCCCAAAGCTGGAACCCCGTATTGGCATCTTAATTCGGAACCATTTTGGCAACTAATTCCTTACGAAGGTGGATACGAAAAAATCGTCAAGCTCCAGAAAGGAAATCCATATTCATCGAAAACAATCAGAGAACACATCAAATTCGCAGTTATTGATCAAACACAGTTTCAACTGTTACAAGATAATGCCAACAGGACAAAACTTCGTGAAGTTCTAATAAACAGTTTAGATATATAACCAACTTAACTATAAAATCATAAAAACTTGCTTTACCTCCACCCGAATCCGCATAGAGATAAAACAAGTCTATAATTAATACAAATCCGTCAAGCGATGGGTCTCACTCGCTCCTCCGGTTGCCATTCTGCAAGTGAGACAATCGCCTGATATTGCTCCTTAGTCAGTACCGAATTAGCATCTTCCGAGCATTCATATTCCCACGGCAGTTCGTAGACGGAGCCTTCTTCCTGATATCCCATATAGTTGTGGTATGAGTCAGGAACAAGCCGTACATAATCCTCTTCCCTCAGAATCCTCAGGAGCTTTTCTGCGTCATATATCAGCAGAGGTGCCCCAGCCTTATACAAAGATGTCACTACTTCAATAGCCAATCCAGCATTGGCAGAATAACTGTTGGAAACAACAATTCTCCATCCCTGTTGCCGGTCATTCGAGGCAAAGATATTCAGACGCGAAAGTCCCAGTTCTCCGTAATGGTCAGTTGCAAACCGCATGAAGTCATCAGGACTGTCAATGTCATACATTTCCGTCACATCAACGAACTTCTTCCAATTATAGTAGGCCACATCACGCAGTTCTTCAGGAACATCCTGCGGATCTGTATAGATACGTCCGCTGAATCCCCGCTTCCGGTGATAAGCCTCATATACCTCATTGGCAATGCGGAAATAGGTGCAATACTTTCGTATGGTCATGGTTCCCCCAAAAGGGACAGAACGCCCGTGCACCGAGTACTCCAATGCCTTGATAGCCATTTTCCGATCTTCCACATTGATTTTGAAATTCGGCACGATGCGGTTAAACTCCCTTTGTGCAATCCGTCCTGTACGCTGCTGGTAAGGCTGGTTATGCGCCACGTAATCGTTGAACCCGTCGGGATTCGCGACAACGACATCAATCATCCGTTCCAGATAATCGAAAAGGTGGGTTAGACTCTCCCTGTACCACGTACCATCTGCCTCTGCATCCGTACACTTGGGGCGATTCGTAATGATAAAGCATGTCCGCTTCCGGTCCGTAACACGGATTGACCGGGAGTCCCCGTATCGGCTCGAAGCAACATGAAACCATCTGGTCTCCATCGGGTTGAATGCAAGCCAATCCTCTAAGAATGCCTCCCGGCTGTTATATTCCTCCGAAGCAATCAACTCCTCGGCATCCTCCCACTCTTCCGGCGTAGGCCGTGGCACTTCGATATAGAAACCTCGATACTCATCGTCACCCATTGCGGCCAACCGCTCGAACCGATGTTGAATATCAACCAACCGTTCCAACATATCGCCATCAACAGCAATCTCCCATTGGCGGCTTTCGCCCAACGCCTCCAGATGCGAAGCGTTCAAGCCAACCTCCTTCGCCAAATCGGCAAGGAGCTTTCTGTCTATAATCTTTATTCCGTTCATTTCTGTATGCCCATTAAATTTCAATAAACTTTGCCGGATCAAATCCGTTCATCAGGTGTTCATCCTCAAACACATATCCCATCTGGTTGCAGATTATACGTGTACTGCCAATCACAGTGTCGATGTTGGTATGCGAATGCCCGTAAATCCAAGCATCAATCCGGCTATTGGCAATAAGTTCCCCGTATTCACTGGCAAAGGCACTGTTCAGCACGGAACCCTTATGATGCGGAGCCACTACTTGGAGTGTCGGCAGATGGTGTGTAACCACAACGATATGGACCGCCGTGCTCTTCTTGACGCTTTCCCGTATAAAGTCGATACAAGTCTCGTGCATCCGGTTGAATTCCTCCACCTGCAGCAACTTCCCGTCGAACTTGATCTGGCGGAAATCATTCATGCCTTTCCACACGAAATACTCGTCGTTCGGGTTGATCCGTGACCACAGCGTACTCAAGACAAAGTCGGTGTCATCGATGCGGACAACCTGATTCTGATAGTATCCGACATTTTTCCGGAACATCCACCGCCATTGCAGGCCTCGTTCCATCACGTCGGAATAGTTATAATATTCGTGGTTACCGGGGACAATCAGCACCTGTCGGTAGCTCTCCGAAGCCCATTCCCAGAACTTCGTCAACGGAGCAACCTTATCCCTGAGATAGAAAATATCCCCGGCCAGAACCAGCACATCGCCGGTAACCGGCAGTTCGTTATGCTTCAAATATCTGCTGTTCTCCTGGAACTCCAGGTGCAGATCGCTCATGTATTGTATCTTCATCTTATTGTTCTCCTTTCTTTGATTGTTCAATCTGCTTTTCGATGATTGCCTTCACCTGTGCAAATGAGACAGGGGTGAAATCGTTGTTATCTACTCCAACATCATACTGCGTGGGAAAAAGCACCTTCAGCCTCGGAGCGTCCTTTCCGGTGTTGTGCCTGCTGGTATGTACATGTCCGAAAAGCTGCCAAGTGCCATTGTATGACCCGCCATAGCAAAGGAACGGACAGTGATTCAGATAAATTTTCTGTTTATCCACCTCAATATACATCTGCATCACTATCAGTTCGAAGTATTTCGTGTAATTCTGCCTCAGGTTCTTTATGTCGTGGTTGCCGGAAATAAGGTATATTTTCCCATTCAGCCTGTTCAGTACATTTACCCATTCGGCAGAACCGCCCAGACAGAAATCACCCAGGTGGAACACGATATCTTCCGGACCGACCACGCGGTTCCAGTTAGAGATAATCGTTTCATTCATGTGCGATACATCCTTGAAAGGCCTGTTGCAGAACCTGATGATATTGGTGTGGTTGAAGTGGGTGTCGGATGTAAAGAACACCCTGCTTCCGTCAAATTTGTAATTCATAATCTTTTCATTCATGCGCATCACTGCGCGGTTAATAATATGTTACTATTATGCCCGTGGACGGAATTGACGGAGAAGAGCACATCGCGCGAATGTCACCAACAGGCACAAAACAAAAACCGTCGAAAAGTTTGGTAAGGACTTTCCGACGGTTTTCATTTATCGTTTCAACGGGATACCAGCATCATCGTATCCCCGATGGTTTATCAAATGTTCGTCGGTAAATGTCTCTGAATGTATAGAATGCTCCAATGCCCGAAGTATGGACACATGACAAACCCTCAAGGCATTTTATGCCTCGATCCGATACGATTGCCCAATTGTTCATTCTTCTTTGCAGCATTGTAAGCTTATGTTTTTATATTCAATGACGGTGCAAAATTATGGATTATTTGTATATCTGCAAAATTATCTGTGTGCATGTTAATTGCATAGTACTCTATTTTATTGCTTAATATATAACATCTTATTATTAGGACATCGATACTCTAATTCAAAACCATAGCTTCCATCTGATACAGTCTGAAATTCTTTATCTCCATCCTTTATAGTTAATATTTTTACTTTTTTCCATCTACCAGTTTCCTGATAGAAGAAAAAATCCCCCACATTTATACTGACTTTACTAATTTTTAAACAAACTATAGTATGTTGTTTATAATACTTGTACGGAACAGCGACTTCGTTTACTTTTGGAGCGAAATCTAACAGTCCTTTATTAAATAGCATATTTTGAGCTTCTTGTTTGGTTATGATTCCATCTTCTATCTCAAAATAAAGATTAAATAATTGCCATGTATAGCACAATCCTCTCTTTTCATTAATCGCATCTTTAATCTGTTGCTGATTAAATGGCGGAATAGTTCTTGAAAGAGGTTCTACGCCTCTTTCATTATTGACGATGTACAAACCAAAGACATCAAATCTTTGCCGTTCCTCTCTTCTACGAAAAACATTCTTGAAAATTTGACTACATTGAGCATCAGTTGACGTTCCATGAATACCTTTAATTTCCACTAGGAGCAATCCTTTATCTTCAGTCTCAATTTGTACGTCCTCCTCATTAAAATCTTTATCAAGTTCTTTGTCTTTATCAATTATATTTTTAAATCCCAACCATTTAAAATATTTAATACAAGCCTCTACTAATTCATCCCCTGTTGCCGTAAGAAGTTTATGCAAGAATGAATATTTGCTATTGTTCATTTCTATTCTTTTGTCCAAAGCAGTTAGGCTCTCGTTATATTTTGCAGTTAGGTTTTCTTTTTCTTTAAGCAAATCTTCTTGGTTCGGGAGATAATAAGTCGGCTGATTTAGCCACAATGACTCTTCTACTTCAGGAAAGTAGGCAGAGAAATATTTAAACACAAATTCTTGCATTACTTTTTGCAATAATTCTCGTTTTCTCTTTGCTTGTGGTAATACTAAAATTATATCTTTCTTATCCAACCATAGATAAGAAACTATATCTCCATATTTATTCATTAATAAGGGTAAAAACTGCTCATCTTTTACCCATTTCCCTTCATCACCCCATTTTTTTGGATGCTCATACACTTGACAATAGGAAAGATCATCAAGGAAAGGTTCAAATAAAGTTCGTGACAAATCGTTATCGCATAACTTCACCTCATGCCCAGCTATAGAAGACAAACAAAATTCACCTAAATGTTCGTAATTGTTGTGTACAATGCTTTGTCCAGAATAATGATCTGCTATGTTTTTAAAATAGTATTCTAGGGACTGAAATGGAGCCTGAAACGCTATTCGTATTGCAGGCCTACTCCTGTATTTATGAATCTCTTCATTCAATATCGAACTTCCAAATGGACACGGATCAAAGACCGTTTGAGGATGGGTACTTACAAAATAATATTCTTCTGATCCAAAAACTTCCGTTCTTGTATTTTCCTCTTTATTATATGGGATTTTATCAGACTTAATCATATCTTCAATGAATATTTCATACTCATGAATATTTCTAGGCAGTTCATAATTAAGTAGCAAATTCAAACCACGATAATTTTTCCCAGATACATCAATAGGTTTTCCCAAACTTCCATCATAAACATCAAATCTCTTATTGAGTAAATTTAAACAATCCGTATCTAAATCCAGACAACAGATTTTTGTCTTTTTTCGCTTAGTTTCTATAGCCATAATTCAAAATAAATTATTTACATACAACCTTATTTCTTTCATCCAATACGTCAGAAAACATTTCTATTTCCCTTTTGAAAACACCTAATCGTGTTGCCAGTATTTGCCAATCTTTGACTGCGACAAGGACCTCTCTGATGATTTGCTGAGCAATATGCTTCTGTAGCATATATTCCTCACACGAATTTAACAATTCATTCAAATCCGATTTATTGGTATAGCTGTTAATTAACAGGCTCTGAAACTCATTCAAAGTAGGATTCATATCGTATGCCGGAGAAAGTGTCCAGCCTTTCGCAGTCAAAAGAAAACCATGATTGCGGAAATGATCATCCGTATTACCGATGCAGATATTGAATGCAACTCTGCGATACAGTTCTTGCAGATTATCCTCCACGTTGGTACAATTCTGAAGTATGAAATCGACAATATCGAGATAGCCATGGCCGCTATTGGCATTATCACCATCATTTAAGCCCAAAAGAGTCATAGCTGAAGCAAAGTGTATGCGCTTACCGTCTTCCTTCCTGTCAAATCGTCGGGAAAGCAATGTATGGTATTTGTCGTTTGTGAAGATTACTCTTGTCTCTGCCGCGTGTATGCCGGCCTTCTTTGCCAATAGGTGTGAGAAATGTTCCCAAAGCCCAGTATCATAATCATCTTTGCGGGACGGAAACTTTGCTATATGCAGGATTTTGTTCTCGTCAATTACGCTTGCCTTTGGACGCGCTCCGCCAAGGGATGAACCCGGTTGTACAAGCTGCTCGATCCAGCGTCTTTCAGGCAGGTGGTTCTCCTCTTCACTTTTTTCGATCTCAGAACTGGCAGCAATTAGTTCTCGGATATCGGTTATTGGTGGAATTCGTAGAGCTTCACTTGCATTGATGTATTCTCCGTCCAAGGAGTCCTTAAAACGGAGCCCACCCATGCGGGAGTAGTCTTCGATTCCGACAAGATAGTCAAAGGATGAAAGACGGCGGACTGGACGCTTCTCCTCTTTCGCCAGAATCTGTTCCCTGCGATTTATCAATGTGCGTCCCCATCTGTCTGGAAGGGCATCAGAAAAACATCCGAAAATATCCTTGCCAGGAGCTGTATATTGCTGCCCTGGATAGTTGTTCAAGTCATCACTCAGAAACAAGTTGCCATAGTCCCTTAGCCAGTCATCACTATAGCAGAATCCATAACTGTCTGAGCCACGAAGTGATTCATAGCTCAGTTCTCCGATCAGCCTTGGTTCTTTAAGCCAATCAAAGTCAGCAAAGACATATAGTCGTTTCATGGCTTATTCTTTTTTAGATGCTCTCTCTCGCTTTTTCAAACTCAAATCCTGTAAAGCCTTTCCCATCGCGTCTTCTTTGGCAAGCAGAAGTATATCATCATCCAGTTGAAGCGCATAGAGAACTCTGAGATAAATACCGATAGCGACTGTCGGTACACCCTTTTCAATCCGGCCAACCGTAAGCGGTGAGCAGGTTGCGCGTTCGGCAACCTGAGCTATGCTGAGATTCCTGCGCAGTCTAGCCAGTTTGATCTGCTCACCCACTATCTGCATCTTCTGCTCTAGTTTTCTTGGCAACTTGGTGCCCATTGTATTTTTTGCCATATTCAACATATCATATAATATGCAAATGTACTACTTTTTATCTATTTAATGATGTATTATAGGTAAAAATCGCAAGAATAGAAGATATGGTATTTAAGCGGTTCTACACTTTTCCATCAAAACAAAGGCTTAAAACCTACATTTTTCCATGAAATCAGCACCTTTACTTTATCCCCGTACTCATATATACGCCAATTAAAGTAAAGTCAAAATAAGGGAAGAAAAGAGATGGCTCCGCCAAACAGTCCAGCCGATTTGCTGAAGTCCACCAATGATACAACCTGTTTTTTCTTTTGGCTGCAAAATCTTCGTGACTGCATTTTGCTTTTAGTTGACATCAGTTGGTGAAAATCCCACTTATTTTCGTACCTTCGCAACGGATAGAAAACAGGTGGACTTCGGACGGGAAAAGGAAGTTTTCCCGTTGGTTCTGATTCAAGTGAAAAGTGCGGCTAAACGGACGGTTTTTGGCCTGAAAAACAAGCGAGAAAAGGCTTTTCTACCGTTTAAAACGCAACTCTTTCACATTCAGGTTGTTCGGTATGCTGCATCGGGAAGTGATTCTTAAGAATTAATCAATTGATTATTAACAGCATACATTATCACCAGAATGATTCAAGCGAAAGAAACATACAAGGAAGAATTGAGTAAACACGTTGAAGGTATCTTCAAAAAGTATGTAAAGCCAGGACTCCACATCTGCGACATAGCAACAGGTGGAGGCAAGTCTTATACGATTGGAAAACTGACATGTGAATACTATCCTAAGCATTTTGACCGTATTGTTATTCTTTGCGTTCAAAACAAGTTGGTAGAAGGCATGAACCGAGAGATTGACAGGTTCATTGATTTGCAAGATAGTTTGATTAAAGAAGACCAAAAATTGGTTATTGAAAATAATACAGAGGTAATAAAAAAGGCTATTGATACTGATTCTTTCCGCAGATTCATCGAACAGATAGAACACAGAATCGGTGAGATGAAAACAGAAGGAAGCAATAATGAATTGAGATATGCCTGCAGTAAAATCAAAAAGACCTACGAAGGTGTTAAAAATTTGATTCTTACTCAGGGCAACAACAATAACGATTTTGTTCAAGCCCAGATAACCGAAGGAGAAACGAAACTCAGAAGAGACGTTAGAAATTTCTTTGAGTTATATAAAAAGGTATATAACCGACAGAAAAAAGGTCGTCGTTTAGACATTGGGAAAGTCCTGCGTGATTTTCCCTCTTTGGCAAAAGTTTACCCTCAGGTTGATTATAAAAAGAAAAAAGTTCTCCTAATGACCGTACATAAAGCAATGTACGGCATAGACCCTATTCTTGGTGAAAAAATCAGCCTTCATGACATTACAGAAAAAGAAAACCCTGATTCTACTAGATGAATCAGACCAAGCCGCAATTGCAATGCGCAATGCTATCATTGATCAAGCTATAGAAAGTTCTAGAGGAAAAAATAGATTTTCAAAGGGCTACAATGGTTATCTTCAGTATAAGCAACTGATAGATATGGCAGAACATGTGTCAGACGAATATTATGGCAGCTTACTCGATGATTCTCTGAATAAAGCTAATAACATCATCTCAACAAATTGGGAGAAGACTCTAGGAAAGACAGAGCCATACAAGAACATTTTCTTGGGTGACATAGAAGAACTTGAGGACTATCGTCGAGGTGTATTTTTCTCTGGACCTGCTCTAAAACTCAATGTCTCTAAATCCAACGACAAATCACATTCCTTCATATGCTACAACAAAGGCGAGAAGCAGTTTAAGTTGCATCACGCAGAGGATGATATTGAATTAAAACAAAGATTTGACTACGTCGTGCCAATGAACAAATTCCTTTCGTTGATTGTAGGCAATACCACAGCCATTAAAGCTCAATTAAGCAAGGTAGTCAATGAGGCATTTCAAAAGAGTGTGGAAAAGTTCGAAAAAACAGAAGATGAACTTTCTGCGAACAAATTACCAAAGAACCACTATTTAGGTTATCCAACCCGAGAAAGAGAAATCCATACACTCTTCTCTCGTTTTGAGACAAACTCGGAATACCAATTTGAGCAACAGCTCTTTGAATTTATGACAAACAGAAAGAATCTGATTATCAATAAAAGAGAAGAGAAGTTAAAGCTGCCCGATTACTCCGTTTATTCACAAGGAGTTCAATTGTATCAGGAAGAAGTTGACGAACGAGACAACCAGCATCGAGTTCGTCTTTCCTGTAGAGAAATTTCCACTACACCTAAGAAGATCATTTTCGATCTATTGAGGACTGAGGGAACTTCCGTCGTGCTGTGCTCTGCAACAGCATCAAGCTCGTCCGTGATTAGTAACTGCGACATAGAATATCTTAAAGAGAGTATTGGGAATAATGTTCATGTCTTGTCTGAACATGATAAAGAGACATTTGATAATCTCGTTTCTCACACTTATCCAATTGGTCATCAAATAGAAATAAAACCACTGGAGCACTATACTTTCGAAGATAACAGGGATGAGAAAACATTCCTGCCAGAAAAGTATAAAATGATGTTTTCTAAAGAGGCTCGCGAGGAAGGTCTTGACGAGCTCTGGTTCAAATGTACTCGGAGAGAACTCATGAAATCCAAAAAGGAAGGAGAAAGTATTTCCTTCCCTCTTTATCGCCTGTTCCAGTTTATTGAAGCCTATCATTGGTTTATTAACCATGAAGACATAAGAAGCATGATATTCTTTCAAAATCGAAATGGTGACCCTATCCAAACAAATGTATTAAGCTGTCTGATAGATGGAACATATAAGTACCAAAATACTCCATTTGAAGATGAACTCCCGAGCGACTGGTCTAATGACCATATTAGAATTTCAAAAGATTGGGAAGAGGTTGAAGGGGCAATTCTCAAAGAACTCAGCGAAAGCAAGGATTCTAAAATCATGTTGGTATCTGCATATGCAAGTTTCAAAGCTGGCGCCAACATGCAGTATGAAATTCCCGATAGTCTTGATTTTGTCAAAGGTGACAATTGGGAAACAAACGGTGTAAGACTAAAGAAAGACTGGGATGCCGTTTATGTTCAATGTCCAAGTGCATATCTGATGATGAGTGAGGACGGCAATGAGTTTACTTTTGAGAAAAGCCTTTATAATGCCATGCTCTCCCTGATGATGCTGTACGAACGAGGTTGTCTCTCAAAGAACGAGGTAGCTTCATGGCTATGCAGAGCTCTTTCTAACAATTTCTGGTTTGGCGACAAGAACAATCCTGGCATAGGTAAAGACAAGGCTGCATGGGCCCAGACTGTTGTTGAACAAGCTGTTGGTCGTTTGTGTCGTACAAGAAACAAACCACATACGACATACATTCTGTTTGATATGGATATGGCTAAGTATTTTAACAAAGACAACCTTGAAAAGTCTCTTACCAAGGAGTTCCGTACACTTGCAGAGTACATCCTTACAATGCCGAAAGAACCTTCAACCGCAGCAAATCCTGAAGAAATTGTTAGATGCAACAATGCCAACTACGTTAAAAGGCAACTCGACAGAATGCGCAGTATTGCCCTTAGGTATACTCCACATCCAGTTCGAGAGGATGATTTTGAAGACGATGTTGAAGAAGGCACATCTGTACCTCATAATGTGCAGATAAACCAGTTGATGAATCAGAGTTATAAGCAAACAATCATCAAGAAACCTGTCATTGATGATTATAACGAATTAGTTGAAGAAGATAAACAATTGACCTTCATCTGCAAATGCTATGGTGACTGGCAAAGGAATGAGAACAACGAATACTTCTTCTCCTTTGATCCTAATCGCAGGAACGACATTTGTCCACAAGGAAAAGGAAAGTTATATCCTCAACCAATCTCCCCTTCCACAGTAAGGTTGGATGTATTGATAAAGAATGATGTTATTCGTAAACACTTTATAACAAATGGTTATGCTACTGATTGGAAGTCAGGTAACTTAATTCTTCATCCAGAGATATTAAAGACAGATTATGCAGGTGAAATAGGTGAAGAAGCTTTCAAGGCAATAGTCTTAGAGTACACTAATTGTAAAGAGGAAGACTTCAAGCACCTTGAAGGTCGCGACTATGAGTTGGCAGACTTTGTCATCTGTAATCCAGACGGAACATATAAGATTGCATTTGATGTTAAGAACATGAATCCTCTCGTGGAGCATAATGATAAACAGGGTGAACTGGCGACTAAAGACAAACGCAAGATTAAGCGCGAAAGATTAGGATGTCAACTTATTACTGTTAGTATGTTGCAACTTACTGGAGAGTCCATGGATGCTGTAACAGAGATTCATGGAATCATTGACAATGATGGCAATATCATCCCAAGTGCAATCGACAGACTCAAAAGAATCATTGGATAATGGGAAAGATAATATTAGATGACAATTATATAAAGAGCCTTCCTATCACGACAAATAGAATAGAAGTCTCTTGGGATAAAGACAAGTTCTTTGCAAAATACTCGATAGTATCTTATTATAGTACGGATCCAGAACGGAAGAATTTGGCTTATGAACAACTCGGAAATGTTCCTTTCATATCTGTTACTGGAATAAAAAACAGATGGGGTGCTCAGCATTTCCCTTCTGTTCAATTCTTCATATTAACCACCAAAGGGAAAGAGCAAGAAGTTCTTAATAGTCTTAGAGCATACAACGATGTTAAAGCTTGGAATAATACTCTCGAAAAGTATAAAGATAAATTACAGCAAAGAATCATTGCATCATTAGCTATAAATTCTCTTGGAAAGAAAAAGAATAGCAACATGATGTATAACGATGGCTCGTTACTTGTTTGTGACGACAAGAATTTTGGGGCTCGCAAGAGTCGCAAAGAACTTGTATGTCTTAAAATAGAGGTTAATGAATACATGAATCTTACAGCTCGAACAACATCGTTTTCTAATCCTTTTAATGAAAAAGATCTATTAAGGCACAGAACATGCGTATTCCAGATTTCCAAAGATTTAGATGGAGAGTTTTGGTCTGGGCAATCTGTAAAACCAATAATCATTAAAAGCGTGAAAAGTGGTGAGTACGACTTGAAAAAACTTTTCATTCAGAAGAAGAACTTCAAAGATAATAAAAACCTTGTCCCTTATTGGCCATATAATGTCGAAGATTATGCTCACGGAAAATTGTATGTTATCTGGCAGGTCGTAGAATCTGTTAATGATGCGTTTAAAGGAATATTAGATATAAAATTCACAGATTCCCAGATTATACATTACGATGAATGCAAAACCAAAGATGGAATCTTGGCACTTGCACAAGAGTATCTTGCAGGAAGAAGCATTTCATTTGAAGACCCGTTTCAAACAAATGGATCCAAGTCGGTTATTTCGAATTTCAAGAATGAAGCCCAAGAAATTATGAGTGGGGTTCTTGTTTTTCCCCAAAAACCAACGCCGGACGATATTATAATCAAACTATGCGAGCCTAAAGAAGAAGGATGTGAGGTAACTCAGTATTCACAATCCATGGTAAGATTGTCAAACAACGGAAATGCCCTCCAGCATATCACTTATTATGGCGACGAGAAACTTGACTTGCTTGACACCCCAAGTGTGAGAAGAATACTCATTGAACTAATTGTAAAGGATAGTTTAGCTAAAAGAATAATGCCAAAGCCTTTGGCAAATATGCTTGAGGGGTGGAATGCTATCAGATACAAAATCAATCAAGGTAATGTTCATGGAGCGTCTTTGAAAATTGACAATCAAGGAAGTATAGATGTTGAACAATATGGACTATCACAAGATAATCAAGGTGAAGATTTCGAGGATTTTATATCTCAAAAGCTAAAATATTTTGACTACGACAAAATTCGAGGAGCAAGAGATTATATGGCATTAGTTAAAGACGGCAATGTCTATTTTATCGTCGATACAGATGAAATACCAATTTTAGATGTGAATCTGATTGATGAAGCTTATAGTAAGGTTGCTAATAATGGTGAAACTGTAGCTATGTTCAAACGAAAAAAAGTTGCTCATAAATATCTTCGTGGTTATATAGGTTTCCATCTATGGAAAACAGATGGTATTGACGGAAATCCAGAAGGTTCGTATTCTTATATATCAGGAACTAATAGCGAATCTATGAAGATTACTCCGAAAACCAAGATGGACAAAATGCCTCGTGCTCGACGTATATTTATACTTCATAAAGAAAATCCAGAACTCATTGACCAGCAAATTTTGGAAATATGCAAGATGTTAAAGTTTGGCTTTGGACGTTGGAATGAGCTTATGACATATCCTTTCCCATTCAAGTTTTTGCAAGAATATCTTGACGATGCAGCAGAAACAGCGTACTCATTACACTGGAAGGATATTACTCTTAGAAAAGACTTGTAGTATCGTTTATATAATCAAATATTTAGTATATGACAAAAAATATAATTAATTAGGGATATTCAGTAAATGCCCCTAAAAACTAAGATAGCATATGAAGATGATGGACCATAATCACTTCATATGCTCTTTTTATTGTATTTTTTCTATGTTTTCTCGCCTGAACTTATCCGGCAAGACATGATGTTGCGGAAGAAGTCTGATGACCTCTTCTGATTCAGTCTGTAAAACCATGTCATGCAACTTTATCCAGTCTGTTTTTGATCTTGTCTATCATCTGTACGGCATTTGCCGTATGTATTCCGAAGAAGATCCACAGGATTTCCGTCTTCCTGTTCCGCGCCTTTATTCTTGAGAGTGAGTAATGTTGTTTCTGAGTGCCGAAGCTACCTTCAAGCCGGGTGGCTCTCTCATTTGAGAGTTCACTTCTGAGAACCTTTCTCAACTGCTCGTCCTTTGCCGCCCTTCCCTTGCGCACGAAGGAAATGGATATCCCATATTTCGTGCAGAACTTTCTGTTGGCATTATTAGCATATATGGAGTCGGCAGCCACGCATCTTACCCTAACGCTCATAAGCTTCTGCTGCACACGGATACAGTCCTTAAGGCGTATACCCTCATTGAACGCCTTGAACGAGATGTGCTCGATGAAAGATATTCAGTCTATCTGTATGTTGTTGACTTTTGCACCGAACTCAACGGTCTTTGTTTCCTTACCTCTTACGATGGGACGTATATAATGACGGTCAATGCTCACAATACGGTCATTGACCTTCCTGCCTTCAAACATTTCCTTTTCCTGTACAAGACCTTTCCAACTATGGAAAGCCGTTTCTGATAATCCTGTGTATATCGGAGTGAAGCACCGTACTCCCTATGAATCGCATCTTTCTGCATGATAAGCTTTTCAAGGAGCCTTATCATACGGCGCTTGAGCATCCTTGTCCTTGAAGCTTTCCTTTTTCTTTTCTTACAGTAAGACAGATAGGATTTTGCAACATCCGTATATTTGTTGCGCGGACGTCTTATGCCAAGATCCCTACAATGCTGGCAGGTATGCCTGTAAAACCATCCGATACTTTCCCAAAGGAGTTTCATGTCTGTAGGAAAACGCATGTGGCTTTCATAACATGTAGCATCAGTCATACACACGTGAAGGTTTTCAAGGTAAGGCTTCCAATGTAAGGCAAGGACCTTCTGAAGAGCGTCAATGTCAAAACGGGAGGCTATCTCGTTACGGATATCGCTGACTATCTTTTAGTTGGTTATAGGGTTGGATGGATCTATCATAACTCCACAGAACATCTGATAGTGTATGTTACCGTTAAGATGTTCTACCAGCTGTCTGTCGGAAAAGCCAGTGTAGGCCTTCAGTACCATAAGACTGATCTTTGCACAAGGACTGAAAATGTTCTTGCGTCCCAGACGCTGCTCCGACAGACCTGCTTCTTTTGCCATACGCTCAAACGGAAAAACGGAATGAAGCCTGCCAAGCTCACTCTCATTAAAACTCTTGCGATATTTTTCCAGAATATCAAATTCTGTAAAGCCCTAAGTAGGGTGAATCTCTGAAATATTTTGTATCTTAGCCATATCTTAGTCCGGGGATTTCCCCCGTTTTGGCTGCCAAACCTTATTTTCGGGGGAATACCTAAAGATACAAAAAAGCCAACTAATTTGCAATACTTTAAGTATGAATTAGTTGGCTAATCTTATGCTATTTACTGAATGTCCCTAAATATAAGGAGGTATGTCGTAATGCACGATGGACCTCCATTTTTCCATTTACACAAAATATTTTATAGTGCGGCCCAATCCCAGCCCGGAAGGCAGAACATAGATTATCTCTATACCTTTCCGCCGAAAACCTTTCGAACGGCGGAAAGGTATAGTCACTGTGAAGCGAAGGCGTTTTTAAGATAATCTAGAAGTTATACCTAAATTTCAATCTATTTACCTACTATTTTGCTTCAGGATTTACAAATGACGCTTTCAATGAAGAAAGGAATTCATTTCTGTTATCACACCTAAAACTACCACTGAATTCATTCTTATCATTTTCTCCGATTGCAATACTTATTTTATTCCAACCCTGCAATAGAGGTAGCTCCTTATAAGTAACTTCATATCTATTTTTCTCGGCAGCTGCATATACTTCATCATTAATAGAAAGCTGGCATTTTTTAGTTTTCACAACTAATGTCAGTTTAGGCATATTGGGCTCTATCAGCAAATCATTCAGAGGACGAGGACTAAACACATAAATGTCCAAAGTCCGCCCCATAGTTGTTTTTATCAGTTTATCTCTCACAGCAGCAGGAAAAACCAGTTGATTATCACGTAAGAAAAAAAGCTCGTTCGATTTTACTTCAATCTCTTGGCAGTCAATGCCTGCATTTTTCAAGATTGCCCTTAATGTATTGTACCCCTTTTCTGAGTTCGTAAATTCTTTCAGTGTACTGATGTAAAAACAGGAAGCCCCATTTTGATATCTCACGAATACAGGAGTGGCAGCTGTACATTCATATTCGCTTCGTATGGTACCAGCTGTCTTTATCTCTTCCGGACGTTTATTCCAGGCTCTCCAATCCGTTTTACAAGCATTCAACAAGACCTCTCCTTCCTCTACCAAGGCCCCTTTCAAAGAATATTCCGAAGCATCCGCCCGCTGAAGTTCACAGAAATAGAAATCTGAATTATTCAACCCACGTATCCATGATTTCTGAACCGGCAGGAAAGATGAACGCTTCAAATTATCCAACGTTACAGAAAGGGGCAGTATCTCATTATACACATTTACCGTTTCAGGGGTCAGTCCCCATATCCAAACATCGGCTCCTTTAGCAAGATTGACCAACATGCTCTTCTTTTCTGCGACAGGCAGATCATAAGTACCATCTACAATATAAATCATTTGTGCAGGAGCAGTTATTTTAGTAGAAAACTTCACCCCTTGTGCATCCATTATACCTTTCAATTTACTATCCTTTCTTCCTATAAAAATAATTTCCTTATACTTCTCAGAAGGAAACGTTTCCGGAGCCTCATACTGCTTTTTATCAATCTCAGCATATGACGACCAAGCAGGATGATTTGGTGCATTGGCAGCACGCATAGCATCATACATAGGCCATGGGTCATACAAGGGCAGATTAGGATCATATCCCGGATTGAATGTAGTACAATAAGGTCCTACGCGTTCCGGTTGTACGCCTGGTACTCCCTCCTTATATTCTGTAAAGAAAACGCCATCCCGGCTGATATCCGGTTTTGAAGTCAAATCTTTTTTACCCAGCGGCAAAGGTTTCAAAGAATACCATGCCATGTTGAACACTGTACTGTAAGAAGCATCCATAGAACGTTGATTGGCCAACAAATGATAACACTCATTTGCCAATCCCTCCATACGTCCAAGCTGAGATTCATAAGCTCTTTCACCGTTATATTTTGCGACCTGCTCCGGTGTACCATAGTAAGCCATACTATGTTCACCAATTCCCCAAGGCTTACCTATTTCAATCCAACGTTTCATTGAGTTCATATCACCATAATGCCCTACAGTGACAGGCAATATACCATCGCCATCATCCTCTCCATCCGACGAAACCCATGGGCGGGTAGGATCATTCAACCGCACAATATTTCTCCACTCCTCCCAAGCTTTTTTCTGAGGAGTCATCAGCTCCGGTCTGTTGAATACATGCAAAATTACCGGTTTATTTTCATTACTGATACTCCATCCAAAAACAGAAGCATGATTACGATCTCTAAGAACAAAACGCGTCAAATGTTCTTTCGAAGCTTTCCAGAAAAGTTCAGAATCCAACTTCGGACCGCCATCACTAGCCCAGTTAGCAGTTTCATTCAACACACAAATACCCATTTCATCCGCAACGTCCAAGTAAAAACGGGGATAAACTTGTGCATGAGGACGAACCGCATTTCCATTCATACCTTTAATAGCTGTAAACCAAGCCCAAGCATATCTACGAGTCATCTGCGGAATCCCCATAAAATGCCAAGAGTCACCTCTCAGTTGATACGGTTTACCATTCAAACATTGAACAGTACCGTTCAATGTCCACTCACGCCAACCAAAACGCTCATATTTTACATCTAAATTTTGTTTTTTCACTTTTAGAGACAGCAACAGTGCATAAAGATTAGGACATTCCGGAGTCCAAAATCTCAATTCATCTGATACAGGCACTTGTAGTACTACTTTTGTAGAAGCATTAGCCGGAACAGACACTTTCACAGCTTTCACTTCCAATACTTTTTTCCCTAACTTCCAAACCGGAATCGGAGCGGAGTTAACATCTGTTCCAGCTAAATTAACCCATTCGTTAATATCACCCTGAACCTGCAAATCAGCCTTTTTTGCCATATTATTTTGCACAGTCACTTCCAATTCCAGTATTCCTTTAGATACTAGAGGTTTCACAAATATGTCTTCCACATGCACCTTAGGTAAGGCCAGCAGATACACATCCTGCCAAATACCGGCAATGTGATATCCCCACATAGAGCCAGCCGGTACAATACGGCGCCCAATTGTAGAATTATCCTCAAATAGGGACTGGCTACGCACTCCTACCAATACTTCAACTGTTTCACCTGCATTTACTTTATCTGTAATATCGATACTAAAAGGCAGAAAGAGGTCAAAGTTCTCACCAACTTTCTCCTTATTAATATAAACTTCCGTTGCGCCGGCCACTGCTTCAAAATAAAGTTTTATCTGTTGTCCAGTCCATTCGGTAGGTATAGTAACTTTTTTCCTCATCCAAGCCATCTTCACTTGTTCCCATTCCTTTGGATAAGACGGGTAGTTACGATGGTCTGGCCCTTCAAGATTTCTATTCGCAAAAGCGTTTATGTTCCAAGGTGAAGGTATTTTTATCCTAATATCACTCCATTGTTTTTCTTCCGGTAAAGATAATTCAGGAGCCACTCCTTTTCCTTGCACATAGGTTGACGGCAATGAAACCGGTTGAAAGTCCCAGAAACCATTCAAGCACACTTCCGACCTATATTCCTTTTCCATTCGGTTCACAATACCCTCACTTGGTGCAAATGGATAATTATACACCAACTTGCCATTACTCAATGTGCTTTGTCCAAAAACATTTCCGGACAACGCACACACAACCAACAGCAAACTTTTTAAAGTCATATTCCTTTTCATTCTATCAATATTGGTTTGAATTAAATACTTTGATTTTTGAACACAAAGGAAACGGAAAACCCTTAAAAAAGCAGTCCAAATAAAATTAATCTCAGATTAATATTAAATTAATATAGCTCAAAAGATATAATTTACGAGTAACAACAAATGAGAAACTGAAAAATAGAAGTGATTTACTTCTATTGAAAACTAAATAACTGAAGCTATATGAAACTTTCTAAATACAATAAAAGTAAACAAATAAAATTATATAGAACTATTTGCCATATAACAAAATAACATCGGGGGAGCATATAAAAAGAGACGACTCATTCAAACACTAACATCATTAAAAGAAACCCGGCCTTACATTCATGATGTAAAGCCGGGTAAACTCCTCTTAAAACACTGATTATCAATGCTAACCGCGGAGAGACAGGTTCTATAACCTACCATTTCAAACAATATCACAAACTCGTAAT